>Ga0182016_10000045_pt1 | contig 130622 bp, 113 predicted proteins | sample 712S2MmetaG_FD_120491 | JGI IMG/M metagenome (GOLD analysis project Ga0182016, IMG submission 120491) | Permafrost microbial communities from Stordalen Mire, Sweden - 712S2M metaG | ecosystem: Environmental > Terrestrial > Soil > Wetlands > Permafrost | place: Sweden: Stordalen | collected... | reverse complement strand
GGATTGTGCTTGGCCAGCACCTTCGTAATCGCGGCCGTCAGCGTGGTCTTGCCGTGATCGATGTGTCCGATAGTCCCGATGTTGACGTGCGGCTTGTTGCGGTCGAATTTTTCCTTTGCCATGTGCCACCAATCTCCTTCGCCAAACTTTTTGAACCCGGCCTACCTGGTCACTTTCCCTTGAACGCGGCTCACGATCTCCTCGGAGACCGACTTCGGCACTTCCTCATAACGCGAGAAGTGCATGGTGTAGCTGCCGCGTCCCTGCGTGCGCGAGCGCAGTTCGTTCACATAACCGAACATCTCGCTCAGCGGTACGCTCGCCTTGATCAATTGCGTGTTGCCCTGAATTTCGGTGCCTTCCAGTTGTCCGCGCCGCGAGATCAGGTCCCCGTTTACCGGACCCATGTATTCCTCCGGCACGGTCACTTCCACCGCCATCACCGGCTCCAGCAGCACCGGCTTGGCCTTGCGGCAGGCGTCCTTGACACAGATCGAAGCGCAGATCTTGAACGCCATCTCCGACGAATCCACCTCGTGATAGGCGCCGTCGAACACCGTCACCTGCACATCCACCATCGGATAGCCGGCCAGGATGCCGCCTTCGAGCGCTTCCACCACGCCCTTTTCCACCGCCGGAATAAATTCCTTGGGAATGTCCCCGCCGCGAATCTCGCTTTCGAAAACGAAGCCTTTACCCGGATTCGGCTCGACCCGCAGCTTGCAGCGCGCGTACTGGCCGCTGCCGCCGGTCTGCTTCTTGTGGGTGTAATCGTATTCCGACATCTGCCGGATGGTCTCGCGGTAGGCCACCTGCGGCTTGCCCACATTGGCCGCCACGCCGAACTCGCGCATCATCCGGTCGACGATGATCTCCAGATGCAGCTCGCCCATACCGGAGAGAATCGTCTGCCCGGTTTCGGGGTCCGTGTTCACCCGGAAAGTGGGATCTTCCTGCGCGAGCTTCGCGATCGCCATGCCCATCTTTTCCTGATCGGCCTTGGTCTTCGGTTCCACCGCCAACTGAATCACCGGCGTGGGGAAATCGATCCGCTCCAGAATCACGGGCGATTTTTCGTCGCAAATCGTGTCGCCGGTCGATACCGCCCGCAGTCCCACGGCCGCGCAAATGTCGCCGGCCACGATCTCCTCGATGTCCTCGCGCTTGTTGGCGTGCATGCGCAGCAGCCGCCCCACCCGCTCCCGGCGCCGCTTGGCCACGTTGTAGATCGATTCACCGGCCGACAGCCTGCCCGAATACACCCGGAAGAACGCCAACTGCCCCGAGTACGGGTCGGTCATGATCTTGAACACCAGCGCCGCGAACGGCTCGTCGTCGGACGCCTTCCGAATCACTTTGAGTTCGAGGTTGTCGACGTCTGTGCCCACCACCGCGGCGATGTCCACCGGCGATGGCAGGTAATCCACCACCGCGTCCAGCATGGTCTGCACGCCCTTGTTCTTGAACGCCGAGCCGCAGATCACCGGAAAGATCTTCATCGCCAGGGTGGCTTTGCGGATGCCGGCCTGAATTTCTTCGACCGTCAGCGCCTCGCCGTTGATGAACTTCTCAAACAGGTGGTCGTCGAATTCCGATACCGCTTCCACCAGCTTGTCGCGGTACTCCTTGGCCTTCTCGACCAGGTCCGCGGGGATGTCCACGATGTCGAATTCCGCCCCCAGCGTTTCGTCGCGCCAGATCACGGCCTTCATGGCCACCAAATCGACGATGCCTTTGAACTGGTCTTCGGCGCCCACCGGTATCTGAATCGGTACCGGACGCGCCTTCAACCGCTCCACGATCGTCTCCACCGAGCGGAAATAGTCCGCGCCCACCCGGTCCATCTTGTTGATGAAACACAGCCGCGGCACTTTGTATTTGTCCGCCTGCCGCCACACCGTCTCCGATTGCGGCTGCACCCCGGCCACGGCGTCGAATACCGCCACGGCGCCATCCAGCACGCGCAGGGAGCGCTCCACCTCGGCCGTAAAATCCACGTGGCCGGGTGTATCGATAATGTTGATCTGCATGTCCCGCCAGTAGCAGGTGGTGGCGGCCGAAGTGATGGTAATGCCGCGCTCCTGCTCCTGTTCCATCCAGTCCATGGTGGCGGTGCCCTCATGAACCTCGCCGATCTTGTGGGACCGGCCGGTGTAATAAAGGATACGCTCGGTGGTTGTTGTTTTACCGGCATCGATATGGGCCGCGATGCCGATGTTCCTCATCCTCTCGAGTGGAATCTTTCTTGCCATGCAGTCTAAACCCGTTGCCCGTTTCCCTTACCAGCGATAGTGCGCGAAAGCCTTGTTGGCTTCCGCCATGCGATGTACGTCGTCGCGCTTCTTGATGGCTCCGCCGCGCAGATTGGCGGCGTCGTTCAATTCGTTGGCCAACTTCTCCGGCATGCCTTTTTCCGCCCGCCCGCGCGCGTTCAGAATAATCCAGCGGATCGCGAGCGAGGTGCGCCGCGTCTGCGGCACTTCGATCGGCACCTGGTAGTTGGCTCCGCCCACGCGCCGCGTCTTCACTTCCAGCAGCGGTTTGGCGTTCTCCACGGCTTTCTTGAAGGCTTTGAGCGGATCGTCGCTGGTCCGCTCCTTGAGCTTCTCCATGGCATCGTAGAAGATGCCCTGCGCCACGGTCTTCTTGCCTTCCCACATCATCGAGTTCACGAACTTCTCCACCAGCGTGGAGTTGTAGACCGGGTCCGCAACCACTTCCCTAACTTCGGCTCTTCGTCTGCGTGGCATAATCTCGACTCTTACTTAAGACTTGGGCCTCTTGGCCCCATACTTCGAACGCCCCTGCTTGCGATTGGCCACGCCCGCCGTATCGAGCGCGCCGCGCACGACGTGGTACCGCACGCCCGGCAAATCCTTCACGCGGCCGCCGCGGATCAGCACGATCGAGTGCTCCTGCAGGTTGTGTCCCACGCCCGGTATATAGGTGGTTACTTCAATCCCGTTGGTCAGCCGCACGCGCGCCACTTTCCGCAACGCCGAGTTCGGCTTCTTGGGAGTCGACGTGTACACGCGGGTGCAGACCCCGCGCTTCTGCGGGCAGCTTTCGAGCGCCGGACTCGAAGTTTTCCAAACAGGCGCTCTCCGCCCTTTACGCACAAGTTGGTTGAACGTTGGCACGATTGTTCCTTTTCGCGTCTAGCCTCTCGGCCGCTCAAAAACCCAAAAACGCCTTTCGCGATCGAAAGTCTATACGCGGTGAACCCACACTCGACCAGAGCCCGCCTTCGAGCCCCGTATTCAATCTTAGGTCGCTAACAGCGAGGATTACCTGCTTCGGACAGGCCCATGTTTCGTTCGGAGTTGACCGGCGAAACCTCGGGGCCTCACCCCCGGCCGGACCTGGCAATCGAACGCACAGGTGGTAGCACAGGAGCAGAAAGCTTGCACTCGCGAAACATGTTTATCTTAACCGAAGTGGATTGGGAAATGCAACATCACGTTTCTTTTCTTGTGGAGCGGGCTCTCAGACTTTTCCAGGCAGCGCGTGCTTGCATAACGGGTGGGGCGGGCAATTTTGCCCGCAGCCGCCTTTTGAGGCGGCTCTTTCGAGGTGTAGCGGCTCTTCCTGCCAGAGGGGAGCCGGCCCAAAAGCCGGCTGCAGCCAGAATTGGCTGCCCCACCATTTGCGCAGAACGCCGCCCCGATTGAAAAGTGTGCTTCTCCGCGAACGCGCGGACACCTCCGGTTGACCTTCCCCCCGACTCCTTGTATTCTCGTTAATTCTATGCCCACCAAGCACTTCTGGGCGGGAGTCGATATCGGCGGCACGAAAACCGCCATCGTTCTTTCCGCCGATCCGCCCGCCGTCCTCGAGCGCACCGAGTTCCCAACCCTCCCGGCCGATGGCCCCGAGCCCGCTCTGAAATCCATCTTCGCCGCGCTTCATCGGGCGCTGGCCGCCCAGGGCCCGGACGCCGCGCTCGAAGGCATCGGCGTCAGTTGCGGCAGTCCCCTCGACGCGGTGGCCGGCGTCATTCAAGCCCCGCCCAACCTCTGGACATGGGTGGATGTACCCATCGTCTCGATCCTCCAAAAGGAATTCGGCGTCCCCTGCCATCTCGAAAACGACGCCAACGCCGGCGCCGTGGCCGAACATCGCTTCGGCACCGGCCGCGGCACCGACCACATGCTCTTCCTCACCATGGGTACCGGCTTCGGCGCCGGCATCATCGCCAACGGCAAGCTGTATCGCGGTGCCACCGGCATGGCCGGCGAAATCGGCCACGTGCGCCTCACTTCCTCCGGCCCCATCGGCTATCACAAGGCCGGCTCGGTGGAAGGTTGGGTGAGCGGCGGCGGACTGGCGCAGGTGGCCGCCACCGCCCTGCACCGCGCCCAACGCCAGGGCCGTCACTCCGCACTCGCCGAACGCTTCCAATCGAACGGCCAGGTTTCCGCCCGCGATATTGCCGAAGCCGCCCGCGCCGGCGACCCGCTCGCTAAACGCGTCATCCGCTCCACCGGCGTCCGCCTGGGCCGCACCCTCGCCATCCTGGTCGACCTGTTCAATCCTCAGCGCATCGTCATCGGCGGTCTGGCCATGCGCATCGGTGAACCCCTCCTCGCTCCCGCCCGCGCTACCCTAGCCCGCGAAGCGCTGCCCGGTTCCGTGGCGGCCTGCCAGGTCGTCCCCGCACAGCTTGGCGAAAGCATCGGCGATGCCGCCGCCCTCGCCATCGCCATGGGAATTTGACCTTATTGCAATCGGTCGTGAGGCTCGGGCTCGGTGTCCGGAATTTGATTTATAATCGCTGGGGCACTACTGTTCAAGGCGCTCGATGCGCTGGTCGTGGGCCTCGGCGATATGGGCGAGACGGTTGATGAAGCCGAGGGTCTCGGAGAACCGGGCAGCAGTCTCCTTGAACTTGGCCGCGGTTTCCTTGAACTTGGCTTCGGTTTCGGCGCGGTCGATGGCGGCTTGCTGTTCGAGGTCGCGGTGGAGGGTGGTCAGCAACTCGACGCTTTGCGCGATGGCGTCCACGCGTTCGCTGAGCCGGTCCAGACGTTCGTCGGTGTTCATCCTTCCTCCAGTTTAGCTGAGTTCCCTATGAGTTGAAAAAACTCGCGCCCCACTCCCTCCGCCTTTCGCATACAATGTCATCCGATGCCCCGTACGCCATCTTCCCCCAACCAGTCGCTCGCGCGGCGTTCCTTCCTCGGCCTCGCCGCAACGGCCGCTCCCCTATTCGCCCAGACTGCGCGCGATTGGACCAATCGCAATCCCATTCGCTATCCCGATCCCGACGTCGTCGCCATCGACCGCGGCTTCGCCAAGTACCAGGTCTTCAATGCCGTCCTCTACCGTCACTACGTCGGCACCCGCTGGGCCGAGGGCCCCGCCTGGTCCGCCGAAGGCAGCTACGTCGTATGGAGCGATATCCCTAACAACCGCCAACTGCGCCTGATCGAAGAGGACGATCATGTCGCCGTCTTCCGCAGCCCGTCCGGCTATAGCAACGGCAACACCTTCGATTTCGAAGGCCGGCAGATCTCCTGCGGGCACGCCGGCCGCCGCGTGGTCCGCTACGAGCACAACGGCCATGCCACCGTGCTGGCCGAACGCTACAACGGCAAACCGCTCAATTCCCCTAACGACGTGGTGGTTCACCCCGATGGCGGCATCTGGTTCAGCGATCCGACTTACGGCATCATGGGTAACTACGAGGGCTTTCAAGCTACCTCGGAGTTAAAGGAAGCCTTCTACCGCATCGATCCGCACACCGCCCGCATCGAGCTGGTGTCCGACGAGTTCGACAAACCCAACGGCCTCTGCTTTTCCCCCGATTACAAGAAACTTTACCTCTGCGATACCGGCGCGCCCAAGAATGTCCAGGTCTGCGACGTCGACGGCACGAAGCTCCGCAACCGCCGCCTCTTCACCGACATGAAGCTGGGCGAAAAATCCGGCACCGCCGACGGCATCCGCGCCGACGCCGACGGCAACGTCTGGGCCGGCTCGAACGGCGGCCCCGGCTACGACGGCGTGCAGATATTCAACCCCGCCGGCCAGCGCATCGGCATGATCCTCCTGCCCGAAGTCTGCGCCAACCTCTGCTTCGGAGGCCCCAAGCGCAACCGCCTCTATATGGCCGCCAGCCAGTCCCTCTATTCCCTATATGTAGGCACCCAAGGCGCCCATATCTGCTAACTGGCCAACCTCCGGGTGTGAAAAAACTTACACTCCGCGGGAGACGGAAGCGGACAGGAGCCGGTTCTCCAAAACAGTTGAGAATTCCTCGCCACTTTTCGAACCAACGAGGTATGGCCCGACGTCCCCGCGTGATCGTACCTGGACTTGCTCACCACGTTACTCAAGCCGGCAATAACCGTCAGGAAGTCTTTACTTACAATGACGACCGGCGCCTATACCTGGATTTGCTCGGGCGCTACGCCCAACGCTACCAGGCGCACATTTTAGCCTATTGCCTGATGGCCGATCATGTCCACCTGGTGGTGGTGCCGGAGCGCGAATTTTCCCTGGCGTGCCTGATGGGGCGCACCAATACCGAATACACCATGGCGTGGAACCGCGTGGAACGCCGCAGCGGACACCTCTGGCATAGCCGGTTCCGTTCCTGCCCGGTGGAAACCTCGCTGTTGCATTCCGTGCTGCGCTACGTGGAGCGGGGACCGGTGCGTGCCGGCCTGGAAGAGTACGCATGGGAATATCCCTGGTCGAGCGCCCGCTACCATGCCATCGGTCCCGATTCCGATACCATCCTCGATCACGGTGCGCTCCGTTCGCTGCGCGATTGGGACCAGGCGCGGTGGAAGGAACTTCTCAGCGCCCAGGAAACGCCGCTCGATTTGGACCTGGTGCGGCGCGCCACCATGACGGGGCGCCCGCTCGGTTCCCCCGGCTTCATCCATCAACTGGAAACCGAAACCGGCCTCTTGCTTCGGAGCCGCCCGCGTGGGCGCCCCCGCAAGACGTTGGCCGGAGGTTACGGCGTCCTTTCCCCGCTGTAGGAAGCGGTTCCCTGAATCCAGTCAAAGCGGGCTACCATCGTAGTTGCGGATGGTGAGAGGCAAGAGGGGCGGGGTTTTGCGGTCGGTGCTGTTGCTCGGTGTGGGCGCGATCCTGCTGGTGCATCTCTGCGCCCTGCTCGTGCTGGTGGCTCTGCGCTGGATCGATCCGCCCACCACGGCGGTACAGGCGGAGCGGCGCGTATCGGCCTGGATTCTGCATAAGCCGTACCGCAAACAGTACGCTTTCGTTCCTCTTCGCCGCATATCGCCCAACCTGCAGCACGCCGTGGTGGCGGCCGAAGACGGGCGTTTTTACCGGCACCACGGGATCGACTGGCACGAGGTGCAAACGGTCGTCGATGAAGACTTGAACAAGGGCAAACTGGGCCGCGGAGGTTCCACCATCACGCAACAATTAGTGAAGAATTTGTTTTTGAGCACCAACCGCTCGTTGTTGTGGAAAGCGCTGGAATTTACCCTGGCTCCGGAGGCCGAACTGGCGCTCCCGAAGCACAGGATCCTGGAGCTGTATCTGAACGCGGTCGAATGGGGCCCGGGCATTTACGGAGCCGAAGCGGCGGCGAATTCCTGGTACCACGTACCGGCGGCGCGGCTCGACCGCGACCAGGCGGCGCGGCTGGCGGCGATGCTGCCATCGCCTTTGCGGCGGCGCCCCGGGCGCGTCAACTGGTACAGCGCGGAGATCGAGCGCCGCATGGAGGAAGCCGGCTGGTGAGAATCGGAATTGCGCTCTCGCTCGCCGCGGGCATGGCCGCGGCCGCTTTCGCCGTCGCGCCCAGCGTCTTCGTTCCGGCGCACCGGATTCCCGGAGTGGGCCTGGAGCGGAAAGAGCTGGGCGACGAGTTGCTGGAGCTGCGCACCCAGCGGATGATCCAGGCGCAGACCTTCGGCATTCTGCGCGAGGCGGGCGCGCTGCCGGGGGCCAAGCGCATCGTCGACTCTCCCAGGCTGCAGGCCTTGTTCCAGTCGGCTTCCGAGCGTAGCGGCATCCCCAAGGCGTTGATCGAGGCGATCGCGTATCTGGAAAGCTTCGGCGATCCGGCCGCGCAAAGTCCGGCCGGTCCCAGGGGCATCATGCAGATTTCGGTGCCCACGGCGCACGACATGGGCCTGGCGGTTGTGGTGGCGACGCGGTACCGCATCACCAGGCAACGGGTGGCCGTGACCATACGCGGGCATAAGCGGTTCAAGACGGTCACCCACCGCACGCCGTACACGGCGATGGTGCGGGACGACCGGCTGATTCCGGAGCGCGCCATCCCGGCCGCGGCCATGTACCTGGCCACCCTGGAGCGCAAATTCGGCGGCCGCGACTGGGCCATTTTCGCGTACCACTGCGGGGTGGGCTGCGTCGGGGAAATGATCGGGCTGACGCGCCGGGCGCGCGGCGTACCCCCGGACCAGGTCACGGTGCCGCGCATGTTCTTTTCCGCCACGCCGGGTTGGAACCGCGAGCTGTACGCCGCCATCGAAGCGGAGATGCTGCGCGACTATTCGCCGACGTATTATTTCCGCATCATGCGGGTCCGGGAACTGCTGGCGCTTTACCGCAGCGACCGGAAAGGGTTCAACGACCTGTTCGGCGAGTATCGGGCCAACTATAGTCCCTACGCCCGCGCGCCGCACCGGCTGGCATTGTGGCTGACGCCGAAAGACCTGGTATTCCGCAGCCCGGCGGATATTGAGGCCGATGCCGGACAGCGGTTGGCGCCGGCGCCGGACCGCGCGGCCTATTTCGGCTACAGGCTGCGGTTGACGGCCGGGGCCACGGCGGAGGCCACTCCCGCGGCGCTGGGCACGCTGGCATACCTGGCGTACGAAACCCGCCGGCTGTACGAATCGATGGAGCCCGGTGAAGATTCGTTCCGGCCGCTGGAAGTCACCTCCCTGGTGGAACCCGAAGCCACGGCCCTTCCGGAGGCCCCCGGCGAAGCGCTGGCACACAGGTCGGGCGAAGTCTTCGATATCTCGCTCGGAAACCTTCCCACCGGCGAGCTGGAATGCCTGCGTTTCATCCTGGACGACCTCGGTTGGGACGGCTACCTGGGCTTTTTCGAAGAAGGCCGCGACAGTCTGCATATCGGGTGCGCGCCGTCGGCGCGGGAGTTCTTCACCAGTGTGTATCAGGAGGCGGGACAGTAGGGCGCGGGGTGTTAGGCCCGAGGGGCGCCAGAGAATAGCCCAGCGCGTGAGCGCTGGGACGCCGGGAGCACCACCCGAAGAGCCCTGGCAAGGGCGTAAGATTCCTCGGCCGGAACGTGCTTTCCGGCGCCACCGGCCAGGAGTTAGATTGACAGCATGCGTCCCCCGCGGATGTTACACCTGCCGTGCGCTCTTGGCTTGCTTCTGGGCGCCGCCTCGGGCCAGGTCCAAATCCAACCGTTGATGGAACTCGCCGGCCAGACAAGCGAACCAAGCCTCTCGCCAGACGGCAAGACTATCGCGTTCAACTGGTGCAAACCGGATTACTCGTGCGGCATCTATACGCGTCCGTTGGCGGGCGGCACGGTCCAATTGTTCGCCGAGCAGAATGCAGTCATGGGCTTCGCGAACAGTCCGCGCTGGTCGCCCGACGGCCGCACCATCGCGCTCACGCGGTTTTATTCGCATTATGACGTGCATCTGGTCGTACGCGGATTCGCAGCCGAGGCCGAGCTCGACCTTGGCGGCGTCTGCTGGGGTCAGGCAACGTGGAGTCCGGATGGCCGGTTTGTCGTAGCCAGCCGGCAAGAAAAGACGTTGGCGACCCTCCGTATCTTCGACGGATAGCCGCACAATCTGTGCAGAAACGCAGCCCCGATTGAAAAGTATGTGCCATTGGACTGAGCGTCCGCTCCACGAAGAAAGCCGTCAACTCTCCACCCGCCCCGCCGCCGCGTTCCATCGCAAACGCCGCCCCTGCCGCAACGACATGTTGGCCATCTGCACCACCAGGGCGGCTTCAAACGCGATCCGCATCGGCGCGGCGGGCTCCTGGCGCGTGCGCACGCACTCCAGGAAATTGCGCACGTGCAGGTCGGTGGCATAGCCAAAGCCGCGCTCCGACTTAGTCGCGAGCGAAGGCTCGTCCTCGGCGCCTTTGGGGAACACTTTCAGCTCTTCGCGGCCGATATCCATCCGCGCCAGGCCGCCGTCGAGCTGGTTCAACTGGTCGTTGCGGGACTTATATTGCATGGCGGCATAATTCACCGAAAACACGCCGATGAAGTCTTCGGCGTATTCGGCGATCGCCACCACGGATTCGGGTTGGTCGACGCCCGGTTTGTGCGGCTTGCCGGCGGAAGCATTCACCGCCACGGGGTAGCCGGCGCCCATCAGCATGTGGATGCCGTCGAAGACGTGGGCGCCCTGATCGGCCACTATGCCGCCGCCGTAATCGGAATACAAGCGCCACTGGCGAAAACGGTTGGCATCGAAGGGGCGGCGCGGCGCCGGCCCCTGCCACTGTTCCCAATCGAGCGGCCCATCGAGTTTGGACGCCGTTCCGCCGCCCAGATAATTGTTCAGCCACCAGGAGCGGACCATGCGCACCGTACCCAGCTTGCCGGCCGCCACCACGTCGCGGCCCTGCCGGTAGAGATCGTAGCTGCGGCGCTGCATGCCCACCTGCACCACGCAGCGGGTTTTCTTTTCCGCCGCCACCAGCTTTACGCCTTCTTCGGGCGAGTGGCAGAGGGGCTTTTCCACGTAGATATCCTTGCCGGCGGCAAGCGCATCGAGGACCATTTGCGCGTGCCAGTGCTCGGGAGTGGCAATCAGCACGGCATGCACGTCCGGGTCGGCCAGCAGCTCCTTGTAATTGCGGTACGCCTTCGGCTGGCCGCCGCCGGTCTTCGACGCGGTGGAGAGGGCTTGCTCCAGGTTCGGCTCGTAGACGTCGCAGATGGCGCCGACGCGGACAGCCGGGTCCTTCTGGAACACCGTCATCACGAACGTGCCGCGGCTGCCGCTGCCGATCACCCCCAGCACCACCTGATCGGCGGGCGACGCGGCGTGAGCCACCATGGCGCTGCCGGCGCCCAGCAGGAATGTTCTTCGGTTGGGGTTCATGATTGTTTCCTCCCGGTATGATATCAGGGCCGTCTCATCGTTGCGCCCGCCAAAAATCGCGTTGTCCGCGGATGGGAGTCTTCCCTGCCCGACCGTGGTAGAGTAATCCCTAAGATACTCAGTCAGGGATTCTCCAGCTCCCAGCCCTAGTCGGCAGGGTGAAAGGAAAGAAGGATTATGTCGCTTCCAGCCGCTTCCTCTCGCTCCATTACCTTCGTCGCGATTCTCGCCGCGGCGATTGCCCTTCCATTCGCTTCCGCCCAAACCCAGGCCATTAATGGCAGCATTCGCGGGCGGGTCACCGACCCGGCAGGCGCCGCCGTTTCGGGCGCCGCCGTGGCCGTCGAAAACGTCGCTACCAATTTCAACCGGCAAGTCCAGTCCAACGACGAGGGATACTTCGTCATTCCCAATCTTCCTATCGGCACTTACACTGTCACCGTGAAGAAGGAAGGGTTCGAGCAGCAGCGGCGGCCGGGCGTGGTGCTCGACGCCGGAACCGAGGCGGTGCTCGACGCCGCGCTCTTAGTGGGAGCCGTGAGCACCACGGTGGAAGTGACCGGCGGAGCGCCGGTGATCGAGCCATCGCGGGTCGAGACCGGCCGCACGATCGACGCAGTGGAAGTCGATAACCTCCCGCTCACTTCGCGCAATCCGTATAACTTCGTACTCTTCCAGCCGGGCGTCAGCGGGCATCCCAATCCCGAACTGGGCGTGCCGCGCGTGGTCAACACCAACGGCCTCGACAACCGTGTGCAATACCAGTTGGACGGCATGCCGGACACCGAAAGCGACCAATACGGCCTGCGCCTGTTTGCCATTTCCGACAGCTACGTGCGCGAGGTGCAGACGGTCTCGAACAGCTTCGCCCCCGAATTCGGACGGACCGCCGGCGATATCTACAACGCCGTCACCAATTCCGGTGCCAACGAATTCCATGGCGAGTTCTACTTCATCGGTCGGCCGCCCGATAGCGCCCGCACCATCCTGCTGGCGTCCAACCAGCCCAGCACCAGCATCGACCTGCACGATTTCGCCGGCAACGCGGGCGGGCGCATCAAGAAGGACAAACTCTTCGTCTTCGGCGCCTATGAGCACCTGCTGCGCGGCACCCCCACGCCGGTCACCATCACCCCCGCCAACGCCGCGCTCATCGGCCTGCCCGCCTCTCAGCTCGCCACCGCCGCCACCGTGCAGCACGTGCAATTCATCGACATCCGCGTGGATTGGAACATCAACTCCAAGAACCAGTTCTTCGCCCGCTACAACTACTTCCGCAACGAGTATCCGTTCAATTCCCAGAACGGCGGATTGAACGCCTTGAGCGCGGCTTCGGACTTCCACGACCGCGCGCACATTGGCGGCTTCCAGTTGCTCACTACCTTTTCGCCCACCGCCTTGAACGAGCTGCGCGCCTCCGAGCCCTACCGCAACGAGCATCACGTCGACGACCCGCTCACCGGTTCCGGCCCGGCCATCACCATCACCGGCGTCGCGACCTTCAACGGCACCACCAGCGCCGAAACCCGCTTCGCCGAGAAACTTCCCAGCGTCAATGACAACTTCACTAAGATCATCGGCGCCCATACTATAAAGACCGGCTTCGGATTTCAGCAGAACAACGACAACCAGTTGAGCGCGGTCTACAGCCAATATACCTTCAGCACCATCGCCAACTACCTGGCGGCCGAGAGTGGCGCCAGTCCGTACGCTTACTCCCAATTCACCACCATTCTGGGCGTGCCGGGCGACTCTTATAAGTCGAATTTCTACGACTTATTCGTGCAGGATAGCTGGCAGGCGCGTCCCAATCTCCTGCTTATTTATGGCCTGCGCTGGGACCGTTTTCAGGCGCCCCCGGCCGAAAATAACGCGCCTTTCGCCTATACCGACCACTTCCGCACGCCGGGAAAGGACTTCGCGCCGCGCGTGGGCCTGGCCTGGTCCTTGAATCCCAAGACGGTGGTGCGGGCCAGCTTCGGCACCTTCTACGATGCACCCTCCACCAACCTGTGGTACAAATCCCTCACCACCGATGGCTCCACGCGCGCCTTCACCGATACCTTCACTCCCACCTCGGCCAACGCGCCGGCCTTTCCGAACGTCTTTACGTTCTTGCCAGGCGCTACCCTGCCCAGCCCGCCCAGCATCATCGCGCTGACTCCCGGCTACAAGAACGCGTACACCATTAACTCCAGCGTGCAGATCACCCGCCAGTTGACGCAGAACGACGCCCTCACCCTCGGCTATGTGCGCACCAGCGCGCGCGATCTCACTTACCAGCGCAACATGAACCTGATTAACCCGACCGGCGCTCTGGCCGACGGCCGGCCGGTCTATTCGACCGCCGTCAGCGCCAACACCCGCCTTTACCCGGAGTTCAATGCAATTACGTTGCAGGATACCGGCGCCAGCATGAATTACAACGCCATGGTCGTGACTTACTCGCACCGGTTCTCCGCCGGATATCTGGTCAGCGCGTCTTATACCTGGTCGCACTCCATCAGCGATGCTCCGGAGACTTACGGTTACGATCAAAGCGCGCTCATCGAAGATCCTACCGACCGCGAGCGGGACCTGGGCAACTCCGTCGTCAACCGGCCGCAGGCGTTCACTATGAGCACCGTCCTGATGCCCACCTTCAGACTGTCGAACGGCGCTCTCAACCGTCTCGCCAATGGCAACCAGTTGACCCTTTTGGCCAATCTCTCTAACGGCGACCAGCTCAACGAGACCACCAGCACGCTGCTGAACGGCGATACCGCCGGCTCCGCCGTCGAGCGCCCGATCTTCCTCGGCCGCGACTCGCTGCGCGGGCCCAACATCTACCAGATCGACATGCGCTACACCCGCACCGTCTATTCGCGCCACGAACGCCTCAACGTGAAGTTATTGGTGGAGGCCAACAACGTGTTCAACATCAAGAACATCACCGCCATCAACACCACCGCCGTCACCAATTCGGTCGGGGTGGTCACCACGCCTCCCAGCCTGGCGCCCACTTCCACCGTGCTGGAAGGCCGCCTGATTCAGCTCGGCATCCGCGCGGACTGGTAATGCGGCGGGTACAATGAAAGCGAACACTCGATACCTATGAAACGCAAGTGTCTTCTCTGGGCCACTGTGCCTGCCCTTCTCGCCGTCTGCGGTCTCTGGTTTCGTGCCGTGGCGCAGAGCCGCATGACTTACTCGCTGGTGTCCGGGAACAGCGGTCACGTGGCGCTTGGGCTGGCGTTGCGCAAGCTCGGTGTTTCGGGAACCTTCATGCAGTGTCCGGGCCACCCCGACGATGAAACCAACTCCCTGTTCGCGCTGTTTACCTACGGCATGGGGCTGCGTTCGGTGGACGTGCAGAACAACCGCGGCGATGGCGGCCAGAACGAAATCGGCCCCGAACTGTTCCGGGATATCGCGGTCCTCCGCACCTCGGAGCTGCTCTCAGCCCATCGGATCGATGGCGCGGAGCAGTACTTCACTCGCGCCATCGATTTCGGCTATTCGTTCTCGCCGGACGAGGTGATCGCCAAGTGGGGCCGGCGCGACATCGTCGGCGATTACGTCCGCCTCATCCGCACGCTGCGGCCGGATGTAATGGTCACCATGAACATCCAGGGCCGCGGCGGCGACCGCGCGCACGAGGCAACCACCATCCTGGCGCGCGAAGGGTACCTCGCCGCCGGCGACCCCGCCCAGTATCCCGAGCAGCTTCGCGAAGGACTGCGGCCGTGGCAGCCCAGGAAACTGTACTTCTCGGCGGGATTCGGCGGGCGCGGCCCGGACGGAGCGCCGGTACCCGCAGCGCCTCCGGCCGGTATCACCCTCACTCCGGTCAATACCAATGACTACGATCCGCTGCTTGGCCGCACCTACGCCGAGATCGGCACCGACGCGCGTACGGCCCACCAGTGCCAGGGCATGGGCGGGTTGTTGCCGACACTGGGAGCCGGTGGAGGCCGCGGGGGACGCGGCGGCGGCTACCAGCTCATGGAAACCACCATCCCCGGGCAAAAGGAAAAGGATCGATCCCTGTTCGATGGCGTCGATACGCGCCTTGAAGCGCTGGCGAATTTCGCCGGCCCCAATCCTCCCGCGGCGCTCACCGCGGCCCTGTCCGCCATCGCCGGCGACGCCCGACAAGCACAGCAGGCCTTCGCTTCCGGAAACGACGCGGGGACGGCGCCGCCGATCGAAGCCGGCCTCGCCGCCTTGCGCGATCTCGATGCCCAACTGCCCGCTATGGGGCTCGACGACGATGTTCGCTACGAAATCGATTTTCGCCTTCAAACCAAGCAGCGCGATTACGAAGATGCCTTGCTAGCGGCCTACGGCATTACCTTCGACGCAGTCGCCAACGATGGCCTGGTGGTGCGCGGCCAGCCGGTGAAACTCTCGCTGGTGGCGGCAAACCACGGGGCGTCCGACGTGGCCGTGTCCGGAGTCTCCATCTCCGGATTCGACGCGCCCGCCGCCTGTCAGCCCGCGCCCGTCAGGAAAGATACCGTGTACACCTGCAGCTCCGACGCGCGCATCCCTAACGACGCCAAACCGACCACTCCCTATTTCCACGACGACTACTGGAAGCACCCCGCCAACCAAGCGATTCAGATTTTCGACCCCGGTGTTCCCTTCGGCGTTCCCTTCGCGCCCACGCCCTTCCGCGTCACCTTCCGTCTGAAGACCGGCAATGTCGAGGTCTCGAAGGAAGTGCCGGTTCAGTTCCGCTACGTCAAAGACACCTATTTCGGCGAAAAACGCATGGAGCTGAACGTGGTGCCGGAATTTTCGGTGGCGCTGACACCAACCCTGATGGTGATTCCGGCGCCCACGGGCTCCGCGGCCGCCAAGCCGCTCGAGCGCGAAGTCCATGTTACCGTCACCAATGGGAGCAAGGGCGCGGCCCAGGTGAACGTGACTCTCGATCTGCCGCCGGGATGGAAAGCTACTCCCGACAGCGTTCCCATCGCTTTCTCTCATGAGGACGAGTCGCTTTCGGCGCGCTTTCAAGTCACCGCTCCGGCTCGCGTGAAGATCGGCGAATACACGTTGCGCGCGGTGGCGACTTCGGCTGCCAACGAAAAATTCTCCAACGGATACCAGGAAATCGAGTATCCCCACGTCGCGCGTCGCCAGGTGATCAAGCCGGCCGAGACCAGCCTGAAAGTCGTCGACGTCAAGGTCGCGCCCAATGTCAGTCTCGGCTACATCGTGGGCGTCGGCGACCAGGTGCCGCGGGCCATCGAACAGTTGGGGGCCAGGCTGACGTTCATAAGCCCGGAAGAGCTGGCCTGGGGTGATCTTTCGAAGTACAACGTGATCGTGACCGGCGTTCGCGCCTACGAACGGCGCGCCGATCTGCGGGCCTACAATCGCCGCCTGCTGGAGTATGCCGAGCACGGCGGCGTGGTGATCGTGCAGTATAACAAGATGGAATTCAACCGGGAGGAGTACGGCCCCTACCCGGCCAAGGTGAGCGGTAACCGCGTGACCGACGAAACCGCGCCCGTCAAGTTGCTGGCTCCCGACGATCCGGTGTTCCATTACCCGAACGAAATCGGTCCAGCTACCTGGGCGGACTGGGTGCAGGAGCGCGGTCTGTATTTCCTGGGCGACAAAGACAAACGCTACATCGACCTGGTCTCCATGGTGGATCCGTTCCCGGATAATCCCGGCGTGAAGCTCGGATCGTTTGTGGAAGCGCGCTACGGCAGGGGCCGCTGGATTTATCTCGGCCTCGGGCTTTGGCGGCAATTGCCGGCCGGCACCGAGGGAGCCTACCAGCTTCTGGCCAACCTGATCGGGTTGGGAAAGGAGCCTGCCGCGCCCGCTCATCGGAGCACCGCGGCGGCGGCCGGCGAGCCATGACCGTGTTCGCTCCCGAGTACATCCGGTGCGTGCTCGAGCAAAACTTCGAGGACGCCAAGGCGTTCTTTCTCGCGCCCTTAATGTCGATTCATTACGCCCACTTGGCGATGCTGGTGGAGCGGGGCATCGTGGCACCGACCGACGCCCACGCCATTCGCCTGGCGCTCGATTCCATTTCGCTCGACGACGTCCGCCAGGCCGCCTTCGACCCGCGCTACGAAGACCTGTTTTATTACGTGGAGCGCCGCATCGCCGCCCAGTGCGGCGAGTCCACGGCCGGCCGGCTGCATACGGCGCGCAGCCGCAACGACATCGACATGACGATGTACCGGATGTGCCAACGCGAGTGCGTGCTCGGGCTGATGGCCGCCAGCTTCGCCTTGCGCCGCTCGCTACTCGACCTGGCGGCGCGCCATCGCGAGACGATCTTCGCCGCACACACGCACACCCAGCGCGCCCAGCCTACCACCATCGCGCACTACCTGCTGGCGGTGGAAGAACAGCTCGGCCGCGACGCCGCCCGCCTGATGGCCGCCTATCGCGGCACCAACCGTTGTCCCCTGGGCGCCTGCGCCATCACCGGCACCGGATTCCCGATCGACCGCGAACTCACCGCGCGCCTGCTGGGCTTCGACCAACCCACCGTCAATACCTATGGCAGCATCGCCACGGTGGACTACATGCTCGAAAGCGTTTCCGCCGCCGCCGTGCTGTTGGCCGGTCATGGCCGCTTCGTGCAGGACCTGCTGCTGTGGAGCACCGCCGAGTTCCACTACCTGCGGCTCGGCGACGGCTTCGTGCAATCGAGCAGCATCATGCCGCAGAAACGCAATCCGGTGGCGCTCGAACACGCCCGCGCCATCGGCAGCAAAGCCCTGGGGCAGGCGCAGGCCATCATCGGCGCGGTTCACAATACTCCCTTCGGCGATATTGTCGATACCGAAGACGACTTGCAGCCGCTGATATTCGCCATGTTTCGCGATGCCGTGCGAACGATCACGCTGGTGGCCGCGGCTCTCGGAACCGCCGAATTCGACGCAGCCGCGCTGGAAGCCCGCGCCGGCGATGGCTGGACCACCCTGACCGAACTGGCCGATACCCTGGCGCGCGATCGCGGCTTGCCTTTCGGAACCGCCCATTCGATTGCCCGCCATTTGGTGGCCGCCCGTTCGAACAACCCTACGCGACCCATGGCTGAAATGCTGGCGGAGGCTTCAGCCGCCGTGTTAGGCGAGCCCATCCGGATTTCCGAGGAGCGTCTCGCGGAAATCCTCAGCCCCCGCCATTTTGTCGCCGTTCGCCGCACCTTGGGAGGGCCCGCTCCCGAAGAAACCGCCCGCGCCGCGGAAGTCGCCGTTGCTCAACTAACAACCAACGAAGCGTGGTGGCGCGCCGCCGGCGCCGCTCTGGAAGAGGCTGCTCAAACGCTGCGAACGCGCAGCGCGGAAATCTAGGACAGCCCTGGTGGCTTGTCACTCGTAGTTTCTACACGGTCGGCGGATCGCTGTATTACAGAGCACAAATCCTTTGGCCTGGGACGCCGGACGCCCACACCGCTTGCCAAGGCGCGGCTGCCGCGCTCGTAACGCGGCCTTTTTTGCCCGTGCGCCGAGATTAGCCTACTCGTTAACCGCGTTTGCCTCCGCGCAGACATCGAGTAATGTGAGTTAGATAACTTGCATCAGCGGCGAAAATGTATTATCCCTCTCACTCGCGAAGACTGCGGAAGCAAAGTTGCTGCAGTGATCGCGGTGCGAATCCGTTACATACCTGTCGTGTGCTTCCTGGCGGCGATGTTATTTGTCGCGCTTGTTAGGCTTGTGCGAATGCTTTGGCTGGCTTACTTGAGCAATGGGCCGGAACCAATCTGTCCGTTCTGCGGTTCCGGGCAAGTGAGAGGGTCCGAATCCGCGTCGACAGGTGACCGCCTCTACCGTTTCTTAGGGTTTTTCCCCTACCGTTGCAAAGCGTGTCTGGAGCGATTTTATCGTCTGTCCGCTCACCGGAATCCGCACACAGTCAACATCCCAACGCTCTCACCCGTCGATCGTCGGGGCCCATTCGCACCAAACACCCGATCCGACGCTCAAGGAAGGGCTGCAATCCATTGACCGTCCGTTGCGGAGTGGTACCTGGGGACGTTTACGCGAGAAGCCTTTGCGCTTAGAACTCCAGCACCGTGCCGTCCCCGGAGCTGCTCGCTCCGCGCCAGGCCAGCGCGGCGGCCGCGAGATCTTCGATCGCCAGTCCCAGGGATTTGAACAGCGTCACTTCTTCGGCGCTGCGCCGGCCGGGTGCCGTGCGGGCGACCACCTGCCCCAGTTCGGCGCGGATATGGGTCGCGTCGATGCGGCCTTCGGCCATGGGTTGCACGATGTCGCCGGACTCCACCAGCGCCGCGGTCTTGGAATCCACAAACAGCGCGGCGCGGGCAACCAGCGCGGCATCGATTTCGCGCTGCGAGGGGCGGCAGGCGCCGATGGCGACGACGTGCGCGCCGCCGGCTACCCAGCCGCTTTCGAGCACTGGGGAAACCGAATCGGTGGCGACCACGACCACACCGGCTCCGCGCACGGCGGCTTCAGCGGACACCGCCGGCTCGACACCGCATTCATCGGCAAAGCGGCGCAGGTGTTCGGCGGTGGGGCTCCAGGCGCGCACCGTTCGAAACTGGCGGACGTGGCGGAAGGCTTTCAGGTGGCTGCGCGCCTGTACGCCCGAACCGAGGATGGCCAGCACGTCGGCATTCGGCCGCGCAAGCTGCCGCACAGACACGGCGGAAACCGCGGCGGTACGCGCTTCGGTGATATAGCGGCCGTCGAGCACGGCTTCGAGCGAGCCGGTTTCGGCATCGAACAGAGCGATCATGGCCTGGTGCGTGGGCAGGCCGCGCGCACCGTTCGGAGGAACCACCGAAACCAGCTTGCAGCCCAGGATGCCGCGGCCGGCGTCGAAGGCCGGCATCACGCCGAAAAAACAACGCGGACCGATCTCGATGGCGGTCCGCACCGGCTGATCGATGTCGCCAGAGGAGAAACGGGCCAGTGCCTCGGCCATGGCATCGATGAGGGCCGGCATCGCCAGCGGCGCGTCCAATACTGCGCGCACATTGCGTTCGGAAAGCCAGCGCGGCATGGGTCTACTGGCCGCGCCCGCCGCGGCCGCGCCTGGCCGGTGCGGGGACCGCTTCATCGAAAGGCTTTTCGTCGTCCGGCTTGGGAGTGATGCGCAGATCGGCGCCGTCGTAGGGGCATTTTTCGTATTCGAACGCCATCGACCGTTTGCATTGGGGGCAATATTTGAGCGGCTTGGGCTGGGGAGAAACGGCCTTCGATCCCAGCCACGCCTGGCGGAAAGCCGCCATGGCCGGCGTCAACTCCTTGCCGGAACGCTCGAACGGCTCTATGGTCTGGGTGGGCGAGGCGGCCAGCACCACGTCGGCTTCTTTGTGCTCCCCGCGGCTGACAAAGCGCAGGTGAATCTTGTCGCCGGGCTGGTGCCGTCCGAGCAGCGCCTCGAGCTCGGTATCGGTCTTGAGAGGGTGGCCGTCCCACTCCAGGATACGGTCGCCGCGGTCGAGCCCGGCGGCATAGAGCGGCGCTCCACGCAGGGTTGCGTCGACGATGTCCGAGCCGCGGTCGCCGAAGGCCAGCGACGCGCCGATCCAGACTTTGGGAGGGGTTTCTCCGGCTTCAAGGGTGAAGCCGGCCAGCGCCAGCAGGGAGCGGTAATCCATGGGCTCGGTGCCATAAATATGGCGGCGGAAAATGTCGCGCGCGAAATCGGCGGTAGTCGTTTCGCCGAGGGTGCGCTCCAGGTCTTCCACCGTATAGGGCTGATCCGAATCGGGATGCTCGCGCCACATCTGCCGCATCCAATCGTCCAGAGTCTTACCGGGGAAGCGGGAGCGAATGGAAAGGTCGATACCCAGCGCGAGGGCCTGTCCATAGGTGTAGTAAGAGATGAAGGTGTTGGCGGTGTTGACCGGGTCGACGCTGACGGCGGCGTCCACAAAGGGCGCGTGGCGGCTCATGTCGAGCACGTCGAAGATCACGCGCCCGGGGGCGGTGAGCACCGCATTGACGGCGCCGCCCATGTCACGGGTGAACCGGTCGAGGCTGGTCATGCCGGCGCGCTCGAGCGCGAGCGGACCGTAATAATTGGTGAAGCCTTCGGCGAACCAGAGCTCGGCCGACATGTTGGCGCGTTCGAAATCGAAGGGTTCGAGCGAGCGCGGGCGAATCCGCTTCACGTTCCAGGAGTGGAAAAACTCGTGCGATACGGTGCCGACCATCTGGCTGGCGGCATCGCGCAGGTCGCGGGTGCCGGAAATGCTGGTGGAGTCGCGGTGCTCCATCCCGTCTCCGCTGACGTAGGGCAGAAAGTCGAGCAGGAAGGTGTAGCGGCCGGAATCATAAACCGGAAAGGCGCCGAATACGCCTTCCTCTTCGGCGACGACGGCCTGGCAGATGCGGGCGAAGGCGGCGGCTTCTTGAGCGGTGCCACGGTGGTGCAGGGCCACGCGGAACTGGCGGCCGCCCGTCGTCCATTCTTCCAGAGTGAAGGCGGAAAGCTCGATCGGGCTATCCATCATGCGGTCCATATTGGGCTCGGTCCAGACGCCATCGGGTCGCTCGACCATCTGGGTGGCCACTTTCCAGCCGGAGCCGGGCGGCATTTCGAATTGGATCGCCACGGGCGCCTTTTCAAAACCATGCGCCCAGACCAGCGCGGCGGGCGGATTCAGGTGCGCGTGGGTGGCATCGATGCCGGCGTAGGTGCCGTCGGCGCGATCGCCGAAAAGGGTGTACTCCACCACCACGGTTCCTTTGTGGCCGCTCACGTTCCATTGATACGGACTGGGCTGGGATACGGCGAGCGGGTGGCCCTGGCCGTCGCTGGCGCTGAAGTTATAGACGTTCTTGGCGAACTCGGCCAGCGCGTAGCGGCCCGGCGAGGAGCGGCTCATCAGGACTTCCAACACCGGCTGACGCACCGGCGAAAAGGTGGCGCGGATTTGGGCTTCGTGGTGAACCGCGTTGGGAAATCGCAATTGGTAACGCACCGGCTCCTGGGCCAGCGCGGGCAGCAGAAAGACGGCCAGACAAATCCAGCGGCGCATGATTCCGCGAGTATAACAACTGTGGAGCGTCTCCAGCGGCACCCATCACGATAGCAATCGATGCGATGCGATGATGGCGCCATGAGGACCACGGTCACGCTCGATGCACCGGCTTTGCCCGGTTCCATGGCTTGAAGCGGCGCAACCCGCCCCCGCCCCCTTTCCACGCCTTGTGAAAAGCGTTACGTTGAGATTGGGAGGCGCGAAAAGTGAGTATCCGCGTCATCGCCATCGCCCGGGAATTCGGAAGCGGTGGTGCGACCATTGGGCGAATGCTGGCGGACCGGCTCGGGTGGCGGCTGCTGGATCGCGAGTTAGTAGATGAAGTGGCCAGGGCGGCCAACGTCGAACCGCATGTTGTCGAGCAGTTCGACGAACGATGCGACCCCTGGCTGGCGGCTCTGCTTCGGGCCATCTGGCAAGGCAGCGGAGAGTGGCCGAGCGGCCTTTCCGACGCCGATCTGTTGGACGCCCGGACCATGGCCAGGCTGACACGCCAGATCATCGAGCACGCCGCGGAAGCCGGAAACTGCGTCATCGTGGGCCGCGGCGCCCAGTGCATTCTGGAAAACCATCCGCAGGCTTTCCGGGTGTTTCTGTACGCCCCGATGGAGTTGCGCAAGCGCCGGGTGGCGGAACGCGTGGGCGGCGTCGCCAGCCTGGTCGCGCATATCGCCGGAAAAGACGCCGAACGGGGCGCCTACATTCATAAATTCTTCGGCCGGCAGTGGGGCGACCTGCGTTTGTACGACCTGATGCTCAATACCCGCTGCGGCGACGAAATCGCCATGGAAACCATCCTGACGGCGGCGCGAATCGCGGCCCCGGTACACGCGACGGCAGCTTAGGGCGGATGCGGAATCTGCCGCGAATACCGCTATAATCTTTAGTCTTATGTGCCACCTGGCCCGAGGAGTGTGCCGTCTTGCCGCAGCTTCGTAAAGACCCGATCACCGGACGTTGGGTGATCATCGCCAACGAACGCGCCCGGCGGCCCACCGATTTCATTCGCCGGCCGGTCGCTTCGCCCGCCGCGGCGCTGTGCCCTTTCGATCCGGGCAACGAGGCGAAGACGCCGCCGGAGGTGCTGGCTTACCGCTCCAGCGGAGGGCGCGACGAACCGGGTTGGCGCGTGCGGGTAGTGCCCAACAAGTTTCCGGCGCTGCGCATCGAAGGCGATCTCGACCGGCAGGGCGAGGGAATGTACGACAAGATGAACGGCATCGGGGCGCACGAAATCGTCATCGAGACGCCCGACCACGGCACCAGTTGGAGCGAGATGCCGGAGCCGCAGATCCAGGAAGTGTTGCGCGCGTTTCAGGACCGGGTCAACGATCTGAAGCGCGACCATCGCTTCCGCTATATCATTTTGTTCAAGAACCATGGCGAGGCCGCGGGGGCGTCGCTGGAACATCCGCATTCGCAATTGATCGCGTTGCCGGTGGTCCCGGAAAACGTCAAGGAAGAGCTCGACGGCGCTTTACAATTCTACGAGCAAAAAGAGCGCTGCATTTTTTGCGACATCGTCACCCAGGAGAGCGCCGCCGGCGTGCGCCTGGTATCGGAAACCGACCGCTTCGTGGCGATCGAACCCTACGCGCCACGCTTCCCGTTCGAAACCTGGATACTGCCCAAACGCCACTCTTCTCATTTCGAATCGTCCGACGGGCCCACCCTCGAAAACCTGGCATGGGTGTTGCGCTCGACCCTGCGCAAGATCAATAAGACGCTGGAGCGGCCGGCTTATAATTTCATCGTGCACAGCGCGCCCGTGCAGGAGGGTCCGCTGAACTATTACCACTGGCACATCGAGATCGCGCCGCGGCTCACCCGCATCGCGGGTTTCGAATGGGGTACGGGCTTCTACATCAATCCGACGCCGCCGGAGGAGTCGGCGCGGTTCCTGCGGGAAGCGAGCCTGGGATGATCTCGCGGCGCGCCTGGCTGGCCGGATCGATCGCCGCGGCCGCGGGTTGCGGGCGCCGCAAAGCCACCGGGTACCAGGGTTATTGCATGGTCGCCAACCGGGAGGACAAGACTCTGGGCGTGGTGGACCTGAACAACTTTCATCTGCGCAAGGAAATTCCGCTCGATGCCGCGCCGGCGGCGGTGGTGGCCGATCCGGCGCGGCCCCGCGCTTTCGCCCTGGCTCCGGAGGCCGGCACGGTGTACGAGATCGACGCGCTCACGCTGAGCGTGACCCGCCGGATCAAGGTTGGCAATACGGCGCTGGAGATGCACCTGGCGCCCAAGCCCGGCGCCGTTTGGGTGCTGACGCGCGATCCGTCGGCGCTGGTCGAGATTCCGCTGGAGAATGCCCGCGCGGGCCGCCGCATCCCGGTTCCCGCCGGCGATATCTTCGCCGTCGACAAACTGGGCCATGCCGCGGCGGCCAACTGGCGGGAACACTCGCTCGCGCTGGTATCGCTCGAACACGGCAAAGTGGAGCGCACGGTCGAGACCGCGGCCGAGCCTTCCCTGCTGCACTTTCGCTGGGACGGTGAAACTCTGCTGACCGGCAACCGGCCGGAGCGCAGCATTACGGTTCTCGACGTCGCCACCGGAAAGACCGTGGTGCGGCTGCCGCTGGCGCTGGCTCCGCGCAATTTCTGCAGCAACGCCGACGACTGGCTGTTCATCAGCGGCGACGGCATGGACGCGGTCGTGGTGGTCTTTCCTTCGCACAACGAGATCTGGCAGACCTCGCTGGCGGGGAAGGCTCCCGGCGCCATGGCCGTGGCCGAAGGGAAACCGGGCTATCTGCTGGCGGCCAATCCGGATACCGGCACGGTGACGGCGCTCGATATGCTGACGGAGAACCTGGCGGCGGTGGTGGAAGTCGGCCGCGAGCCCGGCTTCATCCTGGTCACGCCGGATCAACAATATGCCCTGGTGCTGAACCGCCAATCCGGCGACATGGCGGTGATCCGGCTGCTTTCGCTGAGTGCGGCGAGGAACCAGCGCGTGCTGAAATATCGCTCGGCGTCGCTGTTCGATATGGTTGCCGTGGGCCGGGACCCGGTGAGCGCGGCCGTAGTGAACTGGGAACCGGCTCCCGCTTAGCCCAGGGCTTAAGAGGCAATCCCCAGCCACGCGCGCAGCAGAACCGCCGGGTCGCCCGCCAGATCGACCGGTTCGGAACGGACTTCCCTGCCCTCTTCGATGCTCACGGCCACCACGCCGGCCGCGGTGGGGCGGAGTTCCAGACGCCGCTCGCGGGCCTCCAGGCGCAAGATGGCGCCCAGCCAGGCCACGTGAATTTTGGTGCGCACGGCGTGTCCCACGCGGGTGGTCTGCCGCAGTAACTCCTCGGTGAAGGGACTTTTCCTGAGCTCTTCGGCGTAAGGAGCGGCCGCCTGGGCCCGGGTCCGCTCACTGGCACGCTGGCGCGCCTCGCGCTCGGCCGATTCCTGCCCCTCTTCGTGCGATTCCAGACTCTTCAGGTTGTTCTCCAGATTGTCGAGAAAGCTCATCACTCCAGTTTGCCAGAGCCGGGGCGCTAGGATGGTAGCTTATACTGGTTTTCCCTATGGACGCACTCACCCTTCACCGCCTCCACTTCGCATTCACCATCACGTTCCATTACCTGTTTCCGCAATTGACCATGGGGTTGGCCCTGTTAATCGTGATTCTAAAAACAGTTGCCATCCGCACCGGCGACGAGCACTACCATCGGGCCGCGCGCTTCTGGGCCAAGATTTTCGCCGTCAACTTCGCCATGGGGGTGGTAACCGGCATTCCCATGGAGTTTCAGTTCGGCACCAACTGGTCGCGGTTTTCCAGAGCCGCCGGCGGCGTGATCGGACAGACGCTGGCCATGGAAGGGGTCTTCTCGTTCTTCCTCGAATCCAGCTTCCTGGGCGCGTTTCTTTTCGGCGAAAAACGGCTGGGCCCGAAAGCGCACTGGTTGGCCGCGTTTCTGGTGTTTCTGGGATCGTGGCTCTCGGGCTTCTTCATCATTGCCACCGACGCATGGATGCAACATCCCACGGGTTATCGCATGGATGGCGCCGGCATGGCGCAACTCACCAGCTTTTGGGCCCTGCTCGCCAATCCGTGGGTATTCTGGCAATACCTGCACAACATGACGGCCTCGGTAGTAACGGCCAGCTTCGTCATGGCCGCGGTGGGCGCCTTCTACCTGCTCACCGGCCGGCACGAACCGTACGGCCGCACCTTCGTGCGCTGGGGCGCGATCGCCGGCACGGTTTCCACCTTCCTGCTGCCGTTTCCCACCGGAGATGGCCAGGCCCGCGGCGTCCTCGAGAGCCAGCCGGTGACGCTGGCGGCGATGGAGGGCCAGTTCCACACCGAGGCCGGCGCCCCGCTGGCGATTCTGGGACAGCCCGACATGGAACGGGAGCGGTTGGACAATCCGCTCACCGTACCGGACGCACTGAGCTTCCTCACCTACCGGCGCTGGAAAGCCGAAGTGAAGGGCCTGGACGCGTTTCCGCGCGACACCTGGCCCGACAATATTCCGCTGCTCTATTACAGCTATCACATCATGGTGGGGCTCGGCACCCTGTTGGGCGCGGTCATGATCGCCGCCGCCATAGGCGTCTGGCGCGGCTTCCTGTACGGCTCACGTCCGTTACTGTGGGTGCTGATGCTGGCCATGCCGTTTCCTTATATCGCCACCACAGCGGGCTGGATGACCGCCGAACTGGGGCGCCAGCCATGGCTGATTTACGGAGTGATGCGCACCCAGGACGGCTTTTCGCCGCGCGTTTCCGCCGGCAACGCACTTTTCACCCTGCTGGGTTTCATGGGCACCTACGCCATTCTGGCGGTGCTGTTTCTGTTTCTGGTGGGGCGCGAGATCGAACACGGACCGGAGGCTGCCTGAACCATGCCCGCATCGATACTTCCCAGTGTATGGTTCTGCCTGGTGGTGGCCATGATCGCCGCCTACGTGGTGTTGGACGGTTTCGATTTGGGCGCTGGCATTCTGCACCTGCTGGTGGCGCGCAGCGACGCCGATCGCCGCGCCGTGCTGGCCTCCATCGGCCCGGTGTGGGACGCCAACGAGGTGTGGCTGCTAGCCGGCGGCGGCACGCTTTATTTCGCCTTTCCCGCCGTCTACGCTTCCAGTTTCAGCGGCTTTTATTTGCCGCTCATGATGGTATTGTGGCTGCTGATCCTGCGAGGCATTTCGATCGAGTTTCGCAGCCATCTGCACAGCGCCGTGTGGGAGCCGTTTTGGGACGCCGGTTTTTCGCTGGCCAGCGCTCTACTTGCCGTATTTTTCGGCGCGGCCCTGGGCAACGTGGTGCGCGGGGTGCCGCTCGACGCCAAGGGCGAATTCTTCTTGCCGCTCTGGACCGACTTCCGCACCGGCCAGACCGGGCAGACTGCCGTGGGAATCCTGGATTGGTACACCGTCCTGGTGGGCGTGGCCGCGCTGGCGGTGCTGGCCCGGCATGGCGCACTGTGGGTGGCGATGAAGACGGTGGGCGAGCTGCGCCGCCGCGCCACGGTCTGGGCCAACTGGCTCTGGTGGCCGGTAGCGGCAGTCGTCGTGGCCGTCACCATCGCCAGCTTTACGGTACAACCGCGGTTGAGGATCGGCTTTGCCGAGCACCCTTGGACACTTGTCTTTCCAGCCCTCGGATGGGTGGGCCTGTTGGAATCTCGCGTGGGCAGGGTCGGGCAGCGGCGCTTCCTCGGCTCCGCCGCCTTGCTCGTCGGACTGTTGACCAGCGCGGCCGCCGGCATTTATCCCTGCGTGCTGCCCGCGAACTCGGACCCCAACCTCTCGCTGACGATTTCCAACGCCGCCGCCGGCACCTATGGACTGGCCGTGGGACTGGCCTGGTTCATCCCGGGAATCCTGTTAGCCACGGCCTATTTCGTGTACACGTACAGAAGCTTCGCGGGGAAAGTGAACGCGGGCAACCACGAGTAGCGCCCTCCGCGCCCGATCTTCGTGGCGCGGACTCTGAGTCTGCAGCGCCGAGATTCGTCTCGGTGCTCTTCGCCGCCGTCCTCCTGGCATCGGCGATGCGGCCGTTCTTGGTCCTTTGGGTGCCGCTCCGCTGCCCTGTATTGCAGCTCCTCAGACCGTTCTCCGGCCGCCACGATTCTCGTGGCGCACGCACTCGTGCGTGCCGCGTCGAGACTTTCTCGACGCTCGTGCTCCGCAAGGAAAACTCGCGACGGAAAATCCGGGACAGCCTGAAGCGTGCCCACTGTCCCGCACGGCCCCAATTAGGGCAGAGGCGATTCTATAGAGGTGAAAAGCGAATGAGCAAAAAGTATCGAAGCGATGCGATGGCGGCCATCCATGAAACCATGGAGGCCTTGCACGATGTGGGGGCCATCGGCAAACGGACGATGCGGCGTTTCGACGATGCCTGCTTGACGCCGATCCGACCATTGAAGCCTGAGGAGATCAAGGCCATTCGGGAGAGAGAACACGTCAGCCAAAATGTTTTCGCCAACTACCTGAACGTCACCAGCAGCCTTGTGAGCAAGTGGGAGCGCGGCGAGAAGCGGCCTTCCGGGGCATCGCTCAAGCTGCTATCGCTGGTCGAGAAGAAGGGGCTTGCCGCCGTCGCCTAAGTACCCGGTTTCGCAATTACGGTCACACATCCTGCAACCGCTCCCTCACGGTCGCGGCTCGGACTGGGGCATTTCCGAGATGGACCGTCAGGGAGCCGTTGCCGGGAGCTAACTTCCCCAAAACGGTTAAGCACCCAGCCGCGGGCAGCGCGCCATGTGATAAAACCGGACGAGGAGACCCGAAATGCGCAAGTTCTTCGTGATTCCGGCGATAATAGCGACTGGAATCTTCGGCGCCGCGCCCCTGCGAGCCGCGGCCGGGACGTGCGACCGCGCCTGCCTGGTTGGAATTGCCGACCGCTACCTGGCTGCCATGGTGAAGCACGATCCGGCCGGCCTGCCGCTGGCCGCCAAATTCAAATATACGGAAAACACCGCCACGATTCCGATGGGGGACGGGCTTTGGGTGGGAGCCTCCGAGGGCCCGTCCACGTTCCAGATCTACGCGGCCGATCCGGTGTCTGGAGAGGTGGGCTTTTTTGGCCCCATGAAGGAGTTCGGCCAGCCCGTCCTGTTGGCGCTTCGCCTGAAGATCGAAAACGGCCGCATTACTGAGATCGAGCACGTGGTCGCGCGCGGCCTCCGGGAATCGGCGATGAAGGGCCTCGAGACGCCGCGCGCCGGCCTGGTAACGCCCGTCCCGCCCCAGGAGCGGACGCCGCGCCAGGAAATGTTCCGCGCCGCCGATTCCTACTTCGATTCCATCGAACACGTGGATGGCAGCCTGGCGCCGTTCGCCGACGACTGCGAGCGCCACGAAAACGGGTCGCAGACGACCACCAATAAAGTGACGGACCCCAACGCCAACCAGGCTACACAGAAGATCAACGCGCTGAACTGCCGGGACCAGATGAACACGCACAATCTGGCCTACATCACCCGCATCCGGCCGCGCCGCCTGCTCATCATCGACGAAGAATATGGGCTGGTGTTCGGATTCCCGATGTTCGTGCACCGGGGAAACGTCCGCTCCCTCAAGATCGTGGGCGTACCCGGCGTGGACACGATCCCCATGAATTTCGGGCCGATCAACCTTCAGGCGGGCGAGATTTTCAAGATTCGGTCGGGCAAGATCCACGAGATCGAAGCCAACGGCTTTCTGCTGCCCTACAATGCCACGAGCGGATGGGAGTGAACGCCGGCGCGCCGGTGACTGGAATGGTCATGTCCTGACAGGGCCTTAACTCGCCCTGTCCCGTTCTTCCGCTGCCGCACCCCGCTGTACACTCCCCCTGGCCGATCACGCCGAAGCGCGGGCGGCGAATATGACGGTGTGGCCGCCGGGCTCGAAGACGCCGATTTCGCGCATGCCGTAGAACGTGGTTCGTTCCGGCAGGGCGACCGGGTAGCCATTGAGGCGCGTCAGCACGTCGGCGAAGTCCTGTACTACGATAAACAGGCCGACATTGCTCGGCCCGGCGTTCGGCACAAACTGCGGCGCGTCCTTGCGCACGCTTTCGACCGTTTGCAGCATCAGCTCGGCGCCGTCCCGGACCAGGATCGCGAACCCGAGACGATCGCCTTCCGGCACGTCCACCGTCTTCACGAAGCCCATCCGGTCGATCCAGAAAGGAAGCGATTTCTCAACCTCTTCCACGATAAGCACTGGTGTAATCTCCATGCTTCGATACTAGCCGCGGCCGCCATCCGGCCGATTGGAAAAAACGGCCATCGGGGTGAGGCCGGTGAACTCGTGAAAATCGCGGATCAGGTGGGCCTGGTCGAAGTACCCGGCTTCGAGAGCGATGTCGGACCAGTTCGGCCGCCCGGCGGCTTGGGCGATGCGGCTGGCGTGCCGGAAGCGTAACACGCGGCTCAGCCGCTTGGGGGTGAGCCCGCTCTCTTCCAGGCAGCGGCGCCGGAACTGGCGCAGGCTCAAATTGGCCTGCGACGCCGCGCTTTCCAGGCCGGCGCTTCCATTCGATGCGGCCAGGGCTTCAATGGCGCGCTGGACGGGGTTGGGCGCGACGGCGGGCCGGGGCAGGCTGCGGAGTAAGATGCCCATGGCAGTCGGAATCGACTTGGCATCGTCCAATTGGCGGGCCAACTCCGGCGCGCGCCGCGGCCACAGGTCTTCGAGCGGCGCCAAGCCATCGGTCAATTCCGCCGGCGGAACGCCCAGGAAAGCGCGCGCCACCCCCGGCCGAAAACGAATCCCCGCCAGGGCGGCGCCTGCCGGAAAATCGAAGCGCCGCTCCGCCGTCATAGTGCCGATGGCGCGCAAGCCGCCGCGGCGATCGTAAACGATATCGAGGCACCCATCCTCACTTTCATCCGGATCACGCGGAGCATCCAAATACTATCGGTGTTCGCCAGCCACAAACGCCTCGGGCCCTACCGGACTTGGTTCGGTACGCCGATTGGCGCATGACGGCCTGCGATGCACGCGTGGTGGTCCGATCAAGTTTCTGGTGCTCGTGGCGCGAATCGCTCTTTGATGGGAATGCTCTGTTGCCCATTCCGGTTCCTTTGAGCGATTCCATGCGGGTGCCAGGCAGCAGGTCTGAGTCCTGGAGGTTCTCCGCTTCATCCAACATCGCTCCCGCGGAATGTTATTCCTTTATGAATCAGACGCGGTGTAATCGGCCGCGCTGGAAAGGAATCCAAGTCGTTTAGGCCGCCTCGGAAACCTGGACGGAGAGCTGTTTGCCGAGTGCGCGGAAAGCGCCTTCCAACTGGTCCAGCCGGGAAGCGTGACGCAGATCGAGCAAGCGATCTACTTGGGGCATGTGGCAGTTCAGCCGGCGGGCAAGTTCGGCTTTGCCCACCTTGGCATTTCGCATTGCGGTATAGAGGGCCAGCTTGGCTTCTGTGAGTGCCGGCAGGGTGGCGAATGGCCCCTTGGTGCCAGCCCGGGGCATTGGAATATCGCGACGATCTGCCATATAGGCGATGAGGACCGTCTCAATGGCATCAGCAGCGCGCAGGAGTGCCTCTTCTCGATCTTCGCCGAAGGTGAGGGCCCCGGTAACGTCCGGAACCTCGGCCAGAATGGTACCGTTGGTATCCTTGGAAAGTCTGACGTGATAACGCAGCATGACTGGCGATCCTTTCTTTTTACTTTAGCCCCAACACCCTCTTGACACGGTGCTGCAGGCCCTTTCCAATCTCTTTGCCCGCTCCATGCATGGGCAACGAGGTGACATTGGCGCCCAGGCGGACCGTAAGGTGCCCGCCCTTGCCAGGTTCAAACGTGCATCCCTGCTTCTCGAGCCACCGTTTGAATTGGGCGCTGCTCATATTCCAAAGATACAACAGATATGTTGCTCTGAGCCAGAAATCGTCGGATCTGTCCGCCATTCCTCGGTGCGTGAAGCACCACCGTACCGGAGATGACTCGTACCACCGACTCGGGCCGCGGAGATTCGCCGAAGTACATCATCTGAATATCCGGGCGATCGTCGCTCGCCTGAGCGGAAAACCGTTCATTCGGGTGGAGGCGGGCAGCTTCGTCGGCCGGCTCGGAGATCAGGAGTATCACCTTGGATTCACGGAGGCCGGTCTGGCCCGGGCGATTTCGCGGATGAGTCAGCTTCGGCGAGAGAGGGAGGCAGAGGCGGCCTGAGGCTCCGATTTAAGGGTATGGGCGCCTATGGGTGCCAAGAAAGAGACCAGGCCGACGCGGCGTGGCTGGATACCCCTTTGCATACTCCAGCCACGTAGCCTGAGCCTCGTGCAGGACTAACTGGGCCATGGTGACCCGCGTATGGTGCCGAGTTGCCCGCGCAAGCGCCCTGGGCGTCGGTTTCGAGGGAGAATAGAGGTGCTATGACGTTGCAGGAACTCCGGACGACAAAGCGGGACGAGATCCTTCGTGTTGCTGCCAAGCGGGGTGCGCGAAACGTTCGCGTCTTTGGCTCTGTGGCACGCGGCGAGAGCGATGCCCGTAGCGATATCGATTTTCTCGTGGATTTGGAACCTGACCGTAGCTTGTTTGATCTCAGTGGTTTGCTGATTGACCTGGAGGCAGTGCTCCACGCTCATGTAGACGTCGTCACCGAACCGGGTCTCCGTGCCCGCATCCGGGAGAGAGTGCTTCGAGAAGCGGTGCCCCTGTGAGGGACGACCGGGAGCGTCTCTTGGATGTTCTCGAGGCCCATTGGGCGGATCGAAAAATATGCTGTGCGCGGGCGGGAGGCTCTAGCAGGTGAGGAGCTGCTTCAAACTTGGGTTGTTTGGAATGTGATCGCGCACGACCTTCCCGCGCTTAGAGGGAGAGTGGAGGAAATCCTGGCTCAAGAAGATTTGCCCGACATCTCTGGGACTGAACCCTCCGTCGGACATCGAGCGCGGCGGTCCGAAAGGGAAGAAAAGGTTCAAGGGAAAGAAACCGCAGGTTGCGTTCCCTTGGGGCTTCCGTGTATGCGCCATCGCGAATGCGGACACACCTCCGGCCCGTGGGTCACAGCATGGATTTCAGATTGTCGGTGAGGCCACGGCCGCGCAGGAGGGAATGATGCGCGGGTCAGAGAATGGCGATCAGAGTGCGGAACGGAAGGCCCAAGAGGGCATCGGAACTGACACCACCGTTGGCTTCACAATAGAGAAACGGGGGGGCGACAATCATAGCCACATCATGTGGGGAGTTGACTGTGAATACGGAGAGCAGCTTAGTGTTGGGGCACATCGGTAGGCACTTCGGCATCGCGGGTAGCAAAACCAATCTCATGCGTCCAGCGCCGCCACTTTGGCACCAGCGATTCTATTCCGCACCCACTCCCGGACTACTGGCGTCTTCGACTCCGTCATCCGTGCGACGGCGAATGCGTAAAGGAGAGGGAATACGAGAATGAAGGACCCATAGGCCAAGTGCCGCGTGTCGGGCTGCCAGCGACCAGAGGGAAGCAGTGTGGCGCGAATGAAGAACAACAGCGGAAAGTGTACTACGTACAGCGTGTAGGAGCGAACCCCGAGAGCGCGGCTCCTAGCATCCAGGCCGTGAAGGCCGCCAACAGAAGATACCCCACCGTCTCCCGTAATGCTCTGCGGCGAGTAGACAGAAGTACTAAGGCCAAGCGCAGGGAAGAGGACGTAATACCAAAACTCGTTGAACAGGCTCCATAGCGGTCCATTCGATCCGAATACTGGCGTGAACCGGGTCTGGAGAAACAACAGGTTTCCAACCAGGTTAAGCGGCGTCAGGTTTTCGATCGGAACCTGATTGCCAAATGGTGCGAGCGGGGCAGAATAGAGGCCACTTCCCGCTGACCAGGTAATTCCGAGCCCGTCCCAGACCAGGCACCGAGCAACCAGCTACCCGGTAATCGGGCCGCCCCTGCCGTTTTAGCCAGGCTGCCAGAAGCCCGGCCACCAACCCTAACAAGATAACATTGACGAGCCTCATCCTAACCGGCTCCAGATGTGTCGCCGGCTCGAACACAGCATGGACCAACGCATACAGTGGCCCCACTGTTCCGGTCAGCGAGTTCAGGAATTTCGTTGTGAAACCATGCTGGTGAAGCAGCGGAATGTACTCGACAAAATACGGCTCGTCGTACAAGAACCGGTGTGGCGATGTCACCACCAGCACGACCAAGGCGAGGAACGCTGCAAACAAGATGCCGCTCGTTACCCGCATCGCGAGGCGATCAGATGTTGTTCGCCGCGTCGTTTCTATCAGTTGATTTGCTGGCATAAGACGTACCGAACCTGATCCGGATTTCGGGCACTCCACCAGACTAGAAGTACGCCTTGCCAAAACCGACACGTCACGGAATCGGCTATTGCCGCCGTACGTAGTGGGGGCCCGCCTCCGGCACTGGTTGCAATCACGACTTGAGATCCCCCAATTCCGTGAAGGAGCATCTTGCCACAAATGGCAGTTGGCGGAACGTCCCCCGCTTGACATTTGTCGAATGATTCAACAATTCCGTTTGGCGGGGCCTGGCCGAGCTCCGTGAGCGGGTTTTCCATAGGTAGGGGAGCCTACGTCTCGGACTTCGAGTAATAGTTCTTGTAGCCCTTGTAATACCCGTTGTAATACCCGTAATATCCGCTCGGAGCATGCTTCGGGTTCCAGTCATTCAAGATCGTCCCCAGCACGTTCGTGCCGTCCTCCTGGAAGCGCTGGAAGGCGGCCTGGGCGGCATCGCGGGTTGTCCTTCCGGCGCGGATGACCAGGATTACGCGGTCCGAAAGTCGTCCCAGGACGCGGGCGTCGGGGATCTGGAGCATGGGCGGGGTATCGATCAGGATGGTATCGAACTGCTGGCGGAGCTGTTTCAGCATCTCCGGCATCTGCGCGCCGTAGAGGAGGGTCATGGCGGCGGCGGTGGTTTCTCCGCTGGCTAAGAGGAAAAGATTCGGGATGGCGGTGGGACGGATGGCGGCCTGGGCGGTCTCAGATGTGGCTGCCGCGCGGTCCTTCAGCATGTCGCTGAGGCCCGGGGAAGAGGTCAGGCCAAAGATCTTGTGCAAGCGAGGGCGGCGCAGGTCGGCATCGATGAGCAGGACGCGATTGCCGACTTCGGCGATGGCGATGCCGAGGTTGCAGACCACGGTGGATTTGCCTTCGGCGGGGCCGGGGCTGGTGAGGACGATGGAGCGGGGACGCGAGCCGTTTTCACCGGAGAACAGGATGGAGACTAAAGTAGAGCGGAAGGACTCCGCCAGCATGGATTGCTTTTGCTGGAGGGTGACCAGTTCCACGCGGCTGGCAGCCTCCAGGGTGGGAGCGGTCTGGCCCAGGGCCTGCTTGAAACGCCGGCGCTGGTCGAGGCTGCCGGCGGGGATGATGCCGAGCTCGGGGACGTTGAGATAGAAGGTGGAATCGCCGGGCTGCTGGATGGTGCGGTCGGCACGCTCCCGCATGACGACGAAGGCGACGCCGAGGAAGAGGCCGGAGAGCAAGCCGAGGCTGGCGCTTTGGGGCAGGTCCGGTTTGTAGGGGTGGGCGGGGACTTTGGCGGGATCGACCACGCGCACGTTGCTGGCGCGCAGGGCGGAGGCGATGCTGGCCTGATTGAGCTGCTGCAACATAGCGTCATAAACGGCGCGATTGGAATCGACTTCCCGCTTGAGAATGTTGTACTGGACGGCCTTTTCACCTTGGCCGCTGACGAGGTGGGTCTGCTGGGCGTAGGCGTCGGAAAGGAGTTTCTCCTTGCGAACCGCTTCATCGTAGTCGTTCTTGATGCGCTTCAGGATATTGGAACGGTCCTTTTCGAAGGCGGCCTGGATGGTGGCGATCTGGGCCTGGACGCGCTGGATCTTGGGGTGGTCGGGCGTATAGGTGGCGCCGAGTTCGGCGATCTGGCGGCGGAGCTCGGTGAGCTTGGTGGCGTAGTCGCGGAGCCCTTCATCGCTCAGAATATCGGGGAGGGCCTCGGGAGTGCTAATGGCGGCCGTTTCATAGCGGGACTGTTTGGCGATGCGGTCGGCTTGGGCGGCGGTGAGACCGGTCTGGAGCTGGCGGAGCTTGTCCTCGTCGACATTGGTCTTTTCGTCGGTGAAGATGAGGCCGGCGCTGCGTGCGTATTCCTGGAGCTTGTCGTCGGAGCGCTCCAGCTTAATGCGCACGTCGTCGAGCTGGCGGGTGAGCCATTCGGTGGTGCGCGCGGTGCTTTTCCAGCGGGACTCGAGGTTTTCGTCGATGAACTCGTTGGCGAGGGTGTTGGCGAAGGCCGCGGCGGAACGGGGGTCGGTGGAATCGACGGTGATTTCGAGGATGCGGGTCTGGCCGGCGGCGCGGATCTTGAGGCTTTTGGTGGCGTAACCGATGGAGGCGGCAAAGGCATCGGCGGGATTGGGTTCGGGCAGATTCAGGGCTTTGCGCCAGGCGGAGATGCGGCCGCCGGGTTCGGAGAATCCCTCCGGTTTCTTCAGCTTGGTGAGGACGCGCTCGATGAGGGACTCGCTTTGGAGGATCTTGATCTGGGTCTGGATGTCGGAGGTTTCCGAGGTGCTGCCGGTCTGGGTGACGGGGTCGATCTGGCGCATATTGAGGAAGTTCTCGTTAAGGCCTACGATTTCGACCGAGGTATGGGCCTGGTAGATGGGAGTCTGCGGGAGGGTGACGAGGAATCCGATGAGCGCGCCGACGAAGGCGATGATGAGGAGGGTGCCCTTGCGGCGGCGGAGGATGCGCCAGTACTCGAGGAGTCCGCCCTGTTCCGGGTCGCCGGACGCAGAGGCGTCCGGATATTGGCGCTCGGGATAGAGGCGTTCGGGATAGGCCGGACGGGGGTCGGTACGGGCGGGAAGGTGTTCTTCCATGGGGAGTTCAGAGAAAGAATTGGCCACGGATGAACACGGATAAACACGGATGAAGAAAGAATTGAGATTTATCCGGGTTCATGGGTGGATTGTAGCGATAGACGGCCGCGGGACGCTGCGGGCGTGAAGTAAAACCAGGTTCTTTCTTCATCCGTGTTTATCCGTGTTCATCGGTGGCTAAGGTTTTCTGTTTTTCCGGGTGCTCAGTAGCGATAAATGGCGGCGGTTCCGACGGCCGAACTCATGCCCAGAACGGTGGTCACGGCTGTGGCGGCGGCGGATTTCTTGCCGCTTAGGGGAACGAAGAGAAGGTCGTTAGCCTGGAGGGGAACGTCTGGCGTTTTGCCGGCTAGCAGCGCTTTCAGATCGATAGGGATTTCGGTACGCGTATCGGAGCCGGGGATGGGGCGCATAATGCGGGCCTTGCGGGCATTGGCGAAACGATCCAGGCCTTCGGCGAGGGAGAGAATCTGAAGGGCGGAAAGATGCTGATCTTCGCCGAGGACGAAGCCGCCGGGTTTGCGGACAGTGCCAATGACATAGACAAGCTGGCCTTTGGGAACGGAGATGACGTCCTCGGGCTTGATTTCGATGTTCTCGGCGGGATTCTGGGCGTCCATGATGCTTTTTATGTTGACGCTGGCGATGCTGTAGCGGCCGGTGGGGTCATCTTTGGCGTCAGGGAGGGGAATACGGCCCCACTCGATCCGGCGGGTAATTTTGATCGAATAGCCGGCATCCTGGCGAATCCCTCCAGCCAGGGAAATCACTTCGAAGAGAGTTTTGTGTCCTTCCAACTGGTGTACTCCGGGGGATTGGACCGCGCCGAGGACCGACACGGGCTGGCTGCGGGTTTCGACCAGATAGACGGAAACGTCGGGGTGCTGGAGGTAGTGCTTCAGGTGTTCTTCGAGGAGGTCGGCGAGCTGTTCGGTGGTGAGGCCGGCGGCGTGAACGCGGCCGATCATGGGGAGGGTGATGTTGCCGCGGGCGTCGATGCGGATAGGGGCGGTGGTGGTGACTTCTTCGGCGTCGAGAGCGCGGACCATGAGTTGATCGTCTACACCGAGGGCGTAGCTGCTGGGGGCGCCGGCGTCCGGTGCCACGGGGGACGAAGGTGGCGCCTGTGCGAGGCACGCGGCGGCGAGGGAGAGAAACAAAAGGGGACGCATGAACCGTATGTTTCCGCGGCTTCTTATTCTCATGACATGATTTTCTGCGGAGTCTTCGCCCGATCCAAGAAGAGCGAAAAATCGGACTCCAAGTGGCGAAGCCGTTCATCCAGATCCGCCAGTTTGGCCGCAACACCGTCTTGCGGGTCGGCCGATTCGGTCACAATGCGCTGCAAGGCCAGGCGGGCGAGCTCGGAAATGTTGCGGACACCATAGGTGCGATAGTGCGCTTTGAGGCCTTCGTACTCTACGCCGGAAAGGCGGATGCTAATCATCTTCTCTTTCGTATTGCTACCCGACATGGCACAGAGACTCCTGTGAGGTCTGCAAGGGAGGTTAGGGCAATTGCACCCGCTGAGGCGAACGCGGCTTCCGGGTGAACGCTTGGTTTCTAGCCGACTTTTGCCAATGGGCGGGTACGGGAAGACACGGTAACGGTGCGGGGAACCATGCGAGCAAAGATGGGGCGAACCCACTTGCGGTCGATTTCGACGGCGACGGAACGTTGCAGCAAGCTAACAGAAATTACTAATCCGACTGCCTGGAATGCGCAATTGTCGAGCGAGTCAGTCGATGATACTATCTCTCGGCAGTTTTCAGGTTGGAATGCACAAGCTCCGCCATTTCAGTCCCATTGGCGTGACTTACACCAAAAAGGCCCAAAATGCAGCCCAACTGCGACTGCATGACAATGCAGTACGCGAGTTGATAAAGGCCATATTAGGATCTCAAAACGAAAAAGTAAAGCAAAAAAGCGCGTGGAATAGTACCCTGCATTACGGAAAGGGAGCTATCTTGCTGCATGACAGTGTGATACGCCGTTATCGTCATACAGAGTCGGAAGGGCGTTTGGACGAGCGATGTAAGCCGTTTTCTGGCGTGGCATAGTATCTCCAGTACTCTTCGAGGCGCCTCCTGTGGTTGTATCGAACGATATTCCGCGGAATCTTACGGACGGATATGGTCTGGCCGGCAGCCGCCTTGCCTCGCGGTGGCACGGGTGACAGGCGCCGCGATTTCATAGTGTTCGAGCCATGGAACGCTTCGGTCCGAAGATTCAGTTGGTAGGACGATCAAAGGAGATGGTCTTTCCCATAGCGAACGAGGTCGGCTGTCGATTGGAGATCCAACTTGTTGAATCCTCGACGCTTGTAGGCGCCGACCGTCTTGGCGCTCAGGTTCAATTCGGCAGCGATCTCGGTGCTACGCTTGCCTGCCGCAAGCGCCAGCAAGACCTTGCGTTCCTGGGTCGACAGTTTCGGTGGGGAGGCAGAGGACCTCGGGTTTTCGACTCCCAGGGGAATCGATTCACCGAAATACTTCTTGCCTTCGAGGACAGTCCTGACCGCCTTCAACAGATCGGAACTGCCGGAACCTTTTGAGATGTAGCCCGCGGCGCCGAGTTGGCGGGCGCGGCCTGCATACTGTGAATCCGCGTGCATACTCAACACGAGTACCACCGCGTGAGGACGAAGAGCGCGGATGTCCTCCAGGATAGAAAAGCCGTCACGGCCGGGAAGACTCAAATCGAGAATCACCAGCCGCCAGGGTTGCGCCTTGATTTGAGCCAGGGCTTCTTCGGCATTTCCCGCCTCGCCAAAGACGATGTCCCGGTACTTTCGGCCAAGTACCTGCTTCAAACCCTCACGAACGAGAAAATGATCATCGACAATCAGTATCGATAGCTTCTGTACCTGCGGCATGCCTCACCAAGGGCAGACCGCCAGAGCTACTCCCGAGAGCCATACTTACCAAAGCCTTTAGTAGAATAGTACGGAGCAGTACCGCATGCAAGGGGAAAATTGATGGGTTTCGAAGTTTCTTTTCGGGACAGTCAGGTGTTCGAATCGCCTCGGGCGCACCACAAAATCAATGGTTTACGGGCTTGTCGCGGCGTCCCATGAGCTGATGCAGGGCGAAGGGGACCTCGTCGGGATGCGACGCACACCAGGCAATAATGCGCTCGAGCTTGATGGACTCGTCGGCGATGGCGCTGATTTCCATCAGCTCGGTTTCAATGATCTCCGAGTCTCGCATAGAAACACCAGCATGGCACATATTGGCACGTTGTGGCCGGCTATGCGATGATGCCCTTGCGCACGGCATATAAAGTCAGTTCGGGGATGCCACGAAGGTTCAGTTTCTGCATAACCCTGGCGCGGTGAGTCTCGACGGTATAGGCGCTGAGATTCAGGAGATTGGCGATTTCTTTGCTTGAATTGCCCTCGGCAACCAATTGCAGGATCTCCCGTTCGCGGGGAGAAAGCAGTTCGTACGAATCTTCCGCCCCAGTGCGCTCCAGCTTGCGCATGTAATCCTCCAGCAGCACTTTGCCGACAGCCGGACTGAAGAAAGACTTTCCAGCGGCGGCGGCGCGTATGGCTCGTGCCAAGTCCGCCTCGGCCGAGTCCTTCAGAAGATACGCCTTGGCCCCCGCCTTCAGGGAACGGAGGACGTAGCCTTCATCGGAGTGCATGCTGAGCATGACGATCTGGGTATCGGGCAGACTCCCACGGATCTGGCGGGCCGCCTCGATGCCATTCAGACTCGGCATTCCGATATCCATGACCACCACGTCCGGCTTAAGGGCTTGGGCCATGGCCACAGCCTCCCTCCCGTTGTCCGCTTCCGCGATGACCGAGAGGTCGGGTTGTGCCTCGACCACCATCCGAAGACCGGCACGAATTAACGTGTGGTCGTCGGCCAGGAGCACGCCGAGTTTCTTCATGAATTCCTCCTTCCAGGAGGAAAGGGAAGATCCGCCGCGACGGAGACGCCTTGTCCGGCTTGGGAGCTCACGCTGAAGGTTCCACCAAGCCGATTCACCCGTTCTTCCATTCCGAGCATCCCTAATCCGCGTACCCGATTCGGATCGAATCCACGGCCATCGTCGTTAACCCGGACCGCGAGGCCTTTGGCGGAACGCGCGACGGTCACCTTGGCGTTCCGGGCTCCGGAGTGCCTGACGGCGTTGTTGAGAGCTTCCTGAACCAGGCGATAGATGCAGATTCTGTATTCGTCGGGCAGGTCTTCCGGCACGTTCTCCGATTCAACGGATACTTCGATCTCACTGCGGCGGGACACTTCCCGCCCCTGCCACTCCAGCGCGGCAACCAGTCCAAGGTCGTCCAGCATGGATGGCCGAAGCAAGAGGGCGATATTTCTCACCGATTGAAAGGTCCTCTCGGCGACGGACTTCATGTTGTCAAGCTGGGTTTTTACCTCGGGGCGATCGCCGGAGAGGGTGGTCGACAGGCGACCTATGTCCACCAGCAGCGCGCCTAGCGCCTGTCCGATTCCATCATGCAGCTCGCGTGACAGGGACCGCCGTTCGGTCTCCTGAGCGTCGACCAGGCGTGACGAGAGGCGTTGCAATTCGTGCTGGCTCCGCGCGAGCTCGACGTAGCGGCTGTAGGTTTGGCGTTCGAGCCGTACGATGTATGCCATGCTTCCCAGCACGAGCAGAAGACCGCTCCCGAAACCGATCTTGAGCACGCGCGACAATCCTCCTTGCAGGCTCCCGAATTCGGCTACCAGGGCCTGATCGGCATCCTGGAGTTTCTCTCCATTCCATGTTCGCAGTTTTGCGGTCCAATCCAGGATCTGTTGCTGAAGCGCAACCGTGCGGTTGGAGAGCGGGTTTTGGACATGACGCCGGCGCTCGTCGGGTTTGGCGGCGAGAACCGCTACATAGAGAGTTCGCTGTTGAATAAAAACATTCTGCATGCCGTCCAATAACGCGGTTTCGGTGGAATCGCGGTCGTTGGGGTAGCGTTTCAAATCGGAGTCGATTTCGATCGTCAGTTGGTCGAGGTGTTGGCGGGCCGCCTGGTCCCGATCGGCTTGCGCCTGCACCACGAACTGCTGAACGGCGCCGTTGTAGCTCTGTATGGAAAGCAATAAGCCCGAGAGTATTTGCGTGCGCGCCGCCAGCGCATGGGAGACAGCCTGCTGCTGGATGTACATTTCCTGAAGAAATCGGATCGCCAGGGTGCCGGACACCAGCAATAACGACAGCAACGCCCCGCCGACAACGAGAAGCAGCCAGCGCAGCTTACTGGAGCGTGGAGCCGTTTCCAGTCGCGCGGCTTCGGCCGCACTGCCATTCGACGTTGTCATCGGCTCCATAGGTGAAACTCAGAATCATTATCCACGTCGATGCGCCGCAACTCAACTTCGGCTCGGAAACGGGCGGCGGGGCAGGCGAAAGCAGACTGCCCCTGGAAAGCAGCCAATTGCGGGGCAGACCACGAAAAACGATGGTCTGCCCCACGGCAGAATGGTCGCGGGGGCACACTTAGGGCAGAGTCCGCTCCACGGTGCCCTAAACGAGCTGCTTTCTTGCGGTCCGGCGGCCTCAGGCGGCCTTGCGGAGGGGCCTTTGGGAGGCTTGGGACAGCTTTTTGGCTTCGGCCAGGCGGGTCAGGTGGGTGGCGAGGCGGGCGATTTCGGGGATTGAAAAATCAAACTGCGGGGGGAGGGCCTGGCGCGGGTAGTCGCGCTCGATGTCGTCGGTTTCTCCTTTGCTTTCCGCGAGTTGGGTTAGGAGGGCGACCTCTTCGGCGGCGCGCTGGAGGGCGGCCTGGCGCTGCTGCCGCAGGTCGTCGAGCATCTTCTTATTCTTCTCGACGCGGCGCTGGATGCGTTGCCCTCGGCGAGCCAGACGCGGGCCTGGGCCAGGGCGACGTCAACCTGGGAGGAACTCATTGAAATGGAGGGGCTTCGGGGGCTGGTATTTTCGCAGGACCGAAGCTCGCCTCCGCGTTATCCTGGATAGATGGAAACTGAAGTCCCCGTCTCAGAGGCCCTGGTAGACACCGCTCCCCAGGTGAGCCCCGCTCAATCCGTCATGGATTTGGAGCGCGCCCACCTCCTCCAGAATTATTCCCGCTATCCGCTCGTCCTGGCGCGCGGAAAGGGGTGCTGGGTGTACGATCTGGAGGGGCGCCGTTACCTCGATCTGATTACCGGCATCGGCGTCAACGCCCTCGGCCACGCCCATCCCCGCATCGTCAAGGTCATCCGCCAACAGGCCGGGTTGATGGTGCATAGCTCGAACCTCTACTATCACCGTTATCAAGGCGAACTGGCCAAACGCCTCACCGCCATGAGCGGTCTGGACCGCGCCTTCTTCTGCAACAGCGGCACCGAGGCCGTCGAAGGCGCGCTCAAAATGGTTCACTCCCACGGCCGCACCCTCGAGCCGGAAAAATACGAGATCGTTTCGCTCGACAACAGCTTTCACGGGCGCTCGATGGGCGCCCTTTCGGTCACCGGACAGCCCAAGTACCGCGCCGATTTCGAGCCCCTCATTCCGGGCGTGAAATTCGTTCCGCCCAACGACGTGGCGGCGCTCGAAGCGGCCTTCAGTCCCCGCACCGCCGGCATGATTCTGGAGATGATCCAGGGCGAGGGCGGCATCTATCCGTTGACTCCCGAGTTCGCCGCCAAAGCGCGCGAGCTGGCCGACCGCTACAACGCCCTGCTGGTGGCCGATGAAACCCAATGCGGCGTCGGCCGTCCCGGCGTCTACTTCGCCTATCAGCTCTCCCAGCCGGTGATCATGCCGGACGTCGTGGTCGCGGCCAAACCCGTGGCCTGCGGCTTGCCGCTCGGTTTCATTCTGGCCAATGAAAAAGCCGCCGCCGCCATCCGCCCCGGCATGCACGGCACCACCTTCGGCGGCGGTCCGCTCGCCTGCCGCGTGGGCCTGGAATTCATCGACGTTCTCGACGAGCTGATGCCCTCCATCCGCCGCATGGGCACGTACTTCCTCGACCGGCTCCAGCACCTCGCCTCCAAGCACGCAGTCATCAAGCAGGTTCGCGGCTTCGGCCTCATGCTCGGGGTAGAGCTGAACGTGCCCGGCAAGCAACTCGTGCTCGACGGCATCGGCCGCGGCCTCCTGTTCAATTGCACCCACGATAACGTCCTCCGCTTCCTGCCCCCCTATATCGTCACCGAAAAGGAAGTGGACCGCGCCATCGGCATTCTCGATCGCCTGATCGCGAAAGCGTAGTTGTGGAGATTGCTCCGGCAACCGGCGGGCGAGAGTCTAACCGAGCCGCGACCGTGAGGGAGCGGTTGCCGACCCGAGGCGTGCATGAGGTACCTCATTACCTTCGCCTGCTACGGCTGTCATCTTCACGGAGATGAATCGGGATCGGTCGACCGGCGCCATAATCTGGTTGGGAGCCGTCCGGTGGAGGCCCATCCTAGCCGCGCCGCCGGCGAGCGCCAGCGCATGGCCCAGGCTCCGTACCAGCTTGATCGCGACGAGCAGTCGATAACTCTGGAAGCGATTCGGGAGGTGAGCGCTCACCGGGGATGGCACCTGTTGGCCGTGCACGTGCGGACCAGCCACGTGCACACAGTAGTGGAAGCCGACGTTCGACCGGAGAAGGTCTTAAACGACTTTAAGGCATACGCCAGCCGGGCGCTTAATCGTCTGGGACGCGACGCACCGGACCGGCGGCGCTGGGCGCGCCACGGCAGCACGCGATGGCTGCGAAAGGACGACGACGTGCGGCACGCAGTAAAATATGTCGTTGAGGAGCAGGGCGAGCGTTTGGCCCTGTTTGTCTCGGCGGATCTGTAGGAAGGGGCGCCAGACACCGCTCCCTCACGGTCGCGGCTCGGAAAACGCGCTGACGAGGACTGGTGGATGTATACTGTCAGCTACCAGGACGCCAAAACGGAAGACCTGGATTGCCGCCGAGGGCCTTCATGAGTGGAGGTCTTGCGGCGGGGACGGAGCTAAGACATGACAGAAGATACCAAGCCCTGCCCGGTCTGCGGAGAGACCATCAAGGCGGTAGCGCTCAAGTGCCGTTTCTGTAATACGAACCTGTCGGAATTTGCCGCAGCGAAGGAGCACGAAACCGAAAAAGACCTGTTTTCCGGCCACCCGGCTGTGATCTACAGCGTCGGCCAGCTTGTGCCTTTCCTGGTGGCGACCGTCGCGGCTGTTGGAGTCATCGCAGTCGGCGCTAACCGTCCGGATGTCGGAATCGACTTCTGGTATGTGCTCCTTGGCTTCGTGGTCGTGTGCGGCGTCATCTGCCTGTGGTTCTACGTGAAGAGCCGGAAAACGCACTTTGAAGTCACTACGCAGCGCATCAAGCTGGAACGCGGCCTACTCTCGAAGGTTCAAGAAAGCCTTGAGCTGTTTCGCATCGACCACTTCGAGCTGCGCAAGCCGCTGGGGATGCGTCTATTGGGCCAGGCATATCTCCACATCTTCACGTCCGACGCAGAGATCGAAAGGTTTGGCGTATATGGCGTTCCCAATCTGGAATCGATGGCGGACGAACTGCGAAGTTGCCAGCTTCGCGAGCGCACTCGGCGCGGTCTGACGACCTTCGTAAAAGCGTAGATTCCGCTTCGACCAGGTCCATAGCCGCGCCGTGCGCCACAATAGAGCATATGGTGCTGTCCGCTCTCGTGGTGGCTCTATTCGCGACGCCCCTGCCGGTTTCCTATTCGCACGACGTCGCCCCTATCCTCGATCGCCACTGCGCCCCCTGTCACCGCCCCGGCGGTGTCGCGCCCTTCAGTCTGTTCACCTACTCCGACGCCGCCAAACGCGCCGGCCTGATCGCCACCGTTACCCGCTCCCGCTACATGCCGCCCTGGCTGCCCACCGAGCCGCGCTTCGCCCACGAGCGTAAATTGACCGACGCGGAAATCGCCCTGCTGGCGCGTTGGGCCGCTACCGGCGCCCCTCCCGGCAATCCCGCCGAGACGCCGCCCGTTCCCACTTTCGCCGAAGGCTGGCAGTTGGGAAAGCCAGATCTCGAAGTTGAAATGTCCAACACCTTCGATGTACCCGCCGATGGCCCCGACCTCTACCAGTGCTTCGCCATGCCGGTCGCCGAATCCGCCTCCCATTACGTGCGCGCGCTCGACATTCGCCCCGGCAATCCCCTGGTCGTTCATCACGCCATTCTCTTCCAGGACACCACCGGCACGGCGCGCGCCCGCGACACGGGATCGGGTTACCCCTGTTTCGGCACGCCGGGCTTCTTGCCCGCCCGCGGCATGGGCGGCTGGACCCCCGGTTCGCTCCCCTTCCAAACCCCCGAAGGCATGCCCGAAACCCTCTACGCGCACGCCGCCCTGGTGCTCCAGGTCCACTACCACCCCGTCGGTAAGCCCGCCTCCGACCGCACCCGCGTGGCGCTCTATTTCACGGACCAGAAGCCCACCCGCACCGGCTACGATATTCCGCTCGGCTCCAGCCGCATCGATATCCCCGCCGGCGATCGCGCCTACAAAGTCGCCGATTCCTTCGTCATCCCGGTCGATGTCGATGTGATCGCGGTCAATCCCCACGCTCACTATGTCTGCAGGGACATGCTGGGGTACGCCCTGCTCCCCGATGGCACCCGCCGCACCCTCATCCATATTCCGAATTGGGATTTCAACTGGCAGCAGCAGTATGTCTACTCCAAGCCGCTGCGCCTGCCCGCCGATACCCGCGTGGTGATGGAATACACCTACGATAATTCCGCCGCCAATCCGCGCAATCCCAACCACCCGCCGCGGCGCGTGTTCTACGGCCCGTCGTCCACCGACGAAATGGCCGGTCTGCACATCGCCGTCGCGCCCGCCGACGCCGCCGATGGCGAAGAGCTCGGCCTGGCTCTCTGGGGAAAACTGGTCCGCGCCACCGGCGGAGGCGGGCTCAGCCGCGGGCGCCGCTAGCGACGGTTTTGCCGTGGAGCAGACCATCGTTTTCTGTGGTCTGCCCTGCACTCGGCCGCTTCCGCGCGGTGCGGGCGCATTGGCCTGCAGCCGATCGTTCTCTCAAGTGAGAGTCCGCGCAGGTGATGGTTGGTGCCGCGCTACTGGTAGTGAATCACGATCTTGACCGCGCCCGTCGGCCGGCCCCGATAGATCCGCTTGCCGGCTTTGGTGACCACAATGCTGCTGATCGTCTTGGTGGCATCGGCATGCTCCAGATGGTTTTCGTCGGCTCCCGGCCGGAAGGAGGTGAAATCGGTGCTGACGCTGAGCCCCTTGCCATTGGTTCCGGTGCCGACACTGAGGCTCGTGCTCCCGTACTTCACCGTCACCTGGCAGCGCTGGCCGCCGATGTCGAACGTCTGCGTGTTCGTCCCCACGGTGAGCTCAATCTTCGGCACCGAACGGTCGCCCTGCGGATGGCTCTTGGTGTTGCCTTGCGTCTTGAACTGGGACCACGCCACGGCCGACTCGAGATGCAACGAGCCGTTGCTGATGGTGATCGGCGAGTCGCCCTGCGCCTGCACCGTGACAACCACGCCGCCCAGAAGACTCAATCCGACGAGCGCGGCGAGGGTGGCGATTCTACTTTTCTTCATGACAGTTTCGATAACCTTTCCGAAACACTCGCTTTCGTATTCACAGTTGCCCCTCCGGCAACCACTCCCTCGCGGTCGCGGCTCGGTTGCCGACCGCGTGTCCGAGCCTGTTACCGAGCCGCGACCGAGAGGGAGCGGTTGCACGCGAATACGCTACCGAACTTCCGAAACAATGCACCAAGCCTACTGCGCTCCCAGCCCGGCCAGTTGATGCCTGGCGAATTCCACATCCGGGCGGGTCAAATAGGTCCGAAAGTCTTCAGCGTCCCACTTTTGCGCCAGACCCGCAAGCAGATTGTTCGCCTTTTCCGCGAAATCGCGCGCTTGGTTTTTGCGGCCGGTCCCCACCGCCGCCCGCGCCGCCAACCACCAACAGCGCCATTCCATCTCCGTGTTTCCCGCGCCGGCCGCCCACTCCGCAGCCGATTTTGCATTCTCCAGTGCGCGCGCCCATTCTCCCGCCGCCAGTGCCGCCTCGCCTTGCACCAGCTCGATTTCCGCAACCCGCCGCGGATTTCCGGCTCGATCCGCCAGTTGGCGCGCCAATTCGGCGACGCGAACCGCTTCCGCGGGATTGCCCAATCCGGCCTCGGCTGCCGCCAGGATTCCGTTCCATTCGGCCCGCGCGCCATCGCTGCCCAAGCCCGCGGAAAGCACGCGCCGCGCCGCGTCCCGGGCTTTCGCGAATTCCCTCAGGCTCAAAGCCATCTTCGCCTGCAGCCGGGTGATCAGGGCATCGACGGTTTTGGAACGGTTGCCGCCCACCCGATCGAGCAAAGGCTGAATTTCCTGGTACCGTCCGACCCGCCACAGCACGTCGGCGCAATTCACCAACCCCACCTGCAGATACAGGGTCACGCCCGATTGTGCCGCCTCCAGCTCGGCGCGGTAGCTCGCCAACGCCTGGCTCCACAGTCCCTGCTCCAGCCGCACGTTGCCCATCCCTTCCTGGGAAAGCGCCATCTGCGCCTGGTTTCCCTGCCGGCCGGCAAGCTCCAGTTGCTTTTTCAAAGATGCCAGTGCGCTCGCGTAATCCCCCTTTTCCCGTTCGATGCGCGACACCAGCGTCAGCCCCACCATGGTCTCCCTCTGGTAGCCTCGCTGTTGGTACCACTGCAACGCCTGGCTCACGTCGGCCAGCCCGCGGTCCAACTCGCCCTGCTGCGTCTCCAGGCTCCCGAGCGAAAACAAAGCCCGGAATTCGCTCCGCTCGGAGCCGTAGTGCCGCGCCAGCTCTAACGCCTGCTGGAAATACGGCCGCGCCCCGGGCGCTTCGCCTTTGCTCAAGAATGCGTTGCCTAGATCGATCAGCCCGCGCGTGGTCAGATTCTCAATCCCGTTGGCGCGGGCCAGCTCGATCGCCCTGGACGCATCGGCTTGCGCTTCCGCCGAATTGCTGGCGTTGGTTTCGAGCCAGCTCAATTCCATCAGCACCAGGATTTGTTGCGGCGCGCTCTCGGCCGTTTTCGCCAACTCCAACGCTTTTTCCAGCAGCACCCGAGCCTGCACAAGCTGCCCCAGCTTGTTGGCCGCCACGCCGCGCTGGTACTGCACTTCCGCAATGCCCTCCTGATTGGACGTGGTGCGGTAAATCGCCTCGGCTTTGTCGAATGCCGGATTGGCATGCGCCGGATCCAGCTTGCGCGACCCGTATTGAGCCCCCAGGTGCAGCCACGCCGCCGGCTGTTGCGGATCGAGCCGGATGGCTTGCTGGTAGCAGCGCAACGCGTCCTCCGGCTGCTGGGCGCGCTCGTACGCCCGCCCCAGGTCCACCAGGGCGTCGGCTTTGGCCGCGCTCGGAGTCCGCTCCACCATGTCGCGGTACAGGTTCACCGCGTCGCCGTATCTGCCCGCCAGCGTCAGCCCGATCGCGTCGCGCACATCGCGGTCGGCCCGCGTCAGCCGCGTGGTCCGCTCCGGTGTACCCGCCTTGGCGAACTCTTCGCCGGCCGTGCGTGCATCCTCCAACTCCAGCGCCGCCTCGGCCAGGTGTACGTGCGCCATGCCAAGCATCGGATCCAGGCGCGCCGCCTCCGCCAGTTCCTTGCTGGCCTTGAAATAAGTGCCGTCGCGCAGGGAGTTCAGCCCGTCCTGGTAGAAACGGTCGGCTTCCGGCTGAGGCTGATAGGTCCGGCCGGCAACCAACCACCAGCCGGCGATGCCCGCCATCAAGACCATCGCTGCGGCCACAATCGGCCGCGCCCGCCGCCCGATCGCGCTCCGAAGCCGGCGCGCCGCCGCCACGGCTTGAGTCGGAGCCGCCGGCAGCGCCACCGTCGCATCCGCCTCCCGCCCTCGCAGGGTCTCGGCGATGGCCCGCAAATCCGCCAACATTTCTTCCGCCGTCTGGTAGCGATCGGCCTGGCTCTTGGCCAGCGCTTTCAGTACCACCCGATTGATTTCCGGCGTCACCCGCGGGTTGAGTTCCGATGGCGCCGGCGGCTCCACGTGCAGCACCGCCGCCAGAATCTCCACGCTGCTGTGCCCGGTGAACGCTTTTCTTCCCCCCAGGCACTCGTACAGCACCGCGCCCAGCGCGAACAGATCGCTCGCCGGGCCCAGCGGCTCCCCGCGCAATTGTTCCGGCGACATGTAGGCCGGCGTTCCCATCACCACCCCAACCCGGCTTTGAGAAAGCGTCTCGGCCCGCTCCTCCCCCTCCGGCCCCGCCGGTTGAAACGCATACGCCTTGGCGAGGCCGAAATCCAGAACCTTCACTTCGCCGCGCGCCCCCAGCAGAATATTGGAGGGCTTGATGTCGCGGTGTATGATCCCGTGCCGGTGCGCCTCCGCCAGCGCGCCCGCTACCGCCATGGCGATCTCCACCGCCCGCGCCGGCTCCATCGGTCCGCGCTCCAGCGCGCGCCGCAGCTCTTCCCCCTCCACCAGTTCCATCACCAGGAAGGGACTGCCGTCCTCGCTCTCGCCATAATCGTAAATCGCCGCGATGTGCGGGTGGTTCAATGTGGAAGCCGCCCGCGCCTCCCGCAGAAAACGCTCCCGATACTGTTCCTCGTCGTGGGCGCCGGGGAATTTCACCGCCACCCGCCGCGCCAGGTGCGTGTCCTCCGCCAGGTACACCACTCCCATGCCGCCCTGCCCCAGAGCGTCCAGGATTCGATAATGAGACACGGTCTTCCCGGTCATGCGCCCGCGCACAGATGCCAGAATTGCTTCAGGTACTCCATGTTATCCCGAATCCCGGAATTTCCAACTTCCGGCCGTGCCACATAGTAAACTGCGTGCTATGCGAAGACTCATCATTGCTACCCTCGTCGTTGGCGCGTTGGCGGCCTGCGCCTTTTCCCAGCCGAAAGGCAGCCCGTTCGCGGGACGTTGGGATTTCAATCTCACCCAGGACGGCACTAACCGCGCGGCGTGGCTCGGCATTACCGATAAGGCCGGCGCGCTGGACGTTTGGTATCAGCCCACCGGCGGCAACGTGTTCGAGTTAAAAGATGTCAAAGTCGAAAGCTCCAAGCTGGTGCTGGCAATTTCCGCCGCCAACCCGGCCCGCAACCGCCCCGCCGTCACCTGGGAACTCCAGGCCTCCGGCAATCAGTTGCACGGCACCGAGATCGCCGGCGCCCGTTCCACCCCGATCACTGGCGTCCGCGCCCCCGAACTGAAACGCGCCGCCCCCAAGAGTTGGACCGCTCCCGAGCCCCTGTTCAACGGCAAGAACCTGGATGGATGGGCGCCCATCGGCAGCGCCGCCAGCCACTGGACCGTCCAGGACGGCCTCCTCGTCAATCAGGAGCACGGCGCCAACCTCAAAACCAGCCGCAGGTTCGAAGACTTCAAGGCCCATTTTGAAGTCAACTGCCCGGATGGCGGCAACAGCGGCTTCTATCTGCGCGGCCGCTACGAAGTCCAGATCGAATACGAACCCCTCACCTCCAACCCGCCCGAGCGCCGCATCGGCTCCATCTATGGCCGCCTCACTCCCAAGGAAAGGCCGCGCACTCCCGGCGCCTGGGAAACCTTCGACGTCACCCTGGTGGGCCGCACCGTCACCATCGTCCGTAACGGCGTCACCACCATCGACCACCAGGAGATCGAAGGCATCACCGGCGGCGCTCTCGACGCCGATGAAGCCGAGCCCGGTCCCTTCTACCTCCAGGGCGATCACACCGGCGGCCTCAAGTTCCGCAACATCACCGTTTCAGTCCCGAAAAACTGATCCGCGTTGAAAGTGACCGTCGGGGTAAAAAGCACAAGCCGACCGGTGGGTGCATCAAATTGCCGAAGACCCGCGGGCCGGCAAAGTGCAAGACGTGATTGCATTCCCCGGCAGTGGGAACGGCCCCCGCCCCCCTGCTAAACTGAAGATCGGTGTCCCGGTTTTATTCCCGCGCCGAACTGATCGCCGAGCGCCGGCTCTGGAAGCGGCAAGGAAAGCTCGTCGTTCTCACCAACGGCTGCTACGACCTGTTGCACCCCGGTCATATCCGGCTGCTCGAACAGGCCCGGTCCCTGGGCGACGTGCTCGTACTGGCTCTGAACTCGGATGCCGGCGTTCATCGCCTCAAAGGCCCTGCCCGTCCCATCACCGCCGAGCCGGACCGCGTGGCCATCGCTCTTGGCTTGGCCGCGGTGGATGCCGTGACCATGTTCGACGAAGACACTCCACGCCAACTGATCGCCGCCGTGCTCCCCGACGTCCTCGTTAAAGGCGCCGATTGGAACCATTTCGTGGCCGGACGCGAGGAAGTGGAAGCGGCTGGCGGCAAGGTTGCGCTCGTTCCCCTCGAGCCGGGTCACTCCACTACCAATATCCTCGACTCCATTCTCAGGTTTTCCTCTTGATCCATCCGGCCGTTCGCGATCTCTTCCTGGAGTTGGGCCGCCACCCCGGTTTTGCCGAAGCCACGCACCGGTTGACTGCCGGCCAATCCGCCGGGCTTTCCGGCCTCACCACCACCGCCAAGGCGGCTTACATCGTGTTGCTCTGGCAATCCACCCAGCGTCCCCTGCTCGTCGTGGTCGATGGCAACAAAGAGGCCGAAACCCTTTCCGAAGCGGTCCAGACTTTCTATCACCTGTTGGCTGCCGGCGACCGCTCCGGTCCGCAATTGCTGCCTGCCCTCGACGTCCTCCCTTTGCAGAACCTGTCGCCTCACGCCGAGCTGTCTGAGCAGCGCGCGGTCGGCCTCTGGCGCCTGGCAACCCAGCGCGTCCCGATTACCATCCTCCCCCTGGCTTCCGCCCTCCTCCGTATCGAAACCGCCGACTATTATCGCCAACTCGCTCTCAAGCTCCGCGTTGGCGAGGAAGTGCCCCTCGACGATCTGGTCGCCCACCTCGAAAGCATCGGCTACCAACGCCGCGAGCCCGTCGAGATGGTGGGCGAATATTCCGTCCGCGGCGGCATCCTCGACGTTTTCTCTCCCGAAGCCGCCAAGCCCGTCCGTATCGACCTGTTCGGAGATCAGGTCGAGTCCATTCGCCGTTTTGAAGTGGAATCGCAGCGCTCTGTCTTGAATCTCGAGGAGTGCTTCCTGCTGCCTCTCACCGAGTTTCAAAAGTCCAATTCTATACTTGTCGAACTTGGCCAACGCATGCGCGAAGCCGACCTGCCCGGCCGGGACCTGCCCCCGCTGGGCGAAGCTTTCCCAGGCTGGGAACTCCTCACCGGCATGGTTCGCGAACGCAAGACCTCGGTCTTTGCCCTCACCCTTCATCCCTTGCTGATTTGGGATGAGCCCGACCAGGTTCGCGGAGCTGCGCAACGTCTTTGGACCCGCCTGGAACAGACCCCTACCTCCACCATTTACGACCCGGATCGTATTTTCCTCCGTTGGGAGGAACTGCAGGCTCAGGTTTCCACCCTGCCTCAGTTCTCCCTCCAACAACTTGATCTTGAAGGCGATAGCCTGCATCTACCCACCCGGCCCTCCATGTCGTTCCACGGCAACATGCAAATCGCCATCGCCGAAACCCGCACCCTGGTCGATGCCGGCAACCGCGTGGCCCTATTTGCAAGTTCTACAGGAGAAGTGGAGCGCCTCGCCGATATCCTCAACGAGTACGGCATCGCCTACCAGCTTGGTTTGGAGCAATTCGAATCCACCCCCGCCTATCTGGCCGAACGCGCCTATATGGCGGGGTCAGTCGCTAATATTTACCTGGTGAAAGGCCAGCTCCGCCGGGGCACCGCATTTCCTGATTCAAAACTTGTAGTATTTGGATCCGAAGACCTTTTCGAGACCCCCGAGTTGATCTCCCGCGGCCCCGCTTCGAAGTCCACCCTCGCCACCTTCTCGGCTGACCTGATCGATCTCAAATCCGGCGACTACGTAGTCCACGCCGAGCACGGTGTCGCCCAGTACCTCGGTCTGCGCGAGATTTCGCAGGGCGAAGCCAAGGGCGACTACATGCTGCTCGAGTATGCCGGCGGCGCCAAGCTCTATGTCCCCCTTACGCGCATGGACTTGGTGCAGCGCTTCCGTGGCGCTGGTGAGGCCAAGCCAGCACTGGACCGCATGGGCGGCGCTACCTGGACCCGCACCAAGACTCGCATCAAGGCCAAGATGCGGGACATGGCCGACGAGCTCCTCAAGCTCTACGCCTCCCGCCGGTTGGCCGAAGGTTTCCAGTTCTCAATGGACAGCAACTGGCAGCGCGAGTTCGAAGACGCCTTCGAGTTCTCGCCCACCACCGACCAGGTCACCGCCATCCGTGAAATCAAGCGCGACATGGAGAGCCCTCATCCCATGGACCGGCTGCTGTGTGGCGACGTCGGCTTCGGCAAAACCGAAGTCGTGATGCGGGCTGCCTTCAAGGCGCTCGGCGATGGCCGCCAGGTCGCCATCCTAGCACCAACTACAGTATTAGTATTTCAACACTTCGAGACCTTCAAACGGCGCTTCCAGCCATTTCCGGTGCGGATTGAGATGTTCAGCCGTTTCCGTAGCCCGAAAGAACTGAAGACCGCTTTGGAAGGCTTGGCGGAAGGCCAGGTCGATATCGCCGTGGGCACTCATCGTCTGTTCTCGAAAGATGTTCAGTTTAAGGATCTTGGCCTAGTAATCGTAGACGAGGAGCAGCGCTTTGGAGTCAAGCACAAGGAGCGTCTCAAGCAGCTCAAAAAGGCCGTTGACGTTATCACCATGAGCGCCACCCCGATTCCCCGCACACTACATATGTCGCTTTTGGGGCTCCGGGACATGTCCGTGATCGAAACCCCGCCCAAGGACAGGCTCTCGATCAACACCATCGTGGCCGCATTTAAGCCGGAACTGATTCGCTCCGCCATCGAGCTCGAACTGGGCCGTGGCGGCCAGGTGTACTTCCTGCACAATCGCGTGGATTCGATCTGGGCGCGTGCCGCCTCCATCCAGGAATTGGTGCCAAACGCCCGGATCGGTGTCGGCCACGGCCAGATGGGCGAATCCGAACTGGAGAAAACCATGCTTCAGTTCATGCGTCACGAGTTCGATATCCTGGTATGTACTACTATTATAGAAAACGGCTTGGACATTCCCCTTGCCAACACCATGATTGTGGAAAACGCCGAGAAGTACGGTCTAAGCGAGCTCTACCAGTTGCGTGGCCGGGTGGGCCGGTCGAACCGGCGAGCCTACGCTTACCTGCTGGTACCGGTGGATACGGAACTCACCGAAATTGCCCGTAAGCGGCTGGCGGCGCTGAAGGAATTCAGCGACCTGGGCGCCGGTTTCAAGATTGCCGCGCTAGACCTGGAATTGCGCGGCGCCGGCAACTTGCTGGGCGGCGAGCAGCACGGCCACATCAATTCCGTGGGCTTCGACACGTACGTCCGTCTGCTGGATGAAACCGTGCGCGAGCTGAAGGGTGAGGAAGTCGCGCCTGAAGTCCATTCCAGCATCAACCTTGCCCTGGAAATTCGCATTCCGCCCGACTATATCGCCGACGAAAATCAACGTCTGCGCGCCTACCGGCAGATCGCCAACGCCGCCGACGCCGCCGCCCGCGACCGTGCCGAAAAGGAACTGGAGGATCGTTACGGCACAGTCCCCGAGGCTGTCCGCAACCTTTTGCTCTATTCGGCGCTCAAAACCACCGCCGAGCAAGTCGGTATCGAAGCCGTCGATCGTCGCCATAACCTGCTCAGTATCAAGTTCCACAGGGAAACTCGCGTGGATCCGGCGCGGTTGATGCAGATGGTGAGTAAAACGCGTGGTGCGCAGTTCAGTCCGGCAGGCGTCTTGCTGCTACCCCTGGAGGGATGTAGCGGCGCAGCCGATATCTTGCGCTTTCTGGCCGGCCGCCTGGACCTGTTGAAACCGGCCAACGCCAATCCCCCAGTGCTGGTAAAATGAGGAGTCAGTTATGATTTGCCGTTATGTAGTACTCACCGCGTTTGCTCTTCGTCTGGCGCCCGCCGCGGATGTTCGCGTGGTGGAGGAAATCGCCGCCAAAGTCAATGGCGAAATCGTCACCAGGGGCGAAATCACCGAACAGCGGCGCCTCGTCGAAACCTACTTCCGCCAGGAACAGCACCTGAGCGGCACTCAATTGCAGGCGGCCATAGACGAGCAGACCAAAGATATTCTGCGCGAGAAGATCGATCAGATCCTGCTGGTGCAAAAGGCCAAGGAACTGGACTTGAACGTCGACAGCGAAGTGACGCGGCGCCTGCTCGAATTGCAGGTCCTCAGCAAAGTCGCCGACGCCGAAAAGTTCCACGACTACATCCGCGAACAGACCGGCATGCCGTTCGAGGAATACAAGCAGAAGATGACCAATGAGTTCCTGGTACACCGCGTGGTGGGCCAGGAAATCGGCATGCACGTCACCATCCCGGAAGCCGACTTGCGCAAATACTACGAGGAGCACAAATCCGAGTACGTCCGCAAGGAACAGATCTATTTGAGCCAGATTCTGATCTCCACCGAGGGCAAGACTCCCGAACAGATCGCGACGGCCGAAAAGAAAGCCAAGGAGTTGGTGGGGCGCGCCCGCAAAGGCGAAAAGTTCACCGAGCTGGTGCAGGCCAATTCCGACGATCAGGAAACCGCCCGCAACGGCGGCCAACTCCCTCCTTACAGCCGAGGCATGATGGCCAAGGATATCGAGGACGTGGTGTTCAAGGAGAAAAAAGGCTACGTCACCGATGCCTTTCGGCGCCCTCAGGGGTTCGTCATTTTGAAAGTCGACGAGCGCTACGAAGCCGGCCAGGCAACCTTCGACGAAGTGAAGGAAGCCATCCAGGACAAAATATCCGAGCCGCAGATCGCCGCCCGCATGCGGCCCTATCTCACCAAGCTTCGCCAGGCGTCTTTTCTCGAAGTCAAAGACGGCTACATCGATTCCGGGGCCGCTCCGGGCCAGGATACCCGCTGGCATGAAATTGCTCAGCTCAAGCCGCAAACTACTACCAAGGAAGAAGTGGCGGCGCAGCACAAGAAGCGCAAACACCTGTTGTTCATTCCCATCCCCGGCACCGTCGACACCAATGCCAAGCGGCCCGACGTCGATACCTCGCAACTGGGAGACCGGAAGGACCAGCCGCAGTCCGATGCGTCGTCCCCGGCGCCCGCGCCGGCCGCCACGCCCATCAAGCAATGAAATCCCCCTATGTAAACGAGTTGGAACCCAACAAGGTAGTCACCGCTAATTTTCTGGTGCATTCCAAAGAGGTCCGCACCAAGCGAACCGGCGAAATCTATCTCTCTCTGCTTCTGGCGGACCGCACTGGCGAGCTCGACGCCAAGATGTGGGATAACGTCGCCGAAGTGGTCGACGCCTTCGATCGCGACGACTTCGTCAAGGTCAAGGGACTCATCCAGATTTTTCACAACCGCCCGCAGTTGACCGTGCACAAGATGCGCCGCATGGACGACAGCGAAGTCGACTACAGCGATTATTTCCCTTCCTCCCGGCGCGATTCCGAGGAAATGTGGGCCGAATTGCGCGCCCGCGTGGCGGCCCTCGCCAATCCCCACCTGAAAGCGCTGCTCGACGCCCTGCTGGACGACCCGGATATCGCCCAGCGCTATCGCCGCGCCCCGGCCGCCAAGCAAATCCATCACGCCTTCCTGGGAGGGCTCCTGGAACACGTGCTCTCGCTTTGCGCCCTGGCTTCCCTCGTCGCGCCCCACTATCCCGTGATCGACGGCGATCTTTTGCTTGCCGGCGTGGTGCTGCACGATATCGGCAAAATTTACGAGCTCAACTACGAACGCGGGTTCTCTTATTCCACCGAAGGGCAATTGATCGGGCACATCCAGATTGCCCTGCGCATGGTAGCCGACAAATTGCGCGGCCTGCCCGATTTTCCGCCCCAGCTTCGCTCCCTGGTGGAACACATGATTCTGAGCCACCACGGCCGCCTCGAGTTCGGTTCCCCCAAGCTGCCCATGTTCCCCGAAGCCCTGCTGCTGCATTACCTCGACGACATGGACTCGAAAATGGAATCGATGCGGGCGCTGATCGAGAACGACCGCCAGGTAGACGGCTGCTTCACGGCCTACAACGGCGCCCTGGAGCGGCCGGTATTGAAAATGGACCGCTACCTGCTTGCCCAGCCGGCAGGCGCCCCCGTTCCGGTGCCGCCACCCGCCGCCAACCCAGCTCCCGCGGCGCGTCCTGCCCCGACAGATTCTCCCTTCGGCAGCAAACTGTTCGCGGCCCTGCAGCCGGCTCTGCCGCTGGAGGAAAAGTAATGCCGAGAACCGCTCGCGACGTTCCCCCGCCGCTCGAATTGATGTGCCTGAACGCGCTCTGGTCCGCCGGCGAAGGCTCGGTGAAAGACGTTCGCGCCGTGGTGGCGGCTACCCGCCCGCTTGCCTACACGACCATCATGACCGTGCTCGAAAGGCTGGTGCGCAAAGGCAAACTATCGCGCCGCAAGTCCGGACGCGCCTTCCTGTACGCCCCGCAAGCATCCCGTGACGCCACCCGGCGCGCCGCCGTCCGGGAGCTGGTGGACGGCTTCTTCGACGGATCCGAAGACGAGCTGCGGCATTTCCTGAGCGAGGCCCAGCCCGGCGATGTACCTGCTGCCGCTCCGCCCCGTATGGAGATTTCGTCCGGTATCGACACGACGCTGCTCTAAGACAAACGTGAACCCGGATTCTCCCAAGCACGCCAAGAAGGAATTGAAAACCGGCACCGTTGCGGGAATCAAAAAGCGGCTCGGTCTGAAGTGAGGCGGTCTGTGGAATACCCGGCTAGATTCGTTAGGGACAAGGCATCGGGCGCTTCGTGGTCACCTTTCCGGACGTTCCGGAGGCGATCACCGAGGGCGAAACCCTCAGCGAGGCGATGGCGATGGCACAGGAGGCCCTGGAACTCGCGCTGACGTTTTACGTCGAGGCCTCACGGGACTTTCCGAAACCCGGAGCTTTGAAAAAAGGAATGCGGCTCGTGCCCGTTCCGGCGCTGAGCGAGGCGAAGTTCATGCTCTACGAGGCCTTGCGCTCGGCGGGCATCAGGAAAGTCGAGTTGGCGCGGAGGCTCCGATGCTCGCCGAGCCAGATTGACCGGCTGCTCGACGTCAACCATAAATCGAAGTTGGATCGTTTGCAGGCGGCGTTTGCCGTCCTCGGCAAGCGATTGTCCGTTCAGGTACACGACCAGGCCGCGCGATCGGTCCACTCGGCATACCGGTGACTCCGCTCGCTCGCCTCGGCTCGACTGTGTGAGAATTGCGGTCGAATGCTCGAGCTCATTCCCATTCTTTTTGGTGGCGCGTTCACCGTCGCTTCAGCTTATGCATGGGGAGCTTTGGCTTTGCGCCGGCTTTCCTTACCCTGGGAGATCACCCTGGCGGTGGGCGCCGCCATCGAAAGTCTGCTGGTGTTTGTCACGTTGGCTTGCGGCGCCGGCGGTTGGCCCGTGTATCTAGGTTTGGGTGCCGCGCCGCTGGTGGCGCTGGCTTGTACGGGGCGATTCCACGCTTTCTCCCCGCGTAGCGCCGGCTGGCGTTCGCTTTTGCCCGCCCTGCCTTTTCTCGCCTACGCGGCCTGGTATCTGGTCAACGCGCTCGCGCCGGAAACCTGGCCCGACGGCTTCACTTATCATCTCGGTCTTCCCGCCGGCTACGTCCGCCTCGGAGCCTTTCCCGACCGCATCACCTTCTTCGATCTGGTGCCGCAGGGTATGGAAATGCTCTTCACCGTGGCGTTTGCTTTTGGACGCCACTCGGCCGCCAAGCTGGTGGAGTTCGCTCTATTTGCCGCCACGCCGCCGCTGATCCTCCGTATCGCCTCGCGATTGGGATTGAGCCGCGCCGGCGCGCTACTCGCCGCGGGAGCCTATTTTTTCGCACCCGTGGCCGGGCTCACCGGATCGTCGTCCTACAACGACGCCGCGCTGGTTTTCTTCGCGCTGGCGTCGTTTTGGCTTCTCCTCGAATGGCGGGAGAGGGCGCCCGCCGGAGCCGCGTACCTATTCGTCGCGGGCCTGACCTCCGGCTTCTGCTACGCGGTCAAGATGCCGGGCGCGGTCGCCGTGTTGGGCGCGGGCCTGTTCGTCGTCGCCCACCGGCGCTGGCGCGCCCTCGTGCCGCTGGCCGCCGGAGCCGCGCTTGCCATTGCGCCGTGGATGGGGCGCGCCGCCATCGTCACCGGCAATCCTCTGGCCCCGCTCGGCAACCGCCTCTTTCCCAATCCGTTCTTTCACATCGCCATCGAAAGGGATCTGGCTTCGCATCTGGCCTCCCTGGGCGCGGTGAAATGGTGGGGCGTGCCCTGGGAACTGGCTTTCGGCGACCGCCTGGTGGGCACGTTCGGACCGCTGCTGTTTCTGCTGCCGCTGGCCTTGTTCGCATGGCGCACTCGCGCCGGCCGGCTGTGCCTGGCGGCGGCCCTGCTGCTGGCGACGCCCTGGTTGAGCAACAAAGGCGCCCGCTTCCTGATGCCGGCGGTGGCCTTCGCGTGGCTGGCTCTGGGCCTGGCGCTGCCGCGCCGCGCCGCCTGGGCCGCGTTCTGGCTTCAGGCCGTACTCTGCTGGCCGCAAGTGCTCGACGCGCTGCAGCCGCCCTGGACGTTTCGCCTGCACGAGTTTCCCCTGCGCGCGGCACTGCGCCTCGAGCCCGAGACCCACTATCTGGAGGCCCACACCACCGAGTACGCCGCCGCGCGCATGATCGAATCCCATACCCTTCCCGGCGCGCGCATTTTCTCTTTCGACCAGGTGGCCGCCGCTTACCTGGACCGCGACGTGCGCATTTCGTGGCAATCGGCCGACTGCGACCGCTTTGCCGACATGTTCTACCTGGTCACCCACGCGGCCACCGATTATTTCTATAACTGGCGCTTCGAGTTCGCGCCCCAATCCCTTCGGGCCGTCCAGTTTCGGATTCCCTCCCGTTACCCCAACGAATGGGACGCCGATGAAGTCCAGTTCGATTCGGCCGGCGAGCAACTCGACCCCAGCCCCGCCTGGACCCTCCGCGCCAAGCCCAACGTATGGGAAGCGCCGCTGGCCTTCGACGGGTTGACACTCACCCGGTATCGCACCTGGGAGCCGGTCCGCCGCGGCATGTTCCTGGAAGTGGATTTTGACCGTCCGCGCACTATCGACGCCGCCGTGGTTCTGTCCCATGCCCCGGCGATTGGCGTGTCGCTCGACTGCTGGGTCCAGGGCCTGGACTTTCATTGGAGCAAAATCACCACACCCGGCGTCACCACCCGGCGCCGGCCGGAAGACTGGCGGTTCGCCCTGGCCCGCTTGCTAAAACGCGCCGGCTATCGCTACGTGCTGGCCCCGGTGGACGACTCCGGCAACGGCCCTACGGGCCAGGCGATGCTGTCGCACCCGCTGGAATGGAACATGACCGTCATAGCCCGCTCCGGCAACGAAGTGCTGTTCCGTGTGCGGTGAAGAAGCTGTCAGTATTCAGCTTTCGGCTTGGAAGCGGCGACACGCGGCGGGCTGGAAGTTTGAGATTGATTCTGGTTGTGGCTGGTTTCGTCTATATTTGGCTTGCGTTTGGCTGACGGCGGTCAGCCTGCGGCTTTCGGCTGCGGCGTTTTGGGGCTGGAATCGGGTTCGTGGAAATTTGCTACTGGGGATATAACGGGTTTGGTTTCAGCGCGTTGGCGATGATTGTTGGGTTCGTCGGTGGGACGTTTGAGCGGGAATTGGACCGGATTCAGGTCGTGGGGGGCTTGGAGGGGATCGGGATGGGCGGGTGCCTGCTGGCAGACCGATTGGAGAGTGGCCAACTGGTCGCGCATGGCCATGAGCTGCCTCAGGTCTTCGACGGCGCGGCGATAGCGGCGTTCGGCCTGGGCCTGGCGGCGGAGGAAGACCTTAAAGGTGCCGGATTTCTCGGTGATGCGACGGAAACCTTCGGCGAGGCCATAGTTGCGGTTCTGGGAGCGGGTGATGTCGACGGTTTCGATGGCGGTGAAGGTGCCGGTGGCGGCGATCATGTCGGGTTCCAGGGTGAAGAGAGGCTTGTCGTTTCGGCGGCTGGAGGCTTCGTTGAGAGAGAGGGTGAAGAGGCCGGACTCCAGGCGCGAGGCGCGGTGCATGGACTGCTGGGCGATGGACTCGATAGCGAACATCTCCTGGCTGTTGACGGGTTGGTAGGTGGCGACGAGATCGGCCTTGAACTTGTCGATTTCGGCGGGGTCTTCGGGCCGGATGACGGCGAAGTGACTGCCGGCGAATCCGTGGTGGATGGAGTTCGCGGCGGAACGGGCCTTTCCCTCGGGAGTTTTGGGCCCGGCGCCTTTTTGCGCGTTGGCGCGATTGGCCGCGAGGCGCGCTTGGGAAAGCGGCTGTTTCGGTCTGGCAGACACGGTTAAGAATTCCTCCGATTTTTCCGGCGGGAAATGGCATCCCGCGTGGGCAACCGTTCCTTACAGTCGCGGCTCGGTTGCGGATGCTGAAAATGGAATGGCCGCGGATAACACCGATGAACACGGATAAGAACAAACTGGTCTCGATCCGTGCTTATCCGGGTTTGTCGACGGCCGATCTCTTCGGCTGAACCGCAGCCTACTTGAGGAGTAGCACGGGGAGGGGTTGGGAGCTGGCTTTGCTGGAATCAGAAGTGGATTTGGAATGAGCGGCATAGGAAATTTTGAGGTCCTGCGAATGCCTCACTGCAGTCGGGTTCCCACCCGCTCCTGCAAATGGATGTCTGGTCCCGCTGGCTCCGCGCAGACCACGTTGACCCAACTCGTAACGGGTCGCAAACGACAAATCGTGGCGCTACTCGTCAGGCCCAAACCAGCGCTTCGGAAAACTCACCCGTCTAGTGCAGGGAGAAGTGTTTCTTTCCTTGACAAGACCTCATCATGGATATCCCTCGGGAATCGACCTTGGTTGCTGTACAATCGTCCCCGGCAGACGGTCAGCCAGGCGTCCCCTCCTCCATCTGTAGTCAGGCCCATCACGAAAGATGTAAAACCAAACCGGCTCGGTAAGTACCCGCCCACGTGAACCCCTGAGAGCGAACACAATATTTGCCTCCCGAAACCCATCGGTCAGAAATTCTGTGCAGTCATACGTTGTGGAGGTGAATGTTCCCGGAAGCAGAACTGGCGGGCCGACGGCGTCCGTTATGTTAAAGCTCCGGTTGGCTGTTTGCGGTTGATCAAAGAATGTGACGACCATCTGGTCGATGAAGAAGATGGTGCTTCCTAGGTTGTAGCACCTGAACACGACCTCCGGGGCATTATCTCGTTGAGCAAGCTCTACCGCTAACTTCGGCTTTGCATCTTCTTCCCTGAGCCTGTCCTCTCGCTCCCACCGAGACTGCTGCTCTTTGGCTCTTGAGGCATCCTCTCGTTCCCATCGCTCTTTTTGTTCTTTACCTTTAGCGCGGCTATCGAGGTACAAGACGACGGTTGCCAAGAAGAGCAGGAAGGTTACTAACACCAACCCCCAGGTGGCAAGGGTAAGAAACTTCTCGTTCGTGAGCCAACCCGGAAGCGCGAGGGACAAAGGCATGGTCAAGTTTAGAGCGGGAATTTAACCGCCGTACCTGACCCTCTGTGTAAACAAGAGCGGCCACTCCTTGGTGAGCAGAATTTCCGCTTCCTCTTGTGTAATGGCGTCGGCGTGTCGATGTTCGACTGTAACGACAATTCGGTAATCATCTGAATTGTGCTCAATTCTCGCCACGTTTTTTTCGATCTGCATAGTTTTGCCGAACACGGTTCTTTCCCCTCAAACAAGGCCTAGCTAGCACATTTTCGTATTTTCATCGCCTACGCGGGAGCGTCCTTCGGACGTTGCCGGTAAAATCTTCAAACATGATTCAGAGGCTATTCCTCGCCGCCCCAAATCTCGCGGAAGTGCTTGCGGCTCATTCTCTCAATCCGGCCATTCCTGTATACCTTGGCGGGCCACTTGACCTCATCCAAGGAAGCAATCGGCAACGCAATACACCGGCACTCCTCCGCTTCTCCGGCATGATACTTGCCTGGCGGGGCTTCGCCCGTCAATTCTTCCGGAGAAGGGGGATCATTCCAGTTGACCAAGACCTGATCCATCTTCTGATGCGAGGGACGCACACGTGAGTCCGCGGATGTCGCCCATTGATACCACTCGATCCCGATCTCCTCCGCGCGGGCACGCTCAAAAGCAGTATTCGCCATCCCCTCTGCGGTCCGCACTACGCGCTCCACTCCCTTTCGGTCCTGATGGGGAAACCTGCCGAGAATACTGGTAGCAATGCTTTCAGGCCGCCGACCCTTAAGGCTTTCGGACTGGATGTAATTCAACAGCCGGGGAGACAAATTCGACGTGATAGCGGTCCGCGTGCAACTCTCCAGAAAGTACTTCCTTGCGGCTTTTCCAGTCGGTCCCGCATACTCTTTCTTGATTTCCTTATACATGAGCTGGCCGGAACCAAACCGGACGGCAGGTTGCCTCCAGTGGTTCGTTCGTTTCGCCGTTCCTGCGGTGCCCGGTCGCATCTTCGTCAGAAGCCGAACGAATGCAGAACAAGTTTGCCCCGCTGCCCTGATGATGGCCACTAATAGCGCGAGGAACAGCCTTACTGCGTGCCCAGCTAGCTCAATGCATATAGTGACCGGGTCTTGTTTTCGCCGTCTTCTCGCCATGGCCCTACTTGTGCACCGGCACTTCCAGGCCCCGGTGCGTTTCCGTCACGCCAGATGGAAGGGCGTGCGGAAATTATACAGCGCGCCCCGAAGTCTGGCGCCATGCAGCCGCCGGTACGGGGCGGCCGGGCAAAGGCTGCGACAGGCCAGCCCAGAGGCCGACTGTCTCTAGGGTTCAATGTTCGTCACCTGTAGCAGCAGAGCCGTGCGGTGATGGGCTGAAAATGCGTGAAACAAACTTCCAGTGACCGTCACGGGCTTGCCCAATAGCGAGCGGTACGTCTGGTACGTGTCCCCGTCCAACATAAGCTGCATCTTGCTGACGTTGTTCTCGGCGGGCTCATATTGGGAGCCATCGGGATCGGGCTGCGCGGCCAAAGTGCAGATCGGACCCTCTAAATTCAGAATCCAGTAGGTTTCGGCAGCGTCACCGTTTTCTACACTCTGGTAATTGGGCGGACCGGGAAAAGTTTGGGCTTCTATCGTTCCTCTAAGTTTCACGTCGGGAGAATCATACGCGAAGCGCCGCGCAAAAGGAAAGGAGGGGCCCGGGCAGGGCTCTGCGTTAGGTTGTGAAGGCGGAGCTGCCACACCTGATGGCGTCTCGGAGCCGTGTGCATTCGTTGCGCTTGAGACCGTGAAATCTACCGACGAGCTTCCAGGCCACCCAGTTGTCGCGCCTAAGTGTGAACTGGACCATCGGGATGTCTTCACTTCCGGTCGATACCTTTATCACGAAAGCGCTGAAGGCCGTGTATTCGGTGGAGTAGCTTGCGGATGCCATCGCGTCCAATTGTTTATCGTTTTGAGGTCCCGTGATCGCCTTACCCTTGCCCAAGGCGGCAGTCGTCGCCACATCGCTACCGGAGAGCCACGCGTTAAGGTTCTTCGGGGTCACCAGATTGTCGATTAAAGGGTCTATCATGGCATTGGCTAAGCTGGTGAAGATTGCGGCTCCGAGTGGGCCGTATTCATCGCCCTGTTTGGCGTCCTTGCGAGCCGCCGCTGCAATTAGAGGCTTCACACTTTCCTTGAGGCTGCTCCGCACGGACTGAAAATCTATCAGCTCGGCCAAGTGGCCACCATCTCGCGCGAGAAGGTACTTTCTGAAATCGCGAATGAAGAGATACGGGGAGAAATAGAGATACAGACAAAAGCCAACCAAGGCTATGGGCAAATAGCCTTTTAGGTTTAGTCGGCTCCGCCCGACATCGGCCCATGAATCGCGCCGCGACACGGGGGTTCCTGTTTCCGCGGGTTTTACAGAACTTGGGATTGCCTCCGGGGCGCAGGGAATAATCCCAGCCTTGACCGGGGCATCATCCTGCGTTGGTCTCGTAGGGGCGGGGGTTCCGCACCATGTGCAGAAAGCGCTGTCAATCCGCTTCCCGCAGTTTGGACAGTACATCATCTGCATAGCTACAGCTCGAATCAGGGGAACAAGGTCCCGCGTAGAATTATCGCGCCTGAGCCGCCGCATTGCAAACCAACGGCGGGTGGGGAAGGGGCGAGGTAGCGGCCCGTGGGGCCGTCGCCGGGATGGGCAGATCCATTCCGGCTCCTGCGAAACATCCCTGTTGATCCCGTGCTCCACCGCGGGGCCAGTCGGATTTCAAGATCAGACAGTGAGAATCCGAGGTGAAGTCTCAGTCGCTCGCTGGACGCCTGCCGCGAGCGTCTCAAAGGGCTCACGGTCCGCACGTGGAATCCGCAGGATGCCTGGAAAGACGTCACGCTGCCACCCATCGCATCGAACGGGGGCAAATAGGGTTGGCGTTGGGGCCTACCGGCCAGGCGATCCTGTCCCGCCCACTGGAGTGGGACATGGCCGTGGAAGACCAATACCGGGACGAAGTGCTGTTTCGTGTACGGTGAGGGAGGTCGGCGGTCAGCTTTCAGGACCTTCATGCGCCTGCGGCACTCTGCACGGGCGGGCGAATCGCCTGCCCCACGGAGCAGCGGAGCCGCAACCAATACGCAGGATTTTCAGGTGGAGCGCAGGCGTCGAGATGAGTCTCGACGCGGCACGCAAGGGTGCGTGCGCCACGAAAATTCGTCGCGGCGGCGAAGGAGTCTGAAGCAAGCGGCGACCGGCCCCGGACGAGTGTAGCAGGAGGCTATCCGCTGACAGCTTCACTCGTACCGCAGCGCCACGATCGGGTCGATGCGCATGGCCCGCTGGGCGGGAACGTAAACGGCGAGGGCGGTGGCGGCGGCGAGCGCCAGCGTGATTCCGGCAAACGTCACCGGATCGGTGGCGCTGACACCGTAGACCAGCGACGCCATCAGCCGGGCGAACCCGAACGCGATGGGTAGCCCAACGGCCAAACCGATCGCGGCCGTCAGCATGCCGCGCCGGAATACCATCAGGAGCACGTTTGGCCGTGCCGCGCCCAGAGCCAGGCGGATGCCGATTTCGTGCGTCTGCTCGGAGACCACGTAGGCCATGACGCCATACACACCAATGGCCGAAAGCACCAGCGCGATCGCTCCGAAGACGCCCATCAGCACGGCCATATAGTTCAGCCCGATGGCGCTGTTGTGGATCGATTTCTCCATCGTTTGCATCTCGGTGATGGGTTGCTCCGGATCGACCGACCGGATGGCGGCAGTGACCGCTGGCGCCACGCGCAACGGATCGCCCAGGGTACGAACGCCAAGATCCATCCATCCCGCCGGCGCCTGCAAGAAGGGCAGGTAAATCGCGGGGCGCGGCTGGCGGTCGTACGGATTGTGCATCAGGTCGCCCACCACTCCCACAATCGTCACCCATGGGTTTTTCGAATCGGGCGCGCCGATTTTGATGTGCTGGCCGATGGGCGACTGGTTCGGCCACCAACGGCGCGCCATGCGCTCGCTGATGGCGGCCACGGGCGGGGCTTCGGGGCCGTCGCCACGGTTGAGGAAGCGGCCTGCGCGCAAGGGGACGCGCAGCGTTTCGAAGAAATTCGCACTGACCACCTGGTACATGCCATGGGGCGGGTCGCCCGGCTCGATGGCCCGGCCTTCTATGGTAAAGTCGCGGCCGGTGTTGTGTTGGCTATACGGCATGGCAGTGGCCGCCGCGGCGGAGCGAACTTCCGGGATCGCCGCAATCCGCCCCAACACGTCGCGGTAGAACGCCGCCTTCTGTTGCGGCTGCTCGTATTTGTTGTCGGTGAGCGCCAGCCGGAGCGTGAGCAGGGTACCCGGATCGAGTTCGGCGCCGCGTTGCTGCAGCGTCTGGAAGCCGCGCACCATCAGGCCGGCGCCCACCAGCAGCACCACGGCGAGCGCGATTTCGGCGGAAACCAGAACGTTGCGCAGCGTGTGGCGCCCGCGGCCGGCCGAAGATCCGCGGCCGCCCTCCTTCAGGGAATCGGTCAGGTTGGGCCGCGAACATTGCCATGCCGGCGCCAGCCCCGCCAGCACCCCGCTCATCACCACCGCCAGCAGGGTGAAGCCCAGCGTCCGGGTATCCATGGCGATGTCCTTCCAACCCAGGATGTAGCGTTCAATCTCCGTCGGCATCCCGGCTTTGATGGCGCTCATGCCCCACCTGGCGAAGCCGAGGCCGAGCGCCCCGCCGCAAATCGAGAGCAGCACGCTTTCGGTGATGAGCTGCACCACCACGCGCGACCGGTTGGCGCCGAGCGCGGTACGCAGGGCGATCTCGCGCAACCGCCCGGTGGCGCGCGCGAATTGCAGGTTGGCGACGTTGACGCAGGCGATCAGCAGCACGAACAGGACCGAGCCCAGCAGCAACGCCAGGTAGTTGCTGGTTTCGCGATCCACCAGGAATTTCCGCCCGGGCCACACCATGAAGCGGCGGTTCTTGTTAGTATCCGGATAGGCCGCCGCCAGGCGCGCGGCGGTGCTGTCCACCTGGGCCTGGGCTTGCGGAACTCCGCTCGGCGGTTTCAGGCGCGCTACCGAAACCATAGAGTTGAGCCGGCGCGTGGTGCGCTGTTCCGGAGTAAGCGCCAGGGGCGTCCAAATCTCGGTAGCCTGCGGAAAATCGAAGCTGGAGGGCATGACCCCGGTCACTACAAATGTCCGATCGTCCAGCCGTACGGATTTTCCCACGATGGCCGGATCGGCTCCGAAGCAGCGCTTCCAGAGCGCGTCGCTGAGGATTAGCTCGCCATCGCGCCCCGGCTGGTCCTCCCCTGGCCGAAAGCCGCGTCCAAGAGCGGGCTCGACGCCGACCACCTCAAAGAAATTGGCGGTCACCAGCGCTTGTTCGACCCGCAGCGGCTGGTTCCCCGCGCCCACGATATTCGCCAGCCCGTATTCCCAGCCGCCGAACTGCCGGAAGGCCGTGTTGTCGCGCTGAATGTCGGCCGCATCCGCCGGCGAGATGTCGTTCCAATACTCGGGATTGCCGGGATCGGCCCCCACCACCATGGCCAAGCTATCCAGGTCCGGCAGCGGAATCGGCTTCCAAAGCAAGCTGTCGCACACGCTGAAAACCGCCGTGGTGGCGCCGATGCCAAGCGCCAGCGTCAGCACCCCGGTCGCAAAGAACGCGGGCGAGCCGCGGAGCATCCGCGCCCCATATCGAACGTCGTGCCATAGGTGCATCCCGAACCCTCCGATAAGAGCTAGTACGACGGGAACGGGACCGGAGTTCGCACGATTTTCGGGCGGGTGTGAGTATTACAGCCGGTCGACTTTGTTATGTCCCAAGACGATTCCGCCGTGGAGCAGACCATCGTTTTTTGCGGTCTGCCTGGGCCTCCCGTCGGATGCATTTTTCGGGTTCCGGCGTGCTATCGTGAAAGCTAGTGTCCTCGCCGTTAGACATCCACCTGGAAAAATATGATGGGCCCCTCGACCTGCTGCTGGACCTGATTCGCAAGCAGCAGATCGATATCAAGGACATTCCCATCGCCAACATCACCGCCCAATATCTGGAGTACCTGGACCGGGCGCGCGAGATGGACATCGACCTGGGCTCGGAATTCGTCTACATGGCGGCCACGCTGATCCACATCAAGTCCAAAATGCTGCTGCCGCGGGATCCGGCGTTGGGAAAAGAAGAGGATGCGGAGGAGGATCCGCGCCAGGAACTGGTGGAGCGGCTGCTGGAGCACGAGCGTTTCAAGAACGCCGCCGAGATGCTGCAGCAGAAGCGGCTGATCGAAGAAAACGTGTGGTCCAATCCGCAGATGAAACAGTTTGTCGCCGAGGACGAAGATCCCGGCCTGGCGGTGACGCTGTTCGAGCTGGTGAAGGCTTTCGGCGAGGTGCTGGAACGCAGGACAAAAGGCCGCCCGACGTACGATGTGGAAGCGACCGAGGTAACCGTGGCCGACATGGTGCGCTACCTCGGCAACGAATTCCAGCGGGCGGGCGAAGGAAAGCCGGTATTTATTCTGCGCGTCTTCGAGCGCCAGCCCAGCCGGCGGGCCATGATCGCGCTGTTTCTGGCCGTGTTGGAACTGATCAAGATGCGCGCGGTGGTGGTGACGCAGAAGGACCTGTTCGGCGAAATCGCGCTCGAACGGAACGTCCATTTCGATCGGGTGATGGCCGCGGACGAGCCCATGGCGGCCATCGAAAAAGACTATATCTAAATCGCGATGCAAGAGTTGGGACAAGAAGCCGAGTTGCAGCCCGAAGCCGGCGGCGTGGAAGAGAACGCGTCCGCGCCGGAGCCCGTTTCGCTAGAGACGGTGCCGCCGGAGACTGTCTCGCCGGAGCCCGTTTCTCCGGAGACGGTTTCGATGGAGGAGTTGCTGCCGGGGGTAGCCGAAGAGGCGCCCGCGCCGCCGGTGGAGGACGTGGAACTGCGCGCGGTGATCGAAGCCATCGTGTACGTGGCCGAGGAGCCGCTCACGGTGGCGCAGCTTTCGAACGCGCTGGGGCAGCCGGCCGAGCGGGTGGCCGAGTTGCTCGGCCAGTTGACGGCGGAGTTTGACAAGCCGGAGCACGGGCTGGCCATTCGCGAGGTGGCTGGGGGCTACAAAATGGCCACCAAGGCGGAGCACCACGACCGCGTTCGCGGCTTCGTCAAGAGCCTGAAGCCGCCGCTCAAGCTTTCGCTGGCGGCTCTCGAGACCCTGGCGGTGATCGCCTACAAGCAGCCGGTGACGGGGCCGGAGATCATGGAGATTCGCGGCGTGCAGGGCGTGGGCGTGCTGAAGACCCTGCTCGACCGGAAGCTCATCGCCGTGGCGGGACGCAAGAACGTGGTGGGCAAGCCGATCCTCTACAAGACGACCCGGGAATTCCTGTTGCAATTCGGGCTGAAGGACGTCAGCGAGCTGCCGTCGCTGAAGGAATTCGAGGAAATCCGGCGAGTGGCGTTCGCCGATAGCGAACCGGCCGCGGCGGTGGAAGAGGCCGTACCGGCAGAAGAGGCGCCGGTGGAAACTCCGGCCGAGCCGGCACCCGAAGCCACTCCGGGGGAGCGGGAAAACTGATGCCCGAAGAGAGACTGCAGAAAATCCTCTCGCAGGCCGGCGTAGCTTCCCGCCGGCACGCCGAGGACATGATTCGCGAAGGCCGCGTAGCGGTCAATGGCGCGGTGGTCACGGAACTGGGCAGCAAGGCGGACCTGGAGCGCGACCATATCCGTGTCGACGGCAAGCTGATTCGTCCGCCCAAGCGGCTGGTCTACCTGGCTCTCCACAAGCCCAACAACACCGTCACCACGGCCAGTGACCCGCAGGGGCGGGTGACAGTAATGGACCTGCTTCACGGCGTGAAAGAGCGCGTCTACCCGGTGGGGCGGCTGGACTATCACAGCGAGGGTCTGTTGCTGCTCACCAACGACGGCGAACTGGCCAACGGCATCATGTCGGCCGTTTCGCACCTGCCCAAGACCTACCTGGTGAAAATCAAAGGGACGCTCACCTCCGACGAGGAAGAGCGCTTTCGCCGCGGGGTTCCGCTCTCCGGCCAGCGCACGCAGCCGGCCGGATTGAAGCTGCTGCGGGCGGCCGAAAATCCCTGGTACGAAGTGCGCCTGTACGAGGGCCGCAATCATCAAATTCGCCTGATGTTCAAACATTTCGGCCACCTGGTGGAAAAGCTCAAGCGGGTGAGGATCGGGCCCATCGAGCTGGGTGCGCTGAAACCGGGCGAGTTCCGCCACCTGGACGCGGAGGAAGTGCAGAAGCTCGAGCGCGCGCTGGCGGCGAAAAAAGCCCCGGCGAAGCAGGCCCCGGCCAAGGAAGCCAAATGAGCGGCGTCGCGGAGCGTCTGCGCGGGGCCAAAACCATCGCCGTAGTCGGTCTCTCGGGCCGCCGCTTTCGCCCCAGCCACGGCGTGGCGGAGTATTTGCAGCGCGCCGGCTACCGGGTGATTCCGGTGAATCCGCACGAAACCGAAGTGCTGGGCGAAGAAGCCTACCCCGACCTGGCATCGGTTCCGCTGCCGGTGGATATCGTCGATATCTTCCGGCGCTCGGAGCACGTGCCGGAAATCGTGGAGGAGGCCATCCGAATCGGCGCCAAAATGGTGTGGATGCAGGAGGGCGTGATTCACGAAGACGCGGCGCAGGCCGCCCTGGCAGCCGGTCTGGAAGTGGTGATGGACCGCTGCATTCTGAAAGAGCATCGAAGGCTGGCGCGGGGCTGACCGGCAACTGTGGCCTGCGTGCCCGAGGGAACGGCTCGAATCGCCCCGCCCGGCTACGCGGTCGACCTCGGCGCCTGGACAGGAGGTGCTCGACGACCGCGAGTCCAGGCTCCGAACTCCTGAAGTCGCCCCGGCGGTTTTCCGGTACTGAGGAAAATAGGTTGACCCAACTGACGGGGACCGGCGCAGGGAGCCAGGTGGGACAGACGATCGTTTTTTGTCGTCTGTCAGGCGCGGGCGGCGTGTCGAGGCCTGACAGACGACGAAAAACGATCGTCTGTCCCACCTCTGGGTCGCCGAAACTGGCTCAACTCAAATTCCACGGCTTCAGGAGCCTCGGAGACTCCGCCTGTTCGACCAGGCGACCGAACGTCACCGCCGGCGCCAGGCGGGAGATAAGGCACAGCAGCCACGCGATCGGGGCTGGACGAGGGAGGATCTCTACGGCGTGGCCGCACTAGTTGATACGAATGTTCTCGTCTATCGGTTTGACGGCCGCTTCCCGGACAAGCGGAGGATCGCAGCCGGGATCCTCAGGCGGGGAATCCTCGAAGATTCGGTGATTCGGTGCGGGCGCCGCATCAGGCTATTGTGGAATTTGTTGCGGTCGCGACGCGTCCGGTGCGAAGCGAAGCGCGCCTAGCCCCGCGGCGTGGCAAAGTATGGGTTGGCGTTTCGTCCAAGTGGTTTCGCGGAACCAGAAAGTTCAGGAGCATGTGGCCGAAAAGATCTCCCAGCTTTTGCGACAGAGTTTTGCAACAGCACCGAAGGCCGCACCACGGCTGTGGCGATCTCTTTTGAGCGTTCCATTTTGCAAGTCCTATATGGCAATGGACTGAAATAGCCGTGTAGGACGCCCAGCGAGAACAGGCGGAAAAGCCCGCGGAAAAAGCAGTGCCGCCGCCATCCACGGCAACTAAGCCCAAGGTCGTTGCGAAGCCGCCACTACCCCCCAGGTAAAAAATCTATGGGTGAATTTCGGCAGGCCAGTGAAAGCGTCGGACGCGGATTTCTTTCTCGCGGCTGCGCGTCCTCGCAATCTCGAAAGCCGATTGCATCCGCATGAGCGTGTCCATCTTCACGCCGAAAGCCTTCTCTATGCGTAGCGCCATATCGCCGGAAAGGCCGGCCTTGGCGTTCAGCAGACTGGATAGGGCAGGGCGGGACACCTGAAGCGCCTTCGCCGCGTCCGTAACGGACAGGCCCGCGGGTTCAATGATCTCCGTGCGGATAAAATCGCCGGGGTGCGGCGGGTTCTTCAAGCCCTTGTGTACGAAGCTGCTAATTTTCATCGGCAGACTGTAGCCTATAGCTTAACACTAGTCAATGGGAAAATGTGCCGATGTGCAGAACTTACCCTTTGTGCAACGTCCGCTTCGACCACATTGACGGAAACGCGCTACGGGAGAAGCGCGAGCCGCGGAGACGATCCGGAGAAGAAAAGCCGAGAAGAATCTCGGCTCAGCAGGCTCGACAGCCAGCGCCACGACACATAATAGCTGCTCATTCAGCGAATGCTGTGGTCGCTTGTGACTCCGTGGGTTTCGGCGGGTGAATCGGTGCGGAAATAGGACCAGGGGCCCGGAATCCAGGGGTAGCGTTCGACCACGGATTCGTCGACGTTCACGCCCAGGCCGGCCAGGCGCGGCACGACGAGATGGCCGGCGTCGAGTTGGAGCGGTTCGCTGAGGATTTCGGCAGCCAGCGGAAAAGGATACATGCCGGCGCGGCCGGGACTGGAATAGCAGGGATACTCCAGCCACTCCACCACGGTTTCGGGCCAGCATATGCCCAGATGCGCGGCGGCAACAACCTCCAGCGCCGTGCCCCAGCTATGAAAGGCGAAGCGCAGGTTCTGGTTCGAGATTTGGGCCAACAGGCGGCGTCCCAGGCTGTAGCCGCCCTGGCAGCAGACGTCCATCTGAACGTAATCGACGGCGCCGGAGAGGATCAGGTCGAGGAAGCCGGCTTCACTGGGCTCGTGCTCGCCGGACGCGAGCGGCAGAATCTCCTTATCGCGGAACGCCAGGTAGGCGGCATGGTCGTCGGGCGGCAGCGGTTCTTCCAGCCAGGCGACGTCGCAGGCGGCCATCTGGCGGGCCAGCGACTCGATCGATTCCAGGCTATAGCTGCGGTCGCCCATGCGCCACCAGGTGTGGGCGTCCACCATCAACTCGAAGTCCGGCCCGACCGCGCCACGCGTCTGCCGCACGGCTTCCAGATCCTCTTCGGGCCCGGAGCCGAGGCGCATTTTGTAGGCGCGAAACCCGAGCTTTTCCACCGCCGCAGCCTCGGCCGCGTAGGCCTCGGGCGGCATGTACATGCCGGCGCTGCCGTAGAGACGGATGCGGTCGCGGACGCGCCCGCCGATCAACTCCGAAACCGGCGCGCCCAACGCTTTGCCGACCAAATCGTAAAGCGCGATCTCGACCGCGCCGTAAAGCTTGGCCAGCCCGGGGTTCTGTCCCGGCCCATCGAGAAAAAGTACCCGCAATGCGTCGGGATCGGCCAGGACCTTTCCCTGAAGAAAGGGAGCGATGACCTCGTCGATGGCGCCGGCCGCGGCCTCGCTGGCCAGGCTCGGACCGTATCCCACCAGTCCGTTGTCCGATTCCACGCGGATGAACATGGCATCGCGCTTCAGAATGGTTCTCTCGCCGCCCCAAAAAGGCAAACGGATTGGCTGGGGAAACGGATATGAAAGAAGGAAGGCGCGAACGCCGGCAATTCTCATAGGACGGAGATTAGGTTAACATGGCGGGCAGGAACAGGAATGCACGCCACGCGAATCGCCGCCGCCATTTTGATATCGCTCCCTTTGCTAGCCGCCGGTCCAAGCGACCGCAAACGGATCGAGGCGGTGTACCGCCAATACGCAATCGACTTCGAGATGAAGGACTTTCAGGCGCTCGAGAGTTTATTGGCGCCCGGCTACACCAGCGTCGTCGATGGCCGGAGCGCGGGTCACGACGAGGCGGTGTCGGCAGCCAGGGCGCAGTCGAAAAAGGCGGGTTCGCCGGTGCGGTGCCGCTTCAAGATCGGGCGGGTCGCGATAGACGGCTCGGGCGCCTCGGTCCAGGTTACCGAAGCCGCGCGCTATATTCTGAGGGCTCCGGACAAGAGCCTGCACCGGTTCCGCTATGTGCGCGAGCGGCAGGACCACCTGGTGTTGGCCGAGGGTAAGTGGCGGATCGATGCCAGCCGCCGCTGGGTGGAAAAGGCGAGTTACTGGCTCGATAGCAAGCCGGCCGGAGCCGATAGAGTGCGCAAGGTTCTGGGGCCGGACGCGTTGTAGGGGCCCCGATGCGCCGGCGCTATCCCCGAACCACCGTGATGCGCGCGAATCCTTCCTCCGCGGTGGGAGGCGACAGGCGCGCCGACATACGCATCAGCACATCGTCCGGCACTACCCGCCGCCGGCGCCGGTTGCGCGCGCGGCATACTTCGAATGGCACGTCGAAGAACACCGCCTCGGCCGTGCATCCTCGCTTGCGCGCTATCTCCAGATAGGGCCGGCGCTCGCGCACCGTCAGGTTAGTGGCGTCGATATAGGTGACCGGACGGCCGATTGCCAGGCGCTGCCGCAACAGATACCGCAGCGTCTGGAACACACGCCCCTGCGCACTCTGATCGGTTTCGTCGTCCGCCAACCAAAGGCGAATCTTGTCGCTCGCAAGACCGGTGGCGCCCAGCTTCTCGAGATAAGTCGACTTACCCGAGCCGGGCAATCCGACCAGTACGACAATGCGCATCGGCTGGTCCACTGGTCCGCACCGCCGTTCCGCTACTTTTCTTCCGGCTTGGCTTGCGCTTTGCGCCTGCGATGCTCGGCCCAACGTTTTTTCTGCGCCAATGCAATACGCCGGCGCGCCGCCACGCTGAGAACGCGTTTCGGAGCCACCGCCGGTCTCTCTCCCGCTACCGATGGCGCCGCCGCTTTGCCTTTGAGCTGAGCCTGGATCTCGCGAATCTTCTCGTCTATCTTCTCCCGCTCGTGCTGATAACCGACCAGAGCCATTTGCAACGTGGCTATATCATAGGTAGCCTTCAAACCCGCCATTGGAACTCTCCCCCGGACACTATAACATGGAGTGGCGGAGGATGTTACCACATAAGAGGTAGGTACCTACCGTTGGTAGAGGTTCTTAACATGAGATTGCTGATTCAGCGGGTAAGCGAAGCGAGCGTATCGATCGGAAATGACACGGTAGCCCGCATACGTACGGGATTACTAGTATTGATCGGAATCAAGAAGGACGACGGCCGCGCCGAAGCGGATTTCCTTCTGGAAAAAGCCACGCAGCTCCGCATTTTCCCGGATGAGAACGGCAAAATGAATCGCAACGTGATGGAGGCCGGCGGAGCGATGTTGATCGTGTCGCAGTTTACTTTGTATGGCAACTGCCGCAAGGGACGCCGGCCCAGCTTCGACCTGGCCGCACCTCCCGAACAAGCTCGCGACCTCTATGATTACTTTATCGCCGCCGCCCGCCGCGGTCCGGCACCTGTCGAGTGCGGTGTATTCCAGGCCTCCATGCAGGTGCGATCGGTCAACGACGGTCCGGTGACTTTGTGGCTGGATTCCGACGAGCTTCAGAAGCCCCAACGCCAAGTGACTCATGGAGCTTGATTCAAGCGCCGATGAAGGCGGATAAACGCCGATAACTTCGTTGATTTCGTTATCGGCGTTTACGCGCGGCCTGGTTCCTTCGTAAGAAACTCCCGGTAGTCTGATGAGTTATGGACGTGCCAGGTACTTTTCGTACAGACGGGTCTGCTTGTTGGTCAAATCCACGTCCTGGCCCTTGATGAATACGTGTTTCACCTGAGTTTGAATCTCCAGGATGTCGCCGGTGGTCACCACCAGATCGGCGAGTTTGCCTTTCTCGATGGAACCTGCCTGGTCGCTAACGCCCCAAATCTCGGCGGGATTGATGGTAATCGCTTTCAGTGCCTCTTCCCGCGGAAGTCCAAAAGCGACCGCCGTGGCCGCCTGGTACGGAAGATCGCGCACAAACTCGTTCTCAAAGGTACCAAAGGCGAATTTCACTCCGGCCTTGTAGCATTCGAGCGGGAGGGTAAACGCCTGATCGTAGGGGTCGTCTTCGCCGTGCGGCAGAGCCAGTACTTTACCCAGAATCACGGGGATATTCTTAGCCTTCAACTCCGCGGCGGCGCTGCCTATCTCGCGCGGCTGTAACAGAACCACCTTGACGTTCTGCTTATCGGCGAAGGCGATGGCGTCGTGAATCGTCTTCGGTGTCGATACCGAAATCGCCAATGGAGTCTTGCCTTCGAACACCGGGATCAAGGCTTCATACTTCAAGTCGCGCACTAATCCGGGCGCGCTGGCCGCCTTGGCTTTCTGGTAGCGGCGCGCCTGATCGAAAAAGTCGGTCAGCTTAGCCAAGTCCTCCTGGTAAGTACGCAGGGTTTGGGCATAGGTACCCGCGGCGCCCGCCTCGCCCAGGAGTTCCGCGAAATCGGGGTTGCCGCCGCGTCCGCCACGGCCGCCCAAGCTGGGAAATTGCACCGCGACCGCAGCCGACGGCAGTACCGCCATCTGTTCCCAGGTCCAGCCGTCGGTATGGATCAACGCCGCCTGCCCGGAGATTACCTGGCGCGCCGCCGCGCCCCGCCCGCCTCCTCCGCCGCCGGCCGGAAACGTCATCGCGGTGGTGACGCCGTTCACGCGCACCACCGGAAAGTGCTCGCTGCCGGGGTTGACGGCAGCCAGCGCGCGCAGTTGCGGCATGAACTCGCCCAACTCCCCCGTATCCACGCTCTCGCGAATCGCCTCTATCTCGGAAAGGCCTAACTGGGTAGCGGAATCGATCAAGCCGGGATAGACGCACAGTCCTTTGCCGTCGACGATTCGCGCGCCCTTGGGCGCCGCAACCTTGGCGCCGATGTCGGCGATCTTGCCGTTTTCGAGCAGCACGGAAACGCCTTTGATCGCCGGCCCGGTGACAGGGTATACATCCACGCCGCGGATCAAGACCGGCGCGTCGGCTGCCGCCCACGCCACCATGCCGCCCAGCCATAGCCCCGCCGCCAGGCTAAAAAGCAATCCGATCTTCTTCATCCGTTGGGTCTCCTCGCCGGCTGTTGCCGCGGCTGGCTCTGCTTGATCTTATCCAGCAATTTCTGCTTCTCGGCCGCCGCCGCCTTGGCGGCGCTCACTGCCTTATCGCGGTCGAAATAAACCGTTCCATCGATCAACACCTTCTGCACTTTGGCGTAATCCGAGAGCGGGTGCTTATCGTAGATCACCAGGTCGGCGTCTTTGCCTACCTCGATCGATCCCACCCGCTGGTCGATGCCCAATTGCTTGGCCGGATTGATGGTGACCATCGCCAGGGCGTCGTTCTCGCTCACGCCGCCGTACTTCATGGCTTTGGCGGCTTCGGTGTTGAGGTGGCGCATCAGTTCGGCGTCGTCGCTGTTGAGACTGACCACGATCCCCTTCTTCTGCATCAACGCCGCATTGTACGGAATCGCGTCGATAGCCTCGATCTTATAGGCCCACCAATCGGAGAACGTGCTGGCGCCGGCCCCGTGAGCCAGAATCTCCGGCGCCACCTTGTATCCCTCGAGCACGTGTTGCAGCGTGCGGATCTTGAAACCGTAATCGTCGGCCACGCGCAGCAGCATCAGAATCTCGTCGGAGCGGTAACAGTGGGCATGCACATAGCGCTTGCCTTCGAGGACTTCCTTCAGGGCCTCCAGCTTCAGGTCCTTGCGCGGCGGAATGGCGTGCTCACCGCGGGCCGCGCTGGCGTCGTAAGCGTCCCATTCGGCCTTGTATGCCTTGGCCTGATTGAAAGCTTCGCGAATGACATCTTCCACGCCCATGCGAGTGGCCGGATAGCGCGCGAACACGGGCGTTGCGTTAGCCCCGCGTCCGCCTGGCGGGTTGCCGGCGCGTTTCGGATTCTCTCCCAGCGCGAACTTGATTCCCGGCAGTGCGCCCTCGAAAATCATGCCCTGCGCGTCCTTGCCCCAGCGCATTTTCAGCACGACGGTTTTTCCGCCGATGGCGTTGGCCGAGCCGTGCAGGATGTTGGCTGTAGTGACGCCGCCGGCCAGCGCGCGGTAGATGGAGACATCTTCGGGGTCGATGACATCCTTGATATCGACCATGGAGGAAACCGATACGCTGCCCTCGTTCACGCCGCCATCCACGGCAATGTGCGAGTGGCAATCGATAATGCCCGGGATCAGGTATTGGCCGCCGGCATCGATAATCGTCGCGCCCTGCGGCACCATCACCTTCTCGCCCACTTCGGCGATCTTACCGTCCCTGATGACCACCGAGCCCTTGAGCGTGCCCTTGGTCACGGTCATGATGGTGGCGTTCTCGATCACAATGGTTTCCGCGGCCACGGGCGCCAGTGCGGCCAGCGCAATGAAGAGGAGCTTTCTCATCGGATTTCCCCCGGTTCCTCGGTGGTCTGGCCGCGGCCGCCCGGCGGAGCTTCCGCCACGGGCTTATACGGCTTGCCATCCACAAACACTGTCTCGATGTGAGTATTGCTGTCGAAAATGTCTCCCTTAGTCAGCACCAGGTTGGCGATCTTGCCTTTCTCGATGCTGCCCAGGCGGTCGGCCACGCCGTAGATTTCGGCCGGCGACAAGGTAAACGCGCGCAACGCGTCTTCCCGCGCGAGCCCCGCGTCGATGGCTTTCTTCACCGCGCGCACCAGGTCGCGCGGCGCGTCGATGCCGTCGGTGTAGAAGGCGAACGGTACGCCGGCTTTCTGGAGTGCCGCCGGAGCGGCCGGCCCCTGGTCGATGTTGCTCAGCGAGCGCAGCGTCTGGTCGGCTTCCGGATCGGGATCGCGCGGCGCTTCGGCCCATTTCAGGCTGACCAGCACCGGCCTGGCGAACTTCTTCAGGAGAGGCGCAGCCTCGGGACGGTAGGCTTCCCGCATTCCATAAAGGATTACCGGCTGCTTCAAGTCTGCCGCCAGGCGCAGCATGCGATCCATCTCGATCACGCGGTTGGCAGGCAACAGAATGCGTTTCGATTCGAGCACGCCCTCCAGCGCACGGTCATATTGCGGGCGCTCCAAGCCGCGCGGATCCTTGGCGTAGGCGTCTTTCACCAGCTTGTAATGATCGGCGTCGAGATAGATCTGGCGGATATAGGCGATGTAACCCATCAGCGCGCCGGGAAATCCCGAGCCGAATCCGCCGAAGCCCGCCGCGCGAGTCACCGAGATGTATTGGCCGAGCGAAGGAACCACCACCATTTCACCGGCCTTCTCCGCCGTAATCAGATCGAGGAGCGAACCCTGACCGGCGAAAATGCCGCGCGTCGGATAAGTTGCTGTCGTGGTGATGCCGCCGGAGCGAACGGTTTCAATGCGGTGATCGGAGGGAGAAATCTCGTCCGCCGCCAGCAACCAACTGGTAGTCTGCGGCCGGTCTTCCGGACCCATGGCGCGCGGCGCCGCGGGCTGCGTAGCGGCGGCCGTGGTGGTGGTGGCAGGAGTAGCGGTCTGCCCGCGCCCACCCCCGCGGCCGGCGGTTGCCGCCGGAGCCGCGCCCGGAATACCCACCGTGCTCAAGGCGTCGATCAGGCCGGGATACACCGTCATGCCTTCGCCATCGATCACCCAGGCACCGGCCGGAATAGCCACGTTTTCACCCACCGCCTCGATCAGGCCGCTGTGGATTACCACCGTACCCTTGGCAATCACCGGACCGCCGACGGTGACAATTCTGGCGTTGCGGATTGCAGTCACCGGCGGGCTTTCCGCCAAAGCAAGTCCGCACACCGATAGAAATGCCGCTAGGAATTTAGACATAGTTGTGATGTTAATCGAACTAGGGCGCTCGATCTGCCGATTTGGTTACAGGCCGAAGCGCTACCGGCCAATCTGGCTGGCGGCTGTCCCCGATCTGGTTTGGTTGTAGCCTCTCTATTTTCAATTTGTTGCGGGCAGATTGGGTTCGTTTGGCGCGTTTTGGGTGCGCTTGTTTTGCCACGCGGCGGGCGCAAGCGGGTGTCGGCGCGGGTTGTCGGGGTATCACGAGCCCGGTCTCACGGAGGTCAGGATTTCCCCACGCATGCGGCTTATGCCCGACAAGTGGGCTTATCGGAAACCGGTCACATGTATTGCGCCGGCTCGCGGAACTCTGCGGCTCACTCACGGCGCCCTTTTGGCCTGCGCCGGCATTTCGTCGCCTTTGCGGGGCGACTTTCCGCCCTTCCGCCTCATGATCTTGTCGAAAGCATTGAAATCCGCTCGCGCCTTCCGGTCCGAGAAGTATTTCGCCGTCTGCAGAGCCGACACCTTCTCGGCCACCGCCGTGGCCACGAACTGGTTGATACTCGTCCCGTCTTCCCGGCTTAACCGCTCCACCGTCTCTTTGAGCGAACGCGGCAGCCGTAGGGGATAGGTTCGGGTCTCTTTCATCGATCGATCCTCGCTATTGCCTCTCGCGGGAGCAGGACTTCCACCCCAAATTGGGACGCGGCAGTTCCATAGTTCCGCACGTTGAACGTCACGACGGCATCAGCCCCGCCGTTGACGGCCGCCTCCAAAACCATCTCGTCGTTCGGATCGCGCAACTGAGGCCGCCACAGAAAATGTGCTGGTACGGGTTCCCCCATGGCGCTCATCGGTCCAGCTGACCGGGCGCCAGGCGGAAGCGCCTGCCACAGCGCGGTCCGCTAATGCCTGCCGAAACGCCGGCCGCCGGATGGCACATGGAACGATGGCGATCGCCGGGCGCCCGCCGGGCGAATCCGGCTGCCTACTGTTCTTCCTCGGCTTCACGGAGTCGGTCGAGCGCCCGTTGCGAGGCGGTCTTCAGCGGACCCAAATCGTCCTCGATCATCACCCATACTCGCCCCGGGTCGACTCTGTCGTATTCGTGTCGTAGGAAGTTCCCAATGGCACGCAGGCTGGGCCACGGAACATTGGGGCAAAGTTGCTCCGCCCCCAATTTCTTCGCCGCTTCACTGATCCGTTCCATGCACCGCTCGGTCGCATTGCGGGTCTTCGGATCCTCCTGGTAAGCGTCGAGGTCCATTCCCCTCGTGAACTCCTCGATGAGGATGATGTTTTCAAGGATATCCGCGAAGCGCTGGATGGGATCTTTAGAAGGCACGAACCGCCTCTGCCTCGACGTTCCTCCTCACCCGCGGTTTCAGCGTACCCTCCTCGACAAGTTCGACGGTGCGGCCCAGCATACGCGAGATCTGCTCCTCCATTCCCACAACGTCTAACAGGGAGATACGGCGGGTATCGTCGAATACGGCCAACAAGTCGATATCGGAATCGGGACGGTTGTCTCCGCGCGCGGTCGAGCCGAACAGCGAGAGGCGACTTATACCCGCGGCCTTCAGCTCCGATTCGTGCCCGCGCAACGTCGCGATCACGCGCTCGCGATCCATATCCCCATTGTCGCGGTACATTCGTTTGTGGTCAACCGGCCAAGCGCCTGGCTGCCCAAGTTGAACTCCGCCGAACTCCGCCGAACTCCGCTACGGCTTGCCGCCGACTTGGCCGCATCACCCGTTCCGCTGACGCGATCTTCGCGTTTAGTACCCGAGCAGCTAACGGGCTGCCATACAGGTAAGGCGTTCAGTGTCTTCCGAAACGCCGGCCGCCGGAGGGGGGACGGAACCTGGGCGTGGGGCGAGGCGCGGCATGAAATGCGTGCGGCGCTTCGGGCTCGGCGCCGGGTCTTCCGAAGCGTCTGGGGCTGTGATCGGCGTTGGGATCGCGGGCCCCCGGGGAAGCATAGGGCGAACTGCGGTAGTTGCCGCTCTTCGAGGCGTACTGGGAATCGCGAAAGCCTCCGGAATGGGCATAGCTGCTGCCCGAGTAACGGTCGCGAGTGGCGGCGCCCTGGCTGCCATAGACCGGCGTGCCTTGGGCGTTGCGGCCGTAGTAGCTGTGGCCGGCGTCGCGGGACCAGCGATAATCCTCCCAATCGCGGCGCTCCAGCGGGCGGTAATCGCGATTGAACAGCAGGTCGCGCAAGAGCGCATACTGGCCGTAGAACACCCAGAAATCGCGGCCGCCGCTATGATCCCAATAGCCGTAGCGGTTGGAACCCACGTCGGGCGGCGCGACATAGGCGAACCCGGCGGGCTGGGCCACGCGCTCGGCTTCGGAATCGTACTTGCCGGCCGGTTTGTGCTCGATGGCCATGCCGAGATCGTTCTCGCCGGCGGCATAGGTCGCCTGCGAAACCTCGACCCACTTTTCGTCGCTCGAAACCACACCGGTTTTGTCGGCGGCATCGGCCACGCGGGTGCTCACGGTGCGAATCTGCTGGTCCCAGGAGCGGGCGCCTCCGATGCCGCGCGTTTCCATGTCGACCAGGATCTTGTCCCAGGAAACGTAAAGCTGGGATCCGAGAGCCTGCAGGTCGGCGGACGTTTTGGGCAGATCGGCCGCGGCGGTCTTCAAGGAATCGGCGGCGGCGACCAGGGAAGCGAACTGCAGGTGAGCCCAATCCTGAGCAGCCGCGGCGCGCCGGTCGGCGGCTTCCGATTGCCAGGTCCGCTCGGCGCCGGCGATGGTGTTGCGGAGGGTTTCAAGGCGCGTATCCAGGTCGGTCTTCTTGTCCAGCCAATCGGTTTCCGCCTTTTGGACGGTGCTGGCTGTCGAGGCCAGATCGAAGGCATGGATGGCGGTGTAGTCCTGCTCCATGCGGCGCAGTTCGTCGGGCAACTGGCGCTTGAGCTCGACCCAGCGGGCGGCGTCGGTTTGGGTGGTTTGCGCTTCGGCCGCGGCGGAGGCTCGCAGCCCTTGCGCTTCGACGAGCAGCGATTCGGCGCGGTCGCGGTCCTGCCGCCGATCGGCCTTTTCCAGGCGCCCCAGCTCGGCCATCTTGCTCCGGGCATCGGAGAGCTTGCTTTCCGAATCGGCGAACTGCCCCGGCCACGCCGAGGCCGATGCGATGGTCTTGAACAGAGCCGGATCGGCCGCGAGATCCGCATTCACTTCGCTTTTGGCGGATTGCTCCTGGCGAAGCGAGGAACTGAGCGTGGCCCGCTCGGCGTCGATGCGCCGGCGCAGGTCTCGAGGCAAATTGTCGAGGCCGGCAAAGGGCAGCACCGCCATCGCCGTGACCAACAAGGACGCCAGAAATTTCAGACCGGAGCGGTTCATCTCAAATCCCCGTGGGGCAGACCATCGTTGTTAGTGGCCTGCCATGTATGCAACAAGGTCCTGGCTGGCAGACCACATAAAACGATGGTCTGCCCCACACCAGACTTGGAACGGAACGTTTCACGACTGCCTCCTACGTGCGGCCGCGGTAGACGGACACGTCGCCTAAAGGAACTCCGGTGTAGAGCGTAACCGCAAAGGGGTCGCCCTGGAGCTTGCGGACGGCGAGGCGGCCGGCACCGTCCTGCTGGCGAAATTCCCAATAGTAGAAGCCCACCGGCTGGGGCTGATCGCTGCGCGTCATCTGGGTTTCGCGGCTGAGCACGTACAGCCAGAGCTTGCCATCGAACTCGAACGAGTCGGCCGTGTTCTGGCGCTCGTCCATTTGGGCCAAGTCGTCTTCCGGCAGGCCCAGGTCTTCGATTGTCAGCTTGCGGGGGTCGATTTGAACGCTGGTTTCCAGGTCGTCGCCGAAATCGACGCGCAGCGCCACGCGGCGCGTCTTGTAGGGTCCGCTCAGCTCCAGCCAGCGCTTCGAGGCGGATTGAAACCAGGTGCTGCGCTCGACGATGAAGTCGAGATCGGTCATGTCGTCGCCGGCGCCAGAGACCGACAGCGCGTCTCCCACGCGGGCTTCCGACGGTTTCAGATTAGCCAGGTCTTCCACCGGCTGCGCGGTGGGAGCGGGCGCGTGCTTTTTGAACAGTTGCATCAGAACCACCACCAGCAGAACGCCCAGCAGGGCTTCGATCGTATAGGTAATCATCGAGCCTCCGCCGGCTCAGGCTTTGGTCTTTTCGCCCAGCTTCGGCGCGGTGGAAATCGAATTGCTCCCCGCCGGCAGCTCTTTGGGAATGTAAGGCGGCGGAACGGGGGCGGCCTTCAGTTGCCGTTCGCGTTTGAGCGCTTCCAGTTCGGCGTCCACGCTGTGCCCGCCGAGGGCAGCGAACTGCTTCTCCAGGTCGTCATCCTTACCGGAGGAAGCCAGCTCGTCGAAAGCCTTGGCGGTGGCTTCTTCCTTGGAGACGGTTTCCTCGAAGCGGTTGAGGGCGGCAAAGGCATTGTCGGCGTTGCCCACGCCGGCCATGGCTTCGGCCACTTTGCGCTGGGCGGCGGCGGCGTTCTTGCGCGCCACCAGGGTGGTAGCGGTGCGCTCGCCTTCCTCGATCTTGCGCTTCAGCTCGCCCACCTGGCTTTTCAGCTTTTCGCTGGTCTGCTGCGCCGCGGCAACCGACTGCTGCATGGAAGCGACCTGCTTATCGGAATCGGCCTTCCGGGCCAGCGCCGCTTTGGCCAGCTCTTCGTTGCCCGCGTCGAGGGCCAGTCCCGCGCGGTCCTTCCACTCCTGCGATTGCTTGACGTACTTCTGGTATTCGGCGTCCAGGCGGTTGTAGTTGCTCATGGCCACGGCGGAGGCGCGCACCACGTTATTGAGCTCGCCTTTCATGTCGGCGACGGTCTGGCGGACGGTGGCCTCGAAGGTGGCGTCCTCGATGGCGTCGACGCCCTGATTGGCCTGGCCGCGCGCCACGCGCCCCAGGCGGGCAAAAACATCGGAAAGAAACGGCATGCTGATCCTCCTTTACCCTTTGAGTCCGCTCAATATGCGGCGGGCGGTCATCACATCCACCAACAGAAAATGCACGCAGGATTGAATATCGTCTTCATCGTCCGGCCCGAGATCCTGCAGTTTGCAAAAGTTGTTGAGGGTGATGGCGATTTTGCCGTCGCCGGCGGGGTAGAGCTGGAAATAGGAAGTGGAAATGCCGTTGTCGGACGCCAGCATGCGGCGCATGATATCGGGCGTGATGGCCGCTTCCGTGGCCACGGTGCAAACCAGGGAAAGATACAGGACGTCGCCCTGGAGCACCGCCTGCACGGTGACCCCGCTTTCGACTTCCCGTATACTCAGCGAATCGGCCGCCGGCTCGGATACCGCGTATCCTTTTTCCGCCAGCAGCACATGAATCCGGTCCAGTTCGGGGCTGCTTGTGAGTGTCATAGTCGTACCTTAGGATACGGTAGCAGGCAGCGGGGAGTTCCGCGATTCGGCGGGCGATAAGAACCAGTGACAGTCCGGTTACATATTGATGCGCTGCCGGGAAGTCATTTTCCAACAGGGCCGGTAGCCGAAGTGCGGAAACAGGGAGCGAATGCAGGTGTCGGTTTCCGGATCGAGCATGATGAACTGGGTTTTGCCGTCCTTCATGGGAACGGCATAATAGGGCTGCACCTGGACTTGCTTGAAGGCGCCGGCGCCGCGCGCCTTGGCAATGGCGCCATCCACCAGGTACGCTCCCACGACCGCCAGCACCAGGCCGCCCAACGCGCGAAAGATCAGTCTCCCCACCCCACCAGCTTACCCTGTCGGGGCCGGGGAAACTCCGGGGCGGCTTTCGAGCCGGCTTACGTGAGAATTGGCGGGGCACCGGCAAGATCGACCGTGGCGCAGCAATCGTCTATGTTGGAGACCATTCCCACCACCCAATAGGGGAGCCGGGGGTCGGTGTCGCTGGAGATTTTGAACTCGCAGATCACCTGATCGCCGATCCCGAGCTGGGGTGGTTCGTCGAAGTGCAGCAGGACACCGCAACCGCTTACGCTCACCGAGGTAGCCAGGGAGGCACGGCCGTTCTTCTTCAGCGTAACTTTCGCTCCGGCTTCGATCGGGAGGCAAGCTGCGCCTGCTTTGTCTGCATCGTCGGGTTGCATTACTTCGTCGCTCCTATTCGAGGATTGTTATTTTCGGCCAAGCCTTTCGGTTCACGGCTGCTCCTTCACTTCTTATCGGCAGGGCGACCGCCAGACTTTAGTACCTGTCGGGGAATGACCATTCCGGTCGCGCCACGGTCGAACGCCCGCGCGCGGACGAAGCCGGGTACCATGAGGATTCCGGTGGGATCGAAGCGCGGCAGCGCGGAGGAAGATTCGGAGATAAACCGTGATGAAATGCCGTCCGGCACGGAAGCTGTTTTCCCTTTCGGCCGGATTATTCGCCCTGGCGCTTGCCAGCCCGGCTCAGGACCCGGAACAGCAGCAGCCCTTACCCAAGATCACCGCCAATGTGAAAGAGGTGCTGGTGCCGGTGATCGTGACGGACGCCAAGGGGCACCACGTCGGCGGCCTGAAGCGATCCGACTTTCAGGTGTCGGAGGATGGCGTGCCGCAACAGATCGTCTCCTTCCGCACCACGGTCGATGCCGCCGCGGAAGCAGTCCCGGAAACAGGGCAGGCGGCCGGTGCTCCCGCCGGAACTGCCGCCAAGCCGGCGCCACGCCCGGTTCCGGCGTCGAACCCCGTGCGGCGCACCTATTTGATCTGCATCGATACGCTGCATTCGTCGTTTGCAAGCTTCGGCCGGGTGAAGGACGCGCTTTTGAAGAGCCTGCGGCAGGAGCAGGGCACGGACACGCAATACGCCCTGATGGCGCTGGGGCGGGACCTGAAGGTGGTTATGGATTCCACCACCGATGCGGCCGCGGTCGCGGCGGCCATCGGCAGCAAGGATTTCGCGAAAACCATCCAGACCAGCGAGGCCGCCGGCACAGCCGCCGCGATCCAGCAATTCATGGTGTTGATGCGAAACTACTGCTCGGTTTGCGCGTGCGACAGCAATGGGGCCACCGGATACGGCGGCAGCGATGGGCCGGGCTGCGGAGATGTCAGATCCAGGGTGAAGTCGTTTATTTTCAGCTTTGAAGAGAGGACTTATATCCTGAACCGTAACTTTCTGCTGCAGCTCAACGACCTGGTAAGAGCGACGGCGAGCATGCCGACCTCCCGGACCATCATCTTCATTTCTGACGGATTCAATCGCTTCCCCGGAGGCGAACTATACGGCATCGTTCGCGGCTTTGCCCCGCGCGATCGTAGCTTCCAGTTCCCGTCGCGAGACACCGAATCCGAGTTGCAGACCATCCTGAAAGCGGCCACCTGGTCCGACGTAAAGTTCTATACCCTGGACTCGCGCGGGGCCTATTCGTCGGCTTTCAGCGCCGGCGGCACCTTCGATGCCAGCACGGCTTTCTCATCGACCCCGGCACAAATGGATGCCAGAAATGTGCCGACTGAAGCCACGGCGACCATGGACTCGGTGGACCGGCAAGGGGCTTCGGCGGCGCGCGAGAATGCCGATGCGATGGCCCAGCTTGCCCACGAAACCGGCGGTTTGTTTTTTCAAAATAGCAACGATTTGCCGAAGGGGATCACCAGGGCGCTGACGGACACGCGGGAATACTACGTGCTGGCTTACGTGCCGAAGAACGAAGCGCCGGACGGGAAATACCGAAAGATCAAGGTGGAAGTGAACGGCGGCGACAGGTTCCAGGTCAACGCGAAAGCGGGGTATTGGGCGCCGGAAAAGTGACGTGGGGCGGCCGCTTTCTCCCCTTTTTCTTCCCGGAAAGGCGAGAATGGGGAACGTGCCGGAACGCTCCGCTGGGCGGCCGGGGCAATCGCGGAGTGGAACCTTCCCATGGATTTCGAAACGGCAGTCTACAACAAAGTCACCGGGCGCCTGATTCCGTTTCTGTTCGCCTGCTACATTCTGGCGTATGTGGACCGCGTCAACATCGGATTCGCCAAACTGCAAATGCAGCGGGATTTGGGGATGAGCGAGACGGTCTACGGGACCGGCGCGGGGATTTTCTTTATCGGCTATTTTCTGTTTGAAGTGCCGGCCAACATCGTGCTTCAGCGGCTGGGGGCGCGGCTGTGGCTGGGCGGGCTGATGGTGCTGTGGGGAGGGGTTTCCTGCTGCACCGTTCTGGCCCGGGGCGCGGCCAGCTTCTACGCCATCCGCATGCTGCTCGGCATCGTGGAATCGGGCTTCTTCCCCGGCGTGATTCTTTACCTGACGTTCTGGTACACGCGCACGCACCGCGGCAGAATCGTGGCCATGTTCATGGCCGCGACGCCGTTATCGGGGGTGATTGCCGGCCCTATCTCGGGGCGAATCATGGCGAAAATGTCGGGGATGGGCGGGCTGCGCGCATGGCAATGGCTGTTCCTGCTCGAAGGCATTCCTTCCGCCATCGCCGGGCTGGTCACCATGTTCTACCTGGTGGATGGGCCCGCCAAAGCCAAATGGCTGAGCCAAAAGGAACGGGACTATCTGACACGGCGGCTGCACCAGGAGGAGGAAGTCAAGAAGAGCGAAGGCCCATCGCGCCACCGGATCGCGGACGCGTTCGGGAGCGGCAGGGTGTGGCTATGTTGCGCCATCTACTTCGGATTCCAGATGGGCAACTACGGCCTGGCGTTCTGGCTGCCGCAGATTCTGAAGGACACCGTCAGCACCGATCCGTGGCGGATCGGCCTGGTTTCTTCGATTCCGTGGGCGCTGGCGGCGACGGCCATGATCTTCTACGGGCACCATTCCGACAAGACCGGCGAGCGGCGGAAACACGTGGCGGTGGCGGCGGCGCTGGCCGGAGCGGCGTTTGCGGTGGGGGGAGTGGTGGGGCCTTCCGGAACGGTGGCAGTCGGGCTGGTGAGCTTGAGCGCCATCGGGATCATGTGCGGCCAGTCGGTATTCTGGTCGCTGCCCACGGCGGTTTTGTCGGGGGCCGGGGCGGCGGCGGGAATCGCCTGGATCAACTCGGTGGGGAACCTGGGCGGCTATGTCAGTCCGTTTGTGATCGGCCGGATTCGCGACCGAACGGGAAGCACGGCACTAGCGCAACTGGTGCTGGCGGGATCCTGCCTGGCGGCTGCCGCGATCGCATGGGCGCTAAAATCCAACAAGGGGGCGGCTGGGCGCCCGACGGTTCTTATTTCAGACAGCTCCATGGCGGGTTCCGACGATGAACGATAAGACTCCAATGCGGCCCGAAGACGGCCGGACCGGGATGCCGGTAGCGGTAATCGGCCTCGGCTCGATGGGCATGGGCGTGGCCCGATCGCTGTTGCGCGCGGGACTTCCGGTGTCGGGCTACGACGTTCGCCCGGAAGCGTGCCGGCGGTTCGAAGATTTCGGCGGCGTTGCCGCCAGTTCCCCCGGTGAGGTGGGGCGCGGCTGCCGTGCCGTCGTCATTCTGGTCGTCAATGCGGAGCAGACCGAGGAGGCGATCTTCGGCGCCGGCGGCCTGGCGGAGAGCATGGAGCCGGGTTCGGTGATCGTCACCAGTGCCACCGTCCCGCCGGCATTCGCGGCCGGCCTTGGACAGCGCATCGAAAGCGCGGGCCTCTACAATATCGATGCGCCGGTTTCGGGCGGCGTCAAGAAAGCCGCCGAAGGCCAGCTTACGGTGATGGCATCCGGTCCCGCCGCGGCGTTTGAACGGTGCGCGCCTTTGTTCGAGGCGATTGCCGCGAAACTGTACCGCCTGGGCGAAAGGCCCGGCCAGGGCTCCACGGTCAAAATGATCAATCAATTGCTGGCCGGAGTCCACATCGCCGCGGCCGCCGAAGCCATGGCGCTCGGAATCAAGGCCGGCGCCGATCCCGCCACGCTGTACGAAGTGATTGGCAACAGCGCCGGCTCCTCCTGGATGTTCCAGAACCGGGTGCCGCACATATTGGCCGGGGATTATACGCCGCTTTCGGCGGTGAACATTTTCGTCAAGGACCTGGGCCTGGTGCTGGACTCCGCGCGCAAGCTGACGTTCCCGCTGCCGCTCACCGCCGCCGCGCACCAGATCTTTCTTGGCGCCGCCGCGGCCGGACACGGCGGCGAAGACGATTCGGCCGTCATCAAGATGTACCCCGGCATAGAGTTGCCCAAGGATCGAAAGGACGAGCGCTGATGGCGGCGCTGCTGGGGGCGATCGCCGACGATTTTACCGGCGCCACCGACCTGGCCGGTATGCTGGTGAAGCACGGCATGCGCACGGTGCAGATGTTCGGCGTGCCGCGCACTCTGCCGCCGGCCTCGGTGGATGCCATCGTGGTGGCGCTAAAGACCCGCACGGCGCCTCCGGCGGATGCCGTGGAAGCGTCTCTGGAAGCGCTTCGATGGCTGCGCGACGCCGGCTGCCGTCAATTCCTTTTCAAGTATTGCTCCACCTTCGATTCCAGCGACCGGGGCAACATCGGACCCGTCGCCGAGGCGCTGATGGACGCGGTGGGCGCTGATTTCACCATCGCCTGCCCGGCCTTTCCCGCCAACGGACGCGCGGTTTTCCGCGGCTACCTGTTCGTGGGCGACGTGCTGCTCAGTGAGAGCGGCATGCGGCACCATCCGCTCACGCCCATGACGGATTCGAACCTGGTGCGCGTGCTGCAGCGCCAATCGAAGCGCCGCGTGGGTTTGGTCCCGTTCGAGAGCGTGCGCGGCGGGGAGGCGGAGATTCGGCGGGCCTTCGAGAGCGCACGCGGCGCCGGCGCCGGAATTGCAATTGTCGATGCCGCCAGCGATGACGATCTGATGGCGATCGGCGCCGCCTGCCGCGACCTGCCGCTAGTGACCGGCGGATCGGGCATCGCTATGGGTCTTCCCGACAATTTCCGCTCCCAGGGCCTGCTGCCCGCGGATCAGCCAGCCGGCCGATTGCCGCGAATCGAGGGATTCGAAGCGGTGATCTCCGGCAGTTGCTCGCCCGCCACGCTGCGGCAGGCAGCGCGCATGCGGGAGGTGGCGCCGGCGTTTCAGATCGACCCGCTGCGCGTGGCCTCCGGCGCGGATGTAGTGGCGGAAGCCGCGGATTGGGCTTCGGGCCGGCTGGGCAGCGGCCCGGTGCTGGTTTACGCCACGGCCGAGCCGGCGGCGGTGAAGAGAGTGCAGGACGATTTGGGCGCCGAACGCGCCGGGGCAATGGTCGAACGCACGCTGGCCGCGATCGCCTGCCGGCTGGTGGATATGGGCGTGCGCCGGCTGATTGTGGCGGGCGGAGAAACGGCCGGCGCCGTGGCCGGCACGCTGCGTCTGGCGGGCTTGCGCATCGGCGATGAAATCGACCCTGGCGTCCCGTGGACCGTGAGCCTGGGCGAGAGGCCGCTGGCGCTGGCTCTGAAGAGTGGCAACTTCGGCACGGACGATTTCTTCCTCAAGGCGTGGAGCCGCCTGCCATGACACTGCATCAGCGTACGCGGTGGGACGGACCCCCTGGTCCGTGGCCGGCCTGCCGGGAGTGGCAAGCGCTCAATTCTTCGGGAGAGCAGCGGGTCCCGGGGGACCCGCGCGGACCAGGGGGTCCGCCCATATGTGCTAACTTAACGTGGCGCACGCACTCCTGCGTGCCGCGTCGAGATTCTTCTCGACGCATGCGCCCGGACTGGGGCTGCCGCGCGGCGTGGGTGGGAAACAGCGGCGCGCCTGCCGGACAGATGTGTACCGTTCGACTGCGACGTGTGTTTGATGCTCAGAATCGCGCCACGAAAGGGAGTCTCCCAGTCGAACCGAAGCGGGCGTCGAGACGAGTCTCGACGCGGCACGCAAAAGTGCGTGCGCCACGTTGGGGCCAAGTTAGCGCTTATGAGGGAGTCCGCCCCACCATTTATGCAGGATGCTGCCTTTTGCGAAAACTGAGCGGCATGGGGCTGCCATGACGGAAAACCAAATGCGGGAGGAGATGGCCGAACTCGGCCGCTCGATTTTCGATCGCGGTCTGACCGCCGGCTCCAGCGGCAATATCAGCGCCCGCCTGGAAGACGGTTGGCTGCTCACTCCCACCAACGCCTGCCTGGGCAGGCTCGACCCGTCGCGGATTTCGAAGCTCGCCTGGGATGGGCACGTGGTTTCGGGCGACGCGCCATCGAAGGAGGCTCCACTTCACCTGGCCATGTACCAGGAGCGGGCCGTGGCGGGCGCGGTGGTTCATCTGCATTCCACTTATTCCGCAGCGGTATCCTGCCTGGCGAACCTGCCGGCCGAAAGCTGCCTGCCGCCGCTGACCGCGTATTTCGTGATGAGAATCGGGAAACTCCCGCTGGTCCCCTACCATCGCCCCGGCGACCCGCGCCTTGGCGACGCCATCCGCCTTCTGGCCGCGCGGCACGGCGCCGTGCTGCTGGCCAACCACGGCCCGGTGGTCTCGGCCGCATCGCTCGAAGCCGCCGTGTACGCCATTGAGGAACTGGAAGAGACCGCCAAACTGTTTTTACTGTTGCAAGGGCGGGAAGCGTGCCCGCTAAATGAGGAACAGATCCGAGAACTCGTCGAAGTGTTCCAGTTGGAGATTTGAGTAGGAAGATGGACTTGCGGACGCGCGGGCTGTCTTCCTCGGCCGGATCTCCCGCTGAGCGCCACCCGAAATCCCATTTACCGGCCGGATCGAGTTGTTCCGTGATGAAGTCCCTGATGCGTCGGGTGGTCTGGGAAAGAGCCGTTGGACGAGCTGCCTCATCCGACAGGGTGATCCAGAAAAAAATCGCCGGGTCCCCGCTCCAGTCGTTCTCAACCGTGTAGCGCCAGACTTTTGACGGCGGTGCGCCCCACCAATCGGGTGCTTAACCGATTTGGAGATTTCGCAGTTGAGGCCCGGCAAGTGCGATTTATGATTTTTTAACAGCTTCTTACGGTCGCGGCTCGGTTACGGGCGCCGCGTGTTTGCAGTCACTTACCGCAACCGTCAGGGAGCGGTTGCCGGAAACTAACGCCCCCAAAATCGGTTAAGCGCCCCCGCCAATCTCAAGGGCGAAGTTCCTGGCCGGTCCGGTACACGGCGAACCGCGCATTTTCGAAAACCGGCGGTTCGGGCAACCGGTCGGGTGAAGCCAGGACCACGTATTGAATCCCCAAGGCATCGCACTGGGCGAGATCGGCCGGCCGGCCCATGGTCTGCTGCCACCGAAGCCACCACCGGGCGGCGAAGTGGGGCAGGAAATTTACTTGGCCGCCGCCTTTCCAGTCGACGTAGACGGCGCGCAGGGCTTCGGCACGGAAGATGCCGGGATAGGGGACTCTCCCCGCGTCCGGAAATGCGAACACCGTATCGGGCGGCGTGGCGGACCGCGCCCAGGATGCCAATTGCTCCAGTTCGGGAGTGTGCAGGCGCGGGTAATTCACCACCTGTCCCCAGCCGGGAATCACGAAAAAACCCGCGCTTGCCGCAACGGCAGGCGCCCATCTCCAGGCGCGCCGCGCAGACAGCCGGAGCAGCCCCGCCGTAAGCCCCGCCAGCCCAGCCACAACCAATACATGCTGCCAGGGCCACGGCCGGGTGAGCACAGTCTGCGCCGGAAGCGCGAAAGCCGCGGCCAGCCAGGCGACCGATTCCAGCAGCGAACCGCGCAACGCCGCGCGGATGCCGGCAATCGCCGCGAAGAGTTGCGCCGCCAGAGCCGTCCACAACAAGTTGCGCATGGGTTGCAGCTCGGGGAAGAACGCCCAACCCGCCCGTTCCAGCAGCAGCCAGGAAACCGGCATGCTCAGAATTCCCACCGCGGCCAAAGTGACCAGCAGGCCGCCGGCCGAGCGGCGCGACTCGCGCGATAGCCGCAGCCAGGCACCGCCAGCAATTCCGAACAAGAGTAGCCAGTGCAGGATCAGGCTCGTGCCCCAGGTCGAAATCCAGTTGTAAGCGGCGCGCATGCGCAGTAACCGCTCGTCGGCGGGCGTCAACTTGCGGAAGAAGCCCGCGGCAGCGCCTTGCGATTGAAAACTGGCCGAAATGGCTACCAGCGCGACCCCGGCCAGCACCGGCAGACAACTGCGAAAATCGCGCCGCCGCCAGGCCAGCAACCCGAGCAGGGCGCAAAACGGCAAGGCCGAAGGGGGGTGGTAAATCAGGCCGATGGCGCCTGCGATGGCGGCGGCGCGCGGCCGTCCGGCAGCGGCCAGCCCGAGCCCGCACATGACCAAGGCACAGGCCAAGGCGCGCGGCGACGGCTCGTATTCGAAGGTCAGCACCTCCGGTCCGGTAACGGTGGCGCCGAGCGAGACGATGGCCGCCGCCAGCAGTGACAACCCCGCGTGCCCGTCGAGCAGGCTCAGGGCCAGCAGGTAAAGCCCCCAAATGCCCAGTGCCCGGGCCACAAGTTGCTGGCCGGCGAGCACTTCGTGGAAGCCCAGACCGGTGACCCTGCGGGCCGCCAGCGCGATTTCGTCGTACAGGGTGAAGGCCACGTGCGATTCGGCCACCAGAATGTCGCCCGCCAGCACGCGTGGGTCGCGCTCGTGCTCCATGATGGCGACATAGATCTGGGTGTCCTGCTGCAGCCAGGTGTGGCCCGGAAACTGAAAGAAACTCAGCAACGAAAGCGCGCCGATGGCGGCGGCAATCCCGGCTCGCCTCATTTGGCCGGCGTCTTCGACAGTTGCTGTTTCACCCAAACGCTGTTGGGGTTGAGCGCCAGGGATTTTTCAAACGCCTGGCGGGCTTCGGCGTCCTTGTTTTCCTTGCGCAGGCTGAGGCCCAGCCACAAATAGGCCTCGGCGTTGCGGGAATCGAGATCGATGGCTTTGCGAAAATCCGCCACGGCCGATTCCAGCCCGCCGCCTAATTGGGGCGGCAGGTAGTAGTTGCCCACCCCCCGCGCCACGTACACCATGGAGGAGTTGGGCGCGCGCGCGACCGCCTTCGCAATCGCGTCCTTGGCGCGGGGGCCATAGGTCAGGCCGCTCATCAGGTCGGTGATGGCCTGCCCGCAGAGCGTGCCCAGCACACGGTAGTTTTCGGCGTCGTCGGGTTTCAGCTCCACGGCTCGTTCGGCGGCCTTGATCCCCACTTCGGCGGCCTGCCGGGCGGCCTTTTTGTCGCGCAACTCCTGATCCACTTCGGCAAGGTACGATGCGGCCAGGGCGCAGCGGTATTGAGCCGCGGCATCATTGGGGGCCTTGGCCGCGGACGCTTCGGTTTCGCGGACGGACCTTTCGAGGGCGGGCCGGTCCTGGCGGTCGCGAGCCGCTTCAAGCGGGGTTGCGGCCTGGACGAAGAATCCGGCGATGACGAGTTCGAGCACCATGTTCCTAACTCTACCCGATCAGAGGGCCGCCACTTTGCGCTGGGCCATCAGGAAATAGATGCCCAGCACCACCAGCATCGCCCCATCCACGGCCAGCACTACCGGCGCCGTATATCTTGGGACGAGCACTCCGGTCACCAGGTTCCCCATCGGCATTCCGCCCCGAAAGGCGAAATTGTACGCGCTCACCACCCGTCCGCGCATTTCGTTGGTGGTGATTAACTGCACCAGCGAGGTCACCATGGTGAAAACCCCAACGGTGGAAGCCCCGCAAATGAACAGCACGATGAAGCTGAGCGGCAGCAGTTTCGACAGCGCAAAGCCCCCGATGGCCGCGCCCAGGATGACCAGCATAATCAAAGCGGCCCTGCCTTTCTGGCGAATCTGCCCCAGCCACGCCACCATCAGAGCCCCCGCCACCGAACCGACCCCCACCACCGACACAAAAGCGGTGAACGTTTCGGGCCCGCCGTGAAACACGTCCCTGGCGAAGACCGGCAGAAAGGTTCGCATCGGGACGGCCAGGAATGTCATGCAAAAAGCCAGCACCATGAGCGCCACCATCCCGTCCCGGTCGCGGATGAAGCGGAACCCTTGTTTCATGCTCGACAGGATCGATTCACCGGTCTTCTCGGGGAGAAATCGAACCGTCAAGATCGACAGCGAAATAATCGGCGCGAAGAAAGACAGGCCGTTGAGGCCGAAGCACCAGGCGTCGCCCAGCTTGACCATGGCGAGGCCGCCCAAGGTGGGGCCAATGATGGTGGCGAGATTGAATTGGATGGAGTTGAGCGCGATGGCGTTGGGCATGTCCTCTTTGCGAACCAGGGTGGGAATCAGCGCCGAGTAGGCCGGCCCGCCAAATGCCTGGGCGAAACCCGAAACGAACGACAGCATCAGGATTTGCCAGACCTGGACCAGATGCAGCAGCACCAGTGCCGTCAGGATAAACGCGCTCGCCATCTGCACCCACTGCGACGCCATCAGCATCTTGCGGCGCTCGAAGCGGTCCGCCAACACGCCCCCGAACAGCGAAAACAGGAAGATGGGGATGCCCCCCAGAAAGGTATCGAGGCCCAGCAGAAAGGCCGAATGGGAGAGTTCGTAGACCAGCCATGCCTGCGCCACGATCTGCATCCAGGTGCCGATTGTGGAAGTACACGCGCCGATCCACATCACCCGAAAATCGCGGTATTCAAAGGCCTTGAAGACGCGCCGAAACTGGGCGGTGGAGTTCTGTGGGGAGGCTGCCAAATTGGGATTGTAGCAGCCGGAGGGAGCCGGTGTAGCGTCCGGCTGGCCGGGGGTGCTTAACCGATTTACGGATTTCACGGTTTAGGCGCGGCAACCGCTCCCTTGCGGTCGCGGCTCGGTTACTAGTGCCGCGTGTTTTCGGTCACTTACCGAGCCGCGACCGCGAGGGAGCGGTTGCCGGAACGGATTTCCCCCCAGATCGGTTAAGTACCGCTGGCCGGCAACTGACCGCTTCTTTACCTTTTAGCCGAATTATTTCATTCGAATCTTGACGAATCCACGGATTCACCATATAATCCATGTACATAGTAGACAAATCTCCGTGAGGCGCCGGTTGTTGGTTGTTTGCCCGGCGCGGCTCACCATTTTCGGTTGAGTAGAAGTTGGAGGATTGAGCGTGATTCGGAAGTTCGATTCGTATTCCGATCCGGCGATGACATCGTCAGCATTTTTTTGCTCGTTGGCTGTCCGCCGGCTTCCCGCGCTTGAAGACGCGCGTAGTTTCGGATTGCCCCGCCGCTGTTGTTGTTGCCTCTAGTGTCGTTTCTTAGGGCTAGGCACCCCCTAGCACTTTTCCACTAAGTGAATCGTGCAGTTAGCGGGTTCTCGATCAACCGGTCGGGACGCGTGTCTGTGCTTTTCGAGTGAGCGAGTCATTGCTCTCGCGAGCCGGATTTGTGGTTACTGAAAGGAGACATATATGAGGTTATTTGTTTCAGCCCTTCTCGTTCTGGGTTTGGCATTGGCGCAATCTTTCCAAGGTTCCTTGCGCGGGCGAGTTCTGGATCCCAAAGGCGCTACGACGCCGGCGGCGACGATCACGTTAATTGACGAAGGTACAGCGGTCCGGCGGCGAACAATCACCAACGAGCAAGGCGAGTACACCTTCGCGGCACTGACGCCTTCCACTTATGCCGTAACGGTCGAAGCGGCGGGATTCAGGCGGATCTAGAGGGCGCGGCATCGCGCAGAAGTTGTTTCCCGATCAGGAGACGTTCCGCAAAGAGGAGCAACAACGTTGGCAACTGACCGCGGAGCACTGGGATCGTCCCCTAACTGAGTTGGATCCACACGGCGAGAAGGCGTCGAATTAACTGAATAGCCGTCAATAGCAGCAGACCTCAACACGAACAACCGAGGAGTAAACATATGAAGAAGACGTTATTACTTGCAACCGTTTTCGCGTTCGCGCCCGCGATTTGGGCTGAGTCCCTGGCGGGACTCTGGAACGCGACGATCACTGTCAGCGGAACTGAGATCCCTTTCAAGATTGAGTTTGCCGGCGATGGGTCCAACGTCAAAGGTTGGTTTTTCAATGGCGACGAGCATGAGAATTCAACCGGCGGCACGTTCGAAAACGGCTCGCTGGTGCTTCACTTCGACACCTACGCTTCGGTGCTGAAGGCGACGGTAAAGGACGGAGTCCTGGACGGCGAGTACAGCACGCGCGGCACGCCGATCCCCATCCATGCGGTTCGCGCCGTCCGGCAGCCCGTTTCCAATGGGAAGGCGCCCGACATCTCCGGCCTCTGGTACCTGGAGGGCGTCAAGAGTTCCAAGCACGACGAACAGGCATGGCGGTTCTTTGTGCGGCAGAAGGGGGCGGACGTTTCGGGTGCGATTCTTCGCGTGGATGGCGACACCGGAACGCTTACCGGCAGTTACAAGGACGGCAAGTTCGTGCTCAGCCATTTCTCCGGCGCGCGCGCCGCGCTGCTGGAAATCACGCCACAGAACGACGGCACGTTGACGATCCACCTGAGCGGCCAACACCATGAAGGGGCGATCACCGCCGTGCGGCCGGAGCAGGCGCGGGCCAAAAGTCTCCCCGAACCCGTCGACGCGGACCAGCACACGGGCGTGACGGACCCAACCAAGCCATTCGCTTTCAGTTTCAAGGATCTGAATGGCAATCTGGTTTCCAATACCGACGAGCGCTTCCGAGGCAAGGTTGTGTTGGTCAATATCACGGGTAGCTGGTGCCCGAACTGCCATGACGAGGATGAGTTTCTCCCCGTGATTTATAACAAGTATCACGCAAGAGGGCTGGAAATCGTCGCTCTGAATTTCGAAGAGCCCGAACAGCTCGCCGACCCGGCAAGGCTGAAGACCCTGATCAAAGAATATGGGATCAGGTACCCGGTCTTGCTGGCTGGCGAAACACGCTCCGTCAAGGAGAAGCTGCCGCAGGCCAAGGATTGGGACTCATGGCCCACAACCTTCTTCGTGGGCCGCGACGGGCTGGTGAAGGCCGTACACGCCGGTTTCCCGAGCCCCGGCAGCGGCGATTTATACGCCAAAGCGAAGGCCGAGTTTATCGCGGAGGTGGAGCGGCTGCTCGCCGAGAACCAAACCTCGTCCCGATAGGGATTTCGAGCGGAACGACACGCCACGGGAGCGGCGGCTGAGGGCTGACGCCTGAAAACTCAGACCCGGATAGTTTACCTTCCTACGGATGCGGGTACTTAGTCCGCCGTCCGTACGGCTGGGACTGTCTTTGGGGACCGATTTCGGTCAAGATGGGATTTCGGTCAGCCGGATCCGGCGACGGTTCCGGCTCGCTCCAGACCCTGTCCAGGATGGAGAGCCGGCCGAAGTTGCGTCTGAGTTTGCGTCTAAGTCTCCTTTTTTTTGGGCCGGGGTTCGCTCCCCCGGCTCAATTTTTTTTGCCGATGCCCAAAAACCGCCTGCCACTATTTGGGCAAGTGCCTGTCCCGGACCTTCTCCGTCGCGCCAAACCACTGATTACAAAGCCGGTTCGGCTTGGCATCCTTCGTGCATCTTCAGGCTGTTGGATGTTGAAGATCACGCTTCACGATTACCAGGCCAGCTTGCTCTTTGTCCTGGAAGGCAGGCTTTGCGGTCCCTGGGTGGGGGAACTGCGGCAATGCTGGCAAACGGCGGCTTCGACACTACATTCCCGCACGGCAACCGTCGATCTGAAAGAAGTGGATTTCGTGGACGGCGAAGGTCAGGCCCTGCTGGCGGAAATGCAAAAGGCCGGAGTTCGCCTGCGGGCGGGCTCACCTCTCATACGAGCCCTGCTGCCCAGGGAGTGCGCCATACGGGGCGACCAGAGTGGTTGTGCTACGGTTGAAGAAAAGCCGGCGCGGCAACGACATGCTTGTCCCCACTCCGATGTCACCAAACCCAATTCAGGTTCGGTATGAGACGCTGCTCGAAGTAGCGCAGAGCATCGTCGCGCACCGCCAGCTCTCGACCCTGTTTACCGACCTGAGCCGCTGCCTGAAGAGCCTGGTTACCTTCGATTTCATCGTGTTGACGCTGCTCGATCCGAAGAGCCAGACCGTGCGGCTGCATATTCTCGAAACCGACCGCGCGGTGGTGGGAGAGGCGCAACACGAAGTAGCCGGCGAGGAAACCCCCACCGCGCTTTCCCTGCGCGAGCGCCGGCCGTATTACGCTCCCGATGCCCAGGCGCTGGGCCGGTTTCCCCGCGTGCAACAGTTGATTCAGGCTAACGGCTGCGAATCTTTCTGTACCCTGCCTTTATTCACGGCGCAGGGCGATTTGGGCGGGCTGACCTTCGGTTCCACCCAAAAGAACGCCTATTCGCCCGAAGATATCGAATTCATGGAGCACGTGGCGCGGCAGGTGGCTATCGCCGTGGAAAATGCCCTCAACGCCGAGGCCGCCAGAGCGTACGAAGGGCAACTGGCGCAGGAGCGCGACCGTCTGCGCGCGCTGCTGGAAGTGAACAACGCGGCGGTAAGCTGCCTGTCGATGAGGTCCCTGTTTCAGACCGTGGCTTCCGCCTTGCGGCGCATTTTCGGGTTGGATTTCGCCAGTATCATGACCTACGACGGCGAAAAAGACGTCCTGCGGCTGAAAGTTCTGGATTTCCCGGATAGCCAGGGCGCCATGCAGGAAGACGCGGAGATCCCGGTGGCGAATACGCTGGCGGGCATCATTTTCCGCGGCCGGGAAGGACGCGTGCTGGAAACCGAGGACATCCGCCGCATGTCGCCCGTCACCAACACGATTATGGAGCGGGAGGGACTCCGGTCGATCTGCGCCACTCCCATGATTTTCCTGGGCGAAACATTGGGAATGCTGAGCGTAGGCTCGCGACAGGCCGGCTTTTTCAATCCCGAAGACATCCCGTTCTACACCCAGGTGGCGGGGCAGATCGCGATCGCCCTGCAAAACGCCCTTTCCTTCAAGCGCATCGAAGAGCTGAATGCGCACCTGGCGGAAGAGAAAGTTTATCTCGAAGACGAGATCCGCACCGACAACCGCTTCGAGGATATTATCGGACAAAGCCGCGCTCTCAAAGCCATCCTCAAACAAGTCGAAACCGTCGCTCCCACCGATTCCACCGTGCTGATTTATGGCGAAACCGGTACGGGGAAGGAATTGCTGGCGCGAGCCATCCACGACCTCAGTGCGCGGCGCCAGGGCACGTTCGTCAAACTCAACTGCGCCGCTATTCCCACCGGCCTGCTCGAAAGCGAAATGTTCGGCCATGAGAAAGGCGCCTTCACCGGCGCCATCGCCCAACGCCTGGGCCGTTTCGAGCTGGCGCACCGCGGCACCATCTTCATGGACGAAGTGGGCGAGATCCCGCTCGAGCTGCAGACCAAGCTGCTGCGCGTGCTGCAGGAGCGCGAATTCGAGCGTTTGGGCAGTTCGCGGACCATCCAAACCGACGCGCGGCTGGTGACGGCCACCAATCGCAACCTGGCGGAAATGGTGGAACAGCGCCAGTTCCGGGCCGATCTCTATTACCGCCTGAACGTTTTTCCCATCACCGCGCCGGCCCTCCGCGAACGGCGCGATGATATCCCTCTGCTGGTGCGCTATTTCGTCCAGCAGTTCGCCCGGCGGATGAACCGGCGCATCACCCACATTCCCGCCGAATCGATGCAGGCTCTAGAACGCTACGCCTGGCCGGGGAACATCCGCGAATTGCAGAATTTCATCGAGCGGGCCGTGATTTTGTCGCCGGGCCCCTCGCTCGAAGCGCCGGTCCGGGAACTCACGCGCGTGCCGGTGAGGCCAGCCGCACCGGCCGCTTCCACCGCCAGCGCGGTCACCCTGGCCGACGCCGAACGCGAAGCCATCGAGCGGGCCCTGGAAGAATCCGGCGGCAAGGTAGGGGGCGAAACCGGCGCCGCCGCACGGTTGGGCATGAAACGCACCACCCTCCAGGCCAAAATGCGCAAGCTCGGGCTGGACAAGAGCAAGTAAAGAACCATAGCCGCCGATGAACACCGATGAAGGAACCAAAGGATTTATCGGTGTTTATCGGTAGCTATAATCTGTTTTTTCAAACTGCTCCCCTGCCGTCCCACCAACTCGCACAATGAAGATGGCAAAGCGCCGTCAGAGTCGTTCAACTGACACATCTCCAAGCTTGAGATCTTCACGGCTCCCCGGACCGCCCGTGCCATAATGGCAGGCATGGCAAGCACTACTTCGGTGGCCATCGAGCAATACCTATCGACGGTGTACGAGCCGGAGATGGACTACGTGGATGGGGAACTGGAGGACCGCAACGTGGGTGAAAAGGACCACAGCAAGCTGCAAGCGAAGCTGATTCGGCTGCTGCCCGCCACCCTGGCCGTCTTTCCGGAGGTTCGGATTCGAGTGTCCGCCAGCCGGTTTCGGGTCCCGGATGTCTGCGTTTACCTCCAGGAGCCGGACGAGCAGGTTTTCACATCGCCGCCCCTGGCCGTAGTGGAAATCCTGTCGCCGGAAGACCGGATGGTGAGAATGCAGCGTAAGTTGGAAGATTATTACGCCATGGGCTGCCGCAACGTGTGGATCCTGGACCCTCGCGGCAAGAAGGCGTACCATTACGACGGCAGCGCGGTGGTGGAAGTCCAAGGCAGTTTGAATGCCGGCGAAGTAACACTCCCGCTGGAAAAGCTATTCGAGTAGGCAGGCTTGGCCCTTTGGCACTGCCCATATTTTGGCACTCAGTAGCACCGCTTTCCAATTAAATCAACAAACTACACCGGCATTGGGATTGCAATATTCCAGGCGTGACTAACAGATGGACGACGATTGCGGGGGGTCTTCTCTGGCTGCTGGCCGGCCGTGGTTGGGCCCAAGACGCGGCTCCGTTGCAGTTGAACCTCCACGACGCGGTGAATCTGGCGCTCAAGCAGAATCCGCGGGTCATACTGGCCAATCTGGAGGTGGCGCAGAGCGCCGAGGACGTGCGCGTGGCTCGCTCCGGGTTGCTGCCGCGCATCGACGGCACCGTCGCCGAGTCGGTGAACCGGGAAAACGTCCAGGCCCTGTTCGGAGGGCCGATCCCGGGTTTCCCCGGGCACATTGGGCCTTTTGAAGTATTCCAGATCGGGGCAGGCTTTCAGGCGCCGGTTTTCGATCTTACGCTGTGGCGGCGGTATCGCGCCTCCCAGGCCAGCGCCGGCTCCGCCCGGGCCGACGAAACCACGGTACGCGAAGAGAGCGTGCTGCTGGTGGTGTCGCAATACCTGGGCAGCCAGCGCGCGGCGGCGGACGTGGCAGCCGCCCAATCGCGGGTGAAATTGGCTCAGGCTCTTTACGATCAAGCCGCCGACCTGCAAAAGAACGGCGTCGGTACGGGCATCGATACCCTGCGCGCGAACGTCGAGCTGCAAAACGAAAAACAGCGGTTGATCGTGGCGCAAACCAGCCTCGAGACCTCCCTGTTCGCTCTGGCGCGGCTGCTGAGCATCGATCCTAAACGCAAGATCGAGCTGGCCGACCAGGGCAACTTCTTTCAAACGCCAGGGACCGATGCCGATCAGACCCTGGAACACGCCTACGCCTCCCGCCCTGAGCTGCAAAGGGTCGCCAGTGACCGGCGGCGGCTGGAGCTGAGCCGCCAGGCCGCCTCCGAAGAACGCCTGCCGAAGGTTTCGGCGAACGGTTCGTGGGCGCAACTGGGCCTCGAGCCCGACTCCGTCATTCCGCAGTACCAGTTTTTCTTCGCCCTGAATGTGCCGATTTTCACCGGCGGGCGGATTCAAGCCGAGCGTGCCAAGGCGGACCTGGCCCTGCGCCAGCTCTCCCAGCAGGAACAGGACCTGCGCAACCGCATCGCCCTCGAGGTGAAGACCGCCGTGGCACAGATGGCGGCGGCCCGCAACGAGGTCGACGTGGCCAACCAGGGCATCGAGCTGGCGCGCCAGGAAGTGGACCAGGCGCGCGACCGTTTTCAGGCCGGCGTGGCCAACAACATCGAAGTGATCAGCGCCCAGGACGCCCTGGCCCGCGCCAACGATAACCAGATCGCGGCCCTCTACCGCTTCAACCAGGCCCGCGCCGACGTGGCCCACGCCGCCGGACAGATGGAGGCGCTCTACGCCAAGTAGGCAAATCAACCCGTGGGTCATCGCCATGACGGTGATGCTGGCGACCTTCATGGAAGTGCTCGATACCAGCGTGGCCAACGTCGCCCTGCCGCACATCGCCGGCGATCTTTCCGCCGATATCGATCAATCCACATGGGTGTTGACCAGCTACCTGGTTTCGAACGCGATCATTCTTCCCATGGGCGGCTGGTTCGCCATGCTGATGGGCCGCAAGCGCTTCTACATGATCTGCGTGGCCTTGTTCACCGCCGCCTCGTTGCTGTGCGGGCTGGCGCCCACGATCGGCCTGCTGATCTTCTTTCGCGTGCTCCAGGGCATTGGCGGCGGCGCCCTGCAGCCCATGTCGCAGGCGATCCTGGTGGAGACTTTCCCCCGCGAGAAGCACGGCATGGCTATGGCCGTGTACGGCCTGGGGGTGGTGGTGGCGCCGATCATCGGCCCCACGTTGGGCGGCTGGATCACCGACAACTCTACCTGGAGGTGGATCTTCCTCATCAATTTGCCGGTGGGCTTGCTGTCCTTGGTCCTGACAGGTCTGCTGGTTTTCGACCCCCCTTACCAGGTCCGGCGCTCGTTCGGCGACGGTTTGAAAATCGACTACGCCGGTTTCGGTTTGCTGGCTCTCGGGCTTGGATCGCTCGAAGTGGTCCTCGACGAAGGGCAGAGAAACGACTGGTTCTCGTCGCAATTCATCGTGGCCTTCAGCGTCGTTACGGTTGTGTGCCTGGTGGCGGTAGTGTTCTGGGAGTTGCACCATGAGCATCCGATCATCGATTTCCACGTCTTGAAGGAGCGCAATTTCATGCTGGCGACGGTATCCATGCTGATCATGGGTTTCGTCCTCTACGGCAGCACCACGCTGATGCCGTTGTTCCTGCAGACGTTGCTTGGCTATACCGCTATGCTCAGCGGATTGGTCCTGTCCCCCGGCGGTTTGGCCGTCTGCGTGTGCATGCCGGTGGTGGGCCTGTTGTTGAGAAAGTACGAGGCACGCTGGCTGGTGGTCTTCGGGGTCCTGGTTTCCGCCGCCGGGCTGCTCATGATGTCGCGATTCAACCTCGACGTGGACTACGGCACGGCGGTGCGGGCCCGCGTGGTACAGAGCTTCGGGCTGGGATTCCTGTTCGTGCCGATCAGCGCCGCCGCCTTTGCGCGGGTGCCCAAGGAACGGACCAATTACGCCACCGGGCTGTTCAACCTGGCCCGAAATATCGGCGGCAGTTCGGGCATCGCCGCCATTACCACGATGCTGGCCCGGCGCGCCCAGGTGCATCAGCAAACCCTGGTGGCGCATCTGACTCCCTATGATCCCTTCTACCGCGCTTCGCTGGCCAATACGGCCGCTATGGTCGCGACCCGCGGCCCGGGCCTGGCCGGCGCCGAGGCGCAGGCGCGGGGGCTGATTTACGGCGGCATGCTGCGGCAAGCCAATATGCTCTCGTTCGCGGACGCTTTTTTGGCGATGGCCGTGCTGTTTCTGGCCATCGTCCCCTTGATGTTCTTCATGAGAAAGGCCGGACCCGTCAAAGGGCCGGTTATGGTGGAATAGATGCGATCGTTGGAGGAACCCGTGGCAACCCTGCCAGCAACCGAAGCGCCGGCCGATCGGACGCCGGCCCGAAACAACCGCACTAAGTGGGTGCTGGCCATGGTGCTGCTCGTCGCCGTGGCAGTGGGCGTGGCGCTGTACCTGCACTACCAGGATCGGGTCTCGTCGGACGACGCCGAAGTGGACGGTCACATCACCGCTATTGCTCCCAAGATCGGCGGCAACGTGGTCGAGGTCGCGGTGCTCGATAACCAGCCGGTCAAAGAAGGCCAGGTGCTGGTGCGCATCGATCCGCGCGATTTCCAGGCGCGCGTCGACTTGGCCCAGGCAGCCCTCGAGCGCGCCGAAAGTCAATTGCGCTCCGCCCAGGTGGGCGTTCCGCTGACCAACCAGACCACCGAATCCACCACCGTCGCCTCTTCGGCCGGGGTGGGCGACGCGCAGGCGGAACTGGAACGCGCGCGCATCGGCGTGGAACAAGCCGCGGGCGCCGACCTGGCGGTTGCCGAAGCCAACGTGCGCACCCGCGAAGCCGACAACGATAAGGCCCAGGCTGACCTCGCTCGCATGAAGCCGCTGGTCGATAAGGCCGAGATTTCCCAGCAGCAGTACGACGCCTACGTGGCCGCCGCCAAAGTGGCCGCCAGCCAGTTGCGCGCCGACCAGCAGAAGCTGGAATCCGCGCGCCAAAACGCCGCCGCCAGGCGGGCCGCCCTCGAAGCAGCCGGCTCGCGTCTCGATCAGGCCAAAGCCCAATTGACGTTTTCCCAAGCGAACCGCAAACAGGTAGCCATCCGCCAGGCGGATGCCGCCACCGCCGCCGCGGCCGTCTCCGAGGCCCGCGCCGAGCTCGAAGCCGCCCGGCTCCAGCTCAGCTACACCACCATCGTCGCGCCGGTCGATGGCGTGGTCACCCGCAAGAGCGTCGAAGTGGGCCAGGTAGTGCAGCCCGGCCAGGCGCTCATGGCCGTCATCCCGCTCAATACCACCTGGATCACCGCCAATTTCAAGGAAACCCAGCTCGCCCACGTCCAACCCGGCCAGCGCGCCGAAATCCAGGTGGACATGTACGGCAAGAGCGTCATTGGCCACGTGGATTCGATCGCCGGAGCCACCGGTGCCCGCATGAGCCTCCTGCCGCCCGAAAACGCCACCGGCAACTTCGTGAAAGTGGTGCAGCGAATCCCGGTGAAAATCCTGGTCGATCAGACCAATGGACTGATCCTACGGCCCGGCATGAACGTGGATGTGACAATTTACACGCGCTGACCGGGCAGCGGCGGAAGAAAATAGTGCGCGGGGTAACCGCCGATGACGGGAGATGAAGAAAACAATTGGGTTACTGGTGTTATCTGTGCTGGAATGAAATTCTGCGAGAGGTGGCCCTTGGGATGCCACTATATAGGTGTGAAGCGCCAGAACCGGTACCTCCCGAGTACTATTTTCGTACTAACCATCGTCCTAGCACCCGGGCTATCGGCAGGTGGGGACGCCCCATGGGCGGATTTGACGGCGCGCGCCGAAGCCGACTACGAACGTGTCGCTCTGGCCGTCTCGCCGGGGCTGATCGAGGCTTCCGCCTGTCAGCAGTCGCAAGCGGCTTTGGTATCCATCGCCGCACCCGGCCAATTGCCCTTGATTCACTACCGTAAAGGCTACTGCTCGCTGGTGGCCGCGGCTCTGGGAAGCCAGGCATCGCCCGAAAATGAACGGCAAGGATGGAACGACGCGGCTGGGGAGTTTCACCAGGCCATCGAATCCTGGCCCGCCGCCCATCCCGCGAAGCGAAGCCAGGCCGTTCCACCAGTACCGGAGATTCTGCCGGTGGCCGAGGCTCTCGCCCGCATTCACGGCGCCGGCGCGGAGGGTAGCGCTGGAGAGAATGGAGGCGCACTGGCCGCGGCGGTAGAACATCCCTCCTGCGGCGGCGGGTTCACCACCCCCGAATTGTGCCAGGCATATGTCGATGTGGGCCGGGAATGGCTGGGCTGGATGGCCCTCCGCTCGGGTGATCCGGCCGGCGCGGCCCGCGAGTTTTCCAGTCCGGCCGCGGCTGGATGGAACAACTGGGCGGAAGGACTGCAGGCCTTTCGCAACGCCCGGTACGCGGACGCGGCGGCGCGTTTTGGACAGGCCATCGCCGATTGGGACCGGGACCGCGCCGATAGCGGCTGGTTTCGCCGTTTGCGCCCGCAGCCCGATTGGACCGCTTCGCTGACCGAATGGGGCGGCGCGCGTCTTCTTGCCGGCGATTTCGCCGGTGCCATCTCCGCCCTGGACCGAGCCGCCGCCCTCAGCCGGGAAAACCCGCGCGCCTTCTATTTGCGCGCCTTGGCCCGCGAACGGAGCGGACACGCCGAAGACGCCTTGACCGACTACAATCTGGCCAGCCGCGCCGCCTTCGCTTCGGCTAGGGAACTGGCGTCCGGCGAAGCCCATCTGTATCGCGGCATTCTGCTTTATCGGCGAAGGGACTACGCCGGCGCCGAAGCGGAGTTCTCCAGTGCCCTCAATTTCGATGTGGCGCCAAGCATGCGCGCCGATGCCGTTGCCTGGCGCCATCTGGCCGCGGTGCTGCAGGGAGGCTGCCAGTCCTCGCGCGAGTTTCTCGGCCGGTCTCTCGCCTCGGTTTCCCCCTTCTTCCCCCGGCAGGAAGCGCAAGCCGCCGCGGCCGCCTGTTCCAACGGCGAGCTGTGAATCCTTCGATCCGCGGGCGGGGAAGCCGTAAAGTATTCGATTCGAACCACCGATAGACATCAATGAAAATGAACGTATCGATCTGGTTATCGGCGTTCCACGGCGGCCGTTTCCCTTCACCGCGCCGCCGTGCCGGGATCTATCTCGACTTTCCCGACTTTAGTCCCTCTGGTCCTCGCACGTCCCTATTTTGTATGATGAAAGGGAGATACAGGGCGGAGCCATTATGACATCCATCGGCGATACGTTGCGCCGGGAGCGTTTGAAACACGACCTCAGCCTGGAGCGGATTTCCAAGGAGCTTAAGGTTTCCCAGCGCCTTCTCGAAGCCATTGAATCCGACGATTTTTCCAAGCTGCCCGGTGACGTATTCGCGCGAAGCTGGGTGCGCCAATACGCCCGCCTGGTCGGCCTGGACGAAGAGGAAATGGGACGTGCCGTGCGCCAGTTGTTGGAGCCGCCGCCGTCGCCCGGTTACGCTCCGCGATTGGTAGAATCCGCGGCCCCGGCAAGACCAAGCGCCAAGCCTATCGAATTGCCTCGCCTGGAGGAGTGGCAGATGGTGGGCGCCGATCGCGGACGGTGGTTTTCCTCGCTGCGGTCGCTGGTATTGGTATTTCTCGCCATGGTGATCTGCTCGGGTGTGTACACGTGGTGGCAGCGCCAACGGCGGCAGGCTTCCCAACCCGCTCATGAAACGGCGCAAATTGTGGCGCCCAGGGCCCCGACTCGCGCCTACGCCGCTTCCAAGGCCGCGGAAACCACCGTCGCGCCGCACGCGGATCCTTCCGACGGCAATGCCGCTCCCCAGGTGGTCAACGCGGTTTTACGTTCCACCGACGTGGTGGGCGATCACGGCGCCGTCCGCGTGGACCTTACCGCCGAAGAATCCGTGTGGATCCTGGTCCGTTCCGATGGCAAGTACATGTTCTCCGGCACTTTGAGCCCGAATCAGAGCCGCACCGTGGAGGCCGCTTCGAGCGTGTTCCTGCAGGTGGGCAATGCCGGTGGAGTCTCGATCGCGCTCAACGGAAAACCCATCGGCTCGGTGGGTTCTCGCGGAGAGGTTCGCAACCTTCAGCTCACTTCCGGCGGCTTCCAGATTGTCGCCGCACGCAGTTCCGTCGCGCCCCTCGACCCTCTCTGAGCCGCCAGTTCCTGCTGCCGCTTGCGCTCGAGCAGCAGCAGTTCGCGCCGCCGTCTCTTCTTTACCCGCGCGTCCACCTTGTGCCAGAATTTGCGGAAATAGCTCACCGCGCTGGCCAGTGCGAAGAAGATCACCACCCACATCAGCCACAATCCCGGCCGCTGCATCCGCGGATGGCGCACGCTCACCAGCAGGCACGAAACCGCCGCCACCTGGGAGAGCATCTTCGTCTTCCCCAGGTCGCTGGCCCTGATGGTATACCGCTCGGCCGCCGCGATGGCCCGCAAGCCGGATACGGCAAACTCGCGCCCGACGATCAGAATCGCCATCCACCCCGGCAGCACGCGCACTTGAACCAGCGAAATCAGCGCCGCCGATATCAGCAGCTTGTCGGCAATCGGATCGAGCAGCGTCCCGATCGTGGTCACCTGCCGCCACCGGCGCGCCAGGTACCCGTCCAGCAGGTCCGTCAACGCGGCTGACAGGAAAATAGCCAGCGCCAGCCACTCGTTGGTGATCGGATACCCGCGGACCATGAAGCCCAAATTGTCCTGCACCAGCGCCGCCACCAACAGCGGCACGAAGAAGATCCGGAGAATCGTGAGTGCGTTGGGAATGTTCATCCGCTCAAACACGACTATAAAACTTTATCCCGCTCCGCAACAACTGGCCCCCGCGTTCCGCTTGTTTCATGACCCCCGAAAAAGCGCGCGAAACCCTTCCTGCTCGAAGTGGTGATCGTTGGTTAGCGCCTCGGTCAGCCCCTTCCCTGCGCATCGTCTGCATCGAGATGCAATCGGTAAGGCTGTAGCCCTTGTCGGGCCGCGCTCCGTAGAGAGCCATGCCGGACAGAAACGATTGCCGGCTTTGCGGCACCACGCGGACTCCGCGATTGTCCAGAATCCGCTGGGCGTTCGTGACAGCCTTCCGGCGAACCTGCTCCGGCGCCGTCGCGAAGAAGGTCAGGTACTCGGCCAGCACTTCATCCGTCGTTACGATGGTCGAATCCGCCCTTTCGAAGGTAAGGGCCACGGCGCGCCGGTGGGCGCCGTCGTTGAAATCGGCCAGGGCGATCCAATAGAAGGTATCGCCGAAGAGCGCGGCAGTCATTCTTTCTTGGGCCAACCGTAAATATAATGATCGTGTTGGCTAGCGCCGTCTTCGGGCATTTGCGCCATAATCTCTGCCGGCACGCCCCGCATGTTTTCGAGGATCAGCTCGGCAATATGCTGCCGCGACCGGCCAGCCGCCGATTCTTCACCGGCGAGCTTTTGAATCCAGTCTTCCAAGGAGAGACCCTCAGCGGCAGCTTTCGCCTGAAGGGCCGCTGCTCGCTCATCGGAAAGGGTGATGGTCAACGTCATACCCTTACCTCTTCGTCAATACCGATCTTAGTACGGAACGGCTGCCGGATGCTGCTTGAGGCGTTTCCCCGGCCTGTTCACCCGGCCGCAAACAAGACAAGCCGGCCTGGGTCCGCCGCGGCGATCGCCGAAATTGACGCCATCGCCGGTTTCGCAATATAATATCAATGAATCAAGATATGACGATACCACTGATACAACCTGAAGCTCTGGCAGGTTGTTAGACTATCGGTAGCGCACCCTTTATGACCACCCCCCAGGAGCGCCGGAAGGCGCTCAAAGAGATCCTCGCCGAACGTGTCCTCATCATCGATGGCGCCATGGGCACCATGATCCACCAGGCGCCGCTTTCGATCGAGACCGACTACCTGGGGCGCGAAAACTGTCCCGAGATCCTCAACGTCACCCGTCCCGACGTCATCGGCGATATTCACCTGCAGTATCTCGAAGCCGGCGCCGACATCGTCGAAACCAATTCCTTCGGCGGCTCCGCGGTGGCGCTGGCCGATAACCATCTTGCCGACCGCGTCTACGAGCTCAACTTTGCCGCCGCCCAAATCGCGCGCCGCGCCGCCGACCGATACTCCACCGCCGCCCAACCGCGCTTCGTCGCCGGCTCCATCGGCCCCACCAATAAAGACATCAATATCCAGGGCACCATCGCGTTCGAACGCCTGCGCGCCGATTATTACACCCAAGCCAAAGCCCTAGTCGAAGGCGGCGCCGATTATCTGCTCATCGAGACCTGCTTCGATACCGGCAGCCTGAAGGCCGGCCTGGTGGCGATCGACGAGTTGCGCCGCGACCTCGGGTACGACATTCCCGTGGTCGCCTCGGTCACCATCGAACGCACCGGCACCATGCTGGCCGGCCAGCCCATCGACGCGCTCTACGCCTCCATCGCCAATCACGACCTGCTGGCCGTGGGCATGAATTGCGCCACCGGGCCGGACCTGATGACCGATCACATCCGCACCCTCGACGAAATGTCGCGCTTCCCGATTTCCTGCTACCCCAACGCCGGCCTGCCCGATGCCGAGGGCCACTTCCCGGAAACGCCGCAATCGCTGGCGGCGCAACTGGAGAAATTCCTGAACCTGGGCTGGCTCAACATCGTGGGCGGCTGCTGCGGCACCACCCCGGCGCACATCCGCGCCATCGCCGAAATGGCCCGAGGGAAACGCCCGCGCGCCCTGCCCCAGCCTTCCCACCGCGCCTATTTCTCCGGCATCGAGCTGGTGGAAGCCGAGGACGCCAATCGCCCGCTGATCGTCGGCGAGCGCACCAACGTCATTGGTTCGCGCCTGTTCAAAAACATGGTGGCCGCCGATAAGTGGGAAGAAGCCACCGAAATCGCACGCTGGCAGGTGCGCAACGGCGCGCACGTGGTGGATGTGTGCCTGCAATCCACCGATCGCGACGAGATCGCCGATATCCCGCCCTTTTACGGCAAGCTCATCCGCAAGATCAAGGCCCCGGTGATGATCGACACCACCGATCCCAAAGCGGTTGAGCTGGCCCTTACCTATTGCCAGGGCAAGAGCATTATCAATTCCATCAACCTCGAAGACGGCGAAGAGAAATTCGAGCGCCTCTGCCCCATCGCCCGGCGCTACGGAGCCGCCCTGGTAGTGGGGGCCATCGACGAGGATAAGCTCCAGGCTCAGGCTTTCACCCGCGAGCGCAAGCAGGCCGTGGCCGCGCGATCCTATAAGCTGCTCACCGAAAAATACGGCATTCCGCCCGAAGACATCCTTATCGACCCGCTGGTATTTCCCTGCGCCACCGGCGACGCCAACTACATCGGCGGCGCGGTGGAAACCATCGAGGGCATCCGCCTGGTCAAGGCCAGCCTGCCCTACGTCAAGACGGTGCTCGGGATTTCCAACGTCAGCTTCGGCCTGCCGGCGGCGGCGCGCGAAGTGGTGAACTCGGTCTTCCTGTATTACTGCACCAAGGCCGGCCTCGACCTGGCCATAGTCAACGCCGAAAAGCTGGAGCGCTTTGCCTCCATTCCGGAACACGAGCGCCGCCTGGCCGAAAGCCTGCTGTTCAATTCGCCTCCCGTGGATTCCGCGGACGAATCCCTCCGCACCGCGCCCGAGGACTGGCGCGCCCAGAGCCCGGAACAGAAGGCCGCCATCAACCAGTTCCATATCGCCGCCATCGCCGAGCATTTCCGCAAGGCCGTCAAGCGCACCCGCGAAAGCGCCGAAGCGTTGCCGCTCGACGAGCGCCTGGCCCGTTACGTCATCGAAGGTACCAAGGACGGCCTCATCGCCGACCTGGAGCGTAAGCGGGCCGAAGGGGCTGCTCCGCTCGAAATCATCAACGGTCCGCTGATGGCCGGCATGAGCGAAGTCGGGCGCCTTTTCAATAACAACGAGTTGATCGTGGCCGAGGTGCTGCAATCGGCGGAAACCATGAAGGCCTCCGTCAATTATCTGGAACAGTTCATGGAACGGTCGGAGTCGAGCGCGCGCGGAAAAGTGGTGCTCGCGACCGTCAAGGGCGACGTCCACGACATCGGCAAGAATCTGGTCGAGATCATTCTGGCCAACAACGGCTATACGGTGATCAACCTCGGCATCAAGGTACCGCCCGACGTGCTCATCCAGGCCTTCCACGAGCACCGGCCCGACGCCATCGGACTTTCCGGCCTGCTGGTGAAGAGCACCCAGCAGATGGTGGTTACCGCCGGCGATCTGCGCGGCGCCGGCATCGACGTGCCTTTGCTGGTGGGCGGCGCCGCGCTCAGCGACAAGTTCACCCGCACCCGCATCGCCCCGGCCTACGGCGAAGCCGTCTGCTATGCCAAGGATGCCATGACCGGCCTGAGCCTGATGAACCGGCTCATGGACCCCGCTGAGCGCTCCCAGGTTCTGGCCAGCCATCAGGCCGCTTCCGATTTGCCTGTTGCAACTGCCGTGATGGAACCGCCGGTCCCGCTTACCACCCAGCGCAGCTCCAAGGTGCGCACCGCCATTCCCATTCCTGCTGCGCCCTACCTGGACCGGAAGGTGCGCGACCTGCCGCACCTCACCGAAGTGTGGAGCTACATCAACCCGTTCATGCTCTACGGCCGACATTTGGGCTACAAAGGCAATTTCGAAAAGGACCTTGCCGGCCGCGAGCCCAAAGCCCTGGAACTCTACCACCAGATCGAAGAAGTCAAACAGGCGGCCCTCGGCTTCATGCACGTCAAAGCCGTCTGGCGGTACTTTGCGGCCGAGCGCGATGGCAACGCCGTCAATCTCTTCGTGCCCGGCTGCACCAGCCCCGTGCATACCTTCCGATTCGGACGTCAGAATAAGTCCGACGGCTTGTGCCTGAGTGACTATATTCTGGATGCCGAAGACGGCCGGCGCGACCAGCTCGCGCTATTCGTGGTGACCGCCGGCGCCGGCATCCGCGAGCGCTCGGAAGTTTGGAAGCGGAGCGGCGAGTTCCTCAAGGCGCATGCCATTCAGGCCCTGGGCATCGAAACCGCCGAAGGCGCGGCCGAATGGCTGCACCGCCGCATAAGGGAAGATTGGGGCTTCCCCGACGCGCCCACCCTGACCATGCACGACCGCTTCACCTCGCAGTACCGCGGCAAGCGCTACAGTTTCGGCTACCCCGCCTGCCCCAACCTCGACGACCAGCAAGGGATCTGGAAGTTGCTCCACCCCGACGACATCGGCGTGCACCTGACCGAAGGCATGATGATGGATCCCGAAGCCAGCGTCAGCGCATTAGTCTTCCACCACCCCGATTGCGCGTATTTCACCGCGGCGGAATAGCAATCGCCAACGTGGCGCGCGCATTCTTGCGTGTTGTGTCGAGAGGCTGAATAGGAGGACGAACGAGCATGTTCGGGCGGGTGGTGTAGGGCAGGGTCGAAAACGCGCCGGGACGAGTCCCGGCGTAGCAGACTGAGAGTCCGCTCCACAATTTTCATGAGCTTGCGAGGGCCGAAGGCCCCGAGACGACAGACCACAAGAAACGATGGTCTGCCCCGGTGCCTGCCAGCGGTCGTAGTGCGAACGGAAGGCCCACCTCATTTTCCTTGACTGCGCGTCTGTCAAGCTGTTCCGGCCTGAGCGATGGCCCGACAGACCGCGAAAGACGATGGTCGGTCCCACCTCCTCACCGCCGACATATGGCTCTCGCTTAAACTTCACGCCATCAGGAGTTCGGAGGCTGAAAAAATTCATACCGCAGACGAACGCGGATAAGTTCCTTGGTTTCTCTTGATTTACCGGCTTCCGACGTGGTGTCCAAGAAACAGGTGGGCAGGTAACGTGCTGCTACAGCCGGGAATCATATCGAGTCGGACATGGCTGGAACGCAAAAAAGCGGCGGGGGAAACATTCCCCCCGCCGCGAGTTAGAAAGAAGGTGAGTTGCTCGACTCTAATTCACCCAAACGGTCGCGCCAGCCTGGCTTTGCAGACCGTTTACGTAAACGACGAGAGGCACGGAAACGGCGGTGCCGCCGGCCGTTACTGCGGGCACGGACCCCGTGTAGCTCCAACCGGTGGGCAGCGTCACGTTGATCTGGTACAGACCGGCGACGCTACCCGGTGCGAATCCGGCGTAAAGAATATCGGCAGCAGGAACGAGGAGGCCGCCGATGGTCACGGCGACGCCTGGGTTGGTGAGGTTGCCCGAGGTGGTGGCCGTTAGACCGGCTATCGTTGTCGCCGGACTGATGGCGAGGCAGGGCGGCATGACGTTGGTAAAGAAAGCGCCGGTTTGGAAGATAGTGCCGTCGATGTTGGCGAAAGTCCCGGAAGAGGCATACGCTAAGTAACCAGCAGGTAACGTGGTGTCAGTGCCGTTGATGATGCTCAGCCAAGTCGTTGGGCTGACACAGTTGGTGGACTCCACGAAGCTGGCGGCGTTTGCCGCGTCGGTGCTTACGCTTCCGGTTGGCTCGCCCATGCCTGTCAGATAAATGGACATATAGTTGTTGGCGCCGGTTCCCTTGGTAAGGGGATTGGTCTGGCTATTAAGCATTTGGCTGGCACCGACTAGAATCGCGGCAAGGCCCTGGCCAGAACCGCCGGGAGTAAAGATCCCCGGAGTCGCCACGGCTGTATCCAGGAGGACCTGATTGTTAGAGTCATTGGCGTTGCTGTTGACGGTGACCAGGACGTTGGCCCCTTTGGTTGCGGAGTTGGCTCCGAGGTTCCCCGCTATTGCGTCCGGAACGATGGCGTTGATCTGAGTATTCGACACAAAGATCAGGGGTGCGTTTGCGAGGAAGGTGCCGACCCCGACGGTTCCCGTCGGGGTGCAAGAGGTAGTGGTGTTACCCTTGCAGAACGTGACATACACCGCCTTGCCGTTGCTATTGTTCATTGTAGGCCCAAATGCATATGGGGCAGTTGTCAGGTTTCCCTGCACCTCGATTCCGTTAGACGGATCGAAGTTCGCACCGAAAATGCTGATAATTTCGTACGGGGAAACGACTTGATTACTCCCGGTGGCGGGTTCGACGAAGGAGCCGGCGTTGGTGATGGAGTAAATGATGGGTGTAGTGACCACGCTCAGTGTCGTCAAGGGGCTGGCGGGCGCCCAGGCACTGTTCGCCGGGTTCGCGACCTGGATACATAGCTTTGCCGCGGCACTCAGATAGGTGCTGTGATCCAGCGTCAATATCATGGTGGTCGGGCTCACGATTTGGATGTGGCTCGGATCGATCGAAGTGTAGCCACTCGTGCCGCTGGTGCAAGCTACGGATGGGGCCGCGGCCTGGACTTGGGTGATGCCCGCTACAAAATTCGTTCCAGTTAACACGACGGTGTGGTCCGTGGCAAGATCCACCGGCAGCTCAGCGATGGAATAGGCGCTGATGGTTGCCACTCCCGGGGCGATGTTGATATTGACGTTGATCACAACGTTGCTGGCGCCATTGTCAGGCGCGAAGGTTACGGTACCCTGCAAGGAAGCGCCATAGGCGAGCCCCTTTAAGGTCGCAACTGGAATGGTCGCGGCTACCGAGGTGCCCCACGGATAGGCGATGCCGCTCGCAGGGGATACCGTCATCCCGTTGATACCCGCGGCTGCGGCGGTGAAGGCAACATCTTGACCGCCGGTAGCGCACGAGATGGCCACAGTGATCGGGTTAGTGTTGTCCCAGGTCTGGGTCGCGTTGGCCGTGGTGCAATTGAATTTATCGGTAGTGGTGGCGGAGATGACGTGCAACGTGACAGTAATCGACGCTGTGCTGGCACTCAGAGTCTGTGAATAGAAAGTGACAGAACCGGTATACGTTCCCGGCGCCATGGTGCCGGCAACGGCGTTTGCCTGGAACGAAAGTCCCGTATAGGTCAGAGTGGCAGTGCCGCTCACCAACGTGCCGGTGCCCGTAAGGTTGCCGGTCTGCGGCGTCACGTTAAGCCATGAAGGGGCGGTACCGCTGAGATTGAACGCCGCAGTGGTTACGGCGGCCGTTGTTGTGGTACCCGTCAGGGTGGCGGGCGTCGCCGCGGCGGGGCCGGTGCCCAACGTGTATGTGACTGCCACGTTAGCTGGAGAAGTCAGGGACAAGGTGGTTGTGGCGTAAGCTGTGCCGGCGCCCAGTAGCATGGGCACCGCAAACAGTAGAGAATATCGACGTTTTGACATTAGAGTGAATTCCTCTCGGTTCCCAAAGTTACGGTGATGGGGCAGATTAATCGCGACATGAACGCCGCTAGACGGTCAGGCCCCCAACGGTTAATCATCGTGGTACGTTCAGGGAGAACCTTCCTTTTCGTTTTAGGAGCATTTTCTTCACGATTTCGTGGAGGAGGCGACCGGTCTAACAGGTCCTCCAGACACCATATCGACGGAGCAAAATAATCCTTTAGGGGGGAGCGGAACTTTTTGCGGATTTAGCTTTAAAAACTCGTCAGGAATCACCACGCCAGGTCCTGGAGCCCGATGGGCGCACGCACTCGTTGGTGTCGAGACTCCGCACGCCTGAGGTCGTGGAACTTGGGTTTAGCCGGGTTTCGAGTTCGTCGAGTGACAGCCGGGCTGGTGTAGGGCAGGGTCGAAAACGCGCCGGGAGGAGCCCCGGCGTAGCAGACCGAGGGTCCGCTCCACAATTTTCATGCGCTGGCGCGGGCCGCAGGCCCAGAGACGACAGACCACAAAGAACGATGTTCCGCCCCCACGGCGATCCTCACAAGTGCCATTCCTGTCCGATCCGGTCCATTACCACGCGCCCGGCGTCCGCTCCAGCGGCTTCCAGCATGCGTTCGATCGGTTCCAGGTATGGCTCGCGGCTCAGGGCGAAGGTCTGGTGGTGGATGGGCAGGATGCGGTCGGCCCCGGCGTCGTTGGCCATGGACCAGGCTTGCTCCGGCGTCGCATGATAGTGAATCCAGGGATCGTAGGCGCCGATCGGCATCAGGGCCAGGTCGAACGGCCGCGGGCTGTTCAGTGAGGCAAACGCCGGTGTGTAGGCCGTATCGCCACCGAACAGGACGCGATACCGTCCCGCTTCGATGGTGTAGCCGTTGTAGCCGCGGTAGGTATCGGAACGCATGCGCGCGCCCCAATGATTCACCCGAAACGCGCCGATTTCCACCGGCCCGACGCGGGTGCGTTCGCCCCATCCCACTTCCTTCACGTCTCCCCAGCGGCGAACGCGCAGCAGGTCGCTGGTTCGAGCCGGCGTCACGACGGTGGTGCCGCGGCTTTCCAGATGGCGCAGGCTGGGAATGTCGAAGTGATCGAAATGGCAGTGCGAGAGCAGCACCATATCGAGCTTCGGCAGAGCCGGAATTTCCAGTGCCGGCGCCACCAGCCGCTTCACGCCCAGGGTGAGCGGCCCCACGCGAAGTCCCGCGCGAAGGCTGAAGACCGGGTCGGTCAGGATCGTGAAACCGTCGATCTGAATCAGTACGGTGGCATGGCCCAACCAGGCGGCATGGATGCCTGAATCCGGCCACGCCGCCGGATTGGGCCGTGCCGGCGCCGGCGCCACCGCCCGCCGCGATTCCTGCCGGTATCGCTCAAAAAACTGCGGCGCCATCCGTATGGCCCACGCGCCCGCACCAGCTACCCCTGACAGCGTCCGGCTCTCCACAAACATTGCCCCAATTATAGAGATGCGACGCGGGAGGCCCCGGCGTCGAAATTGTCGGGAGCGGCGGCGGCGGACCGGCTGGCTGCGAAGTCAGGAAGTTGTGTACTTAGGGCCCGCGTTTGGTGGGACAGGCCTCCCGGCCTGTCCCACTCGGCAGCGGAAACGGTACTTAGCTCCCGTCAAGAAATAACTATGCCGTTTGGACGTGGCGCACGCGCTCGTGCGTGCCGCGTCGGCACTTTTGCCTACGCTTGGCGTACCCTACGCAAGCGGGTGTCGAGAGAGTCTCGACACGGCACGCACGAGTGCGTGCGCCACGTTGGGCTACAGGATTTGGCATGGTTATTTCATGACGATTCCTTAGCTCACGGCCTTGCGCAGGAACTTTTTCAGGCCGAGCAGCAGCAGGCCGCCATCGATCAGCGCCAGGGCTCCGGCGGCGACCAGAAAGGGCATGTGCGGCACTTGCGGAGCCAGGGCGCCGCGCAGCCCTTCGCTGGCATAGACCACCGGGTTCAGCAGCACGGCGTATTGCAACGGCGGAAGGAAATGGAGGTAGGACCAGGGATAGTAGGCGCAGCCGAACATCATCATGGGGGTAACGATGACGCTGAACATGAGGCCGATTTGGGTGGACCCGACCGAACAACCCAAAGCCAGGCCGCCGGCCGATGAAAACAGCGCCACCAGCAGACAGATGAGGGCGAACTGGAGCGGACGGCCGAAATCGATGTTGGTGCCGGCGCCCATGGTCAGCCAGGCCGCCGGAATCACCACCAGCCCCGCCACCACGCCTTGGATCATGCCGGCCACGATTTTCTCCACCCCCAGCCATACATTCTCGATGGGCGCCAGCAGGCGGTCTTCGATCTCGCGCGAAAACTGAAATTCGGTGATGAGCGGCATGGCCACGGCCTGAATGCCGGAGATCACCATGCTGATGGCCATGACGCCCGGAAGCAGCACGGCTTTGAAGCCGGCATTCATCATTCCGCTGGAGGTGAGCACGCGTCCGAAGACGAAGGTCAGCAGCAGCGGTTGCAGAAGATTCTGCACCAGGGTCATCAACAGGTTTTTGCGGGCCACGTGCCCATCGCGGCTCAGCAGGGCGTAAAAGGTTCTCCAGTTCAATCGCGCAAGCTCCTTCCGGTGTGGTGCAAGAACAGGGTTTCCAGGCTCGGTTCGGAAATATTGACGTCGCGCAGTTCGACGCCGGCCGCTTGCACGGTATTGACGATGGCGGGAATCAGCGGGCCGCCGCGGTCGGCGTAGAGCTCGGCGGTGCCGTCCTTGGCGCGCACTTCGCGTACGCCCGGCATGGCGCGCAGGGTTTCGATCATCTCCTCGGGAACGCGGTCGAAGCGCAGCCGCAACAGGTAGCCGCCGGGGATGGATTGCTTCAGCTCGGCGGGCGAGCCCTGGGCGATCAGCCGCCCGTGATCGATGATGGCGACGCGGTCGCAGAGGGTGTCGGCTTCGTCCATGTAATGAGTGGTCAGGACGATGGTCTTGCCCTGGCGGTTATATTCGCGGGTAATCTCCCAGAGCAGCAGGCGGGCTTGCGGGTCGAGGCCGGCCGAGGGTTCGTCCAGAAACAGAACCTGGGGATCGTGCATCATGGCGCGGGCGATGGACACGCGCTGCATCATGCCGCCGGAAAAGCCGAGCAGGGCCTGGTCGGCGCGGTCGGTGAGCTTGAATTTTTCCAGCAGTTCGGCGGCGCGGCGCTGATTCTCGCGATCCGGGACGCCAAAATACCGGCCGTGAAAGAGCAGGATTTCGCGCGCGGTGAGGGAGAAATCGAGGTTGGGGCGCTGCTGGACCACGCCGATCAGGCGCTTGGCCTCCACCTGCCGCTCCCAGACGTTGTAGTCGCCGACGAACGCGCTGCCGCTGGTGGGGCGGGTGCGAGTTGTGAGGACGCCGATGGTGGTGGATTTGCCGGCGCCGTTGGGACCGAGCAGGCCGAAAATCCCTCCGGCGCCGATTTCAAGCGAAATGCCGTCGACGGCGACCACCTCGAACTTTTTCTTCTTCTCCTTAGAGCCGTTGCGGCGCGGCGCGAACGAAAAGGCCGCGCCCCGAGCCATCGATGGCGGCGGCGTGTCGTAGACTTTGCGAAGATTTTCCAGGCGAATGCCGACTCCCATACTCCTCCGTTGCGATATCTTCTTATATTACCCGAGCGGGAGAGGACTTCCGGGCTGACTTGCGAGTAGGCCTTTGGCCTGGGTTCACGGAAGGCCGGAAGGAGACAGGCCAGGAGGCCTGTCCCACTTTTTGTGTAACCTTTCCCGGATTGGCCGGTATGAACACCTGACGGGAACTCCGCGGGGGGATCCCGTACGAGAAGGAGGATTCGATGAAATCGGCGATCACCATCGCGGCCGGGATCGGCCTGGCGGTTTGGACGGGGAACGTTCCCTTATTCGCTCAGTTGCAGGACAACAGCGAAAAACAAATGACTTGCGCGAGCGGCGGCTACGATGGCGAACACGCGCGCCATTGCGAGATGCGCGAGCAAACCGTACCCGCCACGGGGCGGCTCAGCGTGGACGCGGGCCAGAACGGCGGCACGACCGTCAAGGGCTGGCTGCGGAGCGATGTACTGGTTCGCGCACGAGTCGAGGCCTCGGGCGATACGGAGGCGGCCGCGGCGCTGATGGCGAGCCGGGTCTCGGTTGCCAGCTCGGGCGGAGAGGTGCGTGCCACGGGGCCGGAGCCGGCCCACAATGCCGGGTGGAGCGTCAGTTACGAAATCTTCGTGCCGCAGACAACCGATCTGAGCCTGAAGACTTACAACGGGGGAATGACGATTTCCGACGTGCGCGGCCAAATCCACTTCGATGTGAACAACGGCGGTGTGCGCCTGAAGCGGGTGGCGGGCGATGTGAGCGGTGCGACGGTGAATGGCGGGATTCGGGTGGAGCTGACCGGCTCGATGTGGGAGGGCCGGCAACTGGAGGTCGGCACACGGAACGGGGGCGTAACCGTGGTGATGCCGTCCTATTATTCGGCGCATGTACAGGCGGAGACCGGAAGCGGCAGCATTGAGTCGGATTTTCCCGTGACGCTGGACGGCAATTTGAGGCCGCGGCGGCTGGACTTTCGCGTTGGCTCCGGCGGCCCGCTGATTCACATCACGACGGGCAACGGCGGAGTCAAGTTGAAGCGGGCGGAATCGTAATCGGTGGATTTAGCTTTTCCGCGCGGCGATCACGCGCGGGATGCCGGCCAAGTCGGGCTCGATGCGCACGGCGCTCCAGCAGGCCAGCATTTCGGCGACGCGCTGGTGACAGCCGAAGCCGAGTTCCAGCACCAGCCATCCACCGGGCCGCAGCACGCGTGGAGCGCCGGCCACGATGCGCTGGTAGAAGTCGAAGCCGGTCTCGCCGCCGTAAAGCGCCACTGGCGGCTCAAAGTCGCGGACCTCGCGCTGCAGGCCCTCGCGTTGTCGCAGCGGAACGTAGGGCGGGTTGGAAACGAGCAGGCCGACGGAGGCGGGGGCGATAGGTTCCATCAGGTCGCATACGGTGACGTTCACCCGCGCGCCCAGGCGAACGGCGTTATCGAGCGCCACGGCGGCGGCGGCCGGCGAGATGTCGGTGGCGAAGGCAGACGCACCGGTTTCGAGAGCCAACGTGACGGCGATGGCCCCGGAACCGGTGCCGACATCGAGGATGGTCTCCGCGCCGCGGGCCAGCGGCAAGGCGACTTCGATGACATGCTCGGTCTCGGGGCGGGGAATCAGCACGTCGGGCGTCACGCGAAATTCGCGGCCGTAGAATTCCTGGCGCCTGGTGATGTACTGGATGGGCTTGCCTCCCATGCGCTCGTGCAGGTATCGGCCATAGTGCAGCCATTCCACCTCGGCCAATTCCCGTTCGGGATGGGCGTAGAGATAGACCCGGTCGCGGTGGATGGCGTGGCCCAACAGGACCTCGGCGGTAAGGCGCGGCACGGCAATGCCGGCGCGATCCAGGAGTTCGGTGCCTTGCAGGAGCGCGGTTTGGATGGTCATCTATTAGGACAGGCCTCCAGGCCTGTCCTTTACGGGCTCGGAAACGCGATTCCGAAAGGTGCCCGCAGCTTCGCCAAGGGACCGCTCCCTAACGGTCGCGGCTCTGACTCGCGGCATGACCCTCCTAGGCCGCCTGATCGCCCTGGTGCTTGAGCTTCTCGGTCTGGTAATAGGCAGTCAGGGCGTCGAGGAGCTGGTCGAGCTTTCCGTCCATTACGAAGTCGAGCTGATGGAGGGTGAGGCCGATGCGGTGGTCGGTGACGCGATTCTGGGGGAAGTTATAGGTGCGGATTTTCTCGCTGCGGTCGCCGGAGCCGACCATGCTGCGGCGTTCGGCGCCGAGGGCGGCCTGCTGCTTTTCCAGCTCGATTTCATATAGCCGGGAACGCAGCACGCGCTCCGCCTTGGCGCGGTTCTTGATCTGCGATTTTTCGTCCTGGCAGGAAACCACCAGCCCGGTGGGGAGATGGGTGATGCGCACAGCCGAGTAGGTGGTGTTGACCGATTGGCCGCCGGGGCCGGACGAGCAGAAGGTGTCGATGCGGATATCCTTGGGATCGATCTTGATTTCCACCTCGTCGGCTTCCGGCAGAACGGCCACGGTGATGGCGGACGTGTGCACCCGGCCTTGCTGTTCGGTGACCGGGACGCGCTGCACGCGGTGTACGCCGCTTTCGTACTTCAGCTTGCTGAAGACCTTGTTGCCGCTCACCAGGGCGATGACTTCCTTCAATCCGCCCACCGCCGAATCGCTGGCCGAAGTCACTTCCATCTTCCAGTTCTGGGTTTCGGCGTAGCGCGAGTACATGCGAAAGATTTCGGCGGCAAATAGGGTAGCTTCGTCGCCGCCGGTGCCGGCGCGGATTTCGAGCACCACGTTCTTGTCGTCGAGGGGGTCTTTAGGCAGCAGCAGGATCTTCAGTTCACTCTCGATCCGCTCGCGCTCGGGCTCCAGGTGGGCCAGTTCTTCCTGCGCCATGGCCTGGAGCTCCGCATCGCTGTCCTGGAGCATGCCGCGCGCCTGGGAGAGGCTGTCTTCCACCTTCTTCCACTCGCGATAGTTGGAGACGATTTCGGCGAGCTCGCTATGGGTCTTGGCGACTTTGCGATACTGCTCGGCATCGCCGATCAGGGCGGGATCGGCCATCTGCCGATTGAGTTCGTCGAAGCGTTTTTCGAGCTGTTCGAGTTTGGCGGCAAATTGCATGGGGAGTTACAGATAACCAGTTTAGCAGGAAGCTCTCAGCGGTCAGCATTCAGCGTTCAGCCACTGCTGCCGGTTGACACCCGGTTTAGCCGATTGCTAATCGCTGAAAGCTTCCTACGCGATGACCATCTCGCCGCCCTGCGATTTTTCCAGCTTCATGGCGCCTTCGAGGGCATGGATGGCGACCGCCGCCTGCTCGTCGGAAGGGGGCTTGGTGGTGATGCGCTGCAGCCAGAGGCCGGGGGCGGTGACCAGCGCCAGCAGCGAGCCCGGATGCCTGGCGGCGAAGCGGATCAGTTCATAGCTCAAGCCGATCACGAAGGGCAGCAGCACGATGCGACAGACCAGCCTGGCCACGAAACCATCGAACGGAATCAAGGTGTAGACCGGGATCGCCAGGAACATCAGCACCAGCAGAAAGCTGGTTCCGCAGCGGGGATGGAAAGTGCTGTAGCGCTGCGCATTGGCTACCGTAACCGCTTCGCCGGCTTCGAAATTGAACACCACTTTGTGTTCCGCGCCGTGGTATTGGAACACCCGCCGGATATCCTTGGTGCGGGAGATGGCGTACATGAAGCCGAGCAGAATGGCGATGCGGATTAACCCGTCGGCCGCGTTGAAGGCGATGCGGCCGGCCAGCACCGGATAGACCTTTTCGAGCTTGGTCACCAGAAACAGCGGGACGAATTTGTAGAGGAAAATCAGAAATGCCAGCGAGAAGATCAGGTTGCCGGTTACGGCCCATCCAGGCATTTCTTTAGGCGCCGCGCCGACGGGAGCGGGGCTGATTTCCTGCAACGCCACGTCGGTGGAAAAACGCAGGGCGCGAAAACCCAGCACCATGGCCTGGCAGAGCGTGCCGACGCCGCGGAGGATCGGCAACTTGAAAATGGGGTGGCGATCGGAGAGGCGCGACAGCGCGTTGGTATCGGTCGCCATTTCGCCGCTGGACCTCCGCACGGCCACGCAATAGCTGTGCGGAGCCCGCATCATGACGCCCTCCATCACGGCCTGGCCGCCGACCAGCGTTTCCTCCCCGCTCTCCAGCAGCGGCAACATCTGGGTGTGGAGGAACAGCCGACAAAACGAACGTAAGGATACGGGAAACTTCATGAAGAACCTAATTCCAATTATACATTGACGCCTGGGGAAAATGCCGGGAGCCAGGCCGTGCGCCGTGCGGGTGCTTAACCGATCTTCGGGAAATCCGTTCCGGGAACCGTCGCTGCCGGTCGCGGCTCGGTAAGTGACTGAAAACACGCGGCACTCGGGTGATCGGCGAACTTAGTGGTACCGGTAGAGCCTCACCCGCTGGATTCGCCCGTTGTTACCGAATCCTCCCATCCGCACGTTCTTCCCCTGGCTGTTCTCGTCGCCGTTCAATCGCCGTCCCGCGACCCATTGTCCGTTCGTATACGTGCCTTCCTCCACGTAGGCGATCCCGGCAATCGGCGGGCCGGGCGTGTTTGGAGTAAAAGTGATACTCACGCCGCCGCTGCCGGCGACCAGGTATTCGTCCGGTCCCATGGAAATGATGAGCGCCGAGGAGCGTTCGGGCGACACCGGAGGCCCCGGCAGCACGGGCGCGGCCGGCGCGGCTGCGGTTGTGCCCGCCGGCGTGGGAGTGGGCGGAGGCACCGGCCGGCGGAAACGCGGGCGGCTCACCTCCAGCTTGTAATTCCCCAGTGCGATGGTCTGCGGTGAATCTTCATCGCCGATCAACACTCCCGCCATTGTGCCCCTTCCCATATTCTGCAATATCAATGGCGCCAGCTCGCTGATAATCTCATAGCTCTTGGTGAACGGCAGCTTCTCGGGCGGCGTCATCTCTCCCCCGTCCCGCGCCGCGCCCAGCGAATCGATGGCAAACGGCGAGAACGACGTGGCGCCATGCTGCCCGAATGCGTAGAACACGTTCACATCCGCCGTCTGCAGGCTGGTTTCGACGATCAACAGCGGGTTTCCGGCGCGGTGAAACCTCTCGGCCACCTCCGCGAAATTGGGCGAGTAGATGTCCGGGGCATACGCCTCGATCCTCGGCGCGCCCGCCTGCCACACGTCCATTACCTGTGCCTCGGGACAGCCGCTCGGCCAGTCGCCCGGTTTGCGATCCGGTCCCGAAAGCCACACGTTCGTGATCATCGGCAGCGGATCTTCGGCTTTGCCCGCCGCCGTCACCTGGTCGATGTAGCGCGCGTAGTTCCAGGCCATGAAGATTTCGTCCGTCGCCGGTCCCTTGCCGAAGATCTGCTCCCACGTTCCGGCCGTCTTTCCACCGGCGGCCTTCCACAGCTTCTGCAAGTCGGGGTACAAGTCGGCTCCGCGCTGCTGTAAATGGTCCATCAACTCCTTGGGCACCTGCTCCGCAAACGCCTTGTTCGCCGCCTCGGACCGGTCGCGCGAGTCGCCCAGCACGCCCACTTCGTTCTCCACCTGCATCATGATCGCCGTGTGTTCGGTGTCCACTTCCTTGATGTGCTTCATCAGCGCCGTGTAGGCCTTGGCGTCCGCGTCGCGGTTGGCGCTGCTGAAGGTCGACAGGATTTCCACGCCCTTGCCGTCCTTGTCCTGAACTCGCGGGAAGCGGTCCTGGTTGGTTTTTACCCAAACCGGGATGTAGCTCGACATGCCGTTTTTCCAGCTCCCGAACCACAGGAACACCAGGCGTAGATGGTTAGCCCCCGCCGCCTCGATTTGGCCGTCCACCAGGCTGAAGTCGAACTTGCCTTCCTCCGGCTCCATCAATTCCCAGTAGACCGGCGTCAGCACCGTGTTGATGTGCATGGCCGCCAACCGCGGCCAGATCGGCTTCAGGTACTCCAGGCTGGAGGCGCTGGAGTTATGCAACTCCGCCGCCAGCATCAGGTACGGCTTGCCGTCGACAATCATCTGCGTAGCCGTGCCCTGCTTCTGCAATCGGGGAATCTCGGCAGCCGGTTTCGTTTGGGTCGTCTGGGAACATGCCGCCATCAAGATCAGCGGCGCGCAAGCAGCCAGAATTCGAAGTCTCATCTTGTCACCTCGGAAAACCATGGCGGGACGCGCCGGCTTGGGCGTCTCCCGCAAAGCGATGAACGGGAATGCCGCTGGGGCCACCTCGTTCATGGTGAGGCAAGAACCTCGCGGTTTCCTTCTTCGGGTTGCGACTTAAGGTTCCGCGCTTTCCGACTTTAATACCCGAATTCGCCATTGTCAACCGCCGCGTGCCACCGCCTGTGATCTAATGTTTAGTCGAAGGACTCCTTACTATATTTATGATTCCCGCCTGCTGTACGCGCGCATTCGCCGGCCTCCCGCTGATCTGCTGCCTGACGGCCGCTTCGCTGCCAGTCTCCAAACCGGAAGACGTAGGCATTTCCTCCGAGCGGTTGCAGCGAATTCACGAGATGGTGATGCGCCACGTCGCCGCGCACGACATCTCCGGCGCCGTCTCTATCGTGGCGCGGAAGGGACGTGTGGTTCACTACGAGGCCCACGGGCTCATGGACATCGACTCGAACAAGCCCATGGCCAAGGACGCCCTGTTCCGCCTGGCGTCCAGTTCCAAGCCCGTAACCGCCGCCGCCATCCTGATCCTGCTCGAAGAAGGCAAGCTGAAGCTTACCGACCCTGTCTCGAAGTTCATTCCCGAGTTCCGGGACTCGAAAGTCGCCATCGAGTTTAAACGCCCCGCGCTTCCCATGGCCGATGGTACCCCGCGCGCCGCCAGTCCCTACTACACCGTGCCGGCAAGCCGCGACATCGCCATCATCGACCTCCTCACCCACGGGTCGGGCCTGGCAAGCGGCGGCATTACCGACGCCGATTACCAGAAAATCATGAAGGCCAGGACGCCCACCGATACGCTCGCCGATTTCATCCCCCGCCTGGGGGCGCTCCCGCTCGATTTCGAGCCCGGCACCGCGTGGCGCTATAGCCCCCTTGCCGCCTTCGACACCCTGGGGCGCATTGTCGAGATCGTCTCCGGGATGAGTTTCGATCGATTCCTCCGCGAACGCCTGTTCGGGCCCCTCGATATGCCCGATACAGGCTTCAATGTTCCCGAAAAAGACGCCGCCCGTAAAGTGACGATCTATCGCCGCACCGAAACCGGTTTGGAGAAGCTCGCCAACTCGCCCGTATTCACCGGCTCCGCTTATTTCTCCGGCGCCGGCGGCCTCATCTCGACCGCCGAAGATTACTACAAGTTCGCCCAAATGCTCTGTAATGGCGGCATTCTGAACGGTAAGCGGATCCTGAGCCCCTGGACCGTGGACCTGATGCTCTCGAACCAGGTCGGCGATCTGTTCAACGGACAGAGCGGCCGCGCCCCGAAAGGCGTTGGCTTCGGCCTGGGCGGCGAAGTGGTCCTGAACGCCGCCGATGCCCGCCTCCGCAAGCCCAACGGAAGTTACGGCTGGGACGGGGCCTTCGGTACCTATTGGTGGGTGAACCGGAAAGAGCAGATGGCGGTCGTATTCTTCATTCAGACAGGAAGCCGTTCCATACAGTATGACTTCGACAACGCCGTTTCCCAGGCCGTAATCGAGTAGACGGTTTCTTGCCGCGGTCAATCGGCTCCGTTTGTTTTTTCAAACAGCCCGGAGAGGCCTCAGGGTGGGCGGAGCCGGTTCCGCTTGCCAGCTGGTCACAAGCTTTCAAAATAATCTGTAAACCATTGACACGCTAGCCACCTACCGGTAAATCCGCTACTTCTGGGAAGGCCGTTTTCGGGTGTCCGAATGTTACATGTTCTGTCAGGAGAGAGAAGTTGCGCAACTTCCTCTCCTGACCTGTCGCGTGCGGCGCCGGCTCTTGGGCGGGGCCTGGCGCCCGCGACGGTCTGCGGTTCTCAAAGACCATTCACCCGCGTCCCCGAAAAAACCCTGAAACAGAAGGCGCCCAGCGATTTCTCCAGCCCTGACCGGCCCTTGCCGGCCCACTCCGCAGCGAACCCCAATCGGTTTTCCCGAATGAACCCATTCTAGGCTGTATATAGCTGCATATAATTGAAACAAAGCACATCCTCCACCAGAAAATCGGCTCCTTTTGTTTTTTCAGACAGCTTTGCGCGCCCGCGGCACCTCGTCGGGTTCTTCTCCCGCCGCAACGGCTTTTCCGTGGAGCGGACTCTCAGTCTGCCACGCCGGGACTCCCCCCGGCGCTTTTGGCTGCGGCTATGCTGCGCTGTGGGGCAAGTTGGCAACCTGCGGACCGATTGTGGAGTGCCCTGGGCCGGGTCCAGCCCGGCCGTGTGCCCACGAGTCTCGAAACCGGGCTTTCGCCTGCGAAACATTCCAATCCCGGTCACAAGCTTTCAAAATAATCTGCAAACCATTGACAAGCTTGCCGCTTACTGGCAGATCCGGCGCCCGCGCCAGGGCCGTTCTTGGGTGTCCGGATGTTACACGTGCAGTCAAGGGAGGGAGGTAGTGGTGGACCTCTCCCCCGCTTGTCGCGTGCGGCGCCGGCTCTTGGGGGGGCTTGGCGCCCGCGACAGTTTTATCCACGAAACCTTTACTTGCGAGCCGCCGCCAATCGATGGACATTTACCGTCACCGGCCGCCAATGGTATCTCCGGTTGTGGCACATGCACATTTCCAGGTCTCCGTCCTGAGCCAGCCGCCACTGGGCTCCCGCGTCGCTAACCGCCGCGGCTGGCCAGAGGTGCCCGGCCGTCTTCGCGTTGCAGGCCGGTCTCGCGCTCTGCGGTTGAACCAGCATCGCGCTCCAAGCCAAAGTCAGGAACAATGTCCCCATGCCTCTATGCTCGCCCTTAATTGCCGGTGTGGCGGTGACGATAGTACTAATTTGGGCCTTAGCTCTACTACGGGCGCAGTCCTGCGTCCTTAGTGCGTCTCGACACTTTTTCCACCCTGCGACACAATGTCGGAGGCCAACGTCGGCCGTCCTGTCTGCGCCACGGCACCGAACCAGGCGCCATCGGCGAGTACGTCCCTTCTTGCTCCGCCGAATTCCGTTAACTGCTATGATTTTCTGTGTCCTACGGGCGTCGCCTGTGAAGAATCGGCCCATTGGGAACCACCTTCGAGTCATGTTCTAATAGAAGCTTCCGATCCGCTTCGGGTTGTCTTGGGGCATCGTCTCT
>Ga0182016_10000042_pt1 | contig 132407 bp, 127 predicted proteins | sample 712S2MmetaG_FD_120491 | JGI IMG/M metagenome (GOLD analysis project Ga0182016, IMG submission 120491) | Permafrost microbial communities from Stordalen Mire, Sweden - 712S2M metaG | ecosystem: Environmental > Terrestrial > Soil > Wetlands > Permafrost | place: Sweden: Stordalen | collected... | reverse complement strand
GCATTCCATCATCTACTGCAGCTATTACTCGTTTTCTTAAATCTATGCCAAGTGCCATACTTTCTCCTTAAGTTTGAAGAAATCTTAGCATATCTGTTTGTTATTTAAAGAAGTTTGCTATATCTCTCGAAAATAACGAAATTAAACGTATCCGAAAGAGCGCTTTTGCTCCCCTTTCTAAATTACACACACTCTATTTAGGGCAAAACAAAATAAAAAAAATTTCTAAAAAAGCTTTTGACGGGTTAGAAAATCTTGAAATATTATGGCTCAATGAAAACAAAATACGCACAAACACAATTCCTCAAGAGGCTTTAGCCGGATTAAATCAATTGAGAGAACTTGATCTTTCAAAAAATCTTATCACCCAAATCCCTTCATATGCTTTTGAGAAGAACACCAACTTAAGATACCTTAATCTTGACCAGAATCGAATTACTCAAATTAGTGAGCAAACTTTTTCTAATCTCACCAATCTGCAACGCTTAATTCTGGCTAATAATGATATTCGCCAAACCGCTCCCGGAGCATTTACCCTGCTCAAAAAATTGGAATTACTTAGTTTTGTCAACTGCGACGGCTTTATGAGCGATGCAATCTGCGACGGCTCTATGAGCGATGTAATCCAACAAGAAAAAAAATTAAAACCGATCTATATCAACTTGCTGAGCGATGCAAACAAAAAAGAGATCCAAGAATCTTTGCCCGCCAGCACTGACTTGCGATTATAAGAAAAATCAAATTATTTTCTTACCACTCAAATTCACTTACCGGTATCACCTTCTTTAATAAACTTTGCACAAAGTTAATGTCCACTTCAAGCTGCTTTGCTTGAGCTGTACCCTTACCACCTGCAAAAATCAATTTCGTATACTGTTGATTAAGATAAGAAAGCTCCTTTTCCAATGTTTGCACATTCATACTTTCCCATTCTTGCTGTTTTGATGGTCTTATTCCTTCTAATTCAGGCGTTTTTCTTAATCCGCTCTTTCTTTCTCTTAATTGTTTAGCCAGAGCGCTTTCTTCCGCCTCTTTTTCCGACTCGAGCCGCTGAACCTCTTGCGGTGGTTTGATCACCCGTGCAATTTTCTGGGGTTGTGGTTGCGCCATTTTTTCACGCGCAATAAGTTCTTTCTCCAATTCGCTTGATACTTGTGTGAGCTGAGCAATTCTTAATGCATCTTCAGGAACCGGTCTTTTTCCCGCTTGCAGGGTAAGCTTGCGAAGCTCTGATTGAATTTTTTTAATCTGCTCGGCCAATTGCTCCGATGAAAGTTCTTTGCCAATTTGTGGCGCAACAAGCTCCCTTGGTGGCACCAACGGTGGCGCAGATGGGCGCGGTTGCATTGACTGCTCCTCGGGGCGTGGTGGCACCGACGGCTTTTTCGGTTGCGGCAATGGGCGAGGAGCCTTTTTAGCAGATTCTTGCATCAGCAAATCAACCAAGCGAGACATTTCTAAAGCATTATAATTGGATTGATCGAATTCTTTCTTAAAATAAGGATAATCTGATTCATTTGGCGAAATTACCACATTTGGTATAGGAAACTCAAAATAAAACATGTTGATGCCTTGCTGTGAAAGCGCCATGGTTTCTTCTTTAAAATACTCAAGTATAGTGGCATGCTCGCGCAAGCCTTCGGGCGTTAACAATCTTTCTACCAAGCGAGGATAATCTTGCGCAAATCGTTTATTGGGATGAGTTTGCAATCTTTCGGCAATTCTGTTCCACCGCCCATTTTGTTGAATGAAGCGCAGAGAATCGGCATCGTATTTATACCAAAAATTAATTACGATAACTTTCTTATTCTGACGGACAAACTCTTTTGCTTTTTGCATCACAAAATTGATATATGATTGGAAATAGGTTTTTATATGACCCTTTTCGCTCATCACATTTGCCTTTAAGCGATCCAATTCGGAAAATATAAGTACCGTCGGCTCACTTTGATTGGTAATTTCGCCTTGAATGCCTTGTCTTTGAAGTTGCTTTAATAATAGTTCATTAAAGATCTCGCTCGTGAGCCCCATAACGTTTTTTTCTGTTACACCGATATTATTTTGCCGGTTAGACTCAGGAGAAAAATGTATTGGTTTTCCTGACTCAAACACTTGCTCAGGACTTCTTATAGCAACTTCTTGTATCACAAGTTTTTTTGGCATTTCCATGCAAGAGAGATTATATGCTCCCATGTTAAACAGCACTAACAATCGCACAGTATTTTTCATTGTCCCACCCCTTTTACACTTTTATTTCATATCAGTATTTTATCAAAGCCAATAATCGCAAAACAATATATTTTAGCTATAATGCCTTTTAATACACAAAGAGGCGCATTTTCTCGATCCTTGGCAAGCGGCGCATCCTTTTATTTTAATCCTTGACCCTTGGCAATCGGGGTATTAGACTTGCTTCATCACGAAAATTACTTTTTTAAAGGAACATCATTATGCGCTCTAGTAGTTTGTTATTGCTGTTTTTCGCTCCCATCATTATTAACAGTTATGCTTCACCTAAGACGATACATGAAAAATACATTGCAAGCTACGCCACTCAGTGCCTGGAATATTGGTTTTATCCCAATCATACTAACTCACGATTATTTACTGTGGGCAATGCCATAACACATGAAATTGGCCTTTCAAACAATTATGTATTTGCTTGGAACTGGAATACGTTTTCATATGAAAAAGAATACCCGGTAGACTATGTTGACCAATTAATGCGCGGCATAACCCTTGATTTTATTAAAGAGGAAGCCTATTACTTTGCCAAAGAGTTAACCAATCAAACAAAAGCGCGTAAAATAGCGCAAGATATTTATGATTGGCTGGTATATCAGTGCACGCAATCAACCTATCTTGAACAAGGAATTTTTAGCGCCTACATAGGGCAAGATTTGCGCGCAAAAATTTATCAGATGCTCCAGAATGAAAAGCCGAGTTCTGCTTCTTCTTCACCTGCACAACACTATTATCCATCGTCAGATTGCTGCATATGCATGGAAAGTTTTAATGAAGTAACTCGGGTATTTCTTACCCCATGCGGCCATGATATCTGCGTTGATTGTGCCGAACGGTGGTTTTTCACGGAAAATAAAGCAAACTGCCCTTTGTGTCGCGGTAAAGTAGATAAAAAGAAATTACGCGCGTCTATTAATCAAGCAGTGCAAAACGTTGTTGCCTACGCGCCATCCGCACCTCCGCTTTACTAATAAAGGTTTTTTATGAATAAAATAATTCCTATTGTAGCACTCTCTTTGCTTGCTAGTATCTTTGCTATTTGGTTTTTGGCACACCGCGCGCCAACAGCTCATACATCGGCACATGATGATATTCTTATTGTAGGAACAAATAGTGAATATGCGCCCTATAGTTTTATGCAAGACAACACGGTTGTCGGTTTTGATATTGATCTGATTAACGAAGTTGCCAAACGTATGAACAAAAAAATTGAATTACGTGACATGGCATTTGATGCGTTGATTCCGGCACTGCAAATCGGCTCGATCCAAGTGATTGGCGCCGGTTTAACACCAACACCCGATCGCGCATTGCGCATATATTTCACCAAACCCTACATCCATGGTGATCCACTTTTGATTATTAGCCCGGCAAGCAATCCGCTCACCACCCTCGACCAATTGAAAGGGAAAAAAGTTGCCGTGAATGAGGGGTTCACCGCGGATTATTACATGGCCAAGGTTGAAGGGCCGGAACTTGTTCGGTATGCAGCGCCCATTGAATCATTTATGGCCCTTGAGAATAAGAGCGTTGACGCATTTGTTGCCGCGCGCAGCAGCATAAAATCATTTATTGATCATTATGGTAAAGAAAAATTTTCATTGGCCGAAATTCCCACTACCGGCGATGAATACGCGATTGCAATTTCAAAAAAATATCCTGAACTGCTAGAACCGATTCAAAAAGCGCTTGATGAAATTGCTGCTGACGGCACATTGGAAATGCTCAAAAAGAAGTGGTTAGAGTGATTCTTTAATTTTCTCTGCATTCAGGATTTCTTGTTTTCTTGCAATGCCTCCCCGATTGTAGCCGCCCAAAGTTCCATCAGAGCGAATCACTCGATGGCAGGGGATTGAAGGGTCATAATTTTTGCTCATGATGGTGCCAACAGCGCGAGAAGAGCCGGGGCTACCGGCCAATTGGGCAACTTGGGCATAGGTTACTGTTTTACCTGCCGGAATTTGGGCAACAATATCTAAAACTCTTTGTTTAAATGTCGGCTTGGTTTTTACTATTACCATAATCAGTTCTTTAAAAATAATCAGAATTTAACTAGGCTAATAAGGTATCGTATAATTTACAGGAAAACAATGATAGATTTTCAACTTATTAAAGACTCGATTCCCCTTCTTATTCGCGGCGCGATTGTTACGTTAGAAATCGCCGGCCTTGGGGCCGCAATCGGAATAATTTTGGGCACTTTTTTAGCACTGGGCCAAACAAGTAAAAGCAGAATATTGCGCTGGTTGGTAACGATCTATGTCACCATAATTCGCGGAACACCAATGCTTATTCAAATTATGTTTGCCCCTTTTATCTTTCCGCAATTGGGCATTAATCTTGCGCCATTTTGGATCGCCATAATCATTATTGGGCTCAACAGCGCCGCGTATGTGAGTCAGATTATTCGAGCCGGTATTAAATCGGTGAACAAGGGCCAGATTGAGGCAGGCCGAGTTTTGGGGCTTTCTACAATTCAAATAACCCGTTTTATTATTTTACCCCAAGCATTTAGGGTGGTAATTCCGGCATTAGGCAATGAATTTGTTACACTCATAAAAGATTCAAGTTTGGCATCAGTAATCGGTGTAGTTGAATTGACCAAAGAAGGCAACTTTATTCGAAGTCGGACCTTTGATGCAATTAGCTCTTTTGCTGCAGTAGCCTTGGTATATTTGCTTATCACTACAACACTTTCACTTCTTATTAATTGGCTTGAACAAAGGATGAACCGTCATGTTAAGAATTAACCACGTTACCAAACGTTTTGGCCAAAAACTTATTTTGAACGATATCTCTCTTGAGGTAAAAAAGGGAGAAATTGCGGTTTTGCTCGGCGCGTCAGGGGTTGGCAAATCAACATTATTGCGCATTCTAAATAACCTTGATACCGTTGATGCCGGTTCATTTGAATTAAATAATAAACCACTAGTATTAAGCACGGTAAATCAAACACATACAGTTGGTTTTGTGTTTCAAAACTTTAATTTATTCGATCATTTAACCGTTGAAGAGAATATTACCTTAGCACTCGAGCTGGCACTCGGCAAAACAAAAAAAGAGGCTCGCGCAACTGCGCTGCAACTGCTTGCTCATTATGGGCTTGCCGATAAAGCAAATGCCTATCCGGCAGATCTATCCGGCGGCCAAAAGCAACGGCTGGCGCTTGCGCGAACACTTGCGCTTAAGCCAAAAGTTATTTGCCTTGATGAGCCAACATCCGCGTTGGATCCACTGCTCACTGCCTACGTTGCCAACATCATTCAAGAACTAGCCAAAGAAGAGTACATTGTTTTGGTAGCCACTCACGATACATCTCTTTTAGAACGTTTGGATTGTACCATTTATCTCATGAAAGATGGCAAAATTATAGAAACTGCACCATCCGCTGATCTTTCAAGAAATCCAAGTGCATACCCTGCCATTAAAAATTTTATCGCCGGAGTTTAAAAAGGAATAAATTTATGAAGCATTGTACCTGGCTGTTACCAATAATTCTCTTTTTGCCATCGGCAAGCATGGAAAATACTAAAAAAACAACATGGAGAGATCTAAAAGATGGTTTTGCCTTTAATTGTAAAAAGTCTTTCAGTGATACTTTTTTCTCTTATATACTTTTAGCTGCTCTTTCTAAGGCTATTTCTGTACATCCTGCCGAACCTTACTTAGAAATTTCATTTTTTTTGATTAGTTCCGGTCTATTTTCCTATATTTGGGCAGATTCGGGAATTCATGCCAAGCAGCAATATATTAAAGATCTACACTTACAAATCTATGGTAGCACCGCGCGTGAACAAATTGGGGAATTAAAAAAATTATTAAATGATGAATTAACTAATCTTAATAATGATTACGGCCATCGATGCTTAAAAGAAGCACTCAAAGCCGGCAATATTGAAATAGCAAATCTTCTTAAGGCATACAATGCGCCAGTTAATATAACGTCAAAAGATGAAGAGCCAGCGCTTATCACACTATCGCAAATGCATACTACGCCGGAGGTCAAAACTAGCATTCAATGGCTATTGAATAATGGCGTAAATGTAAACGCACAAAACGCAGAGTTCAAAACTGCCTTGCATTACGCATTTAAAATAGGCAATATAGCTTTAATTAAAGCGCTTCACACACAAGGAGCCATATTATCAATTAAAGATATACACAAAAAGAATCCGACCTCCTATGCCACACCCCAGACGTTGGAAGAAGCAAAAAAATTCTTAAAATTTAAAGATTCATGAAAAAAAGCATTTTCATTTTGTTATTGGTATTACCAACTCATTTTTTTGGCATGAATTTTTTATCTGATAATACTAAAAAAATGATTCATGAATATGCGCAAGAGGCCAATAATTACGTCCAGGCTGCAAAATTTCTTTTTAAGCATGATAAAGAGGGTATGATTTTAGCCAGTACAATTTTTTGTGCCGGGATAGGAATTGCAAATTATATTGTAATGAATTCAGAAGTTGCACCCATACCACTAATAGCTCTCTTAAATTTATCTCTTACTTATCCAATAATTAAATTAGGTAAGCACTATACAAAAATTCAGTCTGATATGATCAAGATTGATAATAGAGCCCTTTTGAATTTGGCCATGTCTTTTGAGATGATGGAAGAATCTAAAGCGTCACTCATAAAATCATTGTTGGAAAAAGGTATCGCGGACGTGAATCATCCTGATTCTAACATGCTCAATAATACCGCACTTTTTCATTGCTTAATGCAAGGAGATACGCAAGCTGCTGATATACTTAAACACTATGGCGCCAATATAGAGGCACGTAATTACTTTGATGAAACACCACTCATTTGGATGACACTAGTAAGCACACAGGCCAGAAAAAAAGCTATTATTTGGCTCCTAAAAAATGGCGCTGATACTAATGCATGCGATATCGATAAACAAACCGCTTTGCATAAGGCGTGCAAATACTTTTATTTTGATACTATACAATTGCTCTGTACTGCCGGAGCGAATGTTGATGCGCAGGATAAAGATGGAATCACGCCATTACATATACTAGTTGAAAAAATGGAACAAGAGAAAATGTATCATTGGCCACCAAACCTTAAGGTAATAGAATATTTGCTTGAACAAGGAGCAGACCGCTCTTTAGAAGATAAGTATAAAAAAACTCCTGCTGATTATGCGCACAATGAGACGGTAAAAGCGTTTTTTGTGCCTCAAAAGCTGGTTTGATAATTCTGTTTGTCAATTTTTGACAAGAGTTATATTTCTGCTATTCTTAAAAGTACATAAAACTAATTGTGGAGGTTTTTATGGGTTTCAAACATTCTTTTCTGACTCTTGTATTTTTTTTTAGCATTCCCCTATCTGCAATGGCACCCGGAACAGTACTTGATCCCTTAAATGCTACCGGACAATTTACCGTAAGCGCCATTCCTGAACTATTGACTGAAGGCAAAACGATATCACTTGAAGATATACAAGCTTCGGGTAAATTATGTGCCGATGTCTGCAAAACGAAAGGCATGCCGGTAATTGTGAGCATTCTTGCAAGTAAAGTATCATGGTGGGCCTTAACCACCGGAACGGGATTTTTGCTTCTGAGCCGTTGTGATCTTTGTAACCCGGAATTAATGCAGACTATTGCATCCGGCACAAGTTATGCCTTTGGCGAAGAAACAAATAGCACCGTTGCTAAATTATTAAAAAATCCAATGCTGTGCAAAACTGCTCAATGCACTTTTGCAGCAGCATGCTTGGGTCTTTCTTTCATTGCGCAAAATAATTACGTGTGCAATATATCATTTGCCATGGCACAAGCAATTGGGTTGCAAACTGCCTTAGATTTATCTGCGCAGTTTCTTGCACGTCAAACAAATTCGCCTGTTAAATCGTCGGGAAAATCGTGGATGAATAATGAATGGCTTTCAAGTGACATTTGCAAAGGAATTATCAATGGCAGTATGGATTCACTTCATGCAGTATGTTGGAGTTCATTTGCGCAAGTGGGGCAAAAAAGTTGCGCCGATGTAATTCTTCGCATATTGCTGTACGAGCACGCATATCGCTTGGCAAAATCGGGCTGCAAAGCTGCTCAAGATTTCTTGGCAACCGCATAAGTTTTTTTCTTGACAACTTTTATGCCGGTTGTTAGGATCATCCCAAACTAGAGTTTTTGCTCTGAGAAAAAAAATTTTAACAATGTCCCTAATGAACAATACTTCTTCGTATTGTTCACCCCCCTAACCCTTCAGCTATCCAGTTGAAGGGTCTTTTATTTTTTAAATAATTTTAAGCACAACATGAAGACTATTGCCATCGCCTACGGTGCGCGCTATTTGAATCATTTCACAATCAAAGTTATATGATTCTTTTTTAATTTTTTCAAAAAAAAGAATCATTTGATCAAAAGTTCCATGACTGTTAAAAGTAATTTTATTTTTTGTGTGATCCTGCGTTAAACGGCATGAGCCCACCTGCATGCCCACTTCAAGAGCGCTATCAGCAAGAAATGCCAATGATTCTTGACGAATTTCTTGAATCGATTTTTTTTGCATTTGCAACGGCGTACTTTTTTTTAATGCCGAAATTTTTTTGGTAAGTGTTGCCAGTTCCCGACGACTATTTTTAACAATAATAAGGTTGGCCAGAAGTTGATCAACATTTTTTTCACCGTACGCTATTGAACGTGCCAATGGCTGATAAACAAAATACCACCAACAACATGCTGTGCATAGAATAGCTGCGAGGGCCAAAAGATAGAGCCGTGCCATTGACTGCGCCAAGAACCACCAATATGCACTTTTTACATTCATTCTATTACTCTCCTCATTTTAAAAACTTATCTTGGTCCATTGCATTGGATCAACCTGCACGTTGTTCACTCTCATTTCCCAATGTAAATGGTAGCCGGTTGCGTAACCGGTTTTTCCTAATGTGCCCACCGGATTACCTTTTGCAAGCTTTTGACCAACATTAATATCAGCAAAATTATCAAGGTGAAAGAACAACGAAAATATTCCCCATCCATGATCAATAATCACCGTGTTACCCGAAAACGCATAACGCTCTTTGTGCACCACTATGCCATCTTGCGGCGCCCAGACTACTGAACGCGGCGCATTGGCAATGTCTAGACCTTTATGCGCATAGCGTCCTTTTTCTTGCGTTGTGCGAATAGTTCCAAAATCACACGTAACGCGCGCGACATCTATGGGTGTACAAAATGGGCCGCGCCATAATTTATCATGGGGCGACTTTCTTAATAATTCTTCCATCACCATTTCAAGTTTTGCCGAATCTGCACCGAGCGTCTTTTCTTCCGTCATTTTTTCATCGCTTACTTGCAAGGTTTGTTTTTTAAACGGAAACAGCACTACTTGGAATTTGCTTTCTAAATTAAGCGCATTGCCAACTTTGTCCATAATTTCAACATTGAGTAAATATTCATTGGGTGCTTCTTCGCAAGATATGGGAACAAAACATTCATAAATTGAAGAATTTTTAGATTCAGGGAAACAATCAAACACATTGGATAACGCGCGCACCTTTGCTTCTTTTACTTCTTTATTGGCTTGAAATTGCAAATGTAACGTGCGACCCTGGAACACTTTATAATCCGCTTCCGATCGCACAAATGCTGCTTGCAGTGGAATATTATCAACTAAAAATGACCGCTCTATAAGAACTTTATTTTTTGCAAACGAAGCATCCACCAGTTCAATTTTAATTATATGTTTACCGTTGTTAATTGTTTTTGAAGGAATAATAAACGGATGCTCATGTTCACGCATGCTTAATCGATAATTGCTGATAAGTGGCTGGCCATCGAGCCACACTGATAGATCACCTTTTTTATTGCTCCCCACCTTGCATGAAATTTCTCCTGCGTAACAATTCTCATTTTCTATGCCGTCAAGCGTTATGATGGGCACTGTATAATCAAAAAAATAATTGTAAACTTTATAACCGCTCCACCCAACAACTAAACATGAAACAGCAAAAATGGCATACCGAAATTTATAAAGCATCGTAAAAAACCTCGTAAAAAAGAGTGCGAAGAAAAATTAATAATTAGTAAGAAACAGTATTCAATATAAATGTTTTTATCTATAAGGTAAATTTGTGCTTGTTTTTTTACGCTTTATATTTTTCACGCATCATTTTGAGCGCGTCAACGGGCTTGCCGCCACCGGCAATAGCAGCATTATATTCCCGCTCCCGCTCAGGAGAAAATATTGGTCTAAACATTATTTCACGCAACGCCGCGTCTTGTGCTTTTGCGTTAATTTCATTTACGATTGCTATCGGATTGCCTTCTTCAATGTAATCAACTTTTATAAAGTTAGGATAACGGCCCTTTGCAATACCCGTGCTTAATCCACGTGCAAGCACCATATCCAACAATTTGCGCAATTCGGTATTATTAACAACTGCGTAATCACCTCTAAAAGGAGTTTGCTTACCAAGCGCATTGGCAATTTTAACAATGAGATCTGTTGGCACCGTTCCTATAATTTTTGCGCCATCGGCAAAGTAATCCAATTCAAATAAATACTTAGTAGTCTGGCCCTGATTCTCAGATGCTTTTCTTTCTAGCATCGCAACATCTTCAAGCCGTTTTGCCGAAGCGCCGGCCCATTGATTTTGCGCGAAACATGTCCATTGAAAATAAGTATATTTGGTAGCCGCAAATGGCAAGCTCGTATTAAATCCTTGTCCGGTGGCCTCTTTATCATTAAATACTATCAACCGTTTATTATTCTTTCTTAACCAATCCAATGTTGGCCACCCTTTTTGCGCAATGGGATCCCAATCAGTAGGCTTGAGCACCATATCTTGCACTCCCGCATCTTCAAATTGCTTATCCAAAAGACCCGCTTCAGTCACCCGGTTTTCAATGGTGATGGTAATAATTTCACCCGGATATTTATTTAAAAAATCTTTAAATACTACAAGAGCCGATGTCTTCATGCCCAAGGGATCTCCGGTTTTTTCAACTAAGCCGGACACTTTGGGTTGAATAAATTTGTTAATCTCACAACTTCCGTGACACAAACTCACGGTGCATCCGGCAGAACCAAATACGCCAAGCCCTTTTTCCCAGCATCGTTTTTCAATATCAAGCTCAAATTGACGCACACCATGCTCAAGTTGTTCGCTGAATGTATATGTTTGATTGGCATAAATATAGCCATAATGCTCAGCCGCATACGCGTTATGTGAAGCGAGCCAACAAACATGATCATAGCGTCGATCACCCGCAGGCATCACAAAGGGGCCGGGTGCCACTGAAAATAAATAGTTTCCTGCCGGGGGTACTTTTGGCCCGGCTTGCATAATGATGGGTAAACTGAGGCTACTCAGAATCAGGATAACGCTTGGCACAATACTCTTTTTCATTATCTTTTCCTTTTTTTATGGAAATTCTTTTCATGACTCATACTACCATATAAATATTTTCAAATTGAACTTTATTAATTTTTTTGTTATAAAAAGCTCGTACGTTAGCCATTTTTTGACTAACGGCCCATTTATGTTAGTCTGAATTATAGAGAAACTTTGGAGGTTTTTATATGTCTATTAAAAGCAGCTTTTATGCGTTATTTTTTCTGTGTATTTCCTTAACAACAATTCTCAAAACTTTCGGCAGCCAACCCACGATAGTACCTTCTTTGGAAAACCTGAATGCCTATTATGTAACGCCCGCAACAAAAGTGATTTTCCCGCCCACCACTACCATTCCTACTCTCTTTGATAACTATAAGCGACGAGGCGTGATGCCGGCAGCAGGCACCATTGAATTTAAAATGAATTCCAATAATCCTTTATGGACCTTTCATAAGGGTTTGCCAAAAAACCTTAAAATCCCGCTCTTTATTCACTCAGGTCCACGCGGAGATTTCTGGGGCCGTATGTGGCACGGGCAAAAGGGCCATGCCCTGCGATCAGCAAATCCATGGATAAAAAATGGCATTATAAATAGCCCTTTGGTGACATTTGATTATTATTACGGCAGAGATTACTTTGATTTTGGCCAAGGCATAAACATCCAATGTTTGGAATTTATCTATAAACAACTTATTAAAGACAATCAAAAAGCGCCCGTTGTTATCGCTGCTACGTGTATCGGCGCCAAAATTACGCTCGAATTTCTTGCGCGCAATTGCGTGCCTGAAGTAAAGGCACTTATTCTTGAATCACCGTTTATTGATTCTAAAAGACTTATTCATAATCTGGAACATCACTATGGCCAATGGCTACCCGTTGATATGAAATCGATAGTGAAGTGGTATTTTAAGGATGTAAAAAATCCGCTTCATCTACCGCATGCCGATTTGAGAACCCTTAAACCAAATCTGCCAATTTTCATTGCCCACCTTGATAATGATGCCTATTACTCCAATGCTGATATGCAAAGATTGATTGAGCAAATTCAAGAAAGCGGCAACCGACAAATCTATCTGTTGGTAATTAAAGATCCTACTATCAAGCATAGCCACTTGAGCACCAAAAAAGTTTTTGCGCAAGCTACAAGTGCATTTTTAGAAGCATACGGGTTGCCGCACAACAAAAAGCTCGCGCAAGAAGGCAGATCATTACTCAACATTGCAAAGCAGAATGCTCGTCTGCCGCATACCCAGTGGCATATTGTTCATGATACATAAAAAAAGGGCTCGGTTAAGAGCCCTTTTTATTACACTATCTATTTTTCACTAAATACTAAAATCAATATCTCGAATTTCTTCATTCAAAATATCGTTGGCAATGTTGCTGGTGCTCACACCAAGTTCCAGTTTGAATGGACGCACAAGATTACCCGCTTGGTCCTTATAAACATCAACTTTATAGTTTTTAATAATGCCTTGATTATTTTTAGCAAGCTCAGTTAATTGAGGGAAGTGCGTTGCTAAAATATAAACATTATTATCAAGTGTTGCTAATTTTTGTGCAACTTTAGAGGCAGCAACGGCAGCTTTTTCAGAGCCGGTGCCGGTAAATAGTTCATCGATTACCACAAATCCAAACTGATCCTTAGGCAATGCTTCCATGGTTTCGCACAGCATTTTAGCGCGCATCACTTCAGCCTTAAACTTTGATTCGCCGGCTGCAACATCATCATTCACCCGCAAATAACTGCCGATGAACGCAAGAGGAGAAACAACACACTCTGATGCAAATCCAAAGCCAAAGGTATGAATGGTGAGCATATTAATGAGTATCGCTTTGAGAATGGTTGATTTGCCGCCGGTATTAGAACCGGTCAAGATAATCTTAGACACATCGGTGCCATCACCAAGTTCCAAAGAATTGGTTACCACCACATCAGGGTTAATAAATGGGTTCCAGAAATCAGTTAGTTTGATGTATGGCTTTGCGGTCTTGGCAAATGTTGCAAAACTTACGTGCGCCCGCTCATTACGCATTTTCTTGTATAATTTTGCCATTGAAAGGCACGCGTCAATTTCACCAAGTGTGGCAAGAGCCGGCGCAAAATTATCTTTTTCTTCGTTCATTAACCGATATGCCGCAAGAACACGCCCGGAAAGAGAAAAGAATGAAGCGGATCCTTTAAAAGTATTGGTTTGTAGTAGATCAATAAGTTGTGCAAATCCTTGAGAACGTGATGACCCATGCAAGAGCATCTCAAGATTGCCAATGCTAAAAACACCTGACGCCATAGAAGCATTTTCGCTTGCAATACGTTGAAGTTGTTTAGAAGCTTCAACAATACTTGCAACATCGCACAAACGAGTCTGCATATAATTGATAGCATCCCGAATCTCTCTCGCATTGCCAATGGCAGTCTTTGTTTGATATGCTTGGACCCCCAATATGAAACTCATATATGCCGCTCCACCGCCCAGGACTAGATATAGTTGTTGTCTTTTTACAGGGTCTGAAGGTGGATTTTTTATTGCATAACAAATATCACTGGCAAATAATTTTGTCTCTAGCCAACCTTCTTTGAGAACTGTGCCATATGAAACATTCTCTCCGGCAGCCCGACGTTCCATATAATTTCCTGCCGCAAGACATAAGCTCATGATGCCGATTGATAATGGCAATCCGCCACCCGCTTCAAAGAAAGTTCCAAAGTTCTTCAAGCGAACAGAGGCTTCCATTGCATAAGAACTTTTATTGAGCCAGTCAGGCAATTTAGACCAGTAAAGTTTTTGAATGAATTCAGCAGTAACAGGATCTTCAGATTTTTTAAGTGAAAAAAATCCTGATTCAGCTTTTTTTACTTGACTTAAAATACCATCAAGCTCATTACATAATTCTTCATTAGAAACCAACTCTTTAATAAAAGATTGACGCTCTTGAAGCAATGAATTATCTGCGACTGGATGTGCCAATAAATAAGCAAGTTGCACTTCACCAAAGATAGTATCAGTATAATTTAAATGACTCATCAGAGTTTCTTTGGTATCTTTGCCCAAGCCATAATAAACATCAAGGTCCTTTAACATGATGCGTAAAGCATTGGAGTAGACAGACTCTTGAACATCTGAATCTTTTCTTTTTGCCATGATTTCAAAAAGCATTTGCCGCTTTTCCTGACCACTCAAAATAGGAATTGTAAGATTTAATTTTTTGGATTTGGGTTGCGTATTATTTGCCGAATCTTGTGGCTTTTGCTCTTCGATAATACCAAATGAGCTCACATACAAATCACCGATTTCTTGATAGGTTATCGGCTTTGAATTAGCTTTAGGTATTACCGCCAACATAGCAACCGGATGTATAAATCCGACGTATATTGCAAGAAGGCGTAAAAACAAATATTTAAACATAAGACCCCTAACGTGATGGTTGTTGAAAATTAAACTATTTCATAGAATAGCAAATTTGAATCAAAGAACAATAAAATACCTCATTTTTAGATATTTTATTCTTTTGCTTTTTTGACAAATATAGTTATTTTAAAATTAGACACTCTTCCGGCAAGACGAAATAAAATATTTTATGCGCGCTGTGCTTGTGGAGCATATTTGTTAAATGCAGTAACTATTTTTTCTACTCGTTTACGGCCCGCTACTACAGCAAGACTTGCCGCTTCGGCCTGGCATGCCAAAGGAACCCCAAAAGAATTTCTTGCAGATGTTTGATTACGCAAAAGTGATTCTTTTAACGCTTTCTCTTTTTGAGCTATTATTGCAGCTGATTCGGCCTTTCTTTGTAGTCTTGCAGTAGCTGCTTGTGACTTTGCTATATCAAGTTGTAATTTTGCTTCGGCAGCCATTTTCTCTTTAGTGGGATAAAAATATCGCCATGCTCTATAACATCCATAACCGCCGGCAACTATGACTACTCCTCCGGTGCATATCAATAGTGTTTTAACCGTAGCAACGGAAACTACGGCCGCTTTTAACGCGGCACATGCTTTGCAAATAGTGGATCCCATTGTGCATGCCTTACATGCAACTACTGCTGCACCGGCTTCAACTTTCTCTAAAGCGCCAACGCCAAAGTTTCTACCGAAATCAGAGCCTGCCTGCGGAGATGCTTGTACGAGCTTTTCTACTGCCGGCGCTACGGTTTCTTTAAGTGCCCGAGCGGCGACAATCGTTGCTTGAATTCCTAAATTTTGCGCGCCTTCTTTGAGGTTTACTCCTACCACTTGAACGTACGGAGCTAATTTTTCCGCAGCATCCGACATAAACTTCTTTGATGCCTCTGGGTCCAATGCTTTGGCATCTAAAAAAGCCATTACAGTAGTATAATGGCATGTATAGACAAGAAAAATTGTAATTAAATAAAAATTGATTTTTTTAATATTTTGCATGATGTACACTTTTTTATTTGTGTAAAATTGTTTTTTAAAGTTTCTTTAAATCGTCTAATTCTTGATCAATGTTCATAACATCTTGCTGAAGCTCTTCATATTCTGCAATAAGATTTTTTAAAATCCTATACTCATTCAGACTTTTGATCACAAAAAATTTTATTCTTTCAAAGTCATCGATTTGTCCCTCTTCATCATTTCTAAAAAGTTCTTTAAGCAAAAACCCTTTAATGGTTTTCTTACATATAAGAACTTCATTTAAATCTCTGTAAAAATTTGTGATTGTTGCTTCGGTTGCTTGTCCAAATTCTTTAATTTCTTGCTCATTAAAGTTCTTCACACGCATCACTTTCGCCATAAAATCTACAATTGCCGCTCGAAGCGATTGAATGTATTCATCTCTTTCAGTAATCGTTTTGCCTAGATCAGAAATTCTAACAAGTTTTTTTGATAGTTCGTCATTTAGTTCTTGTATCCTTTCTTTGATATTGTATTTAGTGTCGACAGCACCATCTCCAAAAATGGAAAATGGCACCAAAAAAATAAACAAAAAAGTATTTTTATAATTCATGTGAATCCTTTAAATTGAATTACTTTATAAATCTTTAAGAAATCGCTTAAGAAGACAGGCTTCTGCCAAATAGATCTTTAGAATTAAAAATTTTTCATGAAATCTTTTTAAGTGTGCTTATGTAAGATAAAATATCCACCAATAATAATAGCATAATAAACAACGATGCTTACACAGATATTTTTTGACGAAAGCCAATCTTTGGGAATTTTATGAAGATAGATTCCTATTGCATATATTGCAAAGACCCCGATTAATATAACAATACCTTGAGGAACTTCTTTTTTCATATAATCCTTAAAATACATCTGACCCCTAAAAGCATGAGTAATTAAAAAAACTGAGCACTGCACATTCTCAAAGAATAAGCTAAAATTAACAATAATCCAAAATAATTCGAAGATGTAAATTACCTCTCTAAGATTACCGAACCAGCATATCCTTAGGCGCGACCTCGGAGCAAGTAATTTTTGACAAATATGCAAATTTTGCTATCATAATAATTAAAAATGAGGCAAAAATGGCTATTCCTAAAAAACATATAAATACCATCCCCAAAGCCGCCGGCATCTATTATTTTAAGGATAAGGATGGGCAGGTGCTCTATGTTGGCAAGGCTAAAAATTTGGCCCATAGGGTGAACTCCTATTTTCAAAAGGGGTATGATTGGAAGGTGGCAGCACTCATTGAGGAATATGCCAGCCTTGACTATATTTTGACCAAAAATGAGACTGAGGCCCTCCTTCTTGAGGCCCAAATGGTCAAAGAGCATCAGCCCAAATATAATGTCTTGCTCAAAGAAGGGCAGCCATTTTTATATATCTTATTTACCACTAATGCTGAGCTTCCTGTCATAGAGCTTGTGCGCAATAAGCGCAAAAAAGGGACCTATTTTGGTCCATTCTTGCATAAGCGCCAAGCGCGGGGCGTAGCAGCCTATTTAAGTGAAACGTTTCGATTAAATCTTTGTAATAAAAAAATAGCCAATGGGTGCCTGGATTATCATTTGGGCAAATGCGCGGGCAGCTGCTTGGAAAACTTTGATAAGAATGAATATCTCTTCAGGCTGCAGCTTGCTATGGATGTATTACGCGGCAACCACAAAGAATCAATTAAAAATCTAAAAGAAAAAATTAAAGAATACAACAAAGCCATGGCATTTGAAAGCTCACGTCGCTTGGCAAACTATTTAGAAAATCTTGATATCATTTTTGAAACAATTCGCACCCGTTTTCATGAAAAAAAATATGAGCATGATATTTTTGTAGCCACAACACCGACTAAGGTAAAACCGCGCGATGAGGCGTTGGAACAATTAGGAGCATTTCTTAGTCCCCCAGTCCCGATTGTCTCGAGCGAGCGTTTACGCGAACCGAGAGATGCTTCGACGGGCTCAGCACGAACGGGAAAGAATGCTCCTGGTAAATCCAACTCAGGACGAATTGAAGAAATGAATGCTTCGCTCATGGTGAGTGCCGAGGGAACCCAGGTGTATCGAACCATCGATTGTTTTGATATATCACATTTTCAAAGCAGCTATCTGGTGGGTTCTTGTGTCCGCTTTAGCAATGGCGTGCCGGATAAAAATAATTTTAGACGCTTTAAAATTAAAACATTGCAAACACAAAATGATTACGCTGCCTTACAAGAAATTATCTCGCGCAGATATCGCAACCCTGAAGAAATTCCGGATTTAATACTCATCGATGGCGGCAAAGGGCAACTGAGCGCCGCGCAAGCAGTGCTACCAAATGCAACAATTATTAGTTTGGCAAAGCGGGAAGAAACAATTTTTAGCACATCGTTTCCTGAAGGTAAAAAGCTAGATATTCATACCCCGGTGGGGCAACTACTTATTGCATTGCGTGACTATGCGCACCATTTTGCTATTACTTATCATAAATTACGCCGAAAAAAAGAATCTTTAATTACCTGAAAAGGACTCGGCTCACTCTCTCTGGCATTATATTTTTTTTGTATGTCGACGATGTAACCAAATACTTCTTTAAGTGCAATTCTAACGCAACAATCCTTTATTTCTCTTGTTCGATCTTCTATTTCTCTTGCCTTATCTTCATTTGATTGGTTTGGTTTCAATGGGCGGCTGGCATAAAGCAAACCAAGCATACAGTTGGGCATCTCCATCCATTCTTTCTTTTCTTCGTGGGACTGAAAAGGCAGCTTATTCATGCGTAATTGAACCATATTAGTAAATTGTTTCATGAGTGCCGGATGATTGCTGCACAATGATACATATTTTTGTGCATTCTCACATTGTTTTTCAATGAGGCCGTTTAAAAGCATCAGGAACAATTGCGTACGCGGCTTTTGGGAAAAGTCTGTTTCTTTGCCTTGAAGAGCATAATGGATATCTTCTATATCGTTTGTCTGCAGTGAATCCTTTAAGATTCTAATAATCTTTATACTCATTTCAATCGAAAGATTATTAATTATATCTAAACAATAGTTGAAGCTCCCAAATTTTTTGAAATGCCACAGTAAATGTTTTGCCATAATCTGATCTTCATGGCCAAGCAAAGCCGGAAAAGCGAGTGCAGAAAGCTCAGAGGGCAATCGTATTTTTTGGTATGAGATAACCTTTTGGCCCGTCTTTTGTCTATAGCCTACTTTTTTTTCAATTGTTCCTATTATACCGTTGTCTTCAAAACGAAGCTTGCGGTCTTTAATGCAGCGATTGAACGCCAATTCTTTGAGGGTACGAATTGCTGGTTTTGTCTGTTCTAAAATGAGTGGGCATCCGGTTAAAATCCTATGGCCGGAAGTAATCCAAAAATACAGGTCGATTTTCTGAACGCGCATGTTAAAAAGGAGATCTAAAAACTCCCTAGCTTCTATAGATTCGCCATTTTCAATAATTTTATAAAAAATTCCGTAATTGCTATCAAGCAAACTTTTGTTTATGGTAGGCTTTTGTGGCATTTCCATACCCAACGCATAAAATGGCATACCGATAAAGAGCGCAAGACCTAATAAAATTTGTTTCATCATTTTTCCTCCATTTATTTATTAATTTTTACCAACATATTATTTAAACAAAACTGATAGCATGTACCTGAATTTTCAATGACCGCCTTATATGCAGAATCATTGATCCTAGGAATAAATGCATGCCGTTTAATAGTAAAGTCCGGCTCGTTTATTATTCTATTAACAATCTGAGCTGCTCCTTGATTAACAGCCTTAAATTCATCGACATAGCTGTTTCTGATCGCAACTTGTCGATTAACTATCGTACTTATAAATTCTGATACCAGACAGGTATACCAATCAATGTGAATATTTTTTCTTACTGGTCCAAATAAGAGCTGCTTTTGCTCAGCAGGTATATACTCTGCCATACAGAGAACAAGTTCAACTGCTTTAGGAATGGTTAAATTGGCGACTAATGCTCTTGAAATATTCGAACTGTTGATGTTTAAGGTACCCATAACATTTCTTAGTAAGTAGCCCAAAGTTTTAAACTGATCAAACTGATCTGCTTGCATCACCATAGATAGAAATAATTCATTAGTAATTTTATTAATACAAGAAAAGGTAAGATCCTTATTCTTCAGAACTGAATTTCCAGCAAGTTCTGTAAGAGATTTTACCCGACATTTATCAGCAAGCTGGATCTCAGTATTTTCTGCAATTGAGCATTCAGTCATCAAAACAGGCATTGATTCAACCCAAGATTCCTTGGAAAGGGCAAGTAAACTCGGAAGCTGCCATTTTTGAATTTGTACACCATTTCGAATAAGTGCTCTTAATTCATTAACATCGTTCTTTTTAAGAGCCTCAAGGAGGGGCTGAGCGTGTGGTTTGAGTGGCTCAAGAAGGTTTTGAGCTGGCTTCTCCATACCCATAACGTTTGTTGCACACAAAACACCCAAAAACATCTGTAATAATCCATTCTTTATCATAAATAACCCCTAATCTATATCTGTTTAATTACAAATATACATATATTTATAAGAAAAGCAAGTGTATTTGGACCTCCAAAAAACTGGTTATTGCCCTGAAATGAGGGTTTTTTTTCGTTCTTCTAGGTTCAGAATCTTTTCGTGGGCACGAGAAACCCCCGGTTCAGGAATCCCCGCTTTATACATTAAACCGGCTATGGTAAACCCTGAAATACTGAAGGCCAGCATAGCGCCACATGATGAGAGGGTGCATTGATCTGTCATCAATAATTGATACAGCTGATTGCCCAAACAAAAGCCGCTCACCGTGCAAATGCCACCCATAAAAACCCTATCGATGGTGGAGATTTTGGTATCTGCTAAAGAGGTAATCTCCATTGCTGATAGATGAGAAAAAGCTACAAGCATACAAAAAGCAATGTGAAAAAAAACTCTTTTCATTTTTCTTTTATCCTTATTACAATTGCGGGTAAATAATTGAAACAATCATAATATAAGAAAGTTTTTTATGAAGAAAATTATTATCAGCCTCATTTTTCTGGGCAGTTCATCCCTGGGCATGAACACCCAAGAGCGGCATATTATCAGAAAGATTTCACCACAATATAGCCTGGAGGCTCTCAATTTTTTTATTAGTCAACGTGAGATCGCGTTGAGCATTCCACCCGAAAATGAATTTGATCTATTATATTTTCCAATCACCTCAGAACGGCATTGCTGTTTATCCGAATGTAAGTTAACGGCAGAACAGATCAAAAAAGATATTGAATTGCTCCATCAGGCAATTAAGAACAAAAATAACAAAGAAATAAAACAATTCGCGCTTGAACGCACCTTTATCTTTTTTTTCAAAAATAATGATAATAAAACAGCGTTCGATTTATGCACTGGTAATCAAGAAATAGCTCCTTTGCTCAAAGAGTTATTAGAAAAAAATGATTTTGCAAAGCACTATCGCCTTAAAGAAACTGTTTAAAATAATTGAGAAAAATATGAAACTTGAACAATTTACCCATGCCAGCCAGGAGCTCATCCAAAAAGCAGCAGCACTGGCACAAGAAAAAAATAATCCAACCCTCACGCCGTTGCATGTCTTGGCGGCAAGCATTAAGGATGATTTTTGCCGTTCATTTTTTTTTAGTTTAGGCGTTCCGCTTGATCAACTTGAGCAATTAGCCAAACAAGAGATTGACCGGTTACCACACGCGCAAGGCACTCAACTCACTATTGATCATAATTTTGAAGAACTATTAAATAATTGCCAAAAACAGGCGCATGAGCTGGGCGACACCTACATCAGCGTAGAAACGTTTTTATTACAATGGGCACAAGGGAACTTTTTGCCACAAACAATTCGTGACTTTTTTGCACAATATCGGTTTACTAAAAGTAGAGTGCTTGAACACATGCAAGAGATCCGAAAGGGCAAAACCGTGAACACACAAAACGCAGAAAAACAATACCAAATCTTAGAAAAATATTGTGTTAATATCACCAAACAGGCCCGTGATGGCAAACTTGATCCGGTTATTGGTCGCCATGAAGAGATTCGGCGCGTGGTACAAATTTTATCGCGTCGCACCAAAAATAATCCGGTGCTCATCGGCGAGCCGGGCGTCGGCAAAACCGCGATTGTTGAAGGAATTGCCCAACGAATAGTAAATAATGATGTCCCTGAAAGTTTAAAAAATAAACAACTCTATGCCCTTGATTTGGGGCTTTTGATTGCCGGCGCCAAATATCAAGGCGAATTTGAAGAGCGCCTAAAAGGGGTGCTCAAAGAGATTGAAGATGGTAAAGATGATATCATTCTTTTTATTGATGAATTGCATATGCTCGTGGGAGCCGGTTCCCATGGCGGCGGCATGGATGCCTCAAATCTCTTAAAGCCTGCCCTTGCGCGCGGCACGCTCCATTGCATTGGCGCCACAACCCTCAAGGAGTATAAAAAATATATTGAAAAAGATGCAGCACTCGAACGCCGCTTCCAGCAAGTATTAGTTGAAGAACCAACGATTGAAGATGCAATCTCTATTATGCGCGGCCTCAAAGATCGTTATGAACTCCATCACGGCATCCGCATTAAGGATCAAGCATTGGTTGATGCGGTAATGCTTTCATCAAAATATATTCCCGATCGCTTTTTGCCCGATAAAGCAATCGATTTAATTGATGAAGCAGCATCAATGATTAAAATGTCCATCAACTCGCAGCCTGAATCAATCGATAAATTAGAACGTAAAATCAGACAATTAGAGATTGAAAAAGTTGCCCTTGCCAAAGAAAAAGAGGATCCGGTTGCCAAAAAACGGCTGGCTGAACTGGAGCAAGAACTCGCCAACATTAAAGAAGAACACAAAAAATTGCAAGCAACCTGGAAAGCAGAAAAAGCGCCCCTCGAACGTATTAATAAATTAAAAGATGATATTGAAGCGGCAAAGCTCCAATTTGCAGCTGCCGAGCGCGATGGGGACTATGCCAAAGCATCTGAAATTAAATATGGCAAAATTGCAAAATTGGAAGTTGAAGTAGCAAAAGAACAAGAGAAACTTAAAAAGCTGGATACTCACCTCATTAAGCAACAAGTTGACGAAGATGATGTGGCAATGGTGCTTTCTCGCTGGACCAAAATACCGGTAACAAAACTTAAAAAAAGTGAATCGGAAAAATTATTGGTCATGGAAGAAACACTCGGCATGCGGGTGATCGGCCAAGAAGAGGCAATTGAGAAAATTTCCCATGCAGTGCAAATGCATCGTGCGGGCTTGACTGATCCGAATAAACCGATCGGTTCATTTTTATTCTTGGGCCCCACGGGCGTTGGCAAAACAGAAGTCGCCAAAACACTGGCAGACTTTTTGTTTAATGACCCCAATAAAATGATTCGCATCGATATGTCCGAATACATGGAAAAGCATGCGGTTGCGCGCCTTGTTGGCGCTCCTCCAGGGTATGTCGGCTATGAAGAAGGCGGGCAACTCACCGAGCAAGTGCGCCGCAATCCGTACTGCGTAATTTTATTTGATGAAATTGAAAAAGCGCATCCTGATGTTTTTAACATTTTCTTGCAAATCCTTGATGAGGGGCGCCTCACCGATAGCCAGGGCCGCACCGTATCTTTTAAAAATACTATTATTATCATGACCTCAAATATTGGATCGCCACTCATTTTAGAAGCAAAAGAACTCACTGACAAAATTAAAGATCAGATTGAACAGTTGTTGCAAAAATCATTCCGTCCGGAATTCTTGAATCGCATTGATGCAGTGGTCTTCTTTAAAAAATTAACACGAAAAGATGTTGAAAAAATTACCGTGATACAGATCAACGCACTTAAGAACCGCTTACTAGAAAAACATATTACGCTTTCGATTGACGATGACGTGATTGCTCATCTTGCGCAAGAAGGTTATTCACCGGAATTTGGCGCGCGCCCATTAAAACGTGTGATTCAGCAACAAGTGATGGTGCCCATTTCGCAGCATTTGCTTAAGCATCCGGAAGAAAAAAATATTTCACTTAAATTGAAAGCCGGAAAAATCACAATCGATTAACTGTTCTATTTCTCGCGGCGCGTAACTTAAAAGCGCTTTTAAGTTACGCGATTAATTTTCATAATAGACAAAAAACATCATATTTGTAAGGTATATAGTTAGGAAATAACTTCACCATAGTAATTCAACGGAGAAATATTAGTATGAATTACATTCTATATTCATTAACAGTCTTGTCACTTTATTCCTTGGCTATGCAGCAAGATGAGATGCGAAAAATAGTAGCAATAAATAACTTAAAAGCCTCGACGGATTTGCAACAACCACAGGGCAACCCAATTTATGCTTATCTAGAATATAGAAAAATACGATTTTCCCCTAAAATGGAAAGAAACAAACAATCTGAACGTCAATAAATTAAGGATGAGGAATTTATGGCTCAAAAATCTTTTTTATATGTTGCCAATTGGAAAGCATATTTCACCTTTAATCAGGCAAAAAATTGGATATCGAGTCATAAACAACCATTACAAACGCTTGCAGAAAGCCATCATATTATTATTTGCCCCTCTTTTGATGCACTGACCATGGCCGCCCATGAACTTAAAGAAACGGGCATTGCGATTGCTGCACAAGATTGCAGCGCCCATCATCCGGGGGCTTACACCGGCCAAGTGCTTGCCGCCTCTTTGGCTCAATTAGGGTGCGCTTACACCATAATCGGTCATTCTGAAACAAAAAAAGAGTGCCCGGAAAATAATGATGCTATAGCCACAAAAGCCCTTTTATTATTAATGAATTCTATCACTCCCATCATATGTGTAGGTGAAACAGCGCAGGACTACGAACAGCAAAGAGGAAATGCCGTTATTGAAGATCAGTTAACCCCGGTACTTACGGCAATCGCCAAGCATCAACTGGGCAATCGTCTTATCATTGGCTATGAGCCCCTTTGGGTAATCGGAAACAATCAAATACCCCCACAAGAATATCTGACCACTTGCCTAGAAACCATTAAACGGCTGTGTGCCTCATATGCACCTCACTATTCATCACTCATTGTATATGGGGGTGGCGTGGATGAAACAAACATTCGTTTCTTTAAAGACTTATCCGGCCTTGATGGAATTTTAATTGGCCATGCAAGTACTGATTTTCAAAAGCTTGAAAAAATAGTATTATCTTAAATAGATTAATGATCCGCTCATATCACAGAACTCTTCGATACGTTTCTTGGGAACACTCCCAGCCGTGGCTAAAGCTATGGCAGGCAACGCGAACGGGCAGATGTCCGTTCATGGTGAGTGCTGCGCGAAGCGCAGTGTATCGAACCATAAAAAGCGATGAATTATTCGAGAAATATATACAAAGCACTTTAAAGCAATTTTTACAATCGTAAGGATTTTAGCATGCTCTACGGACTGTTATTAAGCATATTTGTTATCACCTGTTTTTTACTTATTCTTCTTATTCTCATCCAACAAGGCAAAGGCAACATGGGCCTTGGCAACTTGGGCGGCGGCGCGCAAATGCTTTTTGGCGGCTCGGGTGGGCAAGACATTTTGCAAAAGATCACCTGGGTTTTGGGAACACTTTTTATGGCCGGTTCGCTTTTTCTGGCATTGATGAAATCATCCAATGCGCCCCAATTGCGGTATGCGCGCCAGCAAATTCCACCTGCCTCAGCACCAAGCATCCCGGCTGAATCAGAATATTAATTCACAATCTGAAATTTAATATTTTTATTAAAAATTTTATTTGTAGAAACTTTATTATATTTATATTTCTGCTATGATTGAGAATTGTAAATAGTATTGCATTGTATCATTAGAGTTTTTACCAAAGGGACAAAACTATGAAAAAACAACTTCTTATCCTTTCTCTTGTTTCAGTATCAATGACACAAGCAGAATCATTCAAAAAGAATATGCGCGAAATTGGCGATCAGCTTATTGAAGCGGTCACTTTACCATTCGTCGCAATTAAAAACGTAATCAAAGACAATGATATTGATGGCGATTTTATGGATGTGATGGGTCAATTTGGAAGCATTCCGGGTGAAATCAAAGATGGCGCCAAAGAAACTGCGCAAGAAATTGCCGACAGCAAAGCAGGCAAAAAAGTTGCCAGCGTAACCAAAGAAGCCGCACTCGCAGTTAAAAGAGCGGGCCAAAAAGTAGGCGACGTATTCAAAGACGGCGCAGTTGCCGTTAAAGATGCAAGCATTAAAGCAGGCGAAAAAATTAAAGATGCAGCACAAAAAACTGCTGATGTGGCAAAAGATGCTGCAAAAGCGGTAGCAGATAGCGATGCTGCAGACGTTGCAACCCAACTTTTTGTTGATGCTCCGGTCCAAGCAGGCACTGCTATCAAAAATGTGAGCGTAAGCGCATGGGAAGGTTTTGTTGATGTTGTTACAGATCTTAAAGAAGCAATCGTTGACTAATTCAACAGAATTTTCTTGATTATGTAATCTAATTCGCAGAGACTGATTATGGTTTCTGCGAATTTTTTTTTGGATTTTATGTTTAAACTTCTATTTATTATTCTGGCAAGTCTTTCATTTGCGCCACCTTGCTTGGGCTTACAATGGGCAAGAAGCTTCTTTGGCTCACGAGCCACGCACGAGATCAAGATCGAGCTTTTTCTTAATCATTTAAAAGCCTTCATTGAAGAAATGCATAAGCTCAATTTGCACAAAAATGAAAAAAGCAGCGGAGCAGTAATTCAGACCCCGCAGCATGTCTTAACCCTTATATTTCGCGAAAAACAAAAATATATGTTCTTCGCCCGCCATTTGCCAAAATCAGACAACACGGTCTGTAATCCGGCCAATTATGAACTCCACAAGAATAGATCTGAGTTGCTCGCGCATGCACAATCACTCAAAGGTAGAATAAATCCCGAGGCATTGCACTCATTCTCCTTATTTCTCGATCGCATCGCCATCAATAAAACAATTGAAGAGATCCAAACTGATCGCGGCATGAGCATAACACAAAAAGTTAAAGCGCTTGAGCATGCACTCGAAGAACTCAAAGATGCTGAAAAGGTTCCGGCTAACCAAAGCAAGTAATTATTAAAGCTCAAAATCTTTATACAACAAACTTGGCTGAATGCCTTGATTATTTTGATATTTATTGCTCATGTAGCGGGTATAATCGCCCTCAATAGTGTGATAAAATATCTGGCAAATCTCCACGCCCGGATAGACACGAATCGGTTGCACGCAAAAGATTTCTAATGTCCAAAATCCATTAAACCCAACATCACCAAATCCTGCGGTTATGTGCACAAACATGCCAAGGCGGCCTATTGACGACCGACCCTCCAGCATGGGAACATAATGATCAGTCTTGGTGTATTCAATGGTCCGTCCCAAATATAATTTGTTCGGCTCGAGCACAAGCCCTTCTTCAGGGATGGTAATCTTTCTTACCGAATGCTGTTTTTTCATATCAAGTACCGAATCTTCATAGACAACAAGTTCGTGATGTAAACGAAGATTATAACTATTAGGACCAAGCTGCCGTTCATCAAACGGCTCAATAAAAATAGCTTTATTTAATTTCCGCTTTATTTCTTTGCCCGATAATATCATGGATATTCCCGCTAAACTCGCAAGCTCTAAAAAAATTATGTCTTCAATCGCTAAATTTTACCGCTCGTGGTGAGCTTGTCGAACCATTCGAGGCAAAATAGCGCCAGTTAATTGGCTTCACATCTCAAGACTAACACTCTCATGCATCCTTCGACAAGCTCAGGACGAACGGGAGTGGCTAACTAAATTTGCAACGTTTTCGATCTCACGTTATCTTAATACTTAGGTTATTATAATCGCATAAAAAGGCACTCGATGAAACGGGCAATATTCTTTTCAACTTATTTAACCTTAGCTACCTTTAATATAATCCTCCCGATGGAACGAACTAACTTACTGGTAATTAATAAATTCACTCTTCCTTTTCTTAAAAACATTGAAGATTCTTGTGGATGCGATGATGATCAATATGTGTGGCAGGTTGATAACAAAACTTTATTGATGTTAACCATTGAAGCCACTTCCTATCCTCATAACCAAAATAACACATCATCTGAACAATATAAGCATAAAGAATTTAAAAAATTTTTAGCAAAATTTAGTCAAAACTACATTCAAGTTCCACAAATTGAGGAAGGATTTACTCAAATTACCTCAAGAGACTACCATCGATTACTTTCTCATGTTCGCGTCATAGGAATGAAAATACCAATGCGCAATAATGAAGGGAAATGGGAGGCGCAATTTTGCACCCCAGTCATTATCGGCAACACAATGGCTTACCTGCGTCATAAATCTCTCACTCGCGATCGCGATCATATAACTTTGCTTGAAGATTTTTCTGATGCACAAGAGGTTAGTTCTGTAAAATTTGAAGATTGTAAAAAAACAGTTGATGAAATCATAAGAACATATCAATAAGGTAATTCTCTATGTTAGAACCTCAAAACATATCACCGGTAAATACTGCGGTGATTGAACAGATTAAATATCAGAGTACACAATTTTACGGAATCGCACACGAAGTTTCAAAACTTATTGTCGGCCAACAAGAAATTATAGAATTTATTCTTATCGCCATTCTGTGCAAAGGACACATTCTTCTTGAAGGCGTTCCGGGCCTGGCAAAGACCACTATGATCAAGGCGATCACCAAAGTTCTGGGCCTTAAATTCAACCGTATTCAATTTACGCCGGATTTATTGCCGGCCGATTTAATCGGCACGCTCATTTACAATCAAAAAACACAAGAATTTGAAACTAAAAAAGGTCCTATTTTTGCCAATCTCATTTTAGCAGATGAGATTAACCGCGCACCGGCAAAGGTGCAATCCGCATTGCTGGAAGCAATGCAAGAACAACAAATTACCATCGGCTCAACAACCTTTGCGCTTGAACAGCCATTCTTAGTATTTGCCACGCAAAATCCCATTGAACAAGAAGGCACCTATCGCTTGCCTGAAGCACAAGTTGATCGCTTTATGTTTAAGTTGGTAGTAACCTATCCCAGCAAGGTGGAAGAGCGAGAACTGTTGCGCCGATCGCTGAATTTAGAAACACTCACCCATATTTTTACCGCACAAGAAATTCTGGCAGCACAGAAATTAATCAAGGAAATTTATGTTGATGAACGGATTATTGAATATATTGTAAACATCGTGCACGCAACACGACAACCTGATGTAAAGAAGATAGAAGGGGTACGAGAATATATTGAACATGGGGCCTCGCCACGCGCAACCCTTGCTCTTTTTCAAGCGGCAAAGGCGCATGCATTTTTAAAACGGCGCCAATTTGTGATCCCTGATGACATAAAAAAAGTTGCGCCAAAAATATTAGCTCACCGCATCACGGTAACCTATCAAGCGGAAGCGGAACAAGTAAGCCGTGAGGCACTAATTCAAACAATACTCAACGCAATACCTTGCCCGTAATCATCGCGCGAGACGAACTGGTATCGAGCTTGACAAAATTTCAAGATGAGGGGTATTGTGAGGTAATGCTTATTAATAAGGAAAAATTTGAATGAGACAGCCATTCTGGATCATCAACAGCACATTATTTCTTTTTGGTCTGCTGAGTGCAGGTTTTATCTATTTTGCACGGCCAGTCTTGCCCGAAAGAGAATCTATTGAACCCGCCCCCTACCGAGCGGCAATTAAGGCTGAGGCCACAACGGTAAACATTAGCAAAATTTATGAAAACGATCTTTTTGATACTTATCAAAAAGATCTGCTCCCTGAAAAATTTGAGAGTGTGGGCCCGGCTCCCGAGCCCCCATCTCCGCTTCCTATCCATGTGCCGGAGGAACCAAAACCGCAATTTGTTGAGCCGCTCCCCATAACCCTCAAAGGGGTAGTTGTTGTGCGAACCGATGACACAAAAAATAGGGCCATTATAAAAGATAATCGCACCGACAGAGAAGCAATATATCGGGTAGGCGATATTCTGGAAGACGCGCAATTAATACGTATCTTCAGCAACAAAGTTATTCTCATGCGCTCAAATGGTCAGCAAGAAGTAATTTACATGCGAGAAAAAGATGCCAAACTCGATCCAAGCTATGCAAATAGCGATAGCTGGGACACGGTTATAACCCCAATCGGCCAATATCGCTACAAGATAAATACTGCTGAATTTGTTAACCGCATACAAAATCTTGGTCAATTTATTGATACCCTCGAGGTAACCACGGCGTATCGACAAGGAGAAAGCGTCGGCGCTCGGATTAACAACACCGGCCCAGGCTCGCTGGCCGGAGCACTAGGCTTATTAAAAGAAGATGTTATTCTTAAGATAAACGATATTTCTGTTGATCAAACGCAAAATCGCTTGACTATTTATAATCAAATAACGAGCCTAAAGACAGATAATATTGTTTCGGTAACCGTTGCAAGAAATAACCGAGAAATTGTATTGCAGTATGTTCTGAGTGAGCCGCAACCGCCCAAGCAAGATGTCGGCGCGGTAAAACAAACACAAGAAAAAAAAGAAGAAGAGCAACGCAGACAGCTGGAACAGAAAAAATCTTTTGCGCCAACCTTGGAAGAAATTAGAAATAGAGAAAAAGCAAATATGCTGGAGAAGGGCAGCCGCCCAACACAAAATGTGTTATCAAACCTCAATGAGTAAATTTATGCCAATGAATCGCATATACATTTTTTTGTGTCTTGCCTTTATGCTCAGCCTCATTAGCGGGTGCGGCGGCAAGCAAGAGAAAAAATCGATGCCAAACAAGGCCTCTTGCCTTAATACATCAATAGATGTTGCTGAAACCTTTCGGGGTGAAAAACTCTCAAAAATAGGCATTTCGAGTGAGCTTGGGGAAAAAATTGCCGCAGCAGAAGGTGAGCAAGCCGCTCAATCGCCGTCCACTCCCGTGGTAACCGAATCAATCGAAGAAAAGAAAGATGAGAAAAAGCCTGAAGTAAAAGCAGAAAAAACAAATGATCCCGCGCCGCCCATGCCTGCTCCTGAGGTGGATGAACCAAGCATAGAGTTTAATTTTGAAGATGCCGATCTTGAAACATTGATCAATCAAATCGCAGATCTTTTTGATATCACCTTCATCACCGATGACGCAATTAGCCCAATGTCACAAAACCCATTAGTAAAGTCGGTCAAAAAAAATAGAATTTCATTTAAAACGCAGAGCCTGCTAACAAAAAAGGAAGCCTGGGATATCTTTCTGGCCTTCTTGGAAATTTCAGGATTCACCGTAATTGCTGAAGCGAGCCCAAAAATAAAACGAATAGTAACCTTGGATCTTGCCAAAAAATCTCCGTTGCCCGCGTATATTGGCGTTTCTCCTTCAACGCTACCATCTAATGATGAAATGATTCGTTATGTGTATTTTATTGAAAACGCTGATTTAAAAACAATTGATGGGGTTGTTAATTCACTCAAGAGCCCCGGCGCCAATCTGGTTATGCTCAACGAATTAAAAGGCTTTTTGATTACCGATAAGGCATATAATATTAAAAGCTTGATGAACATCGTTAAAGAGCTTGATAAATTAACAATGCCACAAGCAATGTCGGTGCTCAAGCTGCGAAGAGCAGATGCGCGAGAAGTGGAACAATTGTATAAGTCGCTTGCGGGCACCAGCGATAAAGATATCGCCCAACAACGGTTCTTCCAGGGTCGCAAGGCTCCTTCAAGTTCATACTTTCCTGACAATGTGGGAATATTTGCCGAGCCGCGCACAAACTCTTTAATATTGTTAGGACCGGCAGACTCAATAAAACGCATTGAAGATTTTATAACCCAATCAGTAGACGTTGAACTATCGCAACCGTATTCGCCGTTGCATGTTTTACCGATAAAATACGCGGATGCAAAAGTGATTGCCGAAATTATGAATAGGGCAACCCAATGGGGCGCGAATACCGAAGCAGGCAAAAGCGGGGGCGTTCGTGGCGGCGACAAATATATGAAGCCGATATTCTTTACCGCAGAGCCCGAAACAAATCGCCTCATAATAAAAGGGGACTATGAGGATTTCCTCAAGGCCAAAGAGGTTATCACCCAGCTTGATGCACCCCAACCGCAAGTTGCCATTGAAGTGCTCCTCCTTGCAGTGAGCCTTAACACTAATCAGCAACTTGGCACGCAACTGCGCAGCAGAGTTCCGGGCACTGAGGGCTTTTTTGGTAATACCAAATTTCAAACCTCGGGGCTTTTTGGCACCGGCACCGTACAAACCAACCCAAATGGCGCGGGCATTGATCGGTTATTGGGCAATTTACTCAATTTAGTTTCCAGCGGTATTGCCGCCGGCAATACCATTATCTCTTTGGGCGACTCCTTAAACGTGTGGGCAATCGTTTCGGCGCTCCAAACAGCAAGTAATGTGCAAGTTTTGGCAAATCCATTTTTAATTGCGACAAATAAAACCAAAGCCGTTGTTTCTCTTGGTGAAGTGCGCCGGGTGACTACCGGTACTATCATAGGAGCAACGACTCCTGTTGATACGTTTGGTGATGCGCCGGCAGAATTGAAAGTTGAGATAACCCCCCAAATAAATTCCGACGGCATGATAATTCTGGAAATTGAAGTACAACTTAACCAATTCGTGGGCGAAGCAAATCCAAACAACGCGGTTCGTACTTCACGCAGGATAAAAACCAAAACGATCGTTTCCAATAAAGAAGTATTGGCACTGGGCGGACTCATTCAAACTAATATTGACTCGGTAACTACTAAAGTGCCTATTTTAGGTGATATTCCCGTTGTTGGCTGGCTCTTTAAAAACAAGCAAAAAACCGCATCAAAGTCTAATTTATTAATCTTAATATCCTCACGAATTATTGAACCGGAAACTGATGAAGCAATGATCGCCTTTACCAATACCCATATTTCGGATTACACCGATACCGTTGATGAAATGTATGAAACAAACCAAAGACGCGATCCGGTGAGCAGATGGTTCTTTGATGGCACCAATTTAAATGAGGCGGCCACTGATGAATTTGTGTATCGCAAACAAAGAGAAAGTGAAGAGAAATCCAAAATGCCACGAGATATTGTGACCCCGATAGCAAAAAATGATAGTCATAATGCGGTAAAAAATAATGAACCCCTTAGAATGGCACAAGGCCCTAAACGAAAGAATGTATCATCGCAACGTCGCGAATCCAATAAGGAGATTCGGGCATGATCAAGAATCTATTTATTCCCCAACGTGTGGGCAATTACTTTCTCTTTTCTACCCGAATACTCGGGTTTGATATTGGCAAGACCACCGTTAAAGCAACCCTTATTTTGGCACGTAAAAAAGAGATTACTATCGAAAAAAATTTCGATGTACCGCTCGCAGCAAACGCAACTGTCTCATACCAAGATCAGGTTGCTGACGCAATTAAAATAATACTGGCGCAATGTCCGCCCGTAGATTCTATTATTTCTGCGCTGCCAAGCTCTAATGCAATTTTTAAAGAATTAAAATTGCCATTCATCGGAATCTCAACAATAAAAAAGGTTATTGGCTACGAAGTTGAACCATTATTGCCCTTTCCGCTCCAAGATTCGGTAATTGATTGCATAGTCACTAAAGAGCTGCCGGAAGAAAAAAGTTCGGAAGTTTTGGTGGCAGCAGTTCAAAATCAATATATGGCGCAACATCTGGCTCTTTTTGAAGCAGCCGGTGTCCAGCCCGAAAAAGTTACTATAGATATTTTTGCGCTCTACGGATTATATAAAATCATCCCCATGTACGGTGATCAAAAAGGGGCGGTTGTGCTTTTGGAAATTGAACCGAGCGGAACGCGCATGGCTTATATCTATGATGGCCAACTTCGTTTTATACGAACCTTGCCAAAAGGGCTCATTGATCAGGCGCGATTAATTGCGCAGCGCACCCATACAACCGAGCAAGAAGCAATGGAGCAAATTATTAGATTTGGCCTTGAGCCCGATAATAATGCGATGATTGGACCGATGAAAGAATCTTTTTCCTCCTTTTTTAATGATATTCTTTTTACCTTACAATCATTTGTAATACAATCAAAGCCTTCACAATCTATCAATAAGATTATTATTTTTGGCACCAGCGCCACTATTAAAGGATTGCCGGAACTGATCACCGATCTTTCGCATATCAAAACAGAAATTTTTAGCATCAATACTTTGATACATAACGGCTATGGAGTTAGCGCGAAAAGCGCAGTGCCATCATCAAATTTGGTAAGCTTGGCAACGGCTTTACCATTATCAGCAACAGCCGATTTTAATCTCCGTCAAAAAGAATTTGCTCTTTCTCAAACCAATCTTTTTGCACAACAGTTTATTGCCGGTTGCGCGCTTGCCGGCCTTATTGTGGGTGGACTTTTGTTTAACACATTTTGGCAAACAAGAAAGCTAAAACAAGAAGCATATCACTCTGAGCAAGATGCAATTCTCGCGCTCAAAGAACACATAAAGAAAATGCCTGCCGATGTTGGCTCATTAGAAGAGGCACTGGGCACGGCAAATAATATTGTAAATCAAGAAGAAAAAGTATGGTCCGCGTTCTCTGCAACCGCGCGAACAAATTTTCTTGAATATTTAATTGAATTAACCAAATTGAATAAAAATGAACTGGGGCTTGAAATAGAAAAGCTCACTATGACACCTGATACTATTGTGCTCAAAGGGCAAGTAAGGGATTATCCGGAACTGGCTACCTTAGAAAGAGAGCTGAAAGAGTCAAAATTATTCTCTTATGTGGAGCCGGTTCATGAAACTAAATTTAGTATGACCCTTCGCTTGGCCAAAAAAACGAAACGGGAACGCTAATGTCATTTTTTGATAATCTTCAACAACGAATCGCTGCCCTTGATGAAAAAAGCTGGTATCAATACCTTGCAATAACCGGGGCCTTATTTTTACTCATAGTTGGCATGATCCTCTTTTTTTATTACCGATCAGTAAGTCGCTGGGAAAGTGATCTAACCGCGCTCAATGAACAGCGCCAAGAAACAAAAAAGATTCTCAACAAAGCGGTGCGTGTTCAAAAAGAACGCGCGCAGGTTACGGCATTGCTGGAAGAGGATCCCTATTTTAAAATACAACCGCATGTTCAAGAGACCCTTGAAAAGGTTGGCATCTCCATGCAAAATAATGTTACGGTAGCAAAAGTTGTGCCAACGCCACGCGAAGATAATTATCTTGAGAATGTGGCAACATATCAATTAAGCGGTATAACTATGAAACAGCTCACCGAATTTTTAAATGAAATCAATCAAAATAAACGGCTCTTTGTTAAAGAATTGGAAATAAATAGATCAAAAAAGATCCCGCGAACCATTGATGTTGATATTAAAATTGCCGCTATGATGCCCAAAGAGACGGCGTGAATGAATTGGAGCTTCCACTATGAATTGTAACCTCTTTCGGAAAAAATCCAATTTTAGAAGATTGCAAATCTTATTTTTTCTGAGCTTTGCTTATAATTCTAATGTATTTGCAAAAGCAGAAGATACGCACTTTGTTTTGCATGATAAAGTGAATCAAATTCCCGATGCCCACAATAGAAGAAAGTCATCGCGACAAAAACCTGAAAAAATGATCAATTTCTATTTTGAAAATGAGCCACTCATAGACATCATTAATTTTCTTGCATCTCTAAAAGAAATAAATATTATCTTTCCGGTATTTAATCCCATTAATTCAAACGTTACCTTGCATCTGGAAGAGAAAATAACCGTTGATGAGGCATGGGACATTTTATACACCCTGCTTGATATGGCCGGGTATTCCATGATTGCAAAAGAGGACACCTATAATATTGTAAAAACAACAAAAGATGTCACCAAAGAACCATTGCCGCTGTATATTGTAAAACCGGAAGAAATTCCCAATATCGATAAAAGAATTCGTTATCTTTATTATTTTTCCAATATACGGATTGCCGATTTTGCGCAAAATCCTCAAAATGAGATTTTGGGAATACTCAAAGATGTATTACCCGCCGATACATCATGGTATAATCTCGATCCACAAACAAATAGTCTCTTAATCACTGATAAAGCAAATAACATCAGAGCTGCAATGAACATTATTGTTACTCTGGATCAAGTAGAAGCACAAGAAAAGCCTGAAATCATACAACTGCGGTATTTGCCGGCTGAAGTTGTTGCAAATTTATTCAATGAACAATTATTAAGAACGGCGGCAGATGCCAATCAATTACGTTTAGGCATAAAACAACCAAATAACGCCACCTTTTTTAAAAAGGTGAAAATTGTTCCTGATAAGCGTGGCAATCGCTTAATTGTGTTTGGCAAACCCCAAGCAATCGAACGCGTTCGCGAATTTATTAATAAGTATATCGATGTTGAATTGGAATCGGGAAAATCGATTTTGCATGTATACCAATTGCAATATTTGGATGCAAAGCCATTTGCGCCGCTCTTGCAAAATATATTAAAAAATCAGCGCCAGGGGGGCACGGAACAGTCAAAAACAGAAAGTGGCCAAGGCGGCGTTGAACGGTTCTTTGATGAAGTTATTGTTATTGCCGATCAAGCAGAAACCATTAGCGGTGAGCAACCGGGAACATCCTCAATGGGAAGCAACTCATTAATTATTGCCGCACGCAACGATGATTACGCGCGCATAAAAAAATTGATAGAAGAGCTTGATATTCCTGAGCGCCAAGTAATCATAGAAGTACTGATCGCCGATTTAACCATACAAGATATTGCGTCTTTGGGAGCAAACGTGCGCAATCCCCTCAATTCGGGCCTGCCAAGCAATGTTAACTTTCAATCATCGATGTTAAGCACCGGCAGCGGCAATAGCACATTTTTGACCAACGCGGTTGCCAATCCGGCAACTATTCAATCGGATTTGTTACGCAAGGCCTACAATCTAAATCAGCAAATAACTCAAGATTGCGATCCGGGAACCACCAACGCGTGTTTGAGCGCGGCTGCGTTCTTTTCCCAAGGCACCACACTGTTTTCTTTCAACGATGCGGGAACCGGGCAAACATGGGGTATCGCGCAAGTTCGTAAATTTCTTGATAATTCTAAGGTGCTTTCTCATCCACATTTGATCGCGACAAATAACAAAGAGGCAGAAATTGTATTAGAAGAACAACGCTTAACCAGGGATCAGGGTTCTGGTAGCACCGGTGGTACCACTACTCAAACGCGTAAATGGATCCCGGCGGCATTAAAGGTTATAATTACTCCCCGCATTAGCTCAGGAGATATTGTAAATCTAAAAGTGGTTATCGATATTAATCAATTTGAGTTTCCGGCGGCTGATTTTACCAACGTTGGGGTGCAATCAGAAAATACCGCGAACAGAATAACCCGTAACGTTACCACGAGCGCCAATGTGCGCACCGGGCAAATCTTGGCGCTGGGCGGCTTAACACGGGTTGATACCACCGTGGAACAACTTGAAACCCCACTGCTTGCCAAAATACCGATCATCGGCTGGATGTTCAAAAATAGAACAAATACTACCAACAAAAATAATCTTACAGTGTTTATATCTCCCACCATTATTGAGCCGCGCATCCGCGGGGGCATTGGCGCATACACCAAAAACCAGGTGCAGCTGATAAAAAGTTATTCGCGCGAAGGAATGTTGTTTGATAATTTGCGCGATCCTATAACGCGTTGGTTCTTTAAGGCACAACGTGATGATGCAGAGACGGATATTGATGATTTTATTGCGCAAGATGAATTCATCGCCCCAACAATCTTTGATGTTCGTAAAGAACGACGCATTTTGGCTAATAACACCGCGGCAAAACCAACTGAAAAAATAACAGAGCCGGCAAAAAATGAAACGCCGCAGAACCAAAAAACGGAAACTCCCAAAGATCATCAAGTATTGGCCGACAATAAAGCGCCTGCCTCAATCCCGGAAAAATCATTGGTGATTGCCGCCCCAACAAAAACTGCCGAGCATAACAATGTTAAACCAAATGATTTAAAAATGATTTTAGCAGATATTGATAATCCGTTTAAGAATTCAACAGCGAAAGCATAAGATTATCTTCTATTCGCAGAAGTTCATTATATTTGGCCAAATGTTCACCACGCGCCGGACCACCTGCCTTGATATACCCGGCACTCGTGCCCACTGCAATATCAACAATGATGCTATCATTTGTTTCTGATCCCCGATGTGAAACAATGCAGGTCATATCATATTCACGGCATAATTTTATTGATTGGAGTGTCTCGGTAATCGTTCCAATTTGATTTGGTTTAATTAATGATCCGGTTGCGATTCCTTTTTCAATACCATTGGCAATAAGATTTGGATTGCTTGAGAAAATATCATCACCGATAAGTTGTACTTTTTCTCGCATTTTTTCCGTTAAAGCTATCCAGCCCTTTTCATCAGTTTCAGCCAACCCGTCTTCAATAGAAAATATTGGATATTTTTTACTTAAGCGTTCATAAAGATCAATAAGATCATTTGAGGTTAACGATTTGCCAAACCAATCATATTTATTTGTTTTACGATCATAAAATTGTGACGCAGCAACATCAAGCGCAATTAAAAATCGGTAATTTGTCTTTTTTTGTACGGCTTCAATTGCTTCCATAAGTATATCAAGCGCCTGCGCATCATCTTTAAAATCAGCACTTAAAGCCCCTTGGCTAGTTACCCAAGCGCAGGGAAAATTTTTTTGGAGCAGTTTATATACGTAGTGATGAAGCAAAACTGCCGCTTCCATGCATGCTCTAAAACTCTGCGTGCCGATAGGAATCACCATCATCTCTTGTATACGAACATTATTGTGCACATGTGCGCCACCGCCAATCATAGAAAAAAGAGCAAATGGCAATGTCACTGAATTATATTCACACAAATAACCAACCAGTTCATACGGTTCCATACCCTCCACCGTTGCATGAGCGCGCAGCACCGCAATACTGGCTGCCAGCATAGCGTTGGCACCAAGCTTTGATTTGTTGGCAGTGCCATCAAGTTCGATCATTGCCAAATCCATGCTTACTAAATTTGGTTCCTGCCCAATCAACAATGGGGCAATTTTTGATTCCAATGAATCGATTGCCTCAAGCACCCCTTTTCCCATCATGCGCTCGCTTTCATCGCGCATCTCAAAAGCTTCAAATTTGCTTTTAGAAATACCCGCCGGCACTGAACCGGTAACAAATGAGCCATCTTCTAAAGTGAGTTCGCATTCTATGGTTGGGCAACCCTGCGCATCATAAATTTCTCTACCGGATATTTTTTCAATTTTCATAACTCACCTTTTTTGCAAAAGCTAAACATCTTTTTTTAAGTATACAGACCTTAAGAATAATTTTGACAGGGTTTTTTGCGTAATATGGTTTTGTTTTAATAGCTCTTTTGTTTAGAATAAAAAAAATACAAGGAGATAACTATGACAATTAATTCACAAGACCAAAAAAAAATCATACATATTTTAACTGATATTTTTCCAGGCGTTCTTATTTATTATTATGGCAACAAAGAAAAGTCGTATGATGCAGAGGGCAAGAAACCTGAGATTGATATAGCGCTTGATCTTGGCAGAATTATCGGCACAAAAGATATTGCCGAGGCGCAGCGGGCACTCAGCGAAACCAAAATTCCCTACACAATTTATTTATATGATCTTAATGGAGTGAGCGAACATGAAAGAAAAGCAATTATTGCAAGAGCAACTGCTTGGAAATTATAGCTTGATAGGTTAGTTAATTAACGTATAGTGACTGCCTTAAATACCGCATCGGTTTTTTCTTGTTGCACAACTTCACAAAATTATACTTTTGCAACGTAACATAAAATTTGCGCAACGCATGCTTCTTATCGCTGATCAGATCGAGCGCAATTCGATTATTGCAACAAATCAAAAAATAATGCTTTTTTTAAAAAAAATATCTGCCTATGATAGTTCCCGACCCATTGTAGTAATGAGCATTCAGTTTCAGCTGCAGCGAATCTGATCAAAAAAAAGAAGTTCCTAGTAATAAGCAATTGTATATTTATTAACAACGTAAACGTTAGGAAGAATACGTGAAGATACGTAACATCACTTCTTTATCATTATTATTATTCAGCTCATCATTAGTTCATACAATGGAACTGGTAGAGCAAAATGCGGTATCATCAGCAAATGATCTTAAGCTGTATACAAATCAGAGAGATTTTTATGTTGAAGATGAGAATGCGGCATATCGTGTTGAAAAGCATAATATGAATCCATTGCTTAGAGCCATTGCGCAACATAAAGCCTTAGAAAAATTTGTGGGTGATGGTTATATCCGCATCAATAAAGATGAAGGTGGCAAGTATGCCCTTTTGGCAAAAGTTCGCGGCAATGGCGGTGGCCCAATATCAGGAGCAATTGCATACTGGGCAACTAAAACTCTTTGTTACGGAACAGCGGCAGCTGCAGCCACAACGGCAGTAGTTGCCACCGGTGGTGCCGCAGGAGCTTTAACAGGAGCCCTCGTTGCTGGTACAACTGCAGGAGCTACAACTGGCGCCACAGTTGTAGCAGGCGCGATTGTAGGTGCAGGATATGCATCCGAAGCTGCAACCCTTACCGCTGCGGTTGTTACATCTTCTGGTGGGATAGCCGGAACAATAGCCGCTGTTGAAACAGGCTCATTAGCTGCTGCGGCATTTTTCACTGCGATTCCCTTTTTACCATGACTATGATGACTTACATTAAATGCATTGAAAAGAAATTTAAAAGCTTTTTAATTATATTCTTCATTATTATAACTATGTATAAGACGGCAATATGGCTTGGATTTCATCCTGCTGTTAACTTGCCATTTGAGTGCTATGTGGGAATGTGCCTGGGCTACATTTTCTTGGGTGCATTTCTACAATGGACTTCCCAAATGGATCAATGATTAAAATGAAAGAAATACTTATATTATTACTGGATAGCTTTGTTACATGCATTCTTATGTATACCGTTTTCTATCAACAAGGGCATAAGGATCTGTTAACTATTATTAATTTTATTATTTCTTTTTTGGTTATGAGCCTAGTTTTATATACAGGTAATCGAGTCAGAAAAAATGGTGACGATGAAAGAGTCGCCAAGGTTTAAAGAGCCCTATTACATGTGCAACAAAGCCATCTAGTGAAGACGGATTTTTCTGAGTGTGGGAACTCGAAAGGGTTCCCTTTTTCTATTTAATTTTTCAGATAATAAGAGTAAAAAAATGTAATGATATTTTCCAACCTGCTGTAGCAATAGGCATTTGCCTTGATTTCTTCAATAAAAGATATAGTATCTTTCATTGAAGAAATCAATTCACATCGTGGCTACGATGCAAAAAAAGAAGTTCCCTAGTAATGCAAGCAGTGTATAAACAAAACATACGTAACTAGGAGTCAGATGATCTCGCCTTCATTTAAAAGTCAGTTTCTCGCTTTACTCGTGCTACCACTTTCTATTTATGGCGGTAGCACTATCAATAGCTGCGTCAATAAAGAACAAATACAGCAATTGGCTATTAATAAATCTTCTTCGCCCAGTTGTACGGAAAAATTGCTAGCAGGGGCTGCTGTGACTACCGGTGCAGTTGCGGCTAAAATTGCTATGGCTGGCGCTGTTGCTATAGCACCAGCCGCGGTTACAGCAGCGAGTGGCTCAACTACGGTGGCAGGCTCATTACTAACAATAAAAGCTGTGGCACTCGCTGTCGTTGCTTCACCCGTTACCATGCCTGTTGTTGCAATTGGAGCTGCCAGTTACGGTGGGTACAAAGCTTACCGCTACTATTATCCAACGCCTGAAGAAATAGCATCGGCCAAAAAGATACAATTAGCTCTTGTAAATTCTGAATTAGAAATAGCAAGAGCTCAGGCTAAGCGAGATAAATTAAAAAGGGAAACAGAATTTAAAGAAGCGTTGATAAGGAATATTAATTCTAAGAAGAATGCACAAGGAATTCCTTTAGCATGCCAAGAAGAAGCGGTAAATCTTGCTATTGTGGCTGGTAGTAAATGCGTGGAAGAAATAGTTTCTGATATACAGCACCATGCGCCTCAAGTTGCTTTCGCTTGATAGATGAGAGTAGTAATAAGCAACAAGCTGATTAACAATCTAACTCAAAAGGTATCTTCCATTACTAAACATTCGAACAAATAATCGTTTCAATATTACAATTATTCAAGGAGCTTTATGCATTACAAAGCTATTATTTTAGCACTTTTTGCGTCATTGAATGTCTATATTAATGATATTAATGCGCAATCAACACACGAAGAATATATACGTCAATTAGCGCACGTATCTGAGTTGGGCAAGAAGATTGATGATAAACATAAGTATATACAATCCATTCGAGCTGATGCAGTTAATTTTATCTTTACACTATTTACCAGAAAAGGGTTAAAAGATGATGATTCTCGGAAGTTTGTAGAAAAAATTGATGCCGAGGACGAACAGTTTAGAAAAGCATTTTTAGATGCACTGTTCGTGAAACATGATTGCCAGGGTTTTCTTTTTAAAGAACTTTTTCAATTCAATATTGAAGATCAAGAAGAAGAATTTAAGATATTCAAGTTTGCTTGGGCACGCATGGAAATAGAATTCGCTATTCTTAAAAATTATGTTCAAGAATATGAGCAGGCCTGCATGCAATTGGCTGCAATTCATAATGAATTAAACAATATAAATAATTAATTAGAAAGGCGCATCATGGTATATAAAAAACGTGATTTATGTTTCAGCTTGATAGCAATCTTGAATGCAAACCTTTGCTTAAGTATTGGAATGGGTTATGAGGTAGACACGATTAAAGAATCAGCAAAAATTCTTGCTGCTCCGGCTCACGAATTCAATAAAAAATTCCCCGAAGCCGTGGAAAAACTTGTGAGCCCAGTGAATTCTTTCAATGCGAACTTACCTGAAAATATAGAAAAACTTGTGAGCCCATTAAATGCTTTCAATGCCAACTTGCCTGAAAATATAGAAAGAGCTGAAAGAATCGTTGAAAAAGTTGGTTATGATATAGGTAGCGGAACTGTTGATAAGGTGGTTGCATTGGCTGGTTCAGCAACCGCAGTTGTTTCAGCTAAGGCAGAGGCTGCAGCATTAGCCGTTAAAAAAGCTGCTCTTGCCGTAACATCTCCAGCTGCTTTACCATATGTAGCGGTTGGTGTTGGTGTAATTGTAATATGTTATGGTGGTTATAAAATCTATCGCATCTATAATCCTACTCTTGAGCAAATTGCTTACGCCAAAAAGTTACAAGAAAGTATTATTAAAATGGATGCAAAAATTGCAAAGAAACAACTGGTTTTTGCAAAGCATAAAGCAGTAAAAGAATTTCAAGAATCACTCATACGTCATAAGTTCGATAGAAGAGACGCACAAGGGATTCCTTTGAGCTGTCAACAGCAAGCACTTCATTTATCAGTAGTTGCGGGCAGCAAGAAACTTGACAAAATAGTTGCTTCATTCAATAAAGTTACACTTCAATTCGTAGTTGCAGCAGCATAAAGATATTAAGCTATAGCGAAAGGCTGGGTCGATAAATAAAAAAACTTCTCGATTCGGCCTTTGGCCTCACTCGCCTGCCCTCCGAAGCTGCATGCTTGGACCCGTCTTCGTCAAGACTTCGCCGGGCACCGAAAGCTAAGGCCTTTAGTCTCGAGCGTAGTCGAGAGGTCAGCACGAACGGAATTAGCGAAGGCTGGGACGCGAACGTGTCTGTTTAATCTTTTTTGCGCGGCAGCAAATTAAGCCCATATTCTTTTAATTTTTCTGGCTCAATTGGGCTGGGTGCTTCCATCATCGGATCAATGCCGCGAGCCGTTTTAGGGAAGGCGATCACTTCACGAATCGATGACGCTCTGAGCATCAGCATCACTAAACGATCAAGCCCCAAGGCTATGCCGCCATGGGGCGGAAACCCAAGTTCTTGCGCTTCAAGCAAGAATCCAAATTTTGCCTGCACTTGCTCTTTGGTTAATCCAAGGACCTCAAAAACTTTATCTTGCACCGTTGCATCATGAATACGAATCGAACCGCCGCCAAGCTCTATGCCGTTGAGCACCACATCATATGCGCGGGCTTTAACTTCACCCGTGGGCTTATTTTCCCAGCCCTCTTGTGGGCTGGTAAATGGATGGTGCATGGCATTCCAGCGCTTGCTTTCGGCATCATATTCAAACATAGGAAAATCGGTAACCCAAGAGAAATTAAACTCATGATGGGGAATTAGATTAAGTTTATGAGCCAGTTCCAGACGCAAACGGCCCAAAAGGGTCCATGCTTGGTCATAAGGTCCGGCGATAAGAAAGAGCGTGCTTTTGTGGGTCAAATTACCAAACAGTTGTTTTGCCCGCTCAAAGAAGTCTGCAGGTAAAAATTTTGCAACAGGCGAATCAACCACACCATCTTTAAAACGAATCCACAAGAGACCTTTAGCTCCCAATTGGGTTGCTTTATCAACCGTGGCATCCAGTTCAGATCGGGCAAATTCATAATCAGCAACATGCAGTGCGCCGATTTTGCCCTTTCTTTCAAGCACCGCTTTTATGAATTTAAGTTCGGTATTTTCAAATAAAGAAGTTACATCTGATATTTTAAGTTCAAAACGCAAATCGGGCTTATCTGACCCATAAAATGAAAATGCCTGATCATAAGTCATGCGGGCAAATGGCGTTTTAATTTCAATGTCCAACGCTTTTTTCCAAATTGTTTTGAGCAATTGTTCAATAGTTTCCTGAATATCGCTCTCCTGCACAAACGACATTTCCATATCAAGTTGCGTAAATTCCGGTTGTCGGTCAGCACGTAAATCTTCATCACGGAAACAACGCGCAATTTGATAATATTTTTCGATGCCACCCGCCATCAATAGTTGTTTATATAATTGCGGAGACTGCGGCAACGCATAAAATGAGCCTTGATGAATTCGTGAAGGCACCACAAATTCACGTGCTCCTTCGGGAGTGTTTTTTGTTAATATCGGGGTTTCGACCTCAAAAAAACCGCGCGCATGAAGAAATTCACGCATAGCAAAAAATACCTGATTGCGTAATTCCAACCCAATACGCATCTTTAGGCGGCGCAAGTCTAGATAACGATATTTAAGTCGCAATTCTTCATCTACGTTGTCTGCCTCTTCCAGCGCGAAGGGAAGTGTTTTTGCTTTATTCAAAATAGTTAAGTGATTAACATGCACTTCAAATTGGCCGGTGGGCAAATCTTTATTAATTGTTTCGGCTGTTCTTTTAACAACACTGCCACGAACAGAAATCACAAATTCTGAACGCAATGTATGGGCAAGCGTATGTGCCTCTTTTGAAAAGTCAGGATTAAAAACCAATTGCACAATGCCGGACCGGTCACGAAGATCAATAAAAATCAGCCCCCCGTGATCCCTGCGCCGATCAACCCAGCCACAAACATCTACAACTGTATTTAAATGATCTGCCGTAATTAATCCGCAACTCGCGGTTCGCGCATAGTGCATTTTTTCATACCTTAAACATAGAAAATGGTAATTAATAAAGTAATTTTAGCTTAACATGGTTAGCGGTGCTTGTTAATAAAGGGCTCTGATTATTAGAAGGCAAATTCCACACCAATGTTAATAGTGTAGCCAATATTGTTACCAATATTTGGCAAGGTATCAAAATTTGGGTTTTCCAGCCCTGCGTTTAGCTTTTGCCATGCCTCAAGCGCCTTTTTCTCTTCCGCATTAAACGGTTTGCCACGATGATCGGTAAAAAATTGTCCCGGCACAAATACTGAGCCAATAGCAAAACATTTTACGCTTTCAAGAGGATAGTAGCTTAAAAACGCATTTACTTCGGTTCCCATATATTTTCCCGCAAGCACTCCTATAATATTTCTGCCGGTGACAGGATCAAACTTATCGCCCGGATGGGGTGCCCAATAAGCAAAAACGTTGGGGTTAATCACCACACGGCTTTCGCTGCTACAAAAACTTGGCTTCCAGGTGGTGCCCGCGCCAAAGAATGCTAAATTGGTAAATCCTGAATAGCCCGAAGTAAAATCTTTATCGGCATACGGGGCCTCAGGCGGCTGCGCGCCGGGACGCCGCACTTTGCCCACTGTCCCTAATAAGAATACGCTTTTCACCCGTTTGCCCGCATACACTTCTTGCAATCCAACAAACCCTTTAAAATCATGACCCTCGTGCTTAAAATTAGGATCTTGATCCCCCGAGGCATAGCCCCCCGTTACAGCAACTTGTACATTATTTTTGTACACCCAATACGAAGCATCGGTAACAAACATCCACCCACGATACTTATTTATCTTGGTATTGCGGAATCGGTATTTGGAATTAACCAGATCCAACGGCCCTTGTACATACCCAAGGCTCGCAAGAGCTTGTGCGCCAGGAATTAGCTGCCCATTTAAACTTGCATTTCCCAAGGGGGCAACGGGCGCATTTTGCGCGTCGATTGCTTTTTGCGCATCGCTGCCGGGCACATTGGGCGCTTTTAGACCGTTATATTGAGGGAACGCATTATCATTGGCAATCTTAACATGATTGTTAACGGCAACCAATTGCCCATTATAATTTTCAATCACAATGTTATTTCTATCCCATGGCAATACCGTCTGATGGCCTAAGTTAAATGCAGTATCAAATCCACATTCAAATGGCCCTTTAATATATTCGCCGGCAAAACCAAGGCTATAGAGTCTGCTCGTGGCATCCGCCTGGAACTCAATCTTTTGTTCCGGATCATCGTTATAAAAAGCATACGGCTCAAATGCCAACGTACCAAGCTCATCAGAATCACACACGGTCCAATTTAAGCGACCGGCAATCAAATAGCTATCTTTACCAAACCCACGCGCAGGATGGTCGCGATGGCCTATTTCATTAGCAAGAACCGGCCTATTTGTTTCGCTAAATGAATTGCTACGGCTCTGCAATAATGCGCCATAAATATCATAGGTTAAAACATCTTTAAGAAAACCACCCGAATATTTAAAGCCAAAGGCAAATTGATCGATCATAGCATCTGAATAAAATCCAAGCGGTCCTTGACCAATAGCATACGCAGCGCCCAGCGCAATACCACGGCCCAATTCAAAAGAAAATGCGCCAAGGGTAAAGCTATGATCACAGCTAAGATCCATATTGAGCAGCTCAGAAAGTGACAACTTGACCCAGACTTCTCGCATCCAAAAGAAAAGACGTGGGAATGCATGGTTATGCTCGCCTGCATCGATTTTTGCAATCCGCGGCGTGGTCGGCAACGTTAAAGCAATTGTGCTCGGGCTTCCCCACACGGCACGGTTTCTAACAGAGGTTTTAAATTCTACTGCCGGACATCCATAGGTTTCTTTGCCGTAAATTAAATCAAGGAAATAATCATTGGTGTGCCGAAAATAGAAAATTGTATCTTGAGGAATATTTTTGTTAAGAAAATTAAAATCTTTTCCCGCAAACACTTCCGGTCGAATAAATCCCCATACGTCTATTTCTACGTCACAATCTTTTTTGTGAAGCAAGCAGCTTTTTGCGTCTGCCGGCGGCAAATAAAATACGCTCAAAAGCACAATGACGGACATTATAATTTTCTTAGAAAAGATCATGCTAACTCCTGCCAATACTGCCAGCGCAGTAAAAAGCAAAACTTCTTCTGGAAGCTTTTTTGTGGGGGATATTAATTATTACGGGGGGAAAAAACTAGCGGTTGTGATACATTTGATTATGTGATTACAACTGAGTTTTCTACAGTAAATAGGGTACTTTAACCAACTTTTTTGTCAAATACTATTGCTAGAAAAGGAATATTCGTGACTTCAAAAAAACAGCGCCTCCTTTTAGGCGCGCATATGTCTATTGCCGACGGTTTGGAAAAATCAATAGAACGGGGTGAATCAATTGGCTGTACCACCATTCAAATTTTTACCAAGAGCAATCGCCAGTGGCAGGCTAAAGCACTGAACGATGAGCAAACTTCACTTTTCAGAAAAACAATGGCGGCTTCATCAATTTATCCGGTTGTCGCGCATGCAACATACCTTATCAATATTGCATCAGCCGATTCAAAAACAGCACAACAATCCATAAAAGCGCTTATCAATGAGCTTGCGCGCTGCGACCAATTGGCAATACCATTTCTTGTATTGCACCCCGGATCCTACGGCAAAGGAACCAGAGAGGATGGCATGAGGCGCTTGCACGAGAATCTTGAAGAAGTGTTGCAGAATTCTTGCGCCAAAACCGTTATTGCATTAGAAACCATGGCCGGCCAGGGCTCATCGCTGGGTTCTTCTTTTGAGGAACTCGCCACACTTATTAATGATTCGTCTCATAAAAAAAGATTGGGGGTTTGTTTTGACACCTGCCATGCATTTGTTGCCGGCTATGATTTTAGAACACCCGCTTCCTATGAAAAAATGTGGCAACTATTTGACCAAACAATAGGGCTCAATTATTTAAAAGTAATTCATGTAAATGATTCTAAAAAGGGGCTCAATAGCCGTATAGATCGCCATGAGCATATCGGCCAGGGCCAGTTGGGGCTTGCGCCATTTGAACTATTATTTAATGATGACCGCTTTTTTGATATCCCAAAAATTCTTGAGACACCAAAAGATACTCAAGAACCTCTTGACCAAGACACAATGAATATGGAAACAATTAAATCTTTGCTTACGAATAAGACTAAAAAGATGTTGGGAATTGAGTGAATAGTAAAGAAAGGTGAGTAAAGTAATAGATAACAGCCTTAAAGGTATTTTTTGAGCTAGGAAGAAATTGTAGTAATTCCCTAAAGCTATTATCTATTACTTTCTCAACAAGCAGTGCATCTAACCATACGTCCTTTGACCTATTTGTTGAAGGAGCAACTAAATGTCAATCAAAGGCGATATCAATTCTGATACAAAAACAACAAAAAACAATAATTTTAATGCAATCAATTTGTGCAACAACAAAATAATGTTGTTTTAACGCCTTTTTTTGATTTTCGTGATTATTTTTTCGTAAAATAAACATATTGCAACAAAAAAAATTTAGAAGCTCAAAATGTTAGGTGAAAAGGCGAAAAAGCCCGTTATATTGGGCCAAAATTACACTTAAAGAAAAAAGGTACCGTGAAAATTGACCCCACGTTTATACAAGATGGGAGACAGAAATACCTAAAAAAAATAGGGGTGACGCAAAATTCACTCACATGCGTTGACTGCTCTGAGCATCAACATGCCCAACAAACACACATATATTAGTGAATATGTTTGAGAAAAAAGAAAATAGAGAGAGATAAAAAAGAATGAAGAGGCCTGCTTAGCTAGATTTCTTGGGTTGTTGTTCTGCTCTTTCCACAAAACATTCAATCCGATCATCAATTTGCCAATCTTTGAAATCTTCAACCGTAAAGGCACATTCAAATCCGGCATGAACTTCTTTTACCGTATTTTTGTCGCGCTGCAAACTCAAGATTTTGCCTTCACCAATTTTTTTGGATCCTCGCCAGATTACAACCTGACCATCTCGGGAAAGCACGCCTTGTTTAACATAGCAGCCGGCAATCACGCCGATATTTTTTATATCAAAAACTTTGCGGACAAAGGCTTCGCCGGTTTTTACTTTTACTGTTTTTATCGGTTCAAGGCTTTTTAGAAGATCCTGTAAAAACTCAAGCAACTTATAAATAATATCAAAGGAATGTATTGATACTTCATTGCGCTGCGCCAAATTTGTCGCATTACTTTCCGCCTTTACATGCAAAGTTATAATGCGCGAATTGGTATCGGCAGCAAGCATTACATCAGATTCGGTAACATTACCAATACCCGATTGCAAAACTATAAATGGTTTTTCACTTTTTTTAGAAAGTTTACCAATCGACTCCAAAAGTGCCTCTTTTGAGGAATTGGTATCTGTTTTAATAATGAGCGTAACCGCGTTTTGCGCGTTCATTGCGCGGGCAAGCGTTGGTTGTCGTTGGCCGGCAAAAACATTTTTAGTCTTTAAATAGGTATCTTTATCGATTATTTCAAAATAATCGCCCGCATCGGGCAATTCGTTAAATCCGGCAATTTGAACCGGATGAGAAGCAGCAACATTATCTACGCGATTCCCAAATGAATCCACCATAGAACTTATTTTACCGGTTGTTTTTCCCGCTACAAAATAGTCGCCTATGGATAAAATACCGTGTTGCGTTAATACTGTTGCAACAACTCCTCTTCCTTTTTCAAGCTTTGATTCCAGAATAAATCCTCGTGCCGGACCAACCGCCTCAGTTTTTAATTCCATGAGTTGCGACTGCAACACAAGCATTTCCAGCAACTTATCTATGCCCGCTCCGGTCTTTGCAGAAATCGGCATGTAGACGGTTTGACCGCCCCATTCTTCGGGCAATAGATTATGCTGTGTGGCAAGATCTCGCTTAACAATATCAATGCGCGCCTTATCTACTTTATCAATCTTATTTATGGCAACAATAATAGGAACATTCATGCCTTGCGCATGCTTAAGCGCTTCTATTGTTTGTGGCATAATACCATCATCGGCAGCCACAACCAAAATAACTACATCGGCAACCTTTGTGCCACGTATACGAATTTTTGGGAACGCTTCATGCCCGGGAGTATCAATAAAAACCAGATCCCCTTGGGGAGTTTTGGCCTCATATGCGCCCAAATGTTGCGTGATACCGCCTTTTTCTTTGGCAGCAACGCGAGACTTTCTTATAAAATCGAGCAATGTTGTTTTACCATGATCCACGTGGCCCATCACCACTACAACCGGCAATCGCTCCTTTAGTTGGCCCCCCGATGCAGCAGAAACCACTCGTTGCTCATCTTTTGGCTTTTCAATTTTTTTGATGGTAGGAATTTCATAATGACCGGCAATTCTTTCAACTAGCTCTTCAGGCAATTGCTGATTTTTGCTTGAAAGAATACCCCACTTTAACAGAACCAAGATCAAATCGCTGGTTGTTTTTGATAGCAATCCGGCTAAATCTGAAAGTATATAGGGCTGCACAATAAGTTGATTTTTTTTCTCCTGAACGGCTTTTGGCGCTTGATCAAGATACTGCTCTTTTTTTTCAACCACTGGTTGAACAGGAGCCGTCCGCACGGGCTTTGTTTCAAGGGGAACTGATTCTTTAACGGGAGTAGTGTGTGAGATAGCTTGTTTGGCTTCCAAATTATTTCTTTCTTCTTGGGCTGATACGTTAGATTTTTCTTTAAACTTTTTATTGAGAAATTCTAATGCTTGGTCAGGAAGCACGGCCATGTGGCTTGAAACAACAAATCCTTGCTCAGCCAAAAGAGAAATTAATGTTTTCGATGAAACTTCATGCTTTTTTGCAAACTCATATACACGCATTGGCCTTCATGATACTTTCTATTAAAATCGTCAATCATATTCTTCTATGTCAATAGCTAGATCGGCTGATGAATCCTGTTGACTCGGCTCGCTTTTAACCAGGTGAATATCATACCCACTCAAACGGGAAGCTAACTGAATATTTTGTCCCATCTTACCGATTGCCAGTGAACGCTGATCATCATTGAGCAACACGTTACAATTATGCTGGTCAAGAATCTCTACTCTATTTATTTGAGCAGGCTTGAGAGAATCCCTCACTAATATTTCAGGAGAATCACTCCAAACGATAATATCAATTTTTTCCCCACCTAGCTCTTTAAGCACGGGCTTTATGCGTGCGCCGCCAATCCCTACACAGGTACCAACAGGATCAATATTCTTGTCATTGGAAATTACGGCCACCTTGGATTTGTATCCGGGGGTACGCACTATTTTTTTTATTTCAACTAATTTTTCAAAAACTTCAGGAATCTCTAACTCAAAAAGACGCTGCAAGAACAGCTCCGAGGCGCGATCCAAAATAAGCTGATTATCGTTGCGGGGTTCGGGCAAAACCTCTTTTAAAAGAGCCCTAATAGTATATCCGGCAGAACATTTTTCACCGGGAATCATGAGAGATTTGGGGAGGAAAGCCAGCGTATCGCCAATTTTTATAACAGCGCCGCCACGCTCATTTTTGTGTACCGTGCCGTGAATTATGGTGCCTTCTTTATCCTTAAACTCTTCGTAAACCGCTGAGGCTTCTATTTTTCGAATGCTGTTTGCAATCACTTGCTTTGCGCGCAGTATTTCAATTCTGCCTATAGAACCATCAAAGGGAACAAACACTTTTTGACCGAGTTCAACTTTTTCATTGAATGCGCGCGCCTTGCGAAGCGTAATCTCCCGATCTTCATCTTCAACCGAGGCGGCCACTTCTTTTTCAATTAAAACAACCATTTCATTGGTTTTTTTATCAAAATTAACGTTGAGCGCCAAATCAGGATACTTTTTTTGGTATGCCGCAAGCATGCCTTCACAAACTATGCCGCTTAAAATGCTTCTGTCTAGACCACGTTCTTCAACAAGCTCGTCGATCACTTCAGTGAGTTTCACCGTTAATTGCCTTCTATAGAGTTATGCGTGATGAACTATTTTTAGAAAAATAGAGAAATTGTTTTTGATACTTTGAATTAGTTTAGTACAAACTATTTTTTTGCGCAAGCTTCCTGCATATGTTTTGCAAGGCAGGCACGCTTCGGTTTGCTTATTATTATTTATATAAATATATATTAACTATAATAATAATAGGCGAGCCGTTTTTTGGTGGATAACTCGCTCAAAGGGTATGCAATAGATCGATCAGAAAGCGTAATGCAAAGATCATCAAGGTGGTGGATAACTTGGTGGATAAGTGGTGGATAACTTGTGGATAAGTTTCTCCCCCCTTCTTTTGGATCCTTCTAAAGCGGGGTGCGGGGGGTTGATGGTTCAAGAAGTGTCTATTGATCTTGCTATTCAGATGCGCCAAAAAAGTTATCCACCACTTATCCACCACTTATCCACCAAGTTATCCACCACTCTGGCAGTAAATCAATCGCAGAAATTATATAATTAAATTACAGTTATTAAAATGTGCAAAATGATAGCCAGCGTTGCGATGCGCTCAATTAAACCAATAAAAAAGGGTTTTCTGATTTTTTTTGCATGAGTAAGTAGAAGATTTTAAGGTTCCTAAAATCATATTTTTTGTTGAAATTTTTTCTTAATAGTATTCAATATGAAACAAGCACCCATTTTTTTTAGTTTCTTATAGAATTAATAATCTAAAAAATGCTTGTTTATAAATGGTTTTTACTGTAATCAGCATTTTCAAATTTTTCTGTGATTGGGCATGGCGCGTATAAAATGCGTATGTTGCATTTTGTAAAAAAAGCCGCCATTTTGTTGCAAAGTGCCATATGCTCTACTTGTTTTGCAATTGCTGCGCAATGTGGGAGGCTTTTTGTATATCCTCAAACATATTGGTAAGTTCTTTTGGGTTTCTTAAGATGTAAGCCGGATGATAGGTGGGCATAATCACCGGACCGGGAATATTTTTTGCAACTATGGGCCTGCCGCGCACTTGGCTGATTTTAACTTCATAATTATTAAGGAGGCCCTGCAAGGCAGAAGCACCCAGGGTGCAGATGATCGAGGGGCGCACAATTTTAATTTGATTAAACAAAAATAGTGACGTGCATAGAGATACCTCATTTTCCAGAGGCTTTCTATTGCTGGGGGGCCTGCATTTAACAACATTGGTGATAAAAACATCCGTTCGATTGATGCCCGCAAGCGCTAAAACCTTATCGAGCAACTTTCCTGAACGGCCCACAAAAGGGCGCCCGAGTTTGTCCTCCTCCTGTCCGGGCCCTTCGCCGATAAACATAATCCGCGCATCTGGGTTCCCTTCGCCAAATACCACATTGCTTCTGCCAAGTTTGCCCAGCGGGCATTGCGTACAATTTCTGTAAGGGGCATACAATTTGTCCAGTAAACTTTGCTTATATATTTTTGTGTCCATGATTTCCTTTGCAAAAGAGTATGCCCCTTAGTATAAATTTCCTGTCAGCTTAATAAATAGTCAGTTAAAAACTTTGCCCATGCATTTTTTGCAAAGTTTGTCTTTTTATACGAAGGGTGTATTTTTCTTTCGGGGAAATAAATTGAAATTCCCTTGGTATTAGGCAGATTGGCCCCCGAAACCGTGTGTATCACAACCTTATTAATTAATTGCATGCCATCCTGCACAACCTGTTTTATTTGTTTTGCAAGAGCATTATTTTCCAGCGGTACTATGTTGCGCAGAATATTGGTATAGAAGTGATGTAAATCAATATAGCTTGGCTCGTTAAAATGCGTGCAATTTTTTCTGTTGCGGCTCAGACTAATAATATTTTTAAACTGTGAAGATTCGGGAGATTGAATTGCGAGGTCCAAAAGTTGGCCCAGCTGATCAACGTTTTGTTCCAAAAATCCAACAAGATTTAAATCGAGGGCGGACTGGGTGTAATCCACAAATCCCGGATGGTTGCCCATCGGCTTGTATGCGGTGGCAAATGAATCAACAACGTGGCTGGCAAAGGCACGGGGCTCGGGGCAACCATTCAAGAATGGCGACAATACTACATCATAACGGTAACCGGGGCCCGGCTCCACTTCAACGGAGCCGATTTGGATATTTGCATAATTCTTGGTGATATTAGCAATTTCTATCATGGACATAAGGCATGCATCAAAGGCAATTATGTCAAATTTCTTGCCGTGTAAAACGTTGGAGACAATTTCATGTAATGCAAATTCAAACTTCTGATTCGTTAAATAGTCCCCATTGCTGTCATCCCAGCAAATTCCTTTAGGATCATTAATTAATTCAATCAGTTCTAAGAAACCAATGCTTCTATCAAGTTCATAGGTATTGGCCTCGGGATTATACACAAAGAGTGTTCTGGTATCAATATGTCTACGGCCATAGGGATCGATTATGCCCGTGCCGTGATCCCAAAGAACCAACATATAATGATCAGCGGGATATTCTTCAATTGCCCACCGGCACGCCGAAATAAGTGTTTGCACGTCACCACTATTCATCGGCGTTTTTTCATGCATTTCTAATTGCACCGGATTATTTTTTTCAACGTAATAGCGGCGCGTCATTTTTTTGCTGCCCAAAAGCCGGATATCAAGATGCACTAAAATGTTAATGTTGCTACTTGAGCCAACGGTTGCCATTTGTTTTATGTTTCTTGATGCAAAATCTCGCAAGCTGTTATCCGCCGCCGTATAAACAATAAACGTCCATGGCTTTTTTTCGCGAGCCGCCACGCACAGAGTTAAAAATATGAGGGTGAAAAAAATTTTTTTTGATAAGAATGAGTTTGAAACAGGTACCATATCCGTCTCCCCTATAATGGTAGTTGTCCCTTTACTCATTAACCTATTCAATTTCGTGCGTGTTTTACAATATATTTGCGCCGGCGTGTCGGTTTTTGCGCCACTCTATGGCGCTAAACCATGCGAGCGCAAACGTTAAACCAAAGCTGAGTTGAAAATCAAGAAAAAAAAGTTGTAACGGATTAAACAAAAGCACCAAAAGAGTAACTAATGTTATTAAGTGAATGTAATGAAGCGGTGTTTTTATAAAAAGTGTCAATTTATAAAAAATAAGCATGAGGAGCGCGCGTTCAAAAGAGATGCTTGACCATGAAAGAAGCGCGTAAAGAAGCACCAGCGTAACAAATAGAAATTGCCGCGCCAAGAATGCAATGGGGAGAATATTCAGAATAAAATGCCAGAGCATGGCAAAAATAACCAAATGCAGCCCGGATCGCGCCAAATGATGGCTGATTCCCCAAATTTTGAATGATTCCTTGTCTTTTTCTATCTGATTTTTTACCGCGGTGCGATTTCCTAAAAATATTGAAGAAAATAGAGTGAATGTTGCTTTGTTTATTTTGTTACGCAACGAATAAAAAAGTGCGTTGCGCAAATAAAAAAGTGACCGCACAATAGAAAATTCGGGACGATTTAAAAGGGTGTAGGTAAACGTATCCAAAAAAAGAGTTGCCGATATCTTTTCCTTGGCCAAATAGGTGCCAAATGAAGATTTTTTAATTTCTTTACCTATCAAATCAGTAATCTCAATAACGTCACCCACCAATAAATCGGCCGGCGCTCGCCTTACATATAATGAAAGAGTGTGATCTTGGTGCGCAAGGGGAACGGCATCTTTTTTTATCTGATAAGTGCTAACGGTAATGCGATTTTTAAATCGTGGATTGCTTTGAATTTCTTCGATGTTGCACACCGTTGCATGAACGGTTATGGTGTGCCCCGTAAATTCCTGAGTAAACTTTTTTTGTACTTCTTGCTGCTTATAACAAAGAAATGACCCGAGTGCAAAACTAAGCGGCAAAATAGCGTAATAATAAGTGCCCCTACGCATTTTGTTGATAATTACCATGAGAATGCACACTGCAAGAACAATAGGTGCTTGAATATATAATGGCACCGTGAGAAATTGTGCCGTTATGCCGGCCATCACAAAGACGGTAACAAAAAAAAGCATATGAAGATTGGGCGCAACAAAATTGCGTACAATAAAAGAGTTTACGGCTTTTGGTGTAACGATTGCCGGCAGTATGGACATGTTGGACTTTCTTTCAAGAGCTTTTCAAAGCACGGCTTACACAATTCATGACCGCATGAGGTTGTATAATTTACTATGGTTTCCAAGCAAACTTCGCAGGTGAATTCACGATCATCTTCAATATCTTTTGGGTTAACCCGATTGAGCAACTTTATTTTATTATAAAGGGTAAGTGCTTTAAAGTCTTGTTTAATCGCATCATTTTTTAAAGCATTTTTATCATAATAGCAGCGAAATAATGCAGCAATTTTAGAAGTTGGAGCCCTACTCAATGTTTCGAATGCTTTTTTACAACTAAAAATATAAAGACTTTCATCTGTTCCGGCTGCAATGGTGTTACCGTCGCCGCTAAAAGCAACGGCGGTGATTACTTCTTTATTCACCGTTGGATTTAAGTTTATCCGCGTATCAGTTGAAAAAGGAAATGGATAAAGATGTATTTGCCCGTTTGCATTCCCCGTTACTATATAATTCCCACAATTACTAATTCTGCCGCACGTGATTTCTTTTGAATAAACTTCGATATTGCCATCCTCTTTTTCAAGATTGATTCTCGCAAAACCTAGATTATTTACCGCAAGCCCATACTCTCCACTATCGGTAATATCAACCGCAAAAATATTTTGCATATTCTTTTCACATTTTCGCGCTTCATGAATATTCTCTTTTCGAGTAAACAAAAGAAGGTATTCTGATGTTCCGATAAGCCCTTTTTCTTCTTTGGCATCAATGGCCAAACATGTTTGATTATTAAGATTATTTATCTGTTTTTCAGTTACCTTTTGCAACAATCCTGAGACCAGAGCTTTTTCATTGTTAATATTTTCGAGCAACAGAGATTTACCATTGGGAGATAAAAGTGCTTTTTTACATTTAAATATTGGCTTAAATGAAAGGGGCTTATTTTCCTGCGAAAGACAGTCAATAATGCCAAACCCATCAATTTTTGCTACTAATATTGAGCGGGGCTTTTCTAAGTGCGCTATTCCACATATTTCTCGACCGGTGAAGATTGTGCCAGATTGAACGATAGGCTTTGTGATTTCGATATAAAAAAGTTCATTATTAACATTTACGCAGGCGCAATAATTGCCTACATTATCAAGTGCAATAAAGCGAACACTATTAAATAAACGAAAAAAAAGAGAACTTTGATGATGTTCTTTAAGAGTAAAACGTTCATTTATTGCGGGTATTTTATCCAGTGCTGTTTCTACTACTTCTTTCTCCAGTTGATTCCCCAACCAAAAAAGAACATGCTTATTTTCCGCAAGCAATTTTTCTTTGATCGCAGCGCTCTCTTTATTGGTGTTAAGAGTTTTGAAGGCTACATTTAAATTTTCATCCCATTGAGCTTTTATGAGTTTTTCAGATAATTTTGAAAGATCATCATTATTGTGGGCCGGTTTATCCATAGCATCAAGAAAAAATGGTGCCAAACAGATGAGAAATAAAAATTTTTTCATAGGTTCCCTGCAATTTGTCAAAAAAGAGCTGCTGAGGCATAATTATAAAGAAAAGTTTATAAATATGGAATTTTATGCACCAAACAATTTCTAAATTTGTACTTGAAAATGGTTTAACCGTTCTTGTCTATCCCAATGCCACGATTCCCAAAGTAGCCGTGCAACTTTGGTATAATGTAGGTTCAAAAGATGAAAAAGATGGTGAGCGCGGTCTTGCGCATCTGCTTGAACATATGATTTTTAAAGGGACCAACATACTTTCTGAATCGGATATAAATCTAATTACGCATAAACTTTCGGGTAGTTGCAATGCATTTACTTCTTATGATTATACGGCCTATATTTTCGATTTTCCCAAGCAAAACTGGCTCACCGCGTTACCGCTTTTAGCCAATTGTATGAATAAATGTACATTTAAAGAAGATCTTTTAAATACTGAATTAAAAGCAGTAATTCAAGAACTAAAAATGTACAAAGATGATTATACAACGAGTTTATGCGAAGAAATGATCGGCGCCATGTTCAAAGGGCATCCGTACCATTTCCCCATCATCGGTTTTAAACAAGATTTATGGAGCATAACCAGGCAGGGATTGCTAGACTTTTATCACCGCCATTATATTCCCAATAATGCAACGTTGGTAATAGCCGGTGATGTGCGAATTGATGATACTATAAAAAATGTGCAGCATGCTTTTGGTGGTATTCAGCCTGATTGGAGCTATAAAAAGCACCATTTTCATCATCATAAAGATATTAAAAACCAAACAATTATGATGCGCCGCGATGTGCAACAGCCGGCATTGATGTTGGCATGGACCGCACCGGGACTCAAGGAAAGCGCAAATCATATTGCAGATATTGCCGGTTGGGTGTTGGGCGAGGGGCGGGGATCACGTTTGCATAAAAAATTAATTAATGAATATGAATTGGCAACCGATTTGCAGGTTGATATTTATGATTTATTTGATCAAAGTGTCTTCTTTATCCATGTTGATCCGGTTGATGAGCAGGCAATCGCGCCGATAGAAAAAATTGTGATTGAAGAAATAGACAACATAAAAAAAGATGGTCTTGCGGCTCATGAAATTGTTCGCGCGCAAAAGCAAGCGGCATTAGAATATTTGGGAATTTTTGAGAATAACCAAAAAATTGCGCATGAAATTGGCAAGCTCTATTTGGCAACCGGCGATGAAAATGAGCTGTTTGCGCCGATTCAACAGCAAGAAAATGCAACAGCGGTTCAGGATTTTTTTAAAAATAATCTGTTGGTAGGAACCAAATATACCGGAATGATTCTTCCATTTGCCAATGATGAGCAACGGGCATATTGGCTTTCATTACAAGAACAATCCGATCTTGAGGATCAAAAAATTTTATCACGCAAGGTGCGTGAATCAGTGGTTGAATGTGGCTCTTATGTGCAAGAAGTTACGGTTAAAGAGTGTGCTGGGTTTAACTATCCGCGTGCAAGAAAAGATATGCTGCCCAATGGGATCGTGGTACTTTCCCACTGTATGCCGGGCATAAAAAAAATCAGCGTGATAGTTGATTGTTCCGTACGTTCTTTTTTTGATCCTGAGGACAAGCAAGGGCTGATTAACTTTATGTTTCAAATGCTGTTGGAAGGTACTCAGAAATATACTGAGGAAGAATTTGCTGATTTTACTGAATCGCGCGGCATTGGCATTGATGTGCAGCCGGGCATTATTAGTCTCACCATGCTCAAAGACGAATTTGAAACCGGGCTCGATTTGCTCAATCAAATGCTCACCAAAGCATCATTTAATAAAAAGAACATTCAAAAAGTTCGTCAATTAATAGGTGCTGACATTGAACAACTCTGGGATGAACCATTAGATTTTGTTGGCCAAATTGCCCGAACCGCAGTATATAAAGATCACCCATACCACAAAAATCCCTTGGGCAGTTTAGAAAGTATTAAGAAAATAACTGAGACTGATTTAAAAGCTGCTTATAAAAAGTATTTAACCCCTCATGCTGTGCGGCTTGCGGTTGTTGGCGACATTGAAGGGATTGACGTTGTTAAAACAATTAATGAGGCACTGGGCTCTTGGCGCAATGCGCCGCTTGAGCCGCTCACTTTCCCCGCGTTAAAACCGGTAGTTCCCAAAACTGTTACTCACCAAATACAGCGCGATCAAACGGTGTTGTGTTATGCGGGAATTTCATTAGAAAAAACAAATCCAAATTATAGCGCGTTATTACTTTTTGAACAGATTTTTAGCGGTGGGGTTTTGGGATCCATGAGCTCACAGCTGTTTCAATTACGCGAACAAACAGGCCTTTTTTATACCATTGGCGGATCATTAACCGTTAACGCTGACCAGCAGCCGGGTATGATTTTTATCAGAACAATAGTTTCGAATGATTGCTTGCATCAAGCTGAAACGCTCATTGAAAAAGCAATACAACAAGCTGCCCAGAAGATGAATGATACCGATCTTGAACACGCAAAAAATGCGATAGTTAACTCGCTTGTTGATAATTTTGAATCATCCTATGGGGCCGCGCAATGTTTTCTTTTTGTGGATCAGTATAATCTGCCGGCCGATTATTTTGATACTCGTATTGCTGTGTTGCAAAAAATATCCTTGGGCGCGGTACAAAAAGCAGTGGAAGAAATCCTTGATAATAAAAAGCTGGTTAAAATCAGAATAGGTAGAGTTTAAAATATGTTAAAAAAAGGACATTATGTATAACTATCTAAAAATGATAAAAGTGATCGGCGTGGCCTTCCCCTTATTTATCGGCCTTGATGCTGTATGGATAGGATTGATCATGAACAATTTTTATAAAGCAAGTCTTGGTTCAATTTTAAGAGTACGCGATGGCATGCTTTCGCCCAATGTGCCCGGCGCTTTAATTGTTTGGTTTTTGATTGTGTTTGGATCATATATTTTTGTTGTTCCCCGCATTGAGGGCTTGCCATTCGCACTGCAATTTGTCTACGGCGCTCTTTTTGGGCTCATTTTATATGGTGTCTATGATCTTACCAATTATGCAATTCTTCGAGATTGGCCACTGTCGATTACTCTTGCCGACATTGGCTGGGGCATGTTTGCTTGCGGCGTTTTGGCAGTTATTCTCAAGGTTCTGAATAATTTTTTTGATTGATCTTGTGCGCTATTTCTTGCTCTCAAGCTGGGCGGCAATAGAGTGCAGTTCATTAATTAATTGAGTATTGCCTTGTTTAAGGGCAATTTCAAGAAGTGCTTTTTGTAGCTCATCAGAATTTTGGCGGATGCAGCCGGGCGGCGACGGGGGAGTTTTTTTAGGTTTCTTTACGGTATCATGCATACCATCTAGTTGCCCCGCCATGATAAGCATGGTGAAAATTGCCAGATATAACCTTACAGCCATTTTAGCCCCCTTTTTATTATTATATTTTTTTCATCATACAAAATGCGAGAGGTATTGAGCAAAGAATGGGAAAAATGGTACACTTTTACCAATAAAGAAAAAGGAAACTAATGGAAAAAAAGCAAACATATTTTTGTATTTCGTTATTCGTTTGTTTAATAACATATATGCTTCTTGCAGAAGAATGCACAGAGCCTACCTTGGATGACTTTGATCAGGAAAAAGAAATGGTATACGACCAAAAAGAGAATAATCCCTTTGTACATAAATTAATCTTGAGTAATGGCATGACCGTCTTGGTACGTGTTGTTCATACTTTGCCCAAAGTTTCTATGCAAATTTGGTATAATGTTGGCTCCAAAGATGAAAAAACAGGTGAAAAAGGTGATGCGCATTTGATTGAGCATATGATTTTTAAAGGGACAGTTTCCAAACCTGATAAATTACCTTATCTTTCAGAATCAGATATTAGTGTGATTACCCACATGCTTTCGGGATCGACCAATGCGTTTACTTCCTGGGATTATACGGGTTATTTGTTTAATTTGCCGGTGCAAAATTGGCACGAGGGTTTGCCAATTTTAGCCGATTGCATGCAAAATGTTGGCTTTAAAGATGATCATCTCAATTCTGAGATGAAAGCGGTGATTCAAGAATTAAAAATGTATAAAGATAACTATTCTCAAAGCTTAATTATGGATCTGATGGCAGCAATTTTTCCGGATCATCCGTATCACTATCCAATAATTGGGTTTAAGCAGGATTTATTTGACGTACATGCAAATAGATTACGAGAGTTTTATAAAAAGCATTACTGGCCCAATAATGCTACCCTTGTTATTGTGGGAGACGTAGAAGTAAAAGAAGTATTTGATCTGGCAAAAAAATATTTTGAGAAAATTCCTGCCAATAAACAATATAAAAAAGATCAGTTTTATTTTAATAAAGATATAATTTCCCACCACGTTACTTTATACCGTGATGTGCAAAAACCGGTGGCCGTTGCCGCATATGTGGTTCCGGGTGCTCAAACAAAAAATGAGCATCTTGTGGATGTTATTGCCTATATACTTGGCCTTGGTAAGGGATCGCGGTTATATAAAAAGCTTGTTAATGAAGAGCAGTTAGTAACATCTTTTTCAGCATATCCCTTTTCGCTTTTTGAGGCAGGAATATTTTTGATGAGTTTTGAGCCAAAAGATATCAATGACTTGCCCAAAATTTATGATTTGATCCAAGAAGAAATTGATTCAATTATAAAAGATGGTCTTTCCGATTTAGAATATAACCGAGCGCTTAATCAAGCCCGTATGAGTTACTACAATCTCCTCGAAAGCATTGAGACGCAAGCACGCGAAATTGGTAGAGCATATTTAGCTACCGGGGATGAAAATTTTGCATTCCATTTTATGGATAAGCCAAAAAAAGAGGCTGAAGTTGAAATCAAAAAGCTTCTTGCTGCGCACTTTAAGAATTCGGTGATGCACAAAGGAACATTGTTACCACTTTCAGAGCAAGACAAAAAGGAATGGCAAGCACTGCAAAAGGCATCTGATGAGTATGACACAAAGTTTCTTGCAAAACGCTCACGAACAACCCCCATTGAGCCGCCCCATTATGCTAAAACGTTGAAAGTTAACGAGGCTACCAAATTTGATTTTCCAAAATATAAAACCATTACGTTGAAAAATGGGCTAAAGGTTCTTTATTATGACAACGCAAGTATTCCCAAAATTGATTTAGTGATGGAGCTCAAGGCGCGCCACTATTATGATAGCCAATCGCTGCCGGGGCTGTATAATTTTGTTTCCCAAATGCTTTCTGAGGGAACAAAAAAATATACCGCCGGTCAGTTGGCCGATGAGTTGGAATCGCGGGGCATGGATTTACAAGTTACTCCGGGCACCATCGCATTAAGTATGCTGGCAACCGATTTTGAAAAAGGGCTTGAGCTGCTCTTAGAAATTGTTGAGAATCCCCGCTTTGATGAGAAAGAAATTGAAAAAGTTCGTGAACAGATTCTTGCAAAGATAAAAAGCTTTTGGGATAATCCGCAGCAGATTGCGGGTCTTTTAGTTTCACAAGAAGTTTATAAAGGCCATCCTTACAGCAAAAATATCCTTGGCACTGAAGAGTCTATTAAAAAAATAACTAAAAAAGATCTGATTGAGTTTCATAAGAAATATTTTAGTCCGGCCGATGCCCGCTTGGCTATTGTTGGCGATCTGGGCTCTTATCAACTTGATAAAATTCTAGAAAAAACTATTGGCGCCTGGAAAGGGCCAAAGGTAGAGGATATAGAATTTCCGGCATTGAGCCCGATCAAAGCCTGCGAAAAAATTCATCCTATCAATCGTGATCAAGCAGTTCTTTGTTTTGCCGGTTTATCGGTGGAACGTAAAAATCGTGATTTTGATAAATTATTATTATTCGATCAAATTTTTGGTGGAGGTGCACTAGGTTCAATGCATTCAAAATTGTTCCAGTTGCGAGAGCAGTCAGGGCTCTTTTATACCATCGGCGGCACCTTGGTCTCCGGTGCCAATGAGCAGCCGGGCATGGTGATTGTTAAAACTATCGTTTCTCTTGATCGTTTGGCGGAAGCAGAAAAAGCTATTAAAGAAGTTATCACCAAATCCGTTGATGAAATTACTCCCGAAGAACTTTTAGAAGCAAAGCGTGCTTTAAATAGTTCAATGGTGAATAATTTTGCAACAAATGCAGGCACGGCGACAATGTTTTTAGCCATTGATAGATTCGGTTTCCCGGTCAATTATTTTGATACCCGTGCCCAAACGTTAGCCGCCGTTACTCTTGATCAAGTAAAAGAAGCGGTGAAAAAAGTATTGCGTAATGAGGCTCTGTTTACGCTCAAGGTTGGAAGAATAGAGAAGAAGAATGAGTAAAAAAAGCTTTATTCCTAGTTCAATCTTTAGGGAGCCACGGGAAAAACATACTTGTTCTGCGTTTATATTCTGCAAAATCAGGGTTCTTGCTTAGCAATTTTTCATTCATCGGTATGCCCGAAACAAATAAGAGCAAGAAAGTAATTAGCAAGGGGCTAATAATGGTTATCCAGCCACCGTAAACGCTCAGTGCTATCAAAAAAATTCCCCACCACATAGTGGCTTCACCAAAATAATTAGGATGGCGCGTATACCGCCAAAGGCCATTTTGGCACGTTGTGCCTTTGTTTAAAGGATTTTTTAAAAAGGTATAGAGCTGCAGGTCGCCGATGGTTTCAAAGCAAAAGCCAACAAGCCAGACCAGTGTCCCGATTAAATCGAGCGCATTAAGCGGTGATTGTTGTGGTGTGCCATTTATATAAAGAACACTCAGCGAAATAATAAAAAGTAAAACTGCTTGCAGCATGAAAATATAAACGAAGCTATAAAGTGCAAAATTTTGGCCCCAATCATCGCGCATTTTTTTATAACGCGGATCTTCCCCTTTGCCGCGATTGCGCAAGAAAAGTTGTACGCTTAAGCGCATTCCCCACAGAAGAACCAAAAGGGTGACCAGTAATTGGCGCGGCGCGAATGTGCCGGTGTACAAAAGAGAAAAAAGAGCGAGGAGAATAAAACCGGCTCCCCAGAATATGTCAATTACCGTAGTATCTTTTTTTAATTGCGCAATGATATATCCTAGAGTCATGAAAGCAAGAATAATCATCAAACAAATCGCTAATAAATCTATCATTTTCTATCTCCTATAGGACTAACAGTATCAACAATGATTACGAGTATCAACGAATTTAAAAAAACCATTTGGCAAAACTATACAACGCAGGGCCGAATTTTTGATTGGCGCCACGCGGATGATCCCTATAAGATTTTTGTTTCTGAAGTTATGCTACAGCAAACTCAAACACAACGTGTTACGCAAAAATATATCCAATGGATCACGGTGTTTCCTGATTTTAAAACGCTTGCACAGGCTTCACTGAAAGATGTTCTTGCGCAATGGCAGGGGCTTGGCTACAACAGACGTGGCCTTTTTTTGCATAAAGCGGCTCAGATAATAGCCTCAGAATATGATGGAAATTTGCCCAACGATCGAGAAATTCTTGAAGGGTTGCCGGGCATTGGCAAAGCCACAGCCGCATCGATTCGGGCATTTGCTTTTAATGAACCGACCGTTTTTATTGAAACAAATATTCGCACTGTTTTTATTTATTTTTTCTTTCCCTCGCGAGACAATGTGCACGATAATGAAGTAATGCCGCTGGTTATGCAAACCGTTGATCCCAAAAATCCCCGCGAATGGTATTATGCGCTGATGGATTATGGGGTGATGCTCAAAAAAAGATTTAAAAATCCCAGTCGTAAAAGCATTCACCATCATCAGCAATCAAAGTTTGAGGGCTCGGATAGGCAAATACGGGGGATGATTCTCAAAATATTAACGGCTGCTGATGAGCCAATCGATGAAAAAAAACTCACGGACATAATCGGTAAAGATCATGTCCGTGTTAAAAAAATTATTGATCAATTGGTAGATGAGAAATTTATTGGTCGCCGGGGAGATACGGTATCAATTGCTTAAGAAGCTCTTTCACGTTACCGCTTGAAGTGGTAATGGTGATTTGCATTTGTACATTAGAAACTGATCCGGCGCTTGAGCGAGCAGATTGTGGTGGCGTTGGTTCTTTTTCAACGGCCGGCCCGGCATCAGGAGCGGCCCTTTTTTGGGCTCTGCGAAAAACCTGCTCTTCTTCAGTTGCTTCATTGCAATCCGTGGCAACATACCATTGTGGATCATAAGAGGCCCCCGGAAATTCTTTGGCATACTCTTTTTGATTATAATATTTTAGCGAATCGTTTTTTGGTGGATAGCAGCAAAAGGAGTAATGCGACGATGCACATAATAGTAAAAATAAATATTTGTTTGAATTCATAAGGTGCCTTTCTAATTAAAAAAGTTCCTTATACATTACTCTTTTTGCCGTTTTTTGTCAATTACAATTAGTTCAGATGTTCAAAATTTGTTGGGAAATTGTTCTAATATTCCTTTATCTAATTCATCGGCAAATTGCAATGTGTAATCTAAATTTTTATCAAAAATTTCGAGCGCCTTTTTCCAATTATTTCCTTGCATTGCTTCTATTTCTTGCATGATAAGCAGAAATTGATCGGTAAGCTTTGTTTTTATAAAACTAGAGGACCATGATGGATTCAGACCCGCTATATAGGTGGCGATATGTTCGGCGTTTTTGCGCCACTGGTTGTTGATTTCTGTTAAGGGTTTATTGTTTTTTGCCAACGCAACTGCCCTGGTGATCAAGATAATATTTTCTTTTAAATACATGCTGAGTTTGCTTTGTGCAACGCTGCCATAATAGGCGGCTAAAAGAGTAACCAAATCTTCCTGATTTTTTTCCAGCCTGGTTTCAATTGCCTGTTGGTCGGGCGAATTAAAAAAAGCGGCGTGCAAATAGTTGCGGATCCAAAACGTGTGTTCGCACAGAAGCTTGCGCAGCGCTTGATTGAGCGCGAGCTGCTTTTGCGTCCGGTTGATTATGGTGATTTTGCAAAATCTTGATGAAAATAAATAGCCGGTTGAGCATCCTAAAGCGAGTGCAATTGCACTGGATAGTAATAATGTATTGCGCCATAGCATGTTTGTACTCCTTTGATCATTTTTTATATTTCTTTGAGGTATTTTTGAGCGATTTTTAATTGTTTTTCTAAAATATCTTTTTTCTTGTTTCTTAGATACAGATTTATAAAACTAAGACGAGCATTTTTTTTAATTAGCGAGTTATTTTTAACAATAAAATGCCAATAAAGGGCATCCCACAATTCGCACCATGAACCGTTTTTATAGTTACTCATCGCGCGAATATAATTTGAACTTGAAAAATATGGTTTTGTTGTCATAAGGCCGCCATCCGCATATTGGCTCATGCCATAGACATTGGGTACCATCACCCAGTCATAGGCATCAATAAAGAGTTCCATGAACCAGCGGTACACTTCGTTAGGATCAACTTCTATTAACAGCATAAAATTCCCCAGCACCATTAACCGTTCAATATGATGCGCGTAGCCGGTTTTTACTATTTTTTGTAGTGCATTGTCAATCGGAAGGATTCCCGTTGTGGCATCCCAGAAAGAAGCGGGCAGTTTTTTAGTATGTTTAAAGAAATTGCTTTTGCGTTGTTTTTCCCCGTGAAGAACATATATTCCTTGCACAAATTCTCGCCACCCGATTATTTGGCGAATGAATCCTTCCAAGCAATTGAGAGGAACTGTGTGTTTGTGCGCATAGGCGAGTGTTTCATCTATCACATATGCGGGAGTGAGTAGTCCTATATTCAACAACGGTGATAACAGTGAATGAAATAAGAAATCTTTGGTGGGATCAATGGCATCTTGGTAAGGGCCAAAGAGGCAAAGCCGCCGCGATAAAAAATTATGCAGCCATTTTTTTGCTTCATCATGATTTGTTGGCCAGATAAATTCTTCGATGGTGCCGGGGTTATGATCAAAATGTTTTTTTATATACTCAACTGCTTCTTTTACATATTTATTTTGTTTAATATTCATCGGTTCCGGCACGCGCAGAGCGCCCGGCATCTTGCGGCGGTTTTGAATGTCAAAGCTCCATTTGCCCCCAATGGGTTTGCCATCCTGGACCAGAATATTGAGCCGTTTGCGTTGCGCGATATAAAAACTGTTCATCAGATAATGTTTTTTATTGCCCAGCTCTTCTTGTATCAAGGTGGCCGAGAGCAAAAAACCGGGCGTTTCATGGATGATCAGATTTTTTTCAAAAATGCCGGCGATTTCTTTTTCCAGCGCATGATCAACCAGCCGAGCGCAATGGGCAATAAGATTTTTGCCAAAAAATAATTTTTTTAAATCCGCATGGGAGTTTTCGACATAGATCACATCATATTTTTTTTTCCGTAAATACCCATAATATGTTTTCATGCTTGCGCGATGCAAAACGAGTTTTTGTTTATTAAAGCTAAAATCTGAAAAAAATCGGGGATGCTCAATAAGATATACTAATCTCTTTTTGTGCAAGGCCGGATGATCTTGGAATAATTGATGAGGGAAAATAATTGCTATTTCTTGCTTCATACGTTTTTATAGATTAATTTTGCGCGAGCGCTTTCTTTTGCGTGATCAACCATAGGTTTTGGATAATTTTTTAACAAAACTTTTGCGCCGTGCCACTTATGAATTATTTCCGGTGGCACATTTTGCAGTTCCGGCACCCACTCCTTAATGTAAATACACTGCGGATCAAATTTCTTTTGTTGGAGCCAGGGATTAAAAATACGAAAATAGGGTTGCGCGTCAGCGCCCGTGGAGGCGCTCCATTGCCAATTGCCATTATTAACGCACGGATCATAATCAATTAATTGCTGCGCAAAATATTTTTCGCCCCATTGCCAATCAATGTGTAAATCCTTGACCAGAAATGACGCAACAATCATACGAACGCGATTATGCATCCATCCGGTGGTATTTAATTGTCGCATTCCTGCATCAATAATAGGAAATCCTGTTTTCCCTTTGCACCACGCGTTAAAATCATGCGCGTTATTTTTCCATGGCAATGCATCATATTTTTTATGAAACGCATGGCCAAAAACAAAGGGTGAATTATACGCGAGCTGTGTGAAAAAATCACGCCAATAGAGTTGACGCAACAAAGGATGATCGCTTCCTAAATGAGCGCTGATTGCATGATACGCCTCACGAATTGAAATAGTGCCAAATTTTAAATGGGCCGAGAGCCATGAAGTTTTATCCGCAGGAAAATCACGTGTTTTTGTGTAATTTTTAAGATCTTTGGTTTCTTCCAGCAAATGTAATGCTTCTTGCCGGCCCCCTTGTAGCCACATTCTATCATTGTGGGCAGAATCTATTTTCTTGAAAATATCATGGATGTGGGAACCTGCTATTTTTTCTCCATAGAAATTACCTGCAATGGTGGTAGCCGGCTTTTTAACCGGTTCGCGCACCGATCTTTTATAAAAAGGGGTAAATACGCAGTAGGGGGTGCCGGTTGCACTTTTGATATGTTCCGGTTCATTGAGCAGTAAATCGCTGCTACTTTCAAATTCACAATTATGGTGATGACAAATTTTTTTGATTGCGTCATCCCGCTTACTGCTAAATGGTGTGTAATCTCGATTAACCCACACCGCGTTGATTTTTTCATCAACTATGAGTTGTTCAATAATTTTTTCAGTTTCTCCATAAAAAAAATAGAGGCGGGATTTTTTTTTATGGAGCGCGGTATCAAGCTCACCCAGACTTTTAAGCATAAATTGAATGGCGTTATGGCTTCGATAGCTATTTTTATTGCTTACTTGGCGCGGGTCAAAGATAAAGCAGGGAATAACTTCCCTGCTTTGTGCGAGCGCTTTTAAAAGACCGGTGTTATCGGGTAATCTTAAATCCCTGCGAAAAATAAAAACTGATTTTTTGTACTGTTTCATTACATTCTTTTTTATAACTGTATTTGTGGTGCAAATAGGTGCGCAGGCACAACATTTGGCATCTGTTGTTCAAGCAGACCCGAAAGCACCATGGCCCGCTCAAGACGATGTAATCCAATGCCCGCACCAAACCTTTCAAACATATCAAAAGCTAAATATTCATCAAGCTCTTTTAAAACTCGCTCTTTAGAGAATCGATTAAAAAGCAATTGGGCATATTTGCCGTGTGAAATTGAGAAAAATTGATCCTTCATTTTTTGTTTATCTGTTTCACGTTCGGCTGATTCAATAGTTTCCATGCCATGCAATACTATATCAATTTTATTATATAGGCCATTGCCTGCGTATTTCATGTTCCAGAATGGGTGGGTGCTGGCGGGATATTTTTCCAAGCTGATACACGTGCCAAGTTCTTTGCATAACGCATTTTCATGTTCATGCCCAATAGATTGGGTTTCATATTTTTTGCGTGTTTGTTCATAGTCTATTAAAACCGGCACTTCAAAACCCAAAAAGAGCAATAATTCATCTTCAAGCTGCTTGAGGGCTTCAAAGTTTCCTTTTGCTTCAAATTCAAACAAAGGAAAAATTTGCCAATGGCACCCTTCGGCCGAAGTTGGTTCATCACGATAACTGGTGGTGACACAAAAAACCCCGGGCCATTCCGGGTTATTTAAAAGCTCATATTCTAAGCACATTTGACCCGTCTGGGGCAGTGGATAAAGAACGTTATTGAGCGCGAATTGCGCGATGGTTTCCGGTTGCTCGCCGGCAGCCAAAATAGAGAGCCTTGATTGGGCCGGCACTTCTATGAATCCTTTTTTTTCTAAGAAGAAAGAACGCAATGCGCGAACCATTAGATGATAATTCATGGCATTTTTCATTAGTACTCCTTTTTAGAATTCGCTTATTCTCACAAATTCTTCAAATGGTAACGAAAAATAAAATCTCATGTCAACCGAATGGGTATCTTTTGCTTACTTATCGTCAAATACTATTTCAAAGCCATGTTTTTTTGGTTCTTCTTTACCCAAAGATGCTACAGACTGGATCATTTTTTCGTGCCAGGGCAATTCCGTGCAATTTTCCAAAAACTCCTTTATTTTTTTTATGTGATTCGGATCAATTTGATTATTGCTTAAATCTATCGCGCCACAATTTTTTTGGTATCTCTGCCACAGCTTTAAAGTAGTATCGTAGGTCTTGCACAGCGGTATGCTTGAGGTGGTTACCGAAACTTTGTCTTTGTTTATCATGGGGCAAAATATTGCTTTTATGATGTTTTGATCCAGAGTAGCAATTTTGTTGCTGGATAAAAGCAACCCAAAATTAATGGGAATTCCTTCAAGGTGGGAAGCCGTTAATCTGGTAATTTCATTATTTCGTAAATCCAAAAAGATAAGGTTGGGGAACGCGGCACGCAATTCTTTGATGCAAAATGCCCTGATATGATTGTGTGCGAGATCCAGCCCAAGAACATCAAAGCGATTTATTCTTTTTGCTAAAGTTTCAATTTTAGCAAGATTGTATATTCCCTTACTTGCAAGATCAAGGGTTACCTGGGATGAATTGCAAGTCATATGATTGATCTGTTCTCGATCCTTCTTGTCACGCGAATAATAACGAATCAAGGGGCTCCCGCTGTAGGTGCCAAATTCTATTGATTCCCAATCGGAAACCAGTTTATCGCTGGGCAATTCCATGGCCATTGAATTGATAATGAGAAGCTGAAAGACCCCTAAAATAGTATATTTCATGTACGCACTCCCCCTCTGGTACTGTTTTTTTATTTAGAATAGGGGGTAATGAGAGAGGGAATCAATATTTAATAAATTAATACCGATTACGTCTGCCAAATGAACGTTCGCGGCCGCCATCGCGATCATTTCGTGATCTGCCACCGCGGCGATTGCCCGGGCGTCCATTTGATGACCAATCGTCATCGGATGCCGGAGCCACGCTTACCCGTGTTTTTTTGCCGTTTATTGATTTTCCGCGCAATTTGTTCATCAGTGCCTCAGCTTCTTGCGCCGGCAGCTTAATGAATGTGCGCCGTTTGATTACTTTGAGCTTCTCCAGTTGTTCGTCAGCAACGCCGCCTTCTTGCAGCAAGAAGTTAAGAACATCTTCTTTGGTAATACCATCATCGGTTCCCAAATGAATCATAAGCTCTTGCAGGCCATCATCGGTGCCATCCATTGCGCCATTTTCAAATGATTGCCCGGAAATGCTGGTAAAATTAAAATTATCTTGGCGGGTTGTAGGGAAGAATTTTTCACAAACAACGGCACCCATCATGCGCGCAAGCTCTTCTTGATCAAATGATTTTATTGCTGTTTCTAGTTCAGGGGCAGTTTTGGTTGCCGGGCCATTGGCAAGTGCCGTCAAATAGTCGATCGCTTTTTGCATATGTACTTTTTGAATATCTTGTGCGGTTGGCACATCAAGCGGATTGATGGTTACTTTAAACTTTCTTTCAAGCATGCGAACGTTGCGCAACTCATTTTTGCCGCCGATAAAACTAATTGCAATACCCTCTTTTCCTGCTCTGCCTGTTCTTCCGATACGGTGAACGTAGCCTTCATGATCATTGGGTAAAGAATAGTTGATAACGTGGGTTAAATCGGCCACATCGATGCCGCGTGCTGCCACATCGGTAGCAACCAGAATAGTAAAATCTTTATTTTTAAATTTTTTGATTACCGCGTTGCGCAATCCTTGGCTCATGTCGCCATGAAGCGCATTGGCCGGATATCCTGCGGCAACTAATTTATCAGCAAGTTCCGCGGTTAAAATTTTTGTTTGGCAGAAAATAAAACCATAAAATGTTGGATTGCTGTCAATAAACCTACAAAGGGCCGCAAAGCGATTTTTGCCGGGTACCATAGAAAAATACTGTTTGGTGTTGGAGGTTCCCACTTGTTGTCTGCTTGCGCTCACGCTCACGGTATTTTGCATATGTTCATGCATGATGCCACTAATGCCCGGTTTTACCGTTGCCGAAAAGAGCCAAATTTGGCGTTCTTCCGGGGCCGCTGCCAGAATTTGATCCATTTCTTCTTTAAAGCCCATATCAAGCATGATATCAGCTTCATCAAGAATTAATGTTTGCAGATTGGCCAAAGAGAGCGTTCTTCTGGTCAAATGATCATTAATGCGTCCGGGTGTTCCCACAACGATGTGTATGCCACGCTTGAGGGCGCTCATTTGATCGCGCATTGATGCGCCGCCATAAATTGCCTCAACGCTAATGCCAAGGGGCTGTGCGATAGGGCGCAAACTTTGCATAATTTGGACAACCAATTCTCGGGTAGGCGCCACGATAAGCGCCTGAAGGCGTCTATCTTGGGCATTGATACCTTGAATAAGGGGAATGCCAAAAGCAAGCGTTTTGCCTGTCCCCGTTTGGGCCTGTCCCCAAAAATCAACCTTTTTAGGGGTTAAAAGTAAAGGGATCGCCTTGCTTTGAATGTCTGTTGGCTGTGTTATGCCAAGAGCGTCAAGGGCGGTTATAATTTGAGGATGTAAAGGAAGTTCCTTAAAGGAAGTAATCATAGTTTTAAACTCACATATTAGGGTTATGACTGATTAATCAGTCGCTTGTGATAGCGAATATCCACATACTCAAAGCCGTTTTAGGCTAGGGCACCGCTATCACTGCCCTAATAGTATTCTTATCTATGCTAATACAGATAGAAAACTTTGTCAAATGCCATTTTTGTCCAAAAAAGACCATTTTTGAGGTGTTTTCATTCTATTTGAACGGTATTGCTTTTGAAAAACTTGGCTATTTGTTCTTTGGTGATCTTGGAGGAGGCGACATCGAGCATGAGGGGATAGAGATCTATTTTTGGCTTGAAAAAATAGTCATTCTTTTATCAATTTTTGATGCAGGCGAATTGCTCGCTCAATGGTTACAAAAATGATCGCTTTCATGTTTTGGCTAGTTTCTTAAACGTTGATTTATATTTTTGTATGATCTCATCTGAGATAGCATCATCGATAGCTTCACTGTTCTTTGTTTTTTTTGTAAAACTCTTAGATTTTTTTTTGTTGGAGTGATCAATAAAGTTCCATCTTTGATTGCAATATTTACTATGCTCGATTCATCCATTTTAAGAAGTTTGAGTAGTGCTTTATCAAGAATTAACGCAACGCTATTGCCATGTTTGGTTAATTTTTTTTCCATAGAAGTGCCTTTAAGAAAATATGATTGGTTACTTGTTGTCATTATAATGTGGATATGAGTGTGATTCAAGAATAAAAAAAGGCATCTTTTTAGAGATGTCTTTTTTTAAGCAAATTTGATTGTTTAGAGTTTCGCTTTTGCAATACAGTATAGAAAAGTTTGTCAAATGGTATTTTTGCCACAATTGCCGATATTGAAGGGTTTTTCATTCTATTTGAATAGCTATCGGGAAGGGTTGCGCAAAAGTCATAAAAAAGGCCTCGCGATAGAGATTCTTAATTGTATCGAGGCGAGTGGTAGCCTCCAAAGTTTGTTGTATTTCCGGATATTGTGGCGCCGGTCATTTTTGGTGAATTTGGTAGAAGATTATACATAAATATACACGCAGAGGCTGCGGTGATACCGGTCCAGAGTACAAATTGCCGGCTTTGCAATGCGCAAGCAATTTTGCTCCGTACTTGTTTTACAAGCGCAGCATATTTTGTATCATTGCTATTTTCCGGAATCATATAAGGAATTTGATTACTTTGGGCCTGTTCTAATTTTTGAACGCTTTGCTTATACTCCCGAATCATATGCTGGCCACTGGCAACAACAGCGATTCCTGAACCAATCTGATTGATTACATCGATACACAAAACGTTAATCGATGATGCACATAATAAAATGAAAAGAAGCTGTTTAAAAATAATCATCCGTTTTTCCTTGTTACCGTTTTTGTGTAGAAATCATTATATTTTTTCTGATAAAATTCAAATAATTTTTGGGGCGAGGGCTCGGTTATTTGCATGCTGCCGATAACTTCTCCCGTTTTACTATTTTTCATGCAATATACCGCGCTTGGTTTGGGAATTTGTAATTTAATTTGAATGCTTTCCCCGTCCTGGAATTCGATGTGCATTGAATTAGTATCATAATCCGGGTAATAATAAATAATTTTGATCTCTTTTTTAAGGATATCGGAGGCATCATGCTGGAAGGCTGTCGCGTGCAGAATGATAAGTGTCGGTAAAAATAGTAATAAATTTTTACGCATTGCCCACGCTCTTTTAACTCAAATGTTTTTTAAGCAATTCCTGAATTACTTTCGGATCGCCTTTGCCTTTTGTTTTCTGCATCATCTGTCCCACAAAAAAGCCAAATAGTTTTACATTGCCGGCTTTATAATCGGCAACTTGAGCCGCATTGGCAACAAGCAATTCTTTAACCATTGCTTCAAGTTCTTCACTTGATCCAATTTGTTCAAGCCCTTTTTCTTTAACAACTTGTTCGGGGTTTTTGCCGGTTTGGCAAACGATGGCAAAAACTTCTTGTGCCGCACGATTATTAATAACACCCTTCTCCACCAAGCCAACAAGTGTGGCGAGTTTATCAGGAGTCATTTTTAATTCGTTGAGCGGTATTTTATGTTCTTTGAGATGGCCCATAATATCGCGCAATATCCAATTCACAATCGATTTGCTTGGATTTAGTTTGTGTGCTTGCTCATAATAAGATGCCAAGTCCATATCATCAACTAAAATCTCGGCTTCATAAGCGGATAAACCGTTTTTGGTTACATAACGATCAAACCGATCATAGGGCAGTTCCGCCATTGTTTTTTTAGCATCATCGATCATATCTTGGTTAATTTCCAGAATCGGCAAATCCGGATCTTGGAAATACCGGTAGTCGGCTGCCTCTTCTTTGCTGCGCATCATGATGGTTTTTTTATTTTTTGTATCCCATAAGCGCGTTTCTTGGCGCACCTTTTGGCCGCTCTCAATAAGTTCAATTTGGCGCTCAATTTCATGTTCAATAGCGTCGCCGATAAATTTAAACGAGTTAATATTTTTCAGTTCGCACCGCGTTCCTAATTTTTCTGCGCCCTTTTTGCGGACGGAAATATTGGTATCGGCGCGGAGCGCGCCTTCTTCCATGTTGCCGGAACAAATGCCCAAATACTGCACAATTAATCGCAGCGCGCGTAAATATGCTTTTGCTTCATACGTGCTTGCAATATCAGGATAGGTTACGATTTCAAGAAGCGGCGTGCCGGCACGGTTAAGATCAACAAAACTGGCATTTTCATGCTCGGCGTGGATATTTTTGCCCGCGTCTTCTTCCATATGAATACGGATCAATCGAATTTTTTTAATCGACCCATCTTCCAAACGGATCGGCACATAGCCGGCCGTGCAAATAGGATCCTCATTTTGGCTAATTTGATAGCCTTTGGGCAGATCCGGATAAAAGTAATGTTTGCGGGCAAATGTGTTGCGCGGTGTTATGGCGCAATTGGTGGCAAGGCCTGCCTTGATGGCATATTCTACCACCTTTTTATTGAGCACCGGCAATGAGCCCGGTTGTGCGGTACAGATATTACAAATATTGGTATTGGGAGTTTTGCCTACCTGATTGGCGCAGGAACAAAATATTTTGCTCTTGGTGAGCAGTTGAACGTGGACCTCAATACCGATGTTAAGTTCGTAATGTGGATAATTATCCAAAACGGATGGTGTTTTTGACATGTTATTTTTTTTCGATTTTATAAGTGCTCGTACTTAAATTTTTATCACTTGCTAAGGTAATTTTGCATTTATATGTTTTTTCTAATGTTAAAATGGCATTGTATTCAACACTGGTCAAGTGGTTGAAATTTTCCGGGTGTACATATAAAACTGCCACATTGCCCCATTTTTGTTCTTTAATCTTTTCTTGCAGCTGGCGCAAAATTAAATGACATTCTGTTTCTAATGATTTTACATACCCAAGGCCCTTGCAGGCCTGGCATTTTTGCATCATTTGCTGTTGTAAGGTGATGCCCGAACGTTTGCGGGTCATCTGCACCAACCCAAATTCAGAAATTTTGAGTACTACCGACTGGAACTTGTCTTTCTCGCGGAGCATTTTTTCAAAGAATCGGAACAGCTTTTGCTTATTGGCGCCCGAGGCCATATCAATAAAATCAATTACAATAAGGCCGCCGATATTTCGCAGGCGTAATTGCCGCACAACTTCTTGTGCCGCTTCAAGATTTGTTGCAAGAATTGTTTCTTCAAGGTTCTTTTTGCCGGTAAATTTACCCGTGTTTACATCAACCACGGTCATTGCTTCGGTGGTCTCGATGATTAATGAACCGCCCGATTTTAACAGAACCTTTTTTTCAAGCGCCGCGTCAATTTGTTTTTCGATGCCAAAATGTTCAAAGAGTGGCGAAGGGCCCTCATATAATTTTATTTTTTGGCTGTACTCGGGGGCTATCGATTTAACGAATTTATATATTTTATTCAGGCCGTCTTTGTTATCAGTGATTACTTCTTCCACATCATCATCAAGATGATCCCGCACAATTTGAAGTGGCAGTTCAATGTCTTGGAATATTTTTTCTTTGGGCTCGGCGCTCTTGAATTTAGTTTGAACCAGTTCCCAGGTTTCGAGTAAAAACTGAATATCTTTAATAATTTCTGCTTCCGGGCGCTCATCACTCGTGGTGCGAATAATGGCCCCCATGCCATCCGGAAGATTTTGTTTTACGATGTTTTTTAATCGTATGCGCTCATCACGATTTTCTATTTTTTTAGAAACACCAATGCGGGGAATATTCGGCATTAATACAATAAAGCGGCCGGGCAGCGTGAAGCAGGTAGAAAGCTTTGCCCCTTTTTCGTATACCGGTTCTTTGCTCACTTGCACCAGTATCTGATCGCCCTCTTTAAAGATTTTACTAATATCGATTTGCTGGCGAGAAATGTGACGAGGAGGCGGCGATTCGCCATCATCATCGTCAATTTGGCTATGTTTGCTTATTTTTGCGATTGCAAGATCCCGATCGATCTCAGAAATATGCAAGAATCCGGCCTTTTCTTGGCCAATATCAACAAATGCTGTTTGAATGCCGGGCAGAACTTTGGTTACGATTCCCTTAAAAAACGCCCTTTCTAATGGATTTTCTGTGTGCCCTGTAAAGTAGACATTTTGCAGTTGCCCATCAGTGGTAATAGCAATCCGCGTTTGCCAGGGATTTTCATTAATTAAAATTTTTTTCATGCTTTTAGCCATTTTTTAATTTTTTCTTTTCTTAACTATACCCGATTTTGATGATAATGAGTAGAAAATTGGCCAAATTTGTGTTAAAGTCCTTATGCTTTTGATAAAAATTGTTTTTTCTTTCCTTCTCAACTAGGGAGTATTCATGAATAAGCAAGTAATTGCATTGCTATCTGTAATTGTTTTAATGCCGGGGTGCGGGTTCTTTAAATCAAAAAAAGCAGAAAAAAGACCGGTTAATAAAAAAGAGATATTAACTGATGTTGATATTCCGGTTGCCGGCGACGGGGTTAAAAACTTTTTTGAAGAAGATCTTGACGAGTTGGCGCTCAACGATCCTTCTTTTGCTGCCCCGATTGAGGAAGATGATAACCAGTATGCCTGGATAAATCGATCGGATAAAGCCGCACAGAGTTTTAAGAAAGTCTATTTTGATTTTGATAAATATGGCATAAACTCATCGCAAAAAGAATCGGTTGATTATGACATTTCTCGCATGAAGCAACTGCTTGCCCAGGAAGAAAAAACCGGCGTTCGCGTAGAATTTGTGATCAATGGCAATGCCGACCATTATAAAGGCTCCAAAACCTATAATTACTTCCTTTCAGAAAAACGGGCAAAAACGCTTAAAGATTGTGCCGTGGCGCAAGGGGTTCCTGCCGATCGCATCAAGATTGTGGGTCGGGGAACCGATTTCCCTGAGCTGGTTAATGGCAAACCATGCACCGGCGACAAGGATCAACAAGCGCCCAATCGTCGCGATGAAATTCAAGTGATTGCCGTTGCTGCGTAAATAATTTGAAGATTGTTAGGGGCTGATTGTTCAGCCCTTTTTTTTAACTTTAAGGGACATTTTATGAAAAACAAATTACTCATTGTACTCACATTCAGTGCGCAGTATCTTGGCGCCAATCAGCCTACCAAAGAAGCGTTACTGGCCGCACAGTTGGAAAAAGATAAAGAAGAATTGCAGAACTTTGTTGCCTGTAATAAAAATGAATTCGTGGAGGCAGCAAATGCTAAAAAGATGGAAGCTGAGCAGGAAATTAAAGAAAAGCTAAAAGAAATAAAAAATATAGAATTTACTGCCCAAGTTTTTAAAGCTTTGTATGAAAAAAAGCCTCAAATAGTTACAGAAAGTAGCGTTTCTGCTCAAGTGATTAAAAGCACAGTAGTAGTTGAGGAAAAATTACATGCAATTTTGCGCTCAGGAGAATGGCGCATGTTGCGTACTGCCGATCTTAGAGATCCAAAAAATCTTAAGCCCCTCGTTAATATAGCAGAAAATATCCAACAGGATTTTGAGAATAAACGCGCAAAAAATCCCGATAAAGAAAATGAATTTATAGCTGAAAGAGCAGTTATTTTAAGCATCTTGGCAGGCTTTTTGCGATCAAGAGCAGAGTAATGTTTTGCAATGATGATATAGAAGTTCTTTAGCCAATCAATTTTTCTATAATCGGCTTGATTTCAAAATCGAGCCGATTTTTTTTGTATTTTTTAAGCCGTTCTTTGATCTCTTCATCATGTCTCGGATTTGCAATAATGGTGGTGACTGCGTCACGCAAATCATGTGCATCTTGCAAGCAAATTCCCCAATCGTGTGCGGTTAACAAGGTGTGATTGAGCCGTTCCCAATAAAGCAATGTTGCCGTTGCATCTAAAATCATAGGAATATTCAGATATATTCCTTCACAAAAGCTCACCGATCCTGATTTGGTGATTAAAAGATCGGCCGTAGCCATAAGATCTGCAACATGTTCAGTAAATCCGATGATGGTTAAAGAAAGCAGATGGTTAAATTTTAAATGTTTAAGACGCTTTGCAATCTTTGCATCTTTGCCGGTAAAAATTATTATATGTGCAGGGATGGTAAGTGCTGCCAGTTGTTGCGCAAATCCCACAATATTGGTGTTGCCTTGACCGCCCATCATTAACACGATCACCGGCCTATCCGTTGGAATGTTGTATTTCTTTTTAAGCTCAGGAATGTTTTTTTCTTCAAAAAAACTGCTGCGCACCGGCAATCCGGCTGCTGAAATTTGTACAGGGTTTATGTTTGCTGCGCTTAATTTTTCTTTGATCATGGAATCATCAAAACCGATAACCAGTTGAAATTTGGCATAGGTTGGATTTTTAATGCCCGTAATAAAACTACTAACATCAAGATCGGTAGGAATTAAAAGAAAAGGAAGATCAGTATTTTGGCATGCTTGCAAAAGAACCCCATTGATGATCGGGGTGACCGAAAGAACCAAATCCGGCTTATGTTTTTGTAAATATTGAGTGGCCAGACGAATCATTTTTTTAGTGCGCAAACCAAAATACCAGTTGCCCAGATTATACATGCAATTCAGGACCGAATACCAACGTTTACGCAAGAAATAGTTATAAATATCTTCACCATTTATGGTACCAAAAGTGAGCCGAGAGCTTGGATCTATTCCTTTAAAAACATCATCGAAAATAAATACCGGTTTAGTTTCATATTCGTTGCCCAAGTAAGCTTGAATGGCTTTCATGGCACTAATATGGCCCTGGCCACCCGAACTGGTGAAAATGATTATTTTTTTCTTCATTAAATTCTTGTAAAAAAAGGGTTAATTATACCCTATAATAGCATAAAATGGCCTGTATGTCAGGTTGCAGAAAGGGGCAAAGATGGATTATGCGTTTTTCCTAAGAGATCTTTGATACAGGGTTTCAGTGCTTACCCCTTTAAACATGTCGAAAAATTCCATCTTTGTAAGTGAAGAGTTGGACAGCTGTTTAGGTTTTAGGATTATTTCTGGATATGCATAACTAATGATCATCTTGCATACTTCTAAAGGTAAAAGTTTAAAAGGTGAATGTGCCTTTGGTCCCTTTCCGGGGTTGCGTAGAATTTTTAATACTTTTTCACGTTCCTGTTGAAACGCATAATTTATCAATTCCACAAACTGGGGTATGGTACCATGTTCTTCGTATGCTTTTTGCATGGCGGTAGCTTTTAGCGAATTCTCGATATGAATATTTATTCCCGCTCTAAATAATAGATTGAAAAGTAATTTGCGCTCGGGTATAGCAAATTGTTCAATAGAGCGATCGCGATCGAGGCAGGGCGCAAGCAATGGAAATAGTGCCGTTGGATTGGGAGTATAGCCAAAATGCCCATTTATTGCATTAGGATCAGCTTTATTTGCCAGCAAAACACGAGCGATCGTTATTCTTTTTTGCACCATTTGCGGTGCCGAGTCATTGGAAAAATTGCAAATTTTGTAGAGTGGCGTTTCGGCATCAGTGTCGTAGGTGTTGGGGAGGACGCCATGACGTAGTAATTCTTTAGTTGTTTCTATGGCCAAATTTTGAACGGCACCGTGTAAGGGAGAATTTTTTTGATAAGGCTGCAGCGTATATGGATTGAGCATTATTCCCGATTTTAAAATTTTTCTTGTTATCACAATATATTCATCGCTTTGGGCAAGTTGAAAGAGAGCATTTTTCGGGTCAGTTGGATTACAGAAATGGCTCACACTTTCGTTTTTTGCCAGTGCATCTTCAAGAGTTTTTATCAATTTTTGTGTTTTTTCTTTTTTTTCACGCTCTTCTTTTTCTTTGCTTAAAGCATGGGCCCTGAGTGTTTCTGGCGTCTCGGTTGCTGTATGTCGCCGCGACATATGTTCGAGTGTGCTATAACATGCTTTTATGGTATTTGAATTGAGTACAATTAACACTACCAAAACTACAAATTTTTTTTTCATGAGTCTCCTTTGATCTGCTTTTGCTCCGGTTTCAAAAGATCAAGAAGTTTTGCGGAATTCAAAATTTCTTCCGGCCATGGAAAATTAGAAAAGATGTTATCGAGAATCAACTTGAGTAACTCCTTGGGTAAACGTCTGAATAAAGACTCATTTGTTTCTTTTCCTCTCAGCAGCAAAACATAGGCAGCAATTTTATGTTCATAAATGCGTGTGGCTATTTGGCCCAATTTTGGATCCTTCTCCGACAATAATTCTAAGCATGTTTTGCCATACCCATTTTTTTCTAAAGGATTTGCGCCGTGTGCAAGTAAAAGTTTGAGAGCAATCTGTTTATCGGTGCTATGGGATGCTCCACACAAACTATGCAAGGGGGTTTCACCATAAGATGTGGGAGTTAGATAGCATCCTGCATCAAGAATATTTGGGTTGGCATTATATGTCAAAAGTATTTTTATATTTTCAAGAGATAGTTCACGTGGTGCACATGCCCAATGTAATGGAGTTTCTCCCCAGCAATTAAGAGCATTTGGATCGGCTCCGGCGGTAAGCAATTTTAAGGCCAGTTGACCAGTTCGATCATGATGTATTGCCCGATGTAATGGCTTTTGATTCCCAAAGGGAGACCCCATGTTTGCATTCAAATCCAGGTTTTTTTCTAGCCGTTCATTGATGGTATTTATGACTTGTTCTTCTCTATCTTTGGCCTCCGATTCAGATTCCATAGGGGAGAATAAGCCCTCATCTTCCATGCAAAAATTTAATGAGGGAATAAATAGCAATAGTGTTGCAAAGTATTTTGTTTTCATAGATGTTTTTCCTCTATCTGAATGAATTTTTTTATATCATTCAAGCTAATCCATGAAGAAATGTTTGCGCATTAATTTCATCAATCTCATCGAGAAGCGCTCTCATCGCCCGCGGCAAATTGAAAGAGAGAAATTGAAAGAGATGATCAATTTTTTCTCCATTTTTTCATGTACGTTGAAATATCTTTTGTCATCGTATCGGAATTTTGTACAGAAAATACCATGATGACTAAGAGAATCTTTTTCATGCTTTTTACCTTTTTGAGTGCCAAGAATATAAAATGTGAGTACAAAGGTAGAACTTTTGGCTGTTTTTGTCCATTGCGACCACCGTTTAATGCCGGCACCCAAGTATACCGATAAAAATCGTTACGATATCACACAAAATTCATAACAAACGTTGCCATCTGATTGAAATGCGGCTAGTAGCGGTTGCTTAGGATCATCGATTTTTTCACAACCATTCAAATTACATTCCTTTGCATAGTCGATCAATTTTTTTAAGAATGTATCATTTTTTTGACATGCCTTATAAAATGCGGTGAGGCCGGTGTTATTTATGTGTTTGGTATTACAGTGGTTTGCAACTAATAGCGCTATGATTTGCTTGCGTTGCTCAAGAAAGCAATTAAGGACCGTCTCTTCATGACCCCCATTGGGGGCGCGGGGATTAATAATTTTTGGTCCATAGCAAAAAATATTAAAAAATGGCGTTTCACCATACCGATCAACACTGTTTACCTCTGCGCCATGTGCAATAAGACTTTTACAAATTTCCAACCGCCTTGCCCCAATTTCCGGTACAACGGCATCACATTCAGTGGAGCAGATTACATGAAGTGCCGTTTCAAGATTTCTGTTTCTAGCATTAACCAAGACTTTTTTTGCCGCAAGTAACTCATTCACTTTTTCCAGGTCAAATTTTTTAACCGCTTTATGGAGGATCCAGGGATCATTAATTTCCATGGCAGGGCAAGAGCTGGCTATTACGGCTAAAAATAGGCTATGATTCATGTTTTCCCTTTTTTTAACTTAAGGTAAAGCGGAAAGTAAGAAAATTGCAATAAAAGCGCTTTTAATTTGGCAGAATTTGTTTAAACTATTATCTGACTCATTCTATTGTGCTCTTTTGGGCCGGGTCATAAAGACTCGTACAACAAAAGCAGCTGCCAAGAATGACGTGTAGTAATGCGTTTCGGTTTCAGCCCCAGCAAGGTCGAACAAGCCAGTGCACCTATTTATTTAACACCATAACGCTCGAAAGAATACATGAAGTTTAATACCATTCTCTGATTTTTTTCTCAATGCCTCATTTTTAATACAATGTTAAATTATTTTAAGGAACATATTATGACGTACAAAAATCTATTGTTAATCGCTCTTTTAGCGCCCCTTTCTATTTTGGGTAATGAAAAGGAATTACAGCTTTTAGAACTTAAATTTAAAAAGGAAGCGGAGCTTTCCGAGTTGGGCAAAACAATTGCAGATAAGTATTTGTATATACGCTCGATTTGGAAAGAAGAGATTAATATTTTTAAGCGACAAATAGAAAAGGCAGGCTATAACGACGAAGAAGCCAAGGAATTTGGCCGCTTGATAGATGAAAAGTTGGATGCTTTTATTGAAGTTTTCAGCAATGAAAAAAATATTAATGGGTTCTTAGTTAAAGAACTTTTTCAAAAATCTGAAAATAAGCAAATGGAAGTAGATTTTGATGCTATAAAGTTTTTTCTCATAATAATTCGTAACGAATATCGGATTATAAAAACTTTGATCGAGGGATACGAAATTCTTGAGCAGCAATATCGTGAAATTAATCAAAAATTAATTGCTTTGAATCAGTAGATTTAAAAGGTTGAAATTATGAAAAAAATAACAAAGATTATATATTGTCAATTTTCTCTTTTTCAATTATTCCATGGAGTTGGATGCGATGTCGATTTAAATAGTGCAAAAATTATGGCGCTACGGGACGCTTCACAAAACTTTAATGAAGCCGCTAAAGAATTAGGTAACAAGACAATTAAAAGAATGTCGCCCTATTTTAAAGAATTGCTGGCAAAGCATCCTGAATTTGGCTCTAATACTGGATTAGAAGCTCTTAAAGCAGCGATTCCGGTTATTAACGAAAATGTAGATAAGTTATCTAAAACAGATATTTTTATCACCTCAAGAAATCTCCAAGCCCTTGAGAGACTTGCTCAAGTATTAAAAACTGCTCAACCTGCTCTTGAAAATGACGGTATCGAAGCAGCAAAAGTTCTTGCTCCAATGATTGAAAAATCATCAGGCGATGTGAAGCAAGCATGCATTGCTCTTGCAGCGGCCGCGCCAAATACCGGTGCAAATGTTGGTGTGGGCACATTAAATACCTTGGGAGCAGCCATAAAAACTACTGGCGCGGCAATAAAATCTGCCGGATCAACCGTTACCGCGGTTGCCGTAGCGCATCCGGTTGCAACCTGCATTGTTATCGGAGGCGTGGTTGTGGGTGTTGTGGTCTATTATAAGGGACGCGAAATTTATCGGCATTTCTTCCCAACTGAGGCTCAAAAGGCAAATAATCTACAAGAAAAATTAAGGGCCATAAAATATAAAGCAAAGTTAGAAAAAATAGAAAAAGAGATGCAATTTAAGCACGTGTTAATACAAAATGCGTCATCTGCTGCAAAAACAGCAACGGGAATTCCTGTTGCGGCTCAAAGCGCTGCGCAACAACTGGCAGCTGTTGCCGGTCAGAAAAAAGTTGATAAAATTGTGGCTTCTTACAACAAATACGCGCCACAAGCAGCACTCGCATAAACATAAGATTTTAAAAAAGTTTTTGATCTTTTTTAAAAAAATGCCCCATGCATAAACATGGGGCATTTCTATTGTTACTCTTTTGAATAATAATATCTATCCGTCAGGATCATAATAGCGTTTGATATGATCACTAGTGCTAAGGCAATGTAGCCACAAAGAGGACTTTGTGAGAATATGCTTCCCCATATTCCATAGCGCGGTAACTCAAAATACCAGACAACCAAAGGAGAAATAACAAACCACAAAATTACTAAATATCTTACAAAGTATTTGTTATCAAAAGCACCGGGGAACATCTCAGATAAACTCTTATTATCAGTTAAGCGGTTTTTCAAAAAAAGAAGCGTTCCGCCAATTAATAAGATTTGTATTTGATTCAAAAATGCTTCAAATAAATTCATTAGATTTTAAGGAGTTGGGGTTAAAGTAACTATTGTGCCGGCTGTAGTAGCAGCTACTTCAATGCAGTGAGATAATTCTGCGGCATGTAATATAAGTTCACCTTGGGTTGATATAATGCCAGCAATTAATGCGCAGTATCCAGTTATTTTCACTCCCCAGTATGTGCAAGCGCCTGCAACGGGGCCGCCGCCATTGCCGCGAACTTTAGCTGCAAGACTATAAGTGCCTTGATCATCTTTATTGATGCGGATGTACCCTTTACCAATAAAATTTTCCAGTGCTTTCTCTTGTGCAACTGCTTTAAGCAACGGATTAATATTATGTTTTTCAACACGATATGCCGCATTTTCATCTTCAACATAGAAATCGTGGTGGTTTGTGTACAACTTAAGATCATTTGCTGTTGAGACAGCGCTTCGCTCTACCAGTTCCATAGCAATAACTAATGATGAAATGCTCACTAAACTTACAGATAAAGAACTAATTGTACGTATCTTCATGTAATCTTCCTTGTTTTACTGATGTTATAAATTATACAGTGGCTTGTTCCGACATCGCTGCAGTGCAAACCGAAACGCATTACTACTCTGGGTCGGGCAACATCATAGTCAGAATTTTTTTAAATTACAAGAGGAGAAAGCAGCAATGTGCTCATGATAAGTTACTTGCCTCAGAAGAAAGTTGATAAGATTGTGGCTTCTTATAATAAATACGCGCCACAAGCACAAGCGGCTCAGGCATAAAAGGAATGCTTAAGAGTATTACTTACAGTCTTTTTTGACTAAGTTTAATCTTTCAATCTCTTGCAGTGTAAACTGCGCGAGTTCAGCAGAGTCAGCACGATAATAATCATGATAAAAGGGACCATAAGGTTCTTTAGTTACAGGACGACATGCACCTGCCAAAGCTACTTGAATAGCGGTTTGTCCTTCATTGTTAACAATGGCGGGGTTAATTCCTGATTTTAAGAGTAACGTGATTATTTTTTTTCTCTTGGAAAGAAATAGTTCATGCTTTTTAACATCTGCATAGTGATGGTCATGGTCAGTATGAAATGCCGTAAACAAAACAGTTTCTACCGATTCATTTGGATTTGCTTTATTCTTTAACAATAATTTTACCGTTTTAACAGCGCATACTTTACAAGCAAATCCTAAGGGCGTATCGCCATAGGGTGATCGTATATTCGGATCGGCGCCGGACTCAAGTAGTTTTTTTGAGGAAGAAAGATGATCATCGCTTCTTGCGCACTCTATTAATGGATAATATTTTCTAATGCCAAAAGTTATTGAATTAAAATCTTCTTTCTTTAGAATACGTGTTTCTACTTCATTCATTATGTCTTGCACTGTGTAGTTGACTTTGAAATCAGGGACCATTGAATATAATGAACTACTACTGACTGCTAGAATAAACAATATTTCTTTCATTGAAAGTGTCCTTTTTTCATTTTCCGATACAAAATTCTCTAAACACCATGTCCATTCCTGCCTCACTGATAGCCTTTCCTGAGAGTTCTGCAAGATTGGCAATGGCATCATTAATATGCACGGAAAGTAGTTCATAGGCAACTGTTTTATGCGCGAGCATTTGTTGAATTTCGAGCAGTTTATTTTCAAGCGTCAGCAAAATATTATAATGCCGTTGATTAAGTAAAAATGGCGATTCAATCTGCGCAAATAAACCGGTTATTTTTTGTTCGATCTGTTTTTCAAGTAGATCAATATTTATTTTGGTTTTGCTCGAGAGAAAAATGGGATTTTCAACTACATGGTTCGATACGCTAATTTCATTCACACTCACGACGAACGGTTCCTTGGATTGTGTTTCATCCGCCTTAGTAAATACCGTAATAATTTTATTTGGATATTTTTCCACTATGCCAGCGTATACCGCCTTTTCTTGAGCATTTATCTCTCGAGAGCCATCATAGGCAAGAATAATAATGTCTGCTTTATGAGCTTCTTCAAAAGAACGTTTAATGCCCTCTTGTTCAATGGTATCATCCGTTTGGCGCAATCCGGCAGTGTCCACTAAGGTCCAATAATTACCATTTTTATAAAGTCCGGCCTCAATAGAATCTCTCGTGGTTCCTGCTTGTGCATTTACAATCGCCCTATTTTGATTAAGGAGCGCATTAAATAATGATGATTTGCCGGCATTCACCGAACCGATTATTGCAATGCGAATTCCCTGACGAATCGTTTGTTGCTGATTAAATGTTTTTTTAATGGTATTAATATTATTCTGTGTGGTTAGTATCAGTGCGCTAATTTGCGGCGCAAATTCCATCTCTTCATCAAGAAATTCAAAGCTAGCTTGGCACAACGCGAGTCCTTTGAGTAAATCTTTTTCCAGCATTTGTAGCCAGTGTGAAAAGCTCCCATCAAGTTGGGCCAGCGATTGCTTGAGTGCCAATTGTGTTTGCGCGTGAATCAATTCATTAATTGCTTCCGCTTGTATCAGATCAATTTTGCCACTCAGTACTGCGCGCTTGGTGAACTCACCTTCTTGCGCCAGGCGCGCGCCGGCGCCGATGGCAAGCGCAATAATCTCTTCGATAATAAATTGGTTGTTATGGCAGGTAATTTCCACCGTATCTTGCCCGGTGAATGTTTTTGGTGCCCTCATGAGAAGAAAAAGGACGTTATCGACAGTTGCAGTTTCTTGATGCTTCGACGGGCTCAGCACGAACGGATATACCCGATCATCCTGAGATTGTCGAAGGACTGAGCCATAATGAATGGTATGGGATGGCAATTGAGCCAGTTTCTTGCCGGAAGCCAAAGAACTTATCGCATCAGCGATCGCTATTGCCGTGCTTCCACTGATGCGCAGTAAGCCAATTGCCCCGCTTGCGCGGGGCGTGCATTGTGCAATGATTGTTTGTTCATCGGGAGAATAAAACATAACTTCCATTTAAAATTACTATTTACTTTCGGCTTTCCAGAATTACGCGTAGGCTTCGCAATGGTTTTTGCGCCTTATCGCGTACTGCTTCCATTGCTAAACTGCCCCAACTTTTGAGTTGCGTTTCTTCAGCGCGTGGATCTTCTAAAACCGGCTGGCTCAAATTAAGCTTCAGATAATTGTGTGATACTGTTGAATTAATAGCAATGTCATGATGTCCCATCATCACCAACGTTTCTTTTAGCCAATCGCGAGCGGCATCGATCAATTCCGGGGTCCACATTTCACGTGGTTCTGATGAGCGATACTCTTGGCGCTGATATGGTCTTTCGTCACCCGTTTGGGTTGCTGCGCCATCTCTATAGCCCCCTCTTTCATCCGGGCGATTTCGGCGTTGTTCGTGCCGTTTTTCTGATTGCTCCGGGCGATTTGGCTGAGGTTGCGTTACGCGGCGTTGAATATCTGGGCGTTCGGCATGTTCTCTGCGTTCCGGGCGTTGTTGGTCGCGCTCACGCGGCCCTTGTTGGGGGCGGCGTTGGCCGGTTCTTTGATCTTGTTGCTCGGGCCGATTGCTTTGTTGCGGGCGGCCAGACAGCGGCCGAATCTGCTTTTGTGGTACAGCAGCTTGTGGTTCTCTAATTTTTATCGTTGCCTCGTTAAAAAAGAAGGCAATTTTTGCTGATTTTGCTGTTTTGAGACCAAAAAACGATGTTTTAGGGAGTTCAAGAACTTTAATTGAGAATTCCTGAGGTTGGCCTGCGCGCTGCCACGCTTGTTCAATTGCTTTGCTTACTGTTGATGCTTCTTCCATTATTGATTTCATATTTTTTCTAACCTTATGGTTTTTTTTATTTATGCACTTATGCTGAAATAATTATTGATAAGCCACTTTTTTGCACTTCTGAACGGGGATTTTATTTTGACCTTATCAAGAATTTTTATTGTTGCCAAATCCATGAATTGTGATGTTGTTTACTTTTTTTGACTTCAAATGCGACAGATGACTTGGCGATTTGCTGATCTTGAGTCCTCTATACTTAATTAGCTATGCCAGAATGCTTCAAATCTTCAGCGATTTAGGCTGATGATTGCACCTTGCTGGCCACGCCAGTCCAGCCTTCGCTTTTTTGCTGTTGATCTCATGAGTACTAGCATTGGAGCTACGGCGGACAGCCTACGCTAGTGCTATCAAGTACAAATTATTTTATATCAATCCTTTAAAGAACTGGCTGTGCCAGGCGCCCTACTTCGCTCCTTTCAGGAGCTTTGAAGGGCATACTTCGCTGAGTGCTGCTATGTCTATTTATTTTTAAGTTTATTCTTTAAAGAGACTGGCTGCCATGCGAAGCCTTGGCGAAGTATGGAGCGGGAAACGGGACTCGAACCCGCGACCTTTGCCTTGGCAAGGCAACGCTCTACCAATTGAGCTATTCCCGCGTATTTCAAGAGTAACAGTCCAAATGTATCCATGAGATAGGCTTTTGTCAATAAAGAACCTGTGCTCAGGTTAAATAGTGCCAAGATCTTGTCTTTAGGGCTCAATTAAGGTTTACTGAAAAAAAGCTTGTTAACAGGAATTAAAAATGATCAATACTCTTGCCGGCACCATTAAAGACATTCAAGAATCAATGCTGACAGTGGAAAATAGCGGCATAGGATTTGCCCTGCAGGTTCCGCAACCTTCTTTATTCTCTCTTGGACAAAAAGTAGAGCTATTAGTCCATATGCACTGGAACCAAGAAAATGGTCCGGCACTGTTTGGATTTAAAACCGGTTTAGAAAAATCAGTGTTCCTCATGATCACCAGTTGCTCCGGGCTCGGGCCAAAGTTGGCGATGGCCGTTTTAGGGCAACTGGGAGCATCAGAATTTTTGGATGCGGTGCAAACGGGTAACGAAGATGCATTGAGCAGCGTGAGCGGTATTGGTGCAAAAAAAGCGGAACAGATTATTGTGCAACTCAAGCACAAAGTTGCAAAACTGATTGAAAGTGGTGCCGATATTGGCACATCGCCCGCATTAGAAAAGCGGCATGAAATTTCTCAGGTGCTTAAATCTCTCAATTATTCGCGCCATGAAATCGCTGCCGCCATGAATCATATTAATGAACAATATCCGCAAAGCTCAGTAGCCTTTGACCAACTGGTGCGTCAAGCGCTTGCATTTTTAGCAAAACGGACTGCCTAAAAATATTTTTTTAAGCTACTATTTCTTGTTCTTCGTGCGTGCCATTATTTTGCGCAGGTGCCATTGGTGCCGATGCTCCTTGTGCTCCCAAGACTCTGATGCGCTGCGCTTCAGCCATCAATTTAAGATTTTCTATCAATTTTTTTTCTATAGCGGCTTTTTCTTGCGCAGACGCCTCTTGTATATTTGTTTTCATGGTAGATACATAGGTGGCAATACCTTCTTTTTCTAATTTTAACCGTGCAAAAGCTAATGCAATCTGTTTTTCTTCATAGGCTTGCCGGTTTTTTTCAATTTGCAACTCGATTAATTTATCTTGCAAGCTTGGGCCATAGATGAGCCGGTGCGCGAGATTCTTTGTTCCTTTATATGCCTCGATTGCTAAAAATGAAGCAACACCGGTGGTCACCCCAATGCCAACTGAAACACCTGCCATAAGTAACGCCTCTTTGATTTGTCCGCGCAGAATATGATCAGCAATTTTTTGATGCGTTTCCACTTCCGGTTGCGCACAGCGAGTAATGCAACTTTGGATCAAGCATGCAGCTAAAATAAGATATTTACTAGTTTTCATACGTTCCTGCTAGTGTATTGAGTGTGAATATAATTTTCAAAAGATTTGCAAAAATCAGTTTCAAATTTTTTTTCAAAAAATTTGATATGGGGCTCGTGATTTTTTTTCAGTGCTTTAAGTTTCTTTAAATTGCTTGTGGCAATCGCTAGATCTTTCATGGCTCTGATTGAAGCAGTTTCTTTATCTTGTTCCTGCGCCGATACCGGATGCTCCATAGGTATTTTGGGATAACTTAAATACTCTGCGGCGGCGCTCACTATATCTTTGGAAATATGTTCGGCCACGCAATAAGCAACCGACGGAAATACTTTGAGGCAGAGGATTGCTTTAAAAGTCGCTAAGTTTTTTCTAATTTGTTCATCGTGTTGTGCAAGCAGGTCGTCTTTAACTTTTCTGGATTTATAATCAATATAAGAAAATCTTCTGGCCAGTTGGGTCTCAATAGCTTTTTTGGTGAGAAGAACCCTATCAGTAAGTGGCATAAGAATTTTATGCTGACTGATACCATATGTGCAAACGGTAATTACTGCTATAGAGTCTGCTGCGCCAAAGGGTGCAACAAATTGAGCAGGATTATTTGCTTGTGCTTTTAGTTCATCATTAATTATAGCGCCCTTCACAATTTGTGAAGAATACGTTATTGCTTCGGATTTTTTGTTGTTAGTTTCTGCAATTTTTGAAAGTGCCTGCGGATCTATATTTAAAGGGAGGGCAAAATAACTATAGTTTGGAAAAGGTACAAAGCTGTTCATTATATCATCATTGAGTCTTTCTTGAAGATGCATTTGCCGTTCATCAGTAATCCGTGGCATTTGCATAGCATTACTCAAAGAATAAATACTCAGTGCTGCGAAAATATAATTTAATTTCAACATCAATGTAGTCCCTTATTTACAAAGTGAATGTTGAGAAAATCAAAAGAATTAGTATAGTTATGCATTATTTTTGTATTTTTTTCAACAAAAACATTTCTTTTTTGTGCATAACTTTATAATCTTCGTCTTTAATATGATCATAACCCAGCAAATGGCAGATGCCGTGAACCAAGAGCCGCTGCATATGTTTTTCAAAAGTTGTGTTCCATTTGGGCAAATCATCCATCACATATTCAGGCGCAATAATAAGATCGCCCAGATTTTTATCTTCTTCTGTTTTTACCGTGATTTTTTGTCCGGCTTTCAAATCGGTGTGATACGGGAATGAAAGAACGTCGGTCGGTTTATCTTGGTGCCGATATTCTTTGTTGTAATGGTGAATGGTTTTGTTGCTGGCCAGCCAGATGCCTAGATCAAAATCAGAATATCCCAATGCATCAAGAATAGATTGCGCATCTTTTTTAAGCTGCGCAACATTTACTTTTATTTTTCTTTGCGTAGTGCGAATATTGATCATTCTTTTCCTATGCGCACCCGTATGTGCCAGGTGGCTTCAATTTCTTGAATCTCACTGGCACTTCTTTGGGTATTAAACACAAATTTTTCTGCGTGAGTAACGCCGCGCAACAGTGGAATGTGCCCTTCTATTTTGTGCAACAGATGCTCATCGCTGCAGGAAATAGTTAAACTTGCCAGCGGCACCTTAAGAGAAAGTTGTTTTTCTGTCTTCAATTTGCGCACCTGGGCAATTATTTCAATAATTGTTTCCATGAGTGCCGCGCTTTCCTCAAACAAATAATTTTGTTGCACATTTGCATATTTTGTTTGATGCAATGATGAAACGCCTGTTTGTTTTTGATAAATTGTGCCATAGATATTTTCAGTGACAAAGGGCAAATAAGGCGCATACATTTGCAAAATACGCAAGCCGACATGGTAGAGCGTCCAGCGCGTTGCCTTTAATTCAAATTCGGTATATTTATCCGGATTAAAGAGTTGATCTTTGATCAGTTCCAAATAATTATCGCAAAAGTTGTGCCAGAAAAATTTTTCTACCGCATCAAGCGAAAGGCTAAACTCATTTTGATTAAGATAAGTGGTATATCGGTTGAATGCTTGCGCTGCGGAATGCAAAAGCCACTCATTGGTAATGCCCAGCGGTGTTGAAGGTTGCTCAACAGCAACGGTGCTCACATGCTCATGAATAAAACGGAACGCGTTCCAAATTTTAGTGACCAATCGCAGACCGATTTTAAGTTGCGCTTCAGAAAATGCGATATCGTTGCCCAGGCCGCCCGATGCTGTCCAATATCTAATAACGTCGGCCGGATAGCGCTCAAGCAAGCCTTGAGGGGAAGTTGATGCATTTTCTTTGGATTTGGATAATTTTTCTTTTGCATCAGAAAGCACATGGCCGGAGATGACGATATTGTGCCAGGGAATATCATTCTGGTGCATCCATGATTTAACAATCGTATCAAATGCCCAAGTGCGGATAATATCATGCGCTTGTGGACGCATGGACATTGGGAAGAATTCCGATAAAGACCCGAACGGGGAAGCGAGATTCTTATTATACTCCGCGTAACAAATATACGGTGTTAACGATGATGTGTTCCACGTGTCCATTACATCAGTATCAGGAACAATATCGCTGCTTTTGCATTCGGGGCAACTGCCTTTATAGGGAGTTTCTTGTGGATCAATTGGCAGTTGATCCACCGACGGAGTAATAACATAATTGCAATTCTTGCAGTGCCATACCGGGAAGGGGATACCGTAGAATCGCTGACGAGAAAGGCACCAATCCCATCCGATATTTTCGACCCAGTTAATATAGCGGTGCTTCATGTGAGCCGGGTACCAATTGATTTTATCAGCGAGCTCAATAAATTTCTGTTTATGGTCAATAATGTTTAAAAACCATTGCGGTAGCATCACATATTCAATCTCTTTTTTACAGCGCTCATGCACGTTCACCGCATGAACAATTGATTTTTGTGAAACCAATAATCCAGCAGCATTGAGTTCTTCAAGCGCTTTGGCGCGGGCCTGCGCAACGGTAAGGCCGGCTAAAATTCCCGCTTTTTCTACCATTTTGCCATCAAGGCCGATCATGGGGCGGTATTCAAGATGATGCTTTTTAAACCATTCAACGTCCGTTTTATCACCAAACGTACTGGTCATCGCAAGACCGGTTCCTTTATCAATGAGAACTTTATCATCTTCTAAAATAGGAACCTTTTGGCCAAAGAGCGGCACGGTGGCATGAGTACCTTTTAAATGTTTGTAGCGTTCATCTGCCGGATTGAATAAGAGGGCATTAACGGCAGGTAGCAATTCAGGGCGCGTGGTACCAATAAGCAAATCATTGCCCTGTGCATCCTTAAAGATAATGTCGCTAAATAAAGATGGTTTTTCAACATCATCAAGCTCGGCTTGGGCAACGCTCGTGCGGCAGGTGGTGCAATAGAGGGCAGGCTCATTTTTGCGATAGGCGAACCCCTTTTTTAATAAAATTAAAAATGATTCTTGGGATATTTTGCGGGTAGAATCGGATATCGTTGAATAACAATGATCCCAATCGGCAGAAAGGCCCATGCGTTGCCAAAGATCTTTAAATTCTTCTTCAACGGCCTGTGTTTCTTTAAGGCACAGTTTTATAAATTCTGATCGCAGCATGGTATGCGCGCGAATATCTAGTTTCTTTTCTACGTAGCGTTCGGTGGGCAATCCGTTATCATCAAAGCCAAAAGGGTAAAAAACACTAAAGCCGCTCATGCGCGCAAAACGGGCCAAAATATCTGTTTGGGTGTAAGAGAAGATATGGCCGATATGCAGGTTGCCCGAGACAGTAGGAGGTGGCGTGTCGATGCTATAAAGTTGACCGGGATTATTGGCGGTGCTATACGTTTTTTCTTTGTGCCACTTGATGCGTGCATCATGCTGGGCTATCTGATGATTATACTGTTTATCCATAATGTGCTTTTTTTAAGTTGGTTAATTTTCAGTCGTAGGATTTGTTAAAGGTTTTATTCTATTGTAATCTTTTACTTCTTTTGGGTCAAAATACCTGAAAAAGCCCATTTGACCCACTAGATCATTTCTTTTACACTAGCTGTATTAGCTATAAAGGAAAATTCCATGCTTAATGTTCCGACAGCCGAATTTATTATTAGTAAAATGGCATCTCTTATTGCCTATGTGATTTCTATCACTTTTGCCGGCTTTTTTACCGCCTGGGTGGCGCTCAAGCTGGGTGATGATACTCCTGAGCAAGAAGGTTTTTTAACTTTGAACCCACTGGCACACGTGGATCCGCTGGGCACACTGTTTTTGATGCTCTATAGATTTGGCTGGTCACGATTTGTGCCAATTAATCCATTAAATATGCATGGAAGATTGCGCATTGTTAAAATTCTGCTTGCCTATCTAACGGAAACATTCTGGTTTTTAATTTTGGGAATTCTCTCTTTGCTTGCGCTTATTGCTCTGTTTGGCGCCGGTATTTTTACTTCAGATTCTATACTTACTTCCTTCCCTGAAAGTTCTTCGTATACTCTTGCCATTGCCTTTATTATCATTGCTATGGTTCATGTAAATATTATGCTTGCCGTAGTTTCATTTTTGGTGAATATGTGTGGGCTTGGCGTTATGTATTTGGCTGAAAAAAATCCAACGTATTTGCACTATGCTAATATTATTATGGTGCTGGTGCCTTTATTATTGTATTTTATTTTCAGAAAAGTACTTTTAAACTTTGTTTTTGATGGGATCCATTATGGCGGCTATTTACTCGCAACGTTGTTACATCTTTTATAGGAAATCTATGAATAAACTTGTTTTACTCTTTGTTGTAATCGGCATTAATTGTAATGGCATGGAACTAGCTGAAAAAGAATATGAAGAAAAAACTTCTTTTCTTGAATCCTATATGGCGGCACAGTTTGTTGAAATTGATGAAAATGTAATAGTGAAAAATTATGAAAAGCCGGAAAAAATACACACGATTGCCTTAAAAAAAGCGCGAGGCATATTGCTTGATGCTGATAAGATCACAATGGAAGCATTTAGAAAAAACGAATTTAAAGAGGTTATAGAAGCCAGTGCCAAATTGCCGGATGCATCTCGCTTAACACAGCGGGATAAATTCTATATGCAGCTTATTTCGTATGCTGAATTTTTAAGCGGCGATGATTTTAATATTGCGGATTCAGCTACCCATAAATATGCAAAAGACTGTACAAGGGGTTATTTGGTGCTGCGCAATTACTATAAAACGCAATGGTTGGTGGCGGCAAGTCCCGAAGAGATAAAGAAAGTTCTTGCATTGGAACTTTATCAAAAAAATGATCCGTATATTCCCCTCGTGCAAAAAATTCAAGATGTTTGCAATCCAATAAAATAACTATTTACGCTTTGGTTTAGTATGCCGTGCGTTTTAGAAAAAATTGAATTAACCAAAAAGTGGGCCATCCATAATGGATATAAAAAAACAATTAGAGATTATTAAATCGAGCACCACCGCGGTGATTCCTGAAGCTGATTTGATAAAAAAATTAGAACGGGGCGTGCCGCTCCGCATTAAACTTGGCATGGATCCTACGGCTCCCGATCTGCATTTAGGGCATGCGGTGGTTCTTTCCAAAATGAAACAATTGCAAGATTTGGGACATGAGGTAATTTTTCTTATCGGTGATTTTACCGCGCGCATTGGTGATCCAACGGGCAAATCAAAAACGCGCCCACCGCTTTCGGAAATTGAAATTGAAAAAAATACCAGAACCTATTTTGATCAGGTCTCAAAGATCTTGGATCCCAAAAAATTAACGGTGGTTTATAATTCTGAGTGGCTCAATGCGCTGAGCATCAAAGATATGCTCAAGCTGTGCGCGCAGGTGACGCTCGCGCGTTTAACCGAACGAGAAGATTTTGCAAAACGCATTGAACAAAATCAACCGATCAGTTTTCATGAATTGTTGTATCCATTATTTCAAGGCTATGATTCTGTTGCCTTAAAAGCTGATATTGAATTGGGTGGTACCGATCAAACATTTAATTTGCTCATGGGCCGTTATTTGCAAGAGCATTATAATCAAGAGCCACAAGTAATTATTACCACGCCGCTTTTGGAAGGTCTTGACGGTGGTCCAAAAATGTCAAAATCATTGGGCAATGCGATTGGCCTTGCGCAGCCGGCGGCTCAAGCATATGGCAAATTAATGTCGATTTCTGATGAACTGATGTGGCATTATATGCACATTTTGCTCTATAAGACGAATGATGATATTCAAGCATTTAAAAAGAATGTGCATGAAGGATCTATGCATCCCATGGATTTAAAAAAGAATATGGCGCATGCGATTATTGCCCGTTTTTGGTCACCAAAAGAAGCTGATGAGGCACAGGCAAATTTTGAGGCACTGTTTCAAAAGAAAGATTACTCGCAGGCACAAGAAATTGCTCTGGCAAACTATGAGCCGCTCTGGATAATTGATCTTTTAAAACTACTCAAAGCGATTCCCAGTTCATCTGAAGGTAAACGATTAATTGAATCGGGAGCGGTACACATTGATGGTGTTGCTGTCACTGAATTTAAAGCAATGGTGCAACCAAAATCCGGATCGGTTATTAAAGTTGGCAAGCACCGTATTTATAAAATTAAGTGAGAAGAGCACCTATTTTTTCTTTGCGTTGAAACTTGTCATGAGATGGTGGTAAGCAGGTTGATTTTCTGCCATTAATTTACCAAATCCTGTGGCATCATTGCGCCAATCACGTTGCAATTCACTGCCCATACTAAACCAGGTCATCATTTGAGCGCCCGCACTCACCATACGAGTCCACGCAGCATTGCGTGCTATATCGCTATAGGTGCCTGATGCGCCGACATCTACAAATACATCATAACCCGCTTCGAGTGCTGAAAGTGTTGGAAAGGTAACACAGACATCGGTGGTGATTCCGGCGATAATAAGCTGTTTGCGACCGGTTTTTTTTACTGCTGCTACAAAATCTTCATTGTCCCAGGCATTGATCTGGCCGGGTCGCGCGATATAGGGAGCATCGGGAAACGCTGCTTTGATTTCCGGCATGAGAGGGCCGTTAGGGCCATCTTCAAAACTGGTTGTTAAAACAACCGGCAGCTTAAAGTATTTTGCCAAATCTATTAGTGCATGCACGTTTTGCTGAAATTCTACCGGCGAAAAATCTCGTACTAGAGTGTTGAGTCCTGCTTGATGATCGATGAATAATACCGCTGCATGGTCTTTAGACAATCTTTTATAGATGTTCATGATATCCTTTTATAAGTGTTAATTTTTTTTCACACATGGTGAGTGGTGTTTTTAGAATTACTTTTTTTCCTTCAATGAATTAAGTGTGGCGATTAATTTGACGCTTAATGAAATATCAGATGATAACAGTGAATCAAAGCGATGCCTTTGCCATTCATCCGGTTTATATTTTTTACCAATAACATACTCTTTTATAATGCACTGTATTTCGATTGGCAGGAGTTTGAACCGGTTGTTTTCTGGCAGATCGAGTGCTTGTAGTTTTTTATAATTTCTATACCCGCAATACTCGCCAATCAGATCCTTGGCATTCTTGGTACAATTCTGTTGTTCATCCGCGCGCAAGCCATCTTCATTTTTTAGATCTATATCGGCGCCTGCTTGGCAGAGCGTCAGAATAACCGTATTTTGTTTGTTTTGCCCGCGAAAGAAGCCGGCGGCCGCACGATGTAACGGGCTGAGTGGCGTATTGAGTAATGCACCATGGGCAAGTAGATCTTTCACACATTTTGTTCGAGAGTAATACGCGGCCAGCATGAGTGGGGTTTGATTGTTATTATTTACTTGTTCAAAAACAGCGAGTGGTATTTTATTTGCTTGTGCATAGCAGAGTAATTTTGCAAGAATTCTGTTCGCGCCCTGTTCGGCGGCGGTATGAAAAATGGTATTACCAGTTTCTTGTTCGATAAGATTAACAAGCTTTGGCCCCTTTTTGAGAAGGAGGTCAACTAAATTCTTATTTTTATTGTTATATGCCAAACTAAAAAGAGCCGGGGCATGAAATCCCGGAATAGGAAGAGGTTTTAGCATATCGGATTCGGTCTGAATTTTTTTATTAATAAAATCTATTATTTTTTCATGGTGATGCTCTATTGCGCGCTGCATATTGGCAAGGTTTAGGCAGGGGCATGTTGCATTATGATCTATTATTTTTCTTATGCAGGTGAGTGGGGCAAAGCAGGGATACAGAGCCGATGATGCTAATAGGACCAGAAAAGTAAAAAGGATAATCTTCATTCTGCCCTCTTGAAAATTCTTTTTAAATAATTTTTCTGAGTATACCTTCTTGATACAACCAGCGTGCAAGAGTGTCAAGATACTCTGCAGTGGTTACCGTGGTGGATGATGCCGGGCCGCATGAATTAATAGGAAAAAAATTACAAGGTAATAATGTGCGTGCCACTGTTTCTTGATAGCCAATCAATGGCTGAGTGTTGAGTATTAAGCATGAACCGGGTTTGGTTTTTCTTTGAGCCATTCAATAAGAGTGTCGGGTGTTGTGGCGCGAACCGATTTTCCATTGTTGAGTTTGTTGGGAGTATTAATAAAAGAGGGGGAAGTCTTTATTTGGGGGGCGAGTGGTGATTCTTGCCACATATAATTGAGCAAATCATATTCCGTTTTGAGGTCGCGCGCGGCTTGTTCGCTTCCCAAAATTGAATGTATCTTTTCTATTGCTTCATGTTCAGGATCAAGCTCACGTTGCGCGGATAGTGCGCATGAAAAAACCGCTAAATTAATTTTGAAAGTTCAAAACTAATTTAGCGGTTTTTTCATTATTTGTGAACTGATTAAGCTTCTCGGGTTTCTTTTTTAAAATGTTCTGAATATTTTGTTGTAATCCCATGTGCCTTTTTTAAGTGATTGATAATTGAGGGATAGCCGGTAAACTCAGCCGTGCATAATTTGCAAATATGATAATCTTGTTTGTGCAAGTCATGGCTTTTTAAATGATTGTTAATATATAGCAATGAAAATTCGCTATGGCACACCTCACAAGTTTTTTTTATATGTAACTTTTTATGCATACTCCAAGATTTTTTTAGTACCTGTGTATTACATTCAGGGCAGCTGATCAGTTTTGTTCCTCCGCCATGATAGTACCAGATGTGATTATGAAGATTTATTTGAGGTCCCGATTTGCAACCGGGAACTGGGCACTTTTGGGGTTCTTTATCTACTAATGTGGATTCATCATCGGCGGCACATGTTTCTTCATCAAAATCAGCAATAGTGGTCTCATCTTTTTGCGGCGCATTGGTATGTGCCGGTTCCTCATTAGTAATTGGTTGCGCAAATTCTAATGCAAGTAATGCGGCTAATTCCGGATCTTCTTCAATGATCTCATCTTCTACAAGATTAATAATGTTCTGATCGCTTGAATCATCGGTTATTTTAGGCTCCTTTGCCGGAGAATGCTCCTTTCTTTCAAGGGCATCAGGGCCCCTCTTTTTTTCCATAGAAAAAGCAGGCAGGCAGATAAGGGCCAATAATGATACACTTACATATTTGATATATTTCATATATTCCTCCATTAAATATTTAGTACTTATCTTTACTTTACCAAAAATATCCTATTTGTCAATAATAATAGAGCCAAAATTGAACCTGGAATCCCATTTTTTGGCTTTTTAGGGGACTATAAGACGAGGGATAGTTGGATTGAGGCGAGTCATCATTTCCCGGGCGTTAAAGCTTCCTATCACATTGGCAACCTGGGTAGGGGTAATTTTTTCATAATTACCCATTAAAATGGCCTCATCGCCAACCTGAGCATCGGGTATATGGGTAATATCAACGATAGTGGTGGTCATAGCGATTATGCCTATAACCGGGGCATAATGGCCCCTAATAAAGAGGATTCCCTTGCTGCTCAAGCGTCGATCGTAGCCATCATAATAACCCACGGGTAGAATAGCTATTTTAGTGGGTCCTGTTGTTTTATAGGTGCGATCGTAGCCCACAAATTGGTTTGCTTCCAGCTTTCTGATCTGAAAAATCCGAGTTTTAAAGGTAAGCACGGGCTTGAGTTCAAAATCAGGGAATTCTGCTTGGGTGAGTTCTTTGTTGGATTGTGAGGGCCACCAGCCATAAGCGCCCAATCCAAGGCGAACAAGATTTATTTTAGCATTGAGCACTGTTGTGGAGCCCGCGCTATTGGTTAAATGAATAAGCGGAATCTGTATATTTTCTTGTTCAAGTGCAGCCAAAATATTCATAAAAATTCGTTCTTGTTCTTTGGTGAATGTCTGATCAGGATTTGCTGCTTGCGCCAGATGGCTATAAATGCCGCGCACACTAATTCCCGGCATTGAAAATGCTTTTTGAGCAACGGCCACTGCTTCATGGGGCATAAAACCAAACCGCGACATGCCCGTGTCAAATTTTAAATGTATATTTATTTTTTTGCCGCTTGCGCAACCAACCGCATTTAGTTCATTTAAAAGATCGCTATCAGCCACCATAACGTCAATATCATGGTGTGCGAGCAACCGTGGATCATTATCAATAAAATAGACAATCAATATCGGTTTGGTAATGCCGGCGGCTCTGCACTGCACGGCTTCATTTAAATTTCCGGTTATGAGCCAATCCGCATGCGGGCTCTCTTGGCAAATGGATGCAGCTTCTAGAATGCCATGACCGTATGCATTACTTTTTATTACTACGCCTAATGCGCGCTGGCCGATCGCTTTTTTATACGTTGCAAGATTGTGCAGTAATGCTTGTTTGCTAATTTCTATCCACGTATGCGGTGTTTGAATCATGATTGGTATGTCTTTATATAAAAGAAGTGATTTTTTTGTTAAGTATAGAAGAAGTGCCGCAAAAAAAAAGCCGTTTGTTAAAATTAGCAAACGGCTTTTTGATTAAAGTTAAAAACTATTTTTCTTTCGCTTTTGCGGCTTCTTTGGGACTCTCTTTGACTGTCACGGGGATTTTAGTAAGTGCTTTTTTGCGCACCGGAACAGAGACCGTTAATTTTTTTTCTGTTTGATCATATTCAATCCGTGATTCTTCGAGCGCCATGTCATGGTTCACATAATGGGCGCTTTGGCTCAAACTGCTCATGGAAACCTGTTGCTTTGCGCCATTTTTACTATCAAACTCTTGCTTTAGCCGTTGATTGAATTGGGCAGAAATTAAACGGCTGTCCACTTGAATTGTTAACGTGCCTTCGGGTGTAGTAACCGTGAGCATATTGGTATCTTGTTCCATAGTTGCTTCAATTGTTTTATCGGTGAAAGAGATCGGACTCACTACAATATCCATACAGTTAGTTGTCTTGTTTTCGCTAATAGTTATTGTGGCGGTTTCAACTGTCGGATCAAGATGGTAGGAAAATCCATTTTTTATGTGCTCGTTAATGAGGTTTAAGCGCCGTTCAAACAATGCTTGCATCTCATGCATTTCTTCAATCATTTCATCAAATAATGTTTTTGCAGAGATTGATGTTGCAACTAATGCTAAACTGTAGGCTACAGAAAGCATCAATTGTTTACTGGTAACACGCATAATAGTGCCTCCTATAAAAGGGTTTGATAATACATTCTATTAATATAAGTAATAGATTTTTTTTAAAAATTCAAGAGCTTAATGCCGCAAGCCGTTCGCTTTTTGGAGCAAGCTTTTTCGCGATATTCATCGCAGAAACTATTGCGCTATTATGCGAATCCGGGCCGGTGGTATAAAATCCGGCCAGCCAAAGATTATTTTTTCCTTGTAACGGCGCAATATTTTTTTGCATATCAAAATAGGCTTTATTCACCTTGCTATGGTAAAAATAGCGTAGTGCGTAAAGCGGTTTGGGCAACGGATTTTTTTCGGGGAGCCCCAAATTGTAGGTGATCCAACTTCTAAAAAGAGGAAATTCTCTCATATGCGGCTTGCAAATGGTGAGCGCGCTGTTTTTGCCATCATACAAAATATTGGCGATGGACCAATCAGCTTCTTGTGCCGGCATTAAACGGCGATCACCGTGAATGGCGATTGTGGTATGGAAAAATTCAATGGTACTCAGTATTTCTCTTAATTGATTTGCATGCTGAATGTTTTTGAGAAGTTCAGCCGCTTGATTTTCACTTGTTGCGATAATCAAATAGTCAACGCAAACGGCCGGCTGATTATCTGTGTAAAGAGTATAAACGTTATTGGCATAACTAATATCGGTGATAGGTGCGGATGTGTGGATAGTGGTGTGCTCCAACCGTGCCGCAAGCGCGTTTATATAGATGCTCATGCCCCCTTCTATTTGGTTCCAATAGGGAATAGAGATTCCTGCCGGTTGATGCGGGATCATCCAGGCGAGCATATCATAAGCGGCGTATAATTTTGCTTCTTGTGGTGTGCAGCCCCATGACGCGGCAAAAAATGGGTAGATAAAATCGTTTTTAAATCCATCGGTTAAGATGAGCCCGTCAGAATATTCTTGGAGGGTAATTGCGGTATCTTTCATGTCAATAATAGTGTGGCCGCTCTCAATAAAATGATTAAACTGCACCAAATCAAAAATCGTATGCGGGGTTAATGAGTGCCAAGAGATCTGACCCGCGCTAATGGGCGGTAAAACGATTGCTTCGTGTGTTGTGGTATTATAAAAAGTATAGCCAAGCGGATATTTGGAAACCGGCACGTGCAGCAGTGCAAGGAGCCGATTAAAATTGGGGAACATCATATCAGAAAAAAACTCTGCGCCCGCTTCAACGGGAACAATTTTGCCATCAATGGGCACGTGCACGGTGCACGCGCTGCCCCCCAAATAATCTTCTTTTTCAAATACGGTAATATCATAATCATTATCCAAGAGCCACGCGGTGGTTAATCCCGCGGCGCCCGCCCCGATGATGCCGACTTTTAATCGTTTTTTTTCTACCATATTAGTGCGCCGCGCCAGGAAGGTAGATTGCCCAACTTCTGCTGATGCCATCCGTGCCGATGTTGTTTTTAAGCGGATGTCCGCGCTCGGTGACTCCTTTAAAACCAAGAAGCGGACCGGTTTGCGGACCAAAAATGTATGCTTCAAACTCTAATGATTTTCTGCCCAGAAAAGTCTTTATTGTCTCTTTTAGTTTTTCTTTTTCAGAAGGGAGCCCAACACGAAGATAGAGATTTTTATCCCGGTTCATGGTAAACACATCAATTCGCTGCCCGGCTTCCGGTTTTTTGCCCACTGCCAGTGCAATAGCCGTTGGTTGTGTTGTATCTCTTGTTGCCGCTACAAACTTGCCCGGCCGTATTTCTTGCATTGGCTTCTTGCTTACCTCTTCCTTTGATGTTCCGATGGCGTAATAAACCGGCTGAATATGTTTGTTCCATAATTCAAAATTTGGTGTGATTTGCCCGTAAGCGGAGAGTGACGCAAGTGTGATGAATACTAATTGAATTGTAAAGAATTTCATTTTTGTCCCCTTTTTTTTCAAAATAAAAAAGAATAGGGCTTAAAATCAATAATTTCTTATTATGATTCTGCCAAAAACCAAGCGATTTTTGTTTTTCTCTAAAAACTTCATCCAATTGTTAAAAAATCAGTTGACGTTCTCAACCCATTTCTTTATGATTGGATCAATTTATGTCTAATTTATATGTATAACCATTTTGCATCAAAAGTGCACCATGAACAAACAATGTGTCTTTTCTATTAAGTTACTTTTTAGTGTTTCTTTAATGAGTTCCACATTAATTTTGCTGGCAGATTCAAATAGGGAACCCTCTTCAAAAATATCCGACTCAGAACGTATGACGTTTGATGCTATTACTTTTTCAAAAAATTTGCCGCAACTACCTCAAGATTTTTGCAATCAGGTAATTTCAACGGCTCCTGAAGATTTAAAAGAAAAAATAAAAACTTTGCTTACCGTAAAAGCAAATGAGCCGGTGAATCGCAAAATTATATTGCATGGACCTGCAGGAACTGGCAAAACAACTTTGGCACGGGTAATAGCGCAAGAGCTTAAAGGCCCTTTCTTCTTTGTAAAAGCTTCGGCATTAGCAAACGAGTATAAAGATTCAGGCTCTGCCGGAATCAACAGAATTGCGATGATGGCACAAAAAAGTGGCTTTCTGGTAATTATCGATGAAATGGATTGTATTTCAAAAGAAAAAAAAGCTGGAAGCGGTTTTGATGAAAATACCGCTAAAGCGCTGGGTCTTTTGTTGGATGAACTCGGAAATAATAAAATTACCTATATTGGCACAATGAATAGCTTGGATAATATGCCAGAGTCTCTTCAGTCTAGAATTAAAGGTAGTCTTTTTAAAATAAATGCAGCCCCAGGAAATACCACATCAAAGATTGCAGCTCTCAATGCGCTTTTAACGGGAATAAAAGTTGATACACCGGAGACAATAAATCTTGTAGGAAAGGAATTAGCAGCAAACACAAATCGGGATATTGATAATATTGTTAAGCTGGCATATGAGGTTTCTTTAAGAAGAAATCGATTGAATCCGGTAATAACATATGCTGATTTTCGATATGCTATTAATAAACTTAAGTCTGATGAAAAAGAAATACCTCAAAAGAATAGATTTGACCTACAAAGCATTGGCTCGGCGGCTTTCCAAGTAGTTAATGCCGTTGATACTAGCTTGCGCGTACTATCTTGGTTGAATCCCGGAGATACTAAAAAGAAAATAGAAGTGCTAGTCGAATCGGTAAACAAAATAAGTAAAGAAACAGGCGAAATTTCAAAACAACTTGCAGCTTTACAGGAGATGAGTCGATTAGCTAATTCAGGTATAACAAATTTTCTTAGAAGAAGATAAAAGCATTTCGCATGAAAATAATAGTTTTAGCAATCATAATAGTTTTTTGTAATAATTTACCGGCAGGATTGGAAGAACCGATACTCAAAAGTGATCTTGAGTTATTTACCTTGATGATTCGTGAAAGTGATATTTCGGATTTGTTAAATCCTAAATTTGTGGATACTGCACAAGAAGTTGTTGTATATCGAAGAAGTCAAATAGAATTAGATGAGTTTAAGCCATATGTTCCGTTGCATTATGTTCTGGCAGCGACTGCTAGTTTTTTTGGATTGCTATGGAGTGCTGCAAATCGTATAGAGGTACATGACCGCTATTTTTATCCAGCATTCGATAAAAGAATGTTAGAGGGGGGGATTATTTTAGGAGCTCTGGGCAGTTTTTGGTTTATGAAAAAAGTGCTAGCGGAACGCTCTGCGAATAGCCAAGAACTTTATAAGAATTATTTAAATGCAATAATGATAAAGCAGACTCTCATTGATTTTCAACAATTCTCTTCTGCGGCGGGTTCTGTTAGTAAATAAGTATTTGTTGGCTGCGTGCAAAAATAAAATTGCCATTAGACACACTTTGTACAAGAGGTTTATTAAAAGAATCTAATAGACCTCTCGTTGACTTAAAAAAATATTTTAAATTTGTAAATTTTAAGATAACCATTTATGAATATATCTAAAAAATTTCTATTCTTGTTTTTTCTATTTTTTATAATACCCCCATGTCATTCAATGGCAGAGGGAATTAACAATATTTTGAATCGAGGCCCTGAGATAATTGATGCCGCCATGGGAATATTTAATTTTGTGCAGTCTATGGGACACCATTGTGAATCAGCATCCAATTTTGCCCGTGAACAGACTCATGGAGAGAAGCATGCGTATGAAAAAGAAGAAAGAACAACGAATTACTTCGAAGGAAGTAAATTAATTTATGAAACGAATGAAGCTGCCCTTAAAGCATCGATTGATGCTGCAACTAATATGATGGATAAATTTTTAGCCTATGATCATGAGAAACAACAAAGTAGTAGTAGGTCGGAATCGGCCCAAGAGGCTCAAGATAGGGCTGCCGAACCGGTAAGAGAAATGGCCGCGGATGCTAATTTTGCACAAAGAGATGCCGCAGCGCCGACATCAATAAATGTTTCCGATGATGCCCATGCTCGGCCTGAAGTTCTTCGCGATTCATCTTCTGCCTACCAAGCGCATAATTCACGTGAATATACTGATGAGCAGAATCATTGGCGTGACATGGATCAGCAAAGTCAAAATTATCAATCAAGTAGAAATAGCGATTTTTCTAACACAGTGCAATACCGTGAGATGTCGTATAATGGCGAGCGGTTTGTTGACCCAAGCAAGCTTTTCACCAGCCTTGTAGCAACCGATCACAAGAAGCTTTTAAGTGATCTTGTTTCGTTGAGCACAACCGCCCAAGCAGTAGCCACTCAGATTGCCATAACGTTTGGCATGATACCGGAGAGGAAGCTGGCTATTTTTGATTGCCAAACAAATTATCATCTAAGGAATTTTTTATTTGATAGCAATGGCCATTTTTTAGGTGCCTACTCAACAAAACGGCAGGGTCAATTATTTAAAATAGTGTTTCCAAGCATAAAATTGTATTTTGAAAAAAATAATGATCGCCGCGGGCTTGCTGCATTTATGTATGAACGAAGTAATATTCCCGGGGTTGAGGATCTTTACGGTCATGAATTTGGCGACGGCGATTTCATAGACGAGATTTTTTTTGCAGTTCCGGAGGTTGTTAATGCTATAGGTAATGAGTTCAAACGAAATCCTAATATGGATGATATTGCAAACGGGCCCTTTGTTAAAGAACTTGCGCATTTAGTTATGCTGCATGGTAATCGCGAGCATGTAAAAGCAGCTGCATTAGTAGAATCTCTGAATAATTCTCTAATCAAAGGAAAAGGGAAAATCTCCACGGGAGATTATATGGCGCTTGCATCCATCCATGGCGGCTTGATGGAAAAGCGAGCAATCGATGACGCCATAAAAGAGTTTAATGATCCTTCGGTAGGCCTAAAGAATCAAAAAGAACATGCCAACGTTGTGCAAGCAGTTAATCAGGGCCTCTTCAAAAATAGTAATGAGCAACAAAATTCGGTAAATAATAATGAAATTAACGGTTCTCAAGGATCCGGCGGGTTGAGTCCTGAGGATCCTGAAAAGGATAAGAAAGAGAATGCTGCGCAAACCAAAGATTTCACCACAAAGCAGCTAGAAGATATTCTGGCAGATGCAAAGCCGGGAGAAAGAACTATGGGAAGAACAAAGCAGTTTGAAAAACCTGGAGGGTACCAAGAAGCTCTTAAAGATTTTGAAAGTTTGAAGCCTTCTGATATTAAAGAAATATCGACGGGAAAAAGGGGCACTTTGCCCGACGGGAGGCCTATCAATGTGCGATTTGACAGTTCTGATCGGCGGCCGACACTTGAGATTCAAAATCGAAGAAGCCAAATAAAAATTCGATACGGTAATAAGAGAGGAGAATAAGATGCAAGAAGCATGGAATCGATGGGAACCTGTAAATAACTTAGCAAAAAAATACTCTATAGAATCGATAACAGAAAGTATTGCCGACAAGTTTAAGGTAATATTAATTGATTCCGACAACAAAAGCAAAAAAGTTTTAATTGCTTTTGCCGATGGAATTGATGCTCATCGTAGCACAAATGAGAGCTATGTATTGTCAACTCTTACTTATTTAAAAAGCCGCTATGGTTCTGATTTTTATACTGAATGGACATTTTTTAAAATAGAAAATTCAAATTATTTAAAATGGATGTCTGAGCAATCTTATGGCATTACGCAAGATTGCCACTTTACCCATTTTTGTATTTTGTCATCGGATTCAATGCTTGATATTATTGCACCTTATGAGCCGAAGATTACTTTAATTGGTTGAGTATCGTCTGAGGAAAGAATGAGTAATTAATTGACAGATTTACAAGCATTTTACGCCATGCGGTTATTTTTTGAAAAAGAAAAAAAACGGCCGATCCTGCATCAACAGGTGAGTGGATGGAGTGCGTTGAAAAGGTTCTTAAGGAAAAAGATATAAAAGTTTGTACCAGATAAGCTCTCATAAGACTATATAGATGATAACTTTTCATCTATATTTTATGCAAATTGGACTTTTTTTAAAGTTGAAAATTCTGAATACCTAAAATGGTTATCTGAACAATCTCATGGAATATCAGATTCCTATAACGTGATTCATTTTGGTATTTTCACTGATGATGAGCTTTTAGATTTAGCTGCTTCTTATGAACCAACGGTTTCGTTTGTAGATTAAAAAGCCTGTTCAATTGATCTGGAAAGAAACAAGTTTGCAAAATTCTGCACGTAGTAGATGAAGTTTTAGCTGAAAAAGTTATACTTAGCAAAAAATTGCATGTTCGCAACAATTGGGCAGCAGTAATTAAGCAAGAATTTTAAAACTTAATCTACTAATCATTCTTTTAGGGACACTATGTATCAAAAAAATATTATTGCGGTCTTTTTATTGCTTTTTACTATCGGCGCATTTGCTGATCAAGAAACTCCTCCCGCAAATCAGGAACAACCAAAAAAACAAGAGCCAACAGACTATGAGAGGCAGATTGTGGATACAATGTTTGCTGCTTCAAGAAGAGGCACTCTTCTTGATAATGATACCATTGAGCATATTTATAATGATGCTCCGCACGCGCTTAAAGACTATGTTAATCTTATAAATAAAATGTTTGATGAAAATAGATATGATAAGAGCACCAAATTTCTTTTTCCCAATAGAATATTGCTGGTTGGACCTCCGGGCTGTGGAAAATCAACACTGGCAGATATAATTGCTTACAAACTTAATCGTAAATGTTTTTTTCTTTTAATGCCAATTTTAGGCAATGAATTTCGTAATTCTGAAATTGCAAATTTGTCACGTTTTTTTGATGCGGCAGATAAAATGAAAGAGCCGTGCGTAATTATTCTTGATGAGATTAATATTTTTGCTGAGCGCAAGACGAATATAATGGGCGATGATGCCAGTTGTGGTTCCGCGCTGTGGTTATTACTGGATAAATATGCGAATAACCCCAATATTTTGGTTATCGGTACGGCAAATGATGTTACCAAATTGCCTCCGCAACTTAAAGATCGGTTTGAGGGTAACATTGTGGAAATTAAGAAAACCAGCTGGCACGATCGCTTGAGAATCATAGAGCACTATCTTGAAAAAAATAGAGATCTGTGCAGTGTTGCCTATCTCAGGAAACTTGCCAAGAAAACTGACGGGTTTTCTGCCCGCCAGCTTGAACTTCTTATTAAAGCTGCCTATCAAGAAGTCTTTTTGGCGGGGTTACCCTTAAGCTTTTTAAGTGATGAAAATTTGGAGAGCGCCTACCAGAAATTTGTGCTGAGTTCTGATGTTTTACAATCTAAGAGATGGTTAAATATTAAAGAATGGCTCAAAGAAAATAGCTTGGTAATACAAACGGTGGCAAGTTCAGTTAATTTGGTAGGTTTATTTGTCAGCATTTGTTATGTGGCAATTACCGGACACGGTGCCGCAAGAACGGTCTAGATCCTGCTGCACCAACCGCAATACATTCTCCGGCTCACTAATGCCCGGTTCAATGCTATAGCGAAGTGTGCAATTGGTATTTGTTAGTTCCGCTTTATAATTTTTAATTACTGCCGGATTTTCTTCTTCTAGGGCCGTGAGTGGCGCAAAATGGGTTGCCATGAGCGCAATGCAATTGCTGCATTGGGCAAGTTCACGAATGCAGTTTGCGGCAATCTCTAACCCCTGATAATATTCGGTGCTGTTAAATAATTCATCGGTTGCAATAAAAACAAATTGGTGCGGATTATTTTTTGCATACGCAATGGTGTCGCGCGCAAAATCGAGCGATGTGCTAAATAATGATTGGCCATGATTCACCCGGTTGGTCATATTAAACCCGGTTTTGATGTGAGAAAATGGCGCGAGTGCGCAATATTGAGCCGGCACAATCCCCAGACTTTGGGCCAGAATAACTGCGGTGCTCATGGCTGCAAGTCCGGTCGATTTTCCAGCTTTATTGGGCCCGGTTACCAATGCAATGTGCGGATGGCAGGTGCCCAAAATAAGTTCATTGTCAATCGGTTGCATATCGGCAACAAGCGGGTTCCAAAATCCTTTTATGCGCAGCAATGGTTGGGCCCCTTGTATAAAATCAGCAAAAACAAACTCAGGTTTATTTTCCTGCATCAAGCGCGCGCAGTTTACTTGAAAATCTACTGCCCCGATGATGGCCAATCCGCTGCGCAATTCATGATGCACCATTTGTGCCAATGCGTAGGCGCGTAAAATATTTCCCGGCCGCGATACAAAGGAGGGATCGCCGACGAAGGTGGCGCGGGTAAGAAGATCCAAGAGTTCCTCGAGTTGGGCCGAATTGGTATCGCTATGAAAAATGTTTGGCTCTTGCGTGTCGGGAAATCTTACATTATCGATGGTAAGTGTATCAACAAGCGATACTATTGTGCGTGCACTTTCTATCACATGGCGTAATTTTATAAGTTCCGATTGCATTGATTTGATAATATCGGCTTGCTGTTTTACGTGATCATAAACCCCTTTGGCGCCAATCAAATGTATGCCGGTATGCGCAATGTTATACGCATTATAGGCCAGTTGCGCGCCAAATGATGCATCATGATGGTGGTGGCCCGGATGCTTACAAATGCCCAACCGTTCATGGAGCTCTTTGCTAATGAAAAAATGAATAATGGCATGTTCAATAAGTGGCGCTGAAAGATTTGCTATGGTTGCAATTTGACCAAGTTCTAGCCCTGCTGGGTATTTATTGAGCCACCGCAAATATTTGTTTTTAAAATAAAAATTACTAATTACGCTTTGGCATATATCGTCAGTGGCGCAGCCGATATTTAAGGAAGATTCAGCGTTGGCGAATGCTTTCAGTTCATCTTGCAAAGATTGCTGCAGAGCCGGATTGCTCATAATCTGCTTGGTCCATTCTTGGCGCATCTTGAGCGCAGCGATATCTGCCAAAGGATTAGTCACTTGCCGGGTTAAATATTCAAAGCCAAGCTTTGTGGAGGTCCGCTTGATGGCGCTAATCAGCCCCGGTTCTTGTTGATAAGTCTTCAAAAGTTGAAGATCACGCTGTTCAGGAATTTCTAAAACGTTGGCATTTGTGCCAAAAACCAATAACAGAAGATATAAAAAAACATTCTTTTTCATGAAAAAACTCCAGGGGGATACAATGTACTGTAAAAATAATAACCTTGCGAATTATTTTACCTGACTGAAGAAATCGCTTAATCCGTTCGCCCTGAGTGTCGCTTGAAGAGCGGCGTATCGAAGGGTGGTTATGAATTAAATTTTTCAAATTATGGTTCGATACGATTGCTTTACAATCTACTCACCACGAACGGTTTGTAGCGAATTCATTTTTTATACAGCTTATTAGGTATAAGGTCTACTAATGAGTCGATTGAAAATGAGTAAAAATCAAATGAAGACTGGATTTTAACTATTTCAAGATCATAATGAACCATTTCATTCATAAACGTAACGTAACTTAGCTATTTGTGCAAATAACTGCTGGTTTTTTAAGCGTATATCGGTATCTTTGAGATTATGACCACATTAAAGGTGAGTGTCATACAAAAACCCCAAAAAATAGTGTAAAAAACCTTATTTTATAAGTTGCATATGGATAAAAAAAATAAAGCGCCCGGCGAACTCATTTATGGAATTCATCCGCTTATTGAAGTTCTCAAGGCAAAACGCCGTAAAGTAATCTCAATTTATACCACCCGTCCTGTTCCCAAAGCATGGTCAAAAATTGAAAAATTGTTTCCTGAACGGGCCATTCCGATTCAGTATGTTTCGCGCGATGTGCTCACCAATATGGCAAAAACAGGTGATCACCAAGGGGTGGTTGCATGGGTGCAACATTTCCCTTTCCGCAGTAAGCCATTTGACCCCCAAAAACAGAAATTCTTGGTCTTGCTGGATGGCATTCAGGATCCGCGCAATGTTGGCGCCATTTTGCGCTCCGCATTTTGTACCGGCGCTGAAGGCGTTGTTTTAGTGGAAAAATTTGCCGCGCCGCTCAATGCGGTTGCGCTCAAAGCTTCGGCAGGGCTGGCTGAACATCTTGAAATTATGGTTGTTCAATCAACGCCTGTGGCGGCACAAGCCCTTAAAAGTGCCGGCTACCATCTTTATCTTGCGGCATTTGGGGGTCAGAATGCACTTGAAGTTTCATATCAAGCTCCTCTATGCCTCGTGATAGGTTCTGAAGGTGAAGGAATTATGCCCTCGGTGCTCAAAATGGGCACTCAAGTTACCCTACCCCAAAAAACCGCCGATATTTCGTATAATGCTTCAGTTGCAGCAGGAATTTTGCTCTTTTTGATTGGCACAAAGCAGAAGATTATTTAAATTTTCCAATCAGGCTCATAAATCATTGTAATAATAAGGGCCAAGTACTTTTACTTGGCCCTTATTTCTTCATACTCATATCAATATGATGCGCGTGCCAATTGTTGCAACATTTCTTCTTCTTGCTCATGCTGATATTTTTCCGCCTTGAGCGTATGCTTGCGCGATGCGTATAAGAGCGCCACTGAACCCGTTGCTAAACTCAAGACAAGGGGAACCTTTTTTTCTGTGCGCGAAAATAGTCGTCGTAAACTGAGTATGCCTAAAGTGTAGCCGGATACTTTTGTAAGCAATGCTTTGCGTGATTCTTGGTTGCTCTGTTCTTGCCATGATACGTTTGGCTTTTTTGTGGGTCTGTTATCATTGCCGAACATAACTGAATGGTTAATTATTTTTTCGATGCCGATCCCAATCATTAAATATGAAAAAGGATAGAGTTTATTGGGACCTCTATTTTCCCTTCTTTCTACGGTTGCTTTATAATCGAGATACATGGCAAGTCCACCACAAAAAACGCCGCTGCTGATAAGGCACAATCCCATCAGTTTGTTGTGCAAAGGTGCCCGGGATTGTTTATGTTCTTGTGAGAGTATGTTTTGATGCAAATATACAAAAATGATTATGCATATTTGCCCATACTTCATACCACTAACCAAGATGATATTTGACCAATTCTATCGCGCCAGTTGTGGCATTCTTAAGTGCCAAAATAGTAAGAAGTGCCGCCCCGGCAAGTGACGTTGTAAACAATATTTCATGAGGCGAGGCTCTTAAGAATTGTATTTTTTTGACCATTTTATGAGTGTGGGGAAAAACGCAGAAATCGCCCACAATCCAGACGGATGCCACGGCGCCAGTGTATAGCGCGGTGCGCTTAAATGAGGCTTTTACTTGTGCTAATTTTTCTTCATGCGATTTTTTGTGCTGTTCAAGGGCTATTTCATAGTTTATTTTTTCGGATGCTGGATGTGGCATCTGCGCTTGTGCCAATGAACTATTGATGAATAAAAACAAGAGTGCATATTTTAGTCGGTTTCTTTTTGCAACCATTGTTGTACCACTTCTATTGAGTTTGGATTATCCGGCCGTAACAAATGTTTTAAGCCCTTATAATAATTGCTTAAAGAATAATAACTTATTCCCAAAAAAAATGAACCAATAATTCCCCACGTCACCTTTTGTTGATACTCCTTGGCGATATATTTTTTAAGGGTTGAGCGTGATGATTGGCAAAACAAACCTTGGGCAGCTTTTGTGGTGATAACCAAGCCGGCGGTGCCTAAAAAGCCTTTTGCGATTGTGTGGTACGCCACATTTTTTTCAGCGTAATGCTTGGCGTGCAGCTGTTTTAAAAGCGCGGCTATTTTTTGTTTTTCATCGGATGTGGCTACCATAAAAAGCTGTTGAATAAAAAATAACAAAATCAAAAAGAATATTTTTGTTTGAGTCATTTTTTTACTTCTACTTGCGCAAGAAACCATTAAAGTAGATACAAAATACACAAATTGTTGACTAGTCTGTCAAGAAAAAGTTAGAAATAATGGTAATCACAGGGGAATAGGGATGAAAAAAGTGGTTACCAAAAAAAGACTAACGGTATTTTTTGCGCTTGCTATCATTGCCGGCGTTGCCTATCAATTGGAAAAAAAACTTTTTTGCGTGCAAGAATACCATTTTTTTCTTGATCCTCATTTATCAAATGGCATGCGCACAAAAATTGAACGGGCGCTCACCGAAACTGATGGTTCATTTTCAGCGATTGCGCAGACGGTATTTGAAATTTGCCCGGCACTTGAAACTATCGCCATTGAACGGCTTGCCAATAATGTGCAATATTTTTCTTGCAAAGCAGCGCAACCGGCAGTCTCATTTGAAAGTAAATCAGCATTGTTACCGTCGGGAATTGTAGTTGATGCCGATTGTTATACCCGTGAAGTTATTGCGCAGATTCCCAGCATTCATGCGCAGAAAGAAGGCGCGTGCGATACCATTTCTCCGGAACTGGCTCATTGGCTCTTAGCACTCAATCCTGATGTTTTTAAACAGTATCACATTGCATTGGGCGATGATTACAGCATTTATTTAACCAATAATAATGATCGTAATCGTATAATACTTACGAGTGTGGTCAAAGATTTTGATGATGAAATGAGGCGCGTATGTGAGCGAATTATTAGCGAAAAGCAGATGAGTGTGCAAGGGACGGCCCGTTCACTGTGCTGTGTCGCGGACATACGTTTTGAAAAACAGATTGTTCTTTGCTCGCAAAAAGGGGGGGCACGTAATGGCTAAGGTTTTTGCGGACCGGGTTGTTGTTTCTATAGATGTGGGAACCACAAAAATTTGTGTGTTGGTTGCCCATGTACTTGATAAAGATCATATTGAAATTTTGGGAGTGGGTAAGGCCCCTTCGGATGGTCTGCGTAAAGGGGTGGTAGTTGATGTGCAAAAAACTATCGCTTCCATTAAAGCGGCGGTCAAAGAGGCGGAATTAATGTCGAATATGACTATCAATTCCGCGGCAATTGGCATCTCGGGCGGGCATATTCAGTCAACCAATTCCCATGGCATGGTAGCGATTAAACAGGGTGAGGTAAAACAATCGGATGTTAGTCACGTTCTCAATGCGGCGCGTGCGTTTGCATTGCCCGAAGGCATGCAAATATTACATGTACTTCCCCAATTTTTTATCATCGATTCTCATGAAAAGATTCAAAATCCCATCGGCATGCATGGCATTCGATTAGAGGTACAAGCGCATATTATTATGGGTGCCATAGCATCAGTTCAAAATTTAGTTAAATGTTGCGAGATGGCCGGTGTTAAAGTAACCGACATTATTTTAGAGCAGCTTGCATCAGCTGATGCGGTACTTTCTGATGATGAAAGGGAACTTGGCGTTGCAATGCTCGATATTGGTGGTGGCACCTCTGATTTAGCCATTTATCAAAATGGCAACATCAGACACACCTTTGTTTTACCCGTTGCGGGCAACCATTTTACCAATGATCTTGCCGTTGGGCTCCATACCACGATAAAAGATGCTGAACGCATCAAGCGAGAATACGGGTTGGCGCATGCGGCATTATTGGAGCATGATCTTGCCCTTGAAATTGAGACGGTGGAAGGTGATCAAACGCAGATAGTTGCTATTTCGGATCTCATGTGCATACTCGAGCCGCGGGCACAGGAATTGCTTTCACTAATTTTCCAAGAAATAGTGCAACACAGATTACAAAGCATGATGCCATCAGGGTTGGTGTTAACCGGTGGTGGCGCACTCTTGCCGGGCATGAAAGAATTGGCTCAAGAGATTTTTGGTATGCCGGTGCGCGTGGGTATGGTACGCATTGGCAATGATTTACCGGAATCATTACAAAGCCCCATTTATGCAACCGGGTATGGTTTATTAAAGCAAGTAATTAAACAACAAAACTATGCGCTCGATACATTAGATGGCCCGGCGGTGGCGCGCATTTTTACACGGATGAAATCGTGGGTTATGGATTTCTTTTAATTTCTTTTAGGGAGCAGGAAAATGATTGAATTTGACAGTGCAGAATTAGCACGAGAAAATACGGCAAAAATAACGGTAATAGGTATTGGCGGTGCCGGTGGCAACACGGTAAATAGCATCATAGAATCCGGGTATCAGGGCATTGAATATGTGGTAGTAAATACTGATTCTCAAGCACTTGAAAACTCTAAGGCATCAATAAAAATAAGACTTGGTGCTCGATCGGCAAAAGGATTGGGCGCCGGTGCAAATCCGGAAGCAGGCAAGCGCGCGGCTGAAGAAACACTCAACGAGATCATGGAATATTTGGAAGACGCGGACATAGTGTTTCTCACCGCCGGCATGGGTGGCGGTACCGGTTCAGGAGCGCTACCGGTTATTGCGCGAGCGCTTAAAGAACGGGGCATTCTCACGATCGCGGTGGTTACCAAGCCTTTCGATTTTGAAGGCAAAAAACGCATGGCAATCGCAGAAAGTGTGATCAGCGAACTCAAAAAAATTGTTGATACATTGATTGTGATTCCCAACCAAAAATTGCTCAGTGTTGTTGATGCTACAACTTCAATGATCGATGCATTTGGTATGATTAATGCGGTGCTTGGCCAATCAGTTAAGAGTATATCCGATATTATAACCAAACCGGGCCATATCAATGTGGATTTTGCCGATGTGCGCACGATTATGAAAGATCGCGGGCTTGCCATTATGGGAACTGCACGCGCCTTGGGCCCGGATCGTGCATTAGAAGCAACCTTGTGTGCAATCTCATCACCGTTACTTGAAAATATGAATATGAAAGGATCACAAAGCGTTTTACTAAACATTACCGGCAGCAAAAATTTAAGTTTACACGAAATAAGCCAAGCCGCGTCGGTTATTTATGAGCAAGCAGATCCGGATGCGCAAATTATTTTAGGCTCGGTGATCGACGAAAGCATGGGCGATGAAGTGCAAGTAACCATCATCGCAACAGGTTTTGAAAGCGCGCAAGAAAAAGAAGAAATTAAGGTGAAAGCAACGGTGCTCGATACTGCGGCGGTTTGTGAAATGCCACAGGAAAAAAAACCGGAGCACCTCGAGGAAAAGAAGCCGATCGCTTCAGTATTATCTCATCTTAAAAAATCTCCCGAAGCTGCACGGCCACGAGAATTATTGCTCGGCGATGAAAGCTTGGATGTTCCTGCTTTTATGAGAAAATCGGAAAAATCTGAATTAGAAAATAGCTAATAAATAAGGGGGCAAGAAATTGCCCCTGTCATTTTTTTTCGGCTATTGATTTTTTAGCAGTTTAAGAACTCTCCATCTTCGCATACTTGACCTCCTATAAGTATTCATAGTAGAGTGACCGCAATTCAATGTCTATTTTGAGGAGTAAGTATGCGTTATCTATTTTTCTCTCTGTTATATTTTACTTCTGTAGCAGTTGCAATGGAAAAACTGATCCCGTATCAGGGTCCGAATGTGCAAGGAAGTATATCCACACTTTTATACTCTGATGATGAAAAAAAAGTTATTGCTGCCAATTTTTATGCGAGTGAAATTCAAATGTATGAATCAGCGAGTCCCTTTAAATGTGTTGCAAGCACTAAAAGCGCTGGATTTCCACCATTTTGGAACAGTTCACTTTCCAAAAATAATACTGGCCAATTAGTATTTCCTGACGGTAAAGAAGTTGCAGTGTTGGATCTGGCAACCTGGGAAAAAATAGCGAGTTTGCAAGGGCACACTCAAGACGTTGATGCGGTCAGTTTTAATCCGGTTAATCCAAATCAAGTAGCATCAGGATCTGATGATAAAACATTAAAGTTGTGGGATCTGCGTCAAAAAGTGTGCACCAAAACAGTAGAGACTGAAGATTATGTTGCACCGGTAGAATTTAGCCCGGATGGCAAACAGGTTACCACTGGCAATATACTCAAACCTGCCAAAGTATTTGATGTTGCAACTGCAAAGGAGTTGGATTATAAACTTGCGGCAGCTGTTTGTCTGGCATATAACAAAACGGGGTCACAGCTAGCAGTTGGTAGCTCTTTGCTTGTGCGTATTTATGATCCGGCTACCGGCAAACTGATTAAAACAATTTCCACCAGAGGCAAGATTATTGCCCCGGGCCAGGAAGAGGTAGCCGATCAAGCTCCCACTGCGCAATGCATAGCATATAGTGCTGACGGATCCCAACTCATGATTGGTACCGACGGAGTGGTAACGATTGCATCGCTCAATGACAAGATTAGCCCATATTTTATTCCCGCTGAGAGTGCCCTGTCTGGACAATTTAATAAAAACGCGACTCAGTTGGTGACCGGAACCCAATATTTGGAAAATGGCGGGACCACCATACGGATCTGGGATCTCCCACAAAAAGCAAACGGCGGATATTGTAGTCTTCAATGAGCGGTTAGATTTTTGCACAAGAGAACATATCCCGGGTATTTTAAAGAAGATACAAATCCTAAACGATGATAAAAATCAAAACCACGTTTATTGTGGTTTAAGACAAAAAGCTGTAGGTTTTGTGCGCCGATCTTTGTGCCAAACTGTGCAACATGATTGAGGAGTTGGGTGCCGTAGCCATTGCCTCGCTGTTCTTTATCTATTGCCAAAAGTTCCAAATGAACCGTTTTTGGATTCTTCATAAAATAGGTGACAAATCCAATCACCTGCTTATCTGCCTTGAGCACATTAATTAAGAGCTGTTTATCACTCTGGGTAGGATCGCCCGATTTACGCAATGCAAACATTCTATGAAGCATTCCAGAATCAAAGGGAATGGTAAAAAGATTGTGCCACTCTTGCTGGCAAAGCTTTGTTACCGGTTCAAAATCATGAACATAATTAAAAGGGACGATTTCCGGGTATGCATACGCGCACATGTAGATGATGTGTGCTATTAGGATTATTCTCTTCATAAAAACTGCTCCTTTTTAAATATTTTTTACTTTTTTAAGTGGTTAGTGTACCATCAATATATCTTCTCAAATGATTCTAAACATCTTATTACTACGAGGTTTTCTTATGGTGTTTGTTTCAAAAACAACTCTTTCCATTTTAGTAGTCTTTTCTCTTTTCACGCAACCCCTTCATTCGATGAAGAACGCCTACCCCTATTATTCTCGCAAACATGTGCCACGTTATGGCGCGGTAGATAATGCGGTGGCCCTAGAAGCGGGCAAAGCGGTTGCCGGCATTGCCATTATTGGCGGCATCGGGTATGGCATCTATAAACTCTGCGATTGGCTCTTTAGTAAATCGAATGACGCAATAATTAAAGATGGGACAACCTGTGTTACTGCGGTTCATCAACGGTATGATTCTTGCATCGAAATGTTTGAACAACAGATTGGTTTCCCCGGACATCCGCAAGAAAGAAAGCAGATTCTTGCCCGAATCAATGAACAATTTTTATATAATTTAGAACTAATTCATAAACAAACAGCAAGTTCATTGCTGCGCCCAACGCAAACAACTATCAATCAATTGCGCGCAACATGCGATGAAGTAAATGGCCGCCTGCAAAGCTTACGCAACAAACGTAAAGAACATGTGCACATTCTGGTGCAGATGGAAGATCTCTCTATTGAGGCGGGTCTTCTTCTTGAAAAACTGAGCTTTATGGCCGAATATTTACAAGCAAATGAGGCCTATTTTACCACCTTCGAATTGGAAAGCCGATTGCTGCATACCTATGAAGTTGAAATCCATGCGCTCCAAATGTATGCAAACAATCCCGCGATGCTGCGCGAAGCAATTCGTTCAGCGATTATGAGTGGTGCGGCTACTACCGGCAGTTTATATCCCTATATGCGGTATATTGAAAAATGTGACGCTGATTGCCGCCACTTAGAACGCGCGCTGGAAATGCTCACTCCTGCCTATGCCAACCGTTTTACCGCCGCAAGCCAATTGGCTGCCAACTTGCGCGCAATCTATCGCATGATTATTACCGAAGATGCCTATCGCCGTGAATTGCGCGACTATGAACGGGCACAATTAGAAAAGCAGCGCATTGAAGCAGAAAAAAGTAAAGCGGCTGCCGCGCATGCTCATGCCGCTGCTGCTCATGCGCAAGCATGCGCAATGCAACAGCAAGTGTGGGAACTGCAAAAACAAAATCAATTGCATGCGCATCAGATTCAAGTGGAGAAAGAGCGTAATGCATTAATTGGCGTGCAAACGGTGATCAATGCAATTAATCCGCCTCCTGCCCCGGAAGTGCATGTGCATGTTGAAGTTCCTGCACAAAATCAACCGGTCTATTATGTGCAGCCACCAACGGCTCCCTTTGCAGTATGGGAATAATTTACAACAATCAACGGTTCACCATATATTTTGGTGATCACACTGATCAAATTTACAAAGCGGCGCATTGTGTTCCGGCATCTGCGCCGCTTCTTTTACATGAACGGTTTGCACCGATAGCGCATAATCTTGCGCTTACTAATATTTGCTTTCTTAATCAAACCCACAGCACGCAGGGATTTCTGGTTGACGATCAAATTCCCGCATTTGATATTGATGGTGATTTTTTGATTACCGCAAAAAAAAATCTTGGCATTGGCGTGATGACCGCCGACTGTTTGCCGATAGCAATTTATGATTCCGCTCACCACACAGCAGCAATAGTGCATGCGGGCTGGCGCGGCAGTGTTGCGGGCGTGGCGGCAGCGGCGATTTTAAAAATGCGGGAACTATATAATTCTCACCCGGAAGATTTACAACTCTTTTTTGGTCCAAGCGCTTTGCCTTGTTGTTATGAGGTAAAGCAGGATTTTTGCGCTAGTTTTTCTGAGCCCACGTTGCGTGATAAAGCTCTTTTCTGGCGTGATAACAAATGGTATTTAAATGTGCCGCTTCTTAACAGCTTGCAGTTGCAACAGTTAGGCATTCAGGCCCGGGCAATTGATACCAGCCATAATTTTTGCACCATGTGTGATGATCGCTTTTTTTCTCATCGCCGTCAGGGTGCAAATGCGGGCAGGCAAATGGCAGTGATTGCAGTGCGATGATTCAAAAAATACCATTAATCAAAAAGCACCGTAGTATAAGGCAACGTTGCCGTAATTTTTTCAGTTTCTTGCGGATTTTTTACCAATGGATTCTTTTCTAGATTGAGTATATGTAAGTTCACGAGACCCGGCTGTGATTGTTCTATATCGATGAGAGCTTTTGGATCTATGCTTGCCAGATTGTTAAAGCCAAGTAAGAGTTTTGTTAACTGAGTTAAATCACGAAATGCATAAGGGGCTATGAAGGATATGTTGTTATCTTCCAGGAATAAATGTGTTAAATTTTTCAGATGCGCAAATTGAACCGTGATCTTTTGTAATTTATTTTTATCTAAATCTATTAAAATAAGATTGGGCAGCCCTTGAAATGCTAAAGGATCAACGATTATTATTTGATTATCAGAAAGAAGCAACGTTTGTAATTTAGTCATACCCGCAAATGCATTATTTGGTATCCAGGTAAGATGATTATGAGAGAGATTAAGCTCGGTGATTGTATGAAGTTCTGGCACCCATGATAACGCATCAAGGCTGGTGAGCCCGAGTCCGGAGAGATTAAGGATATTATTTTTTCTTCTTTCTTTAATGAGTTGTTGCGAAAGATCAGCAATTGATTTTGCTTGTACTTTCTTTTCCAATTTTTGTTTCTTACTGGGCATTTCCATTGCAAACGCGCTTAATGGTAAAAATGCACTAATAATCAAGATTCTTTTCATAAAAATAGCCCCTTTTGTAAAAAAGTATATTTCTATTTGAATTATATATCAAGCGGGCTATCGATTACAAGTTTTTTGTGATAGAGATAAAGAAAAATAGGCAAAAGAGCCACTTTTAGCCATCCGGCGGTTCATTAAAATATAAGAGTAATAGTTGGCGGTACCATGTCCTCAATTTTATCCTGTTCCTCTTCGCTGAGCGGATTGTATTCTAAATCGAGTATTTCCAATGCCCGGAGCGGTTGATCCTGGGGCCCCTTCAGCGCTCTTGCATCGATTGTTTGCAGATTATTATGCCCCAGCCATAATTTTTTTAGATTTTTTAAATCACGAAACGCATACGGTGCAATATACTCAATCTTATTAAGTTCTAGATACAATTCCTCAAGTTCGGCAAGCTGTGCAAATGCAATCTCGATCCTTCTAATATTGTTACCGTTTAAATCGATTTTTTTAATTTTTTTTAATCCATTAAACGCGAATGGCTCGAGCGTTTTTATTTTATTGTTAAATAAATCTAATGTTTCTAAATTGTTCATGCCATAAAAAGCTTTGTTTTTTATGGTTGCTAGGCCATTATCGGCAAGATTAAGATGCGTAATGGCCGCATAATCGGGCAAGAAATGTAACCCTTCCAGACTTGTAAGATTCAGCTTCGAAAGGTCCAGCATATCGCCTTTTCGTCTTTGATTGATAAGTTGCGGTTGTTTTTGAAGGTAATCGGCAATGGAAACTTGCCGCGGTGCTTCTAGTTTTTGTTTTTTAGTAGGTAATTCCATGGATAAGATGCTATATGCCCAGGCGAGCCCTGCGATGATGAGAATGTAACGAATCTTCATGGATATAAAATACCCCATTAACTGGTTATTTATATTTTATTATATTCTAATTGAAATTATATCATTTTGAATGATAAAGAGCAAATATCAAGAAAATTATGCTAATAATTCCCTTGTTTTAAGGCAAAATGTGACGCAAGAAGCTGAAGATCAATTGCATGAGCTTAAAAGTGATCAAAACACAGAATATTAAAAGATGTCGTAAAGGCTTTGCGATTAATGGAAACAAATCTACGCCATGTTATTTCAATTGTTGCAATAATTCCTCACCCATAATTTTTTAGATATAAAAATTATACCGTGATGAAGAATCCCGTCAGAAAATAATTTGTTTACTCAAGATTTGAAAGTAAAACAGTAAGCTGCGTTCTGGTTATCTGCGCAATGCCGCTGGAAACCATCACCACCACTTCTTTACCATTTTTGAAAGAATACACAAAAGGTTGTTTTTCAGATAAAGAGAGTATCATGGGCGCGTGACCTTGTTGGATAACATAGTTGCCCGTGGGTGTATTGCATTCTGCCCATTCTACTTCGTGTACCTCTTTTTTGGCAGGGGTCATGATTATAAGTTGCATGCTATCTGCCACCGGCTAATAATGTTCGCGCCTTTTCTCGTGCTTCTTCAAGGGTGCCGACCATATAAAATGCTTGTTCGGGCAAATCATCATATTCACCATTGATAATTTTTTCAAAATCATCTACCGCCTTATCTTTGGGCACATAACGGCCGGGCAAACCGGAAGCAAATTCTGCGGTGAATAATGGTTGTGTTAAAAAGCGCTGAATGCGTTTAGCGCGATTAACTATCTTTTTATCTTCTTGCGATAATTCTTCCATACCAAGAATGGCGATGATATCTTGGAGTTCTTTGTATCGTTGCAAAATAGTTTGAATGGCTCGTGAGACTCGGTAATGTTTTTCACCAACTATGTCGGGCTTTAACCCTTTTGAATTTGATTGCAATGGGTCAATTGCCGGATATAATCCTAATTCTACGAGTTTGCGAGAAAGCACGGTGCTTGCATCCAAGTGCATAAAGGTGGTCGCAGGTGCCGGATCGGTGATATCATCAGCGGGCACATAGACCGCTTGCACTGAGGTGATTGAACCATTGATGGTGTTGGTGATCCGTTCTTGAAATGCGCCCATTTCTGAGGCAAGGGTTGGTTGATATCCCACTGCTGATGGCAAGCGCCCCAGCAGTGTGGAAACCTCGGAGCCCGCTTGCACAAAACGGAAAATATTATCAATAAAAAGAAGAACATCCTTTTTTTCTTTATCTCTAAAATATTCTGCCATGGTGAGTCCGGTTAAACCTACCCGCAGGCGGGCGCCGGGCATTTCTCCCATCTGGCCAAAAACAAGCGCCGTTTTATCAAGAACGCCCGTTCGTTTCATTTCCAGCCAGAGCTCATTGCCTTCTCGCGTGCGCTCACCAATACCGGTGAAGACCGAAACGCCACCATGCTCGGTGGCGATATTGCGAATAAGTTCTTGCACCAAAATAGTTTTACCAACCCCTGCGCCACCAAAAAGGCCGATTTTTGAGCCTTTTATATAGGGGCACATAATGTCGATTACTTTGATGCCTGTTTCTTGAATTTCATTGGCAATCTTTTGTTCTATCAGAGGTGGTGCCTCGCGATAAATGGACCATTTTGTCTCCGTTTTAACGGGTGGCTTATCATCAATAGTTTTGCCTAAAACATTAAAAATGCGCCCTAAAACCGCATTGCCAACCGGTACTTTTATGGGTGATCCGGTATCGATAACCGGCAATCCGCGGCTAATACCAAAAATGTTATCGATTGCAATGCACCGAACAATGCCATCGCCCAACTGTTGAGCAACCTCTATGCTGGCATCGGGATGATTTTTATCGTCAAATTCTATTAAAAGTTCATTGAGAATGTCCGGGGCAGATTCGCGGGGAAATTGGACATCAATAATCGTGCCACTGACACGCAGCACGGTGCCTCGAATTTTGGGAGAGGAAGATGTTTCTTGAATCGACATCGCAGAGCCTAATTTTTACGCAAATGAGATACTTGATTTCTTATTATTCAAGCTAGAGCTAAAGATAGGTTTTGTAAAGATGAATCCTTAAACATCCCTGCGCATTGTCGACGTTCAAATAAATTACGGGTTTGAACTGCTCAGGATTGGTGAGCGCTATGCTTAATGAGCAATTCAATGATGGGTTTAAATATTTCAGGCTCATTTTTTGCCAGTTCTTGTGCAATATCAAGTGCGTTAAGCTCTTTGCCTTTATATTTCATTTTTATTTTTGGATTTGCCCGTTCTTTGAGGAGCAGAGTAATAATATCACTATTTTTTTTAAGAATTGCTAAATGTAATGGTGTTTCGCAGTCCCGCGCGCAAGCATTTATGTTTGCGCCGTTATTTATTAAAAGATCTATTATTTCAAGATTGGCTTGCTTAGAATCAATGGCATAGTGCAATGCCGTAGCTGATCTTCGGACATCTTTACTGTTCACATTAACAGATTGCTGGTTTAATAAGTCTTTCACCCTTTGAACATCTTGCTCTACTACTGCGCGCATAAGCGGAGTGTAACCATTATTTGCTTGAGATTCTTTGTCTGCTTGAGCAGGTAATTTTGTCAGAATAGGGGATGCCGGGTTTTTTGCTATAAGTTTGGGTAAGGGAGCAGGAACAGGTGATGCCACGGGTTTATAATTATTTGTATTAATGGCGATGAGCCGTTTAATATTATTTTCCTGGGCAGAAACTGATTTTTTTATTTCTTCAATTGCTGTGTGTAGCCCACCGGCTAGGGTCTCGAGTTTTTCAATTCTTGCGGTGTTATCCGCAACAATGGTGCTTAAAGCATTTACAAAAATGCGCATTTCTGTCAATTGTTCAGAAAAATCCGGCTGTTCTTGTATCACCGCATTAGTGGTTACGGGAGTATCATCTTGTTGTAATCGTTGATATTTTTCCTGCGGTTGATAATTGTTTAAGGCTGCTTCTGGGATAGGAGGAATGTCGGATAAAATTTGGCTTAGTTCTAAGTTGGACCAAAATGTATCTAGTTGATCATGCCCTGGTTGTTCAAGAGGGCGCTTTTTCTCCATGGCACTCAGTGCGCATGAAAAACAAGCTAATAACATTATGCGGACTGTTTTATTTATTTTCATCTTTTTGACTCACAGTAGATTGTTCGAGTAATTTTACTATTGGCTCATATATCTCAGGATGCGTAAGGCTCGCATAGAGGCGTGCCACATCAAGAGCAGTGAATTTTTTCCCATTTTTCACAAAGGCTAAGGTGAGATCTGGTTTTTTATTGAGAAGTATTTTTACTATTTCGATATTGCCTGCTTTTATAGCTGCCATTAAGGGTGTTGCACCTGCTGTGGTTTGTGCATTTATTGCCGCTCCATTTTTGATAAGTAATTTTATAACCTCAAGGTTTGGTTTTTTGTTAACAATTGCACAATGTAGCGGGGTTGCCGCTATTTTATCAGTATTTTTTTCATTAACATTCGCTCCCGTTTGTAATAGTTTTCTTGTTAAATCTAAATTACCGTCAAATGCCGCCTGAAGTAATGATGGTGGCCCATGGATTATTATTTTTTTTGCTTGTGGTGCTGGCTTTGGTGCCATTTGCATATAGATTGGTTGCGAAGGAGGTTTTGGTAGAAAAGAGGGAGCAAGCAAATTTATTATCCTTTCAAGCTGTGCAATTTTTGTCTCATAGCTTGCCACGATAGCATTTAATTGAGTTACCTGATTACGAGTTTGCGTAAGCTGCTCCTGCAAATCAACATATGATGGTTCGGGAGTTAGGGCGTTCGTGGTTGCCTGATTATCAATAGGAGTATTGTTTTCTTCTAAATTTAAATCATCAATGCTGGTATTCGTTTCGTTAATTTTTTGATATTTTGCCGGTAATTGGTAGTCGGTTGCTCCTGCAAGAGTTTCTTGTAAAAATTCATCCCTGGCATTTTTTTCACTCGTTTGATTGAGCGAATCATCACTGAACAAACGCCAATATTCTTCAGCTTTTTCTTCTTCGAGCTGATGCTTTTTTTCCATGGCATGCACCGCGCATGAAAAAGAAGCTAAGAGTATGATACATAAAATGTTTTTAAATAAATCCATATCGGTTCTCCATTATTTTATATTATTTTTGTGTCATCCGGTTTTTTAAGAGATTTACAATTTCAGTGCGAGCATCTTCCGGCATTTTACTTTTCTGTGCCCAGTCGAGCGCGGTTAAACCGGTGTTATCTTTTTTATTAACATCTGCGCCTGCTGCAATGAGGGTTTTCACGTTTGCAGATAACCCACCTTTTGCCGCCACAATGAGCGGTGTTGCTCCAACAGAATTGACAGCATCAATCGGAGCGCCGGCTTTGATTAATCTATCTATTATTGCCGGACTAGCATCGCTACACGCGGCATGTAAGTAGGTAAATGTTCTGCCCTCGCCAGAAATGGGTGTAGTAATGTCACAACCGGCCCCTAAAAGAATTTCCACCATTTTTTCCTGGTTCAGCCCGATAGCATAAGCAAGCGGGGTGACTTGGCCATCCGCAGCTATTGTTGCATTAAGATTATACCCTTGAGCAACACAGTGAGACATAAGATCTGCTCGGTTATTTTTGAATATGTTAACCATCAAATTTCGTGCGCAATACAAATCAATTAAATTAGTTATGGTGGCAAAATTATTAGAAGAATAAGCATTGGATAGTTGCATATTTTCTTTATCTGACAAACGTTTCAACTGGAAAGCAGTAGATTGGTTTTGCTTGATGCTGTTGGTGATCCAGTTGATGATAGCTTTTTGGTTATGGGCATGTTTTGCTAAAATGGCTGCCGCAGTGTCTTTATCATAAAAAATATGTTGGCAGCCGGGAGCAAATTCAGCAGCTGTTACAATGAAAGTTCCCGGGCGTACGACCACCGGCTTGAATGCCGACGCAGCAGCGGGCTTAGGCAAAACCGGGGTTGGCAATAAGGGATATGCGTGAGCTTGCGGTTGCATTGCGCGTATGGTTGCAATCTTTGCCGACATTTCTTGTATGCGGCCTTCGGTTGTAGTTAATTTCTCAATAACTTTCTTTAACGTTTGGTGAACCTGAGAAAATTGATCTTCCATTAATTGTTTGAATGTTGCCAAGCCGTTTGCCAGCTGGACCGTAGTTGCCCCAACCGGCATGGTCACCTGCGTTGCGGGATTATTTTGAGGAAGCGCATTATTGTTGCTCGATCTGTCAATTTCGGGCATCCGAGTAGGATATTCATCGTCCATTATAAGCGCAGGGGCCTCATCATCAAAATCAGCTGCGGTTTGATCTATTTTTTGGCTCTTGGGTGTTGCATGGATGTTTAATTCGTCTTGCCAAGGTCTTTTCTTCTCCATTCCAAAGGCAGTAGAAGAAAATGATCCCAAAACGGCTAAAACTAGCGTATATTTTACTAAATTCATAGGTAAACCTCCTTTACAATTATTATTATATTTCATTATTCACGTGCGCCATATTCTTTTAAGAGTTTGATTATTGCGGTGCGAATGCGCTCCGGCATTGGATATTTTTTTGCACAATCTAAAACGGTTTTTTCAGTTTTATCTAACGAGTTAATTATTTTTTTATGCACATTTGCTTTGGCTTTGAGCAGTGTATTAGCCTGAGCAAGATGGCCGTGTTGCACCGCGTAGGCCAACGGGGTGATGCCATTGTAAGAAGCTGCATCAATGTTTGCACCCGCAAGAATTAATTTTTCTACAATTGTGGTGCTATCATTTGCTGAACAACACGCATGATGAAGTGCCGTTTTATTACAATTGGCCTGATCCTTAAGATTCACTTGCGCGCCGGCATTTAATAGAATGGTCACTATTTTTTCTTGTCCCAAATCCGCGGCGAGCATAAGAGGGCTTAATCCGGTATTGTTAATTGTGGCATCAACATTAACTCCTTGCGCAATAATTGCCGTAACAAGGTTTGCGGCGCCGTAGCGAATTGCGTTATTCATCAGCTCTCTTTTGCACTGCAACTCAATTAATCGGATCATTTCAGCATGATTTCTTTCATTATATGCTTCGTTCAATTGGGCATTTTCCGCAATGGTAAGATGTTCCAGCTCTAAGGGAACAGAATTTTTTTTATCGCTATTGCTTGAGAACCATTGAATAATGGTCTCTCTGTTTTCTAAACTTTTTTGTATAATTTCTTCCGGCGCTTCTGAGAGCCACGCAATAGATTGAATGCCCGCAATAGATTCTGATTTTTTTCCCGCTTGTAGCTTTGTTGCTTGCTTTGTTTTTAGTATTTCTTTTACAGTTGCCAGCGCTTCTGGCTTTGGTGCGGCAGGATTTGGCCAATTGAGTGGGCCCATTGGCGCAGCAGGGTTTTGCGCGGGCGTTGCATTAACGGTAAGCAGTTGCTGGGCTGCCGGAGCTTTCTGGGGCATTCCATAAATGCCCTGCGGAGTGGCAGTGATTGTGTATTGTCTCATTGGGGGCACTGCAGCTGCTGCCGGTTTTAGCGTATTTGCAGGCAGCGCTAGGGCCGGTGGGTGCTGCAAAGTTTCAATTTCACTATTCATTTCATGTAATCGGTTATCCAATCCATTAAGTTGGCCATCAATTTTGTGCAAGATGCTGTTAATGGTTGAAAATTTGTCTTGGGCCAACTGTGCAAGGGCCATCATTTGCGCGGTAAATTTACTTTCAGCAGTTTCTTCTTGGGCGATTTGCAAACGTTGACGTTTGCCGGCTTTATCTTCGAATACATCATCACCCGAATGCTTTTTCTCCATGCCAAAAGCAGTAGAAGAAAGTGAACCCACAAGGGCTAATGTTAGGGTATATTTTACTAAATTCATTGGTAAACCTCCTTTACAATTATTATTATTATATTTCATTATTCTTGTGCCCCATGCTTTTTGAGGAGCTTAATTATTTCAGCGCGAATGTCATCCGGCATTGGATATTTTTTTGCAAAATCCAAAGCGGTCCATTCTGATTTGTTATGAGGAATTGCTTTCATATCTACCCGTGCTTTTGCTGCAAGAAGCGCTTTAACTTGTGAAAGATGACCTTTTGATATTGCAATCATTAATGGGGTTAGGCCACTTTTAGTAGGAGCATTCACGGTAGCTCCGGCTTGAATTAATTTATTTATTATTGCCGGATTATCATTTTTTGAATGACAGGCATAATGTAATGCAATATTATTGGTGGCAGCACTCTGATGATTAATCTGAGCGCCCGCCTTTAAAAGAATTTCAACGATTTCTTCCCGTTCTAGTTCTGCTGCATTTGCCAGGGGAGTATTATTTGTTGAGTTTACTGGTAAATTCGGATCATATCCGCTTGCAATAATTGCCTGAGCCAGGTTGGCTATTCCATTAGAAATTGCGTAAGTCATTGTAGCTCTTTTAGTTTGTGAATGAATTAATCGAGTTGCCTCTTGTAAGTTGCCACTGTTGTAGGCGGTCTGAACTTCTAGTATTTGGAGTGGGAGGTCCCATTGTATTTTTCCAACAGGAAAAAGATCCTTTTTGCGAGCCAGATCAGAAACCCACTTAAAGATAGCCTGCTTATTTGCCTCAATTTTTTTTATGAGAGTTTCTTGTGTATCTTTTTGAGAATCATATAGTTGAAACCCCGGAATAACTTTATCAAAAGGTAAATAGGGTGCCCCCGGTTTTGCAACAGGCTTTGCGGGCATTATCACCTGAATAGTGCGGGGTTGCGCAGGCGCTGCGGGTTTTGGTGCCAATGCCGCCGGTTTTTTTGCAGGAGCCTCAGGAGTTGGTAGTGGCAAATGCCTGCCGGGATAATACGTTGATGCGGCTTCTATGGGAATAAGTGACATGTCTGCTGGTGAGTGATCCACCCATTGAAGCTCTCTGGCAGCAGTTGCTGGGACATACTGGGTCATTCCCGGTCTTTGACCCGGGACCATTATCATCTGCACTTTATCAGCAGCTTTTTTTGGCTCGGGCTTAAGGGTAGAAATGGGTGGCGTTGGTTGCGGCTTAAGTTGTGCTGCTTTGAGGGCAGCAACATCGCTTGCCATTGTATCGATTTGATTATTTGCTTTATTTATTCGTTCAATAATGGTCTTTAAGATCTTGCTGGTTGTAGAGAATTTCTTTTCTATAAATTCTTGCAAATTCCCCAGTTCTAAGGCTAAATCACTAATAATGGCAGGATTTTGGGAAGCCTGGTTGTTTTGGGTTGTTTTAGGGAGAGCATTATTGTTGCTAGAGGTATCAACATCGGGAATAGCTATATCGATACGGTTGGTTTCTTGCTCTTCAGGTTCAATAATCGCCTGATTGCCAGCCTGTAGAGGGCGATTATAACCATACGCTTGTGTAGATTCTTCATCTTCATCGTCCTCAAGGTAACAATACGTAGGCTCATCCTTATATTCTTGCTTGATTTCTATTTTTTGGTGTTTCCAGCCTTCTGCTGGGTCCAAATCATCCCCGGAACGCTTCTTTTCCATGCCAAGGGCGCTCGAAGAAAATGCTCCCACAAGGGCTAAAATTAGGGTATATTTAACTAAGTTCATACGTAAACCTCCTTTATATCAAAAAAACTATTTATACCCCAATTATGCCTTAAATTTCATATTTGTCAATTATTTTGCTGATAACACAAACCCCCTTCTTTTGGGCTCTTATCTAGAATTTCGGGCTTTAAGCTGATCGATTAT
>Ga0182016_10000041_pt1 | contig 132739 bp, 105 predicted proteins | sample 712S2MmetaG_FD_120491 | JGI IMG/M metagenome (GOLD analysis project Ga0182016, IMG submission 120491) | Permafrost microbial communities from Stordalen Mire, Sweden - 712S2M metaG | ecosystem: Environmental > Terrestrial > Soil > Wetlands > Permafrost | place: Sweden: Stordalen | collected... | reverse complement strand
CCTGAACTCAGTGAATACCGCGTCGCTTTTCTTTCGATTCAATCGGATTTCCTTGAATCCGTCGATCATGTGACCGAGCGCGTCCACCAGACGCGATTCCTTTTCCTTGAGACGGTGCAGCAAATCCTGCGCGCCCTCGACATGGCGGAGGTAGACTACGACGCCGATCCCGAGGGTGCCCAGCGTGACTGCGAACGCCGGGAGCGAAAGCACCGCGATGTAGCACAGACAAAACAGCAGCACCAGCGACTGCTGCGCCGCGTTTACCAGAATAAGTCCGGACTGCGAAATCTGCGCCGTATCCTGGCAGAGGCGGGTGAAGAGCTCACCGTGCCCCAGATTCTCCACCAGTTCCAGCTCCGAGTGGCGAATTTTGTCGGAGACGCGGATCAGCCGGTTCCTGACCGCGCTCTCCACGGTCAAGGAGGCCTGCATGAGTGCGTAGCGCTTCCCCATGAAAAACGCCAGCATGCACAACCCGAAAAGCAGCAGAAGCCGGAAACCGGCTAGGTCGCTATCGGTCAAGGCCAGCGAAGCGCTGCGGTTGATGATTGCCAAAATGGCCGCATTGCCGACACCGGCGATTCCCGCGACAATCAACACCCGTCTCCACACATCCGGAGACTCGCGCAGCAGAAGTTGAACTACCTGCACATGGCATCCTCTGGCGAACGCTGATCCAAACCCAGGTTGAAATCCAAGAGATGTATTATGAATACCACAGAAAATCGCCATCTCACAAACAGTGATTGCCCGATACCTCCCATACAATATACTCGCCGTGCCGGTTCTCCGCCGGCTCGGGGATGGTATTTGAGCCCTCGCAGCCGACTCATTCCCTACCTGCCTCGCAGCTTTAGCTCGCGATGGAGCACAAGCACGAGACTCGCGACAACCACCTCCTGACGGTTCGATCGAGGCAGGCCCGCCGCCCGCTGATAAAACAACCGGCTGGAAAAGTCGTCCCGATACTCCAGCCGGGCGATCATGAACTTCCGAGGATGGTATTCACCCGTCACCGTGAACTCAAACAACCGCTGTGACTGGCCCGTGGTCGCGCCATCAACATCGTTGAGCCAGTCCACGCGCGGGCTGAAGCACCATCGTTCCGTGGGCGAGAATCTCCATGCAGTGGCCCATCCATACCATCGATCGTAGCCCGGGCTAACGCGTTTCTCGACCGCCACAATTGCCTCGGCGTAGCCTGTAACGGCCCGCGAGAAATTGAAGTTCAGGACCGTATCGGACAGATGGCGCCGCCCCCTGCCCTCCAGTTTCTCGTTGCCGTCCATGTAGATCTCCGACCACCCCCAATGCTTCCCGCTCCAACCCGCGGTGAGCGCCTCGGTTTGATGTCCGTGCGAGCCTGTGACGGTGTTGCACCCGCTGAGAAGTTGCGCCCCGGCCGTAAAGCCTCCTCCGATCGGCGTACTCGCGCGCAGTCCAATATGGTAGAGCGGCTCGGCATACCAGAACAGTTGGGAGTTCGTAACGTTGAAATTGTCATAGCTTTGTGGTAACTCAGCGCCCACGCTCGAAAAGAATTTCCCTGCCTCGATACGAATCTGGCCCTTCGGTCTCCAGATGAAGTAGGCCTGGGAGATGTAACTGTTCGGCCCTTTCCAGGCATCCGCCGACATCGCGACCTTGTAGAAATCGCCGGCGCCACCGTCCAGGCGAAAGCCGGTCCGGCCCCAATCGGCGGCTACGCTGAGGGTCGCCTCTGTGAGCCGGAGTTGGTTGGAATAACCGAGGAATCCGAGGCTCTGGGCAGCGCCGTCGGCCGGAGAATTGAAGTTCCCGACGGCATTCGCCTCCAGTGCGCCGTCGAATTGAATATGCGGCATGAATGGCGCCTGCGATTGCTGAGCAACGACGCGGGTTGTTGCCAAGATTAGGCAAACGCAGACGCTCAAGAGCGTTATACCTGCTGACAAGCGTTCAGACCGCCCTGATTTGCACATTCTCCCTCTGATAATACCTATCGGCGGAAGGGGGCGATTTCTGTTCTCAGTAGCGGGCTGCGAAAAGCCGATTCCCGCCAGGTCAAATCGTCCAGCGTCGGAAACCGTAACCGCCAATCAACTCGACCAGTTAGCGGCTCCAATCGCACAAAAGAAGATTGGTGGAGATTAATCACACAAGACTGCTAAAGAAACACAAATATTCTGACGATATATGAACATTGAAATTCTCGTGTGTCTTTCTGCGCGGCGTGTCGGCAGCCGCGCAGAGCGGGTCCGCTGCGAACTCCATATCGGACCACTCATCCATTGCGATCCCACGGGCAGCCTTCTCGCCTTTGATGAAAAGAAAATGAAGGGATACACGGAGAAGGCACTGACGAAAAGAAGAAGCCGATGCTGCATTGCGGCGAACCAGTTCCGGGCGCAACTTCTGCCGACCCGGCCCCGGCAGTCCAAAAGACAGGTGAACCCATGATAAGAACAACGGCCGCGGCGTCGGCGCTTGTAGTGTGTCTGGCGATGTCGCTTCACGCCGTGCAATCCGACAGTCAGAATCCTTCCGACGAGCCCCAGCCCCCCGCTGTCACCCAGCCACCCCCGCAAACGGCAAATACGCAGCAGGCGCCACCAGCGGGGACCCAGCCAGCGCCAGCGGCCGCCGCGCCGGCAGCGGCCAAAAAGCAGGAAATCGGCAAATGGTGGGAAAAGAGTTCCCGGGAGTACAGTCCGCTGCTGCCCCAGTGGCTGTTTCACGCCGAAGGCACGCTGTCGTATATGAACGCGTCGGGAAACGCCAGCGGAAGCACGTTCGACACCACCGACAGGTTAGATGTCCGGAAGGATCGCTGCACCATCCATTCGTTTATCCAGTGGAGTCGGCAGGATATGGTGTACGGATTCGGTCAGGGAGGGGTAGATTATACCCAACGAACGCTGCGCGAGCAGGTGGATTGCGACACCTCGAAGACCTTCATGCTCGTCGGGGGCATCGAAGATTACCAGAACACCTTGTGGTACATGGACAAGCGGCTGAAAGTGTACGTTGGCGAGGCCGCGACCCTGTTCGAGAATGAGAAGCAGCAGCTCACTTTTACGGGCGGTGTCGGACACGTGGACTTCACTTTCGACCGCGCCCGAATCCTGCAACTGCCATTCCCTGTCAACATTGATTACAACCCGAGTTCGGGCGCCGCGCTGGGTATCCAAACCTGGCGCTGGAAGGCCTCCTCCCGCTTCATTTTCAACGAAGTTGCCACTTACATGAAGTATTTCGGCTCCTATCTCGGCGATAACTGGGCGATCAATTTGAGCGGGGAGGTCCCCATCGATAAGCGATTTTCCTTCCAAGTGACGTATCGTATACAGGACCAGGCCAACAGCATAGTTAAGGCCCTGCATGTGTTTGAGCAGGACCGCGCCTTCCTGGTTGGCGTCAAGGCATCGATGTGACACGCGGGGTGACGCGGGCGAGCACGGTGATTCCCGGCGGACGGCGCAAACGGAGGGGATCGCCGCCAATATCGGGTGTTTGCCAATTACTGCAACGACTCGATCACGGTGTTCAACGGAGGTTTCGGTAATGGTTGAAGGGAGTCAAACTGGACCCGCGCCCCGGGGAAGACCAGGCACCGGCGCGGCGCACCAACTAAGCGTCTCGCGCTTGCGCACATAGGAGCACTTCGTGAAGAATAATTCCAGGTTGTCGACCCTCGCTCGCGGCTTGGTCCGCCTCGCCGCTCTGACCCTCTCTGGCGTTGGCTTTCTCGCGGCTCAACCCGCCGACGACACGCAATTGAAGCAGGTCATTATATTCGGCCGTCATAGTATACGGTCAGGCGTTGCGTCCACCGACGCCCTCGACTCGTTCACCGCGCCAGCATATCCGGCGTTCACCGCCGCTTCGGCCCCTCCGTCCATTCCGCTACCCCAGGTAGAATGCAGGTCTCTGCCATCGTGCCAGTCCGCTCCGTCCCTTTTGGATCCATCAAAAGGGCGTCACCAGCGTTCTGAGCAGCGCGCTTAGCCCGTTCCACAGAATCTGAACCCCGATGCACACCAGGATGAACGACGACAGGCGGATGATGACGTTCATGGCCGAATCGCCAAGCGTGCGCCCGATCCGCTCGGCGAACCGGTAACTCAGGTAGATGGATGCCGCAATCAGAACCGAGCCCAGCACCATCCCTCCGATCAAAGGCCAGCGCCACTCCGAGCCTTCGGGCCGATTGGCGCCCACCGTGATCGCCACCGAGATCGTTCCCGGTCCCACCGTCAAGGGAAGGGTCAGTGGATAGAACGCCTGCCGGGAGTAGTCTGCCTCATTGCACTCCGGCCCGGAACCCTTGGCCGCGAAGTCGTCGCCATTCGGTTGCCGCAGCAGCGCCCAGCCGGTTGAGATCACCACCAGCCCGCCCCCGACCTGCACCACCGGTAGCGAGATGCCGAAAAAGGCCAGAATGTGGGTGCCGATGAAGATCGAGGTCAGGATCAGAATCAGGCCGTTCAGGGAGATCATCCTGGCCAGCGCGGTTCTCCCCCGGCCGGACAATCCCCGCGTCAACGACAGGAAGATCGGCGTGTTCCCAATCGGGTTGACGATCGGAAACAGCGCCCCGACTACCAGAAGAGTGTACTTCGCGAGATTGCCCAGCGGGTCCGTCATCATCGCCCACTTTACCTGAGTTGGTCCCGAAATCACCACCGCGAGCCGGAACCTGCTACGCTTGGGTCACCATGTCAGCATTCAATGGAGATAAAGCGCGCTTCCACCGCGAACGAAAAGGCAAGCTTGCCCGCAGAGAGCGCAGCCAGGCGTTGCGGAAGAAATTGATCGCTCCGGCACCGCGGCGTCCCGACGGCCGCGATCTGTAGCGGCCAGCGCAGCACCGGCCAGCTCACAAGCCCATGCGGCCCTTCAGCGCCACGAACCGGGGCTCGGCGCGCAGGCTGGCCAGCAGCGGGTCGACGGCCATGAAGTTCAGGTCCACGATTCGTCGCGCGTAGGCGCGCTCCAGCTCATCGAGAGCCCGCGGCTTGTCGCCCAGGGCGGCATAGACATGGGCCAGTTGCACCGCCACGCCATCGGCCGCCTCGATTTCCTTGACAATATTCCGCGCCTCCACCGTTCTTCCGGCGCGGGCCAGCGCGTAGCCCATCGGACCGAGAATCCACGCGCCGCGATCGAGCGACCGGATGGCCGCTTCGAACTCGGCAATGGCTTGGGCGAAGTCACCTTTCATGGCGAGGCCGATTCCCAGCGGAACACGGGCATACACGAACTTGGGGTCGTTGCGCAGCGTTTGCCGCGCGGAAGCGATCGATTCCTCGTATCGGCCGGCGCATTCCAAGGCCCGCGCGGCACGGATGTGAACGATGGCGGCATCGAACCTGGCGCGTGTAACCAGCCCCGTGGCGTACTGCAGGTGGCCGCGGGCATAGCTGGGGTTGAGCGCCAGGCCGCGCTCGAAATCCCGCTCCGCGCCGGCCCAGTCGTGGTCGAAGGCGTAGCGCAACACGGCCAGCGAAGCCAGGGCCTCACTTGAAGCCGGATCGAGCCGAAGGGCGCGCCCACCCGCGCTCCTGGCCTTGGCCATTAATTCATCGATGTCGCCCTCCTGGTGGAAAGCCAGGGTGGCGTAAGCGGTGGCCAAACCGGCGTAAGCCGGCGCATACTGGGGATCGGCGCGCGCCGCCTGCTCCAGAAACCGGATGCTGTCCGCCCGGGTTTCAATTCCCTTGCTCAATAGGTATCTTCCCCGCCAGTAAGCCTCCTGGGCAGCGGGCAGGGGCGGCCGGACCAGGCTTGCGGAAGCGGTTGGTTCCCCACCGGGCCTTTTTCCCAGCGCCTGGTGCACCGCACGGACAACCCGCTCCTCGAAAAGCGGCGTGTCTCCGGCCGGCCCCTCCCAACTGTCCGACCAAACGTCGAATCCGCTGGTGGTATTGACCAGTTGCGCGGCGATCTTCAGGTGATCCCGATTCCCACGCACGCTTCCCGTCAGCAGGAATCCGGCTCCCAGTTCATGGCCCACCGAACGGGCGCCGATATTCTTGTCGCGAAACTGGAAGGCCGAGGTGCGGGCGACTACGCGAAGGTCCGCCCCGCGGGCCAGGGCCATCATGAGATCCTCCGCAATCCCTTCCGAAAGGTAATCGCTTCCCGGCGCGGCATCGAGGCATGCGAACGGCAGCACGGCGATCGAGGTTGGAGCGTCCCTCGCAATCCGGGAGAAGGTCAAAAGCGCCGCCGCGAGGGCGACCGCGGCCAGCGCCACCGCCGGCAACAGCCACCTCGCCATCGGCCGCCCGCCGACGGCGCGGAGCCGGTAATTGGCGGGCCGGAAAACAGGTACATACGTGCCCGCCGGCAGCTCGATGACCACGCGATCGCGCAGTCCCTCGCCCCGGTAGTATTCCGCCAGCCGCTTGCGGAGATGAGTGGCTTGCACCCGAACTACCGAGTCCGTGTGTGAATCGAAATCGCCTCTGCGCCCGAATACCTGCAGCGCTACCACGCTTTCCTTGACTTCACCCGCCCGCCCTTCCAGGGTCTCTTCCACCACGAAGCGCAGAAACTGCTGCACGCGGGAAGCGCCGGCAAACGAAGAGGAAGCCAGCACTTTTTCGAGGTGCTCACGAACCTCGCGGGAAGCCAGCCCCGAGCCCGCGAGCGGCGCGGCGCCCGGCGCCACGACCTTAAATGGGATGCCGATATCCTAAATGTAAGCCAAGTTTACAGCCGTTGCAAGCGGCTGAAGCGCCTGGGGTTTAGCACGTTAAATACATCTTTTAACGGCCGTCCCGCACCGGGCCGCGGGTAGAGTGGATCGGCGCCATTAGCACCAATACTGAGGAGCGTCAGCCGGCCAAACGCGGGGCCGCTGCCGACCCGCCCAGCAAGGAGAAGAACATGAGCAGGTGGCGAAACGGACTTTTGGTTGGCACAACGAGGTCGAGCATGGGCTGCGCCGTGGATGGGAGCCCAGGCTGGTCCTCAACCTTACATGGTTTGGCGGGTAGCGCGGCGCGGGTGGCCTTTCTGGCCGTCCTGGCGTCCGCGGCCTGTTTGGCTAACAGCATAATCGGTTACGACTATACGTGGACCGGCCCGCCGATCGGCGGAATCTGGCAAGGAGTGAACTGGAATGGCTCGGCGGGAGACACAGGGCCGGTCACCGGCTATGTCTCTTACCCGACCGCCAGCGTGTATATTCCGGGCGGAAACGTCGTAACGGTTGGGAACGGGCCAAACAACACTTGGGCTGGCGCCGGCAGCCTGACCGTCGACTCGGGCTCCCAGGTAGTCGTCCCTCCCGGCTACTCGTTCCAGGTGGCTTCCACCCTGAATAACGCTGGGGACATCCTGGTCGGGGGACCCGGGAACGGCAGCACGGCCGATTTGATAGCCGGCGGCAGCGTAGGCTACGGCTCGTACGTGGGCGCCACATTTAGCGGCGGCGGCACGGTGACTTTGAGCGGGGGTGCGCTTACCCCTGGGAATTACGGCTCCCTGGGCTTGCTGCTGAGCGATCAGACCGTTCAGGGCAGCGGGCTGATCGATATGACCGCCCTCGATATCGAAAGCCCAAGCAAGATCGATGCCAATATCCCCGGCGCCACGTTGTTGATGGACAGCCTGGCCGGCAATAGCGTAGTCACCAACAACGACATCATGCAGGCGAGCAATGGCGGCATCCTGCAGTTGGGCTCCAGCCATTGGAACGGCGGACCGATCACCGTGACGCAGGGCTCCGGCGGCGTGATTCAGGCGCTGGCCGGCTCGACGGTTATGTTGGGTTGGAACACCAGCCCACAACCCAACGATTATGGGTCCAGTTCGTCGATCACCGCGGGCACCCTGGCGGGCGCGGGGAGCATCCAGGCGCGCGACGGGTTCATCCTCAACGGCGTCGCCAATTCCGGAACCATCGATGTGTTGGTGAACAGCAACAACGGGGATGTCAGCGGCCTGGTCCTTGAAGGCTCCATTAATAATACCGGGACCATCCTGCTCGACACCGCCAACCTTGGCCTAGGTGCGAACACAACCCTGACCGGTAGCGGAACGGTTCAGCTCAACGGTATGACGTTCAACGCCAACGGCTATTCGATCTCGAGCGATAACACGTGGCAGGGCACCGGGACTTTGGTATTGCCTCAAAACGGAAACACGGGGAGCATTTCGACATTCACGAATTCCGGCACCATCAATGCCAACGTGAGCGGCGCCACGCTGCTGATCGATGGCGGCAGAGGCTCTCTCGCCAACTCCGGTACGATGGAAGCGACCGGGGGCGCGGTTCTCCAGCTTGGTTCGAGCCACTGGAATAACGGGCCGATCTACATCACCCAAACCGGCGCCGGTTCGATCGTGGCCGGAGTGGGGTCCACGGTAATGCTTGGGTATAACACGAGCGATTACGGCGCGCCCGGGTCGATCACCGGCGGCACGCTGACCGGCCCTGGGCGCATCGAAGCGCGCGACGGGTTCATCCTCGACAGCGTCGCCAACGCCGGCGACCTGCACGCGATAGCGAACACCGCCAACGGCAGCGCTCTGGCGTTGACTCTGCAGAACCTGGCAGGCAATAGCGGCGCCATCACGGTGGAGAACGGCGCCACCATGGCGATCAATGGAACCACCAATCTCACCGGCGGCGGCACGTTGTTCCTCAACGGCGGGAACGTCACGGCCAGCGGGGCAACCATCACCAGCGACAACCTGGTGCACGGCTCCGGAAGCTTCTCGCTGAGCGCCTCGACCTTCGTCAACAACGGGACGATCGCGGCGGGAACCGGCCAGACCCTGGGCATCGGCGGCTCGGATTCCACGGTTACCAATAATGGAACCGTGCAGGTCGCCTCCGGCGGCACGGTCATGCTGGGCAATCTGACCAACTACCAGGCCGCTACGCAAACTCTGAGCGGCGGAACCTACGACGTGGGCGGAACCTTCGTCCTATATACCTATAATGGCACCCCATCGACCATCGTCCACAACGCCGCGACCCTGATTCTGAATGGCCCCGGCGCCTCGGTGCAATGGGGATACCAAACCAGTTGCTGCTCGTCTCTGTTCGGCGATGCGCTGACTGCCTATTTCGCCGACAACCTGGCCAACGGCACGTTCGAGGTGATCAACGGCGCAACTTATGTAGCCGCGGGCAATTTTTCCAACGAGGGCATAATCGACGTGGGAGCGGGTTCCGCATTTGGTGTTGGTGGCACGTTCACCAACACCGGTACGCTAAATGTCGATGGCACGCTGACGGCGGCATTGATGGCCATCGCCGCGGGGCAAAAACGTTCCGGCACCGGGACCGTCGAGAGCGACGTCGCGGTCTACGGCACCGCGCAACCCGGCGACGACCCCGGCATTCTGACCGTTGCCGGCGACTACACCCAGGAACCCGGCAGCACGCTGGATATCGAGTTGGGCGGCACCGCGCTGGGGCAGTACGACCAATTGAATATCGACGGCAACCTCAGCCTGCTGGGCGGAGACCTGGATGTTCTGCTGTGGAACGGTTACGTGCCCACCACTTCGGCGTCGTTCGACATTCTGAATTGGACCGGCAGTTTGAGCGGCCCGGGTTTCGACTCGATCGAGTATCCGGCCCTGCCCGCCGGCTATTATTTCCAGCCCGAGTGGAGCACCAACAGCCTGACGCCCGAAGTGCTCTATAACGGCGGCCCGGCGGCTCCCGATCCCGCTACGTTCTGGCTGGTCGGATGCGGCCTGCTGGCCGGAGGTTATTGGCGCGGGAGACGGCACGGCAAGCGGCAGGGGAAGGAATAGAGGCGACAGATGAAAAGATTTTTATGGCTCCTCATACCGCTGCTGCTCGTCGGCGGCGTGGCTGGATGGACCACCCGGCGCCCGGAGACGGTGGCCTTTCACACTGCTTATCAGGCGGGGCAGCGTGTATTACGGCAAGCTGGAAGGCCTCGGAAGGCCCTTCCCGGTTCTGCGCGACGTTTTCTACGTTCAGGTTGCCACGGACACGAATAGCAAACAGAGCAGCAGCGTGCTGATCCGCCGCGGCAAAGAGTGGCACGGGCCCGATTACATGGTATTGAACCCCGACCACATCTTGCTGGTGGAACCGGTAACACCGGGCTCGCGCGTGGCTGCGCTGATCGCGCAAGCGCACTGAAGCGCCGCCAGGACCGGCCACTTGCTTCGCGGCGCGCCCTCGGACCGCTGTAAAATATCGGCAGCACGGGAAACTTGTGAAACCCTTTCCATCTGTTAAAATCGATTGGACCACGCATATGCCGCTCTGCCGGTACAAAACTCGGACTTTACGAAATCCTCGCTCCCATCGGCGCGGGTGACACTTTGATCGAAATTCCCGGCATCGGGGCGGTGCTTGAGCCGGCACGTGCTGTATTTCAGCGAGAAGACCGGAGGCGGAAGCCTGCAGCAAAATCTCCCGCGGCATCGTCACGAACCGTCTCCGCATCGGCTGTCAGCCTAGCCGTTTCGCCCGAGGAGGAAAATGAAAACTTCTGCGTCGTACATTGCCGTGGCATCTCTGGCCATGACCGCCTATGCCCAGCAGGCTGTCGTTTTTGAGGGTGGGCGTCTAATCGTCGGCGACGGGAGCGCGGCGATTGAGAACGGTGTGTTTGTCGTCCAAAGCGGGCATATCACTGCGCTTGGCCGGGCAATCGACCCGCCTGCGGGCGCAATCCGTGTGAACCTGGCGGGCAAGACCGTCATGCCCGCGCTGATCAACGTACACGTTCACATCGGTTACGAAAAATACACAAGCTGGGGCGCTCAGAACTATACGGCTGAAAATGTGCTCGACCATTTGCAGCGGGAAGCGTTTTACGGCACCGCGGTCACGCAGTCAGTTGGCAGCAGCCCGCTCGAAGCTTCGCTCCAGTTTCAGCGCGACCAGCGGAGCGGTAGGTTTCCACCGGCTTCGCGCTTCCTCTTTACTCCCGGTTACGCCCCGCCCAACGGCGGCCCGGATGAAGTTCTGCGCGAAGCGACCAACGCGCTTCACGCGATCAACCAAGTCTCAACTGCCCAGGAGGCACGCGCATCGATTCGGAAGATGGCCCATGCGGGGATCAAAGCCGTGAAGATCTGGGTGGACGACCGGAACGGCACATATCCGAAGATGACGCCCGAGGTCTACAACGCCATCATCGACGAAGCGCACAAGCACGGAATGATAGTTCACGCCCATGCGACGACGCTGCCGGACCAGAAGGCCGTCGTGCGGGCGGGGGCTGACGTGCTGGTGCACCTGGTACAGAGCGAGAAACTGGACGACGAGTATCTTGCCCTACTGAAAGAAAAGAAGCCGTACTGGGCGACCGTAATCTCTCTTGGGGATCCGACCGCGGTATGCGAATACGATCCATTCTTCGAGCAGGCGATGCCCGCGGCAGTGATCGTAAAGATTCGCGCCACGATCGAGCGCCGTCCGCTAGCGGCAAGCTGCGGTCCTCCGTCTCCCAATGCAGCCGCGCGCGAAGCCATCGTCGCGTACAATTTTCCGAGGATGATCGAGGCGGGAGCGCGCATCGTGCTGGGCACGGATACCGGCATTGAGCCAGGCCATACCTTCGGCTCGGGGGAACATGTCGAATTGGCTCGATGGGTGCAGCTTGGGCTGACGCCGTCGGAGGCAATCACGGCCGCGACCCAACGGCCGGCGGAACTGCTAGGGCTGAGAGACATAGGGACGCTCGAAGTGGGCAAGCGGGCTAACTTCATCGTGCTCGACGCGAACCCCCTGGAGAACATCCGAAATACCCGCAGGATATCGAGTGTTTATCTGGATGGAGCCAAATTCGACCGTGAGGCCCTGCTCGCCCGCTGGAAGACGGCGAGCGCGGCGGAGTAGGCGAGTCGCCGGCCGTGCTGAGATCGGTCGAATCCGCTAGTCCCGCCAGGCATATACTAAGTTAGCGCCTATGAGGCGCATCGCCCGCCTGACCCAACCTATTCCACCCGGTGATTCGTCAACAGCATCTTCCCGCCGCTCTCTTTGACTACAACCAAGCCATCGCGGCCTACCAGCCCTTCCAGTCGCGGCCGAACCGAATCGTCTGCGACGATGTAACAGCGCTCCGGGCGTTGCCACTTCTGGGCCCACTCACTATCGGTCAGGAAAACGTTGGGCGCGCCCGGCGCGTAGGAGCCGTACACCAGGTTATTGAAGCGGCCATTCAGCAGCCAGGCGGTGCGGTTGGTATAGAAGAAGATCGATGAGAAGGTGTAGTAGTGGTGGTCGATCACCAACTCACCGGGCGGAGAGTCGATCAACGCCTGCGCCAGCGGCCGCGACGACAGAAACGGGTCGAAAGTCACCAGGGCCAGGCGCGCGGCATGAAAAAACACCACCATCATGAGTGCGGCCGCCCAGAATGCGCGCGCGCCGCCGCGCAGCGTGCCGATCGCCCCAATCAGAAACGCCGCCGCGGCTACGGCCAAAGGCAAGCGAAGATAGGCGAAGGAAGCGATAGTCAGGTCCTCCATGTGGCCCAAGGAGAGCGTGTACGCCTGCGGGTTGTGCGAAAGGGCTTGCGCGATATCGCCGGGCGCGAGGATGCCGCGCACCATCCAGATCAGCGCCAGGCAGGCGATGGCCGCCGCGGCCGCGATACCTGTGAGCAGGCGCGTGCCGCCGCGAATCCACCCGCCGCCGGCCGCCATCGCCGAACCCAGCAGCAGCGCCAGCGCCGGGTAGCAAGGCATGGAATAGTATTCCTGGGTGGTGGAGAAGGTGAAGAATACCAGGATGAACCCGGTCCAGCAAAGAGCCAGCAGGCGGGCGCGACCGGCACGATCCACCGGCCGGAACGTCAGCTTGAACACTGCCGGAAAATACACGCTCCAGGGGAACAGCCACAGCAGGTGAAACAGCCAGAAATAGAGCCGTGGCACCGTATTGTAATCGCGCGGCGAGCGCAGGTTCAGGAACCGCAGCACCTGCTCGTTCATGAAATAGAACCACAGGAAGCCGTGGTACTGGCCTGGGATGCTCTGCCAGGAGAAGTCGAAATAGGGCGGATTGCGCAGCGCGGCCAGCACGTGCCAAGGAGCGGCAATCGCCAGGATCACGACGATGCCGCTCAGCGGGCGCAGGCGCGTCCACGTTCTGGCTGAGAATAACTGGCTGGTAACCAGAAGATACAATCCGCCGCCGGCTACCGGGAACAGCAAGCCGACCATGCTTTTGAGCAGCAACCCGATTCCCAAGCTGGCCGCCATCACAAACGCCCATAGACCTGGCCGCGGTTCCTGGCCGTCCAGGGCGCGCAGAAACGCCCACATGGCCAGGGTGATGGTGGCCGTCAGCATCACGTCCGGTATCTGGATACGGGTGAACAGAAACAGGCCGATCGAGGTCGCGATGGCGAGGCCCGAGTAGAGCGCGGCGCGGCTTTCCCCGAACGCCCAGCGCGCGAATGCAGCCGTCAGCCACGCCAGGCCCACCGCCGCCAGCGCCACCGGCAGGCGCGCCACCCAGTCGAAAGGTCCCAGCATGCGGAAGAAGATGGCGATCAGCCAGTAGATAAGCGGCGCTTTTTCGAGATACGCCACGCCATCGAGGCGCGCCGTCACCCAATCGCCCGAAGTGAGCATGTTGCGGGCGATCTGGGCCTGCACGGCGTCGACGTCGTCCTGGAGCGAGGGGGGAGAAACGATGCACCCCAGGTAGATCGCCGCGGCCACCAATACCACTGCGAGATAGAGATACGTGCGGCTGCCGGAGCCGGCGGGCGAAGGCGAAAGGGAAGGGGGCAAAACACAACTCTAGCACTTCGAGATACGCCAATTCCTGCGACAATGGGAATTCATGTCTCACCGCTTCCTCCTCGGCCTGGCGCTCGGCATTGCGGCCATTCCGGCGATTTATTACCTGATCGTGCTGTACAGCGCCGTGCGGTACTTTCGCGCGGCGGCACGGCGAATGGCTGCCTTGCCCCTCGATTTCACGCCGCCGGTGAGCAACGTCAAGCCCATTCGCGGCCTCGATCCCGACGCCTACGAGAACTTCGCCAGCCTTTGCCGCCAGGACTACCCCGACTACGAGATTCTGTTCTGCGTGGACGACCGCGAGGACCCGGTGATGCCGGCGATCGAGAAACTGCGGCGCGATTTCCCCGGCCGTGAAATTCGCGTGCTGTTCGGTTCCGGCCGCAACGCGACCAACGACAAAGTGGCTAAACTGGCGCGCCTGGTGAGCGAAGCCCGGCATGAACACGTCGTCATTAGCGATAGCGACGTGCGCATGCGCCCCGATTACCTGCGCCGCGTGGTGGCCCCGCTGGCCGATCCCAAGATCGGCGCGGTGACGTGCTTCTACACATCCATCGAAGAGAATGGATTCGCCGACCGGCTGCAATCGGTGGGCATGCTTTCCGATTTCTACGCCGGCGTGGTGGTGGCCTGGCAACTGGATGGAATCAAGTTCGCGCTGGGCCCGACCATTGCGACCACCCGCAGCCACCTGGCGGGCTTCGGCGGGTATGAAGCCATCGAAAACCGGCCGGCCGACGATCTGCTGGTGGGCCGACTGATCGCCGAACAGGGTTTCGAAGTGGCGCTACTGCCCTACACGATCGATACCGTGGCCGATTACCGCTCCATGCGCGACCTGATGGACAAGCGCCTGCGCTGGATCGTGGTGATGCGCCACATGCGTCCCTGGGGCCATTTCGGCCTGTTGTTCACCCAAGGGCTGCCGTGGGCGCTGATCGCCATTGCCATTCATCCCACCCCGGCCGTCGCCGCAATCTATCTGGGAGCCTACTTCGCTTTCCGCGCCCTGATAACAGTCGCGATCGGCGTCTGGGGATTGAAACAGCGCGGCGTATTCGGAAAGCTGCCGCTCATCCCGCTGTGGGACGCGGCGGCATTCGCTATCTGGGTGACCAGCTTCGCCCGCCGCAGCATTCGCTGGCGCGGCGCCGATTACTATATCCGCAACGGAACGCTGGTGCCGGTCAGCAGCACACAACCCGCCGGCGTGACGGTCCCGGCGCGCTGACTCGTTGCGCTACTGGTTTTCCTCCAGGTGCTTGAGGCGGGCGTCCATGACCTGCTCCACGCGCAGCATTCTCCGTGAACAGGGTTTCCATCTCGCTGAAACGCCGATCCACCGCATCGAAGCGCGCATCCATGTAAGACCCCATGGCGCTAAAGCGCGCGTCCATGTAAGCTCTCAGGTCGTTCAGACGGCTGTTGTTGACCAGGATTCCGATCAACACGGCGAGCGTCGGAATACTGACCGTCAAAAGCGTCTGGGAGCCGGCCATGACTTACATTGTAGCCGTTTCACTCGTGCCTCAGGGCGCGCATGGGGTCGATGGACGCGGCCCGACGCGCGGGCAGGAACGCGGCGGCGAGTCCGGTGAGCGCCAGCGCCACGGCGGTGAAGACAAACGCCGGTGGATCGGATGGCTGGATGCCATATAGGATGGAAGCTACCGCTCGCGCGGCGGCGAACGAGACAACCAGGCCGATGGCCAGGCCCACCGAGACCAGAGCCAGCGAATCGCGCAGGATCATACCGACTACCTGGCCGCGCCGGGCGCCCAGGGCGACGCGGATACCGATTTCGCCGGTGCGTCCGGCAGTCCCGTACGCCACCACCCCGTAGAGCCCCACCGCCGCCAGAACGAGCGCCAGCACCCCGAAGAATCCGCTCAAACCGGCCAGCAGCCGCTGCTCGAAGATGGAATCGTCGATGTGTTGGCGGAGCGTGCCGAAATCGCCAATGGCAATCGACGGTCCCACGCCGTAAATGGGTGCAAGTAGCGCCACTGGCGGCAGTAGCGTGCGCACGAGCATGGTCGGAGGGTACGCCACCTTCTCCTGGTCGATCGGCACGTAAACCGTCGGCTTAGGCGGCTGCTGAATGCTCTTGTCGCGAATATCGCGGACCACGCCAACGATCCAGGTGCGCTCGCCGCCTTCCGGCTTGCTGTCGTCGAAGCTCAGGGAGCGCCGGTCGGGGTGAGCTTCTCCGGGCAGGAACGCACGCACAAAGGCTTCGTTCACCACCGCGACTTTGGGCGATGCGGCAGTATCGTTGCGGTCGAATTCCCGTCCCAACAGCAGCGGCGTTCCGATGGTCTCGAAGTAGCGGGGCGCTACGTACGCGGTCTCCACGTCCACCGCCTCGGTCGCGGTACGCGCCGAACCGGGCACGCGGATGCTGGCGCTCGCGGAACCCATTTGGAAGGGCCCGGGAAGGCCGTACGCGACCGAAAACACGCCAGGCAGGGACTGCAATCGCTCGGCGAGCTGCCGGTACGGTGCGCGAACGTCCCGGCCCCGCCAGGCTCGTGGGAAGTCCAAGGTGAAGGCGACCACGTTCTGGTTGCGAAAGCCCAGGTCGACCGAGCGCAACTCGAACAAGCTGCGGCCGAACAGGCCGGCCATCGCCACCAGCACCACCGAAAAGGCCACTTGCGCGACTACCAGAACACGGCGAAGCATGGGAGCGGCGGCGCTTCCGCCCGTTTCCGAACGCAGCCCGGTTGACGGAGGAACGGCCGTAGCGCGCAAAGCCGGAATCAGGCCAAACAACAGCACCGAGAACACGGAAATGGCGAGCGTGAACCCGAGCACCGCGGGCTCGGGTGTGGTGCTCAACGGGTCGCCGGCCTGCTCCGGCAGAAAGCGCAGGATGACGCGCGTGCCCCAGAAACCCAATCCGATTCCCAGCGCCGCGCCCGCCGCCGCCAGCAGCACGCATTCGGTCAGCGCCTGCCGCATCAAGCGGGCGCGCGTGGCGCCCAGCGAAAAGCGCATGGCGATTTCTCTTCGCCGCGCGGCGCCGCGGGCGAGCAGCAGGTTGGCCACGTTGGTGCACGTCATGAGCAGAACCATGCCCACCGCCGCCATCAGCACCTGGAGCGGCTTTGCGAACTCTTCGCGCAACATGGAGAGACCGATTCCGGCATCGCGCACCTCCAGCCGTTGCCCCATCACACGCTGTCGAAACGCGGCGTTATAACTGGTGGGATAAGCGGCCGCCAGGTGCTGTTGCATGAGGACGTTCACGGCCGCCTGCAGTTGCTTTCGCGGGATCCGGGGCCGCGCGCGCGCCATGATCTGGAGCCACCAGGCGTGGGTACTCTTGAACGGCATCTCCGCCATCATGATCGGTACCCAGACCTCCGTGCGCCGCTCCACTTGTACTCCGTGAAAGCCGGGCGCGGCGACCCCAATGATGGTCAGCGGCTTTTCGTCCACCAGCACGGTGCCGCCCAGCACCGCCGGGTCGGCGCCATAGCGGTTGCGCCAGGAGGCGTAGCTCAGCACCGCCAGGGGATGTCCGCCGGGTACGCGGTCGTCGGCTTGGGTGAACAGCCGGCCCAGCGCGGGTTTGACTCCCAGCACCTCGAAATAATTGCCGGAGACGAACTCACGCAGGGCAAAATTTTCGCGCGCATTCGGCCGCTCGCTGAAGCGGACCCTGGCCGCGTCGGTGCGCGTCACGACGCCCTGGAACAGGTCGGTGCGTTTGGCAACTTCCTGGTAGAGCGGATAAGAGGAGTGGCCGTTAATCCAGCCACCGGTCTGGTACAGGTTCACCAGTTCTTCCGGCCTCGAAACCGGCAGCAGCCGAAGCATCAAGGCGTGGAACAGCGTAAAAATGGCGGTATTGGCGCCGATGCCGAGCGCCAGCGAAAGCACGGCGGCGGCGGTAAAGCCAGGGCTCCGGCGCAGGCCGCGCATCGCGTAGCGCAGGTCGCGGCCGGTGGTTTCGAGCCAGGGCAGGCCGCGGCCGTCGCGATAGCTCTCCTGGACGTGCGCGATGCCGCCAAATTCGCGCCGGGCGGCGGCTTTGGCCTCGGCCTCGCTCATGCCGCGGGCGCGGAACTGCTCTTCGAGCAACTCGAGGTGAAGACCGACCTCGTCGTCCAGTTCGCGGTCCAGCCGGACCCTGCCAACCCATTCGTTGAATCGCCGCCAAATGGCAAACATTTGGTTACTCGGTTGCGGCCAGACTCAGAAAGCGGTTCATAATATTCACGGTGCGCGCCCAATCTTCCGATTCGCGCTCCGTCTGGCGCCGGCCCGCGGTCGTGATTTCGTAGAACTTGGCCTTCCGGTTATGCCCCGAAACGCCCCAGCGGGACTCCACCCAGCCGCGATGCTCCAGCCGCAGCAGGGCAGGGTAGAGCGTCCCCTGATTGAGATCGAGCAGCCCGCCCGAAATCTGCTGGATCCGCTGGGCCAGACCGAACCCGTGCTGCGGCCCCATGGACCCGAGCGTCCGCAACACCATGAGGTCGAGCGTCCCCTGCAGAATGTCGGACTTGGCCTCTCTTGTAGACATCCAAAAGGAGTATGCGACTTTTCCTTTAGAATGTCAACAGGAGAATTTCAGCTTGCCGGCTAGCAGCGCCGGCAGGAATGCGGCGACATGCAGGGCATGATCGAATTCGCCGGTGAGAATCATGTTCGCAAGATCGGGCAGCGGGAACAGGTGGACCTCGATGCCTTCCTCGGGATTGCGTCCCGCGGCGGGCTTCACCTCCGGTGCGAAAAAATTCCAGATGCGGGTTTCCAGGCGGCCGGCGTCGGGAATCATCGTGCCGAGCGGCTCCAGTTCGCCGGCCTCGTACCCGGTCTCCTCCAGCAATTCGCGGCGCATGGCTTGTTCGGGGGTTTCGCCGGGGTCTACCAGGCCGCTGGGCAGCTCGAGCGTATACCGCTCCACGGCGGGACGGTATTGCCGAACCATCACCACCCGCCGGTCCGCGGTGAGCGCGATCGCCGCGGTGTAATCGGGCGGACGAACGGAATAGTAGGGCGGCTCGCCTTCCCGCATGGTTTTGGCCCGCAACTCGAACCAGGGGGTGCGGAAGGCGACTTCGGTCCGCAGCGGTTTCACAGGTTTACCGGGACCGATTCGGTGAACACATGGGGCGGCAACTGAATGCCGCTCAGGCGCAGGCGCTCCATCACTTTGGGCTGCACGCCGGTAGCGTGGAAGCGGCCCTGCACCTTGCCGGCATCGGTCACCCCGGCGCGTTCGAAAGTGAAGATCTCCTGCAGGTCGATGCGGTCGTCGCGCACGCCCAGCACTTCGGCAATGCTCAGAATCTTACGCGTGCCGTCCTGCAGACGCGACACCTGCACCACCAGCTTGATGGCGCTGGCCAATTGCTGCAGGATGACGCGGGTGGGGATTTCCAGGTCCGCCATCATGACCATGGTTTCCAGCCGCGAGAAAGCGTCGCGCGGCGAATTGGCGTGGACCGTGCTCATGGATCCCTCCACGCCGGTATTCATGGCCTGCAACATATCCAGAGCTTCGGCGCCGCGGCACTCGCCCACGATGATGCGGTCCGGCCGCATGCGCAAGGCGGTTCTGAGCAGCATGCGCTGGTTGATGCCGCCCTCTTTATTCAAGTTCGGCGGGCGCGTTTCGAATTTTACTACGTGCCGCTGCTGCAGTTGCAGCTCGGCCGTGTCCTCGATGGTGATGATGCGCTCCTCCTCGGGGATGAAGCGCGACATGGCGTTGAGCATGGTGGTCTTGCCCGAGCCGGTACCGCCGGAAATCAGAATCGTGGTCTTGGCCTGGACGCACGCCGAGAGGAATCGCACCATGGCTGGAGTGAGCGTCTTGTATTGCAGCATCTCCTCCTGGGTGATGACGTGGCGGCCAAAGCGCCGGATGCTCAGGCACGGCCCATCGAGAGCCAGCGGCGGTATGATGGCATTCACGCGCGAGCCGTCGGCCAGCCGCGCGTCCACGATGGGCTGAGCTTCGTCGATCCGCCGGCCCACGTGCGACACGATCTTCTCGATGATGTGCAGCAGGTGGCCGTCGTCCTTGAATCGCACCGCCGATTCGGAGAGCTTGCCGGCCCGCTCGATGAAAACCTTGTTGTAGCGGTTGACCAGGATATCGGAAATGGACGGCTCTTTCAGCAGCGTTTCGAGCGGGCCCAGACCCAGCGTCTCGTCGAGCACCTCTTCCACGATCTTGGTCTGCTCGGCCGTGGTCATGGGCACGCGCTCGTCTTCCAGCAGACGCTCCACCACGCGGCCGATTTCGGCGCGGACGCGATCTTTCGGCAGCGACGAGACGCGCTCGAAATTCAAGACGCCCAGCAGCTTGCGATGAATTTCCGATTTCAGCTCGAAGTAGCGGTCGGCGCCGCGAACGGCCGCCAGCGAGGGTGCGCCGCGCGCCGGCAAGGGACGATTGGTGGAACCCACGATTTCTCCTGAAGTCGCTAATGCGGGTGCATCTCGATTATAGCTTGGGCTAGGCGGCGATTCTCCCCTGGGGCTCGGTTACGTCGACGTATGCGAACAACAAATCCCGAAATTCGGGATTCACAAGATGGTTTGAAACGCTTTGCGCTTCAGGCGCCGGCAGCCCGGCATCTCGATAGGCTTCGAGGTTGCCCCGAATCGCATCACTTGCCGCTTGCTTCGCTGCTTCGATGCTCTCTCCATAGGTGGCGATGGCCAGATCGGGTGCCTGCACCGCAAATCCCAGCTCGGTTTGTTCCAGCATGATCAGAAATCGCATCACTTGAGCTCCAGTATCGCTTGGGCACGAATCGAGCTGAAGCCTTATTATCCCATGCCGCTGGCATTGGCACCGCTCTTGGGATTCGCCGCGTCCGCAACGCGGAACGCGGGAACATCGCCTACTCCGGCGGCAGACTTGTCGAGACAGCAGTGTTTGTATTTCTTGCCGCTGCCACATGGGCAAGGCTGGCTGCGGCCGGTTTTGGGTCCGGGACGGCGATAGGTTTCCGGCGGTTGTGCAGAATTGTGCATGGAGATGGCGGAACTCGGTCCGGCTTCGGCCTGCGGCGGGGATCGATTGGGGCACTTGTGCAGGGTTGTGCATGTAAGACGGAACTCGGTCCGGCTTCGGCCTGCGGCGGGGATCGATTGGCGTCTTGTGCAAAATTGTGCATGTAGAAGACGGGGTTGGGTGCGGCTTCAGCCCGCGGCGCGGGATCGAATGGGGCGTCGTTGTGCACGGTTGTGCATTGTTGTGCGTTGGCGGGCCGCTCCGGAAGGAACCGGGCGCGGTCGAATTCGATCATGGCGGCGGACAGGTCTGCCATGCTGGCGGGCTTTTCCTTCCCGGGTTGGGGCGGGTTAACGATTTTGTCGATGATGAAGGTAGCGGCGCGGTCATAGTGGGCGGGGTCCATTGCCTGGCGGAAATGGTTGGAGTCGCGGCGCCGGTTGGCGACGGTGTTGCGATGGATGCCGGCCTGAGCGGCGGCGGTGGTCAGCGTGGCGCCGCCCGACAGGGCGTCGACGACCTGGAGTTGCTGGGGAGTCAAATTGGGCATAGCGGTCGCCGCAGTTTCACGATAACTGACGAGCGCGAAAAACAGAGTGGAGGAAAGCCGCAGATTGGCGGTAAGGCATTGAGAGGGAATCGCCAAGGAATATTTGCAAAATCTGTGACAGGGGAATCGCAACGGCCGCAAAGGGCGCCAGCCTGCCTTGCGAATGCACGATTTGGCGGCCCTGAGGAGCTGTAAAAAACAAATTCGGGCCGCGGGTGAACGCAGATAAATCCTGCGGCAGCCATGATTGGATTCCTGGGGCGCGGCATGGCTGCAACCAAGAGCGCCGGGAGGAGTCCCGGCGTGGCAGACTGAGAGTCCGCTCCACGATGCTTTGAAAAAACAAATTGCGGGGCGGGGCGCGAAGGGATTGACTGACTCGCGTCTGGGGGACGGGCGCCAATGCGTTATCATACGGTTGCCAGCCAGTTTCTCCCGGTGTTCCGCTTGGACGCGGCGAGAGCGTGCCGTTCGCTTTCGGCGACCATAGGGGCCGGGATCGCGTGCGGCGGATTGGCCTCGCCGTAACCGTGGAAAGACGTCCAGCCAAGGAGGGAACCAGTTTCTTATGTTTCGCATTCTCCGCACCAGAGCCCTGGGACGCAACATCAAGCTCTTCGAGATTGAAGCGCCCCGCATTGCCCACAAGCAGAAGCCGGGGCAATTTGTCATCCTTCGCCTGCACGATCGCGGCGAGCGGATCCCCCTGACGATCGAGGGTTCCGACCCGAAGAAAGGCTCGATCACGCTGGTGGTGCAGTCGATCGGGAAGACCACGTCGCTGATGAATTCGCTGGAAGCGGGCGACGTCGTTCTGGATGTGGTCGGCCCGCTGGGAAAGCCGTCGGAGATCCGCAACTACGGCACGGCTGTGGTGATCGGCGGCAGCGTCGGTACTGCCGTCGCGCTGCCCACGGCGCGCGCTCTGAAAGAGGCCGGCAACCGCGTGATCGGAATCACGGGCTCGCGCAGCAAAGACCTGCTGGTGCTGGAGGACGAGCTTCGCGCCGTGAGCCACGAAACCTTCGTGATGACCGACGACGGCAGCTACGGGGAGCAGGGGCTGGTGACGAAGAAGCTGCAGGAGCTGATTGACAGCGGTTTGAAGATCGACCTGGTGCTCGCGATTGGGCCGGTGCCGATGATGCGGGCGGTATGGAACGTGGCGCGGACGCACGGCATCAAGACGTTGGTAAGCCTGAACTCGATCATGGTGGACGGCACCGGCATGTGCGGGGGGTGCCGCGTGCTGGCCGGCGACAAGAGCAAGTTCGCCTGCGTGGACGGGCCGGAGTTCGATGCGGCGGAGATCAACTTCGACGTGCTGATCCAACGCAACAATATGTACCGCGGGGACGAGAAGCGTTCGCTGGATAAATTCCTGGCCAATCCCGAGGAGGATCTGAAACTGATGCGCGACCTGCGCAGCCGCGCCGATGCCGAGCGCTGTCAGTTGGAGACGCTGGAAGCGGCGGCGAAGCGGGAGGTTTCCGATGCCGTCGCATAACCCACTGGCCAATCGCGACCGGATGAAGATCCAGCGGCAGCACATGCCGGAGCAGGACGCGGTGGAACGAGGCCACAACTTCAAAGAGGTCAACCTGGGCCTTCCCGAGGAGGTGGCGAAGATCGAGGCGCAGCGGTGCCTGGCTTGCGAAAAGACCACCTGCATCACGGCGTGTCCGGTGGGGGTGAAGATCAAGGACTTTGTGGACCTGGTGCTGGCGGGGGATTACATCGGCGCGGCGCGGAAAATTCGCGAGGACAATTCCCTGCCGGCGGTCACGGGACGGGTTTGCCCGCAGGAGGACCAGTGCGAAGGGAAGTGCGTGCTGGCGAAGAAGGGTTCCTCGCTGGCGATCGGGTACCTGGAGCGGTTCGTGGCGGACTATGAGCAATCGACCGGGCAACTCGGCATGCCGGCGATTGCGCCGGCCACGGGAAAGAAAGTCGCCATTGTGGGCAGCGGTCCGGCGGGGTTGAGCTGCGCGGGCGACCTGATCCAGAAGGGGCACAAGGTTCGGGTCTTCGAGGCGCTGCACGAGATCGGGGGCGTGCTGATCTACGGCATCCCGGAGTTTCGTCTGCCCAAGGAAATTGTGCGGCAGGAGGTGGACAATCTCCGCCAGATGGGGGTGGAATTCGAGACCAACGTGGTGGTGGGAAAGACGGTAACCATCGATGAACTGATGCAGGAAGAAGGCTACGACGCGGTCTTTCTGGCGACGGGAGCGGGCCTGCCGCAGTTTCTGGGCATTGCCGGCGAACATTTGAACGGGGTTTACTCGGCCAACGAGTTTCTGACGCGGGTGAACCTGATGCGGGCCTACCAGTTCCCCGAATACGACGAGCCGGTCTACGACTGCCGAGGCAAGGACGTGATCGTGGTGGGCGGCGGCAATACGGCGCTCGACGCGGTTCGGACGGCGCTGCGCCTGGGCGCGCGCTCCGCCTCCATTTTCTATCGCCGCACCGAAGCCGAGATGCCGGCCCGTAAAGAAGAGGTGGCGCACGCCAAGGCGGAGGGAGTGCAGTTCCATTTTCTGGTGAATCCGCTGGCGTTCGAGGGCGACGAAAAGGGATGGCTGAAGAGCGTCACCTGCAGCCGGATGGAACTGGGCGAGATGGACGCATCCGGCCGGCGGCGTCCGGTACCGGTTCAGGGCTCGGAGTTCGAAACGGCGGTTTCGCTGGCGATTATCGCGGTGGGCACGACGGCCAATCCGCTGGTGCAATCGACCACGCCCGATCTGGCGACTAATAAACGAGGTTACATCGTAACCGATGCCGACAGCCAGAAGACCTCGAAGCGCGGAGTATTTGCGGGCGGCGATATTGTCACCGGCGCGGCCACGGTGATTCTGGCGATGGGCGCCGGACGCAACGGGGCGAAGGCGATCCACGACTACCTGACGACGGACGTGTTTTGAGTCGCGGGGCGCCCGACCTAAGAGATCGTCATGAAATAACCGAGCCAAGTCCTGTAGCCCGACGTGGCGCAGGGCGGGGCGGTTTCGTGGCGCAGGCGCTCCGCCTGCAGCGGCGAGATTCGTCTCGGCGCTGCAGCCAAGAGTGGCCGCGCCACGCCAGAAACTTGCCATGGTTATTTCCTGACAGGTCCTAAGGGCCAGTTCGGCGATCACTCCACCAACCGCTCCCTTACGGTCGCGGCTCTGACTCCGGTTACATTATTTGTTGCGCTTTGTGCTGCCGCAGGGCGGACTCGAAGATCTCTTCGATTCGCCGGCTATACTCGGCGGACACGCGCTTTTGTTCCGCGTTGACCCGGCTCTGCTGCTCGTTGACTTTGTGCTGTGCGCCGTTGACTTTGTGCTGCTCTTCGTTGACCTGTGACTGTTGGCGATTGACGGTCTGCTGGTCCGGACCGCTCTTGCTTGCTTGCAATTCGTTTATGGCGGCTTGCAGATTCTTGATCAACGCATCCTTGTCGTCGGTGTTCGCCGACGATTGAATGCGATTGACGAGGTCCTGGCGCCGGTTGACTTCCGCCTGCAGGCCGTTGACTTCGTGCTGCATCTTGTTGACCCGCGATTGCATGGAATTCACGACGTCCTGCTGGGCGTTGACTTCGCTCTGCATGCGGTTGACTTCCCGCTGCGGCTCGCTCGCCCGCTGCAACTCGGCCAGGACGCCGGCACCGGTGATTACATATTCACTGCCGGCCTGGCGGAACCAGGCAAAATTCGGTCCGAACCTGGCGCGGAGGGCTTCCTGGTCCATAGGGTCGTTCGAATCCCAGGACGAACTGGTGGAGTTGCCGGAGACGATGATATAGCGGCGAATGGTTGGCGCGCCAGTGCCGGGCGAAAGCGGAGGCGCTGGAGCGGCCGGCGAAGCGGGCGATGCCGGTGCAAGCGGCGCGGGAGCCGCCGCGGGAGCGGGAGGGGCGGCCTGCGGATGCGCCGCCGCCACAACGAATGCCAGCGGCGAGGCTAGCGCCAGAATCGCCGCCACGCTCCAACGGGTGAGGCCGCGCGACACGGCGGTGCCATCGAGGATGCGATGGATGCGCTCTTCCGGCCGGCCGTAGCGGGCCATGCCGACTCCCTGCCAGGCGGCCAGACCAACCCCGCGTTGAATGAATTCGAGCAGCATTTCGGCGTACGAAGCGCGATCCGGCACGGCGGCGACGGCGGCATCGTCGCTGGCTTCCTCGGCGACCCGCACGATCCGCCGATGGAGGAACCAGCTTAGCGGGCTGTGCCAGAGCAGGGCACGATGGATGGCCGAGAGCAACTGCACGGCCGGGTCGCGGCGGCGGATATGGGAGCGCTCGTGGGCCAGGATGGCGGCGAGCTTGGGGCGCTGCCACTGGCGCCAGCCGACGGGAAGCAGGATGGCGGAGTGCGCGATGCCGAGCACGACCGGCGCGGACAGGGTCCGATTCGCGAATTTGGATTCCGTCGACGACCTGGCCGGTGGCGCGGCTGTTCCGCAGCAAACGGCGGCTCATGGCGAGGCCGATCGACAAGCGCAGCAGAAGCGCCGCGGCGACCAGAAGGTAGACGACAAGGGCGGCGCGAGTGAACCAAGCCGCTGAAGGGCGCCGCCAGGCGAAAACGCCTATTCCACTAAAGCCGTCAATTGGGGGGACCACGAAAAACGATGGTCTGCCCCACGGCAGCGCCGTCGCGGGGCGCGATTTCGTATCATCTATCGGCGCTTGTGGAGCGGCCGTTTTCACTTGCAATGCCGCCTCCGGCACGGCCGGCGATATTTTCGGCAGCGCGGCGGTAAGCTCGGGGACCGCGAGAGAGGCACCGAGCAGGGCGGTCCAGGCTGCCAGGCGGATGGAGGGGTCCTTCAGGCGCAGCGCGCGGAGCAGCAGGGCTCCTGCGAGGATCAATATCGAAGAGCGGAGCGCCCATTCGGCCAGAAACTCGATGGCGATCATACTCTTTTCTCCCTGCGCGAGGCGATCTTGTCGGCCAGGCGCTGCAACTGGTTGGGCTTCAACACCTGGTTATCCACCAGCCCGACCAGCAGTTCCTCCACCGACCCGCCGCAAAACCGGTCGATGAGCTGTTGCGCCGCCTGCACGGCGACGTTGCGCGGGGTATCCGACGCGCGATAAATGAAGGTGCGCCCGTCGACGGTGTGGGTGACGTAACCTTTTTCTTCCAGGTTGCGCAGGATGGTGCGGATGGTGGAGTCCTTGAGCGCGCGTTGGGCGGCTACCCCTTCGCGGCACGCCTCGGCGGTCGACGTGGGGTGCGCCCACAGGTAGTCCATGAGGAGCTGCTCGAGGGGCGTGAGCGGCTTGCGGCGGTTGCGGAGTACGTTAAACATTGTAACGTTATAAAATATAACGCAACGGGACGGGAGTGTCAAGAGGGTCAGGCAAACGTGGCGCGTGCGCCGCGGTCGATGCCGGCGAAAGCGCCTCGACATGAGTGTCGAGGCTGCACGCAGGAGTGCGTGCGCCACGAACAGGCAAGCTAGAGCATGCCCCAGCTTAGTACCTGGTTTCGCAATTACGGTCACACATCATGAAACCGCTCCCTGACGGTCGCGGCTCGGAAAATGCCCCAGCCCGAGCCGCGACCGTCGTCAGGGAGCGGTTTCCCTCGAATGCGAAACGGTGAACTCAGCTTGCCCGCAGGGCTATGGATGGGTCGATGCGGGAAGCCCGGCGGGCGGGGATGTAACCGGCGATGGCGGAGACGGCGGTGAGCACGAAGAGGACTCCGAAAAACGTGAGCGGATCGCGGTTTGTCACCCCGTAGAGCAGGCCGCCCAGGGTACGCGCCAGGGCCGATGAAGCGGCGGCCCCGAGCAGCATGCCGATGGCGGCGAGAGCGACGGTCTGGCCGACGATGCCGGCTTGTAAGTTGACGGCGGAAGCGCCGAGGGCCATGCGAATTCCGATTTCCTGAGTGCGCTGGTTGACCGAATACGAGACCACGCCATAGATGCCGAGCGAGGCCAGAACGAGAGCGAACGAAGCGAAGCCGCCGAGCAGGAGCACGACGACGCGGCGCGGCGATACGGCTCGATCCACCAGTTCCTGCAGGATGCGGAAATCCTTGGCGGGCAGGTTGGGCGCAATGGGCCGGAGGGCGGCGCGAAGGGACGAAGCGATCTCCGCCGGAGGAAGCGTAGTGCGAACCACGAGATCGACCGAAGCGAAATCGTCGCACTGGCGGATGGGCAGGTACATCTCCATGCCGGCGCCCTGTTCCAGGGCCAGGTGGCGGACGTCTCCGACCACGCCCACCACGTGCCGCTCGCCGCATGCGAGGATGGTCTTGCCTAGGGCGCTTTCGCCGGGGAAAAGGGTGCGCGCCATGGTCTCGTTGATCAGGATCACCGGATCGGACTTGAGCCGGTCGCGCGGGTCGAGATCGCGGCCGCTGCGCAGGGGAATACCCATGGCACCGATATAGCCGTCGCTGACTACGCGCACGAACGCATCCGGGAAATGTCCCTTCGCGTAGACCTGGCCCTTGGCGGGCGCACCCCAACTGCGGTTGCGGCCGAGAGGGAGGGCATCGGTCAAACCGGCGGCGGCGACGCCGTGAACCTCGCGGGCGCGGCGCAGTACGTCGTCGAAATAGGCCGCCAGGTCGGCGGCGTTAGTGTAGTTCACGGTGGGATCCACACGGATGGCGGCGGCGCGTTCGGGGCGGAAACCGAGGTTGACGTCGAGGACATGGAGAAAGCTCCGGATCAACAATCCGGCTCCCACCAGGAGCACGCAGGCAAAGGCGATCTCGGAGACGACGAGGCCGTTGCGAACCAGATTCCTTCCATGGCTGGCAGTGGAACCGCGGTTGGTATCCTTCAATGCGTCGTGCAGAGCGCCGGCTCCAACATGGAGCGCGGGGGCGAGACCGAAGAGCACGCCGGTGAGAATCGAGGCCAGCAAAGCGAAAGCCAGCGCGGTGGTATCGGTGCGCACGCTGGCAAGAAGGGGAATCTTCACCGCGTCCAGATGGGATAGAACATGCGTTCCGGCGGTGGCCAGGATCACGCCCAAGGCGGCGCCGCAGCAGGAAAGGGCGATACCTTCGGTAAGCATTTGTTGGATCAGCCTGCGCCGGCCGGCGCCCAAGGCCGTGCGGATGGCGATCTCCTTTTGACGGGCGGCGGTGCGCGCCAATAGCAGGTTCGACAGGTTGGCGCAGACGATGAGCATGACCACGCCGACCGCGCACGCGAGTACGACCAATGCCAGGCGGAGGGAGCCACTGACGTGCTCCGCCAGAGGACCGAGGTGGCCTTCGAAATCGTTGCCCTGTCCCCGGTACTCCGCGGTGAGTTGCGGGGCCAGCACGGTCAGCTCGGCCCGAGCCTGGCCGACGGTGACACCGGGTTTGAGACGGCCAATGATGGCGAGCGTGTTGCCCCATCGGTTGGTTTCCTTGCTGAGGGCGAAGGGAAAATACAGATCGATGTGGCTGCCGGGAGCGAAGACCGACGCGAAATCGAAAGACTCCGGCATGACGCCGACCACCGTGACCGGCTCATTGTTGAGAGTAAGGGTGCGGCCGACAATCGCGGAGTCTGAGCCGAAGCGCCGGGCCCACAGACCGTAGCCCATCAGCACCGCCTTGGGCCCGTGCCATTTGCATTCCTCGGCATTGAACAGGCGGCCGAGCTGGGGCTTGACGCCGAGAACCTGAAAGAAATTCCCGGAAACCGGCACGCCGCTGAGACGCTCCGGTTGGCCATCGCCGCTGAGTAGATTGTCGCCCACCCCGTAGAAGGCGAAGTAAGCCGCCAGGTCGGAATAGGAACGCGTACGGGCGCGCAATTCGAGCAGGAAGTGGACCTGGGTAGTCGCGCCGGAAAGGCCGCCGGTATCGTAATTCCATATCCAGACCAGCTTCTGTGGATCGCGGAACGGCAAAGGCCGAACCAGCACGGCGCTGACCACGCTGAATACGGTGGCGCTGGCGCCGATGCCCAGGCCGACGATCAAAATGGCAAAAGTGGTGAAGCCGGCGTCTTTGCGGAGGGTTCGAAAGGTGTAGCGCAGATCCTGGAGAAGGCTCGAAAAGGCGGACCGGAAGCGGCCGAAGGCAAGGGACGGCGTCATGCAGGGTTATACTGCCGAAAAGTAAAAAGGTTACCGACTCTCCCTGACCCGGCATAGTCGGAACCAAACAGGAGGTTTGGGAGTGGCGGCGGCAACCGCTCCCCTCACGGTCGCGGCTCGGTTAGATGCTATGCTCAATAACAGCATCGGCACTCAGCCGGCGTATCCCAGCATGAAAAAAGTTCTGGCTCTGAATCGCGGCGAAATTGCCATTCGCATTCTGCGTGCCGCCAATGAATTAGGCTTGCGCACGGTGGCGGTTTACTCGGAGGAGGACCGGCTCGCGCTGCACCGTTTCAAAGCCGACGAAGCGTACCCGATCGGCCAGGGCAAAGGTCCGGTGGAGGCTTACCTGGACGTGGACGGCATCGTCGCCCTGGCCCGCGAAAAAGAAGTCGACGCCATCCATCCGGGCTACGGCTTTCTCTCCGAAAATCCCGCCTTACCGCGCGCCTGCGAGCGTGCCGGCATCACCTTCATCGGCCCCTCGGCGGAGCTATTGGAGCTGCTCGGCGACAAGCGCGCCGCCCGCCGCCTGGCCGAACGCGCCGGGATTCCGGTGGTGCCGGGTAGCGAAGATCCCATCCGAAGCGCCCGCCAGGGGGAAAGCGCGGCCGCCAGGATCGGGTTTCCGCTGATCGTCAAAGCGGCTTTCGGCGGCGGTGGCCGCGGCATGCGGGTGGTGGAGCGGGAGGCGGATTTCGCCGCCCGCCTGGAGGAGGCCCGCCGCGAAGCCGCCGCCGCCTTCGGCAACGATGCCGTCTTTGTCGAACGCTACGTGCGCCGCGCCCGGCATATCGAAGTGCAGATTCTGGGCGACCGGGACGGCAACATCCTGCACCTTTATGAGCGCGATTGCTCGGTGCAGCGGCGGCATCAGAAAGTGGTGGAAGTGGCGCCGGCGGTGTCGCTCGACCCGGGCATTCGCGCCGCCCTGGCCGAAGCCGCGGTCGCACTCGCCCGCGCCGCCGGATACGTCAACGCCGGCACGGTCGAGTTTCTGGTGGACGCCGATTCGCTCGACTGGTATTTCATCGAGGTCAACCCGCGCATCCAGGTGGAACATACCGTGACCGAGATGGTGACCGGCATCGACCTGGTGCGCAGCCAGATCCAGGTGGCGCAGGGGCTGACCCTCCATGGGCCGGAAATGAACCTGCCCGCGCAGGCCGGGGTGCCGCTCTACGGCTACGCGCTGCAGTGCCGCATCACCACCGAAGACCCGGCCAACCATTTCACTCCCGACTACGGCAAGCTCTCCACCTACCGGTCGCCCGCCGGATTCGGCATTCGCCTGGACGGCGGTTCGGCCTATGGCGGCGCCGTCATCACCCCCTACTACGATTCGCTGTTGGTGAAAACCACGGCGTGGGGCCGCGACTTCCCGCAGGCCTGCCAGCGCATGGACCGCTGCCTGCGCGAGTTTCGCGTGCGCGGCGTCAAGACCAATATTCCGTTTCTCGAAAACGTGGTCAACCACCCCGATTTTCAGGCCGGCAAAGCCACCACCGGATGGCTGGAAGAGACGCCCGCGCTGTTTCAGTTTCAACCCCGCCGCGACCGCGCCACCCGCCTGCTCACGTATCTGGCCGAGGTGATCGTCAATGGCAATCCCGCGGTGGCCGGCAAGCCGCGTCCGGCCAACCTGGCACCCGCCGCGCCGCCGCCCCACATCGCCGGCGTCCCGCCCGCGGGAACCCGCCAACTGCTGCGCGAACGCGGGCCGGAGGGCCTGGCCGAGTGGGTGCGCTCCCAGAGGAAACTGCTGGTCACCGACACCACCTTCCGCGACGCTCATCAATCGCTTCTGGCGACCCGCGTCCGCACCTACGACATGATGGCCATCGCCAACTTCGTGGCCCACCGCCTGCCCCAGCTTTTCAGCCTGGAGATGTGGGGCGGCGCCACTTTCGACGTGGCCATGCGGTTCCTCCACGAGGACCCGTTCGCCCGCCTGCGCCGGCTGCGCGCCGCCATCCCCAATATCTGTTTCCAGATGCTGCTGCGCGCCTCCAACGCCGTGGGCTACACGGCTTATCCCGATAACGTGGTGGCCGAATTCATTTACGAGGCCGCCGCCCAGGGCATCGACATCTTTCGCATTTTCGATTCCCTGAACTGGCTGCCGAACATGACGGCCTCGATGGAGGCGGTGCGCAAGACGCGCTCGGTGTGCGAGGCGGCCATCTGCTACACCGGCGACATCCTCGACCCCCGCCGCGACAAATATTCGCTGGCTTATTACGTCCGCATGGCCAAGGAACTGGAGCGCATGGGCGCGCACATGCTGGCCATCAAGGACATGGCGGGCCTGTGCCGTCCCTACGCGGCCGAGAAGCTGGTGAAGACGCTCAGGCGGGAAATCGGCATCCCCATCCACTTTCACACCCACGATACCAGCGGCGTCAATGCGGCCTCGGTGTTGAAAGCCTCCGAAGCCGGCGTGGATATCGCCGACGCCGCCATTGCCTCCATGAGCGGGCAGACCAGCCAGCCCAACCTGAATTCGGTGGTGGCCGCGCTCGACCGCACCCGGCGCGATACGGGTCTCGATCTGGACGCGCTGAATGAGTGCTCCGACTATTGGGAAGTGGTGCGCGAGTATTACGCACCCTTCGATACCGGCCCCAAAAGCGGCAGCGCCGAAGTCTACCTGCACGAGATGCCGGGCGGCCAGTACACCAATCTGAAGGAACAGGCCGAATCCATGGGACTGGGCGCGCGCTGGGGCGAAATCGCGCGGGCCTACGCCGCCGTTAACCGGGCCTTCGGCGATATCGTCAAAGTGACTCCGTCCAGCAAAGTCGTCGGCGACATGGCCATCTTCCTGGTGGGCCACGGCATGACCATGGAACAATTCGCACGCCTGGGACCTGACCACACTTTCACCCTGCCCACTTCGGTGATCGAGATGTTCCTGGGCGCGCTGGGCGAGCCGCCCGGCGGTTGGCCCAAGAAACTCCAGACGACTATTTTGCGCGGGGCCAAACCGCGACGCGGCCGGCCCGGCGCGAGTCTCCCGAAAGTCGATTTCAGCGAAACCGCCGCCGCCCTGGAGCGCAACATCGCCCGCCGTCCGGACCACGACGAAGTCCTGAGCTACCTGATGTATCCGGACGTGTTCGTCAAGTTCGCCCGCGATCGCCAGGCGTGGGGCGATGTGGATGTGCTGCCCACCCCGGAATTCTATTTCGGCATGGAGCCCGGCACCGATATCACGGTCGAGCTCGAGCCCGGCAAGTCCCTGGCCGTCAAGTTTCTCACCGTCGGCGAGCCGCACCCCGACGGCACCCGCACGGTCTTCTTCGAGCTCAACGGCCAGCCGCGGGAGGCGGCCGTCCGCGACGCCAGCCTGGAGGTCAAGGAGAAGCCACGCACCCAGGCCGACCCTGCAGTGCCCGGCCAGATCGGCGCGCCCATCCCCGGCGTAGTCTCCACGGTGGCCGTGGAGTTCGGCCAGCGCATCCAAAAAGGCGACCGCCTGCTGGTGATGGAAGCCATGAAGATGCAGAGCACGGTATACTCACCCGTACCTGGCACCGTCAAGCAGCTCCTTGCCCATCCCGGCCAACGCGTAGAAGCCAAAGACCTTCTGCTGGTGCTGGAATAAGTGGACAGGCCTCCCGGCCTGTCATTTTCGTTCGCCCTCAAGAAACCCCGCGCCGGTGCGATAAGCATAGACGAGAGCTTAACTTCTTCGAGGTGAAGTCGGTGCCGGAAAGTAATCATGTCGGGCGGGAAGGCCTGGTTGCGGCCATCGAGCAGGCCGCCGATGGCGTCGTCATCACCGATACCGACGGAAAAATCCTGTACGTCAATCCGGCCTTCACCGTCATGACCGGGTACAGCCTGGAGGAAGCCGTGGGACAGAACCCGCGCATCCTCAAATCGGGACGCGAATCCGCAGCCTTCTACCAGAATCTCTGGAATACCGTCGCGTCCGGCCGAATCTGGTGCGGGGAACTGGTCAACCGGCGCAAGGATGGGACGTTCTATAGCGAGGAGATGCGGATTACTCCGGTGCGGGATTCGAGCGGCGCGATTGTCAGCTTCATCGCCATCAAGCACGACGTGACCGAATCGCGGGCAGCCGAGGAAGCGCGGCGGTTTCTAGCCGCGATTGTGGAAAGCACCGAAGACGCCATCTTCGCTCATAGCCCCGCCGGTACGATCCTCACCTGGAACCGCGGCGCGGAAAGGCTGTTTGGCTACTCCGCCGGCGAGGCGATCGGGAAGCCCGTCACCACGTTGGCGCTGCCGGAACGGCAGCACCTGCTGGCGCGGCTGATTGAGCGGGTATTACAAGGCAATGCCGTCTCGCAATACGAGGGTGAGTGCCTGCGCCGGGACGGAAGGAGTTTCCCCGTGTCGGTCACGGCGTGCCCCATCCGGAACGCCGCCGGCGAGGTGGCCGCGGTCTCCACGATTGTGCGCGACATCTCGAAGCGCCGCGAGGCGGAGCAAGCTCAAGCGTTGTTGGCCTCGATAGTGGAATCCTCCGATGACGCGATTCACTCCGTAAGGCTGGATGGGACCGTCGTCAGTTGGAACCGGGGCGCCGAGAGGCTGTACGGTTACTCCAGCCAGGAAATCATTGGACAGAATATCGCCATCCTCGCTCCGCCCGGCTGCGCGGGCGAAGCGCGCCAGTGCCTCGGGACGATCGGGACGGGGCGCGCCGTCGGCCCCTTCGATACGGTCAACTTAGGGAAGGACGGACGCGCCATCGACGTCTCGCTCTCCATCGCCCCGATCCGGAATTCCGCGGGAGAAGTAGTGGGCTCCGCGGCCATTTCTCGCGACATTGGCGAGCGTTTGCGGACCGAGCGGAAACTTCGGGAGAGCGAGGAGCGATTTCGCGAGGTTTTCGAGGGGGCGCCGATCGGCATGGACGTGATCGCCATGGACGGGCGAATCATGCAGGCGAATGCGGCGTTCTGCCGGATGCTCGGATATCGCCAAACGGAACTGGCCGGCAGAACCTGGATGGAACTGACGCACGCCGACGACGTGGAGGCTTCCCTGCGCGTCGTCGAGCGGTTGTGCCAGAACCCGGAAAAATGCGCGGAAATCGAGAAACGCTACCTCAATCGCGACGGCGCCGTGGTGTGGGCGCGCAGCAAGATCTCGCTGGTGCGGGACACCGGCGGCGGCCCGCTTTATCTTGTGGTCCACGTGGAGGACATTACCGAGCGCAAGCGAGCCGAGGAGGCGCTGCGCGAGAGCGAAGAGCGCTTCCGCATCATGGCGGACAGTTGCCCGATCGGGATCTGGGTGACCGACGCACAGAGTGGGACTCTGTTCATCAACCGGACATATCGGAAATTCTGCGGGATCACCTCCGAAGAGGTGGCGCCAGATTCGTGGCGGTCCATCCTTCACCCTGACGACGCGGAGGAATTTGTCGGGGCACTCCGGCGCGCGCTAAAAGAGCAGGTGCCTTTTAAGGGCGAACAGCGTAGCCGGCGCGCCGATGGCGAGTGGCGATGGGTGGAGTCGTACGCAGTGCCGCGCTTTTCGTCGGGCGGCGAGTTCCTGGGGCTCGTCGGCACCAGCAAGGACATCACCGAGCGCAAACAAGCCGAGCAAGCTTTGCGGACGAGCGAAGAGAAGTTTCGCCAGTTGGCGGAGAGCGTCCGCGAAGTGTTTTGGATGGCGCTTCCGGGAGGCCGCGAGATCCTCTATGCCAGCCCCGCATACGAACAGGTTTGGGGAAGAACCTGCGACAGTCTCTACCGGAACCCGATGTCCTGGGCGGAAGCGATCCATCCCGACGATCGGAATCGGGCGGATGTCATGCTTGACAGGCAAGTACGGGGCGAACCCGCCGAAGCGGAATTCCGCATAAGAACGCCCGAGGGGCGGGAGAAATGGATCCTGGACCGGGCGTTTCCCATTCGCGACCAGGGCGGGCAACTGATTCGGGTGGTCGGAGTCTCGGAGGACATTACCGAGCGGAAACGCTACGAGGCGGAGTTGATTCAAGCCCGCGAGGGGGCGGAGGCCGCCAATCGGGCCAAGAGCTGTTTTCTGGCCAACATGAGCCACGAAATCCGTACCCCCATGAACGGCGTGGTCGGCATGTTGCAACTGCTCGCCCAAACGGAGCTGACGCCGCGCCAACAGCGGTTCGTCACCGTGGCGCAGACGAGCGGTCTGGCTCTACTGACCCTCATCGACAACATTCTGGACCTTTCCAAGATCGAGGCGCGCAAGGTCGTTCTCGAAAAGCTGAGCTTCGACCCGCGCGACACCATCGAGGAGTCCGTCCAACCGATCGAGACCCAGGCGAACGCGAAGGGGCTTTCCATTCGCACCCGCGTGGCGCCCGAGATTCCACCGCTGGTCGACGGCGATCCCCACCGCCTGCGCCAGGTACTGACCAATCTCTGCGCCAACGCCGTCAAGTTCACCGAACGAGGCGGAATCGTGGTGGATGCGTCGCTGGCGAACGGGGCGAACGGCAAGGTTACGGTTCGTTTCACCGTCACCGATACGGGGATCGGGATACGGCCGGACCAGGCCGCCGGGCTCTTCGCGCCTTTCACCCAGGCGGACGCCTCCACCACGCGCCGTTACGGCGGCACCGGATTGGGACTGGCGATTTCCAGGCAACTTGCCGAGATGATGGGAGGAACGATCGGGGTCGATAGCCGGGAGGGCCAAGGTTCGGCCTTCTGGTTCACGGCGGTTTTCGACCTGGCGCCAGCCGCTCCGCCGCAGCCGGCCAACCCTGGGCGGGAGGGGCGCTCCGGGATGGCCCCCACGCGCCGCGCGGCGCGAATCCTGGTGGCCGAGGACAATGCCATCAATCGGGAGGTTGTGCTGGAGCAACTCCAGCAACTGGGATACCTGGCCAGCGCCGTCGCCAATGGCGCCGAAGCGGTAGAAGCGGCCCAGCGCGGCGGCTTCGATCTGGTGCTGATGGACTGCCAGATGCCGGTGATGGACGGCTTCGAAGCGGCCCGCCGTATTCGTGGCTCGGCAAGGGCGGGCGTTCCCGGCATTCCGATCGTCGCCATCACGGCCGGCGCCATGCGGGACGACAGAGACCGGTGCCTGCGCGAAATGAACGACTATATTGCCAAGCCGGTGGAACTGGAGCAATTGGCGGATGCGCTGGCCAGGTGGCTGCCCGCAACCGGCGACGGCGACGGGCCGCCAACGCCTTCGCGGCGCACCGGTGTGCCGGCCACCGTGGAGAGAGCCGGGTGGATGGAAACGGATTGGAAGAGGACAAGCGATGATCAGTCTTGACGACGAGCTGTGTACGGATTACCTGGCCGAGGCTAGAGAGCACCTGGCGACCATGGAGGCGAACCTTCTGGCCATCGAAAAAGGCGGCGCCGAGGTCGACGAGCAACCGGTCAATGGAGCCTTTCGGGCCGTGCATTCGATCAAGGGCGGCGCGGGCTTTTTCGACCTCGAGAAGATTCGCGAACTGGCGCACCAGATCGAAGACGTGCTGGCGCTGGTCCGCTCCGGTAAGATGGTTCCCACGCCGGACCGTGTGCAGGTTCTGCTCGGCGCCACCGACAGGCTGCACCAACTGATCCAGGACCCCGGCGCCAGCAACCAGGCCGACATTGCCGGTATGTTGACGGCTCTAGCCGAACTGCGCACGGATCGCCAGCCGGCCGAGAGCCAGGCGCAACGGCAATTCCCTCCCCTGCGGATACTCCTGGTGGAAGATGACTTCATCTGCCGGCGATTGCTGCAGACTTTCCTTTCCCGCTACGGCGAATGCCATATCGCGGTGAACGGCAAGGAGGCGGTGGAGGCGTTCCGCTCCGCCTTCGAGCAAGGGCAGAAATACGATTTGATCTGCATGGACATCATGATGCCCGAAATGGACGGCCGCGAGGCGGTCCGACAAGTGCGAGCCTTCGAAGAGGCCCACGGCGTTCTCTCGACCTACGGCGCGAAAATCATCATGACGACGGCGCTTGACGATGTCAGGCAAGTGATTCGGAGTTTTCAGGTGCTCTGCGACGCGTACCTGGTCAAGCCCATCGATCTGGCCCAATTGCTCGCCCACATGAAGACCTATCGACTGGTCCCGTAACGCTGGATGAGAGCCGGTCGCCGGCAGCTTTCTACAGCGGCGTGATCGGCCTGGTCTCGGTGCCCACGCGGAAGGTGTGGGTGGGGCTGGCGCTGGCCGGCGCCGTCACCAGGTAGGGCCGCAGCAGCAGAATCACATCGTCGGTGCTCTTGGTTTTGGAATGGGTGCTGGTGAGCGCGCCCAGGAAGGGAATCCGGGACAAACCGGCCACGCCGGCGATGGTGTGGGCGTCGCTGGGGTTCACCAGTCCGCTCACCACCGCCCATTCGCCCAGTTTCAGACTCACCGTCGACTTCAATACGCGACTCGATATCACCGGAAGGCCATCCACCGACTGGCCGGTGATGAGCTGAAACTCCGCGTCCACGTCGAGCGAAATTTCCTCGGTATTATGCACATAGGGCGTGACCTTGAGCAGAAAGCCCAGGTCCTGGTACTGAAACGCCGGAATCGTGGCGAGGGCGTTATAACCGGCGATCGTGCCCGATGTCCCCGTGCTCGCGCTCACCGTCAGCGTGGCCGCGGCGCTCGCAATCGTTCCCACCGCGTTCGAGACCGTCACGGTGTAGAAGTATCCGTTATCAGTCGAAGTCAGCGTAGGGGTGGTGTAAGAATCCGACGTGGCCCCGGCGATGGCGGTTCCGTTTTGATACCACTGGTAAGTGAGCGGCGTGGTTCCGCTGGCGATCACGTTGAAGGTAGCTGTCAGGCCCGCGGCCACGGTCTGGCTCTGCGGCTGGGTCGAGATCGTGGGCGAGCCCGCCGCGGCGGTAACCGTCAACGTCGCCGCGTTGCTGGCGACCATGCCCAGGGCGTTCGAAACCGTCACCAGGAAAACCGCCCCGTTGTCGGTCGCCGCCACCGCCGCCGTGGTGTAGGAACTCGAAGTGGCTCCGGCGATGGCCGTCTGGTTTTCATACCATTGATAAGCCAGCGGCGAGGTCCCCGTGGCCGACACACTGAAGGCGGCCGTCTCTCCCACGCTTACCGTCTGGTTTTGCGGCTGGGTGGTGATGGAGGGCAAGCCGGTGACCGCGCTCACCGTCAGCGTCGCCGCCACGCTGGTCACCGCGCCGATGGTGTTCGACACCGTCACCGAAAACGTCGATCCGTTATCGGTGAGCGCCACCGCACCTGTCGTGTAAGAGCTCGAGTTGGCCCCGGTGATGGTGGTTCCGTTCTCGCTCCACTGGTAGTAAAGCGGGGTGTTGCCGGTGGCCGTCACGCTGAAGGTCGCCGTCAGGCCCACGGTCACGGTCTGGCTCCGCGGCTCGGTGGCGATGGAGGGTGAGCCCGCGAGCGAAGTCACCGTCAGTGTCGCCACCGTGCTGGTCACCGTACTGACCGAGTTGGTCACATCCACCGAGAACGTCGAATCGTTGCTCGAGAGCGTTGTGGCGGGCGTGGTGTAAGTGCTGGAGGTCGCCCCCGCGATGGCGATTCCATCCTCTAGCCACAGGTAAGTCAACGGCGCCGTCCCGGTAGCCACCACGCTGAACGTCGCCGTGTTGCCGATGGTTACCGTCTGGCTCCGCGGTTGGGTGGTGATGGTGGGCGCGCCCGAAGCCGAGGTGCCGGCGGCGCCGCCGCTCGAATAGCTGGAGGTGACCACCGGATACCGGTCGCCCACGTGCAACGAAGCCGCCTGTCCATCCACGCTTCGCACTTCCGCCGCCAGCAGGTCCGCCGTGCTGCCCTTGGTGAGCTGCGCCACCAGCGAGGCGTTCATAATTCCGATTCCCACCAGCGAGGTCCCGCCGCCGAAGCTCAGGAAGCCGGCCACCCCCGACGGCGGCGACAGGTTGGCCAGATTGTTCATCCAGGTGGTCAGCGGCGTGAGCGTGAGCATGTCCGGAAAATCGATGCCGTAGGTGATGGCGTCGTTGCGCGACACTTCCACCAGGCGGGCCTCCACCATCACCTGGGCGTGCGGGTGATTCAATTCCTGGAACAGGGCGCGCGCCGGTAAGATCTTCGAGAGCCGGTCGCGCAGGATCACGGTACGGGTGGTGGAATCGAACGAAACTTTCTCGATCCCCATGGTTTGCTGCACCGCCTGGATCAGGCTGCTGAAATCCTGCGGCGTGCTGGTTTCGGGCAGCGGAATGGCTACCGCCACCGAGGGCTCGTTGGTCTGGCGTTTCTGCGGCGTATCTTTCGAAACCAGGAACAGCTTGGGCGAGAGCGGAACCAGAAACGTCCCGGTGGCCAGTTCCAGCCCGTGCAGCGCATCGCGGTAGGTCGCCTCTCGCAATTCGAAATGAAACGCCGGGCCGGGCACGTAATCGGCGTCGAAAACACAGTCCAAACCGAACGCTTTAGCCACGTCCTGGTAGGTCTTTTTCGCGTCCTCGCGCAGATCGAAGTCCCTGGTGCCGGGGTCGGCCGAAAGCTCGGTGGGCGGCAGTGGCCGGCGCGCATCCGCCAGATCGCGGACCGTCGCCGCGGCGACCGGCGGCGTTTCGTCGCCACCCAGACCGTCGACACCCACTCCCAGCGGCGGCATCAATCTCGATTCCAGGGCGGCGCGCGTCTGCAAGGCCTGCTCGTGCTGCCAATACTTGGGATTATTCGGGTCGAGCGCGGCCGCCCGCGCATAGAGCAGGAACGCCTGCGTGATATGCCCGTCTTTTTCCGCGGCGCGGCCCTCTTCGTACAATTCCCAGGCGGTCGCCTCGCCGGCCGCCGGCGCCAGCCGCGCGGCGGCCAGCCCGACAATCAGCAAGCCCGGAAGGAACACACTTCGCCGCACACTGGAATAGACGGAGAACCGGACGGAAACGTGCAAAGGGAAATGGATGGCGCCTCCAGTCACTCCCGCAAAAACACGAGATCCCGCAAGGCGCGCAGCAAGACCAGCGCTTTTTCGGGTTCGCCGCCCCGTTTCAGGATCAGCCCGGGCAAATGTTCTTCCGCTTCGGCGTATGCGGCCTCCGGAACGAGGAACGACACCTCTTCGCAATATGCTTCGAGCAACTCCCGCACGCGCGTCCCCAAGACCGCCCGAACGAGGATATTGGCGTCGACGACCAGAGCCTTACCCGGCATTCCGCTTCTGGCGGGCAGATTGGCGGATCTCCTTATATTGCTCCATCAACTCGTCTTCGCCGGCGCCCCAGGAAGCGATCATTTGGTCCAGGTCTTTCGCGGCGGCGCGCATCGCCTCGAGCTCGGCCTTCCGGTTTCGCTTTTGCGCGGGGATATAGTAGCCGAGCGTCTTTCCATGCCGCACGATCGTTAGCGGAGTGCCCGATTCCAAATAGCCCGCGAGTTTCTCGCGGAATTCACGGATGCCGACTCTCAGCGTCTCCATATTGTGTACCCATCGTACACATTCTATCACGACGCTCCCACTCACCGCGCCGCGCGCGGACGGTCCGGCGTGTCGATCGATTTCCAGTAATCGGCCGCATCCTCTTCGGTCGGTTTGCCGGCCGCCGCCATGGCGTTGCCGATCCGCTCGACCGCCGCCGCGCCGCCTGGAGCCACCGACAAAAACACGCCCGTGCCCGGCCATGCGATGGTGTTGCGCAGGGTCGCGCCCTTCACCCGGTCCAGCCGCACCACCGCCACGCCGGCTTTCGGGGTCCGCGTCTGAATGCCGTCGAGATCGAGCCCTGCCGCGTCCCGGATCAGAAATGGAATGCCGGTCTCGGCGTCGATGCGCACGTTGTGCAGTTCCAGCCCGACGGTGTTGAACGCCCGCAGTCCTTCTTTCGAACTGGCGATCACGTCGCTCAGCCGCAGCCCTTCGATCGGCATCTCCGGCAGTCCCTCGATGCTTACCGCGGTGCGACAGCGGTTGACGGTCACCCCCTCGATGGCGATATTGCGAAACCGCGGCGTGCGCTCCGAAACAGGCTCGGCCGGCACCCGCGTGTAATAGTTGGTGACTTCGATGGCCGGGTACGGCGTGTCTTCGATCACCCAGTTGGAAAAGCGAATATTCTCGTACGTGCCGCCGCGCCCGCGCCCGCTCTTGATGCGGATGCCGCGGTCGGTGCCCTGCGCCACGATGTTGTCCGCCACCACGTTGCGAATGCTGCCGGAGCCCTCGCTGCCCAGCACCACCGCGCCGTGGCCGCGATGGACGGTGCAGTTGGTAATGGCGACGTCCTCGGTGGAGCGGTTGACACGGCGCCCGTCCGCGTCCTTGCCCGATTTCAAGCAAATGGCGTCGTCGCCGGTATCGAAATAGGAATCGGAAATGCGCACGTGGCGGCAGGAATCGATATCCACTCCATCGGTATTGGCCCCCGGATAGGTTTCGATCACGACGTTGCGGATCGCCACGTTCTCCGAATACAGTATGTGCAGCGTCCACATGGGCGCGCCCACGATGTGGAGCCCCTCGATGAGCACGTTTTTCGATTCCACCGGACGGATGAAATCGGTACGCAGGGCTTTCTCCGCGGTGCGGCGCAGTTCCTCGCCCACCGGCTCATTGTGTTGGATGAGTTCCAGCGCTTGTTCCCACGCGGTGCGCCACGCGGGGTCCTGGCCCACCAGCTTGCGCCAGTCCGGATTGCTGGCCGATAGCGTGCCGCGGCCGGCGATGGTTACGTTTTCCAGATTCTCGCCGCCGATCATGGCGGCTGGCGCCATGGTTTCGACGCCCTCGTAGCGGCTCTTCACCAGCGGGTATGCATCGCGGCCGGCTATGAAGCGGACGATCGCCCCGGCGTCGATTTCGAGCCGCAGGTTGCTGACCAATCGAATCGGTCCCGAAACGTAATTGCCGGCCGGAACCCAAACCGTGCCGCCGCCCGCGGTGGCCGCGGCCTGAATGGCCTGCCGGAACGCCTCGGTGGCGGGCGCCGAGCCGTCGTTTTTCGCCCCGTAATCGAGAACATTGAAGAACGGCCGCTGCGCCCAAGCGGTCGTGGCCAGGCAAGCGCACATGGCTATCCAAGCGGGTTTTTGCATAGCATCCAGTGTAGAGCCAAGCGCGGGAGCCAGCGGCGCTGGCAGCCAATGGAAATCCCCAGGCCGGTTAAGCAGCCGCGGCCGATGGCGAAGCTGTCTCGCGGCACGCGATTTCCGGCCCATCGGGACGCCGGTTCGCGCCAGGCATCGGCGTGCCGGCGCGTCACTCTGGGAAGCCGCGCCACAGTACGAGGACTCGGGCAGCCATAGTAAACTCGAATTGCCGGCGTCGGGCAGTTCGGCCAATCACAGAGCCGGAAGGAACCTCATGACGCTCCTTGCGACCCTCGCCGCGGCGCCGATCTTCCTCTTGGCATGGCATCCGGCGGCCGCGCAGCAAGCTCCAGCGAAACCCGCTGGGAACGCAGGCGCCGGAAGGCCGCAATTCACCGTCCGCTCGGACCTGGTTTTCCTGCCCACGCGGGTGCAGAGCAAAGACGGCAAAACGATCTATGGCCTCAAGCCGGACGATTTCCTGGTGGAAGACAACGATGTCCGGCAACCCGTCGAGGTCGATGCAGGCCCCGATTCGCTGGGTGTGTCCCTGGTGGTCGCGGTCGAATGCAGCCGGTCGGCGCCCGCCGAATTCGACAAGCTGAAAGGCCTCGGTGCCATGATCGAAGCCATCGTCGGCGATGCCCCGCACGAAGTCGCGATTCTGGCGTATGGCGCTGGCCCGCGCGTGCTCGGCGATTTCAGCGGCAATGCCCAAACCGTTCGTCTCGCTCTCGCTCGCCTGAAGCCTTGCGCCGATTACCACGCCGCCACCATCGACGCGGTCGAATTTGCCATCGGCATGCTCAACCGCCATCGAGCCCGTTACCGCCGCGCCATTCTGCTGGTTAGCGAAACCCGCGACCACGGCAGCCGCTCGAAGCTCGAAGACGTCGCCGCCGAACTCGGCGTCACCGACACGGTGATTTATTCGGTTGCCTTTTCCCCCGCCCGCGATGAGTTGCTGCAGGGCTTTCGCAATGATCCGAATCCGCCTCCGGCTGACGCTCCGCCGTGGTGGGCCAAGCCTCCCGCCGAAGATCCGAATTCCTCCCGGCCCGCGGCCGCCGAGCCCACCTACGTGGAGAAGCCCCCGCTCCTCGAGTTGCCCCCGCAACTGATGTTGATCGTCAACGCCCTGAAACGGAACAGCGCTTCGGAAATGGCGTCCCTCTCCGGCGGCGAGTACATCAATTTCACCACCCGGAAAGGCTTCGATGCAGGCTTGCAGCGGATCTCGAACCAGATTCACAATTACTACCTGCTCAGCTTCAAACCGCCCTCGCCGCCGGTCTTCGGCCTGCACTCCCTGCGCGTCCAGGTTGCCGGCCATCCGGACGCGACGATCCAAACGCGTACAAGTTACTGGTCGGGAATCCTGGAATCTTCTGCCGGGGGAGCCCGGCCATAACTCCGGGTCGCGGAACTGCTATCCTCTAACAACAAGGGGACCGCCCACATGAATCGTCGAGATCTGCTCTCCTCCATCGCACTGGCAGCCGTCGCCGCCGAGGCGCAGGACTCCGGCGCGCCTCCGGCCTCCTCGCTCTACGTCCCCAAACCGCAGGCGGTAGAGGACCGCAAACTCCTGCACGACTTCATGGACGAGTTCGCCTTCGCCGATCTCATCACTCCGTCGCCGTCGCTTCGCATCACCCATATTCCCGTTCTGCTCGACCGCGCCGCCGGGCCGTACGGCACCATCCTCGGCCACATCTCGCGCCAGAACGAACAGACCAAGGCGTTCGACGGGCGCGTGGAGGCCGTGATCGTGTTCCGCGGGCCGCACGGCTACATTTCCCCCGCCTGGTACCACAACCGGCAGGCCGTGCCCACCTGGAACTTCGCCGTGGTGCACGCCACCGGCAAGCTCCGGGCCGTGACCGAACCCAAGGCGCTGCACGCGTTCCTCACGCGCCTCGTCGCTAAGTTCGAAAGTTACCAGGGAACCGATTACGATTTCTCCAAGCTGCCGGATAGCTACATCGATGGCATGCTCGGCGGCATTGTCGGATTCGAGATGCCGATCGAGCTGCTCGAAGGCAAATTCAAACTCGGGCAGGATCGCAGCGAAGCCGACCGGCAGGGGATTTTGAGCCATCTCGAAAAAGCCCGCGGCGACCGCTCGCTCTACGAACTGACGGCTAGCTTCTACCAGCGCAAGGCGTGACCCGATGGAAAAACCCCGCGGGGGAACGCCAGCGATCCGGGGCCCCACTCATCGCCCGGTTTCGTTCGCCGGCGCCCGCTCCATAGCCCCACCCATGGGGCGCTAATTCGTCGAGCGCGGGACACTGGTACTGAGCCAATTTCGATCTAAGAAAAAACGGCTCCGGTGGAGGCGATCTTGATATATACTCGTTCCTACCCAAGAGGCCCCGAATAGGAATCCTGGGTAAAGAGCGCAAGTGTCACTTGCGCCATGGGCGCTCCCCGCATGGAGGGAATGAATGTATTCAAGAGTGTGTGCCCCTCGTTTCAGATACTGCCTGACCGCCGCTGTGGCCGTCTCATGGCTGTTTATCGTTGGTTGTGTCGATCTGGACCAGATTACCCAGTTCGCTAAGGCGAGCCAGGACGTGGGGAAGGCGTTTTCCGGCATTGCCGATGAGGCCAAAGCCTCCTGCGGCCGGGCAAACAGTTTCATCAATGCGCAGAATCCTCTCACTCCTCTGCCTTGCGACTTTTACCCCGCGGGTAACCCGCCGGTCGTCAAGATTAATGACGCCTTGTTTAGCTACATTGCCGTCGTGGGGAAGCTGGCGGCGACAGACGTGAGTAAGGAGGGCGGTGGATTTGACAGTATTTCGGCCGACTTGAAGCAGGCCGACCCAAAAATCAGCGCGGCCGACCAGAGCAAGGCCACCGCGGTAGGCGCTCTGGCGAAAGCCATAACCAATCTGTTGACCAACGGCTATCGGCAACATGAACTCTCGAAGATCATTGGAGAGAGTAACGATGCTGTCCGGAAAGTGACGGAGTTCTTGTCCCAATACGCCGCGGATAAGTATCGCCAGAGCATGGCGGATGAGTGGAGATACGAGAATAGCTATTGCACCGGCGTGTTGCCCGCCACGGCGGAGCCGATTGCGAGCGATCTTCTCAAAAGGAAGTGTGAAGCGGATCGATCCCGCATCGATCTCCAATTGAAGGCGATTGACGCCTATAAGGGTGCCCTTGCGACCGTCGCGGCTACGCATCAGAAGCTTTATGACGAACGAGGACACTGGGACGCGAGCCGACTGTTTAAGGACATTGGCCCCGGGACCGCCAGTTTAGGCAGTGCGGCGGCGTCGGTGCGCAAGGCATTTTAGGGTATAAGGGGGATAGAAAATGCAATGGACGGCGCTTGACTTAAAGAATCTGGCAGCGGCGGTCGATGACACGGCGGACGCCGTGATGGATCTTCGGAATCGAAACGCTGCCACGTCGACGCAGGAAGAAAAAGATCGGTTAACCACTCTGTTCGGGCAATTGGTTTCCGCCGGCGAGGAGATCGAGAATAAGGCTCTGCAGGCCGCCGAAGTCGATATCGAGGGGGCGGTCGCCGATTTGCAGAACGGAGTCCATGACGCGAATCACGCTCTGAAAGTGATCGCGAACGTGCAGAAGGGCGTCACCATTGGCGTGGCGGTCTTCGGGCTGGCCTCCTCGATCCTGCATCCGACTCCCGGAGGCATAGCCAGCTCCCTCAACACGTTGGTGGGGGCGATCGCCAGCGCTAGCACCACCGCGGCGACCGGCGGCGGCTCGGGAACATCATAATACCCTAAGTCTCTGGAAGAAGTCCCAGACTAGAGCACGCACTCCGCCGCCCCATTGGACGGGTTGCAGGGGAGCACGCGCGGGTCCACTCCGAAACGGGCTTGATACGCGGTGGCGATTTGCCTGCCGAAGGCCTCGGCCTTTTCCCGAGCCACCATGGTGACGGTGCAGCCGCCGAAACCCCCGCCGGTCATGCGTGCCCCGTAGACTCCGTCGATCGAGAGCGCCGTGTCCACCAGGAAATCCAGCTCTTCGCAGCTCACTTCGTAATCGTGCTGCAAACTGCGGTGGGATTCCACCAGCAGTTTCCCCATCCCGGCCAGGTCGCCGGCGGCGCTGGCGGCAACGAATTGGCCGACGCGGGCGATTTCGCTCACCACGTGGCGCGCGCGCCGGGCAACGGTTTCCGGCAAATCGACCGCAGCCAGGTGCGCCGGCGTGGCGTCGCGCAGGCTGGCCACTTCCGGGAACCGGGCGCGAAGCGCTTCCATGGCGGCGCCGCATTCGCGTACGCGTTCGGCATAAGCGGAGCCGGAAAGCGCGTGCTTCACCATGCTGTTCACGGCCACGAAAGCAATACCGTCGGGAAGAGCGACGTGGCGGCTCTGGAAAGTGCGGCAATCGAGCTCCACAGCGGTGTGCTCGCGGCCGAAGAGGGATACGTACTGATCCATGATGCCGCACGGCATGCCCACGAAATGCGATTCGGCGCGCTGCGCCAGGCGCGCGATCTCGAGCCGGTCGAGCGGCCGACCGCCCAACAGCGCCAGTGCGCTGGATACTTCGAGAGCGGCCGACGAGCTCAGCCCGGAACCCTCCGGCACCGTGCTTCGGATCAGCAGGTTGGCCGGCTCAATGGCGAAGCCGAGGCGGTCCAACTCGCGCGCCACGCCGACGACGTAATCGCTCCAGTCTCCCCTGCGCTCCAGCCCGGATATGGCCGCGGCATCGAATTCCCGCAGTTCGCCGCGATGCTCGGAATACAGCCGCAGCTTGCCATCCCCGGAGGGAGCCGTGGCCACCAGCGTGACCAGATCCAGGGCTACCGGCAGCACCAGGCCCTGATTGTAATCGGTGTGCTCGCCGATCAGGTTGACGCGGCCGGGCGCGCGGAACACGCGCAGGCCGTCGGCCCCGCCGAAGCGGCTGCGAAACGCCTCTTTCATGATTGTTTGCGGACCCTCCAGAAACCGCCGAAGGCGAACATGATCAAACCGCAACGAAGATCTTCATTGGCTCGAGCGAAAGCGGCGCGGGCACCCGGGGCAAGCGCGCCCCTGCCATTCGCTATAACTCCCATCGGCGCGACATACCATCCCAAAGCCACTCTGAAATCCATCATGTTGGCAAGCCGGTTATCAAGCAAAACAGAGATTCACACCGATCGCTAGGCCCACCGCTCTGGCGGCGGGCGCCGGCTTCCTGTATTAGCTTACGCCTTCCCGCGGGTGGAATTCTCCTAAGGCCCCGGACCGGCCTTTCGATGGCTATTCGAAATTCCCCCGCCGGGAAAACGCCGGACTGCCGGCCATTACCGGTAACGGGCGGGAACTGCCGGACCCGGACTGAACCATCGATTGCGGACGTAGTCACGCCGGTTCTCTCGACTGCATAGGCTTAAGGATCAGGATTTACGAGAATAACACACGGTTACACGCGCACTACCCGGTCCATCTCCAGGAACTCGCGGATCACCGGGTGGTCCGACTTCTCCAGCCCGGCCACCGGACCGAAGAAAATCACCCCGCCTTCGGAGAGGAATACCACCCGGTCGGCCACTTTGTACATCAAGTCCAGATCGTGGGTGACCACCACCGAGGTCAACTGGAGCTGGTGTTTCAGCCGCAGCATCAGGTCGCCCAGATGATTTCCCATAATAGGATCGACCATGGTGGTGGGCTCGTCGTAGAGGATGCACTGGGGCTGGGCGGCCAGAGCGCGTGCAATGGCCACCGCGCGTTTGTAGCCGGTCGAAAGATCCGCCGGATACGCGTCGCGAGCCTCGGCGATATCCACAAGCTGGAGCAGGCCCGATACCACGTCTTCCTTGTTGCGGGAGTCGTAATCGTCGCGCAGTTCGAGCGAGAAGAGCACGTTTTCGGCCACGCTGAGGGAATCGAACAGGGCGCCCGACTGGAAAACCATGGTGACTTTTCGCCGCACCCGCCGCAGCTCGGCTTCGCCAAAATCGGTGACGTCTTCATGCGCCACGATCACCCGCCCTTTGTCGGGCTTGAGGAAACCCATGATGTGCGACAGGGTAACGGATTTCCCCACGCCGCTCCGGCCGATGATGGCGACCGTCTCGCCGGGGTTGACGTTAAAATTCGTATCGACTAAAACCGGCCGGTCGAACGTCTTATAAATGTGGCGAAACTCGATGTAATGGGGGTAGGGATCGGCAGTCATAAGGCGGCCCAATCTTCCGGAGTGTTCACATTTTGAAAACAAGCCGCTTCCGACGTTTCCAGCAGCTCGACAAGCAAGTCTTCGCCGGTCAGCACAGCCATCACGCTCCGCTCTCCGGCGGCGAAAGCGCGCTCCACCCTGCGGTGGGTGGATCTCCGCCACACGGCGCAGAGCGGCTCGATCCGGGCTGCCGGACCGCTGGCGGCGATCACGTCCGGCCGGGTGACGGCGGCTTCCATGGCATCCATCAGGCGCTCCAGATACGCGGCCGTCAGGCGGGGCATGTCGCAGGCTACGATCAGGTTCGATTCCGCTTCCGTCCGCCCCAGCACCGAAACCACTGCTCCCAGCGGCCCCTGGCCCGGCCAGGCATCCGGGAGAAAGGCATACCCCAGCCGCGCGTGCGCCGGGTCCGACCCCACCAAAGTGACGCTCCCGGCCGCCTGTTCCACTCGTGCGGCCACCGCCGCCGCCATCGTGCCGTTATCGAAGGGAAGCAGGGCTTTGTCCCGTCCCATGCGGGAGCTGCGCCCTCCCGTCAGCACGTATCCCGCCCGCCTCACAGGGAAATGATACCATTGGGTTTCGGACGGCCCGCGGTTGGCGTATACTGAGGAGTAAAACATTTTGGTAAGGGTCTGTTCTAAACTGGCGTATATGGCGGCCGTGGCGAACGTCGGATTCTGGGTATCGGGCTTGTGGGCGGCCGATGCGGCCAATACGGCCGATGCCGTGCCCGCCGCGCGCCCGGTGAAAATCACCAGCGTGGTACAGGCAGACGCGCGCACCGGCAAGCTGGTTCGAAATGTGGTGGTAGCGCCCAGGACGGTAACCCGGCAAGCCGTGGCGGCGCGCCCCGTCGCCGCGGCGGAGGTTACGCCGCGCGTGGTGCCGCCGGCCGATGCCGTGCCGGCCGCGGCCGCCCCTGGCACCGCCGGAAACTGGAACGAAAAAGTGGCTCAAATCGCGGCTCAGCACGATCTGCCGGCCGAACTGCTGCACTCCGTCATCAAGGTAGAGAGCAATTACAATCCTCGCGCCGTCTCGCCCAAAGGCGCCTTGGGAATGATGCAACTGATTCCGGCCACGGCCGTGCGATTCGGCGTCAGCGACGTCTTCGATCCGGTGGACAACATTCAAGGCGGGGCCCGCTACTTGCGCTACTTGCTCGACCTGTACCATGGCGACTACCCCCTCGCCCTGGCCGCCTACAACGCCGGCGAACAGGCGGTGGCCAAGTATGGCGCGGTGCCCCCATTTGCCGAAACCCAAACTTATCTGAGACTGGTGGCGAGAGAGATTCAACAGACCATGCACAGTACCGCGGCACAACCGAAGCAGACCAAACCCGCGGAAACCAAGCCGGAAGGGCCCGCCCGCATCGAGGAAATCGTGGAACCCGACGGTACAGTGCATTACGTCTCACGCTAGAGGCCTTTTCGCATGCGATGGACGGCGGCGTTCGTGCTTTTCGTCACCGCGCTGGCGGCCCAGATGGATCGCCAGCCGGCAGTCGCGGTAACCGCGGTCCGGCATTGGACCCAGGGCTCCGTGGTGCGCATCGCCATCGAAGTGAGCGGGAATTTTCATTTTCTCAGCGACCGCCTGCATAACCCCGAACGGCTCTATTTCGATCTGGCCGACACCCGGCCGCAATTGGGCGACAAGCCATATTGGTCGGAAACCCTTGCCGACGGCTACGTGGTGGAGCGGGTGCGCCTGGCGCAAACCACCCTCACCACCACCCGGGTAGTCCTGGACTTGAGGGGGGTGGCGGACGTCTCCACCGTACAGCTCAGCAATCCGAATCGTCTGGTGATCGAACTGCGGCCGGCCGGCAGCGGCGCCGCGTCCTTTTCGGCCGTAGCCGCATTGCGCGGTCCCCCGAACACCATCGCCGACCCGTTGCGCGTCAGGCCTGCCCCAATCGCCATTCCAACTCCCCCAACCCCTCCGGCGATTCACCTGGAAACCGCGCCTGCGCCGCTCGCGCTCGAATGGGTGCCCCGCCCACCGCCGTTCGAAAGGGCGCTCGCCTCCTCCTCCTCGTTGCCATCTCCCGAAACCGCCAAAGCCGCGCGCCGCACCGTCGATGGCGATACCTCGCTGGTGCGCACCCTCGGGCTGAAGATTTCCCGGGTGGCGATCGATCCCGGCCATGGAGGCCACGACCAGGGCACCCATGGTCCCAACGGCCTGCTCGAAAAGGACGTCGTGCTCGACATCTCCCTGCGTCTGGGCAAGCTGATCGAAGACAAGCTGGGAGCGCAGGTGATCTACACCCGCACCGACGATAGCTACGTGCCGCTCGAAGCCCGCACCACCCTGGCCAACGAAAAGAAGGCCGATCTGTTCCTTTCCATCCACGGCAATTCCTCGCCGGTCCCGCGGATCGTCGGCACCGAGACCTACTATCTGAACTTTTCCGATTCCCACGACGCGCTGGACGTGGCCGCGCGCGAAAACGCCAGCTCGCAGAAGTCCATCTCCGAGTTGCACGACCTGATTCAGAAGATCAGTCTGCACGACAAGCTGGAGGAATCCCGCGAGTTTGCCACCCGCATTCAGAACGCCCTGTTCCAGCTCACCGCGCGCAACTTCCCGGCCGAGCACAGCCGCGGCATCAAGCGCGCCCCGTTCGTGGTGCTGATCGGCGCCGACATGCCTTCCGTATTGGCCGAAATCGGATTTCTGACCAGTGTCCGCGAGGAAGCCCTGTTGCGGCGCCCGGACTACCGCCAGAAAGTCGCCGAGGCGCTGTTTCAAGGCGTGTCCCGCTACGCCGACGGCCTGAGCCATTTCCAGGTGGCCACCCGCTCGCAATGAAAAGCTGTCAGCTTTCAGATGGGCGGCTTAGTACACCGCTTCGGAAGTTCGCTAACGTATTTGCGTGCAACCGCTCCCTGACGGTCGCGGCTCGGAAACGCGCGAAACCGAGCCGCGACCGTGAGGGAGCGGTTGCCGGATACGAGCTTGCAATTGCGAAAGCGAGTACTTAGCTGAGTGCTGATCGTTGAAAGCTCTTTCCCATGCGCATTCTCGTCTTTCGTCACGTCGAATTCGAATCTCTCGGTTGGATAGAACCGGCTCTCGCCGCCCGCGGCATCTCCATCGACTACGCCGACCTGTATCGTCCTGCCGCGCCCTTGCCCTCGCTCGACCGTTACGCCGGAATGATCTTCATGGGAGGTCCCATGTCGGCGAACGACCCGCTCGACTACCTGGCGTGGGAATCGCGGGCGATCGCCCAGGCTCTGGAGCGCAACCTGGCCATCCTGGGCGTGTGCCTGGGCGCGCAGCTCATTGCCAAAACCCTGGGCGCCAGGGTTTACCCCAATGGGCGAAAGGAAATCGGCTGGTTCGATATTCACTTCACCCCGGCCGCGGCTCGGGACCCGCTTTTCCATGGATTGAGCGGACCGGAAACCGTCTTTCACTGGCACGGCGAAACCTTCGATCTGCCGGAAGCGGCCGTATCGCTGGCCTGGTCCGAAGCCTGCCGCCAGCAGGCATTCCGCTATGGCCGCAGCGCCTGGGGCCTCCAGTTCCACCTGGAAGTAACCCCCGCCATGGTGGCCGACTGGTGCCGCCAGGATGCCAACTGCGGCGATCTCCGGGAATTGGATGTGCTTCCCCCTCCCTCGGCCCATGCCGAGCGCCTGAAAGCCTTGTCCGATCTCGTCTTTGGCCGCTGGTGCGAGATGCTGGAGGGGTAGCGCCCGGCAGCCTGGGAGCCGGTCGATACCCCCAATTCCCCTCGTCAATGCCTCCTTTGGGGGGATTGTTTCTTCGATCATGATCTAACAGAATAATGGTAGGTGACTTACTTGAGCGATCTGTTGTGCGGGACCGCTGAGCCCCTTCGCGCGGAGACCTGTTCGATTGTGGTTGTCGAGGACCCGCAGATTCAAAAGCTAATTCAGGGCCTGTTGGGCAGAAGTGGTTACCATGCCCAGGCAGCCGCGCAGGACTACCGCCGGACCTTGCTGGAAGGTGGGAACCTGCCGAGCGTACTGATCACCAATCAACCTTCCCTTTTTCTGGCGTTCGCCGACGAACTGCCGCTCCTCTATGTGGCCGCCATGCCGGACCTCCGGTTGGCCGCGATGTTTCGCCGCTGCCGCGTCTTGCGCAAGCCCTTTCACACCGCCGAGTTGGTCGCTTCCGTCGATCGATTGATCCACGCCGCCTGACCCGCCCCGTGGGGTGCCCGGAAGACCTCAGGGTGAAGGAGCTATCCTTGATAACGGATGTGGAACACAATCGTGAACCCGGGCGCAGTCATGATCGCCGTACTTGGTTGCGCTTTGTCACTGGCACAGGACATGCCGCACCAACCGCAGGGGAACCAGATTCCCGGGCCCGGCCAGTTCGCCGCGCAGCAGGACTGGTACCAGGAGATGATGCAGTTCAAAGGCGATCCGAACGCGGACCACGATGCTTGGCTGCGGGACCTGAAGGCGTGGCGCGCGGAGCGGCTGACGCGCATGGGGTACGACGACGCCGAGTACCGCCGGCCGGAGTTTCAGTGGACCCAGCGTAACTTCATTTCGCCGCAGGTGATGGTGGAAGAGCGGAACTTATTCGATGCCGCCACCGGTCGTTGGACGGTGGACAAGTATCTCGACGACCTGGAGAAACGCTACGGCGGGATCGATAGCGTGCTGCTGTGGCCGGTGTATCCGAACATCGGCATCGATAACCGCAACCAATGGGACCTGGCGCGCGATCTTCCCGGCGGCATCGAGGGCGTGCGCGCGATGATCGCCGATTTTCACCGCCGCAACGTGAGGGTTCTGTTCCCGACCATGGCGTGGGACAACGGCACGCGGGACCCGGGTGTGCCGCACTGGACCGCAACCGCTCAACTGATGGCGGAAATGGGCGTAGACGGAGTGAATGGCGATACGTTTTCCGGCCTGCCTCGGGCGTACCGGACAGGTTCGGATCAGTCGGGTCATCCGGTGATTTTCGAGCCGGAGGGGGCCCCGCAAGCCGACGAAGGACTGATGTGGAATAACCAAAGCTGGGCTTACTGGACATTCCACTTTCAACCTACCGCGAGTAAGCAGAAGTGGCTGGAGCCGCGGCATATGTCACACATTTGTGACCGCTGGGCGCGAGACAAGACCGACGATCTGCAGCATGCGTTCTTCAACGGAATGGGCTATGTCAGTTGGGAGAACATCTGGGGTATCTGGAATCAGATCACCGATCGCGACGCCGAAGCGCTGCGGCGCGTGGCCGCCGTGGAGCGCCACTTCGCCGATCTGCTGTCGAGCAAGGATTGGGAGCCATTCGTACCGGTGATGCAGTACGGCATCTTCGCCTCTAAGTTCCCCGGCACCGGAGTCACCTTGTACACGTTGGTCAACCGCAATGAGTACGACGTGAATGGGGAACAGATTGCGCTCGCGAGCGCCAGCGGCCGCCGCTACTACGACGCCTGGAGCGGAACCGAATTGAAGCCGGTGGAGCGGAACGGCGCGGCGGTGCTGTCCTTTTCGATCGAGGCGCATGGCTATGGGGCGGTGCTGGCGGTGGATTCCGGTGCGCGCGTAAGCGAGTTGGACAGCTACCTGAAACGCATGAGCGAGCTGACGCGGACGAAGCTAGCCGCCTATTCGCACGAATGGCATTTCCTGCCGCAGCAGCTCGTCGATATCCCCCGCACCGGGGTGCCGGCGGGCGCGCCCGAGGGCATGGTGAAGATACCGGCGGGCGAATTCGAGTTCAAAGTCACGGGTATTGAGATTGAGGGCACCAACTGGGCGGGACTGGACGTGCAGTATCCGTGGGAAGACTCGCCGCGCCGCGGGCACGACCATAGGATGCGCATAGATAGCTTCTATATCGATAAGTACCCGGTGACCAATGCCGAGTTCGGTAAGTTCCTGGCAGGTTCCGGTTACAAACCGCGGGACGCCCACAACTTTCTGAGAGACTGGAAGAACGGCGCGCCTCCGGCGGGATGGGAGAACAAGCCGGTCACCTGGGTGTCGCTGGAGGATGCGCGCGCTTATGCCAGTTGGGCGGGCAAGCGGCTGCCGCGGGAGTGGGAATGGCAATACGCGGCTCAGGGGACCGATGGACGGGTGTATCCGTGGGGAAACACGTGGAAGGATTCGGCTGTCCCGGCGAGGGATGAGGGGCGCGATCTTACCGGCCCGGCCGATGTTACCGCTCACCCGGAGGGCGCGAGCCCGTTCGGCGTCATGGACATGGCCGGCAATGTCTGGCAGTGGACCGACGAGTTTGTGGACACGCACACGCGCGCTGGCATCCTGCGCGGAGGCAGTTACTATCGGCCGCGGAATTCCATCTGGTATTTTCCGGCAACTTATAAGTTGAGCGAGCACGGGAAGTATCTGCTGATGGCTCCATCGAAGGACCGCGCCGGAACGTTGGGCTTTCGGTGTGTGGTGGATGGGAAGTGAGGGAATAACACTTCCATCGGCGGCAACCGCTCCCTGACGGTCGCGGCTTAACAGTCACTTACCGAGCCGCGACCGTCAGGGAGCGGTTGCCGGAAGCGGGTTCCCCTGGAACGGTTTGGCGCCCGGCTGTCCCCCCACCGGCTTGCCCCTCCCCATGAATCCCGCTATTCTACTGCGGGGCGGCGGTGCCGCCTGGGAGGAGCAGATGACATCAAGCGCCAACCGCCGCGAGTTTCTGGGGAGCGCAGCCGCCGCGGCGGCGTTTTCCATCGTTCCCAGACACGTGTTGGGGGGACCGGGCGTGGTCGCCCCCAGCGACAAGATTAACCTGGCCTGCGTCGGCACCGGCACCGAGGGGCTGCGCGAAATGCCCGTTCTGCTGGCTTCCGAGGACATTCGGATTACCGCCGTGTGCGATCCGAACAGGGACGCGGGCGGGTACCGCGACTGGAGCCGGGATGGCCTGCTGCGCGACCTGCGCCGCGCTGTGGGCGATCCCAATTGGCGGGCCGGGACGGAGGGCACGATTCCAGGCGGGCGCGAGGTGGGCCGCGCCTTTGTCGAAGCCTACTACGCCGGCCAGAGCCGATCGGGCCAGTACAAGGGCTGCGCCGCTTACACCGACGCGCGCGAGATGCTGGAACAGGAAAAGGGCATCGACGCGGTCAAGATCATGACCCCCGACCACCTCCACGGAGTGCTGGCCATCGCGGCCATGAAGCGCGGCAAGCACGTCATCACACACAAGCCCATCTCCAACCGCCTGAAGGAGGCGCAACTCGTGGTCGAGACGGCGCGCAAGACCGGGGTTTCCACCCACTTCATGCCGTGGGACAGCAACGGGGACATGGCTCCGGTGATGGCGTGGATCAATAGCGGCGCCATCGGAACGCTGAGGGAGGTTCACAACTGGTCGAACCGCCCGGTCTGGCCGCAGTACGCCACCATCCCCACCGACCGGCCGCCGGTGCCGGCGGGATTCGACTGGGACCTGTGGCTCGGCCCCGAAGCCGAGCGTCCCTACCACCCCGATTACACTCACATGGTGTTCCGCGGCTGGTACGACTTTGGCGGCGGCTCGATGGCCGATATGGGGCACTATAGCCTGTGGACCGTGTTCAACGCGCTGGAGCTTTCCGGACCGACCAGCATCGACCCGATGTCGACCCACGCCTGCATGCTGAAGGATGGCGTCTCCACCACCATTCGCAACGATTTCTCCTTCCCGCTCGCCGGCGTGGTGCGGTTCAAATACCCGGCCAGCGGACGGCGCGGGCCCATCGACCTGGTCTGGTACGACGGCGGCATTCATCCGCCCACGCCCGCGGAGCTGGACCTGGAGGGCCAGGAACTGGCGCGCGAAGGCATGATGTTCGTGGGCGACAAGGGTAAGATCCTGGCCGGGTTCAACGTGGAAACCCCGCGGCTGATTTCCGCGCACCGCAAGAAAAGCATCCAGCCGCCGCAGCCCGCGCCCAAGCCAAACGGCGGGCCCCAAACGCCTCAGCTATCGCCCGGACTGAAACAGTGGGTCGCGGCGTGCCGCGGCGACAAGCGCCACTCGCCCGGCAGCTTCCTCAACGCGGGCCCGATTTCCGAGGCGGTCAACCTTTACGCGGTGGCGTTGCGCACCGGTAAACGGCTGCGCTATGACGCCGACAAAGGCGCCGTCACCAACGTCGCCGGGGCCAATAAGTATCTGTCACGCGAGTACCGCGCGGGGTGGGACCCGCAAACCATCTGAACGGTCGATAGGAGAAAGCGTCAATGCATCTTTCGAGAAGAGAGTTCCTCGCCGCCAGCGCCGCCGGCGCGGTGGCAGCCGGCCCGCTCATGGCCGACCCGCTGGGCATGCCCATCGGAACCCAGACCTGGCCCATCCGCGCCGCCATCGGCAAGGACTTCCACGGCACGCTGAAACAGATCGCCGGCATGGGCTACCGCACCATCGAAATGTGCTCCCCGCCGAGCTACAAAGAAGGCTTCGGAGCGCTGGCCGGCATGTCCGCGGTGGAAATGAAGAAGACCATCCAGGCGGCCGGGCTGCGCTGCGAGAGTTGCCACTATCAGTTCAAGGAGATGAAGGAGGCACTGGACGAGCGCATCGCCTTCGCCAAGGAACTCGGCCTGAAGCAAATGATCTGCTCGACTTTCGGCGTGCCCGGCACCGCCAAAACGGCGGATTGGGCGAAAGCCGCCAGCGAACTGAACAGAATCGGAGAGAAGACCGCCGCCTCGGGCATCCAGACGGGCTTCCACAACCACGACTTCGAGTTTCAGAAGATCGGGAACGAGTTGATCTACGACAGGCTGATGGCCGAGTTCGACGCGAAGCTGGTCAAGATGCAATTCCAGGTGGCCGTGATCAGGCTCGGCTATCAAGCCGCGACCTACCTAACGAAATACCCCGGCCGCTTCCTCTCGATGCACCTGTCGGACTGGTCGACGGCGACCAACAAGCAGGTTGCGGTTGGCTCCGGATCGGTGGACTGGAAGGGGCTGTTCGCGGCCGCGCGCACTGGAGGCATCAAGAACTACTTCGTCGAAATGGACCTGGAGTTCATGAAGCCCAGCTACGACTTTCTGCACGGGCTGAAGTAAGGCGCCTGTCGGTGCCGGGTGTAGGGCAGACCACAAAAAACGATGGTCTGCCCCACGCTGATCTGCCGGCAGCCGGTGGCGATCGACGAGAAGTAAGGCCCGGGCATCAGTGCTGCGATTCGCCCGGCTTTTCGGGGATGCCGGGCTCGTCCAGGATCTGAACGCCGGTGGCGGGGCCGAGGTTCGCCCAGTCTTGCAGGACCCAGACTACTTTTTTCGCCGGAGTGACTTCGACCAGTTGGGGGCCTTTTCCGTCGCCGCCGCGGGAGCAGACGATGGTGTTGCCGTTGGCCAGGCGGGTCGAGCTTTGCGTGTTGATGAACCGGTAGGGCTCCGGCAGGTCGGCTGGCCTGAGTTCCCAGACGGTCTCTTTGTTGGGATTGACTTCGCGAGTGAGAATGTCCTTCTCGTCGGTGATCAGGGTGTTGCCGTTCGCCAGGCGCAGGGCGGCCCAGGGGCTGGCGATCTCGTATTTCCAGATCTGGTTGAAATCCTTGTCGTATTCGACGACCTGGTTCATCGTCAGGAAAGGTACAAGGTAGGTTCCCTCCGCCGTGTAGCGAACGCGGCGGAACTGCCCGTGGACGGTCTTGGGATCGGTCAGGCTCAGGGCGGGCAGGTCGTGCTGGACCTCGATGGCCTTGGTTTTGATGTTGACAACCATGAGCTTGGGCGGCAGGCCGTTCTGGACGAACAAGACTTTGTCCAAGCCGATCGGCTGGCAGGTGTGGATTTCCGTCCCTGGCGGGGCTTCGTAACGCCATACGACCTCTTTGTTAGGAGTCACCTCGGCGATGTATTGCATGCGGGTGAAGAGAATGTTGCCGTTCGAGAGCATCCAGACGTCGTCGTATTCCCAGCCGGGCCCGGTGGAGTAGGTCCAGACGACCTTGCCCCGATTGACGAGGAGGATCTTGTTGTAGCCCTCACCCACGTAGAGCATCGGGTGTTGGGCCAGGCCGTTGCCGGGCAGACCGGGCGGGGTGGGCCGATCCCACTGGCGGGGAGCGACTTCGGTCTCCGCGGGCCCCAGGGCCGGCACGGCGGCGGCGGTGAAGCGGTCCAGAAGAGTCATCAAGGGCGCCGGAGCGGCGGCGCGCGCATTTTGGCCTAAGCAGGCGGAAGCGACGGCAAACAGCGCGAGGCTGGCCGCCAGGATGGCCGGCGGGGCCGGACTCTTATGAGGCACGTTCGATTCTCCTATCCTCCTGAGTGTGACCCGGAGGGAGCTGTGAAAAAACAAATTATAGCCACAAATGAACACGGATAAATCCGGTGCTTTCTTCATCTGTGTTGATCTGTGTTCATCTGTGGCTATATTCTTTCCGGCTCCCTAGCCAAGCGGATATCGCCGCTCGCAACACTCACCGGTACCGCGGCGGCTAGAAATGGCTCGACATCGGCGTTGGCCGGTTGGGCCTCGTTCCAGCTCGGGAGAAATTCCATGCCGAGGCCCGCGTACTTGCCCCCGGCGGCGCGATGGTACGGCAGCAAGTCCACCCGCACCAGGCCCGCAAGCGATCCGGCAATGCCGGCGATGGCGCGAAGATTGGCGCCGGTGTCGGTCACGCCCGGTACCAGCGGCACCCGGATCACAAAGGGCACATCCATCGAGCTCAGCGCGCGCAGGTTGGCGAGGATCGGCGCGTTGTCGGCGCCGGTATAGCGGATGTGCGCCTCCCTGTCCACCAGCTTGAGGTCGAAATACACGAGCTGGGACATGCCCGCGACCCGCCGGAACCGGGACTCGGTGGCGTAGCCGGAAGTGTCCAGCACCACGTGAACATTCGACAGACGGCCGATGATGTCTTCGACGAACGGCGCTTGTAGAAGCGGCTCGCCGCCCGAGAATGTCACTCCTCCGCCGTTCGACCGAAGAATAGCGGCCTGCCGGTTCAGGATCGCCGCGACTTGTTCCGCCGTGTAGCGCCGGCCGACGGTCCTTTCGCCCCGCGCCGTCCGCATCGTCTGCGGCTCCGGAGATAGACCCTCCGGGTTATGGCACCAGGCGCAGCGGAGCGGGCAGCCTTTCAGGAATACCGTCGTGCGCACTCCCGGGCCGTCGTGAGTGGTGAACTCTCGTATCTCGTGGATCACTCCGGAAGTCACGCGTTCCTATAGTCCGTATAACTGGCGCGCTACCACGTGATCCTGGTACTCGGGCGCGAGCTCGCAGAAGTAACCGCTCCAACCCCAAACGCGCACGATGAGGTTCCGGTGTAGCTCGGGATGGCGCTTGGCATCCAGCAGCGTTTCGGCGTTCAGGGCGTTGAGCTGGAGTTGCTGGCAGCCGAGTTGGGCAAACGTCCGTACCAGCAGCGCGCATTTTGCGATCGAGTCTTCGTCGCGAAACGACAGGTCCGAAAGCTCCATCGTGATCGGCCCGCCGTTGCAGATTCGCCCATAGTCGATCCGGCTGAAGGCCTGGAGCACGCCGATCGGCCCGCGAATGGCCGCGTTCGGCGAAGGCGCCAGGTTGGCGCTGAAAAATTCTCCACGCTTACGGCCCTCGGCGGTCGCGCCGATCGGCGGGGCGGCATCGCCCGGCTCTCCACGGGCAAGCCAGATGTAATACATGGCGGAGCCTGTGCCCGGCCGCATCTTCCCGCCTCGGCCGTTGTCTTCGATGGCTTCGCACGCTTCGGCGACGAACTCGAAAAGCCGGACCATCAACTGGTCGGCCTCTTCGTCGTTGCCGACCTTCGGTGCGTCCTCGGTGAGTCTCCGGCGCAGTGACTCATGGTTCTCGAAGTTTCCATCGAGCGCCTCCAGCAGTTCGTCCGCCGTTACCGAGCGCTCGTCGAATACGAAGCGTTTCACCGCCGCCAGCGCATCGGCGGCGTTGGCGGAGGCGGCCGCGTGCAGACCGAAGTTGTTGTACTTCAGCCCGCGGGAAAGGTCGCGGCCGTTTTCGAGGCAACCCTCCATCAGCACGGAGTAATACGGAGCCGGGGGCAGGAGCAAGCGCCGGTATTTATCGGCCAGCTCGAAGACTCGTTCGCGAATGTTATCGGCGGCACGGCCGAGTATCGCCTCGAACCCTACATCCGCCGACAACCCCTGACGAATCGCTTTGTCGGCCGCCAGCGGGAGGGAAACCGCGCCGGTGTTGACCACCTCCATCCCCTTGCCCGGAATGATGAACTCCCAACAGGCCGCCACCGTGTAGTCGCGCGCATCCTCCAGGTCGTAGCCGTGTTTCACCAGCGCGGGGATTACCACCTCGTCGTTGGAGTATTGCGGAAATCCCAGCCCGTTGCGAGTCAACTCGCCCGCCAGACCCAGCAGCGACAAATCCGTGTCCGCGGAGATTCGCAAATTGATCTTGGGGTCGATCATGTTGGTGTAAAGGGCCACGCGGATGGCCATGGCCGTCAACTCGTTTACCGCGGGACTTCCGTCGTGCCGGACGCCGCCGAGCATGATCGTCTGGCCGTTGTCGCCCTGCTGAACGCCGGGATAGAGATCGCTATCTTTGTTCAGGGAGATGAAGAACTCCGCCAGCAGTTCTTCGGCGCCGGCCAAAGTAATCCGGCCCGATTCCAGGTCGCCCTCGAGATACGGCCACATATATTGGTCGAAGCGGCCAAGGCCGACGTGGTAGTGCCCTTCGAGCCAAACCATCGCGTGCAGGATACGCAACGCCTGAAGCGCCTCGTGGAACGTCTCTGGCGGGCGGCCCGGCACTTTTTCGAGTATGGCGGCCAGGCCGGTGAGCCCCATCTTACGGGCTGTCTCGGCGTATCTGTCAACCAGCGCCAGCACCGCGTCGATGGTCTCGATCGCGCAGGCCAGGAATTCCAGCGCGCGCTCGTCGTGGCCCGGGCGGGAGGCCGTCTCCATGGCGACGCGCCTCCGTTCCAGCAGGCCCTGGCCGAGGACAAATCCCCAATCGGCGCAAATGTTGCTGATTGGCCCGAGTTCGTGAAGCGTGCTGCCGCCGGTGAGGGTCTTCCACTCGCCGTCGCGGTAGAGGGGCGGGATTCCAGGCGTGGTGCGGGTGAAGAGGATTCTCTCGCCGGGCAGGACGACCGGGGTCTCGGCTTCGCAAACACGCCGGAACGCGCGGGCGACACGCCGGGGCCATCCCAGCCCCTCGGCCTCACATTCCGGCAGCACGTCGGGCGACTCAGCCGAGCGGTAAATCCTGTGAGCCCCATCCCGGATGCGGTTCCTCATGGAATCGAGCCGGGCGGTGGAAAACGAGCAGGTGCGGGTGAGAAAGCCGGGAGCGAGTTCGGTCGCAAGCATGAGCCACCTTCACCTATTATTATGACTCGACCCGGGGAGCCTGTGGGCAACTGACGGTAGTCGTAGGAGGGCTGCCTGGACGAGCGGCGCACCAAGCGTCATTTTAGGGTAATATCAGTAGGGATTGTTGGGCTTTAGCTTCGGCGTGCAGCTACGAGTCGGGAGGCGCTGGTGAAGATGGATGACGAAAGGGCGGTTGCGCCGGAAGAGCGGAAACCATTGCGGCGGAACCTGTTGCTGGGCGCGATGTTCGGCATGGGAGCCGCGATCGGGACGGCACTCGGTTTGCCGGCTGTGATTTATCTCTTCTTTTCACCCAAGTCTCGCAAACCGTCGGAATGGACCGAAGCCGGCGGCATCGCCGCCATTCCGCCCAACGCGCCGGTCGAGATTGCGTTTCACCGCAAACGCGTGGACGGGTGGAAGGTGGTCAGTGAAAAAACAACGGCCTGGGTAGTCAAACATCCCGATAACACGGTCACGGCTTTCGGCCCGCAATGCACCCATCTGGGGTGCGCTTACCATTGGACAGAGGCGGGGAGCGGATTCCTGTGCCCGTGTCACACTTCCCTGTTTTCGATCGACGGCAAGGTCCTCAGCGGCCCCGCGCCGCGTCCTTTGGACCGTTACGACACTAAGATCGAAGCCGGGAAACTGTTCATCGGGCGGCTGCGCCCGTCGGTGGAGACACGGGCATGAAAGCCACTCTCGAAAGAGTCGCCGCTTGGATCGACGAGCGCACCGGGCTTTATACGGCGGGCCGCGGTTTCTTTGAAGAGAAGATTCCAGCCTCCAGCGGATGGCATCAGGTGTTCGGCAGCGTGGCTCTGTTTCTGGTTCTAACCCAGGCCTTCACCGGCATCTTACTGGCATTCAATTACGCTCCCACGCCGGGCGAAGCCTATAACAGCCTGCGCTACATTTTGACCGAAGTCACTTGCGGACGCCTGATTCGGGGATTGCATCACTGGGGCGCCAGCATGCTGATCGTGGTGGTGGTGCTGCACATGGTGCAGGTTTTCTTATGGGGCGCTTATAAGAAGCCGCGGGAGAGCACCTGGATCGTGGGCGTGGTATTGCTGCTGCTGACGCTGACTTACGGGCTGACCGGATACCTTCTTCCTTGGGACAACCGGGCCTATTGGGGAACCGTGGTGGCGACCAACATCGCCGCGCAGCTCCCGCTGGTGGGTCCGCTGATGGCCCGGCTTCTCGGCGGAGAAGGCGCCGTTGGGGTGGTGACGTTTGCCCGCTTCTACGGGCTGCACGTGCTGTTGCTGCCGCCGGCCACCATGCTCCTGATCGGGCTGCACGTATTCCTGGTGCGCAAGCACGGCGTGGCGCCCGGGCCGGGGGATGAAGGTCTGTCGAAAAAGCCGTTCTTTCCCGGGCAGGTTTTCAAGGATACGGTGGCGATCTTCTTCGCGTTCGCGATCTTGTTCCTGCTGGCGGTGGCGGTGCGGGTGCCGCTCGAACAGCTCGCCGATCCGGGAGACACATCCTATATTCCGCGGCCAGAGTGGTATTTCCTGTTCCTGTTTCAGACACTGAAGCTATTCAATGGACCGCTGGAACTGGTGGGCAGCGCGGTGCTGCCGGGCCTGGCGGTAATGGCGCTGATTCTGGTTCCGTTCATCGATCGCGGCAAGCTGGTGAAAGTGACCCGCCGCACGGTGGCGATTGCGGTTGTGGCGCTGGCCGCCATCGGCTGGACCGGGCTGACGGCGGCCGCCGTGAAGAGCACTCCCAGCGAAGCGCTCGCGGCACAAGTGGATTATTCGGGGCCCACGGCCTGGATTCAGCTTTCGCCCGAGGAACTGGCTGGGGTGGCATACTTTCGACAGGAAAACTGCGTGAGCTGTCACGCCTTCGGCCGCGCCTCGGACGGTCCGGACCTGAGCCGAGGCTTGATTCACCGCGACGCGGCCTGGATGATCCGGCACTTCAAGGATCCGGCCGGGATGCGGCCCGGAAGCTCGATGCCGGCGGCCGGGCTTAGCGACGCGCAACTGAACTCGCTGGCGGCGTTTCTACTCAGGCTGAATCCGGACAATGCCACCGTTCTAGCCGATGCGCCGGAGTTTGCCACCCAGGGCGCGCTGGTTTACCAGTCTCATCAATGCAGCGCCTGCCACCGCGTGAACGGAGTGGGCATGACGATCGGCCCGGCGCTGAACGGCTTGGCCAGGCGGCAGACGCGCAGTTGGGTCGCCGACCACTTCGCCAATCCGCAAAAGCTATCTCCCGGAACGTCGATGCCGCCTTATAAGTTCTCGCCCAAGGAGCTCGATAACCTCATGTCTTATTTGTTCTCGCTGCCGGAGTCATGAGCGTCATGAAGAGAATTAGAATCGCGTTCGCTTTCGCGCCGTTGCTCTTGACGGTACTGACAGCGGCGGCTTGGGCACAAGACGCTCCGCATACGGCGCTGCCGCCACTTCCCGCGCCTCTCGGAGTGCCGAAGCCGGGGCAGGCGACCGACGCTCCGTACGCTCCCCAGCCCATCCTGCCCGGCGGCGTGGTGGTGGCCCTTTACCCGCCCGGCTCGCCTTTCCTCAAAATGGAGCGCGTCCGCGAGGCCGAACAGTACAACATGAGCCAGACCGTGCCGGGGCGCATCAACAGTATCGTCAATATTCATAACCCGTCCATCGAAGTACATACGGTCGATCGCGGGCTGAATACGGGCGCGGTGGTGATTCTGGCGGCGGGCGGCGGGCACAACACCCTGAACGTCGGCTCGGAAGCCGCCGATTTCGTTCCGTTCTTTTATAACTACGGAGTCAACACCGTGATTCTGCGCAATCGCCTGCGCCGCGACGGTTACAACCCTCAGACCGACGAAGTGAACGATGCCCTTCAGGCCATCCGCCTGGTGCGCGCCTACGCCAAGGAATGGAGCATCGACCCGAACAAGATCGGCATCATGGGCTTTTCGGCGGGCGCGGAGTTAGCAGCCGCGGCGGCGGTCCTGTTTCCGGATTTCGACAAAACCAACAGTGGCCCGAGCGATCCTCTGGCGGGAACAACCTCGCGGGCGGACTTCGCGGGTATTATCTATCCCGGTCCCTCGCCCTTCGCCCGCAATCGCACGGCGCCGCCGATTCCGCGCAATGTTCCGCCCGCGTTCCTGGTTTGCGGCGGCTCGGGCGACCGTGTACACGCGGTCTGGGCGGTCGAATACTTTTCCGCCATGCTCGCTATTAGCGTGCCGAACATCGAGATGCACATTTACGGCGCGGGCCGCCACCCGGGCGATGCCTTGCCCGATGGAAGCCACATGACCGGCGGGTTGACCGACCGCAACGACACCCCATTCGGCACGTGGCAATACCGCTTCATCGACTGGTTCCGCGATCTCGGCTATCTGCAAAAACCCGGCGTGGAAACTAAAGCCGCCAGGGATACTGCCTCGTTCGCGAGTCAGCCCGCGCGGTGACCGAAAAAAGCCGAGATGACTCTCGGCCCGGGTGCTTAACCGATCTTGGGATTTCGCAGCATAGCCGCGGCAACCGCTCCCTCGCGGTCGCGGCTCGGTTACGAGCGCCGAGTATTTTCAGCCACTTACCGAGCCGCGACCGCAAGGGAGCGGTTGCCCGGAACGGATTTCCCCAAGATCGGTTAAGCACCCTCTCGGCTCCGCAGGCTTGACAGCCCGCGCCACGACCTTCTCAGGCAAATTGTACGATCGCCGCGCTGGCGGCGGGCAACTCGATTCTGAGCTGTCCATTGGTGATCGGCAGGATTCCGGGCTTCGCCGGGCTCCAGGCGCCTGACGGCGAGACCTCGGCGCCGCCCAGAGCGATGCCGGCCTTCGCATCGATAGCCGGAGCGAGCAGGCGAATGGCGGAAGCCCGTTTTGCGGGAACGCGGCCATCGATATGGACAGTTAGAACGGACGCCGCCGCGCTCTTATTGATCAAGGTCAAAGTAACTGCCCCTTTGTCCGGCCGCGTGGCATAAGCCTTCAACCCGGCTGAGCCTGGGCCGGTCTCGGTCTTCAGCAGTTGGCCTTTGCCGGCTAGCGAGAAGGCCAGCATGCCATAATACTCCGGCTTGGCGGAGTAATGGCCCTGCTCGTCATCGCCGATGGGAGAGTAGGAACTGATGAAGTCGAGCTGATTGACGCCGGTTTCCATGTTGACGCCGGCGCAGCCGTTTGCCGCGAGCGTAAACATATAGTCGAGCACCCACAGCGCGGCTGCCAGGGTGTCGCTCACACCGGGCCGCCCGCCGCCGGAAAAGGAGTTTACTTCGCAAATGCGGTACGGGACACCGCAGCTCGCCGAGGCGGCGCGCAACTGAGTGAGTTGCGGCTGCAGCTTTGGATCGGGGCCTAATAACTTTTCGATGGTGCTGGTTAGGTTCTGCCCTTCACGGTAGTAGTGATGAGCCAGAAGAACTGTATCCTTACCTTCATCGGCGGCAAAACGAGTTACCCAGTCGGTCTTTCCCGCCGCATCCGGCCCGGCAAATGGGATCGTTGGAAACTGCGCCCGCAGGGCGGTCTTGTAGCGGCGGTATTCGGCCAGCCAATCCTCATAGCCATATTCCGGCTTTCGGTGCTTGTTGCGGCCAAACAGGTCCGGTTCGTTGCCGATTTCGAAGGCCAGCAGTCTCTCCCCGGCGGCGCACAGCACTGCCTTCGCTTCCCGGACCGCGTCAGCTTCCGAACCCCGCCCGAGATTGAGCGTCCAAATCAGTTTCCATCCGGTGGCTTCGAGAAAGCCGCCCAGATCTCGCAGCACGGCATCGTTCACCACGGATCCGAAGGAAGTGGAAACAGCGGGAGCGGACGGGGAATAACTAGCGAAGTCCGCGGTATTGCCGCCAATCCGGATGACGCCGCGTGCACCGAGCCTACGCACTAACTGCACATAAGCGCTGTTGGCGCCACTTAGCAGACCTGGCCTGGCCACGGACGAGATCTCATATCCCAAACCCATGAAATCGGGTGCGATGGCACCTGCCGGCTGGTCTGTACGTACAGTTACCAGCAGCGGTTGCTCCACGGAGGCCGCGCGGGCGGAATGGGCAGCCAGAGCACCGGCACTTAGAAGACTGTTAGTGAGGAACTTACGACGATTCATAGCTATCGATCCCCTCTATTGGGGTTCCCTAATGCCCGGCTGATCCGGCCCCAGGACCGGAAAGGACGTGATGCGCAGACGCGCGGCGGCGTAAGGGATGAGGGTTACCGGCGCATCTTCGAGGCGGCTGGTTACCGGACCTTGGGGCGGAGGAGCGGCGCTATCGTCGACGATGACCCACTGCGGCAACCTGCGCGCTTTCGCCTCCAGTGCGACCGGCGGCGAACTGTTGTTAAATGGCTGCCGGGCGATGGGCGCCTCTCGCACTTGAATGGACGTGGAAGGGTTCTTCAGATCGACTCTGAGGCCATAATTCCAGGGGGACGTTGGGTAGACTTCCCAATCGGCTACCGGACCGGTCTGCTTGAGTTTGCTCCACGCTTCTCCGATGCGAAGAGAGTAGACCAGCGGCCCGCGCTCCACCGAAACCGAGCCATTGAACCCTTCTATCGCCCGGACGGGCATGGGCAGGGTGATCTCCACCCGGTCGCCCTTGCGCCATTCGCGTTCGATGCGGTGATAGGTGCCCGGCCGCAGTCCCTCCGCGTTTTGCCCGCCGGCCACAACCACGGGGTCGCGAGTCCACTCGGGTATGCGCAGATGCAGCGGAAACCGGAGCGGCGAGGCGGGGGAAACGGTCAGGCCGATCTTGTCGCGAAAGGGATACCCGGTGTCCTCTTCCACCAAAACGTCCACGCCCTTGATCTTCGTGCGTACCTCACAGGGGGCGTAAGCGGCGACGGCCAAACCATCGTCGGCGGAAGCCATCCATAGAGACGCCGTGAATTTCGGCCAGCCTTGATGAAGGTTGGCGGTGCAGCAACCGAAGTTCGGCTCGAGGCCGAACAGGTTCGATTCGGGGCCGTTGGTAGTCCAGTCGCGGCGGCCGAGTGATACCAAGGCCTGATTCGGCTGCTGGTCGTACTGGTGACTCCATTGATCCGCGGTCTGACCGCCGGGCAGGGGATTGAAGGCGATCTTCTCCAGCCGGTCTCCCAGGCGTGGGTCGCCGAGCACGGCCAGGTCCAATTCCAGAGAGAACATCGCTTCCACCACCGCGCACAGCTCGATTCCTTGCGATGGGTTGCGGCCGGCGAAGTGTTCGTCGGCGCTGAAGATCCCATTGGGGAGGCTCTCAAACTTATCGAGCATAGCGAGCATCAGTTCGGTGCCCGATCGATCGGCGGGGTCGTGAGAGACCAGGTACCACAGCGCGGCGGTTTTCAAGGCCATGGCATGGTTGACGCCATGGCTTTCGTGTTTATCCTGCCCGGGTGCGATGCGGCCGGTGAATGGGAAATGTTCGTAGAACTTTCGCCAGTCGAAACCTTGCGCTTTCAGTTGATGGGCCAGATCGAGCAGCTTGGCGTCGCCGGTCCGGTTGTAGAGCCAGAGCAGGCTGGCCAGTTCGTCCTGCCAGCGATAGATAGCCCAGCTCTTCAGCGGTTCGGTGGGCAGCATTCGCGACTGATAGGCGAAATACTTCTCCATCACCGGGATCACCCGCGCGTCGCCGGTCGCCTCCTGGAACTGAGTGAGCACCTTCAGCATGATCATGATGGGCCACCAGTCCTTGTTTTTTTCGGGACCGATGGAGCCGTCGGGCCGCTGCCGGTCGAGCGTCCAGTCGACCCACGGTTTCACTTTGGCGATCAGTTTCGGATCGTCCAGGAGGTAGGCGAGCGGCAGCAGACCATCGAGATAATAGGGCCCGCGTTCCCATCCCTCGCCGGAGCCGCCGAGCCAGGCGGAGTTGGAGCCGACGTCGGGCCAGAACTCGCCCAGGTGACCGGTGATGCCCTCGGCCTGGATGCGGAGTTGGTCCTTCAACCAGCCGGCCGGCTTCACCGAGGTCAGCGGCAGCCGGTAGAATGCGCTGGCCGCGAGCGGAGGCCGGTTCTTCACCAGGTCTTCAAGCTGCGGCGCGGCTGCCAGGGCGCCAATCGTGGCAGCCGTACATCCCAGAAAAGTCCTGCGGGTAAGATCGTTGTCCATGCCGAGGGCTACTCCTTCCTCTTGGTTGTAGCGCGATTCGGGCGGCGATGGAGAGGATGGCCGCGGGGGCATGCGGACCTGGCAGGCGGAACCGCCCAACCCGAACCACTTTCACCCCTCGGGCACGCGCGACGCGGGCTGTCGAGCCTGCGGAGCCGGGAGTCGTCTCGGCTCTTCCCGCTATTCGGGCTCGGCGTCTACTCCAGCCACGGCCAGGGCCGAATCCACTTCGGCCGGGCGGAGGCGCGTGGCGTCGTATTCCACCGTCAGTGTGTCGAGGCTGGGCGCGAGAACCAGCTTCTGGATGCCGTAGAGCGCGTGAGCCTGGGCCAGGCGCGCCAGCGCGGCTTCATCGGGTGGCTTCAACAGGCGGAAGCGCTTTTCGACCTTGGTCATTGGAATTCCAGAATACCAGAGAGAAACAACCTGGCTCGCTTATTTCAACCCGCCATCGGCGTGGTGATTCAGCGGGCCGTTCCCGCGGCCAAATCCGGGGTTGGTGCGAATCGCCTCCTCCACGAATCGGCGCGCCGTTGCGACCGCGTCCCACAGCGGGACGCCACGCGCCAGACCCGCGGTAATCGCCGCCGAGTAAGTGCAGCCCGTGCCGTGCGTGTGGCGCGTGACGATTCGAACGCCGGCGAATTCGCGAAAGCTCTCACCGTCGAAACCGATATCCACCGGCTCACCCGCCAGGTGCCCGCCCTTGACCAGCACCGCCCGCGCGCCCAGCCGGATCAGTTCGCGCGCCGCCAGCCGCATGTCTTCGGGCGTGGCGATTCCGAACCCGGTCAGCGCCTCGGCTTCCGCCAGGTTCGGTGTCAGCAGCGCCGCCAGGGGCATGAGCTCGCTCCGCAACGCCGATAGCGTGTCCCCCTCGGCGAATGCCAGGCCTTGCTTCCCGCTCATGACCGGATCGACCACCAGCGGAAAGGCAAAATTGCGCGCGGCCTCCGCCACCGCTCGCACCACCGCCGCCGATCCCAGCGCTCCGGTCTTGGCGGCGTCGGGCGGAATATCCTCCAGCACGGCCGCTATCTGTTCGGCCACCAGCTCCGCCGCCAGCACCTCCACGCGCGACGAGCGCACCGTGTTCTGTACCGTGATGAGCGTCGGAACCGCCTCACCGTAAACGCCGAATTGATGAAAAGTCTTGAGATCCGCCTGAATTCCGGCCCCTCCGCTGGGGTCGGAGCCGGCAATACTCAACGCCACGCGCACGGCCGTCACACTCGCATCATAACCGCTGGCGCCGTGCTTATTTGATCCACAGGCTCGCGGAGGGCGAAAGGAAACTACCTACGCTCAGCACCAGCGGGTACGTGCCGCTCGACGCATTGCCGGGCAGCGTGCAGTTTACCTGCAGCAGCCCCACCGCGCCCGGAGCGCCTCCGGCATACGATAACGGCAAACTGGTTTGCCCCAGAGATACGCCCACCGCGAGCAGCGGCTGTGGGTAAGGCACAGCGGCGGGCTGCCCGGCCTGGTTCGGTCCGTTGGTGAGACCTTCACCGGTGCCGAACAGCGTCACCACGCTGCCCGCGGGCGCCGGCGAAACGGACGAATTGATGCTGCCGTCCTGGTTGATCGCCACCGGAAACAGTCCGGGCGCCGCTTGCGCCACCGTTTCCAGCGCCGAGCCCACCACCTGTCCCTGATATTGCACCGCGATTTGGGTGATGGCGCTGCCCGCCACGGTATACGGAACCTGGGCGTTGATCTGGCTGGCCTGGACGTAAAGCAGCGGCGCTGCCACGGCGTCGAAATCCACTTCCACGCCGCCCAAATTCGTAGGCATCGAGCCGCTGGCGCCGATCGCTCCGAACACTCCGACGGCCGGACCGATGCCGTCGCCAGCGATGGTGACCAGTTCGCCCGGGGCCACGCTGCCGGGCGCCAGGCTGGCGGCGTTGGTCACCGATACCGACGGCGCCAGCGAAACAGCCGTCACCGGCGTACCGGGAATCAGCATTCGCACCCGGTTGTTGCCGCGATCGGCGAAGTAGACGTCGCCGGCCCTATCCAGGCTCAAGCCGGCCGGAGCGTTGAGCAGCGCCGCCAGCGCGCTCCCTCCATCGCCGCCGAACCCCACCGTACCCTGCCCGGCGATCGTGTGCAGAATGCCGTCCGCCGTCATCATTCGCAGCCGGTCGTTGCCGGTATCGGCAATATAAAGGTCGCCGTAGGCGTCCACCGCCACCCCGGCGGGTGCGTTTAGTGTCGCCTCGGTTGCCGGACCTTCATCGCCGCTGTTGCCAGCGGTTCCGGTCCCGGCCACGGTGTGGATTTGGCCGTCCGTGGTTACCTCGCGGATGGCGTTGTTCCCGGTATCGGCGATGAACAGGTTCCCGGAGGCGTCCATCGCACAAGCGCTCGGCTGGTTCAGTTCCGCTAGAGCGGCGGGGGCGCCGTCGCCGCCATAGCCCGCCGAGAAACCCGCCCCCGCTGCCGCCGCGGTCACCCCTCCCGCCGGTATCCGCAGCACCCGGTTGTTGAGCGTATCGGTCACATAAATGTTGTTCCCGCCATCGCTGCAAACCCCGCCCGGACCGTCCAGATTGGTATTGGTGGCGAGCAACCCGGCCGGCCCTTGTCCTGCTGTGCCACTTCCCGCTACAGTCTGGATCAGCAAGCTGGCCGCTACCAGCCGAACCCGCTGATTGCCACTGTCGGCGATAACAATGCTGCCTCCGGCGCCGGTCGCGACTCCCAACGGACCGTTCAAAGCCGCCGTCGCCGCCGTTCCGCCATCCGCGTTGTAGCCGGCATTGCCGGTTCCGGCAAAAGTCTGAATCACTCCCGAGGGCAGAACGTGCCGCACCCGATTGGTTCCCGCATCGGCAATATATAGGTTTCCCGCTGAATCGAGCGACACCGCGTTTGGGTTGAGCAGAATGGCGTCTTGGGCCGGACCGTTGTCCCCCACCGCGTGCAGGTAATCGTCCCCTGCCACGGTTTCGATAACCCACTGCCCGTTGATTTCACGAATGCGGGCGCCGTCGGCCACGAACAGGTCGCCGGCCAGGTCGAAGGCCAGGTCGTGCGGCATGGTCAAGGTGGCCAGGTTGGCCGGGCCGCCATCGCCCGAGAACCCCACGGTGCCGGTGCCCGCTACTGCTTTCCAGACGCCCGCCAGGCTGTAACTGTGAACCGTGTCGGTGCCGTCGGCGACATAAAGCGTGAGGCTCCGGTCCACGGCCACGGCCAGAGGCGTGGCCAACCCGGTGGCGGAAACGCCGCCCAACACCGTGCCGATCACGCTACCAAGAATCTTGCGTACGCGCTGGTTGCCGGAATCGGCCACATATAGCGCCCCGGTGGCGTCCATCGCCAGGCCGCACGGATAGTCCAGTTCGGCCGCAATCGCCAAACCGCCGTCGCCGCGGAATCCGGGCACTCCCGTGCCGGCGAAAGTCGTAATCACGCCGGCCGTCACTTTCCTCACGCGGTGCCCGCTGAATTCGGAAATATAAAGATTGCCGAAACCATCTAACAGCAGGTTGCGCGGTGCGTTCAACGGCGCGTTCACCGCCAGGGCGCCATCGCCAGCCGAACCTGCCGTACCGGTGCCGGCCACGGTTGAGATCGTCCCCTGCGGCGAAATCTTCCGCACGCGGTTATTGCCCAGATCGGCGACATACACGTCGCCGGCCAGATCCACCGCCAGACCGTAGGGCAGGTTGAGTTCGGCCGCGGTCGCCGGGCCGCCATCTCCGCCATAGCCCGCGACGCCGGTCCCGGCAATGGTCGAAATCGTTCCCGCCGTCCCGATTTTGCGGACGCGATGGTGATCGGTATCGGAAACATAAACGTTACCGGACAAATCGACCGCGACTCCTTGAATAGTCCCAATCTGGGCGGCGATAGCCGGGCCGCCATCTCCTACCGAACTGGAGCCCGCGACGGTGGCGATGGTGTAGACGGGGGCGGTAGAGGCGCCGGCGCCCAGGATCGTCCACGACAGTACGGAGAAAAACCTAAGTGAGTGATTCAACATATCTTTGGCTTGTCGGGACACCTTGACGGTTGGCCCACGACAAGCGGTGGACTCCTGTTCCATTTAGTGGCGGGCAGACCGGCAAATTCTCCTGAAATGCCGGCGGCGGTAATCAAGTGCGAGTCGAATGAATTTCTTTCCGTGCGGCCTCCTGTTTTGCCGGTTCGAGCCGATATATGTCATGTACATGTAGGCAAGAAATGCGAAAGGTATGCGAACGGCTACTCGGAGTGGACTGAAACAAGGCTGGAACGATCTATTTCTGACCTGTTGGCGAAGCCTGGAGGAATTGCGTGGCGATTACCATCAGGCCCTGGTCGATCCTACCGAAGCGACTTTGTTCGCTCTGGCGCAGGCGGTCGAACAGCGCGATCGCCAAACTGCGGGACATTGCGAAAGAATCGCTTTTCTCAGCGTTGCGCTGGGGATCGTCTACGGTTTGGACCGGCGGGACTTATTGTGTGTGTACCGCGGAGCATACCTCCACGATATTGGGAAAGTCGGCATTCCCGACAGCGTTCTGCTCAAGCCTGGCCGGCTCGATGCCGACGAGTGGGAAGTCATGAAGACCCACTCCATCCGAGGGGTCGAAATCTGCCGGCATTTGAAAAGCCTGGACCCGGTTATCCCCATCATCCGGTACCATCACGAGCGCTGGGACGGATCGGGTTATCCGGACGGCCTGGCTGGCGAGAATATTCCGTTGCTGGCGCGAGTCGTGCAAATGGCGGATATCTATGACGCTCTGCGCAGGGAGCGGCCCTACAAACCGGCCTTTACCGCCGCTGAAGCCATTGCAATCATCGACGACGAAGCGGCGCGAGGCTGGCGCGATCCGGCGCTAGTTGCGGTTTTGCACCGTCTCTATCACGAGGTGCTCTCGCGCTGGGAAGGAGTGACGCGCTCGGAATGGGAACTGGAACCGATCCGCGACTCGCTGAGCCGATTGCGGCGAGCCCTGGCGCCAAAGGGCGGGATACAAACCCGGCCGACCGGCGCCAATTCTGATTTGCCGGTGTCCGCGTAGGCGGCCCTCAGGCGATATGTTCCGCCACCATTGTCACAATGTCGGCGCCGATGGCGAGTGACGCGGTTGCGGCCGGGCTGGGAGCGTTCAGCACGTGCAGCGCTTTGGGCCGGGCGATCAACTGGAAATCCTGGATGATGTCTCCTGCGGGCGACAGCGCCTGAGCGCGAACGCCGGAGCCGCCCGCGGCCAAATCGCCGGCTTCGATTTCCGGCACCAGTCGGCGCAGCGACTGGCAAAATACTCTTCGGCTGAAGGACCGCCGCAATTCATACCAGGACATGGATGGATAGCGGCGCAAAAATCGCCAGAAACCACCGTAACTCAGCGCATCGAACAAATCGCCGGGGCGAAAGTCGGTCTTGCGGTATCCTTCGCGCGAGGTTGCCAGCACGGCGTTCGGACCGGCTTCGATACCGCCGTGGATCAAGCGCGTGAAATGTACGCCCAAAAACGGGAATCGCGGATCGGGCACCGGATAGATCAGGTTCCGCACCAGGTGTTGGCGCTGGGGGCGCAGCTTGAAGTATTCGCCGCGGAAGGGCACGATGCGAACCTCGCGGCGCTCGCCGGCAAGCGCCGCCACGCGGTCCGAATAGAGGCCCGCGCAGTTGATCAGAAAACCGGCCTCAAAATCTCCGGCCGGCGTGTGCGCCTCCCACTGCCCGCCTCGATACCGGAGCCGCTCGACGCGCGCCCCGGTCTGAATACGGACACCGCGGGCCACGAGTTTTTCCACCAGCGTGGTGCACACTTGCGGGTAATCGACGATGCCTTCCTGGGGCACGCGCAACGCGGCGACGCCGCCCACGTGAGGTTCGATTTCGCGCATTTCCTCGGGCGCTAGCCAGCGCAGCCCCTCGAGCCCGTTGGCCGTTCCGCGCGTCTCCAGATCGCGCAGGCGGGGAACCTCGCTTTCGTCCGCCGCCACCACCAGCTTGCCGCAGATTTCGTGCGCGACATGATTCTCCTGGCAGAAGGCCACCATCTGGCGGATGCCGTTCACCGCCAGCCGAGCCTTCACCGATCCGGGCTTATAATAGAGGCCGCTATGCAGCACCCCGCTGTTATGGCCGGTCTGGTGCTGCCCTACCGCCGATTCTTTTTCGAGCAGAGTAACGGCGGCATCCGGGAACCGCTCGTTCAACCGGTAGGCCGTGGCCAGCCCCACGATCCCACCTCCCACGATCACGACGCTATTCACTTCGTCCGAGTCCTCATCTAAGAAGAGCGTAGCGCTTTATGGCAACAACCGCTCGTGGAAAACGACCGGCAGGAACCGCTCGCCACGGATGAACACAGATCAAGAAAACAAGAGGATTGATCCTCCGTGGCTCAAATTTGAATTTCCTAGGCCTCCTGACGGCGGCTCGGTAACTCACTCCTTCGAGCGGGACCGGACTCTTTCGCGCCCTGATCCCGCGCTACACTTGGGCAGGAGGTGCCATTCGTGTACTGCCCGCAATGTCTGGTGGAATATCGCGAAGGGTTCACCGAGTGCTCCGACTGCCGCGTTGCCCTGCTCGCCGGGGCGCCGCCCGAGCCGACCGACTCCTTCGATCCGACTCTCGACCTGGTCGTGGTACTGGAAACCAACGACAGCATGCAGCTCGCCCTGGCAAAGGGCCTGCTGGAGGATGCGGGGATTCCGTTCTACGTGCTGGGGCAGATCGCCACGCTGGTTCAAGGCGTGGACGCGTTCCTGCACAAGTGGTGCCGGCTGCAGGTGCCACGCGACCGCGAGGCGGAAGCGCGCGAACTGGTGGAATCGCTGGAACAGCCGGCGACCAGCGACACGGGCGATGCGATCGGCGACACGGGCTGACCGAAGCCATAGCTTCTAGCTTCGGAGGTCCGGCAACGTGTTCGCGTGCAGCCGCGAACGCGAGGAAGCTGTTGGCGGAATACGCAATCGTAATCTGCGGAAGTGATTACTTAGCCGAGCAGGCGGCCAATTGCGGGGCAGAGCCGTCTGTCCTGGAAATCCCGTCCCGGAAATCCCAGGATCAGAGACTGGACCTTCAACTGAAGTCGTTGAAGAAGATCGGATGCCAAAGGATCCTCCGCGAGAAGGTCTCCGGGGTCAGTCGGCAGCGGCCGGAATTCCAGTGTATGCCGTGGGCCAGCACCACAACACATGCCGGCAAGATGATCATGACGGTTTTCGCGGACATCGCCGAGTTCGAAAAGGATTCAATTCGTGAACGGACCGGGCCCGGTCGGAAGGCAACAAAACAGCGTGGAGTGCGCTTCGGCCGGCCGCGCAAGCTTAATGCTCGCCAGGCGCAAGTTGCGGCGCAGTTGCTCTCAGGAGGTAAACCGGTTCGAGACATCGCAAGGACGTTCAACGTACACGAGGCCACGATTGGTCGCTTGGCTGGGGAAACCCGGCCTGGATGGGATTGCGGATCCAGGTGGGCAGTACAATAGCACGGATGTTGTGGATTCGAGGTTCCCGAGGCGACGTTTTCTCGTTGCGGGGGTGGACACCGATGCGGCACTGGTAGCGGTCGAATGCGGCGGAATCGGTTGGAACGTGCAGGTTGCACTCTATTCCAATATCGCCCGAAAACCCTCCGTTGATTGATAACGAGCCCTTAGCTCTTAAATCGCTACAACTTCACCGTAACGGTCTTGACCTCGGTGTATTGCTGCAGGCCGTATTCGCCGAGCTCGCGGCCCATGCCCGATTGTTTGAAGCCGCCAAACGGGGCGGCGGCGTCGAACACGTCGTAGCAGTTGATCCAGACCGTGCCGGCCCGCACGCTATTGGCGATGGCGTGGGCCTTGCCGATATCGCGGGTCCACACGGCGGCGGCTAGGCCGTATTCGGTGCGATTGGCGCGCGCGACGACTTCGTCCATGTCGCGGAACTTGATGACGCTCATCACCGGGCCGAAAATCTCCTCCCGCGCGATGGCCATGTCGTCCGTTACGTCGGCAAATACGGTGGGTTGGATGAAGTAGCCGCGATCGCCAACGCGGCCGCCGCCGCACATCAGGCGAGCGCCCTCCTTCTTACCGCGTTCGATGTAGCCCATCACTTTGTCGTACTGGTCCCGGTCCACTTGGGGGCCCTGCTCGGTAGCCGGGTCGAAGGGATCGCCGACCTTACGGCGCTTGGCACGGGTGGTACTACGCTCCACGAATTCGTCGTAGGCTTTCTCTTCCACGAACAGGCGCGAGCCGGCGCAGCAGCATTGACCCTGGTTGAAGAACAGGGCGAAATGCGCGCCCTCGATGGCCTGGTCGAGATCGGCGTCGGCGAAGACGATGTTGGGGCTCTTGCCGCCCAGCTCGAGCGTCACCCGTTTGAGGTTGGATTTGGCGGAGGCTTCCATCACCAGTTTCCCGACCTCGGTGGATCCGGTGAAGGCGACCTTATCCACGTCCATGTGGCGTGCGATGGCGGCGCCGGCGGTGGGTCCGTACCCCGGCAGCAGGTTCACCACTCCAGGCGGGAAGCCGGCTTCCACAATCAACTCCCCCACGCGCAGCGCCGTGAGCGGGGTTTGTTCGGCGGGCTTCATCACCACCGTATTGCCGGTGGCCAGCGCGGGGCCGAGTTTCCAGGCCTGCATGAGCAGGGGGAAGTTCCAGGGGATGATCTGCCCCACCACGCCCACCGGTTCCAGGCGGGTGTAACAGAAATAATCGCCGTTGACGGGGATGGTGCGCCCCTGCACTTTGTCCGCCCAGCCGGCATAGTAGCGATAGCAGGCGATGGTCAGCGGCAGGTCGGCCGCGCCGGCCACCGCGTACGGTTTGCCGTTATCGAGCGATTCCAGCCGCGCCAGTTCGTCGGCATGGCGCTCGATCAGGTCCGCCAGCCGGTTCAGGAGCCGGCCGCGTTCGCTGGCACTGGTCTTACACCACGAGCCGTGTTCGAAAGCGTGGCGCGCGGCTCTTACGGCGCGGTCGACATCGGTGGCATCGGCTTCAGCCACCTGGCAGATTGCTTCACCGGTTGCGGGGTCGATGGTTGGAAAGGTCTTCCCGGACGCGCTATCCACCCACTGGTTGTCGATGAGCAGTTTGGTCGCCGACACGGCGGCCCGCATCTCCCTCTGGGGAGCGGAAACAGTTGCCATGATTTGCTCCTTCAGGCCGAGTTCTGAGTGCTACGGGGTCGGCCTTTGACCAACACAATATCACTTCCCCGGAAGGAGATGTCAGGGCCAAGAGAGCTAGTGCGTGGAACAATCGTGAAAACGCCCACAGTGGCCACGCGCGTGGAGCCGGCCAGAGCTCAAACGGTGAAGATCGCGACCGCCTGGTGTAGGCTCGCGACCGGATCGCGACCGGGCGCCGGCGAGTATTCGTGCGCCACGTAGCCGGTGAACCCCAGGTCCGCGATGGTTTTGGCCAGGAAGCCGTAATTCAGCTCCTGAGTCTCGTCGATCTCGTGCCGGCCGGGATTGCCGCCGGTGTGGAAATGGCCGATATAAGGAAGGTAGTCGTGGATGTGGCGGGCGATGTCGCCGTCCATGATCTGGGCGTGGTAGATGTCGAACAGAATCTTCACTCGGGACGAGTCGACCCGCTTCATCACGTCCACGCCCCAAAAAATGTGGTCGAACATGTAGTCTTTGTGGTTCACCGCGCTATTCAGGTACTCCATGCAAATGGTGACGCCCTTGTCCTCGGCGTGGGCCTTCACGCGGTTGAGGAACGCCACGCAATTGTCGGCGCCTTCGGCGTCCGCCATGCCGCGGCGGTTGCCCGAGAAGGTAATGATGTTGGGGACGCCGGCGGCAGCGGCCTCGTCGATGGCCGCGTGCAGGGACTTTTCGAGAGCCGCGTGGTTTTCCTTGCGGTTGAGCGCCTCGGCGATGGTGCCGCCCGGTCCCGGATACATGGTGGGGATGAGATTGTATTTCCTGAGCGTGGGCCAATCGGCCGGACCGCGCAAATCGTAGCCCACGCATCCCGCTTCGGCCGCCAGCCGGCAGGTTTCTTCGAAGTTCATCCCACGGCCGAAAACGCCGCTGGTGACGCACTGCTTCAGGCGGCTCCGTTGCGGGGCCCGCTCACTGGTCTGTGCGGCCGCGGCGGATAACGCCACGGCTGGCAGAAAGTCTCGACGACGCATGCGATTTTCCTCGCCTAAAGCATACCGCATGGCGCCTGGCGATCAGCCAGGGGATATAGAAGTGGGGTGACCGTCCAGCCACGAAAGGCCGCGGACCCGGTCAATCCCTTCGTTTCACGTCCCCGCGTGGGCCGTAATCCGATCGGGGCCGTCTAACCGGAAGCCTCAAGATCTCGTCCTCGTCGCCGATAAGCATTTTGAAGATAAGGCTGCGAAGCGATGGACGCACACAATCCCAGTTTCGCCGACCCCTGCGAGCCAGCGCCCGCTCAGGATTTGTTTCGTCTCGCCGTACAACCGTGCGGTTCGCATGACCTGCTGGTATTAGCCGGACAAATCAATCTGGACGCAGCCATGCAGTTGCGAGAGGAAGCGGTTCGGCTGGCGGCCGCGGGTCGTTCGTTGGAAGTCGACTGGAGCCGGGCGGACCACGTCGGCGTCAGCGCGATCCAGGTGCTGCTGTGTCTCTCGGGAGCTTTAGCCAGCCATGGAGGGAGCCTCCGCATTCATGGGGATAGCCCGCGCGTCCGGCGCTTCCTGCAGGTAGCGGGCTTGTCCGATCGCTTCGCGCCAGCCAAGCCAGAGGAAGGAATCGGCTGATGTCCCGCACCGCACTGGTGGTCGACGATTCGGCCACCATCCGCCAGGTGGTCTCCTTCACCCTCAAGGATGCCGGTTTCGCCGTCGTGGAAGCGGTCGACGGCCAGGATGGGTTGGAGCGCGCCGATCGACAGCGGCTGGATCTGGTCATTACCGACTTGAACATGCCTCGCATGGATGGGATCGCGCTGATCCGGGGGTTGCGGGCCCGCCCCGCTTCGAAGCACGTCCCCATATTGATGCTGACCACGGAGTCCCAGGATTCCAAAAAGCAGGCTGCCCGCGCCGCCGGGGCCACGGCTTGGATCGTGAAGCCTTTTCTCCCCGACAAGCTGCTGCAGGTGGTGGCCCGGGTGCTGCCGTAGAAGAGGAGAATCCGTGCAGATCGATCTGAACCAGTTTCGCGGCACGTTTTTCCAGGAGGTTGCCGAGCACCTGGAGACCATGGAGTCCGCGCTGCTTGCGTTGCAGGCCGGCAAGGGCGACAACGAAACGCTGCACGCGATCTTCCGTTGCGCGCACTCGACCAAGGCCGGCGCCGGCACGTTCGGCTTTGAAACCATGGCCCGGTTTACGCACGTGCTGGAGAGCCTGCTGGACCGCATGCGCAACGCCGAGATCGCGGTCACGACTCCCCTGGTGGAACTGCTATTGCGCTCGGTGGACGTGCTGCGCACCCTGGTGGACGCGGCCGGCCGTGGAGAGACGCCGCCACCGGTTTGGCGGGAGGTAATCGAGGAACTCGACCGGTTGCGGGGCGCCGAAGCCCTTCCGGAAAAAGTTACCGCGCCGGCGGCTCCGCCGGATTCGCCGCGGGAGACCTGTTATGAAATCCGCTTCGAGCCGGGGCCCGAACTGTTGCGGCTGAGCCTCGATCCATTCCTGGTTCTGCGGGATTTGGCGGAGTTGGGCAAGCTTTCGGCGGAAGCCGACGTGTCGCGGCTGCCCGCGCTCGAAGACCTCGATACGGAAACCTGCTATCTGGGCTGGCGCCTGCATCTCGAAACCGACACCGGCATGGACCGGATCCGCGACGTTTTCGCGTTCTGCGAGGATGTGGCCACCATTGCGATCGACCCGGTGAACGCGGCCGCCGCGCCGCCGCCCGCCGAGGCGGAGAGCAAGGCACCGCCGAAGACCGATCTGCGGGCGGCACCGCGGGAGGCATCCATCCGGGTGGCCACCGAAAAGGTGGACCGGCTGATCGACCTGGTGGGCGAGCTCATGATCGCGCAATCGATGGCCGCCGAAATCATGAACGGCTTCACCGCCGATCGTTTGCCGTGCCTTCGGGAAGCCGTGGCCGAAATCGCGCGGCATACGCGGGAATTGCAGGACCGGGCCATGCGCATCCGCATGATGCCGGTGGGGACCATCTTCAGCCGCTTCCCGCGCCTGGTCCACGATACCGCCAAGGCGCTGGGCAAGCAGGTTTCGCTCGAAATCGGCGGCGAGGAAACGGAACTGGATAAGGGCGTGGTGGAACGCATGGCCGACCCGTTGACGCACCTGGTGCGCAACGCGGTGGATCACGGCATCGAGTTGCCCGCCGACCGGCTGCGCGCCGGCAAACCGGCGGAAGGAAGCCTGCGGTTGACCGCCTATCACCAGGGGGGCAACGTGATTATCGAAGTGGCCGACGACGGCCGCGGCCTCGATACCGCGCGAATTCGGGCCAAGGGAATCGAGCGCGGTCTGATCGCCGCCGAGGACGAGCTTTCCGACGAGCAGATCCATGCGCTGATTTTCCGGCCGGGCTTTTCCACCGCCGAGCGGGTGAGCGACCTGTCGGGCCGAGGCGTGGGCATGGACGTCGTCAAGAAAGCCGTGGATGCGTTGAACGGCTCGGTCGCGATCGCAACCGAGCGCGGCCGGGGCGCGACGATCCGCTTCAAGCTGCCGCTTACGCTGGCGATCCTGGACGGCCTGTTGTTGCGGCTGGGGGAGCAGACCTACGTGCTCCCGCTGGTCTCGATCGTCGAATCGATCCGTCCGCGTCCCGAGCAGGTTCGCGACGTCGCGGGCCGCGGCGAGGTGGTGGTGGTGCGGAAGGAGCCTCTGCCGCTGTTGCGCCTAGGCGGGTTGCTCCATATTCCCACCGAGGTGAGCGATCCGGCCCGCGGGCTGGTGGTGATCGTGGAGCATGAGGGACGGCGCGTGGCGCTGCTGGTGGATGAGTTACTGGGCCAGCAGCAGGTAGTGGTGAAGAGCCTGGAAACCAATTTCCGGAAGGTGGAGGGAATCGCGGGGGCGACCATCCTGGGGGATGGCCGCGCCGCCCTGATCCTCGACATTGCCGGGCTGGTGGCGCTGTCGCGCGGCGAGCTGCTTTCGAACGCGGCGGCCTAAGGCGATAGGCATGAAATTCTCAAAAAAGGAGCGCAAGGAATGACGCAGCAAGCGGGAATCGCGGCGGACCCATCCGGTTTCGCCGCGGGCACCAGTCAGTTCCTGACCTTTCTGCTCGGCGCCGAGCAATACGGCGTCGAAATTCTGAAAGTGCAGGAGATCCGGGGGTATTCGGCGGTGACGCCGATTCCGAACACTCCGGCTTACATTCGCGGCGTGATCAATCTGCGCGGCACCGTGGTGCCGGTGGTGGATCTGCGCGCGAAGTTTTCGATGGAAGCGACCGAGTACAACAAGTTCACGGTGATCATCGTGGTGACCGTGGGTGAAAAGGTGATCGGCCTGGTGGTGGACGCGGTTTCCGATGTGCTGGATATTCCGGCCGCGGAGATGCGCAAGGCGCCGGACCTGGGGGTTCGGGTGGACACGAGGTTTATTAGCGGCATGGCGACCATTGGGGAGCGCATGACCGTGCTGCTGGATATCGACCGGCTTTTGAGCGAGGACGAAGTCGTCGCCTTGGAGAGCCTGAGCTGAAAGGAGATACGACAATGACGTGGTTTAAGAACTTGAACACAATGACGAAGCTGATGCTCGGCTTCGGGTTTCTGGCTCTGCTGATGGGCGTGGTGGGCTATCAGGGCGTAAGCGGGATGAGCGAAATCGATTCGATGGTGGGCACGCTGTACCAGGAAGACATGGCCGGCATTTCCGCCATCAAGGACGTCAACGCGCTGGTCGCGATGATCGGGCGGGAAATGCGCGACGTGGTGATCCAAACCGACGCGGCCGTGATGGAACGGGACAAACAAAAGGTGGATAAGCTCACCGGCGAATTGGACAGCGCCATGACTCGCTGCGAAAAGGCGTTCTACAGCGAGCAAGGCAAGGCGATGCTGGCCAAGCTGAACGAAGTGCTGCCCCAGTATAAGGAGCTGGTTGCCGAAACGATTCGCGTCGCCATGACAAACGACAAGAAGGCCGCGGTTGTCGTGTTGGCGAAAACGGGCGCTCTCGGGGATCGGGCCCTCGAACTGGTGCAAGAGGCCGTTCAAATGAAAGAGAGCCTCGGACAGGAGAAGTTCGAACGCAGCGCCAAGCTCTATCAGCAGTCTCGAACGCTGGTATTCTCGATCGTGATCGGCGCCGTCTTCATCGGACTGGCTCTGGGTTATTTCATCGCGAAGCTCATCGCCACCCCGCTGGGCCGGACCGTGGAGGTGTTGGAATCGGTGGCCGCCGGCGATCTCACCCGCTCGATGGATGTCGCCACCGCGGACGAAATCGGCCGCATGGCAAAGGCGCTGAACGCGGCGGTGGGGGGCATGCGCGACGCGCTCACCGAGGTGCGCGGATCGGCCGATAGTTTGGCCACCGCTTCCCAGCAACTGGCCGGCAGTTCCGAGGAGCTGTCGAGCGGCGCCCAGGAACAGGCGTCCAGCCTGGAGGAGACTTCCGCCAGCCTGGAAGAGATCACTTCTTCGGTGAAGCAGAACGCCGATAACGCCGGGCAGGCCAACCAGCTTGCGGCCGCCGCGCGCGACACCGCCGAAAAGGGCGGGCACGTGGTGTCCTCGGCGGTGACCGCCATGGGCGAGATCAACACTTCTTCCAAGAAGATCGCCGACATCATTACCACCATCGACGAGATTGCGTTTCAGACCAATCTGCTGGCGCTCAACGCGGCCGTGGAAGCCGCCCGCGCCGGCGAACAGGGCCGCGGCTTCGCCGTGGTCGCCGCCGAAGTGCGCACGCTGGCGCAGCGCAGCGCTACCGCCGCCAAGGAAATCAAAACGCTGATTCAGGACTCGGTGCGCAAGGTGGAGGTCGGCTCGCAGATGGTCAACCAGTCGGGCGAGGTACTGCGCGACATCGTTTCGTCGGTCAAGCGCGTCACCGATATCGTGGGAGAAATCGCGGCGGCTTCGCGCGAGCAGTCCACCGGCGTGGACCAGGTGGCCAAGGCCGTTTCCCAGATGGACCAGGTGACGCAGCAGAACGCCGCGCAAACCGAGGAGCTGTCTTCGACGGCGCAGGAGCTGTCGGCCAGCGCCGAGCAACTGCAGGCTTTAGTAGCGCGGTTCCAGTTGGAGAATGAACGCGGCGGCAGGCGCGCCATTCGCCAAGCGCCACCGGCGGTCAAGGCCGGGCCCAGAAAAACGGCTTTCACCCCAGGCCATTTGTCGCGCAGCTTGCATTCTCTTTCGAAACACGTCGCCCCGGCGGAGAAGCCAATGCCCGCGCTAGACCATGCGTCGGTTCCCGTTTCGGCCGGGGACGCGTCGGAACCGGGCGGCTTCGCCTAATTCCGATCTACGGGCGGGCACATGGAAGCACCGGCGGAAAACCTCGGAATCGGGCGAATCCCCATCCTCAACGATGGCGATTTCGCCCGTTTTCGCGGCCTCATTCTCAAGCAGGCCGGCATTCATCTGAGCGACCACAAACGCCATCTGCTGGTGGCGCGGCTGGCCCGCCGGCTTCACGAACTGAGCCTCTCCACCTTCTCGAACTATTACGAATACCTGACGGCGGACGCGTCGGGCGCCGAACTGCGCAACTTCATCAACCGGATCACCACGAACAAGACTTCCTTCTTCCGCGAGCCGCACCATTTCGAGTTTCTGCGGGAGCGCATCATCCCCGAAATTCGCCAGGCCGGACGAAGGGAGCTGCGCATCTGGAGCGCGGGCTGCTCGACCGGCGAGGAGCCTTATTCCATCGCCATCGCCGTGCGGGAAGCCCTGGGAACCAACAACGGCTGGGACGTGCGCATCCTGGCCTCCGATATCGACACGGAAGTGCTGGCGAAGGGCGAGGCTGGAACGTACGGGGTCGAACTGCTGAACGAGATCTCGCCGGAGCGGCGGAAAGCCAATTTTCTGCGTGGATACGGCAGGTTCGAGGGCCTGGTGCAAGTGCGCCCCGAACTGCGCCGCATGATCGAGTTCCGGCGCATCAACTTCAACGACCACGATTGGGCCGTGCACGGGCGTTTCGATCTCATCTTCTGCCGCAATGTAATTATCTATTTCGATCGGCAGTTGCAGGAGCGGATCGTGGAGCGGCTGGCCGCGCACCTGAAGCCGGCGGGATACTTCTTTTCCGGCCACTCGGAAAACCTGTACTGGCTCGCGGACCTGCTCACGGCCGTCCAGGCGACGGTGTACCGGCTCAAGCATGGAGGTAACGATCAATGAACGATTCCACGGCCCGGCGCCTGCGCGTCCTGGTGGTCGACGATTCCGCCCTGGTGCGGCAAATCATGGTCGCGATCCTCTCGCACGACCCCGGCATCGAAGTCGTGGGCGCGGCGGCGGACCCGTTCGCGGCCTGGGATAAGATCCAGCGCCTCCTCCCGGACGTGATCACGCTGGACGTGGAGATGCCGCGCATGGACGGGCTCACGTTCCTCGAGAAGCTAATGCGCGCGCATCCCATGCCGGTGCTCATGGTTTCCTCGCTCACCGAGCGCGGCTGCGACGCCACGTTACGCGCGCTGGAGTTGGGCGCTCTCGATTTCGTCACCAAGCCCAAAGTCGACGTGGCGCGCGGTACCGGCGAACTGGCGGACGAAATCGTGACTAAAGTGAAAGCGGCCGCGGCCGCCAGGGTCCGCGGGAAGCCGGCTGGGCGCACGCCCGCGCAAACGCCCGCCGCCGCTCCCCGCTTGGCATCCTACCAGGGCACTTACAAAGTCATCGCTGTCGGCGCCTCAACCGGCGGCACCGAGGCTTTGCGGGAACTGTTGTGCGCGCTGCCCCCCGATGCGCCTGGCATTGTGATCGTACAGCATATGCCGGAGCATTTCACACGCGCCTTCGCCGACCGGCTCGACGGCCTGGCGCGCATCCACATCAGCGAGGCGCGGGACGGCGACCGGGTCCTGCCCGGCCACGCCCTCATTGCGCCCGGCAGCTTCCACATGGAACTGGTCCGCAGCGGCGCCGAATACCGGGTACGGGTCTTCTCGGCCGATCCGGTGAACCGCCACCGGCCTTCAGTGGATGTGCTGTTCCACTCTTGCGCCCGTACGGCCTGCCGGAACGCCGTAGGAGTCATCCTCACGGGCATGGGCAATGACGGGGCGCGCGGTTTGCTGGCCATGCGGTCGGCGGGGGCTCGCACCATCGCGGAAGATGAGAGCACCTGCGTCGTCTTCGGTATGCCCAAGGAAGCCATCGCTCTCGGTGCGGCGGAATTCATAGAGCCCTTGCCCCGCGTCGCCACGGCGGCACTGCGGCTGGCAACCGGCTAAGATAACCGCCGCCGGCTCGCCTCACTACTCTTGCGTCACGCAGCCATCGGCCGGCTCGGCCGGAACCATTTCGCAATCCGGCGCGGACTGCGGGAGCGCTGGGGCTTCGACCGCCACTCGAGACATCTGGCGAGCCAGCACCGCGAGCAAGCGGACCTCGGTCGCCACGCGCTGAATCCCAGGCCGGCCGGAGACGCATTCGCGCGCGTGATCGAGCGCCGCGGCGCGCAAGGCTTGGGCACTTCGGTATTTGCGGGACATCGCCACGGGCAATTGAGGACCGGGGCTGCCGGTCAACATGGAATTCAGGATTCTACCGTAGCCGGCGATATCCCGCTCCATGGCTGCCTCGCCGCTGCCGCCGCGGACGTCGCCCAGGGAGATCCCCGCACCGGAGAGGCGCAGAGATTCCAATTCCACCGCGCCGTGGGCGCGGCCTTCGGCATGCAGATCGCGCAACTCGGAAGCGATCGCAGTAGCGGCCTCGAGGGCCCAGGCCAGGGGCAACGGCGATCTGCGCAGCCGGTCTCTCAGGCCTTCGCCGGGTGCGAGATCGAACCGGCGCATCGGGATGGATTGCGGCTTGGGAATTTCCCTTACCTTATCGGGAAGCGGCGGATTTGGGCTGGGCGGCGCGATGGCCTCGTTTAAGGCGAGGTTTCCGGCCAGTCAGCCGGGCACCGGAGGCTGTGCCGTTCGGTCGCGCCGGGGCGTCACGTGTGCCAGCAAGGCCATCAGGGAACGGGTCGGCCGGCTGGTGTCGCGGCCTAGCAGGTGGGACGCCAACTGCGCGACATCTTTTCGCAGCGGCAGATTGGAGGCGAGGAAATCCCCGTCGCCGAACTTGGATTCGATCTCCGCCGTACACTCTCCGATGGAGCGGACGGCATTGCGCCCAATGGCTTTTTCAAACGCACGCATGGCGTTCGCGTGTTGGCGTGCGACGCGATTCCACACCAGCTCGATGCGGTCCGGAGTCAACCCTATTTCAGCCAGTTTCGTGAGAGCCCGGCGCGCCTCCAGCATTTCCATCAGATGAGGAGTCACCACCAGCAAGACATTCTGAACTTCCTGGATCACCTCCATGGCCAACGCGCTGGGCGCGCCCAGGTCTACCACCACCAGCGAATAGAGATTGCGGGCAAAACGCACCACGTGGCGAACCCGTTCGGGGGCGGGCATTTCGGTGTAACCCCGGCTGCCGGGAGGATTCAGCAGGTACACTCCATAGCTGGTTTCCGACACGATTCCGGCCCAGAATTCGCGGTCGAGGCGGTGCAGATTGGTGGCGGCATCGGCCAGAGTGAATTCGGGTTTGGTTTGGAAAAAGAACGCCGTGGAGGCGGAATTGGCGTCCAGATCGACCAGGAGGGTCTTCTGTTCCGCTTGTTCCGGAGCGGTCTGATCCCGGGCGGCTTGTTCCTGAAGAGCTTGATCCCGGAACTCCACGGCAAGGTGGGAGGCGATGGTAGTGGCCCCGACACCGCCTTTCGCTCCTAGAACGCCGATGGTTCTAGCCACGTTCCGGGTTTCGCCGGAATCTCTATGGGTGCCCTTATGGCGGGCGACGGCGTAGCGAATCACGCGCGTCAGGGCCGGCGTGGTGACTCTGCCCTTGATCAGGTAATCCTGCGCGCCATGCTCCACCGCCGCGAAAGCCAACTGCTCGTTGGCGGCCGTGGTCATTACCACGATGGGAATGTTGCGGGTGTGGAGGCGAAGGGCCTCGAAGGTGGAAAGGCCATGGCTGTCCGGCAGGTTCAGCTCCGAGACGATGATGTCGAAGCCGCGCCCGGCCAGGATATTCAACGCCTCCAGCAGCGACGCGGCCAGGCTGGCTTGGAACATCTGACCCTCATTGGCCAGCATTCTTGCGGTAGCGGCGGAATCCTCTTGCGAATCCACCACCAGGACTTGGAGTTCGTTCTCCACGAGTATCGATTCTCGCTGGTTAGATCGGCGGCATGGGTCGAAAGCTTTAGGGTCGGGGGGCGATGCGGTGTACCGGCGTCGGCAACCGACGTTTTTCTCGCGGCAGGACAGACCTGGTGCAGTATCCACGAGAACGGAGCGGCGTAGCCGTCGGCCAACGCGCCGGGAGGAGTCCCGGCGCGGCAGAGTGTGCTGGGCATGTCCAGCAGCTTGGAAGTGAAAGTCTTCTACTCAACCTGATGGAGGTGAAGGGTTAGCGAAGCGCAAGGGCGTCGTCGCGAGGCGGGGTCCGAAAGAAGCGTGGAGCAAAAACGCGAGTCGATGAACAAAAACCGGATAGGAGGCGCCAGCGGGGGACGAGCGGGCTCTGCATCGCGAAGTCCATATTCATCAGAGTTACCGGAATACCTGGAGCAGCATTGGCCGGCGATGCGGGAACAACTGTTGAGTGGAACCTATAAGCCGCAACCGGTGAAGCGGGTGGAGATCCCGAAGGCGGACGGAGGGGTGCGAAAGCTTGGCATCCCGACGGTGCTGGACCGGTTTGTCCAGCAGGCGGTGCAGCAGGTTTTGCAAAAGCAGTGGGACCCGACGTTTTCCGAACACAGCTACGGTTTTCGGCCGGGGCGGTCGACCAAGCAGGCAGTGGCACAGGCGCAGCAGTCTATCGCCGAAGGCTACGGCTGGTGCGTGGATTTCGATTTGGAGAAGTTTTTCGATCGGGTCAACCACGACAAACTGATGGGTCGGGTCGCCAGACGGGTAGAAGACAAGCGGCTGTGGAAACTCATCCGGGCATTCTTGAATGCGGGGGTGATGGAGGATGGGCTGGTGAGTCCGAGCGTGGAAGGGACGCCGCAAGGCGGACCGCTTTCGCCACTGCTGAGTAACCTGGTACTGGACGAACTGGACCGGGAGTTAGAGCGGCGGGGCCACCGATTCGTGAGATATGCGGACGACAGTAACCTCTACGTGCGCAGCGAGCGGGCGGGGCAGCGAGTGATGGAGAGCGTGAAGCGATTCATCACCGAGAAGCTAAAACTCAAGGTAAACGAGTCGAACAGTGCCGTGGCGAAACCGCAGGAGCGGAAGTTTCTGGGATTCAGCTTCACGGGCGGGAAGGAGCTGAAGCGCAAAATCGCGCCGAAAGCGATCGACCGATTCCAGGAGCGGATTCGGGAGATCACGCAGAAGGGCAGGGGGCGGAGCATGAAGAAGGTGATGGAGGAACTGGCCCGGTATGTGCGGGGCTGGCGAGGCGATTTCGGCTTCTGCGAAACCCCATCGGTGTTGCGGCGTTTGGACGCGTGGGTCAGGAGGCGCGTACGCTGCGCCTTTTGGCGGCAGTGGAAGACAGGCCGCAAGCGGTTCGCGGAACTGGTCCGGCGGGGCGTGAGCAGGGAACTGGCGGCAAGCACCGCTGGCTCCCGTTGCGGTCCGTGGCACGTAAGCCAGAGCCAGGCTCTGGACCGAGCCCTGTCGAATGCCTATCTCAGCTCGTTCGGGCTTCCGTCATTGGTCGAGGGTCGATAGCATAACCATTCGAACCGCCGTATACGGACCCGTACGTACGGTGGTGTGGGAGGGCGGAGGAGCGATCCTCCCCCCTATCCCGATCCGAGAGGCCGCTCCGCGGGCTGTAATATTATTTCTTGACTGGGGTGGCCGGCTTGTCTTCCACGACGTCGCCGAACTTAATCGTCGATTTGCCCTCGTAGCGCTTGTAGTCCTGGTACTTTACAACCATGCGGATGCGCTGCGATTCGCCGTTCTTGAAATGCAGGGTATCGTCGGCGCGGGTATAGGTGGGGAACCAGTACTTGCCGTCGACCTGCTCCCGGTAGGTTTCGAATTTGGGGAACTGGTTGTCGCTGCTGTGCTTGATGACGCCCACGCCCTTGCCGTAGGTTTTGACGATCTGCAGGTCGCGGTCGTCGACCCAGATTTCGCCCTCGAAGTAGCGTTTGCCCTGCACCATTTTCTTGGGCTTCACGGAGAAGGTGTAGCAGCCGATTTCGTCGACTTTTTCGCGGCCCAGGTATTTGACGTCGTACTCGGGAATTTCGGTGGTGGTCAGCACGAAGGGCTGCACGTTGCGCAGATCCTGCTCATCTTCCGGAGTGAGGATGATATTCTGCAGGTTTTGCACCGGCGCGTACACCACCTTTTCGATGCGCTTGCCTTCCAGGCTGAAGAGGATGTCTTCCACCAGCTCCCACTGCCCGCCGGTGGGATTGCCGCCCGGGTCGAGCTCCTGCAGTTTCACGCTTTGGCGGTAGGTATAGTTATTGCGCGCCTGGGAGAACTCGGCTTCCTTGGCGGCAAACTTGCGGACGATCTCGTCGGGGTTCACGTCGTCGGCGGCCGCCAAAGGCAGGCACACGGCGGCCGCACCAGCGAAAGCAAGCATGAAGCGCATACTGTCCCTCTCAACCATATTATGACGGACTCGGCATTCGGACGGGTTCAGGCCAGCAGTTTCTTCGAGATGGTGGCCAGTTGGATGTTGCTGGTTCCTTCATAGATGCGGCCGATCTTGGCGTCCCGGTACAGCTTTTCGACCGGATAGTCTTTGGTGACGCCTACGCCGCCATGCACTTCGACGGCTTTGGAGGCGACCCGCTCGGCGATTTCGGAGCTGAAGTACTTGGCCATGGCGGCCTCGGTGAGGAAGGGAAGACCGGCGTCGCGCAGGCGAGCCGCGTTGTAGACCAGCAGGCGCGCGGCTTCCACATCGACGGCCATTTTGGCCAGCTCGAACCGGACGGCTTGAAATTCCGCGATCGGTTTGCCGAACTGCTTGCGCTGGCGGGCATAAGCCGTGGCGTGTTCCAGCGCGCCCCGCGCCAGGCCGATCATCTGGGCGCCGATGGCGATACGCCCCTGGTTGAGGGTTTCCATGGCGATTTTGTAACCCTGGCCGACCTCGCCGAGCAGGTTCTCCCGCGGCACGGCGCATCCATCGAGTATCAGCTCGCAAGTGGAGGAAGCGCGCAAACCCAGCTTGTCCTCCTTCTTGCCCACGCGAAAGCCGGGAAAACCGCGCTCCACCAGAAAGGCGGTGATCCCCTTGTAACCGGCCTCGGGGCGGGCGTTGGCGAAGAGCACAAACAGGCCGGCCTCGGCGGCGTTGGTGATCCAGAGCTTGCCGCCGGTGAGAATGAAAGCGGCGGCGCGATCTTCGGCGCGGGTAGCCATGGCGAACGCGTCGGAGCCGGAGCCGGCTTCGGAAAGCGCGTAAGAGGCCACCGTATCGGAGGCCAGGCGGGGCAGGTATTTGGCCTTCTGCGCGGGCGAGCCCCACTCCAGAAGCGCGTTGTTGCAGATGGTGTTCTGGACGTCGACGATGACGCCGGCGGAGGGATCCACCGCGGACAATTCCTCCACCGCGAGGACAGCCTGGAAGAAGCTTCCGCCCTGGCCGCCGAATTCCTCCGGGATCTCGATACCCATCAAACCCAGCGCGAAGAATTGGGCGATCAGATCCTGGCGGAAGCGCCCGGCTTCGTCCATCTGGCGGACATGGGGGAGCACCTGTTCGCGGGCAAACCGGCGCACGCTGGACTGGAACAGCTTTTCGTCTTCGGTGAGCGCGGTAAGCGGTCGCGGCGTTTCGGTCGAGAGATTATCGGACGGCATGTTCTTCGCGCACGGCGTCGAAGGCGCTCCAGTTGCGCCCCTGCGAATCCGCGACGCCTTTGTGTGTGACGTAGCCGTTGTAGGTGTTGACGCCCTGCCGAAGGGCGGCATGGCGCTCGCAGGCCGCTTCGAGGCCGTGGTCGGCCAGCTCCAGCAGATAGGGGAAGGTGGCGTTGGTGAGGGCGAAGGTGGAGGTATGAGGCACCGCGGCGGGCATGTTGGAGACGCAATAGTGCAGCACGCCATCGACGAAATAGATGGGCTCGGTGTGGGTGGTGGCATGAGAGGTTTCGAAGCACCCGCCCTGATCGATGGCCACATCCACCACGACGGCGCCCGGTTTCATGGCGGCGATCATTTCGCGGCGCACCAGCTTGGGAGCGGAGGCGCCGGGAATCAGGACCGCGCCCACCACCAGGTCGGCGGTCTTGAGGTTCTCCCCGATGGTCCAGGCATTGGAAGCGAGGGTGACGGCCTGGCCGTTGAAGATGTCGTCGAGCTCGCGCAGGCGGTTGAGGCTGCGGTCGACGATGGTGACGTGGGCGCCCAGACCGAGAGCCATTTTGGCGGCATTGGTGCCCACGATGCCGCCGCCCAGAATCACCACGTTGGCGGGCGCCACGCCGGGAACGCCGCCCAGCAAAATGCCCCTTCCGCCGTTGGGCCGCTCCAGGTACTGCGCGCCCACCTGCACCGACATACGGCCGGCCACTTCGCTCATGGGCGTGAGCAGCGGGAGCGATCCGTCGGTTTCGCGGATGGTCTCGTAGGCCACCCCGCTGACTTTGGCCGCCAGCAGGCGGTCGGTGAGCTCCGGCAGCGGGGCCAGATGCAGATATGTAAACAGAATCAAACCGGGACGGAAGAACCCGTATTCGGCGGGCTGAGGCTCCTTCACCTTGATCACCAGGCCGGCTTTTTGCCAGACTTCGGCGGGACCGGAGGCGATGTGCGCGCCGGCCTCGCGGTATTCGCGGTCGCTCAGGGAACTCTCGTCGCCGGCATGGGTTTCCACCAAAACCTCATGCCCCGCTTCCCGCAGCGCGGCGACTACGGACGGCACCAGGCCGACCCGGCTCTCGTGATCCTTGATTTCCTTCGGTACGCCGACGATCATCGAACCCTCCGGCCATAAGATTACCACCGGGGGGCATTCGGAGTGAGGCCGGCCGCGGTGCGGCGGGCGGATGGGTTTGGCCTCCCGGATTCCGGGTAAGCCGGCGGGATGGCCCTTTGCAACGCCATGCTATAATCGCCGCCATATGCGCTGGCAAGTGAAATGCGCACTCGACACTGCAAAGGCCGTGATGCCCTTCCAGGATCATCTGCGGCGGATGAAGCGTGACCTGTGCGGGTATCGTCCCAACCCGGTCTACGACCGGCGGACGATCCAGCAAGGTATCGAACAACTGCAAAGTATCCAGGCTGTTGTCGACTTGCCGTCGGCGTGCGTGCTCGAGGTCGGGTCCGGGTGGGAACCGCTGATTCCGCTGCTCTACTCTCTGGCTGGAACCAGGGAGACGATCATGACGGATCTGAGAGCGCTGCTCCATGCGAGTTCCGTCCGGGCGACCGTCGACAGCCTTCGGGCGAACGCGGACCTTATCCGGGACGGGCTTCAAATCGGCGGCGACGCACTCGAGAACTTCCTCCATTTGGCCGGCGGCGACGATCTCGATGCGATTCTAAAGCGCCTTCGGCTCCGATACCTGGCGCCCTGCGACGTGCGAAGTACGGCACTGCCTTCCGGGTCCGTGGACGCGGTGGTCTCTCGGGCCGTGCTGGAGCACATTCCACCCGGCGTCATCGCCGGCATCTTCACGGAGTCCGCGCGCATCGTCCGGCCCGGCGGAGTGACGTGCCATCTCGTCGATAACTCGGACCACTGGGAACATCGGGATAAGGGGATTTCCAGGATTAACTTTCTGAAGTTCTCCGACGCGACCTTCCGCTTGACGTGCATCAACGGACTGAATTATCAGAATCGCCTTCGACACCCGGAGTATCGCCGCATGCTGGAGAACGCCGGCTTCGCCATCGAGCGGGACGAGAGGACGATCGATCCGGAGGCGCGCGAGATCTTGGAGCACTTCCCGATTGCGCCCCGTTTTGCCCAGTTTTCCAAGGACGATCTGGCCACGGTCACGTCTTTTTTTCTGGCCCGCCGAACCGCCGGATGACCGCGTTGCCCGGTTCGGGCGCCGAGGCTGGCATCGGGGCTAAGCCGGCTGGGATTCCAGGGCGCGCCTGGCGGCCGCCAACTCGCTCCCGATCGCCAGGGAGTTCGCGGCGGTGATGGCTACGAGCACGTCCGCGTGAAGGTCGTAAGCCGAATTGGAAAACAGCACACCGACGGCGAACGCGACCGTGGTTAGAACCAAACACAACGACTGCGGCAGGTTCTCCGCCATGGAGGGTTCCCGTTTGCAGACCTTGTAGGCGCGGTAATTCAAGACGCCGCAAAGCCACAGGGTCCAGACATAGAAAATCAGCGCGGGGATACCGTTCTCGGCGGAGATTTCCAGATAGGTATTGTGGGCGCCTTGCCATCCCGATTTGACTCCGAGCCTGGCGCGGACCATCTCTTCCACCCCGTTCTCGAACATGAGCGCGCCCACTCCCAACAACGGGTGATGCAGGGTCAGATCGATGGCCCGCTCTTGCAGCTCGATCCGTGCCGCTTGCGAACCCACCGCGCCCGCAAGACCGTGTTCGACACGGGCTGAAGTGGGATCGGACACGATCAGCGTCAACCGGTGCAAGGTCTCCGACGGGATGAACGGCGTGACCAGCAGGAGCATCAGTGGCGTCACCACCAGCATGGCCATGCGGACGCCGCGAGGCGACAGCAGGAACGCGACCACTCCCATGACAATCAGGGTGATGAAGTTGGACCGCGATCCGGTCTTAAGGACGTAATAGATACAGGCGGGAAACGTGGCGAACCACAACAGTTTGCCGGTCACGGACCTGGAAAAAGCCAGCAAGGTGAGGCTGGCCATCGCGTACAGCAACGAAAACGCCAGGTCGTTGGGGTTGGAAAGCGAAGTCTGCGCCAGTGCAAAACGGCCCTCCGCGACCTTGCCGAAAGCGGCACAGAGCACCAGCAGGAGCACGCCGCCGGCGGCGATCCATTTCATCAGGTGCCGGACGCGCCTGGTGGTGCACGCAATACCCACCACATAGAACGGCAGCACGTGGAACCGGAGGGCGTCCTGAGCAATAAATGTCACACTGAGCCTCGGGTAGGTACCGGCCACCGCCGCCAGGCACATCATCGCCAGCATCGCGATCCAGGGTTTCGCCAGTGGCGACTTCCAGAATTCCCCGATCCGGCCCGTGAGCGGCAGCGCAATCGTCAGGAGCACGCTGTCGATCACCACCACCGGGACCGGCAAGTGGCCATAAATAATCAGGATCTCCGCGATGGGCACCACAAACATCAGGACATAAGCACCCAGCAGCACGGTGACCGCGCCGATACCGGGTGGCAGCGGAGAAGGCAAAATACCAGGCAGACCGTAGGGCCGCGGTCCGGCTTGTGACGCACTCCAGGATCCGATTCCTTTACCCTGGCTCGCGACGGCGGCGGATGAGGGTATAGGAACGCGCGGAGTCACCATTCCAGAATGACATAGGACGGCCGGCCGCGCCAGCATGCCGCTCCCGGCGGCATCAGCCTTTCCGCGTGCCCTGCCACAACGCCGTGCCGCCGCTGCCATCTGCCGACGGACCGAGAACCGGATGATTACAGCCCCGAATTGTCGGACAATGGGGACATGGTCGACCTGGGCACATTGCGGACCGAGCGGCGGGATGAGATCCTCCGCCTCGCCGGACAGCGCGGCGCCCACAGCCTGCGCGTGTTTGGCTCCGTGGCCCGCGGTGACGCCAATGAGAACAGCGACCTCGATCTGCTGGTTGCCTGGGAGCCCGGCAGGAGTCTGTTGGACCACGCCGGGCTGGTTCAAGATCTCCAGGAATTGCTCGGAATGAAGGTCCATGTGGGGACCGAGAAGTCGCTCCACTGGTATGTGCGCGACAGGATCCTTCGCGAGGCGACGCCACGGTGAAGGACGATCGCCTATACCTTCACCACATGTTGGAACGCTGCCGCCGCATAACCCGCTTCATCGCGCCCGGCAGGGAGACGTTCACGGAGGCTTGAAGAATCTCGAAGACCCGAAATCCGCAGACAGACACTGCGAGGATACGTGAAGTTCGGCCCTGGCCTGCGGCGGACGCTGCCGCGACCGCGATTTCGACGAAAAACCAAGCGAGAATACAGCCCTCGATACGCCGGCTCCACCGGACAGTCAGTTTTCAGCGGCGCTCAGGGGTGTCCATGCCAACTTCGGCCTCAGTTCGCGTCTTGAATAGCAGGTTTGCAGGCGATAGATACTGCAAACAACAGAAGAAACGCTCCAGAGCGAACGTGATTGGGCTAAGCTGCCGGAGCTCCTGAAGTGTCACGTCGACCTCGGCGGGTGTACCGCATACTCCCAGCCCTCAAATATATCGCTTGTCAACTCCTCCGGTTGCTCCGGGCGCGATGGTGTCGTCTCCCTATGGCTGCCGCAGCGCCCTTTCGAATCCTGGCAGGGAACGCTCCAGGTCTTGGCGCGCGATGGTGAGCGACAGGCGCATGTATCCGCCGCGTCCGAAGCCCGAGCCGGGAACGGCCAGGATGCCTTCCTGCTGCAAGCGGCGGATGAAGGCGACATCGTCGTCGATGGGCGTGTGCGGGAAGCAATAGAATGACCCCTGCGGGCGCGGCGCGTGGTAGCCCATGGCCGCAAGCGCGTCGCAGAGGAGGTCGCGCTTGGCCTGGTATGGCGCCACGTCCACGGTCGCGTCGGGTACTTCCGCCACCACCCACTGCCAGATGGCGGGCGCGTTGATGTACCCCAAAATGCGATTGGTGAAGGTGCAGGCGCCGCGCAAGGCGGCCAGCTCATGGAGACGCGGCGACAGCGCCAGATAGCCGATGCGTTCGCCGGCCAGCGCCATGGCTTTCGACCACGACCACGCCACCGCCGATCGTTCAATCAGACGCAGCGTCTCCGGCGGCTCGATGGCGTCGAACACGAGCGGCCGGTAGGGCTCGTCGGCGATCACGATCACCGGGTCGCGCACGATTTCATTCAACTCGCGCAAGACGGCCTCGGGGTAGACCACGCCGGTGGGGTTGTTGGGCGAGTTGAGGATGATGGCTCTGGTCCGCGGGGTGATGGCGGCGGCGATTCGCGCCACGTCCGGTTGGAAGCCGTCGTCGGTCTCGACGGGTACGACACGCCCGGCGTGATTCTCGATATAGAAACGATATTCGGGGAAGTACGGGTTGAGCACGATCACTTCGTCGCCGGGATCGAGAATCGCTTTCAGCAGCGTGTTGATGGCGCCGGCGGCGCCGACGGTCATCAGCACATCGTCGGCGGTGAAGCCGAGGCCGGTGCGCGCGGCCAGGCGCCGCGCCACCACCTGGCGCACGGCGGGAAATCCGGCGTTGGGCATGTAGCCGTGGCTATGCGGGCGGTTTTCATCCACCACGCGGCGCAGGGCGGCGATGACGGCCTCCGGCGGTTCCACCTCGGGATTGCCGAGGGTAAAATCGAAGACGTTTTCGGCGCCCCGTTCCCGGCGCAGGCGGATGCCTTCTTCGAACATGCGCCGGATCCAGGACGCGCGCTCCAGTTGATCCTGAATGGTTCTGGCGACGCTCACGCGTGTATCCGAGTCCCAAGTTCGACGCCGTTGACGACGTTGATGCCGGCGGCGCGCAGCCGGTCGATGGCGGCATCCGGCTGGTCGAAACGGAAGACCAGCACGGCCTTGTCCTCGCGCCCGAAGGTGAAGGCATACATATATTCGATGTTGATGCCGCCGGCTTCGAACAGATCGAGCAGCCCCACCAGTCCGCCGGGGCGGTCCGCCACTTCCACGGCCACCACCTCGGTCACGTTCACCAGGTAGCCGGCTTGTTCCAGGATGGCGCGGCCCTCTTCCCAATCCGTCACGATCAGGCGCAGCAGGCCGAACTGCTGCGTGTCGGCCAGCGTGAGGGTGTGCATTCCGATGCCCGCTTCCGCCAGCAGGCGGCAGGGCTGGATCATCTGACCGGGTTTATTTTCAAGGAACAGAGACAGTTGATGGATTTTCACGCAGCACCTCCGTCGTCAGGTTTCTTCGGTCGATCACGCGTTCGGCTTTGCCCTCGCTGCGCCGAATGCTCCGCGGCGCCGCCAGCGTGATTTCCACTTTCAGTCCCAGGATATGCTCCACCGCGTAAGCCAGGCGTTGGCGCAGCCCTTCAAGCGCGCCAATCTTGTCGCTGAATAGCTCCGGTGTCACTTCCACCTGCACTTCCATCGCGTCCAGGCCCTTGTGCCGCGTCAGCAGGATCTGATAGTGCGGCAGCGTGCCTTCCACCGCGAGCAGGGCGGCTTCGATCTGCGAGGGGAAGACGTTCACGCCGCGGATGATGAACATGTCGTCGCTGCGGCGCGCGATGCGGCCCATGCGGCGTACCGTGCGGCCGCACGGGCAGGGCTCGGTGGCCAGCACGGTAATGTCGCGCGTGCGGTAGCGGATCATCGGCATGGCCTGCTTGCTGAGCGTGGTCAGCACCAGCTCGCCCTCTTCGCCATCCGGCATCGCGTGGCCGGTTTCCGGATCGATCACCTCCGGGTAGAAGTGGTCCTCGAAAATGTGCAGGCCGTGGTGAAAGGGGCATTCGACACCCACGCCCGGCCCGATAATTTCCGAGAGGCCGTAAATGTCGAAAGCCTGAATGCCTCCCTCGATTTCGATGTGGCGCCGCATGGATTCGGTCCACGGTTCGGCGCCGAAGATGCCGACCCGCAGCGGCAGGTCGCGCATGCGCACGCCCAGCTCTGCGGCGCGCTCGATCAGGTGAATGAAGTAACTCGGCGTGCAGCAGATGGCGGTGACCCGGAAATCTTTCAGCACCATGATCTGCCGGTCGGTGTTGCCGCCCGAGACCGGAATCACGGTGGCGCCCAGGGCTTCGGCGCCGTAATGCGCGCCCAGTCCGCCGGTGAATAAACCGTAGCCGTAGGCGTTCTGCAGCAGGTCGCCGCGGTTCAGCCCGCAGGCCGCGAAGGCACGCACCATCACGCTGGTCCAGACCTCCAGATCCTGCCGCGTGTAGGCCACCACAATGGGCTTGCCGGTGGTACCGCTGGAGGCGTGTACCCGCACCACGTCCTCGATGGGGCTGGCGAAGAGTCCGAAAGGATAGGTGTCGCGCAGGTCGGCCTTGGTGGTGAAGGGCAGGTGCTCGATGTCGGTGAGAGCGGTCAGCTTCTCGGGCGAAAAGTGGCGCTCGTCGAGGCGCCGGCGGAAGAGCTCGACACGGTCGTAGGCGCGCCGCACCACGGCCCGCAGCCGCTCCAGTTGCAACTGGCGCATCTGCGCCAGCGGCACGTAATCGGGCGCGCTGGCCGGGTGGAAGGCGCCACCGGGCGCATCCCAGCTCATCGGCTCAACCCCGCCGCGGCTTGGCGGCCCTTTTGAAATGCGTCCAGGTTCATGGCGTGAACTTTCTCCGGCAGATTGGCGCGGATGGCGGCCACCCAGTGCTCTTCCGGCAAATCGAGAAACGCGCTCAGCACCCCGGCGAGCGCCACGTTCAAGCACTTCTTGCTCCGCAGCGTATTCTCGGCGACCAGCTCCGGCGGAATCAGCCTGCCGCCCGGGCGGAGCTGCCAACGGTTGTTCTCCACCTGGCTGGGGGCCAGCACCACCAGGAAATCGGCCTCGCCGGGCGGCACCATCGGACTGAAGACTTCCGCGCCGAAGCGTACATCGCTGGTTACCGAACCGCCGCGCTGGCTCATGCCGTGGATCTCGCTTTTCTTCACTTCGAGCCCGGAGCGAAAGGCGGCGTCGGCGACGATATCTGAGGCTTTCAATGCGCCTTGGCCGCCCAGTCCGGCGATCACCACGTTCACCACTTCATTCGATGGGGACAAGGCACGTCTCCTGTTTGAGAGCCTGTTCGTAGCTCTTGATCTTGCTGGTGGCCAGCAGGCAATCGCGGCGCGCGACGATGACGCGGAGCGCGCCGGAGGCGAGCGCTTCGCTCACCAGGCTTTGGAAGCGGGCGGTGTCGACGGTCGGGTCGATCACCACCGGCCGCGCCATCCCGAGCGACTCCACCAGATCCTCGAAAATCACTTTTCCGGCGCGCCCATGGTCAAGGGAACGCCCGGTGCCGGGGTGCTCCTGCATGCCCGTCATGGCCGTGGTGCCGTTGTCGAGAATGATGGTCAGGTGGCCGGTGGCGGGAGGGTTGTAGACCGCTTCCACCAGGCCGGTGATGCCGCTGTGTACGAACGTGCTATCGCCGATCACGCTCACCACGCGCCGCGCTTCCTCCGGCGGCAACACGTGCCGCAGGCCCAGGCCGACGGTGATGCCGGCGCCCATGCACACGCAAGTATCGAGCGCGTTGAAGGGCGGCAGCACGCCCAGCGTGTAACAGCCGATGTCGCCGGCCACGATGCAGCCCAGGTCGCGCAATGCCGTGAACACGCTGCGATGCGGGCAACCGGGGCACAGCTCGGGCGGCTTGCCCGGCGGTACTTTCGCCTCGGGTGAGGCTTCGCCGTTCAGGATGCGGCGCACGCGATCCACGTTCAGTTCGCCGAAACGGAACAGGTCGGGTTTGGTTTCGACGGCGAGTCCCGCGGCCAGCGCCGCCTCGGCCAGGTACGGATCGCCCTCTTCGACCACGATGGTGCGGCCGTGTGCGCGCGCGAATTCCCGCATGGCCCCGAACGGCAGCGGGTGCGTCAGCCCGAGCTTCAGCACCGCGGCTTCCCGGTCGGCCTCGCGCACGTGCATGTAAGAGATGCCGGAGGTGATGACGCCGCGCGCCGCCGTTCCTTCAACCACCCGATTTGGCCCCTCCGTTTCGTTCCACTGAGCGATGGCGTCCAGCTTCTCGCGCAGCCGCACGTGCGCCGGCCGCGCGTGGGCGGGGATCATCACGCGATGCGCCACGTCGCGCTCGAAATGCGGCGCGGGCGGCGGTGCTACCGGGGGCCGCGGGCGCACCACGGTGTAGGAGTGGCAAACGCGCGTGGTCATGCGCAGCAGCACCGGAATTTTCCAGCGCTCGGAGATTTCGATCCCGAGCAGGGTGAAATCGTAGGCTTCCTGGGAATCCGCCGGCTCCAGCATCGGCACGCCGGCGGCCACGGCGTAGCGCCGGTTGTCCTGTTCGTTCTGGCTGGAAGACATCCCCGGGTCGTCTGCCGAAACGATGACCAGCGCGCCCTGAACGCCTGTGTACGCCACCGTAAACAGCGGATCGGCGGCGACGTTCAGGCCCACGTGCTTCATGGTGCAGATGGCGCGGGCGCCCGCGAATGCCGCGCCGATAGCCACTTCGAGCGCGACCTTCTCATTGGGCGACCACTGCGCCTGCCCGCCCAGTTCCGAAAACGCCTCCAGAATCTCCGTCGAGGGCGTGCCCGGGTATCCGGTGCCCAGCCTGACGTGGCCACCGCGCGCCGCCAGCGCCACCGCTTCATCGCCGCTCAATAACATTCGGTCGGGTTGCATTCGAGTCTCCAGGAACCTGCGCGTGCGCGGCGGCTCGCTAATGGGGAAACCCGATTGTAACGCCCGGCGGGGGTTTTCGCGGCTACCCGTTCAGCGTCCAGCCGGCGCGGTATCCGCGTTTCAGCCAATCGTTGGCGGCAGCGTCGTTGGTCACCCGCCCGGTCGCGCCGTCGTACTCCAGGCGCTTGCCGGCGCGGTGCCCCACCAGCCCGAGCAGCATCTGCTCCATCATCGAACCGGAATAATCGAAGTCGCAGTGCGTCTTGCTGCTGGTGCCGTGAGTCACGCCGTCGTTTTTGCCCTTGCAGGCGTCGATCCATTCCATTTGGAACAGGCTGCCGCTCAGGTTCGGACCGCGGCCGGCTTTTTCCGCCTCGGCCATCTGCCGCACGTCGTCATTGGGCAAGCCGAGGTCGGCGGGCAAACCGTTTTCGAGGAACTGCACAGCCGGGAACCCGTTGGCTTGCAATTCGACGCTGGGCATGGCGGTAAATCCGCGCGGCAGAGGCGGCGGCGCACGGCGCGGTGCGGGTGGGCGCGGAGGCCCCTGGGTGACCTGCCCGGTGCCCTCGATCAGCGGCAATACGTCGCTCTGCGCGCGCCTCTTATAATAGGTCAGGTCGCCATCGTCGTTATTGGGAATGATGGCGCGGGTGGTGAAGTCGGCCAGAATGCAGCCCTTGGTGCCTTCGAAGAGGGCGCCGTTGGGAATCTCGTCCATGCCGATGTAACTCTTCGGCGGCTTTGGCTTCAGCCCGCCTTGATACCACACCACCGTCACCGGCCCGCGCCACTGGTTGGCGGGGTGCTCGAAGGCAACCTTCAGCTTCACCGGCGTGATATCGGGATTAAACTTGTCGCTCACTTCCCGGTCCACCTCAATCGCGGTGGGCGCGCCGGCATCGATCGAGTTCCACAGCAGGTCCATGGTGTGCGCCCCCATGTCGCCCATCTGGCCCACGCCGAAATCCCGATACATGTTCCAGAACAGGCAGTTCATCCCGCTGCCGCCCCCGAAATACTGCGGCGTATAAGGATGATAGGGCGAAGGTCCGATCCACTGCTCGTAGTGCAGCGCGTCGGGCACTTTGCCTTCGCCGGCGGGGTAGCCCGGCCGCGGAAGCTGGCGGCTGTCCCATCCGTGAATCGTCTTCAGCTCGCCCACCGCGCCATCTAGAATCAGCTCTCGTACCCTCTCGAAATTCGGGTAGGCGTGCCGCTGGGTGCCGTGCTGGGTCGCGATCTTGCCGCGATTCTTCAGATAGTTCGCGCGCAGCGTGCGCACTTCGTCCACCGTGATGCCCATGGGCTTTTCGCAGAAAACGTGCATGCCCCGGTTCATGGCCCAGTTGGCGATGAAGGCGTGGTGATGGTCGGCGGTGCAGATCATCACCGCTTCGATGTCCTTCTGGTCCAGCATGCGGCGCCAGTCCCAATAGGTCTTCGCCTTGGGGAAGATTTCGAGCGCCTCTTTGGTGCGCAAATCGTTCACGTCGCACAGCGCCACCACGTTCTCGTTGCGCATCACGTTGTAGTGCGCCGTTCCCCGGCCCCATACCCCAACCAGGGCGATGTTCAGACGGTTGCTGGGCGCCGTCTGGCCGCGCAGCAATCCGCTGCGCAAGATCGTCAATCCGCCGCTGGCCGCGGCCGCCTTCAGAAAATTCCGTCGCTGCATAGCTTCGTCCTTCGTTACTCAGGTATCACGCTTCGCGGGCAGGCGCAACTAGGGGGCACTTGCGCTTTGTTATGCTGGCTCGTTACCTTGTCCGGGAGACCACCCTATGTTAGTCGAGCAGCAGATTGCCGAACGGCGGGAACGGGCCCACGATGCCATCGCCAAGATTCTGGAACGGCCGGGCGGCGAGCCGTACGGCGATTATCGCGTCAAGTCCGCCAGCGGAAAAACCTACCGCGTAGCCATGCGCGGGCCGGGGTTGTTCGAGAATTACTGTTCCTGCCCGGATTTCGCCGTCAATACCTTGGGAACCTGCAAGCACATCGAGGCCCTCCTGTTGCGCCTTCGCAAGCGTCACGGCCACGCGCTCGAAAGCAAAGCCTACGCCCGCGCGCGCGCCTCCATTTCCCTGCAGTACGGTGAAACGGTCACCGTGCGGTTGCGCCTGCCTGCCGACCCGTCGCCCATCCTGAGCGAGTTGGCCGAGCAGTACTTCGACCCCGCCGGGCTGCTGCGGCCGGAGCATTTCCGAAACTTTCACCAGGTGATCGAGGACTTCCGCAAAGCCGACCTGGAAGCCGTCATCTACTCCGACGTGCTCGAATACCTCGACCGGGAAAACGAGCTCGCCGAAGGACTCGATCTGGAACGCCAGTTCCTCTCGAAGCTGCGCCGCGGACAAGACCCGCTCGATGGCGTGTTGAAGACCAAGCTGCTCCCCTACCAGGAGCGGGGCGCCATTTTCGCCGCTTGCCGGGGCCGCGTGGTCCTGGCCGACGACATGGGTTTGGGCAAAACCGTCCAGGCCCTGGCGGCTGCCGAGTTGCTCCGCCGCCGCCGCGGCATTGCCAGAGTGCTGGTGGTGGCGCCGGCCTCGGTGAAGTACCAGTGGAAGGCCGAGATCGAGAAGTTCACCGATCTTCCCGCGCAGGTGATCGACGGCTTGCTGCCGCACCGGCGCGAACTCTACGCCTCGCCCAAATTTTTCAACCTTTCCAGCTACGAACTGGTTCTGAAAGACGTGCGCTACATGCACGAGCTGGCGCCCGATCTCATCATCCTCGATGAAGCCCAGCGCATTCGAAACTGGGCCACCGCCACCGCCCGCACCATCAAGCAGCTCAAAAGCCGCTATGCCTTCGTGCTCACCGGAACCCCGCTCGAAAACAAGCTGGAAGAGCTGTTTTCGGTGGTGGAGTTCATCGACGGCCGGCGCCTGGGCCCCGCCTTCCGCTTCCTTCACGAGCACCGCACCGAGGACGAAACCGGCCGCCTGATCGGCTACCGCGGCCTCGACAAAATTCACGATCGACTGGCGCCCATCCTGCTGCGGCGCACGCGTCAGGAGGTCCTCAAGGATCTGCCCAAACGGACCGACCGGATTCTGCACGTTCCGCTGACCCCCGAGCAAGCCGAGCCGTACTGGGAACAGAACGACATCCTGGCCGCGCTGATGCGCAAATGGGAACGCCAGGGCTGGCTCTCGGAGATCGATTTGCGCCGCATCATGTGCTGCCTGCAGAACATGCGGATGCTGTGCAATTCCACTTTTCTGTTCGACAAAAAAACCAATCATTCGCCCAAGCTCGAAGAGTTTCGCGAGATCGTTCGCGAGTTAGCCATCGAAGAGAACCGCAAGGTGGTGGTCTTCAGCGAGTATGAGCGCATGACTCACCTGGCCGGCCAGGAACTGGAAAAACTGGGAATCGGATTCGTCTCTCTTCACGGCGGCGTGCCATCCAAGAATCGCGGCGCGCTGATGGAGAAATTCCGCCGCGATGCCGAGTGCCGCGTGTTCCTTTCGACCGATGCGGGAGGCGTTGGCCTGAATCTCCAGGCCGCCTCCGCGGTCGTTAATTTCGAGCCCCCCTGGAACCCCGCTCGCCTCGAGCAGCGGATTGGCCGCGTTCACCGCATGGGCCAGGCCAATTCGGTTCACGTGGTGCACCTGCTGACCAAGGGCAGCATCGAAGAGCGCGTCTGGGAAACGCTGAAGCTGAAGAAATCCCTGTTCGCCGGGGTCTTCGATTCGCCCACCGCCGAAGTGAGTTTCGAGGCGCTGGGGAAGAAGAGCGTCCTCCAGTCGGTCAAGGAAATCTTCGCCGATCAACCGGGCCGGCCGAAGCCCGTGATCGACCAGCCTGCCGCTAAGCCCGTTCCCGTCGCCGCCGTGCCGGAGCCCGTTGTGCCGGCGCCGCAGCCACCGGCCGCATTCGAGCAAGCTGCGGCCGGGCTGATTGAAACCGGCGTGCGATTCCTCGAATCGCTGGCCGCCGTGGCGCAAAACGCACCCACCGGCGAGGGCCTTTCAAGCCTGATCGCAAACGACCCACGCAGCAACCGTCCGGTCCTCTCCATTCCGTTGCCCGCATCGCTCGATCAGAGCCGCCTGATGCGAGCCATCGCGGCCTTTGCCAGTGCATTTGGTCGCCCGGACTGAGCGCTGGTGGGACAGACCATCGTTTTTCGTGGTCTGTCAGCCCCGTGCCAGGCCAGGGTGCTTAACCGATTTGGGGATTTCGCAGTTTAGGCGCGGCAACCGCTCCCTCGCGGTCGCGGCTCGGTTACGGGCAGCGCGTGTTTTCAGCCACTTACCGAGCCGCGACCGCCAGGGAGCGGTTGCCCGGAAAGGATTTCCCCAGATCGGTTAAGCACCCGCCAGACCACAACCGCCTGACAGCCGACAAACAACGATCGTCTGTCCCACGGCCTGCCCACTCACCCGAAAAACAGCCTCTGCGCGTTGCCGCCCCGAATTTTGGCCCGATCGGCTTCGGAAGCGAACGCCAGTAGCTCCTCGAAACGCGCCGCCTGCTTTCGGTATTCCGCCAGCGTGTTGCCCAGCGTGCCCCAGATCATGCGCTCCGGACCGAACGCGTCATAGATCCGCCTGGTCAGCCGGCCCAGGTCGCCTTTGTAGTCTACCCAATTGGAATACTTCAGAATGACGCGCGGCAGCTCCGCCAGCTTCAGCACTTCCGCGTATTCGGCTTCCGTGCCTTGTCCCGGCCGGCCCATGTGGTCCAGGATGACTGTGGTCTCGCGGAATTTCGCCGCCAGCCGGCGGATGTTGGGCGCCTGCGCCGGAATGAAGTGCATTTGCACCGCCATCCCCATCTTGGCCAGGGCCCGCCAGCAGGTCAGCATGCGCGGATCGTTCATATCGCGATTGCGAATGGGCCCGCCGGTCTCTGGCGTCATCGACATCTCGTGAATCCGCATGGCGACGATCCGCTTCGGCCATCGTTCCGCCAGCTCGCGCACCCGGCCGGGCGTGTCCTCGCGCAGCGGATCGAACAGGCAGGTTCCTCTGAAATACCCCTGCCTCGGCTCATGGGCGAAGCAGTACTCCAGATAGCGGTGATCGTCCTGGTAAGGCTCCGGATGAACGATAATCGAGTGCGCCAGTCCGGCGGGCTCTACCAGTTTCACGTGATCTTCCAGCGTATACGCGGGCGGCTTATAAGGCGCGTTCGGCGCATAGGGGACACGGGCGGGGTCGAAAAGGTGAATGTGGGTCTCGATCGCCGCCTGCGCCGCCGCAAACAGCGCGCCTGCCGAACCTGCCGCGCCCGCCAGCAGCGCCTGGCGGCGCGTGAGGGTATTGGCCATGAGTGTTGTTATAGCAGATGGCCGGTACCAGGTGGCGAAAGCCGCCGCACATGTCGCGGAACAATCTCCCGCCGGTCGGCGTATGGCTTTTCTTGGGAGTGGAGAGCGCGCCATGGATCTGAGACGCTTCCCGGCCGCGGCCGGAATGTTGTGCCCGACGATTTTCCTGTGCGGTTGCGTCGTCAACGGGGATCGCGCCGGCCCCACCCGGTACGACTCCCGCTCCTTCGAGCGCGGCTCGGTTGAAGAGCTGCATCTCGATCTCCACATGGGCGCTGGAGAGTTGAAAGTGGGCACCGGCACCACCCAACTGGCCCAGACCTATTTCACCTACAATATCGACCGCTGGAAACCGGAAGTCCGCTTCGATTCGCATGGCACGCGCGCGGACCTCAGCATCCACCAGCCCCGTGAGCACGGCCTCCATTTCGGCTCCAACCGCTACGAATGGGATCTGCGCCTGAGCCGTGACGTGCCTCTGTACCTCCGCGTGAACACCGGCGCCGGCCAGGCGCAACTCGATCTGGGGGGCCTCCCGTTGCGCGACGTGCAGGTCGACATGGGCGTGGGCCAGCTCGATATGGACCTGCGCGGCGCCGTTAAGCACGATTACAATGTCCGAATTCACGGCGGCGTGGGAGAAGCCACGGTCCGCCTCCCGGCCAGCGCCGGCGTTTATGCTGAAGCGTCGGGCGGCATCGGATCCATCGAGACCCGCAATCTCCAAAAGACCGGCGGCCACTGGGTCAACGACGCCTACGACCATGCCAAGGTGCGCATTCACGTGACCGTGGAAGGCGGCGTGGGATCGATCCGCCTGATCGCGGAATAAGCCGTGGCGCACGAATGCCCTGCCACCGCAGCAATCCAAGGTTTGCGGAATCGCTGGCGAACATAACGGAAGCATTTTGTTTTTGCGCCGATAGGTGTATTCTGGAGAGTCAAGGGAGGACTGGGACACGGTCAGGTTTTGTGCGCTGGCGAGCGGGAGCACGGGCAACGCGGCCCTGATCGCGACTTCGAGCACCCGGATTCTGGTGGATGCCGGGTTGAGCATGCGGGAGCTCGGCCGGCGCCTGGCGGGGATCGGCGAAGCGCTGGAGGCGATCGACGCCATCGTGATTACCCACGAGCACGGCGATCACGTCCGCGGCCTGCCGGTGCTGGCGCGAAGTAAGAAAGTCCGCGCCCGGATTTACATGACCCGCCTCACCGCTCCCTCCATCGATTGGGGCGGGGCGGAGCCGAATCTCGAAACCTTTCAGGCCGGAGCGCGCTTCGTGGTGGGAGATATCGAGGTGGAAAGCTTCGGCATTCCGCACGATGCGGTGGATCCGGTGGGCTACGCGTTTGAGGCCGGCGGAGTGCGGATCGGGGTGGTCACCGATCTGGGCTACGTGCCGGAATCGATCAAGTACCATCTGCGCCGCACGGACCTGCTGATGCTGGAGGCCAATCACGATCTGGACATGCTGAAGGTGGGCCCGTATCCCTGGGCGGTGAAGCAGCGGGTGATGAGCCGGGTGGGTCACCTTTCGAACCTGAGCATGTCCGAATATCTGGCCGGGGATCTGGACCGGGCCACCACGCACCTGGTACTGGGGCACCTGAGCGAGCAGAACAATCACCCGGAGATCGCGCGCATGGTGGCGCAACAGACGCTGGATGCCTGTGGCCTGGGGGCGTGCCTGAGCATTGCCGCGCCGCACGAGCCGACCGAGGTATACGAATTTTGAATAGTGGGACAGGCCTCCCGGCCTGTCGGCACATAGAAGAGCGACAGGCCAGGAGGCCTGTCCCACTGAGTACTGAGCTACAACCATGATTCCCCGATACACGCGGCCGGAAATGGGCCGCATCTGGAGCGACCGGAACCGCTTCACGCAGTGGCTGGAAGTGGAGCTGGCGGCGTCGGAGGCGCTGGCGGAGCTGGGGGTGGTTCCCGCCGAAGCGGCCCGCCTGCTGCGCGCCCACGCCGGCTGCGAGGTGGCGCGCATCCACGAGATTGAGCGCGAGGTGAAGCACGACGTGATCGCCTTCACCACCGCCGTGGCGGAGACCATGGCCAGCGCAGGGCATCCGGAAGCGTCGCGCTGGCTGCACTACGGGCTGACCTCGAACGACGTCGTGGATACGGCCCAGGCGCTGGTGCTGCGGCAGGCTTCGGCGATCATACTGACCGGCCTGGAATCGCTGCGCGCCGTATTGAAACGCCGCGCCCTGGAGTTCCGCCACACGCCGCAGATTGGCCGCACCCATGGCGTTCACGCCGAGCCGGTGACCTTCGGCCTGAAGCTGGCCGTCTGGTACGAAGAAGCCGGGCGCAACCTGGCGCGGGTACGGGCGGCAGCCGAGGATTTGCGCGTGGGCAAGACTTCGGGAGCGGTGGGCACGTTCGCCCACATCGGTCCGGAAGTGGAAGAGCGCATCTGCGCGCGGCTGGGGCTCGCACCCGCGAGCGTGGCGACGCAGGTGATCCAGCGCGACCGGCACGCCGCGCTGGTAGCGGCCCTGGCGTTGACGACAGGTTTGTGCGAAAAAATCGCCCTGGAGGTGCGCCACCTGCAGCGTACCGAGGTGCGCGAGGCCGAGGAATACTTCGCCAAAGGGCAAAAAGGCAGCTCGGCCATGCCGCACAAACGCAACCCGGTCACCTGCGAACAGATCTGCGGCCTGGCGCGGGTGGTGCGCGGCAACGTGCAGGCGGCCTACGAAAACGTGGCCCTGTGGCACGAGCGCGATATTTCGCACTCCTCGGTGGAGCGGGTGATTCTGCCGGATTCCACCATCCTGGCCGATTATCTGCTCGACAAGACCACGGCCCTGATCGACCAGTTGCTGGTTTACCCCGCTCGCATGAAGCGCAACCTGGAGATGACCCGCGGCCTGGTTTTCAGCGGCCAGTTGCTGCTCGACCTGGCGGCCGCCGGGATGCTGCGCGAACAGGCATACCGCATCGTACAAGCCCATGCGATGAAGGCGTGGGAGGAAGAGAGCGACTTCCGGGCCGCCATTCACGCCGATCCGGAGATCGCCGCCGCGCTGACGCCCGAGAAGATCGCCGAGGCGTTTTCGCTCGACCGGCAGTTGCGGAACATCGATCGGATCTTCGAGCGGGTGTTTGGAGAACAGTAAGTAGTTGACAGTTACCAGTTATCCGTGAACTCGGCGTGGACCGCCGGGCGAGCTGTAGTGGTTGATGACTGTTAACTGACAACTGTCAACTGTTTTCGGGCGAGCGAAATGGGTTGCGCACCAGGACACTTCCGTATTGCTGCCCGTCATTCAAATCTTCCGTGTACAGGACCTCGGCGCCTCCGGATTCCGCGGCGGCTAGAATCAGGGAGTCCCAAAAAGATATCTGGTAGCGTTCCTCATTTTGAATCGCCGACATGATTTGTGGCGGGCCGACGACGATGAGAGGCAAATCGAGCAGCGCGGCGGTAGCGTCCCGCAACTCCGGGCGGGGCATGCCGAGCTTGCGCGAGCCGGCTGCATAAAACTCCTGGACTACCTGGGTGCTCAGCAACATCCGTCCGGCCCGAGCGTGCTCCCGAAAGAGGTCTTTCGCGCGCGCCTGTTTGCCAGGTTCGCCGCCGTACATGTAGAGCAACACATTGGTGTCGAAGAAGGCTCTAGCTCCGCTCATACAATTCCTCGCGGCGAATCGAGCCCGGATCGGCGGTGAAGTATGGCCCTCGATCTGCCAGAGCAAGCAACCTATCCGCTGCGGCCCGCGCCCGGCCGTCGCGGGTCAGGGCTTCCTGTAACAGTTCGCGCACCAGAGCATTGACGGTAGTGTCATGCTCGGCGGCATGGATCTTGGCCTGCCGAATGAGGTCGGCGGGGAGATTGAGGGTAAGGTTGCGGCTTAACACATAAATAAGTGTAACACGCATCTATGTGTAAAAAGCGTTCGCGCGCCGGGCTCCAGGAACCGTAGACCGTAGACGGCAGCTTCTTGGCACCGTTCAACCACGGCCGCTCACCTGGCGGATGGCGGCCGGGTGATTCCAGGCTTCCGGCTTGATGCGCATGCCGAAGCCACTCTCGTCGGGAGCGCGGATGAACCCGGCCTCCGGGGCGATGGGGCTTTCCAGCATGGCCGGCCAGTCGCGCTCGTAAAACCGCTGGCAGCTCTCCTGAATCCATACGTTGGGCGACGCGGTGGAAAGGTGGGTGGAGGCGTAGAACAGCAGCGGGCCGCCGGCGGTGTGGGGCGCGATAGGCAGCTCGAAGGCGTCCGCCATGCCGGCAATTTTGCGCGCTTCGGTCAGGCCTCCGCACCAGGTGATGTCGAACATGACGTATTTGACTGCGCGCGATTCCAGCAGTTGTTCGAATTGCAGCTTGCCCGCCATGCGTTCGCCGGCGATCAGCGGCAGGCTGGTGGCCGCGGCCAGCTCGCGATACTGAAGGTAGTTGCCGGGCATGAGCATATCTTCCAGCCACATCGGCCGGTAGGGCTCCAGGGCGTGGGCGATGCGAATGGCGGAGGTGACGTTCCACTGGGCGTGGAACTCGATGGCGATATCGATCTCGAAGCCGAAGGCGTCGCGCAACTTTCGCACCGGCTGGAGGGCCTCGTCAAGGTCCTGGGGCGTGATGAACTGGTTGCGGTTGCGCGCCGCCGCGCCGTCGAACGGCCAGATCTTGATGCCCTTGATGCCGCGCGTTTCGATCAGCTCGCGCATGATCCGTTCGGGCTCGCGGTTGAAGTCGTATTTGTAGGGGAAACAGGTGTTGTAGAGACGGACGCGGGGGTTGGCTTTGCCTCCGATCAGCCGGTAGACGGGCGCGCCGAGCTGCTTCCCGAGCAGGTCCCACAGGGCGAGGTCGATGGCGCTCAAGGCGCGGATTTCGGCTCCGCCGGCGATCTGAAAATCGAAGGCGCGGTACAGATCGGCCCAGATCCGTTCGATGTCGCGGGGGTCGTGGCCGAGCAGCGAATCGGCTGTGGCGTGGACCACGGCGGCTTCGGCGGGGTTGCGCGGATAGGTCTCGCCGATGCCCGAAACGCCGGCGTCCGTATCGATTTTCACCCAGGTCCAATGCGGCCAGAACGGGGCATCGTCGCGGCTCTTCCAGTACACGGTTTCGATGCGGGTGATCTTCGACGGCGCGGCGCTTTGAGCGGCGGCGGCGTAGGCGCCGGCGAGCGGAGAGGCGAGCAAGCCCGAGAGAAACGACCTTCGGCTGAGCGACATGGCCGAATTATAGCGGACCACGCCGGGAGCGGCGATACCAGGCCCTTATGGCGCTTCCACGTCGGTCTTTTCCACCAGGCGGTCCACGTGTACCGAGTAGAGGGCCGGCTTGCCGTCGCGGTCGCTCTGAAAATAGATGTGCTGGCTGTCGGGAGAAAAAATGGGCGCGACCGCGGCCGGATCGACCGCTTTGTGCTCGCACAAGGTCATTTCCCGCTGCGTGATCCGCAACAGCAGCAACACCGTGGGTGAAGCCTTATTGGCACTGGCGCCGACGAACACCGAAGTGTCGCGATTGGCGCCGAAACTGGCGAACTGGCTGGTCTTGGACACCAGCTTGTCGGTCGCCGTATCCGGCGCATACTCGCGAATGGCGTGCAACTGATGCGGATCCTCGGGCAGGTTGAGATAGAGGATGGTGCGGCCGTCGTGAGACCAATTGGCGCAGGCCGAGGTTCCCGGCGCCAGTTTCAGCCGGTGGTTTTCCCGCCCGTCCAGATCGGTCATCCAGAGGCCGTCGTCGGCGCGACGGTAGAACAGTTGGGCGCGCCCCGGACGGTGCAGCGGATGGCTCATTTCGAGCGGTGCTTCGATTACCGTACGAACCGCGCCCGCCGCCAGCGGAGCCACGCGCAGCCGCGAGCCGCCTTGCCGGGTTTCGACAAATGTGGCATGGGTGCCGTCCGGTCCCACGCTCATCCCCACGCCCCGTTCCCAGCCTTCGGCGATGCGATAAATCTCGCGCTCGCGCAGCGTTGCCAGCGAGACGAGGCGCAGCGAACGGCCGGCGAAGAAGCAGAGCTCGCGGTTGTCGGCAGTCAACGTGAGCGTGGCCGCGTCCAAATCCTCCGCCTCGGTGAGCAGCCGCGTCTCGCCGTTCTTCAGATCCATGCGGTAGGCCTGCGGGGAGCCTTCCCGGTCGCCGGCAAATACCAGCCAGCCGCTGGAGCGCGCAATGGCGCGATTGTAATACGCCGGCAACCACGCCCGATGCGCTGGATCGGTGAGCCGGTAAACGTCCGCTTCGGTAGTGGGATCGGCGTACCGGCGCCACTCGGGCGGAAAGTTGCGGCCCTTGTTGCCCTCCGCCCCGGCCAGTAGACCCGCGCCAACGGTAACCAGAAACGCCCTGCGCGAAGTCCCGCGCGCCCGGTGCCCCATGAATCAATGGTAGCAGGGGTCAACCGCTCCCTGGCGGTCGCGGCTCGGTTATAGGTGCCGCGTGTTTGCAGCCACTTACCGAGCCGCGACCGCCAGGGAGCGGTTGACCCCTAGCTGGTTTCGTCCGCCTTTTCGAAGCGCAACGCCGCCGAGTTGATGCAATACCGCAATCCCGTGGGCGCCGGCCCGTCCGGGAACAGGTGACCCAGATGCGCGTCGCATTTCGAGCACAGCACTTCGGTGCGCCGCATCCCCAGCGAAGCGTCCGTCCCGGTTTCCACGTTCTCCGGCGCCGCCGGCGCGCAGAAGCTCGGCCAGCCGGTACCGGAATCGAATTTCTCATCCGACCGGAACAGCACCGTGCCGCAGCAGACGCAGCGGTAAACTCCGTCCTCGTGATTGTCCCAATACTTACCGGTGAAGGCACGCTCGGTGGCGGCCTTGCGCGTGACTTCGAACTCCCCCGGCTGCAGTTCGGCCTTCCATTCCGCTTCCGGCTTGACGATTTTTGACTCTGGCATTGGGCTTCCCTCCCTTACACCGACCTATCGACCATTGTACGGCAGGAGGTCCGGGAAGCGTCTGGAATACCTGGCTCAGGGGGGCCAAGCTATTCGAGCAGCCTGAAGGAGTAGATCTTGCCGATCCGCCCTGAGCTGCCGGTTGCGTCTCCCGCCGTCGGAGGCAAGAGACCGTACTCGCCCGCGCCAAGATTCGGCAGAATGATCTCATAGGTACGAGGGGCGATTTTCTTGCTCTCGAACGGGACCAGGTCGCGCGTGGCGCCGCCGGAAACGTGCATGACGCCTCCCGTAACGGTGCGGAATTCGCGCGCATCCTTTGAATCGTGAAGCCGCAGTAACTGGTACTCGGTAATGGCGACGCCCTCGGGAGTGTAGACCAGGACGTCCACGGGGGTTTTGAGCGGGGTTTTGCTGTGTTCGCCGTTGACGTGTCCGTTGACGTCGCCCTTCACGATTCCCACCGTGCCGATGGACTTGAGCACGCCACCGGTCTTGAAGTTCACCACCTCCGGATTGAGGTCGGCCCAAGCGTCTCCCTTCCGGTAATACACGCCAACCTCATTTACCGGCCCCGCGCTGGAAGCGGCGGGCGCCGAGCCGGGGGCGGCACCGGAGCTCATCCGCGCCACTATGGCGCCGATGATTTTGTCGCCTACCCCGGCGGACTTCAATGCAATCAGGTCGTCGGGGCCCGTGGAATAGGCTCCCGGCTGGGCCTTCACCATGCTGACTACGACGTCATCGCCCAGGCCGGCTTTGACCATCTTGATGACGGAATCGTTGGTTAGAGCGGTCTGCGCGAACGCCAGTACCGCACAAATTGCAGTTAGGACGGCTGCCGTACCAAAGCGCATTTTCACCTCCGCGCGGGCGATGCCCGGAAGATGGAAGCCATCCGGAATCTCCGTCGTGGCCTCCAGCTTCCTGAGTAGTATACACCCGGCAAAACCAGGCGCGGCCGGGGAGTTTTGAGCTGCCAGGTGGGGCAGACCATCCTTATCTTGCGATCTGCCACCGATCGGCGGCTCAATGGATGCCCCGTGCGAGCGTGACGGAGGACCAGTGAACGTAGTCAAGCGCCGGATGTAGGGCAGACCACACAAGACGAGGGTCTGCCCCACGGTGACCCGGCGGCCAGATCGTTCGGTCCGGCATGCTACGCTGTGCTGTCCGGGGCCCTCAGGCCCACCAGTGCCGCCAGGCATAGGCCAGCGAGTATCGCCGGCCGATCCCAACCAGGAGCATACACGTGCTGTTTGACTCTTATCGTTTCCGGCCCGCCATTCTACTTCTCGTTTCCCTCACGCTGGTATCCGGTTTGGCGGCTCAGTCTTCGGCCATCCCGCTCAAGAACTGGGCCGCGCCGCTGTACTGGCAACCCAGCCAGGCGGAGAGAGAACGCGCCGCGCAGGACTCGCCGCAGAAAGCCGCGCCGCAGTTCGTGCTGTCCCCAAGCGCCGTATCGACCAACGCCCTCACTTTCGTCGCGATCACGCCCTGCCGCCTGGTGGATACCAGGGGCTCGGCACACGGTTTCAATGGGATCGAGCCTTTTTCGGGGCCGTCCATCACGGCCGGGGGAACCGCCACGTTCCCAGTGCAATCGGCCACCGAGGCCAGCACCAACACCACGCCCGCTCCCTGCGGCGCCGTTCCTTCCATCGCCCAGGCTTACTCGCTGAACCTGACGGTGGTCCCCCACGCGAAAGAAGCTCATGAACACCAGAGTTTCGAAGATGTGCTGAGGCGGGCCATAGACGCACCGCCGATGAGGCGTTTCTAGTAAGGGATATTCGCCTGGCACGGAACGTCGAGAGCGCGCGGGTTCTCAATACCGCTAAAGAACGTAGTTTCCTGCGATTTTCTTGTCAATTCCCCAATTGTCGTGGAGATCGCAATACGCTGGCCTGTCACGCTTGCGGACTCCAGCACAAACAGAGTCTCGGGAGACGAGATGCTCGACCTGGAGGCGCCAAGGCCAAACCAAATAAACCCTTGAGTGACTCCGTTCATCGACAGCCCCGCCGCCCCCTTCAAGTACAGGGCATCGCTGCGGACAAATCTCATCACCTTTCGCGGTGGGAAGCAGAAATCCAGGTTCTTGTTCAGGAGCGTGTTTGGCTCACCGCTGTACGTGTGCTCGTCTGGGGCGACAACGGTCAATCTCCAGGAGCGCGGGTCGATTGCCGAGGCCGCTCCGCTGTTCGTCAGCGTGACAATAAGCCCTACTTGGGAATGATCCTGCGGTTGCGAACCGATAACTGCCCAGTCGACACTCCCGTTGATGTTGGATTTCGTCAGGCTGTCGAGTTTCGCGCGGAGGGTTTGCACCTGCTCAGAAATTGCGCCGCGTTGGGACTTTTGCTCGCTCCACGCCTTGAAGAAGGCCATAAACAAAAAGAGCGCGGCTAAGGATAGGCCGACAATTCTGGGCATTGGCTTGTCCCTCCACACGTAGTAGAGCGATGCGGACGCGACTATCGTTCCACCCGTTGATGACCACCCAGGCTCGGAGTCGATAGAAATGCCTTCCGCTCTCGCCATACAGAAGCGCCTCGGCCACTACGCGCGCTACTCGGGTGTCCTCGAGCCAGACCGGTCCGGACGCGGCTTTGTCCATCTCGCGTTCCAAGGCCACGAAAGCCTGGCCGGCGGATGCAGGCGAGCCGGCAGGCAACCGTGGCATCCGAGTCGGTGGGAGGGAATCGGCCAGCCGCCAGGTAACAAACAGGAAGCCTGCCTCGGGGAGGTCGGGGTGCAGGTGGGGAAGCCGTCTGCAGTAGAACATAACGGTGTTGGCAGGCGAAAGCGCCTGCCCCACAATATGGTGCCGGGCTCAGTGGAAATTCGCAGAAAAATGTAGCAACGCCAGTCACAGGCTGAAGCCAGCGCCACCGAACCGCGCCACCTAATTTGGCGGCCCGTTTCGCGTCGCAGAGACAAGGTAAGATAGTATTTGCGGCCCTCCCGCCGTATCGAGCCCAAGCATGATTGTCGATACCATACTGGCGAAGATTTTCGGAACCAAGAACGAACGCGAGATCAAGCAATTGCTGCCGCAGATAGCGGCGATCAACGATCTCGAGCCGGCCATGCGCGAGTTGTCGGATATCGACCTTGCCGCCAAGACCATCGAATTCAGGGAAAAAATCGCCCAGGGCGCCACGCTCGACGATCTGCTGATTCCCGCCTTTGCGGTAGTGCGCGAAGCCGGCCGGCGGGTTCTCAACATGCGCCATTTCGACGTCCAGTTGATCGGCGGCATGGTGCTGCACAAGGGCAGAATCGCCGAAATGAAGACCGGCGAAGGTAAAACCCTGGTCGCCACCCTCCCCTGCTATCTGAATGCCCTGGCCGGCAAGGGCGTACACGTCGTCACGGTGAACGATTACCTGGCCAAGCGCGACTCGGAATGGATGGGCCGCCTCTACAAGGCCCTCGGGTTGCGGGTGGGTGTGATCGTTCACGATCTGGACGACCGCGAACGCAAGGAAGCCTACGGCTCCGATATCACCTACGGCACCAACAACGAGTTCGGCTTCGACTACCTGCGCGACAACATGAAGTTCCGCATCGAGGACTGCACCCAGCGCGAGCACTACTACGCCATCGTCGACGAAGTCGATTCCATCCTGATCGACGAAGCCCGCACCCCGCTGATCATCTCCGGCCCCAGCGAAGAATCCACCGACAAGTACTATAAGATCAACCGCATCATCCCCAAGCTGGTGCGCGGCGAAGTGATCGAGGGCAAGGAGCCGGGGGAAAAGTACACCACCGGCGATTACACCATCGACGAAAAGCACAAGTCCGCCGCGCTCACCGAAGAGGGCGTGCTGAAGGTGGAAAAGCTCCTCAACCTCGGCAATCTTTACGACCCCGCCAACATCGAATTCAACCACCACGTGCAGCAGGCGCTGCGGGCCCACGTGCTCTACCAGCTCGACCGGGATTACGTGGTGCGCGACGGCGACGAAGGCCCCGAGGTGCTCATCGTGGATGAGTTCACCGGGCGGCTGATGCCTGGCCGGCGCTGGTCCGACGGTCTTCACCAGGCGGTGGAAGCCAAGGAAGGCGTCAAGATCCAGCGCGAGAACCAGACGCTCGCCACCATCACGTTTCAGAATTACTTCCGCATGTATAAGAAGCTGGCCGGCATGACCGGCACGGCGGAAACCGAAGCGGCCGAATTCCAGAAGATCTACAACCTCGACGTCGCCGTGATTCCCACCAACCGTACCCTGATCCGCAGGGAGAATTCGGACATGGTGTACCGCACCGAGGAAGAGAAGTTCCGCAACGCCGCCAAGGAAATCAAGAACGTGCACGCCACCGGGCAGCCGGTGCTGGTGGGCACCATCTCGGTGGAAAAGTCGGAACGGCTCTCGGGCATTCTAAAGAAGATGGGCGTGCGGCACGAAGTGCTGAACGCCAAGAACCACGAGCGCGAAGCTTCCATCGTGGCCCAGGCCGGACGCCGCGAGGCCGTCACCGTATCCACCAACATGGCCGGCCGCGGTACCGATATTCTGCTCGGCGGCAACCCGGAGTTCATGACCAAGGACGCCTGCCTGAAGGACAAGCTGGCCGAGCGGTTGAGCGAAGATCAGGCGCAGTACGTGGCCGACGAGCATTTTTATTTCTTCACCCATCACGACCAGTTCTACCGGGTGCGCCGCGACCAGTGGGATGAAATCTTCGCCCACGCCAAGGCCCAAACCGATAAGGAACACGACGAAGTGGTGGCCGCCGGCGGCCTGCACATCGTAGGCACCGAGCGCCACGAATCCCGCCGGATCGATAACCAGCTTCGCGGCCGCGCCGGTCGCCAGGGCGACCCCGGCAGTTCGCGCTTCTTCCTTTCGCTGCAGGACGACCTGCTGCGTATTTTCGGCGGCGAGCGCATGCAGCGGCTGATGCTGCGGCTGGGCATGACCGAAGACGAGCCGATCGAGAGCAAGCTCATCACCAAGCGCATCGCCAAGGCGCAGGAAGCCGTCGAAGTTCAGAACTTCGAAGCCCGCAAGCACCTGCTGGAATACGACGACGTCAACAACAAGCAGCGCCAGGCCGTCTACGCCATGCGCCGCCAGTTGCTCGAAGGCGTGGACCAGAAGGAACGCGTCCAGGACATGGTGACCGGCATCGTCGAGCAGTTCATCGACCGGCACTGCGCCGAGGATAAGCACCCCGATACCTGGGACATGGTTACCCTGCGCAACGACGTGCTTTCGCAGTTCGGCACGAAGATCGATATCGCCGAGCTGGGTGGCCTGACGCGCGCCGAGATGGCCGACGCCATCGTCGATCACCTTCGCGGGAAGTACCAGGAGAAGGAAGACCTGGTCGGCGCCGACGTCATGCGCCAGACCGAGCGCATCATTATGCTGCAGGTGATCGACAACCAGTGGAAAGACCATCTGCTGTCGATGGACGAGCTCAAACAGGGCATCGGCAACCGCGCCTACGGCCAGAAGGATCCGCTGGTCGAATATAAGAAGGAGTCCTACGAGCTGTTCACCGCCATGATGGACCGCATCGAGGACGAGACCGTGCGCTACCTGTATTTCCTGCAGGTTCAGGCCGGCGCGCCGCCCCCGCTTCCTTTCCCCACCGACGACGAAGAGGAGGAGGAGGACGAGGACAACGGCGTCGAAGCGCGTCAAAGGCCGCACCAGGGCGGCGCCGCCTCCGCCGAACCCAGCCGGCAGCAGCGCGAAGCGGCCAAGACCACCATCGAGGATTTCACCCGCAATATCCAGCGCAAGAAGGAGCAGGAGTTGAAGGCCCTGCAGTTTGTGGGCGGCGACGGCACTACCACGGCGCAAACGGTTGCGGCGGGTCAGAAAGTGGGTCGCAACGAGCCGTGCCCCTGCGGCAGCGGCAAGAAGTACAAAAAGTGCCACGGCGCTAATTCCTGAAGCCGGAACCTGTGTCGGCGGTGTCTAATGAAAAGAAAGCTGTCGGTCCTTGAGCTGTAAACCGATAACTGTACACTGACAACTGGTGGCTGCCTTTATGCGTCTCGTTTCCGTTTTCCTGATTCCCGCCCTGGCGGCGGCCGCGATGCTGCCTGACGCCATCGGGCCGTTTCGCCGCGTTTCGAGCGGCTCCCCGGAACTGACCGACCCTGCCGTCTGGCAGGAATACGCTCTCCGGAGCGCGGAAACCGGCGCCTACGAAAACGGGAAGGCGAAGCTCGCCGTCACCGTCTGGATGCTGGCCGACACCACGGCATCGATGGCCGCGTTCGACTGGCAGCGCCCGGCCGCGTCGGTTCCCTCCAAAGCCGCTCCGCTGGCAGCCGCAACCGCCGATACCCTGCTGCTGGTGCATGGCAATTATCTGCTGCGGTTTTCCGGTTACAAGCCGAACGCCGGCGAGCTCGACGCGCTGGTTGAAACCCTGAATCACGTCGACAGCACTACCCTGCCGATTCTGCCCGGTTATCTGCCCTCCACCGGTCTGGTCGCCAACAGCGAACGTTACGCGATCGGCCCCGCCGGGCTGGCCAAGTTCGATCCCGCCATCCCTCCCGCCACCGCCGCTTTCCATTTCGGAACCGAGGTGCAGACCGGTGTTTTCCACAGCTCAAAGGGCGATCTGACCCTGGCCATTTTCGACTACCCCAGCCCTCAGATCGCCATCCGGAGAATCGGCGATTTTCAAAAACTGCCGGGCGCCATGGCCAAACGGACTGGCCCTTTGATTGCTATAGTAGTCGCCCCGCCCGACCCGGATCAGGCGGAAAAGTTGCTAGGGGAAATCCGATATCAAGCCGAAATCACTGAAGACGAGTACATCCCGACCAAGCGCGACAACATTGGCAACCTGATCATAAATATCTTTATTCTCATTGGGATACTGGTCGGCTTCTCAATCCTGTCGGGGCTTCTGGTGGGCGGTTTCCGGACCTTGGTGCGCTATGTTCGCCATGGCGAAGAGCCCGAGGCCATGATCACCCTGCACCTCGAATGACTGCGTTCGACATCGATAAGCCGCTACTTTTGTGGGCCTTAGACCGAAATCCTCAGGCCGCGGAAGGCGATTTGAGGCCTCTGAGGGTATCCTGTGGAAAAGTGGTCTTGTCCGCAAGTTCCGAAATTTGAAGCGGTTACGGCCGGAAATTTCGATCCCGATTTTTTCTTGACTTGCGGCGCCAGGGGAAATAAGATCCAACTACAAAGTTTTGACGGTTGCGATTCCGTCGAAGCTGATTCTCCCATCGAACATCACCCTGTGAGAACAGGGGGTTCAAATGCTCACCCTTCGGGGTGAGCATTTTTGTTTGTGTGCCCCCTCGCGCCGGGTCCCGCCGTCGGCGGCACTGGAGATCCAAAGCCAGCGCCTGGACCCCTTGACGGCCCGCATTTGGCCGAAAGGCGGCCATCCTGATGTGGATGCGGGAAGCTCGCTACTTCCGTGTCTCGCCGGAAACCTGGCTCGGGCTGCAAATCGACTACGATCTTCGTCTCATCCGCCAGCGCAACGGGGACCGGATCGTCCGCAGCGTTCGCACCAGGCCGGCCGCCTGATCGTTGTCACCGCGGTGCGTACTTATACACTTTGCCCGCCTTCATCACAAACACCACGTTGCGCACGGCGGTGATGTCCTCCAGCGGGTTTCCGGCCACCGCCACCAGGTCGGCCTCCATGCCGGGCGCGATCGTGCCGATCCGGTCCCCCAGGCCGAGCGATTCCGCCGCCACCGAAGTGCCGCTCAGGAGCGCATTCAGAGGCGTCTCGCCGCCGTCCTTCACCCGGTAAATGAACTCTTCGGCGTTGCGCCCGTGGGCACCCGCCACACCATCGGTTCCCAGCACGATTTTGACGTGGTGCGCCCGCGCCCGCCGAATCACGTCGGCCACCAGCGGCAGGCCTTTTTCCATGGCCGCGAAGCCTTCTTCGGTGTAATTGCCGATCCCCAGAAACTTGGGCTTGTTGTCCAGGTAATTGTGCAGTACCAGAAAATTGGGATCGAAGTAAACCCCGCGGGCCGCCATCAGATCGAGGGTGGCGTCGTCCAGGAATGTGCCGTGCTCGATCGCAGTGCAGCCGGCTTCCACCGACGCCCGCGCCCCGTCGGAAGAGTGCGCATGCACCACGCTCCGCAGCCCCTGTGCCTTGGCCTCGCCGCAGGCGGCCCGGATCTGTTCCACCGTCATGGTCATCCTGCCGCCGTCGCGAATGCTGGCGGTGGCGAAAAGCTTGATCTCATCGGCGCCATCCGCCTTAAGCTTGCGCACCAGTTCACGAATCTGTTCCGGCGTGCCGCTGGTTTCGGTGATGGGCCGCAGCGCGGTCAGGATGCGCGGACCGGCCAGCCTGCCCTGGTTGACCAGGTCGCGCACGTCGGCGTCAATCGGCTGGCCCAGGCTCTGAATGGTGGTGAAACCGCCCATCAGAATGGCGTAAGCGTTGGCTTCGGTATAGAGCGCCGCTTGCTGCGGGGTGGTCTTCGACCCGCGGCCCGGCCCCTCTTCGAGCCGGCCATCCTTATTGAAATACCAACCCGGGTGGCAGTGCGTATCGATCCAGCCCGGCGTTACCGTGGCCGTGCCCAGGTCGAAATCGGGCTTGTGCCGCGCCGCGCCCACGGCGGTGATGCGCCCTCCCTCGATCGAGATTTCCCGGTTGCGCAGCACGTTTCCCTTGCCATCGATCAAGTTGCCGGTCCTGACGATCAGCGGCTGTGCCCACCCGAGCGTCGTCACGACAACCAGCGGCAGGCATTTTCGGAATTCACGCATTGGTAACACGGCGGCTCGGCTCTCCTCAATAGCGAATTTACAGACTCACAGCTTACCGCAAACCTCGCAATGGGGGTATCATCTCGTGGAGGAGCACACTGCCCATGCATCGAATCGCCCTAATCGCTTTCACCGCCGCCTTCGCCTGCCTGTCTTTGGCGGCGCAACCCGCCGCGCCCCGCAGCCTGACCGCCGAAGGCAAGCAGCTCTATACCGGCATCAAGACCAATCTGATCAAAGCCGCCGAAAAGATGCCGGAAGAGAGCTACGCCTTCAAGGCCTCGCCGGATATTCGCACCTTCGGCGCGCTGATTGCCCATATCGCCGACACCCAGATGCGCTACTGCGGCATGGCCAAGGGCGAAGAGAAGAAGGTGGACGCCGCCTCCAAGACCGCCAAGGCGGACATCGTGGCGGCGCTGAAATCCTCCTTCGACTTCTGCGACGCGGCCTGGGAGGCCACCACCGACGCCAATGCCACCGACACCGTGGGCGGCGGTAGAATGCAGGCGGCCCGCTTGACGATATTGATGCGCAATACCATCCACGACAACGAAGAGTACGGCTATCTCGCCGTCTACCTCCGCATCAAAGGCGTGGTGCCGCCCTCCAGCGACCGCCCCGCCATGTAAGGGCGATAGGGGAACGAAATGGGATAACCGGAGACTGTCTCTGGTTATCCCGGCCAGACTTCCCCGGACTCGCCTACTTCTTGCCCCCGGCTACGTGGCCACGTCCATCCCGCACTTCGTTTCCTTTGAAGTGCGCACTATCGACACGCTTTGCCGCTTCCGGCTTCTCGCCAGCTTTTGGTGCTGGGCCCTTATAGCCGTGTTCCGGATGGAAACTGTTATTTACGTGGCCCTGGAAGTTACTGGGGCCATGAAACCATGGACCGGCGCCTATGAAGACGTCTCCCGTAAACCACTCCGGACCGTAGTAGCCGGCGGGAGCACAGGCATAAGGAGCGGCGTCATAGTAGCCATAGGGACATTCGGGAGCTACTCCGATGGAGACGTCGGCCTGAGCCTCCGCTTTGGGGGCCGGAGCCGCGAAGCCGATTCCAGCAACAGCAGCCAACACCGCAAATGATAATCCGCGCATTGAATTCACCTCGCACTGGTAGAGCAGGTTGTAGGCCAGTGTTCCATCGGCCGCGTGGGCGAAGACATCGCTACCAGCGCTCGGGCGTTTGCCCGCTCCCCTCGCGGCAATTCTTGCCTTATGGACGGCAGGGTCTGCACCTGGACGACCTGTGTAGCCTGAGGGGCAACCGCTCCCTAACGGCCGCGGCTCGGAAACGCACGAAACCGAGCCGCGGCCGTTAGGGAGCGGTTGCTTAACATGTGGCCGTAATTCCGAAATCGGGTACTAAGTTAGCGTACATTCGGCTTTGGCCTTCCACCTGCTCTTCACTACATGGAAGGTACAAAGAGATGACAACTATAGTGATCGTTCTTTTGGTGTTGTTCTTACTCGGTGGCGGCGGCTGGGGTTATTCTCGTTTTCGCGGGTAGCTCCGGCTGAACCACCCGCATGCAGTCGTTCCGTCACGAAAATACAAATCCGCGGCACTTATCGATCTCGCAACGGCTCCGGTTAATATAGTGCCGCACTTCTTCCAGCCCGTACTGCCCGGCCAGTTCGCGCGCACTGACTCCCGTGCGCTTGGCTTTCAGCACAAACCACCCTTCCATCGGTAGCCACTTCTCCTTGCCCACGTCTTCACCTTTTTCCTTAAGTAGCTTGTCCAACTTATCGGGAAGATTGAGATCCTGGTGGAAGATACAACGGTCCAGGTCGAGGGTGGCGCGGGTTACATTAGTGCCGTTGCCACGGTTGTTTTGTTCGTGCGCCATCTGGTCGCCATCGATGTCGAAGATCAGGCAATCGGGCGTCCAGGTCGCGCTCAAGATGTAGTAGTGGAAGTTAATGGCCTGCGCCTGCAGAGACTTACCCGCCGGGTAAGCGCTGGGCCAGATCACCATTTCCGCCCCCAGGTCCGATAACCGCTCCCAGACCGGCGTCCAATTCACGTCGAAGCAGATGGCAAACCCCACGCGGCCGAAGTCCGCCGAGTAAACTCCCACCGACTCGCCTGGATGAACGGCGGGGGTCTTAAGACATTCCGCATGCCAGACCGGGTACATCTTGTCGTACAGAAACGCAATCTTACCGCGCCGGTCGAGCAGGACTACCGAGTTCAAGCGCCGCCCGCTATCCTCGCGGTCGATCGGACAGACAATGTAAGTCGAGTGTTTCTTGGCCAGGCCCGCCATGGCCGTGACTGTCGGACCGTCGAGGCTCTCCTGGCTCTTGCTGTCCTGACCGCGGCAGGTTTCAGGCAGGGCGACAATGTCGGCGCCTCGCGCCCCCTCCTGGTCTACCAACTCGGCGATCTTCTCGAGAGGCAGCCCCGGTTTAAAGCCGATGCTCACAGCCCGGACCGGGCGGCCAACTTCCTGCCGCGATTCGGTTTCCGCCGATTCGCCGCCTTGGACACCCCCCGCACCTAAGCCGGAAGCAAGCGTGCCGAGCGTGGCCCCTGAGCTTTGCAAGAACCGTCGTCTGTCCATATGATCCGCTCCTTATCGATTTTGCCGGGAACGCCATGGAAACGACCCCATCCTATCACGGAGGGGCGGAGGCCGTCTTTTCGGTGGTTGCGCTATCTTGGGAACCTGCCTCGCCTGCCGAGAGAAGCCTGCGGCGGGTGGAGTTCGGACCCCGGGCGGAGCAGGCTGGGGCGGCCCGAGGGCGAGTCGCCCTGCGGGTGCTATCCTGTCGTTGGTGGGCATGCTCCGCTATCGCAGTCGGCCAAATTGAAACGTTGAGCAGGTGTTTAGGGGCCTAACAAGCTTTACGCCCCTATACGATGGCTCGGGAATCTCGATACGACATCTCCAACCCCCGCTGGGCGCGGACGCCTTGGTGGTGACGCTGCATTTACCGAGCAAGCTTTTCCTTTCCGCCGAAGAGCAATCGCTACTGGCCACGCGGGTAACCTGCTCGGCGATTGCTCACCCGGGCCGCCAGGAACGTATTATTACTCGGCGTCTTCCCCGGTGACATTCTTTTGGAACACATTTGATCAAGCGCTGCTAAGGCCCGATTTGGCCGCCGGCTTCGAGCCTGGGGACGTCAAGGTCATCGACTCGGTCGGATCACAAAGCCTCTTAAGCCGTGCAGGGACACCTAATCGTTCAGCGTCTGACCATTTGCCGATCTTCCTAGCGGTACGTCTGGAGGAACTCACGAATGCCCACATTAAATCTTTGGGGCCAGTTGCCCCCAACCGAAAAGATTCGAACGCCGACCCAGATCCTCAAGGAGCAAGCGACCGCCCTGGATGATATGACCAAGGGCGCGTTGCAGGGAAGTGTCACCGTGCGCCACGACAGTCAGGGGAGGTTTAATATCGATCTGGACATAGTCGCTCCGGCGCTCGACAACTATACCTATAACGTTCTGGAGGCGTCTCACGGACTGAACTTATACCCGGTCAAGGTCAAGCCGGGCTGGAAAAAGTATGAATATAAAGAACACTTCGAATGCGCCGATGAGGAGCAATTGGACGACGCGTTGGGGCAGGTACTGACGTCCCCCGAAGTCAAGCGCGTGATAACCACGCTGTTAGCTCAGAGTCGAGCGATGTGACTACCAGGGGGCACGCCGCACCCTTCGCCGGTCTGGTATTCAGGCCAGACAAGGCCCCTACTCCACAATCAGCGCGTCCACATCGATGAAACATCCCTCCGCTTCCGCCCGCTTGAGCCCGGAAACGCGAATCGTCACTTCGTGCCGGCCGGGCGCGAAACAGCACACCGTCTCGCGGCTCTGCCACGCGATCTCGCGCGACCATTGATCCACAGTAGCGGCGAGCTGGCCATCGATCGGTACTTCGGCGACCCCGCGGTTGGGGGCGCGGGTGAATACATAGGTGAGTGAGCGGCCGTTGAAGGCGAAGTCGACTTCCGAACCGAGCGTGTCCGAGTAACTGATCGTATGCAAGTACGGGCCGGTAAAGTCCCGGCTGCGCACCCAATCGCCATAGAAGTAAAGATTATCTGAGAGATCGTCATACCAGCCGGGCTGGGAAGTGGGCGGCGGCTCTTCCTTTACGAATTGTTTCAGCGTGGCATCGGTTTGCCCAATACACGCCGGGCTGAGGCGGAACAGCACGAAATCGCCAGCCTGGGATTCCACCGCGGTGCAGTAGGTCGGCAATTCCCGCAGCGCCGTGGGGCGGATCCAGCCGCTCGAATCCAGCCGCCGGGCAATGAAGTAGCGGATCTTGCGGCGCTCCATAATCCGCACCGGCGCGGGCAGATTGCGAGCCCTGCGGATCTCTTCGCTCAGACCGAGTTCGTGCCAGTGATACACATCAGCGTCGCCGTCGAGGTCGGCCAGATCGTTGTCCGCTGTGAACAATACGCGCTCGCCGGGATGGGCGCGGCGAAAACCGGCGGCCACCACGCGAAGTGGGGAAACTTCGGCGAGGCGATCGGCCGCGTGCGGGCGAAACGGATCGGGCAGGCGCCATTCGCGGTCGTTCCAGCCGGCCACCGGAAGCAGCCAGACACCGAGCGCGAGGCACGCGGTCAACAATCCACAGGCGGCGCGAAACAGCACCGGCCGGCGTTCCGCCATCGCGGCTAAACCGGACGCGCCCCACACCGTCGCCAGCGGCAGCGCGGCGTAGATGTAGCGCGCGTTGGGCGTGGCGAACAACACCGCGAACGAACCCGCCACCGCGACCCATCCCGCCGACGCGCGTCCGCGCCGTCCCAGGGACAGCCCCACAATCCCGAGAGGCACGAGCAGGAAATACTGAAACCCCAAGCCGCCATCCTGGCCTTGCAGGTAACGGTGGGTGTGAAAGGTGAGATCCCACAACAGGGCCGGAGCGACATGTTCGTGGAAGTTGTAATCCACGAGGGTTGCGCCGGCCGGGAGCAGCGGCGAATAGAAGAGCTGGTTGAAAAATGGGAATAACGGATTGCCGGTCTTGAACCAGGCGATGGCGTATGGAGGAAGTCCGGCCGCCAGGCACAGGCCGGCCGCAGCCACCGCGGCCCGCGCCGGCCGCTCGATCCGGCGGCGCAGCACCCACGCGGCTACCGGCAGCGCCGCCAAAAGGAAGGCGGCCGCGCCGTATTTGGTTTGCAGCGCCGCGCCTGCCAGAATCGCCGCCGCGTAGAGGTAGCGGCGCCGGCCGGTTTCCGCCAGCCGCCAGATAGCCGTCATCATCGCCAGCACCAGGGCGGCGCACAGGTTTTCGACAAACAGCGAAGCAGTGACCAGCATGGCCAGCGGCGTGGCCGCAAACAACGCCATCAGCAGAAATGCCGTGGCACGCGAGACCATCGGCCGAAGCACGGCGTAGAGCAGGGCCTCGACAAGCAGCAGCATCCCGAAGTTCACCAGCCGCGCGGCCATCTCGCCGCCCATCGGGTAGACGATGGAATACATCCAGTCGGCACCCATCGGCATCACCGACCAGAGGATGCGCGATGGCTCGAGGACGAAGGCATGGTGCGCGGCGATGTTGGTCGAGACCGCCAGGTGCATGGCCAATCCGTCGGCGCTCGATTCCGGGCGCAAGACCGCCAGCCATTCGATTCCCAGCACCATTGTCAACGCGGCGAAGCCAAAGCGTTCGGCGGGTGCGCGCAGCTCGATGTTCGAGATTGCTCGCACCATCGTGGTGAGCAGCCGGCGGGCCCGCCGTAAACTGAAGACGACCGGCGTCACAACCAGCGCCCACCAGACCGCCGGGTAATGCATCGGGAGCCGCGCCAACAGCGTCATCGCGAACACCCAAAAGCCGATTCCGAGGCAGGCGGCCAGGGGCAATGCGGCGGGGGAATCGTCGTCCAGGAGAAGTCCGCCGAGCAGGCAGGAAGAAAACAGGAACAATGCCACCGAAAGCACCGCCACAGGGCCGATCACGGCAGCCGAGAATCAGCGCTTGCGGGGCCGCGGCGAACGCGCGGGCCACGCGGGCCACGTCGTCGGGATGGTGCTGGCCATCGGCATCCACCGTAATGACACCGTCCACGCCGCCCGCCGCGATGGTCTCGGCGATGCCCGTGCGCAACGCCGCGCCCTTGCCGGCGTTCCGCGCGTGGCGCAGCAGCCGGACGCCCGGCGCCGCGGAGGCGCGCGAAAAAACCGCGTCGTAGGCGGGGCCGCTGCCATCATCGACAAGCGCGATGGCTTGGAAACCCGCCACCAGGAGGGCTTCGACGAGCCGCGGCAGCGCCTCCGATGGCCGATAGGCCGGAATCACCACCGTGACGCGCGCCGCGCAAGAGCCAGTCAACTTTTCATTAAAACACGGGGACGCCGCGTTCCCGCCGATCGTCTTTCTAAAGCAAGATGAGCCTGGGGCGCCGCGCGATTGTGGCCACGGAACGGCCAAGTTCGAGGGCCGTAACCCCGATCGGCAGGTCCGGCAGTGCAATGCGCGTCCCCGCCGCCTGCATCATTCCGTCGATTTCTCCGGCGCGCAGAGCTATCGGCACGGTGACTTCGGCCGCCATCTTGAACTGCCGCCGCGCAAGCTTCATGAAGGAACTGAAGTCCTGCGTATCCGGCTCAGCAGTGCGAGCTACGGCATGCACCGTCACCATGGGCCGGATGCGGCGTGACCGGCGGAGGCAGCGTCTGAAATAAATGCGTTCTCTGCTTTGAGCTATACTGAGTCATCGGCAAATGAGCGCTCAAGGTAGCTCTCACACCGCAGCGCAATCCGAGAGTTCGCGCTTCTATCGCCCAGAGTTGGATGTTCTGCGCCTGGGCGCGTTCCTTCTCGTCTTCGTTTGCCATGCCATGCCGACCGACGTGGCTCACTACGAGCGCTTGTTCAAAAGCCACATCGCCGCGGAATTGCTGGCTGGTGTATTCAACGGTGGAGTTTACGGCGTCGATCTTTTCTTCTGTCTTAGCTCGTACCTTATAACGACGCTCCTGATCAAAGAGCACGGACTCACGGGAACCATCGACGTCAGAAGCTTTTACGTGCGCCGCATCCTGCGAATCTGGCCGCTTTATTTTACTGTCCTCTTGTGCGTCGGTCCCCTGGTGTCCATATTTCTGCCAGACCAACATCTGCCTTGGAGATATCTGGCGCCATTCATCCTCTTGTCCGGCAACTGGGCTACCGGTCTGTGGGGTTTTCCTACAAGTTACGTGAGTATTCTTTGGTCGGTTTCCATTGAAGAGCAGTTCTATTTGACGTGGCCGCAAGTGATGCGACGCTGGTTGCATCATTTGCCGAAAATCGCATGGGCCCTGATCGCGATGGCGTTTGTTACGCGCGCCGCTCTCGTTCACTTTGGAGCATCTCGAGATGCGATATTCTGCAATACCGTGGCGAGGCTGGATCCAATAGCAGCCGGAGCCTTGATTGGCTTTGCTTTGAAAGGCAGAGTTGTCGTTCTGCGGTCTTCGGCCCGCGCTCTTCTGATGTTGCTTGGCATTCTGGGAATCGCACTCTGTGGTGCATTCGGTTCCGGCGCTGGACCTGTTTGCCTTTTGACGTACCCGGCAGCAACTCTCGCTTCGGTACTCCTGCTGCTCGCAAGTATCGGAATAGACCTTTCGAGCATTCCCACCTTTGTTACGCGCCCATTGGTGCATCTGGGCAGGATAAGCTATGGTTTGTACGTTTTTCACGGCTTGTCGCTCGCTATTACCGAAGCCGTTTTTCATGCGATACTCCGCTCGTCTCACGGGCTGCAGGTTCCATGCGCCCTCGCTTTGACAATTCTGTGTGCAACTATGAGCTATCGCTTTCTCGAATCCCCGTTTCTTCGATTGAAACGACGGTTTACACATATTGATAGCGGCCAGTCCCGCCATGACCGCATTGCCTAAAACGCCTACTCCACGAGAACAGCCAATGGCAGGGCAGACCACAACAAAGGATGGTCTGCCCCATGGCGCCGATTTCCCCCCGAAAACGGTTACAATTGGAATAGAGTGGGTGATTCGTTAACTCTTCCCGCGTGTAGTGTCCCTCCGCCGACCCTGGACCCGGTGGAAGAGCTTTACCGCGAACTGGAAACCAAAATCCGCGAGTACCGTCCCAAGGACGATCTCGCGCCGCTCCAAAAAGCCTTCGCCTTCGCCCGCAAGTATCACCAGGGCCAGAGCCGCGATTCCGGCGAGCCCTACATGGCTCATCCTATCCACGTGGCCATCATTCTGGCCGAGATGCGCATGGACCTGGTGGCCATGGAAACCGGCCTGCTCCACGACGTGGTGGAAGATACCAGCGTCACCGTGGAGCTGGTACGCAAGGAATTCGGCCCCGAAGTGGCGCGCTGCGTGGACGGGGTCACCAAGCTTTCCAAACTTGATTTTTTCTCCGCCGAAGACCGCCAGGCCGAGAACTTTCGCAAAATGCTGCTGGCCATGGTCGAGGACATCCGCGTCATCATGGTCAAGCTGGCCGATCGCATCCACAACATGCGCACCCTCGGGTACCTCGGCCCGGAGCGCCGCGAACGGATCGCCCGCGAAACCCTGGATATCTATGCGCCCATCGCGCACCGTCTAGGCATGGGCAAAGTGCGCGGCGAACTCGAGGACCTCGCCTTCCAATACCTGGAGCCCGACGTCTATCGCGAGATTCTGGGTGCCATCGAGAGCCGCCGCCACTCCAGCGAAGAATTCCTGGAAGAGATCCGCGCCACGGTGGAAGCCGAACTCAAGGTCGAGAACATTCCCGCACGGATCGATGCGCGAATTAAAAGGCCTTTCTCGGTCTATCAGAAACTGCGCCGGCAAAAAATCGGGGTCGACGAGGTGTACGATCTGTTGGCGCTGCGCATCGTCACCGATTCGGTGAAGAACTGCTACGCCGCGCTGGGCGTGATCCACAACCGCTGGCGGCCCATTCCGGGGCGGATCAAGGATTTCATCGCCATCCCGCGGCCCAACCTTTACCAGTCTTTGCACACCAGCGTAGTGGGCCCGCACGGGCAAACCTTCGAGGTGCAGATCCGCACGGAGGAAATGCACCGCATCGCCGAAGAAGGCATCGCCGCTCACTGGAAGTACAAGGAGGGGCGCAAGGGCCCGGCGGCCGACGATCAACGCATCGCCTGGTTGCGCCACCTGGTGGAATGGCAGCGCGATATGCAGGATCCGGGCGAGTTCATGTCCACCCTCAAGGTGGACCTGTACCCGGAAGAGGCTTACACCTTCACTCCACGCGGCAAAGTCATCATTCTGCCCAAGGACGCCACACCTATCGACTTTGCCTACGCCATTCACTCCGACGTGGGCAATACCTGTTGCGGCGCCAAGGTGAACGGCCGCATCGTGCCGCTGCGCTCGTCGCTGCGCAACGGCGACATCGTCGAAATCATGACCCAGCCCGGGCACCAGCCCAGCAAGGATTGGCTGGGGTTCGTCAAGACCTCCCGCGCGCGCAACAAGATCAAGCACCTGATCAATGCCAACGAGCGCACCAAGGCGATCGAGATCGGCGAAAAATACCTGGACAAGGAAGCCCGCCGCCTGGGTGTGCAAATGGCTCGCATCGGCAGCAAGGAACTGGACCAGGTGGCGGCCGATTACGGCTATTCCAAAGCCGAAGACCTCTATGCCGCGCTGGGATACGGGAAGATGTCGGCGCGCCAGGTGCTAAGCAAAGCGGCGCCGGGGGTGGTTTCCGACGAACCGGAGGAACCCAAGCCCGCGCCCGGCGAATTGGCCGGCGGAGCACCGGCCGGACCTTCCGTTCCCGGCCGAGCCGGCGACCACGACGCGGTGATCCGCGTCCGCGGCATCGACGATCTGCTGGTCTATCGTGCCAAGTGCTGCAACCCCATTCGCGGCGAGTCGATCGTGGGCTACGTCACCCGCGGCAAAGGCGTGGCCGTGCATTCCAAGATGTGCCCCAACGTGCAGAACCTGATGTACGACGTGGAGCGCAAGATCGAAGTGGAATGGGTGCGCACCGCCGAGGACGCCTTCCCGGTGCGCATCGTGGTCCACACCGACGACCGCCCCGGCATGCTGAGCCAGCTTACCGCCCTGCTTTCCGACGAGAATACCAATATCCGCAGCCTGCAGGCCAAGGCCGAGCTCGATCAGGATGGCGGCGTGGTGGAAATGACCGTGGATGTGCGCGATAAAAAGCAGCTCGAAAAGCTGGTGGCCGCCATGCGCCGCATTTCCGGCGTGCGCGACGTCGAGCGCTTACTCAACTGAACATGACCCTAGCAACCGAACCGGAACATATCGCCATTTCGAAGTCGAAGGGCATCGGGATCGATTGGAAAGACGGCCATCACAGCCAATACCCGCTGATCTATCTGCGCGACCGGTGCCCCTGCGCCAGTTGCACCGGCACTCATGGAACGCCGCCGCGCCAGCCCCAGGCCGAAACCCCCGCCTCTCCGTTTCCCATGTTCCAGCCGGCTT